>BNJV01000352.1_pt1 | contig 399934 bp, 374 predicted proteins | sample 8540591 | NCBI WGS metagenome assembly BNJV01 (sample SAMD00202457, study PRJDB9452) | human saliva metagenome | host: Homo sapiens
GCCGCCTACCCGTCGTGCTGCCCCAGAAAAGTCGCACGTAATTCCCCCGGGAGTATTTCAGGATTTGAAATCTGATCGTTGGAATCATGCGGTTTTCTCGCCCCCTAACAAAAGTGAGGGGACCCAAATTACGTGCGACATTGTGGGGAAACTATGCGCGTCGTGCTGCCGCCTACCCGTCGTGCTGCCGCCTACCCGTCGTGCTGCCCCAGAAAAGTTGCACGTAATTCCCCCGGGAGTATTTCAGGATTTGAAATCTGATCGTTGGAATCATGCGGTTTTCTCGACCCCTAAGAAAAGTGAGGGGACCCAAATTACGTGCGACATTGTGGGGGAACTATGCGCGTCGTGCTGCCGCCTACCCGTCGTGCTGCCGCCCGCGCGTGGTGCTGCCCCAGAAAAGTTGCACGTAATTCCCCCGGGAGTATTTCAGGATTTGAAATCTGATCGTTGGAATCATGCGGTTTTCTCGACCCCTAAGAAAAGTGAGGGGACCCAAATTACGTGCGACATTGTGGGGAAACCATTCGTGGGTGAGTTGCTCGGAGGGCGCTCGGAGGGCGCTCGGAGGGCCTCGGAGGTGCCTCGGAGGGGCGCGGCCGGAGCCCTCACTCTTTCGAGCCGCCTCACATGTTCGGGGGATAGAAGCGCATGTGGTAGCCCTCGAAAAAAGTCATGTACGTGAGCGCAAGCTCCGTGAATCTGTCCGCGTCCAGATCTGGGTTTGTGAAGAGTTCCTGCACGTCGGGGTGGTTGCTTCGCGTGATGGCACCGAAGGTGCCGTCGGGTGAGCAGTAGAACAGGTCCTTGCTGAGTATGCGCGCGGGCATGGTGTGGAGGCGCTGGAGGATGTCGATGCGGAGGTAGTCCACGAGGCTGACGAATTGATGGGTTGGCGACGTCGGGTCGGCGGGTGCGTACAGGAGGACGGAACGATCAGGGATCGCGAACAAGAGCCCGTGGGGCGCATCGATGTGGAGCGTCGAGACCAGGGAGGCGATGTGCGCGGCCTTCGATGCGATGAACAGTGATTCCCCGGCGATTCCCGTGAAGGGGCCGCAGGTGGTGTGCTCGTCGATGGCTTCGTTGTCGGTGTTGATCTGCCCCCAGTGGTAGAGCTCGTCGAGGCCGATTGGGTACTTCTCGAGGTGCCCGTTGCTGACGGTTGTGACGGTGTTAGGAAAGTCCAAGCACAGGGCCAGAGCAAGGCCGCCGGGGAAGGGGCGCGCGTAGCTGAGGTGGGGGTTGGCGGCAAGGTTCGCGGGGATGATGCGGGTCCGCACGCGCTGGCGCAGCTCGTCGGCGTCGGTGATGGTCTGGTCGGCGATGCGGCCTGACTCCATGATGAAGGCGACCCAGCGTTCGATGGTGACCTCGTGCTTGGAGGGATCCGTCTGGGCGAGTTCGTCGATGAGGTTCTCCACGTTGATGCGCCTCCACCCGTCGACTTTCAGGTAGATGTCGCCCGTGTGCTCGTCCGTGTGGGGCGTCGCGGAAATCCCCGCGTCGTGCAGCCGTCGCAGGAGGAATGGCAGGGCGCGTTCGGTGATCTCGTGGCGGTCCATGGGTTGATTCTACGGGGGTGTGGGGGATCTGGGACGAGGCCGGGGCGGCCTTGCGGATCCGGGTGCGGCGGGCGGTCGCCTAGTGGGAGAAGAAACGTTGCTCGAAGGCGGGGGAGGGGGAGAGGTATTTCTGTACGCTGACGTGGTAGTTGGTGGAGCTGATGTGGGGATTGCTCAGCAGTTCTTGGACGTCGGGGTCGTCGGCGCGGGTGATGGCGTCGAGCGTGCCGTCGGGCGAGTAATAGAAGATGTCGCGGCTCAGGGCGCGGTGGGGGTTGTTGGTCTGCGCGTCGATGATCGGGAATCGGACGAAGTCGACGAGGGAGTGTAGCTGTGCGGAGATGTTGTTGGGGTCGGCGGGGGCGTAAAACAGGAGATGCTGCTGCGGGAGCATGACGAACAGGCCGTTCGGAGCGGTGATCTCCTGTCGCGCGAGCAGCGCGGGCATGTTCGCGGCCTTGGCCGCGATGAACGGCGATTGGCTGGACAGGCATGTGGTCGGCCCGGATGGCTGCACGGTGGTGATCGGTGCGGCGTCGGTGTTGGCCTGCCCGTAGTGGAAGAGTTCGTCGACACTCAGGGGGGCGCAGCCTCAAGCCGTCGGTGGTGCACCTGGATGCCCCGGCCTCGTGGACGATGCTCAGGATGAGCGAGAGGCCGGTGCCGAAGGGGCGCGCGTAGGAGAAGTCGGGGTGTTGGGTCGTGTGGCTGGGCACGAGCTCGGTGCGTACGCGTTGGCGCAGCACGTTCGGGTTGGCGAGTTGTGCGGCTTCTATGCGGATGCGGTTGCAGATCCCGTCGGCCCACTGGTTGAGGATCTCCTTGTGCGAGATCGGGGGTGCCTCGAGGAGCTGAACAAACAGGGGTGAGAGGTTGTAGCGGAATAAGTCCTTGATGACCAGAAACATCGACGAGTCGCCCGGCTCGACGACGAGCGAGGCGGTGACGCCGTCGGCCCCGAGCCTACCAATGAGGTAGGGCATGAGGGCGCGCGTGACGTATCCGGGGTACATCGTGCCCACGGGGTGCGTGAAGCTGATGGAGGTGGACATGAAGCTACTGTAGCGGGTGCGGCGATGCGCGCGTTAGCGCCGCCGGGCGACCGAGGCGCGCCAGACGGGGCGCGTGGGGATGGTTGCGACGGGGATCGCCTGGGACGAGGCCGGGGTTGCCTCCTCGGTCAGGGTCAGGGGGCCGGGGTGGATGCTGTCGGCGGGAGGGCGTCCTTCGATGACGTTGATGATGGAGGTGACGGCGGTGGAGGTCATGTCTTTGAGGGGCCAGTCGACGGTGGTGAGGCCCATGGCGTCGGCGCTGCGGTGGTCTTGGTTGCCAAAGCCGAGGATGGACAGGTCGGTGGGTACTGACAGGTCGAGGTCCGCGGCGGCTTGGAAGACGCCGGGAGCCTGTGAGTCGTCGGCGAGAGCGATGAGTGAGATCGTGGGGTCTTCGGTGAGCAGGCGCAGGGAGGCCTGGTATGCGGTGGATGCTTCCCAGTCGGGCAGGGAGTAGAGGGTGAAGTTGGTGCCGAAGGCGTGTGCGATGGGGTTTTGGCGGGCGTGGTTGGTGTTGGGGCCGGCGAGGAAGACGGCGCGGCCGGATCCGAGGCCAGTGTCCGGGTTGACGAGGGTGCAGGAGGAGATGATGTCGTGGACGCCGGCGCCTTCGTCGATGCGCACGAGCGACGATTCGGAGCCGGTGGGGTTGGCCTCGATCATGGACATGGCGACGACGGGGATGCCGAGGTTGGCGAGCAGGCGCGAGGTGAAGGCCTCGGCGGAGGTGGTTTCGCGGATGATGCCGGCCAGCTGGGTGTCGCCCAGAACTCCTCGGATGACTTCGGCGTCGGAGGCGCCGTCGCCGGACTGGAAGAGGGGTAGGAGGAGGTAGCCGCGGCGCTGGATGTCAATCATGGCTGTCGTGAGGACGGTGTGGACGACGGGGACGAAGGGATCGTCGGGCAGTTCGGCCATGAGGAGGGCGATGAGGTGGGATTTTCCTCGGCGCAGCGAGCGCGCCGCTGCGTTGGGGATGTAGTTGAGGTCGCGGGCTGCCTGTCGGACGCGCTCGATGGTTGCCGGAGCGATCTTGACATCACGGCCTCGACCGTTGAGGACCAGCGACACGGTTGAGGGGGCGACGCCTGCGACGCGAGCGACGTCGGCCCGGGTTGCGCGCTCCATGATGGGCTCCCAATTCCTCGTGTGTGTTTGCGGAAACACACCAACTATAACGTGTTAGTCTTGGTGTCAACGATCGGAGTTTCGATGACGACATCCGAAAGGCACGCAGACGTGATAATGATGATACCTTCCTACTCTCCCGGCGCGGGCGCCCTCCTGCCGCCTCGCTCCCATCTGGCCGACGACTCGGGCGTGATCAGCCTCGATGGAACCTGGAGCTTCGCACACTTCCGCACAGATCCCGATCCCTTCGTCGACGCTGAGCGCCCCTGGGCCGAGCCGCCGGCCGAGCCCGTCACAGGCGACATCGACGTCCCCAGCCACTGGGTGCTGCGCGAGGACGGGCTCTACGGGCGCCCCGCCTACACGAACGTCGACTTCCCCTTCCCGGTGGACCCTCCCTACCCGCCCGAGGAGAATCCCGTCGGCGACTACCGCCGCTCCTTCGACTGCCTGACAGTTGGGGGGAAGGGGTCGTCGCCCTGCGCTTCGACGGTGTTGAAAGCCAGGCCACCGTGTGGGTCAACGGCACGTGGGTGGGGATGGCGCGCGGCTCGCGCCTGGCCCACGAGTTCGACGTGACCGATCTGGTCCGCCCCGGCGCGAACACGATCACTGTCCGCGTTCACCAGTTCAGTTCCGGCAGCTACCTGGAGGACCAGGATCAGTGGTGGCTTCCCGGCATCTTCCGTTCCGTGAGCCTGCGTCACCTCGCCCCCGGCGCGATCGAGGATCTGTGGATCGACACCGATTACGAGGCCGGGGTCGGCTATGCGAGCGTCGAGGCCCGGGTGCTTGGCGCTCGCGAGGCCTCCCTGGTGGGGCGACTCGACATCGGCGGCGTCGGCTCTTGCCTGCTGGCCCTTGAGCGGGGCGCCGACGGGCGCTACCGCTCCGAGCGCCTCTCGCTGGGGGACGTGTGCCCGTGGAGCGCGAACGACCCCGCCCTCTACGATGCGCACGTGAGCATCCAAGGGGGGAGACGGCCTCGTCAGTGGGGACCGCTCGCTGCGCGTCGGATTCCGGCGCGTGAGTATCGAGGACGGCGTGCTGACCGCCAACGGGGCGCCCCTGACGCTCAACGGCGTGAACCGCCACGAGGTGCGTGCCGACGAAGGGCGCGTTTTCGACGAGGCCTGGGCGCGCGAGGACCTCGCCCTCATGAAGTCCATGGGAATCAATGCGATCCGCACCTCCCACTACCCGCCGCACCCGCGTCTGCTGGACCTGGCCGACGAGATTGGGCTGTGGGTCATGCTCGAAGGTGACATCGAGACGCACGGCTTCGAGGGGTCGGGGGAGTGGATCGACAATCCCTCCGACGACCCGCGCTGGGCCGACGCCTACCTGGACCGCACGATGCGCGCGTTCGAGCGCGACAAGAACCACCCCTCGATTATGAGCTGGAGCCTGGGCAACGAGTCGGGTACTGGGGCGAACCTGGCCGCCTGTGCGCGCTGGATCCACGAGCGCACGGGTGGGCGCGCCGTTGTCCACTACGAGGGCGACCACGCCCTGGAATACACGGATATTTACTCGCGCATGTACCCAACCCTCGAGGAGGTCGCCGCCGTCCTCGACGATAGCGATCTCCACGCAGAGGTCGCCGTGCCCACGCACGTGGCAGCGCAGGTCGACGACGCTGCGCGCGAACGCATACGCCGCGCCCCCTACCTCATGTGCGAATACCTGCACGCCATGGGAACCGGCCCCGCGGGCGCGCCCAGCTACGCCGCCCAGATGAGTCACCCCCGCCACGCCGGCGGATTCGTGTGGGAATGGCGCGATCATGCCCTGTGGCGCACCCTGTCGGACGGGCGCCGCGTCCTGTCCTACGGTGGTGACTTCGGCGAGGAGGTCCACGACGGCAACTTCGTGTGCGACGGACTGGTCGACGCGCTCTCGCGCCCCTACGCGGGCACCTGGGCCTGGGTGGCTGCGATGGCTCCGGACGCTCCCGCGCTCGCCCGGGCCATCGAGGAAGCCCGCTGCGGCTCGGCGCAGGAGGAGGCGCGACTGCGGGCGCTCGCGGATGCCCCCATCGTTCTCGAGCCTTCGGCCGAGCAATCCAACGCGTCCTATCTCCTTGACGAGCGAGGTCTCCTCCGGGGTGTTGGCGAGTGGCTCCTGCCGCTTCGCGTCGAGCTGAGCGTGTTCCGTGCCCCCACCGACAATGATCGGGGCCGAGGCCCCGTCGACTACTGGGGGATCGATGCCTCTGACGTGGGACCCCTCGGCGTCGGGCGCGGCGAAGCCGGGATCTCCCACGCCATGCGCTGGGAGAGGGCGCGCCTGCACCTGCTGCGCCGACGCCTCGTCTCCATCGAGGAGGAGGGTGCGGTGCGCCGCGTCGTTGAACGCTGGTCGCCTCCCGCCGCGCAATTTGGTGTCACTCTCACGTGGGAATACGCGCCCTGCCGCATCGGTGAGGGGTTGGCCCGCGGCGTGTCCGTCTCGGCGCGGGTTGCTCCCTACGGCAATTGGCCCCCGCGCGTGCCGCGCCTCGGCCTGCGCATCGAGCTTCCCGGAGCGTCCTGGCAGGCGTCCTGGCTGGGCGAGACGATGATCGGCTACCCCGACATGTCCGTCCCGGGCACCCTGGGGTGCGGCATCGCCGACGCCTCTGACCTATGGGACGTTGGCGTGCGGCCCCAGGAAGGCGGGCACCGAGCGGGCCTTGAGGCCCTGTCCCTTCGCGGCGAGGCCGGGGAGTTCCTCATCCTCCCCGCCTCGCCCCTGGGGTGGAGCGTCAGCCCGTGGGACGAGCGCGAGCTGGCCCAGGCCTCGCACTGGGAGGATCTGCCCGAGTCGAATCGTCTGTTCCTGTGGCTCGACGTGTTCCAGGATGGGATCGGCACCCGATCGTGCGGTCCCGACGCTCGGCCCGAGTTCGCCGGGCGCATGCGCGAGTGCGAGCTGAGGTGTGTGATTGCCCAGGTAGGGAATGGTTGCAACTGACGTTGTTATGTTGCGGCTTGATAACGACGCTCGACGCGGCTGACAAATGATGCGTAGAGCACATGAAGTCGCTATGATTCATACATCAACTAACACGAGATAGTTAGTGACTCGATCCCATCGATCGACCAACAAGAACGGACCAATGGAGGTTTCGCATGTTGAAGAAGAAGATGGCGGCAGGCATCGTTGCCCTTGCCATGTTCAGCACCCTCGGCCTGGCCGCCTGCGACGGTGGTGGCTCTGGCAGCGGCGGCGGTGGATCCGCCTCCGGTTCCATCCCGGCACCCGACGTCTCCTGCGACGTTCCCGCGGGCAACATCGACGACTCGACAATCGACACCTCGAAGGTCGAAGGCGAGATCACGTTCCAGACCCAGGGCCTGCAGAATGACTTTGGGGACTTCTTCAAGGCCAAGATCAAGGAATTCGAAGATGCCAACCCCGGCGTGACGATCAAGTGGACCGACCAGGGTGGCGGCGCCGAGTTTGACCAGACCATCACGGCCCAGGCCTCGAACTGCAAGATGGCGGACGTCGTCAACGTTCCTTCCTCCACGATCCTCGCGCTGTCCAAGTCCAACTTCCTCATGGACTACGACGTGAAGGCCCCCGGCATCGGCGACAAGTTCGTGCCCTCCATTTGGGAGTCCACTGCCCTGGGTGCCAATGATCACCACACGGCGCTGCCCTGGTACTTCGGCCCCTACATCACCACCTACAACAAGGAGGTGTTCAAGCGCGCCGGGCTCGATGAGAACATGCCGCCCAAGACCATGGACGAACTCTTCGATGCCGCCGCAAAGGTTGGCGCCGATGGGCAGGGCGACTTCGGCATCTACGGCTCTCCCGAGTGGTACATGATTGCTCAGCTGCACGGCATGGGCGTCACCCTGCTCAACAAGGACAAGACCGCCTTCGACTTTGCGGACAACGAGGCCGCCATCAACTACGTGACGCGGCTGTCCGAGCTCTACGCCTCCGGCGCTATCCCCAAGGACTCGCTGACCGGCGAGCCTGACCCGGGCAAGGCGTACACCGACGGCAATCTCGCCTTCGGTACCCCCAACGCCTCCTTCCTGAAGTCGGTCAAGAGCAACAATGTGACCGTCTACGAGAACACTGGCGTCGGCCCCTTCCCGACCAACCCCGGCATCAAGCCCGTCTTCGAGGGCCAGTACATCGGCGTCTCGGTCACGACTAAGAATGCCCCCCTGGCCATGAAGTTCGCCGAGTGGATCACTAACGCTGAGAACGAGTACGCCTGGACGCACGATGGCGGCGCCATCATCTTCCCGGCTGCCACTGAGCTCTCGACAAGCTCGTCAACAACCCGCCGGAGATCGCCGACGACCCCGTCTTCAAGGCTGCCTACGAGGAAGCCGCGAAGGCTGCCGAGGATGCCGAGGCCTACACCGACGTCTTCTACGCGACCGGCGCGGTGAAGGATACCCTCATCGAGAACGTCAACAAGGCCATCCGCGGTGAGGTTGATCCTAAGACCGCCCTCAAGACCGCACAGGATCAGATGAACGAGAAGCTCAAGGCTCTCGACGACTGATTGAACGCGCGGGGGGTCGAGGCTGGGCCTCGACCCCCCGATGCATCTCATATTCTGCCCAGGGTCGCCGACCCGTGACCGTGCGCATCTCATGAAGGACACAGGTATGCCGATACGTATGAGCGCGAAGGAGCGCTCCCTCAATGGAGCCGCCCGGTTCCGCCCCGGCTGGGTTCCCTGGCTGTGGGTCACCGTGCCGGTCCTCGCCATTATTTCGTTCTACATCTACCCCTTTATCACCACCGTCTACGTGTCGTTCACGAAGACAAAGCCCCTGGGGCGTACCGGACGCTTCGTCGGCATCGACAACTACAGCGCGATCCTCGCAGACCCCGAGTTCTGGGAGGCCCTGAGGAATTCGCTCATCTATGCTCTGTGCGTCGTCCCGCTCATGGTTCTGTTGCCCCTCCTGTTGGCTCTCCTGGTCAAGTCGCACGTTCCCGGCATCGGTTTCTTCCGTGCGCTCTACTACCTGCCGGCCATTTCCTCGCTGGTCGTCATCTCGCTGGCGTGGCGCTACCTCCTCGATCAACGGGGCCCTATCAACAACCTGCTGACCTCGTGGGGGATGGAAGCGGTCCCCTTCCTGTCGAATCAGTGGCTCATCCTGTTCTGTGCCATGCTCATCACGCTGTGGCAGGGGTTGCCCTACTACATGATTCTGTACTTGTCGGCCTTGGCCAACGTCGATAAATCCCTGTATGAGGCTGCCGAGCTGGACGGCGCGGGCCCCATTCGACGCTTCGTGACCGTGACCGTTCCCGGTGTCAAGGTCATGATGTTCCTGGTCGCCACGCTCACCACTATCGGCTGCCTGAAGATTTTCACCGAGGTCTACCTGCTGGGAGGGTCGGCCTCGCCCACCAAGACCCTGACGATGTACATCCGTGATCGGATCGTCGACCCAACGTTCGGGTCGCTCGGTCAAGGCGATGCGGCGTCGGTGTGTCTGTTCCTCATCACCTTCGGCTTCATCATTGCCTCCCAGAGCCTGCAGAGGAAGGCTGAAGACTCATGAGCACAGTTTCTTCCACCGACACCACCTCCTTCGGCCAGCGATTCGCGCAGTGGCGCAAAGAGCGTCGGCTCGAGCGCCAGGGGCGCAATGTCGCCTCGCGCCAGATGCGCGGCGGAGCTCTGTTTGCCCGCTACGTCGTCCTAATTGTCGTCGCCATCGTCTTGGTCGGCCCCCTCATCCTGCCTTTGATGGCAGCCTTCAAGGCTCCCGGCGAGTCGGTCTTTGGCCAGGGGGCAACGATCCTGCCGCAGCAGTGGTCGCTCGAGTCCTTCTCCGTTCTTTTCGAGCGCACCAACGTCCTGGGGGCGATCAGGAACTCCGCGATCATTGCTGCTCTGACCGTCGCCTCGAACGTGGTCCTCTCGTGCGTGGGTGGCTACATGCTGTCGAGGCGTGGGTGGAGCGGGCGTAACATCATGTACTTCGTGGTCTTGTCCGCCATGATCTTCCCCTTCGAGTCGATCATGCTCTCGCTGTTCAAGATGATGGTCCAGCTGGACCTGTACAAAACGCTTCCCGGCGTGTGGATGGTCGCGATGATCGGCCCCTTCCAGATTCTCATGATGCGCGCCGCGTTCATGGGCATCCCCGACGAGATCGAAGATGCCGCCCTTATCGACGGGGCTGGGGAGGTGCGCCGCTTCTGGTCGATCTTCCTGCCCCAGGTTCGAGGCACCCTGACGGTCGTCGGCCTGACCTCCTTCATCGGGGCCTGGTCGGACTTCATCTTCCCGCTGCTCATGCTGCCCGACCCGAACAAGCAGACGCTGATGCTCACCCTGACGGCGATCCAAAACTCGCCTCAGGGTGTCACTTACCAGCTGGTTCTGGCAGGCGCTGTCGTGGCGATGGTGCCCGTCGTCCTGGTCTTCGCCTTCAGTCAAAAGTTCTTCTTCCGCGGCATCGAAGATGGCGGTTTGAAGTTCTAATCTCATCCCTCGCGGGTGCGCAAGCATCCGCGAGGGCTTTTTCTACCCACAAAGGAGGTTCTGTGACAAAAAGCTAACACGTGTTAGGTATTGTGGGGTCCCGATCGTCAAACGACGGATCCCGGACATTAACCCCATACTGACGAAGGAGTTAAACTCATGGGGAAAAAGACCCATTATCGGCGCGTTTGGAGCCCCGATTCTTGCGGCCACGATGCTCGGGCTTGTGCCCGCCGCGGCCATCGCAGCACCCGACGCCCCCTACCACCCGAGTGTCCTGTGGGCGACCTCCGAAGAGAAAGTCGGCGAAGGAGCCCCCAACGGCACCATCGCCGCACTCGTCGATGACGACACCGCCCGCTCCGACGCAACCAAGACGTTCTGGACCACTAAGTGGAAGGGAGGCCTCGACCCCTACCCCCACGCCCTGGCGGTCCAGAACCCGACCCCCGGCACCCAGGTCTGCGGCCTTGGCCTGACCCCGCGCCCCACCTACGATTCCACCCTCGGAAACGATCAGTTCCCGGGCGAATACCGCGTCTTTGCCTTCGATGAAGATCCCGGCAACCCCGCGTCTGAGCCTCCTTTGAGGACTGGAAGGCGAAGGTCGCCCAGGGAACCTGGGACGGTGGCACCGAGGTCACGCACGGAAGCGACCTCCAGTTCGGCAACAAGGAACAGTACGTCACCTTCCCGGCGACCACGAAGCGCGTCATCGCCCTGGCGGGCCTGCGCTCCCTCGCGCCCGGCAAGTCCGACATGGCGCTGTCCGACATTAAGCTCCTGCCCTGCGACGCCGAGGGCAACGCCATCACCTCCTACGGCAGCGACGAGGGCGGCGGACACAACGACGCGACCCGTCCCGTCGTGCCCCACCCCGAGGCCCCCGCGCAGGGATCGGGCGCGTCCGACCTCGTCGTTGACTTCGTCATCGACCAGCTGCCCTATGGCGAACCCGGCAAGCCCGTGGACTTCGCCCCCGGCACCCACACCTACACGGCCACCGGCTACTACCACGCCAAGGCCGTCTCGGCCCGCATCCGCACCGTCGAGGGGGGCAACCGTCACCATTAACGACGCGACTCCCGACGCCGACGGGCGCGTGGCTAACCTCGACCTCGAAACCGGTCTCAACGTCATCACCGCTCACGTGGCCAAGGACGGCAAGGAAGCCACCTACGTCGTCAACATTTCCAAGGTGGAGACCGACTTCCGCGGAAACGTGCTGATCCCGGCCACGGCCTCGGCGAATGGCGGAAGCGAGACCGACAACGCGGCTCTGACCGACCTCGACCCCACCACGACGTGGACCTCGGATCCTCTCGTGCGAGCCAATGAGTGGTCCGAGGGCGTCACCGGTATCGAGCTGCACCTGGGCGAGGCCCGCTACGTCCACCGCGTCAACGGCTGGGGCACCCCGACCCTACCCGCCGGCGTGCAGGGGTGGCACGGTGGTAACTCCGTGGCCATCGCCGTGCAGGAAACCGAGGGGGGACCGTGGAAGACGATCGTCACCCACGCCTCGCTCACGCGCGACGCGCGCGGCCTGTGGTACTGGGACTTCAACGCCTACCACCTCGCGACGAACATCCGCATCTGGATGAACGACGAGACTGAGCCCCAGACTCCCCAGAACATCGCCACCGCCGTGACCTTCAACGACGTCGAGGTGTGGGGCCTGCCCGCCGGCAAGACCCCCGTCGCCCCGGCGGTCGACAACTCCATGTACGAGCGCTACTCCGGCTTCGACCCGGGCGAGGGCAAGTGGGGCGTCAACCGCGCCCAGGCTCTCGCGCTGCAGTACGGCGTCATGATGCCCGCGTGGGTCCCCTCCGAGGGATACGGCCGCGGCGGCTTCGATGCGAACGAGCGCGACCTCACGGGCGGCGCCTTCCCCATGTTCTACGACCTGCCCATGTTCAACACCGCCATGATGGAGTCCCTGGGCAAGGGGGCGCCGTGGGCACTGGCCAAGGCTCCCTACGGCAAGAACAGCATGTGCAACGCCGGCGAGCCCGGCGAGTTCATGAACGAGTACATGAAGCCGTATGCCTCCACGCTCGTCGACATTCAGTACGGCGACGAGGGCGGCTTCAACCGCGGCGAATCCGAGTGTTTCAAGAACTGGTTCGCCTGGTCCAAGCAGAACATCCCCGGCGCCGTCGTCCACGCGAACTCCTGGGATGACCCGTCTTGGTACCGCGACGCGAACCTGAGCTACTACGTCGAAAACGCCCAGCCCGACCTGCTCAGCTGGGACAAGTACTACTGGGGCGCCAACGGAGGCCCGGCCCCGAGCAATGTCGTCATGAATCTGCTGAACACCAACACCTGGAAGAAGCAGCGCGAATACGGCCTCAAGGGCACGAACGGTGACGGCTCCAGCCCGATCCTGTACGGCCAGTACCTGGACTACAACTGGGACGCCAACGTGTCGGCCTCCGAAAAGTCGATCGTGCCCTCCCTGGGCCTGGCGACCGGCCAGAAGTGGTTCGGCCTGTTCCGCATGGAGTACAACGGCTACGACCGCTCCTCGATCATCGACCACGATGGTGCTCCGACGCGTTCGTTCTACGAGTTCTCCAACATCTTCGGCAACGTCTCTACATCGGTAACTACACGAAGGCCATGAACTCCACGTTCGTTGCCTACAAGCCCGGACAGTACGCGGCACGCGCCGAGGCCCCAACGTTGAGTGGCTACACCTACGGCAACTTCGCCTCTGGCGACGAGGCCGTGGCCGCCAACGCTGCCGTCGGCCTGGTCGACCTGTCGGTGACCAACGTCGGTTCCGTCAACGACGGGATGCCCGGCGACGTCGTCGTCGGCTACTTCGAGCAGCTGAAGGGCCTCGAGGGCGCCAAGTCCGCCGAGATTTTCGGCGACTCCACAACGGCTCCCGTGGGCTTCATGGTCGTTAACGCCCTGACCGGCCAGACCCGCTACCCGTCCTACCTCCTCGACCCGCGCACCGACAACGGCTCGCTGGCCGAGACCGCCCAGGACATCACCCTGACCGTCAAGAAGCCGAGCGCGGGCGCGCACCTGATGCTCGTCAACCCGGCCGACAAGACGACGCAGGAAGTCGAGCTGGGCGAGGGCGAGACCTCGCAGGTCGTGCTCCACGCCGTCGGCGGCGGCGACTCGCGCTTCCTGTACTGGGTGACGGTCGACAACCCGACGCCGGAGCCTGAGCCCACCCCGGATCCCGCCCCTCCGTGGACCCGACCCCCACCCCGGAACCGAGCCCCAGCGTGGATCCCACCCCGGCGCCCCAGCCGACCCCGGATCCCGCGCCCCAGCCTCGCAGTGGCCAGTGGAAGTCCGGATACTTCGGCTGGTGGTACGCCTACTCTGACGGCACCTACGCCGCCAACGAGACACTGGTGATCGATGGGCTGACCTACCGCTTCGACGCGAGCGGCTACCTGAAGATGGGCTGGGTCTACGAGGAAGGACACTGGTACTTCCACGGCGCATCGGGCGCCCAGCAGATCGGCTGGGTCAAGGACCGCGGCACCTGGTACTACTTCGACCCCGCGTCGGGCGCGATGGCAACCGGGTGGACCATGATCGGTGGACAGTGGTACCTGTTGTCCGAAAACGGCACCGTGCGCACCGGCTGGGTGAGGGACGGTGGCGCCTGGTACTACCTGACGCCATCTGGAGCGATGGCCATCGGATGGCAGCATCTGGGCGGCGCCTGGTATCACTTCGGCGCGAACGGCATGATGCACACCGGCTGGATCCAGGACGGACCCACGTGGTTCTACCTGCGTGGTAACGGCTCCATGGCCACCGGCTGGGAGCTGATCGGCGGAACCTGGTACCAGTTCGCGCCCTCGGGTGCCTGGATCGGGTAACCGAACCTGCGCATGATCGACGAGGCCGTGGCCGGGTGTTCCGGCTGCGGCCTCGTTCGGTGGTGGTCAGTCTTTGCGGATCGCCAGCGACTCGACGCGGTGGTCGGGGCCCTTCGTGAAGATGAGGGTCGCGCGCTCGCGGGTCGGCTGGATGTTTTCGCGCAGGTTGGGCAGGTTGATCGCGTTCCAGACGACGTGGGCGGTCGAGACAGCCTCGTCGTCGGTCAGCGAGGCGTAGGTCTTGAAGTAGGAGTCCTCGCGCGAGAAAGCGGTCGCGCGCAGCTTGAGGAAACGATCGACGTACCACTGCTCGATGAGCTTTTCGTCGGCGTCGACGTAGATGGAAAAGTCGAAGTAGTCCGAGACGGCCACCGAGATGGAACCGGGTGCCGAGCGCGGCGGCTGGAGCACGTTGAGGCCCTCGACGATGAGGATGTCGGGGCGGTCCACGTCAACGTAGGTGTCGGGCACGATGTCGTAGGTGACGTGCGAGTACACCGGGGCTTTTGCGTGCGGGTTGCCGGCCTTCACCGAGGCGAGGAACGAAATGAGGGCCGAGCGGTCGTAGGACTCGGGAAACCCCTTGCGGGCGATGAGGGATCGTTCCTGCAGGATCCGGTTCGGGTAGAGGAAGCCGTCGGTGGTCACCAGGTCCACGCGCGGCGTGGAGTCCCAGCGGGAGAGCAGCAGCTGGAGGAGGCGCGCGACCGTCGACTTGCCGACGGCGACAGAGCCGGCGATGCCGATGACGAAGGGGGTTGAGTGGCCTTCGGGTTCGCCCAGGAACGCGTGGCGCTCGGCGGCGGTGCGGCGGCGCCCGTCGATGTAGAGCTGGAGAAGGGCCGACAGGGGCCGGTAAATCATGTCGACCTCGGTCATGTCGATGGGGTCGCTAGCGAGGCAATCTGGTCGATGTCTTCTTGCGTGAGCGGCAGGGGAGTGCGGTCCGTCAGGCGGTCCCACGCGCAGCGGTCGAAGCGGGCGTAGGGGCTGGGATTGGCCCGCCATCCCACGTTCGGGGCCGCTGTCGACGAGGCCGTGGCTGGGGTGTGCGAGGAGGCGTCAGTGGTGCTCACGGGCTTATTCTCCCCCCCACATGAGCGCATGTGCGCGCCCCGTGTTCACCTGACGTTCACCACGTGAAGCAACACACGTTGGGTACCGCGGGCGGGGTGGGTGTGTTGAAATTAGTTCCATGTGTGGAATTGTTGGACATGTTGGATGCAAGGCTTCTCAGCGCAGCCGCGAGGTGATCCTCGGCGGTCTGGCGCGCCTGGAGTACCGCGGATACGACTCGGCGGGCATCGCCCTGGCCTCGGACGGCGGCCTGTACGTGCGCCGCGCGGTCGGCAAGCTCGTGAACCTCGTCGAAGAGGTCGACGCGGACAGCCCCGCCGACGCTTACGCCGGCATCGGGCACACCCGGTGGGCCACGCACGGGCGCCCCACGGTCGCGAACGCTCACCCTCACACGAGCCCGGACGGCCGCTTCTCCCTCGTGCACAACGGCATTATCGAAAACGCGGACACCCTGCGTGCCGCCCTCGTCGCCGACGGCGAGACCTTCGCCTCCGAGACCGACACCGAGGTGGTCGTCCACCTGCTGGCGCGCGCCTACGATGAGGCAACCCCGGCCTCGTACACTGGCGCGGTCGCCGGACTGAGCGGCACCGACGAGGAGGTGGCGCGCCGACTGGTTGCGGCCATGCGCGCGGTCACCGACAAGCTGCACGGTACCTTCACGCTCCTGGTCGTCTCCAACCAGTCCCCGAACGTTATCGTCGCGGCCCGACGCTCCTCCCCGCTGGTCATCGGCCTGGGCGAGGGCGAAAACTTCCTGGGCTCGGACGTCCTGGCCTTTGTCGAGCACACGAACCGCGCCGTCGAAATCGACCAGGACCAGATCGTCGTCGTCTCCGCGACCGACGTGACCGTCATCGACCCCGACGGGAGCCCCGTCGAACCCAAGGAATACGAGGTCGATTTCTCCTCCGACCGCGCCACCAAGAACGGCTGGCCGACCTACATGGAGAAGGAAATCCACGAGCAGCCCGACGCCGTGGGCGCCACCCTGGCCGACCGCATCGACTCCCACGGCCGCCTGGCCCTGGACGAGGGTGCGCATCCCCGAGTCCGTCCTGCGCTCCGTCGACAAGGTCATCATGATCGGCTGCGGCACCGCCTCCTACGCGGGCCAGGTCGCCCGCTACGCGATCGAGCACTGGTGCCGCATCCCCGTCGAGGTCGAGCTCTCCAGCGAGTTCCGCTACCGCGACCCCGTCGTGGGCGAGAAGACGCTGGTCGTCGCCATCTCGCAGAGCGGCGAAACCATGGACACCATCCAGGCGATTCGCCACGCCCGCGAGCAGGGCGCCAAGGTCGTCGCCATCGTGAATACGCCCGGCTCGACGATCTCGCGCGAGTCCGACGCCGTCATCCTCACCCACGCCGGCCCCGAGATCGCGGTCGCCTCCACGAAGGCCTTCACCGCGCAGGTCACCGCCTGCTACATCCTGGGCCTGTACCTGGCGCAGGTGCGCGGCAACAAGTACGCCGACGAGATCGCCGACTACATGGAGAAGCTCGCGCGCGTCCCCGAGGCCATCGCCCGCATCCTCGACAGCGGCGAGACGGTCCGCCAGTTCGCCCGCACGATGCAGGACGCGACCTCGGTCATCTACCTGGGCCGTCACGTCGGCTTCCCCGTCGCCCTCGAGGGCGCGCTCAAGCTCAAGGAAATCTGCTACATCCACGCCGAGGGCTTCGCCGCCGGTGAGCTCAAGCACGGCCCCATCGCGCTCGTGGACGAGGGGCAGCCCGTCATCGTCATTGTGCCAACCCCGCGCCGCCCCGAGCTGCACGGCAAGGTCCTGGCCAACATCGCCGAGGTCCGCGCCCGCGGCGCCCGCACGATCGTGGTCGCCGAGGAAGGGGACACCTCCGTCGATGAGTTCGCCGAGGTCGTCTTCCGCGTGCCCCCCGTGCCCACGCTCTACGCGCCGCTCCTGACCGTCGTGCCGCTGCAGATCTTCGCGTGCGAACTCGCCTCCGTCAAGGGGCTGGACGTCGACCAGCCGCGCAACCTCGCCAAGTCCGTGACGGTGGAGTAACCACCCGCGCGGGGCACCTGTCCCGCGGACGCGCCCGGGCCTCGTTCCTGCATGTGGGACGAGGCCCGGGCAGTTTGTGGTCTGGTTTCAGTTCCTCATGCTCGGGGCGACCGTGAAGTCCCCTTGCGTGTTGTACGTGGCAAGCTCTCGACGGCATGTGTGCTCACAATTCAATGCCACCCGGCTACCATGGAGTTCATGAGCGTCGCAGATGATTCCTCCAGGTCGAATGCGTGTCTCGGCCTGCCTGCGGACTTCTATTGGTATGGCGGCGGCATTGGTACGGCTCAAGAGCACATTAGCCTAGCTGTGAATGCTCTCATGGCGGCCATCAAGAAACCGGCGAACCGTCGCTGGAATCCATACCAAGAGGCAATGATCCGAGCGAGTTTTAGAAAGCGCCTGGAAAAAGCGGCTCAAGGTAAGCTCCGACCACCGGGAGAGCTGAAATCTTTACGCGGGGGGTGCCACTCTCTTTGAGATTCGGTGGCGGGACATCAATGTTCGCGAAGTTAATCCCTAAGGGAATGAATCCTATGTTCAGGTTGAGATTCGCCTCATCCACGCTCAGCCATACGATCAGCTTGGCCTGTGCATACTGGGCCTTCACGCTCATGAGAAGGTAATCGTCGAGGGGGACCCGGCTGCGACCAAGGCCGCGCAGGATGCTGAGATCGGCATTGCCGAAAGCCTTCTCAACTCGGGATATTCCACATGCTGGGGTGTCGAGCGGCGCACACAACATGACTGAAGTTTGCATAACGTCATCTCACACTTATATAGTTTAATCTATGACTTCAGTGAGTGATGTGAGCCTTGAGCGCCGCGCAGATCTGCTGGTCGATGCGAAGGATCGCCTTCTCGAGGATTTGGTAAGCCTTCGCAGGGAGCATAAGCTCAGCCAGCAGACTGTCGCCGAGCGCATGGGTGTCAGTCAGCCGACGGTCGCTGCGTTTGAACGCTATGACGCTAACCCGACCGTGTCATCCATCATCCGATACGCGATGGCCGTCGACGCACTCCTCGACATTAAGGTTGTCGATGACTGTGGTGAGGGTGTGCCCGCTACGTGGCAGATGACCGGAGCCGCCAAGGCGACTGTCCGTGTTCCGGCGACACCGCGTCAGGCGCAGACGATCAGCATTACGCAGGAGCTAGCTCATGTCTGAGACCCTCCTCTTGACGAGCATCGACGAGATGCTTGAGACTGCACAACTCCAGCTTGCAGACATTCGCTTTGACCACATGTCGATTGATCTTGTGGAAAATGCTCCCCAGGCGGGTTCCGATCTCGAAGGCAGTGAGTCGACGCCGATCGAGATCAACTGTATGCTCGGCACTCGCCACGAAGGCAAACGTTTCGGAACACGATTTGAGTTCCAGTTTAAGGCTACGCAGTGGCAGGCCGTTATCGCGGTCATTACCTACTACGAGGGTTGCCAGGAGTTTGCTCTCGCTCCTGAAGTCCCTGCAGACTTTGCATCGAGAGTCGCGCTCATGGCGGCGTTTCCTTATGTTCGTGAAGCCCTCAGTGATCTGACCACGCGGGTTACCGGCACGGCGGTTGTTCTGCCTCTCCTTCGCCCTGGTCAAATCGTATTCACTCTCAACGAGTAGTCCAGGTGTTTCTCGCGCAAGGGCTGTGTGCGTCTTCCGATCTTGTTCGTTCGATAGGGCGGCACCAGGCTGCGGCTTCGTGAGCGCTAACGGGCCTCGTTCCTCATCCAGGGACGAGGCCCGGGTCGCATTGCGTGGACCGGTGTCAGATTCCGAAACCTGGGCGTGCGCTGCGTCATGGACAGGGCCTGGTCTGGTGAAAGGCTTCACGACGTACATGTGAAACAGGAGCCAAAACGGCGACGGAGTTTGCGGGGGTGGGGGAGGGGCGACTAGCGTGGAAGAGGTGGCGGCGCTCCTGCCGCACCCACCAACGTAAATCACCCCGGCCTCGTCAATCGGGGCCGCGACCACCCCAGGAGGTGCGCACATGACCCTGTCCACGATCCTCATCGGCATCCTGCCCTCAGTCTTCTTCGGTGTCGCCACGACGCTGATGGGAAAGACCGGCGGCTCAGACCGCCAGCGAGTCATGGGCGCCGTCCTCGGCGGCCTGCTCATGGCCGCCGTCGCCACCCCCTTCCTGCATCCCGCGTGGACGCCGCTGAACCTGGGCGTCTCCTTCCTGACCGGCCTGCTCCTGGGCGTCGGCGTGTGCGATCAGCTGCGCTCCTACTCGGTCCTGGGTATGAGCCGCACGATGCCCCTGTCCACCGGCGGTCAGCTGGTCCTCATGTCTCTGGCGGGCATCGCGATCTTCGGCGAGTGGCTTCACGGCGGGGCGCTGCCCTACGGCCTCGCCGCCATCGCCGTCCTCATCGTTGGCATCTGGTTCCTGTCGCGCTCCGAGTCCGGCTCCGACGCGGCGTCCCTCGACTGGAAGCGCGGTGCCTTCCTGCTGACGACCTCTACGCTGGGCCTCGTGGCCTTCCCGCTCATCATCAAGTGGTTCGGCATCCAGCCCGCCGAGTTCCTGCTGCCTCAGGCGATCGGCTACACCGCCTACTGCGGCGCATTCTTCGCGATCCAGGGGCGCGGCGGGGTCGACCCCGAGGATTCGCTGCGCCACCGCCGCATGATCCCCTCGATCTTCAACGGCGTCCTGTGGGGCACCGCCATCTGCTGCTCCAGCTCAACTCCAACAAGCTGGGCGCGGGCACGGGTTTCACCCTCTCGCAGCTGGGAATCCTGATCTCCACGCCGCTGGGCATTCTGTGGCTTCACGAGACGCGCTCGCGCAAGGAGCTGCGCTGGACCATCATCGGCGTCGCCCTGGTCATCGTGGGCGCTGTCCTGGCGGGCGTCGCCAAGACACTCGACGTGGCCTAAGTGACGCGATGGAGCCACCTCACCGCTCGGTGCGCGACGGCGGTGGCGACCCCGATACTCTCCCGGGCCTCGTTCCTCATTCGGGACGAGGCCCGGGCTGCATCCGCGGGCACTGTGACGTCGTTGCGCAAGCGGGCACCCCGGGCGTGCGCGGTGCGACAGAATATGGTGCATGTTCACGATTGATAGAGCTGCTCTGTCCTTCGCCCACGCTCGGGAACTGGAGAAAAGTGCATTGATCAGGCGGTTTCTGAGGGAGATCTGGACCGCTACATGCTTGACGTCGCGGGCGAGGTTGCGGCCGCGGTCGTGCGCATCATTGACCTCGGCGGACAGTCGCTGCGCTCCATCGAGAACACGCCCGCATGGTCCGAAGTGTTCCTCGCACACGCCCGGATCGACAGCATCGTGGGCACCGGTGCCAAGGCCCGCTCACGGGCGCACTTGCGGAATCCGTGGAGCTCCTCAACAGGCTCTCCGCCATCAAGCCGCGGCCCGTCATCGCGATCGACCTCCCCTCGGGCCTGACCGACGACGATGGCGCGATCACGGATCCGATCCTGCGTGCCACCCACACGCTCACATGCGAAGAGCCGGTTTAACGCGTGTGCAGGTGGGTCCAGAGTGTCACCTGACTGTCCGATGACGCAATCCGCTGGAGAGGACTCTATCGCGCCCTACCGCAGCGTCCGGGACTGACCTCAGCAGTGCGAAAGATTCTATAATCCCGGGCTGTGTTTGTGAATCGCGCGTGACCTGCGGATTCGTGGGTAAATGTTTAACGCTTTGAACTTCTTTGATAGGGTCGATATGTGACAGAGTCGCGCAGCGTTGCGCCTGGTAGAGGAGGGACTCGAATGACAGATCTGCACATCGTTGAGGGTGACCTAGAAGTGTTGCGTGATCGAACGCGGATCGTGGGCGAGGATTTGGAGCCCGTCACCGTTGCCGACATCGGCGGCTACGTGACGAACGCGATGCAGGGAGCAACCAGTGTGGGTGAATCGCAGCGCGCGTGCGATCGTATCGATGACGACGTGACAGGCGTCGTCACTGCACTGTCGGACTTCTCCCAATCTGTCGACGAGTCCATCACCAACTACGCCACCACGGAGGACGCGTCCAGCGTGAGCTTCACGGTCCCCGCGCACGTCTACGGGCCGCTCACCGGCAACAAGCTGCGTCAGATGTGGGAGGCCGAGCGCTGATGGGACTGTCATGGGCTGACGTGAAGGAATGGACCGATGCGGGCCTCAATGAGGCCATCGCCATCGCAGAGGATGCTCGCAAGGCCGCGTCCAATCAAGCGGCGGAGCTTGCATCGCATAAGAGTTCTATCGCGTCGACGGGTCAAGCGCCCAGCGACATGCGATCGGCGCTCGATGCCATCCAGGGGAATCTCGATGCGCGCGTCAACGAGCTCAGCGAGCTGATGATGGCCTGTGCCGAGGCCTACGACGGCGTGCGCGTTGTTATCGCGAAGGCGGATTCATGCAAGGAGCTGAGCGCCAGCCTCGGGTGCACGATTTCAGATGATGGAACAGTGTCGGCTCTGGTCAATGACGACGGGGTGAGCAGTAGTAAACACGAGGAGCTGACAGAGCTACTGAGTGAGACGTTGACCGAGGCCGACCGGGTTGACGTCGCCTTCGCGGCGCGGCTCAAGGCTCTCGGGGACGGAACCTATTCGTCGAACGAGAATCACGCGTCGGCCTCACCCGGCCTCGTCAACAATGCGGACTCCACGTGGACGCCTCGCCAGGTCTCGGCCTGGTGGAATTCCCTCACCGAGGCCGAACGGCAAGCCTGCATTGAGGGGAATCCCAAACTGTACGGGAATCTTGACGGCATCGACATGGCGTCGCGCGCCGCCGCGAACGACCTTGTCCTGAATGGACGTAAGGACGCCTCCGGTAATCGCATCCCGGGAACGTCCATGCTGGATGAGGCGCAGGCCGAGTATGATCGCGTGAAGGCGCTGTATGACGAGGCTCAAGCAAATCCTCACAAGTACGATGCTCGTGGTGAGGGGCTGAGGCCAAATCCCCACAAGGATGAGCTTGAAGCGGCGCAGCATAGCTCGACGAACTCAATCTGTTGGTTAAACGGCTGGGACCTGAGGAGAATGAGCTGGGAGCTGAGGAGAATAAGGATGCTTCGCTCATTGCCCTTGATGACAGTGGGGACCGTCTTAAGGCGGCAATTGCCTTCGGCGACGTCGATAACGCTGCGCACGTTGCTACCCTGGTGCCCGGAATGGGCACCAACATACACGATTCGGTTGAGCGCTACATGGATACGGCTCAGCGTCTACGCGTCAAAGCGGCAGAGCAAGCGCGCATAGATCTAAGCGATGTCGCGACCATCGCGTGGCTCGACTACGACGCTCCTCCGGATTTCTTTAAGACTGGCGATACCTCCGTGGCTTCGGTGGATCTGGCGAAGGCGGGGGGCCAGCGCCTCACGGAGCACGTGACGGGCATCGACGCCTGGCGGCAGGAACGCGGCATGTCCGTTCATCAGACCGCGGTGACGCACTCCTACGGGTCCACGACGGGTGGCTTCGCGATGCGTGACATCGGGCGCGGCGTCGTCGACGACTTCATCTACACAGGCTCGCCGGGCAGCGCCGTCCAGTCCGTTGAGCGCTTGGGGGTTGAGTCCGGACACGTCTACGTCAGCGCGGTTCCATCGCTGGATGCGGTGCAGGGTATCGGGCCGGACGGATCGTTCGGCAGGAACCCCGATCAGCTCGAAGGAATCGAGCACCTGTCGGGGGACACTACGGGTGCTCAAGACCATAAGAATCTCTTCGAGTTCCGCTATGATCGCTGGTGGTTGGCCCCGACTGCGCTTGGCCCGCTGGCCGTCACCGACATTCCGAATCCTTTCGGTAACCACTCGACCTACTTCAGTCCCGCCCAGCAAGGGCAGCACAACGTTGCTTTTGATGACATTAGCCGCGTGGTTGGGGGGTGTTAAGTGATGCGTCGGGTTGTGGGGGTGTTGTGTGCGCTGGTGTGTGCGGCGTTGGTAGGGTGTGTTCCTTCTGGGCGGGAGTGGTTTGATCCGCCTGAGGGTAAGACTTCTTTTGAGAAGCGCCAGACCATCAGTGAATTCATGGAGCACACCGAGCCGGTCTTCGTGGAGTTTATCGCCGATGTTGTGCGGCGCAATAGCGGCGACGAATTGTATTACTTCAGGAATGAGTCGCTCACGGGGTGTGAGGACGGCGCTGGAGCTCGTTTACACTCCCTGCTCTTTAGTGTGCGTATGGATGGTGATGGGCATCTTGCTGAGTCGTCGCACATTTTGGAGGAGGCGGGCTTTGTTCCCCCGCCGGAGTTTGTTGCCGACGAGCACGCGACGATGAGGTGGGTGCGTCCAGGTGATGCCGACACGATGACGGTCGTGTATTTCCGAACGAGGGCTTCAGCATCGCGTACGAGACCGGCTGTCACCCGCTGGGGGAGCTGACCCTGAAGGATTACCGGCAGATACTCAAGGACTGGGATCCGGTCGAACGTTTCCCCGACATGACTGTCATGGAAGGGACCTTCGGTCGATCCTCCCAATCGGGGACTCAGAGCTGAGGGCTTGTCCGCCAGCCCTCGGTCGTGAATTGGCACATAGGCAGCGCCCCGTTGTGTGAATACCACCATGAGGTGTCTGTGAAACAGTAGACACAACGGCGACGGAATGTGCGAGGGCGGGGGATGGGGCTACTAGCGTGGAAGAGGCGCGCACATGGAACCTGTCCACCGGTGGCTAGCTGATTCTCACGTCCCTGGCGGGCGTCGCCAAGAGCCTTGACGTTGCCTGACGGGCCTGCCCACGCTATGCGTGCGGCGGTATCCCATCCTCGCGTTCGGCAAGAATGCGTTCAATGTCTGCATCCGGGAGGGGCTTACCCGTTGCGTCCAGTAGGCCGTGACGCTTCAAGTACTGATAATACGGATCAGCAAAACGAGGCAGAGGAAACGGCAACAAATACACGACCCCGACCACAAGCGCTAACAAAGCGATGAAGAGCAGAACCCTCACAATAAAGACAGGGGCACCAATTGGTTCGAGAAGAAGAGCGATTCCTCCGAAGAAGAACCAGAGGCCGACGCAGGGGCGCAGCATCGCCTGGGCGTTGCGCGTGGGGGACAGTGCCGCAGACATCCTCCGCCACGATCTGGCAAGCGGCGAGTCCGTGTATGTTTCGAACCACCACGCATGAATAAGGAGGCAGCCAAACACCACGCAGCCGATTCCGCTCCACATGTTTCGTGTCCTTTCCGAGCGCCTTGCACGCTCCGTCAGCTGTATGGTCCCGTGAATGGGTACGCGCGCAGCGTTGGGTTATTCCAGTTGCTCATGGTCTCACGTGGGCTCTTTCTGGGATGACTCGAGGTAGCGTGCGGATGCTTCGATGTCGGCTTTATTTCGTCGTCGATTTCTCGAAATGCACTATCCGCGCCATCTATTCCCTCTTGTATGAAGCCCAGGATTTGCGCGATGTCACTCGCGGCCTTCGTGATCTTGGCGATCTTCTCATCCAGGGAAGCTTGATGTTCGCTGCCTGTTGCAGGTGAATCAAGCGTGATCTCATTCAGTGTCGTCTGTGCAGCGTCGGCGTCTTGTTGGGCTTTCTTAACTTCCCCGAAGTCCCACGAAATCATGCGCGTTCACCACCCTTTGCATCGTCGGCGGGGGGCGTGAAGAGTTGGGCAAGTTGGCCCCATAGGACGGTTTGGAGGACGGGCTCCATGGTGGCTTCTTCGCCGGAGGATTCACCTCGTGGCGGGGTGACCAGGTAGGAGCCTGAGGGAGTGGAAAGGACATTCAGGGCAGCCCAGGGGATTAGGCCGTCGGGGGTGATGTTGTCGCGTGTCCAGGTGGTGTATTCCCATTGGCGGTTGAGCAGGGCCTGGGAGAAGAGGGAGTCGGAGGGGCCGAAGGTGGTGAGGTGCTCCAAGATGGCTTGTGCGGTGTCCAGATCGCCGTCGGTAGCTGCACCGATGAACTCAGAGGGCAGATAAGGGGGTCCATCGAAGGCCTCGGGGCGCGGTCGCAGCGGAGAATTCGCGGCGACGACGTGGGGAATCTCCTCGGTGTCGATACGGTAAATGTGGATCTTTTCCCCGCGCGCGCGGGCGACGGTCGCGTAGGGGCGGGACAGCCAGATCCGCAGGTTACGGTGGGTTGGGTGTGTAGGGGTCAGGGACGCCATCGTCATGATGGCACGTGCCCGTTTCATAGACTCCCACAGTGCCAGTGCGGTCTCGCTGAAGGCATTTTCGTCGACAACGGCTGTCGAGCTAAGGTTCAGGTCACGTGCGGTGTCGAGCTGCTCAGCCTCGGGGATACGGCGCGATGCCAGAGACAGGAACGACATAGCCTGCTCGACGGGCAGGCTCAGGGTGGGGCGGAAGGAGTCGGTGGGGCTCATAGGGCAACCTCGATGGTGGGAACGATGGTGACGATGTCGTCGGCGACGAGGGGAAACTGGTCAGTCGTTGCCGTCGCCGTCACCGTGATGAGGAAGCGCTGGCCGCCCTGGGTGCGGTGGACCCACGCCCACTGGCACATAGTGATGGGTACGGTTTCTTCGATGTAGATACCCGTGCGTAAGAATGACCCGCGCGGGGCGGCGGGCCACGCCATGTCTTCGAGCATGATGAAACCGCCGATGGTGTCACGGATGAGGCGCGCCGAGTCGGCCAGGACCATCGCGTCGTCCTGGTCGTCGGGGATGGACGAGGCAATGGCTACGATCGTGGCTGCAAAGCTGTGAGTGGGGTCTAGAGGACCGGCCAAGCCACCAAGGACACGCGTGCCTGCCTGCGTGCCAGCCGGGGTAATGGCAGCGAAAGCCTCCTCGGGCAACGCAGACCACCGATCAGGAGCCTGATAAGAACAAGTCATGAGGACGTATCTCCTTCGCGTTCGGCAAGAATGCGTTCAATGTCTGCATCCGGGAGGGGCTTACCCGTTGCGTCTAGTAGGCCGTGACGCTTCAAGTACTGATAATACGGATCAGCAAAACGAGGCAACGGCAGGGGCAACAGGTACACCACGCCAATAACGAGGGGGACTGAGCCAAGGAACGCGAACAGGGTAATGAGCGGTGTCGGTGCGCCGACCTCCTTGAGGACCACAGCTACTCCTCCGAAGACAAGCATGAGCCCGGTGCAGGGACGCAGCATCGCCTGTGCGTTGCGCGTGGGGGACATTGCCGCGGACATCCTCCGCCACCATCTGGCAAGGGGCGAATCAGTGTACGTCTCCAGCCACCACGCATGGACAATGAGCGCGCCGAGAACCGCTCCCGCAACAGAAAACCACATATCGCTATCCTCCAAACCACTTGGCGACGGGACTCACCACGTAATCGTTAAACACATCAGCAAATACACCGCCTGGCCTTGCTTGATACGACTCCGCCGACGATACCTCCGACGACGCCTCCGACGACAATGCCGACGGGTCCTCCCGCCGCGCCGATCGCGGCTCCCAGCTGCGCGCCGTAGGTCGCGCCGGCCCAGCTGGCGGCACCAGTCATGACTCCCCTGACTCCGGCACGCGTGATCTTCTCACCTTCACCCATGTCCGGATGGTTGATGGTGTCGGACTGGTAGGAGTTGTAGGCGTTGATGCCGCCTTCTGCGACGGCGCCGACGACACCGGCTACCTTGCCGACCTTTTCGAGTCCTTCGACGGCACCGGGTATCTTCGGAGCCTCGCCCGCGCGATGCCTCGCGTATCGCGTCCAATTGGACAGGTCGCCCTTCGCGGTGAGCTGTTTCCACTTCGATAACTGCGCAAAGTCCTCGGGAGGGGCATAGTGGCCGTTATGGAACCACGCGTGCCCCGCGCGCCACACGTTGCTAGCAAGGTCAGACCAGCCGCCTAGGGCACTCGTCGTCGAAGCAACGGGGTGTTCGGAATTGGGAATGAAGCTCCCCTTGAGCTGCTCCATGAGCGCCTGAAGGGTTTTCTCCCACACGGATGTGTCCACGTTGGCAAGAGCGGTGGAAAACTCTTGCTCGGCGGTACGGTGCAGGCTCTGAGCGACATTGAGCTGCGAGAGAGCGGAGTAATAGGAGCTCCTGTGCTCCGACGGCGCGTCTGCCTGAACTGTGACCGTGCAATTCGTGTAGTCGCCGCTGACCGAGAGGCCACCTGCCTGCGCGTTGGTGACGACCGTTTGATACTTCTCGCGCACGACGCCCATCGCGCCCGCGAAAGCACTAAGGGCTGAACGAAGCTTCGCGGCTGCGCGCTCACGTCCGCGCATACGTCGGAGAGATCCGAGTAATCGTCCGTGATGGCCGGGACACACATCGCGCTTTGATGCGACATGAGATCCTTCGCCCCTCGAATGTTGCTATCGGCGTCGGTCAGATTCTGGTCAAAAGTAGTGAACTGAGAATCAGCTGCCGATGCGGCGTTGGGATCTACCGAGAAAGCCCACGAGAACGATTGTGCCGCGTTCGGGTTTGGGCCGGGCGAGGGAGATGGCGTACTCATCGTGCTGCCTCACAGAATGTGTGTTCCATGCGGATCTCCCGATTGCCCTGTCGTGCATCAATCCGTGACGCTCAGTACTTTACTCCGTGTTGTCAAACAGGGCGCGGGCCACGTCCATGCTCTGGAACGAGGCTCCGTTTTGTGGCTCTACAATCGATGTCTGCAACGTTTTTTACGTGACTGAGTGGCGCGCCAGCATCCATCGACGCCCTCCGAGTCGGCCAAGACCGCCGCGTCGTCCTGATCGTCAGGGATGGTGGAAGCCACGGTCATGAGCGTGGCCGCGAAGCTGTGCGTGGTGTCGATGGGACCCACCGCACCGCCCAGCACGCGAGTACCCGACTGGGAGTCAGTCGGGGCGATAGCCGCGAAAGCCTCCTCGGGCAACGCAGACCACCGATCGGGAGCCTGATAAGAAAAAGTCATGAGAATGGGTGTCCTTCACGTTCGGCAAGAATGCGTTCAATGTCTGCATCTGGGAGGGGCTTACCCGTTGCGTCCAGTAGGCCGTGACGCTTCAAGTACTGATAATACGGATCAGCAAAACGAGGCAGAGGAAACGGCAACAAATACACGACACCAATGACAAGGGCGAGCAGACCAGCAGCCCCGAACGAGTACCAGAGGAATGTGGGAGCTCCGATCTTCTCTAGGAGCATCCCAAATCCGGCACCGACGAACATGAGGCCGACGCAGGGGCGCAGCATCGCCTGTGCGTTGCGCGTGGGGGACATTGCCGCAGACATCCTCCGCCACGATATGGCAAGCGGCGAGTCCGTGTATGTCTCTAACCACCACGCATGAATAAGGAGGCAACCAAACACCACGCAGCCAATTCCGCTCCACATGTTATCTACTTTCCTCCAAACCAACTGGCAATAGGACTGACGATACAGGCTCTTCAGAGTTGAGTGTGGGTGGAGGCATCTAGGCCTCCTGCGATGAGGAGCATTCGGAGTTGGTAGTTGGTGGGGTTGCGGTAGCCTCTGGCGGTGCGTCTGCCCAGCTCGATAGTGTCCGTTGATGGCTTCTGTGGGGTGCGTTGCTGGCTCCGCCGGTGTCGAAGTAGGCGTCGAGTGCGTCCTTCCACTTGCGTAGGATTCGGCCCAGGCGTGCGATTTCGGGGATGGGACAGGCTGGTAGGCGCTGGATGAGACGAGCGGCCAGGTGTCGGCCTTCGGCGGGTGTGTCTTGGTGGAAGACCTCGCGCATTCTCCCCCGAAATCCCCCTCATCACGGCCTGCGTTGCCTAGGTTTCAGTTGCGATGCGCCTCCTGAGCTCGGCGAAATTCCGCTAGCCGATGACGATATGTCAAGCGGTAGAACGTCTCGACAGGCGCGCAGCGTAGCAACTGGTCAGGTGAGGGGCAATTGACCGTTTGTTGATCCTGGACGGCCGCGCCCAGTGGAAAGCATGCGCGGAGGCGTGCGAAAGCATGTGACAATGGAGATATGTTGACTTTTGACGGACCCGCCCAGACGTTCCAGCAGGCGCGCTCAATCGAAGAGCGCTTTGTCCGCGAGGCTGCGGAGATCGATGACCCAGACCTGTACATGCGCCAGGTCGGCGACGCGGTCGCGCAGCGCGTGGCCCGCCTCGTCGGTGACACGCCCCCTCTGTTGACGGAACCTCACGAACCCGCCGTCCCCGGCCCGCGGGCGGACGTCGTAGCCTTCGTCGGAGGGGGCGACAACGGTGGCGATGCCCTGTACGCATGCGCGACCCTTGCTGACATGGGCTTCAACGTCGCGGCGATCCTGCTCAAACGAAAGCGCCACTCCCGCGCGCTGCGCGCCGCTAAGACCGCTGGGGTCACCATCGTGGACCTCAAAGGGGGCTCGATTACCACAGTTCTTGATTCCCCCCCAGCTCGCCCTGGTGGCATTCGCGAAAGTGTGGATCGACGGCATCGTTGGCATCGGTGGCAAGGGAACCCTCAAGGGGAACCTCGCCGAGGCCGTTGAACAACTCAACGACTTCTCGTTCCTCACCCACCCTGCAGTTGTCTCGATTGACGTGCCCTCGGGCCTGACCGATAACGAGGGGAGCGTGAAGGGCGCCGTCATGCGTGCCACGCACACGATGGCCGTGGGCAGCTTCAAGCGCGCCCAGATCCTGGCGCCCGCCGCGCAGTATTGTGGTGCCTTGGAACTCATCGAGATGGAGTGGACCGGACTCGTTGGCCTGACGTCCGCTGACACGGAGGAAACGAGCGGCGAGGTCCCGGTGTACTTCTACGACGGAACCGGCAGTAGTCGATTCGTTCAAGCCCCGGCCTTTGACGACGACAAGTACGCGCGCGGCGTCGTCGGCCTCGTCGCGGGTTCCGACACATACCCCGGTGCTGGCCTGCTCGCCACACGCGGTGCGCTCGCCGCGGGCGTGGGCATGGTGCGCCTGAACTCCACCCGCCGCGTCCAAGACCTCGTGCTAGCCGCCGAGCCGGGCGTCGTCATGGTGGGCGGGCGCATCCAGGCGGCCCTCATCGGCCCAGGACTGGACGAGGACCGACGCGAGGACGCCCTCGAACTCGCGCAATTCTGCGGCCAGTCCGGCGTGCCGCTCGTCATCGACGCCGGGGGCCTCGACCTGCTTCCGGAGCTGGCGGACACCATCAACCCCGAGACCACCGTCCTCACCCCGCACCACGGTGAGGCCGCGCGGCTGCTGACGAGGCTCGGCACGCCGACGAAGCGGGATGAGGTCGCCGCAGCCCCCCTTCGCTACGCGAACCTCCTCCACGATGCCACGGGTTGCCACGTCGTGCTCAAGGGCCCGGTGACCATCGTGCGTTCCTTCGAATACGCGGACATGCTCCGCGATCAGGCGCTGCTCGCCAGCTTCATCAACCCGGAGTTGGGTTTTCCCGACCTGGAGAGCATGGAGGACAGCGTGACCCGCTGCGACTGCACGCTGGTCGCGCCGACCACCACGTCGTGGGCTGGGGTCGCGGGCAGCGGCGACGTCCTGGCTGGCCTGATCGCCGGTATCCTCGCCCGCCCCGTCAGGGACGAGCACGCGCTGCCAGGACCGAACGGACAAGCGCAGGCCGTCACGCCCGAACGACTGGTTTCTGCCGTGTGGCTCCACGGTCGCGCGGCGAAGCTGGCCGCCGATGAATACATCGGTCGTGCCCCCATTCAGGCGCGTGACATCGCTGACGCGATCCCCGAAGTGCTCGCCGCCCCCGGTCTCTGAGGCGGGAGGGTGCGCCCGCGCAGCGGGGGTCGGGCTCGCGTGAGATACTAGGGGAGTGACTTCCACGAACGAACACGGTCAAGGACGGGGATACCCGTCACAAGCGGTCGTCGACCTGGCCGCCATTCGTCATAACCTGGGCGTCCTGCGGGCCGCCGCCCCCGGCGCGCTCCAGCTCGCCACCGTGAAGGCCAACGCCTACGGGCACGGCCTGCTCCCCGTCGCGCTCGCAGCGCTTGAGGGTGGTGCCGACTGGCTGGGTGTTGCCCAGCTCGCCGAGGCCTTCACCCTGCGCGAAGGCCTGGACGAGGCCGGGGTTGCCCGCGCGGACGCGCCCCTCCTCGCGTGGATTTCCACCTCCTCCTCCGACTTCGCCGCGGCCATCGACGCAGACATCGACGTGTCCGTGTCCTGGACGTGGGTCCTAGCCGACATCTGCGCCGCAGCCCGCGCGGTTGGCCGCCCTGCGCGCGTCCACGTCAAGATCGACACAGGAATGTCTCGCGCGGGCTCGACGCTGGCCGACCTGCCTGCCCTGGCCTCGGCCCTGAAAATGGCTGAGGAAGACGGCCTCGTCGACGTCGTGGGCGCGTGGAGCCACATGTCTCGCGCCGATGATCCCAGCGAGGCGGGCAACGCCTCGACCGCCAGCCACGTGCGCATCTTCGAAGAAGGCCTGGCGATCCTGGCGGCCGCGGGCATCACGCCGCGCATCCGCCACCTGGCCGCCACCTCCGGGATCCTATGGCACCCCGAGACACACTACGACATGGTGCGCGCCGGCATCGGCCTGTACGGCCTCAGCCCCGACCCCGCCGTCGCCTCCGCCACCGACCTGGGACTGATTCCCGCGCTGACCCTGCGCGCGCCCCTCACCTCCGTCAAGGTGATCGAGGAAGGCACCCCGGCCTCGTACGGCGGGACCTGGGTGGCGCCCACGCGCCGCTGGGTCGGCCTGGTTCCCCTCGGCTACGGCGACGGCATCCTGCGCTCCGCCTCCAACCGCGCGCGCGTCACCGTCCACACCGCCTCCGGCCCCCTCGAGGCGCCCCTCATCGGACGCGTGTGCATGGACCAATTCATCGTCGACCTCGGGCCCGCAGACGGCGACGCGGGCACCCCGACCGCGCGCAGCGGCCGCGCCCCCGCAGCCGTCGGCGACCTCGCCGTCCTCTTCGGCGCGGGGCTCGACTCCGATCCGCTGGCCGACGACTGGGCGCGCGCCGCGGACACCATTAACTACGAAATCGTCACCCGCCTGGGCGCCCATATCCCTCGCGCCTACGTCGGTGAGGCCACCGCGACCCAGGGGAGCACCGCTCATGACTGATCAGCCCATCGCCACCTACGCCGTCGACACCAGCGACGCCGACCAGACGCGCGCGCTCGGCGAAGATCTCGGGCGCGTGCTGGTAGCCGGGGACCTCGTCATACTCTCGGGCGGGCTCGGAGCAGGCAAGACGACCCTCACGCAGGGCATCGGCGTCGGCATGGGCGTGCGCGGGCGCGTCGCTTCCCCGACCTTCATCGTCGCCCGCGTCCACCCCTCCCTTAGCGGAGGGCCGGACCTCATCCACGCGGACGCCTACCGCATCACGGACCTCAGCGACCTGGAGACCCTCGACCTCGACTCCTCCCTCGACGAGGCCGTCACCGTCGTCGAGTGGGGCGACGGCAAAACCGAAGCCATGAGCGAGGAACGCCTCGCCATCGAGGTGCGCCGCGCCAGCGGCGGCCAGGCCGCGCGCGACGGCGACGTCATCGACCTGGAGCACATGGACGACGGTCGCCGCCGCATCGTCCTGCGCGCGCACGGACACCGCTGGGATGGTGTCCTTGAGAACGTCGTGGCCGCCCACGGGGGGACGCGCATTGACGAGGCCCAGGTGGCCTCGTCGGATACTGACCCAGCCGCGCCCGCCTCTGACAGCGACGAGCGTACCCGCGACGAGTAGGATCACATCGTGCGAGAGATAGCCCTGGACACCCAAGCAGCCACCGCCGTCGCGATCCTCGAGGACGGCCGGGTCATCGGCCGCGCCCACAACGACTCCGTGCGCCACCACGCCGAATCTATTACGCCGCTCGTGCGCGATGCCCTCGCCGCCGCCGGCCTGCCCCCTGTGCTGGCCGAGGTCGGCATCGACCGCATCCTCGTGGGCACCGGCCCCGCCCCCTTCACGGGACTGCGCTCGGGCCTCGTCTCCGCCCGCGTCCTTGCCCGCGTCGCGGGAGTTCCGGCTTACGGGGTCTGCTCGCTCGACGTCATCGCCCGCCAAGGCCTCGACCTGCTCGCCCGCGACATGCGCGTCTACGCGATCGCAGACGCGCGCCGCCGCGAACTCTACTGGGGCTCCTACGTTGCCGCCGGGCCCAACGACGTCACCCTCGAAGGACGCCTCGAAGTCGGTGACGTCTCCGCCCTGCTCTCCGCCATGCACAGCGCACCCGGCCTCGTGGTCGCCGGAGCGCCCGTCCCCGCGCACTCAGCCTCGGCCCTGGCGCGCGTCGACGTCGGCCCCCAGGTCGAGCTTGACCCCGCCGTCATGAGCCGGATCGTCGCCACGCGCCTGGGGCGCGGCGAGGATGAACGCCTGCGTACCGACCCGCTGTACCTGCGCCGCCCCGACATTCACGGCCAGCCGAGCGGCTCGCCCTGTGAGCACCCAGCTGCGTCTCGCCACCCTCGATGATCTCGAGGCCCTCGTCGACCTTGAGGCGCTCACCTTCCCCGAGGACCCCTGGACCCCCTTCATGCTGGCCGACGAACTGATGTCGCCCGCGTCGCGCTACTGGATCGCCGCCGACGAGTCCGGCGCGCCGATCGGCTACGGCGGCGTCAAGGTCGGTGGCGACCAGGCCGACGTCATGACGATCGGGGTCGCACCCCATGCTCGAGGCCGTGGCGCGGGAGCGGCGATCCTCGACGCGCTCCTCGACTGGGCACGCCAGGCCGGCGCCGCCGAAATCTTCCTCGATGTGAGGCCCTCCAACGAGGGGGCCATCGCCCTGTACAACTCCCGTGGGTTCGTCGAAATCGGGCGTAGGCCGCGCTATTTCCGCAACCCGGTCGAGGAAGCCGTCGAAATGCGCGCGCCCCTGACCCGCGCGGGTGCGAAGACCACCACCAAATAGGAACGATACGTGTCACATTATTCGGCTCCTTCAGCCCCGCTCGGGCACGCGCAGAGGGCCGAAAATGCCGCGGCGTACACCGATTGTCCACGCGCAAAAAACGGCGGAAAATAGCGGAAAGCTGGGGCAGGGGAGAAGCCTACGCGCGCCGTCTCGTGCCAACGTCCTACCGCCGCCGGGCAACGCGCCGATATGCTTCATGCCATGGCCACTCAAAATGTCGCAACGAAGAAGCGCCGCGCGTGGACCACCAGCGTCTTTATTAAGCAGCTGATGGCCGTCTCGGGCTTCGTTTTCGTTTTCTTCTTGCTGTTCCACTCCTACGGCAACCTCAAGATGTTCCTGGGCGCGCAGGTCTACAACGACTACGCGCACTGGCTGCATGAAGAGGCTTTCGTGCCGATCTTCCCGCACGGCGGATTCATCTGGGTCTTCCGCGCGGCCATGGCGCTGATGCTCGTGATCCACCTGTGGGCCGCCGCCTACACCTGGAAGCGTTCGCGTCGCGCCCGCTCCACCCGCTACGTCGTCAAGAAGTCCGTCTCGGACTCCTACGCGGCTCGCACCATGCGTATGAGCGGTGTCCTCATCCTGCTGATCCTGATCTTCCACATCGCTCACTTCACCACCGTGAGCCTGCCCGCGAAGGTCGCGAACTTCGGTGCTGACGTCACCACGCCCTACGCCCGCATGATCGCCTCCTTCCAGTCGCCGGTCCTGGTGATCCTCTACGCCGTGTTCGTCGGCTGCGCCTGCATCCACGTCTCCCACGGCTTCTGGTCCATGTTCCAGTCGCTCGGTTGGGTGCGTTCCGCGACCCGCAAGCCTCTGGTTCTCCTCTCGGGCTTGGTCGGTCTGGTCATCTTCGTGATGTTCATGGCCCCGCCCGTCGCCATCGTCACCGGCTTGATCCACTGAGGAAGGGCACGCAATCATGACCGATACACTCATCCACGGCCTCTACCGTGAAGGCGAGAAGATCGCCGACGCGAAGGCTCCCCACGACGTTCCGATCGACCGCCGCTGGGAACAGCGTAAGTTCAACGCAGCGCTGGTGAACCCGGCCAACCGCCGTAAGCTGCGCGTCATCATCGTCGGATCCGGCCTCGCGGGCGGCGCCGCCGCCGCCTCGCTCGGCGAAATGGGTTACAACGTCGACTGCTTCTTCTACCAGGACTCCGCCCGCCGCGCGCACTCCATCGCCGCGCAGGGTGGTATCAACGCCGCGAAGAACTACCGCAACGACAACGACTCCGTCTACCGTCTCTTCTACGACACGGTCAAGGGCGGCGACTACCGCGCCCGTGAGGACAACGTCTACCGCCTCGCCGAGGTGAGCGCCAACATCATCGACCAGTGCGTCGCGCAGGGCGTTCCCTTCGCCCGCGAGTACGGCGGCCTCCTCGACAACCGCTCCTTCGGCGGCGTGCAGGTCTCCCGTACGTTCTACGCGCGTGGCCAGACCGGTCAGCAGCTGCTGATCGGCGCCTACCAGGCGCTTGAGCGTCAGGTCGCGGCCGGCACCGTCAAGGAGTACTCCCGCCACGAGATGGTCGAACTCATCGTCGACGACGGCAAGGCGCGCGGCATTATCGCCCGCGACATGTCCACCGGCGAACTCCAGACCTTCATCGCCGACGCGGTCATCCTGGCCACCGGCGGCTACGGCAACGTCTTCTTCCTGTCGACCAACGCCATGGGCTGCAACGGCACCGCCATCTGGCGCGCCTACCGCAAGGGTGCCTACTTCGGTAACCCCTGCTTCACGCAGATTCACCCGACGTGCATCCCCCAGCACGGCGACCAGCAGTCGAAGCTGACCCTGATGTCGGAGTCGCTGCGTAACGACGGCCGCATCTGGGTGCCCAAGCGCGCCGAGGACTGCGAGAAGGACCCGCGTCAGATCGCCGAAGAGGACCGCGACTACTACCTGGAGCGCATCTACCCCTCCTTCGGTAACCTCGTGCCCCGCGACATTGCGTCGCGTCAGGCCAAAAACATGTGCGACGAGGGCCGCGGTGTCGGCCTAAGATCGACGGTGTCGCTCGCGGCGTCTACCTCGACTTCTCCGACGCTATCCAGCGCATGGGCATGGCCGCCGTGTCCGCCAAGTACGGCAACCTGTTCGACATGTACGAGCGCATCACGGGCGACAACCCCTACGAGGTCCCCATGCGCATCTACCCGGCCGTTCACTACACCATGGGTGGCCTGTGGGTTGACTACGACCTCGAGTCGAACCTGCCCGGCCTGTACGTGGCCGGCGAGGCGAACTTCTCCGATCACGGCGCGAACCGCCTGGGTGCCTCGGCGCTCATGCAGGGCCTGTCGGACGGCTACTTCGTCCTGCCCAACACGGTCAACGACTACCTGGCGCACTGCTTCCACCTGCCCAAGCTCGACAAGAACTCGCCGTCCGTCAAGGAGGCCCTCGACTCGGCTCAGAACCGCATCGATACCCTCATGTCGATCAACGGCACCCGCTCCGTGGACTCGTTCCACAAGGAGCTGGGCAAGATCATGTGGGAGTACTGCGGCATGGAGCGTACCGAGGACGGCCTGAAGAAGGCGATCGGTATGATCCGCGAGCTGCGCGCCGACTTCTGGAAGAACGTTCGCGTTCCCGGCAAGTCGATCGGCGAACTCAACCAGTCCCTCGAGAGGGCTGGCCGCGTCGCCGACTTCATGGAGCTGGGCGAGCTTATGTGCATCGACGCCCTGCACCGTGAAGAGTCGTGTGGCGGCCACTTCCGCGCGGAGTCCCAGACTCCCGAGGGTGAGGCCTGCGTCACGACGACAAGTTCCTGTACGTGGCGGCCTGGGAGTTCGCCGGTGACGGCGAGGCCCCGATCCTCCACAAGGAAGACCTGATTTACAACGACATCGAGCTGAAGCAGCGGAGCTACAAGTGAACCTGACACTGAGGATCTGGCGCCAAAACGGTCCGAACGACAAGGGCGCAATTCATGAATACCAGGTGAAGGGAATCTCGGACGAGTCCTCGTTCCTGGAGATGCTCGACGTTCTGAACGAAGAGCTCTTCGCCCGCGGCGAGGAACCCATCGCCTTCGACTCCGACTGCCGCGAGGGCATCTGCGGTCAGTGTGGCATCGTCATCAACGGCATCGCTCACGGCCCGGAGGTCACCACGACCTGCCAGCTGCACATGCGTTCCTTCAAGGATGGCGACGTCATCACGATCGAGCCGTGGCGCGCGTCGGGCTTCCCGATCATCAAGGACCTGGTGGTGAACCGCTCCGCCCTGGACCGCATCATCCAGGCCGGCGGCTACATCTCCGTCAACACGGGCGCGGCCCCCGACGCGCACGCGACCCCGGTCCCGAAGCAGGACGCGGATCGCGCGTTCGAGGCCGCCGCGTGCATCGGCTGTGGTGCGTGCGTGGCTGCCTGCCCGAACGCCTCCGCGATGCTCTTCACCTCCGCGAAGGTCACGCACCTCGGCCTGCTCCCGCAGGGCAAGCCCGAGAACTACAAGCGCGTGGTGGGCATGCTCAACCAGATGGACGAGGAGGGCTTCGGCTCCTGCTCGAACATCGGCGAGTGTGCTGAGGTCTGCCCCAAGCAGATCCCGCTCGACGTGATCGCAAACTGAACCGCCAGCTCGGAAAGGCCGCCTTCAAGGGCGTCTGATCCGCCCGAGTGGCCAGGGGTCCGGCGCACGCACGTGCGCCGGGCCCCTTTGCGTCCTCGGCCCGCGATGATCCCCTCGTCAAGCGCCCACCAACACTGTGATCTGCGGCGTATCATGGTGACATCAGTGGGGCTCAGAGAGGAGCTTGCCATGCAATTTGATGAGACCGGCCCGAATACGCACACGCGCCGCTACTGGGTCAGCGCGACGGTCGCGATCGGCGCGATGCTTACCTTCGTGATCCTGTCGGTTCTGTTGGTTTTGGGGGTCGTCTTCGGGCCCCCGACCATCAAGCCCGTCGCCGATTCGCTTATCCCGTGGTCGCTGCTTGTGGCCGCTGTCGCGGGCGTCGCGATGCTCATTGCGAACAAGCGGACCGGGCAGGACTAAGACTCGGACTCGAATGCACATGCCGCGCGCTCGCCGCGTGCGCGGCGTCGTCGTGCGCGCCGACTTACACTAGAGGGCGTGAGTGAACCCCTGGTCCTTGGTATTGAGTCAACGTGCGACGAGACGGGCGTCGGCCTCGTGCGCGGCACGCAGCTACTGGTCGACCGTACGGCCACGTCGATGGACGAGTATGCCCGCTACGGCGGCATCATCCCGGAGATCGCGTCGCGCGCGCACCTGGAGTCTTTCCTGCCCACGCTGGACGCCGCCCTCGACGAGGCCGGGGTGCCCCTGGCTGACGTGGATGCGATCGCGGTCGCCGCGGGACCCGGCCTGGTCGGTTCGCTGACGGTGGGTATCTGCGCGGCCAAGGCCCTGGCCTCGTCGCTGGGCAAGCCCCTGTACGGCGTCAACCACGTGATCGGGCACCTCGCGGTTGACAAGCTGGCGGACGGCCCGCTGCCCGAGCACTTCATCGGGCTGGTTGTGTCCGGCGGACACTCGAACATCCTGGAGATCCGGAACATCGCGACCGACGTTGTCGAGCTGGGCGGCACCCTCGACGATGCCGCGGGCGAGGCCTTCGACAAGGTCGGGCGACTGCTCGACCTGCCCTACCCGGGCGGCCCCCACGTCGATCGACTCTCCCAGCAGGGCGACCGCGAGGCGATCCGCTTCCCGCGCGGCCTGGCCGCAGGCAAAGGACAAGGAGCGCCACAAGTACGACTTTTCGTTCTCGGGCCTCAAGACCGCGGTGGCCCGCTACATCGAGGGCGCGAACGCCCGCGGTGAGGTCGTCAGCAAGGAAAACGTGTGCGCCGCGTTCTCCGAGGCCGTCAACGATTCCCTGACCGCCAAGGCCGTGCGCGCGGCGCTGGACACCGGCTGCGACACGATCGTCGTGGGCGGCGGTTTTTCCGCGAACTCGCGCCTGCGCGCTCTACTCACCGAGCGGGCTGCGGCGGCCGGTGTCCAGGTGCGCATGCCCCCGCTGCGTTTCTGCACGGACAACGGCGCGCAGATCGCGGCCATCGGATCGGAGCTGGTCGCGGCGGGCCTGCCCCCGTCGGACTGGGATTTCTCCCCGGATTCCGGCATGGAGCTGACGACGACCTACGTTCCCCCGCGCGCCTGAGCAGCAGGGGCCCTCTCAGCGCAGGCCCTCCATGAAGGACTCGGCGACCGAGGACCACGAGGTGTAAAAGCCGCCCGCCATGTTGGCGCACACCCCGATGAAGGCAGCGCAGGCCAGTGACGTGAAGGCGAGGGAGGTCAGCCGCGCCAGGTAGGTGACGCAGGAGGAGACCGCGCCCGGCATGCGGGCAATGATGCGCGGCATTGGCAGGCGGAAGAGGCGCGATTCGCGCGCCCAGTCCTGCTCGTCCCCGGCCAGGAGGGCGCGCCACGAGCCCGCGAAACGCCACGTGATCGTCAGGCTCATTGCGGACAGCAGCGCCAGGATGGCGAGGGCGGCCGCGCCGTTGGGGGCCGTCGGTCGCACGGAGTGCGTGACGTTTGTGGCCGGCACGATGGAGGCGTAGGCTTCGGATGCCCGCGCGGTCGCCGCCGTCGGGGCAGCCCCCACGGCGGTGGCTACCGCGTCGGAGGAACCCCACCACGCCAGCATCGTCGGGATGTGCTCGCGCCACAGGGGCCCGGCGTGCCCGCCGGTGGGCGGGATGTCGGTCGTCACGGTGTCGGGAGCCTTGACGGCCTTCGCCATCGCAACGGCGGCGGGGGCGCCGCCGGCCCCGTCGTCTGCGGCGGCCATCGCGTAGATGCGCAGCCCGTCGGGGACCCTCTTGGCCAGCATCGTGGAGAGGGTGTTATCCGCCAGGTACTGGTCGCCGAGATTCGTCATCTGCCCTTCGATCTGCGTGTCATAGCCGGAGAGGGAGGCGGCTGCGCCGAAGGTTTGGGGTGTGCGCATCGCCGTCCACACCGCGCAGTAGGCGCCCGCGGAGAAACCGCCGAGCATCCATGCGTCGCGCTTGTCGGAGGTGTTCGGGAAATTGTGGCGGATGAACGCGGGGATTTCGTGCGCGGACCACGTGTAGACGGCGGGGCGATCCTCGATATCCGCGCAGTCGTGCGCCTCTTCGTCGACGCTCAGGGAGGGGGCGACGATGATGGTGGGCGGGATGATCCCGGCGTCGATGGCGTTGTCGAGGGCCTCCTGGACGTGGGCGCCCTGCGTCGTCCCGTCGGCTTCGCCCGGGTAGCCGTGCAACAGCTCGATGACCGCGTAGGTCTTGCCGTCGGTGGGGGAGTAGTCGCGTGGCGCGATGACGAAGACGGGCAGCGTGATGCCGCTGATCGGGCCCGTCCACGTGGTGGTGAGCATCCCGTCCTCGGTCCTGGTGAAGGTCGCGTCGAGGCTGGATGACGCGATCGGCTGGTCGCCGATCGTGACTTCGCCACCAGACTCGGCTGCCGGTTCCTCGACGTTGGAGGCAATGAGTTCCGCCAGGTCGCCGCTTGTCTTGACAAGGCCGAGGGAACGGTTGAGGACGAGCGCGCCCGAAGCAGTCACAAGGAGGATCGGCGCGAGGATGAGGACCGTGCGAGCCAGCCAATGCCTCGTGCGGCGCGGAAAGCGCCTGGGAGCCCACCGCGGCAGGAGGAACGCCCCCGCCAGGAGAGACAGGGCCGCCAGGGCCGCGAAGACCGCGAGGGTGCGTGCTGACGTCAGGGACAGAGAGCCAAGAAAAGACATCGTCATTCCTTCGTGGAAGCGCTGGACGAGGCCGTGGCGGCCTCGCGTGTATTGTCAGGGCCGGGCGAGGCCGGGGTTGGCGCCTTCGGTGAGGCAGCGCGAGCGGCGCGGGCCGAGCGCAGGTCACCCACGCCTTTGCCGCGAGTTTGGCGAGGCCAGCGCTGACGGAGGCGAGCAGCGTGAGGGTTTGCGTGGGGGACACGTGGGGCACGTAGGCGTGCGAAATGGCCAGGCCCACGGTTGCCAGGGAGGCGGGGTCAGGCACGGCCAGGTAGAGGGGCTGCGTGCGCGGCTTGAACTTGCGTTTGAAGGCGTGCAGCGACGTGAAACCGTAGAGGGGCTCCATGATGGCCGCCAGCGCGTCGATGAGTGGGCCGAACACGGAGGTGTCGTCGGCGGAGCGGGTGAGGGGCGCGCCCGATAGGGACAGGAATTCGAGGCCCTCCTCCTGGGCGGACAGGGCCGCCTTGCCGATGAGGAACTCGATGGCGGGGCGCCACCCCTGGGTGCGCCTGCGCATGACGTCCAGGGTGAGGCCGACGACCTGGCCGCCCCGGTAGACAGGCAGCCATGAGGTGACGGCGTGAATCGTTGACTGGGAGTCGACTGCGACGAGAATGCGTGTCTCTGGGACCGCGAGCTCGCGAACGCCGCCGAGCGTGAAGCCCATTTCCGGCAGGGCCTTGTCGGAGCTCCACCCCTGCGAAATGACGGTGATCTGGTCCTTCCAGCCCTGCGGGCACTCCTCCCACGTGGTCCAGTGGGCCTCGACACCCTCGCGCGCCGCGTGGTTCATGGCGGTGCGCACGTCCTGGTAGGCCTTGCCTTTGAACGCGAGGCCGGGCAGGTCGAGGAGCGATTCCTCGGCGACCTGCATGATTGTCCAGCCGTCGCGCCGGGCGGCCTGCGCGAGGTCCTCGTGGATCGAGTAGAGTGCGGGCGTCAGGCCCGCGGAGGCGGTGAAGGAGGAGAACTCGGCGATGGCCCGCGAGGCCGTTCCCTCCTCGTAGGCGAGGTCCGTGACGGTCAGCGCGACGCCGCCGGCCCCGCGGTAGGCGACCCCGGCCTCGTCGAAGGGAGAGACCCACACCTGATTGCCTTCCCAGGTCTGCATCCACCCGAGGGTGTTGGCCCCGTGCTCGCGTAGGAGGGGGATGAGGTCGTCGACCGGGGAGGAGGCGGGCACGCGGGGCAGAGCCAGGAGCGCGCGCAGCACCAGGAACAGCGTGCCGACCCACGCGACGAGCGGCGTCCACAGGACGGGCGCCTCGGCCAGGAGAGTCATGGGAACGAGCGTGGGTTCGAAAATCGAGGCGGTCGCAGTGGGCAGGAGAACGAGGACGTAGTCGTGGAATACCTGCAGTGGCGTCGCGTTGGGAGCGTCCGATAAATCCTCGCCCGAGGCCAGCGCGGAGAAGGGAATAAACGAGTCACTCGTGAGTAGCCCGAGCACGAATACCACGGCCGCGCACACGACCATGAGAATGAGCCAGCGACGCAGCAGGGTCGACGTTGTCGAGGGCGCGGCGTGGATCGTGAAAGAGCGGCGCACCCACCAGGTAATGGCGCACAGCGTCACGTTGAGGAGGACGGGCATGAGCAGCAGGGCGGCGGCCGTGCTCACCTCGGGGCGCAGGGGATCGTCCGGGCCGTTCCACGCGAGAAGCTCGACGGTGGTTGACGTCACCGTCGAGATGCCGAGGATACCCTGCAGGATGAGCGTCCCGACGTAGGCGAGGCGGCGCCCCCTACGCAGGCCGTAGGCGAAGACTAGCTGGAGTGTGATGGGCGCCAGGCACAGAGGGTCGTGATGACGCCCGTGCGGCCCTCGAGCCACCAGGCCGGCCCCAGTGACCAGCGCATCTGCGCGAGCGGGCCTTCGGGTGCGGCCGAGACGACGGTGAGAGCCGCCGCGCACGCCCAGCACAGGGCGGCGATCGAGGCGAATTGGCGCCCGAGGGTCACCTCGTCGTCGGTGTCGTCCTCGGAGCCGCGCACGCCGACCAGGCGCGCGGCGACCATGCCGGCCAGGAGCGCCCACACGCGCGCGTAGGAGATCGCCGATCCGAGGATGGCTGCCGACAATACGAGGACTCCGATGAGGAGGAAGCGGGCCCTCCAACGCCAGCGCGACCCCAGGGACTGCACGGCCGCGCCCACTAGGGCCACGAGGATCAGGCTCGTCCCCCACAGGGTTCCCTCGCCGATCGCCTGGCCCCAATCGGCGATCGTGCGCTTGAGGAGCGGCAGGGTTGCCCACGTCGCGGTCACGCCCAGGACCTGGCCCGCCAGCGCCGCGGCCACCCAGGTGCGCGTGCCCAGATGGCGTTCGGCCGCGCCGCCAGCGAGGATCATGGCGCCGATGCCCAGGAGTGCCGTGGCCAGGAAATGGCCGGGAACCGCGCCGACCGAGGAGAAAATCGACCACCAGTGGGAGGGGAGGGGAGGGCTGGCCTCAAGGACACTGAACTGGTCGCGCCACACCAGGTACGAGGCGGACAAGACGCTCAGGACGACCGTGACGACGGCGGTGGCCGGGGCGTGGGAGAGCCAGCGCACCGTCAGGCGCGCGAGCGAGGAGATCAGGAGCCAGAAGGTTCGCAGCGTCGCCGCAAGTGGGGTGCCGATCATGCGCAGACGTGCCGCGCGCTGTTCGGGCTCGGCGTGGGGTGACTCAAATTCTTCCTGCGCCACGATGGTGTCCTCTCAGGCCGTACCATTTTCCGCAGCACAGGATACTACTGCGATCTGACAATGGGCTGAGAATCGGCTGGGAAGCGCTCGGCCCGGCCACGAAGCGTGGCCGGGCCGAGGCGTTGAGGTTGCGCGGGCGTTGATGCGTGGGCTGGTGTGGCGCTCTCAGGCGTTGAGCGTCGCGAACTCCGCGAGGGCCAGGGGACGCCCCGCGGCCATCTCGGCGCGCATGAGGTCCACGACGGCGTCGAGGCCCTGGCCGGGTCGGGCGGCCGCGGCGACCGAACGCTGGCGCTCGTAGGAGGCGCCGATCGTCAGGATCGTGTCCAGGCCCGCGAACTCGCGGGCGCATCCCAGGTCGGCGGCCACGGGAGCCAGCTCCTCGCGCAGGCGCGCGATGCCGTCGCGGGCGCTCTCAGTCGCGCCGTCGCGCGAGACAATGAGGGTCGCGTCCATGCCGTATCGGGCCGAGCGCCACTTGTTTTCGGCGACGAACCAATCCGGCAGAGAAGGCAGCGGCTCGCCGGCGTCGAACAGGCGCGAGAAGTGCTCGACGAGGACGTGGGTCAAGGCCGCGAAGGTGCCGACCTCGGTCGCGTTCGTCGCCGCGTCGAACACGCGGTTCTCGATCGTGCCAAAGGCAGGCGAGGGGCGGATGTCCCAGCGGACCTCGTCAAATCCCTCGATGACGCCCGTGCTGATCATGTCGTCCGTGTAGGCCTCCAGGTCCTCCCACGTCTCGAACTGTCGCGGGATGCCGGCGGTGGGCAGCTGCTGGAAGACCATCGCGCGGTTGGACGCGTACCCCGTGTCCTGGCCCGCCCAGAACGGGGAGGACGCGGAGATGGCCTGGAGGTGGCCCAGGTGAGCGGTCAGAGCTGCCTGGATGGGCAGGATCTTCGCGCGGTCTTCGACGCCGACGTGCACGTGGACGCCGTAAAGCAGCATCTGGTGGCCCCAGTAGGCGGTGCGCTCCACCAGCTGGGCGTAACGCTCCGAGTCGGTCACGCGCTGGCGCCCCGGGCGGGCGAAGGGGTGCGTGCCTGCGGTGGCCAGGTCGATCCGCAGGTCCGAGGCCAGGGGCCGCAGGAAATCAACGCAGCCCGTCAGGTCCGCAACGCACTCGGCGACGGTCGAGCGCGGCTTGGACACGACCTCGATCGTGTTCAGGAGCATCTCTCGGTGAATACCGGGGTAGAGCTGGCCGTTGACCGTGGCGCGGTCGACGATCGCGTCCGCGCTCTGACGCAGGTCGTGCGAGTCGCGGTCGACGAGCTGGAGCTCCCACTCGACACCGATCGTGGAACGCTGGGAGGAACCGAAGGGCAAGGTCATGACGATCCTTTCGCTGATTGCCTCCATTGTGTCAGCCGGGCGCGCTGGGGCGGCGGAGAGCTTCCTTACAGGTTTTCGGGCAACCGCCTGCAGATAATCGCCCGGTGGCGACCGGCAAGACGCGTCGCAATGACCGTCAGCTGGGCGCTGCCGCCGCGAAGCTTGAGAGCTTTACGCAGGTCATCAGGATTGATGTCCGCGCCGCGCTTCTTTAATCTCCACGCTGCCCGCGTCTCGGGATTTGAGAGCGGCGGCGATGGCCTTGGCCCGCAAGTTTGTCACCTCGAGAATCTCGAAGCGATCGTAGAAGGGACTGGGCGGCAGATCGTCGCCCGTCAGGTAGGCGATCTTCTCCGACACGATGCCCGCCCCGCACTGGCGTGCGAGCACGCCCAGCAGGCCCGAACGGATCACCGCCGGGTCCGCCTCGGCGACAATAGCCCCGAGCGGAGCGACCTCCACGGACTCGGCGGGCGTATTCGCTGCCATCCCCTCGGGAGAGGAGAGCGCGTGGGCTGCCCCGGCCTCGTCCAGGAGCAGGCAGGAGCGGCCCCGCCCCTCCGGCGCGAGCGCAGGAGACCACAGGGAGGCCTCGACGAGGTCCCCGCCCACGCTCACCCACTGCGCGTGCCAATCGGCGGGAATGAAGTCGTAGGCGATGCCCGGCGCCACCTTGACGCCCACACGCTCAATCGTGCGCGCCCACCCGAGGACCGCGGACAGGGGAGGAGACCACTGCTCCGGATGCGTAATGCGCGCCGATCCCCGCGAAGCGCCCGTGCGCCGGGCGGGGTCGGCGAAGATCGCGTCCACGCCCTCGCCCGCCAGCTCCTCAACATCCACGTCCATGACGTCGCCCAGGCGAACCTGCGCGCCCTCGAAATCCCGCAGGTTCGCGGCCACGGCACCCGCCGTGTCCGGATCGATGTCCACCGCCAGCACATCCAGGCCCAGGCCCGCGATCGCCAGCGCGTCCCCACCGATCCCGCATCCCAGGTCCGCCACGCGCGTCGCCCCGCTGGCGCGGAAGCGCTGAGCGTGGCGCGCGGCCACCACCAGGCGCGTCGCCTGCTCCAGCCCATCGCGCGTGAACACCATGTGGGTGGCCACCGGCCCGAACTTCTTGCGCGCAGCCTGGCGCAACGCCAACTGTGTCAAAACCGCGGCGGCCAGCTCGGCCTCGACGCCCGACGCTCGCAGCGCCGCGCCCAGCTCGCGCAGCGGCATCGGCTGGGACTCCAGGCGGGCTTGCAGGGACTCCAGCAGCTCCCAGCCGGGAGAGGACAGGATCGGGGTCAGGGTGCTCACGGGCCCATTGTCCCACCTCTTGGGGGACGAGGCCGTGGTGGCTGCGCGCTCGCGGGTCGCGCTCGCGGGAATGGAGGGAGGGACGGGCAAATCGCCCACGGTGAACCCCCTGGCACTCGGGTTGCCCGAGTGCCAGGCCCGCAACTACACTCGGGGAGGAAGCGCGGGATCTCCCCGCGACCGGTCCTGCACCTGACCCCCGCGACGGCAGGGAAAGGACGAGCACCTTCGTGACAAAGAAGAAAGGGAGCGACAATGTCGATCTCCATCAAGCCCCTCGAGGACCGCATCGTCATCCGCCAGGTTGAGGCCGAGCAGACCACCGCCTCCGGCCTGGTCATCCCGGACACCGCCAAGGAGAAGCCGCAGGAAGGCGAAGTTATCGCCGTGGGCCCCGGCCGCGTTGACGACAACGGCAACCGTATCCCCGTCGACGTCAAGGTCGGCGACGTCGTCATCTACTCGCGCTACGGCGGCACCGAGGTCAAGTACGACGGCCAGGAATTCCAGATCTGTCCTCGCGTGACGTGCTGGCGGTTGTGGAGCGCTGAACGCCTCCGCGCAGACGCATAAAGGGGCGGCCCGGAAGGATTCCTTCCGGGCCGCCCCTCTCTGTCTCTGTTGATGACGGGCTGGACGCGGTGGGTCGCGCCGCCCGCGGGCTCAGGAAGCCGTTTCGGCCAGCTGTGCCAGGACGGTGTTGCGCACGTACGCCGCGTCGCGGAAGCCGGGGATGTAGGCCTTGTTGATGAACAACGTGGGCGTGCCCGTGATTCCGGCCTGGTGCGCCTGCTCCTTCGCGGAGGAGACCTTGGTGACGGTCAGCGGATCGCGCATGGTCGCGCGGAACTTATCCAGGTCGGGCACGCCGGCCTTGGCCGCGAAGTCAACGAGGGCCTGCTCGGAGTACTGGGGGTGCCCGGTCGGGTCGGCGGCCGCGTACACGGCGTCGTGGAATTCCCAGAACTTGCCCTGCTCGCCAGCGGCGATGCCGGCCTGGGCCGCCAGGGGAGAAGAGTCGGTGATCTGCGCGAGGTCGTACCACTCGACGCGCAGCGTGCCGTCTGCGACCAGGTCTGCCAGCTCAGGGTCGATCTCCTGGGCGAACTTCGTGCAGTAGGGGCAGGCGAAGTCGGAGAAGACGACCATGGTGACGGGCGCGTTGACGTCGCCCTTGGCCTGCGGGTCGGCCGCGTCGTGACGCACGAACGACTCCATGATGGCCAGGTTGTTCGGGTTCGTTTGGCTCGGCTCGGCGTTCGTCTCGTCGGCGGGCAGCTGCGCGGAGGCGCTGGCCGCCGGGGTCGCCTGGCTCGCGGGCGAGGTGGAGGAGAGCTGGACGCCCATCCACACGCACGCGCCCGCCAGCAGGGCGGTGATCGGTGCGGTGACCATGAACAGGGTCTTGTAGATGTTGGTGTCCTGCTCGGCGGTGGTCTTCTTGGTCGTTGACGAGGCCGTTGAATCGTTGGCGGTCATGCGTCCTCCCGGGGAACGTCGGTCGTGATGGCGGGCGATGTCTGGACAGTAAAATGGTGCGGCATCGCGGGGGCGATGCCGCACCGGCAGTTCGGTTGAGCGTTAGACACGCGACGTCCGCGTCCGGAGGAGCGGATCTCTTCGCGTCGTTCTTCCTCAGTCATTCCACCCCAGATGCCGTAGGGCTCCTGGGCGGCCAGAGCGTAGGACCGGCACTGCTCGATTACCGGGCAGGTCGCGCAGATCGCCTTGGCGTTAGCCGCGCGGCGACGGCGCGTCGAGCCGCGCTCACCCTCGGGGTGGAAGAACAACTCGGTGTCCAGGTCTCGGCACGCCGCTTCGTACTGCCATTCCCACGCGTCGATCATGGGTCCGGGCAGACGGGAGACGTCAGTCATTGGGTGCCTCCTTCTTGTCTGTCGTGCCGACACTTTCGGCACACGATGTCCGCAAGGATAGACACTTGTGCGGTAGTTATTCAAGGCCCTTTTTAGAACTATGAGCCAGTTCTCATGCTGGCAAGGTCTGGGCGGTGAAAATGCAGATGAAACCGTGGTGGCGATTATGAACGAACAATGAACAACTTTTTGAATAACTTTGAGATGCTTGACGCATAGCTTCCTGTGGCGCTCACGCGCACAACCGGCAAGAATCAATAGGGAACAACGGCGAAGGGAGAGGAGCAGTCATGCCTCGAGCGATTCTGACGCACGCTGCGCACGCCGACCGTTCCCGCACCGTGTCCTCCGTCGCCGACGAACTCGGCGTCTCCGCCTCCACGCTGCGCACCTGGGAACGCCGCTACGGCCTCGGCCCCGCCCAGCACGAGGCGGGATCGCGGCGCCGCTACCAACCCGAGGACGTTGAGCGCCTGCGCGCAATGGTCAACCACGTCCATGCCGGGCTCCCTGCCGCCGAGGCCGCCAAGCGTGCCCTCTCCGAGCTCTCAACCCGCCCCAGCACCGGGCCCATCAGCGCCGCCCAGCTGCGCGCCGTCGTCCTGGCCGATGATTTCCCCCCGCCTCGAGGAAGCGCTCGAAGCCGCCGTCGCCAGCCACGGCCTCGTCCATACCTGGTCGCGCTATGTGGAGCCCACGCTCAAATCCCTGCGCGCCACCCCGGCGGGCGACCCCGTGGGATGCACGCCCGCGCTCATGCTACTCAACGCCTTCCAGCGCGTGTGCCGATCCGTCCACCTCTCACGCCCCGCCCGCTCCCTCGTGGGAGGGGACCGCGTCGCCCTCATCTGCGACACCCTCCACGAGACCCCCGCCCAAGTCATCGGCGTCGCCCTGGCCTGGTACGGGTGCGACGTGCGCCTGCTGTCCAGCGACAACTACGGGGGTGTGGGGGCCGCGGACCGATTCCGTGAATACGTGCGCGGCGGCGTCCCCGCGCTCACCGTCGTGCTCGGCTGCGGGCCCGCCTGCGCCGACACCGTCCGCGAACTCAACGCTCGCTACGGCGGCCCCACGATCATCGTCGGCACCGACGCCCCCGACGTCCTGGCCGCCCACGTGCAACGGGTGCGCACGATCAGCGCCTGCGTCGAAGAAGCCCTCGCGCTCCTGGCCCCCCAAGCAGACCTCCAGCTCGTCGGCCGTTCCTGACCATTCACGAGGCATGGGTTCCTCTCATTTGACGACGATCCCACGCGGGGCCGTCGTTCATGCCAACAGCGCTGGTCAGGTGATACCGTGAGAGTACGTACGGCAGGAGAACAGTCATGAACGCCCCCTGGAACAATGAAGATCTACGCCGCGCTTTCGACGCCGACTTCGAGGCGCTGGTCTCCTTCGCGTCCCGATCAAAGGCACGCGTCGGCTTCGCATTCCTGCGCGCCGACGGCCACGTGGACCTCGGGCGACCCCTGGATGCGCGCATCAGCGCGCGCATGACGCACGTCTTCGCCCTCGCGCAGATGCGCGGCATCGAAGGCGCGGCGCACCTGGTTGACCACGGCCTCGCCGCCCTCACCGGACCCCTGCGCGGCCCCGGCGGCTCCTGGTACTCCGAGGTCGTCCCCACCTCCGAAACCAGCGCGACCCCGGTACCCCGCTCCGTCCTGTCCCAGCGCGCCCAGTCCGCCATGATCGGCGCGGCCGCCGCGGCTCTCATGGCCGGGCACGCCGAGGCCGGCACCCTCCTGGCCGACCTCGAAACGGACCAGGACCGGCGCTGGTGGGACCCCAACGTCGGGGCCGTGCGCGAAGAGATCGACCCGGCCACCGGCGCGCGCTCGCCCCTGCGCCGACTCTCCACCAACCTCGACACCGCCCAGTCCTACCTGGCCGCCTGGGAAGCCACCGGAAACCGCGTCTGGTTCGACCGCGCCCGCTCCATCATGCGCCTCGTCGGCGAAATCGCGGCCCGCTCCGGCTTCGCCCTGCCCGACCTCTTCGACGAGGAATGGCGCCCCCTGCCACCCACCTCCGACCAGCCCCCGCTCGAACTCATCCGACCCGCCGACACCCTGCCCGGCCTCGGATTCAAAGCAGCACGCCTCATCGGCCAGATCCACGCGATCCTCACCCACATGGGCGAAACCCCCGGGCCCTGGATGCTCGACACCGCCGTCTCCCTGTACGAGTGCGCCCACGCCGACGGCTGGACCGACGACGGCGTCGGCGGCATCGTCTACACGCTCGACGCCACCGGCGTCGTCGTCGCGCCCGAACGCATGCACTGGGTCGTGTGCGAGGCCGCCAGCGCCGCCCGCGTCCTCGCCGAACTGGTCGACCCCGACCGCGTCGAGGACATGGCCGTCGACTACGCCCGCGCAGTCGCCTGGGCAGATTCCCACGCCCGCGCCGGCGTCGGACGCTGGATCCACGAAATCGCGCCCGACGGATCCGTCTCCATGCGGGTGTGGGAGGGACGCCCGGACGCCCTGACCGCCGCCCGCATGCTCGCCCGCGGCGCCGCCCCCATCTACCTGACTGTCACCGGGGCCACCGCTCGGGCCGGGGCTTCCAGGGCCCCGCGCGCCGCCTAACACCTGGGCCCGCGCGCCTCGTGACGTGCTTCCCTCGGGCGCCCACCGTGACGCGCAGGCCAGCTCCGGCCTCGTCCCTGTCACCACCCCCACGCGCGGGCGGTTACGCGAAAGCACCGCCGACCACTACAATTGGCCCATGGGAGAACTTTCATCACACGATCCTTTCGGCCTGACCGGCCTCACCTACGACGACGTCCTGCTCCTACCCGAGCTCACGGACGTCGTTCCTTCATCCGTTGACACATCCAGCCGCCTGACAAAGAACATTTCCCTGCGCGTGCCGCTCCTGTCCGCCGCCATGGACACCGTCACCGAGGCGCGCATGGCCATCGCCATGGCCCGCCAGGGCGGCATCGGCATCCTTCATCGCAACCTCTCCATCGAGGAACAGGCCGCGCAAGTCCGCCAGGTCAAGCGCAGCGAATCCGGCATGGTCGAAGACCCGGTCACTGTCGGCCCCGACGCCACCATCGACGAACTCGACCGCCTCTGCGGCCACTACCGCGTCTCCGGCCTGCCCGTCGTGAACGAGGACGGCACCCTCCTGGGCATCATCACGAACCGCGACCTGCGCTTCGTCCCCCAGCGCGAGTGGGCCACCCTGCGCGTGCGCGACTGCATGACCCCGCGTGACCGCCTCGTCGTCGGCCAGGTCGGCATCTCCCGCGAACACGCCAAGCACCTGCTGGCCGAACACCGCGTCGAAAAGCTGCCCATCGTCGACGAGAACGACCACCTGACCGGCCTCATCACCGTTAAGGACTTCGTCAAGACCGAGCAGTACCCCAACGCCACGAAGGACTCGCGCGGGCGCCTCGTCGTCGGCGCGGCCGTCGGCTACTGGGGCGACACGTGGGAGCGCGCCACCGCCCTGGCCGAGGCCGGCGTGGACGTCCTCGTTGTCGACACCGCGAACGGCGGCGCCCAGCTCGCCCTCGACATGATCCGCCGCATCAAGGCCGACCCGACGTTTGAGGGCATCGACATCATTGGCGGCAACGTCGCCACGACCGAGGGCGCGCAGGCGCTCATCGACGCGGGCGTTGACGCCGTCAAGGTCGGCGTGGGCCCCGGCTCGATCTGCACGACCCGCGTAGTCGCCGGCGTCGGCGTCCCCCCAGATCACCGCCATCCACCTGGCCGCCCAGGCCTGCGGTCCCGCGGGCGTTCCGCTCATCGCGGACGGCGGCCTGCAGTACTCGGGCGACATCGGTAAGGCCCTCGTGGCCGGCGCCGACACCGTCATGCTTGGCTCCCTGCTGGCCGGCTGCGAGGAGTCCCCGGGCGAGGTCGTCTTCACCAACGGCAAGCAGTTCAAGCGCTACCGCGGCATGGGCTCGCTCGGCGCGATGAGCTCGCGCGGGCGCAAGTCCTACTCCAAGGACCGTTACTTCCAGGCCGACGTCACCTCCGACGACAAGATCGTCCCCGAGGGCATCGAGGGCCAGGTGCCCTACACCGGTTCCCTCGCGTCGGTGATCTACCAGCTCGTCGGCGGCCTGCACCAGACCATGTTCTACCTGGGCGCATCCACGATCTCCCAGGTCAAGGCGAACGGTCGCTTCGTGCGCATCACCAGCGCGGGCCTGCGCGAGTCGCACCCGCACGACGTGCAGATGACGACGGAAGCGCCGAACTACCACTCCTCGTCAGCGAAGTAATCGCAGGTCGAGCCTTCGGAACGGGCGGGAGCAGCCGGTGGGTTGTTCCCGCCCGCTTCTTGTATGCAAGGGTGACTCGGGGGCGATGACGCTGTATGAGTTGGTAACGTGCGTGTTTTGTCTTGGAGGCATTCAAGGATTTGTGTTGCGGCTGCGTGGGTGGGGGAGGGTGCAATGAGGGTGGGGAGCTGGGTCTTTCGTTAAGTCGTGGCAGTGTGGCTGCTCTTGTCTTCCGGACTCTTCGGTGGCCTGTCTTGCTGGGTGTGAAGGAGGGACGTACAATAAAACCGACCGACGGTCTGGAATGGAGGTTGTGTGAATCAGGCTGAGAAATCCGAGCGTACCCGGGAAGCGATCTGTATAGCCGCTCGCCAGCTCTTCGCAGATAAGGGTTACGACATGACAACGATGCAAGATATCGTCACGACAAGCGGCATGTCGAAGGGGGGCGATCTATCATCATTTCTCGTCGAAACAGGAGGTGCTGCGTTCCGTTGTTGTGGGGGAGTTGCACTATCTGAACACATTTGTTGAAGACCTGGCTGCACAATCTGATGTATCGGTGACCGATAGGGTAACGGTCCTCGCAGAGCATATGGTCGCGTCTAGTCCGCAAAGTGGTCTTGGGCGCGCCAACTGGGTGAGTGAGGTTCCAGAAGCCTTACTGGAGTCATTGCGTAACACGCTGACAAAGCTTGCGCCCCACCTGGAACAAATGCTGCGCCAGGGAATTGAGTCTGGTGAAATCGGCTGCGCATTCCCCCGTGAGGTTGCTGAAGTGTTGGTCCTGCTTGTAGATGTGTGGGTCGATCCGCTGATCGTTGTGGAATCGTATGAGCGAATGTGTCAAAAGGTGGACTTCATCGCTGCTTTCCTCAAGCGTTTCGATGCTCAGGTGCTCAGTGAGGAAGCTATCGCAGTCATCAAAAACGGTGTAGGTCATTTCTATGAATGAGCGCAATTCCTACTCCATTCTCATGGTGAATCTACCGTTTGCTGGCCATACGAACCCGACGCTCGGATTAGCTCGGGTACTCACTGATATGGGGCATCGTGTCACCTATATTCATTCTCCTGCGTGGCGAGAAGCAGTGGAAAATACGGGCGCGCATTTCGTCCCTTACGATGACTATCCCCCTCTTCCCGCGTCCATTCCAGGATCGCATGCGATGCTGGCGTGCGGCTTATCGGACGGTGCTGCGTATCGGCGCAGGCTACGACTGCCTGCTCTACGAGATGCTCTTTGTGTCAGGCAAGGCGCTCGCCGACCGTTTGGGAATAGTCCCCATTAGGATCTTCTCAACCTTCGCGCTTAATGAGCATGTGCTGGAAGACTTCGGTCGAAACGGCGGGTTGTACCTAACCTCGATCTTCCGTTTCCCGCGCCTGAGAGCGCTCATCTCCGCACCTATGAGTAGGCGATATGGCTGGCGATTCCGAGAGCTTGAGGCTGAAATTGTGCGTAATAGCCCTGCTCTCAACATCACCTACACGCCTCGGAGCTTCCAGGTGTACGCCGACGAATTTCCTCAATCTCGGTATGCGTTCGTAGGTGCTTCTATCGATGGACGTCGCCACGAGCCATGTGAACTTCCTGAAGGCGGCGGACCTCTCGTCTACATATCTCTCGGAACAGAACTCAATAAATCCGAGCGGTTCTTCCGTCGCTGTGTAGAAGCGTTCGGAGGTACTGGTGTGCGTGTTGTCATGGCAATCGGCAACTCGGTGCGCCCCGAGAACCTAGGCCCCTTCCTCCTACGACGATGGTTCGCAGCAGGGTTCCGCAACTTTGAGGTGCTCTCGCAAGCATCTCTCTTTATTACCCATGGAGGTATGAATAGTGTCAATGAGGCACTCTTCTACGGTGTGCCGATGCTGGTTGTTCCTGTTGGTAACGACCAGCCGACTGTGGCGCGGCGGGTGGAGGAGCTGGGATTGGGTGAAGCGTTGGAAATCCGCGAAGCAACTCCCAATGTCCTCCGTGAGGCGGCTATGCGCGTGCTCTCTGATCGTGAGTGCCATGCGCGCCTCTCCGAGTTTCGTCAAGAGACGCGGAGTGCAGGGGGCAACACAAAAGCGGCGAAGCTCATCATCGAACAGCTCAATCGAGTGTGAACTGCGGGCGGGAGCAGCCGGTGGGTTGCTCCCGCCCGCGCTATCCTAGGGGTGCGAAAAACCCACGACAGCGCAAAGGAGCCACCCATGCTCATCCTCATCGATCACGCGAACGTCGATTCCATCAAAAAGACCCTCGAATACCTGCCCATCGACGGCGTGACGACCAACCCGACGATCCTGTACCGCGAAGGCAAGGAACCCCTCGAGGTCCTCCACGCGATCAAGTCCGTCCTGCCCGATGGCGCCCAGCTGCACGTCCAGATTGTCTCCCAGCGCGCCGACGACATGGTCGCCGAGGCCCGGGCGCTGCGCGGCGAAATCGGCGGCAACCTCTTCATCAAGCTTCCCGTCACGCACGAAGGCTTCGCCGCCATCCCGCGCATCGTGCGCGAAGGCATGCAGGTGACCGCTACCGGCATCCACTCCTCGATGCAGGGCTTCATGGCCGCCAAGGCCGGGGCTCGCTACGTCGCCCCCTACGTCAACCGCATGGACAACTACGGCATCGACGGCGTGCGCGTCGCCTCCGAAATCCACCGCACCCTGCGCACCTACGACCTGAAGGCCGACGTGCTGGCCGCGTCCTTCAAGAACTCCGAGCAGGTCCTCGAACTGGTCCGCCAGGGCGTCGGCGCCATCACCGCCGCCCCCGACGTGCTGGCCGCCCTCATCAAGAACCCCGCGACCGATGCCGCCATTGCGGACCAGAACCGTGACTTCGGCATCCTCGTGGGCGAGCGCCGCACGTGGCTGGACCTCATCAACGACAAGTGAGCCCTGTGTAGAGGCCCGGAGGCGGCGACTCGCCTCCGGGCCTCTCGCATACCCGCGTTGCTGCTGCGCCGCCGGTGTTCCGTTGGCTGGGCCCCGGTGTTCTTGCGGCTGCGCCGCTGGTGTTTCTGTTGGCTGTGTCGCCGGTGTTTCGTTGGCTGTGCACCGGGACCGCGGCTCATCATCGGTGACCGTGACGCATGCACTGACCCTGTCCTTTACGTGGACGGAACTGGAGAGGTCTGGGCCGCGAGGACGGTCGCAGGCATGGTTCCTAGACAATGTTGCACGTAATTCCCCTGCAGCTTCTTCAAACTTTGAATTTGCGTCGTTGGAATTGCAACGTTTTGAGCGGCGCTTGAAAACTGACCGTGGGAAATTATGTGCGACTTTTATTCGGCGAGACCCTGTGGTGCCGCCGGGCCCGCCGACGCCCTTCACACTGGTGATGCGTGGTGTATGTTCCCTCGCCAGGTCCTTCGTTCCCTGCCATACCCTCTGGGCTTATCTGGATAGGTTGTGCGCACGTGGATAGGTTATGCACATCCGGATAGGTTAGTTAGCTATCCGGATGTTCGTTACCTATCCGGATGTTGCTTATCTATCCGGATGTGTGTTGGTGGCCGGGTGCCCCAGTCCTTGACGCGGGCGGGACTGCGGCTCATCATCGGTGACCGTGACGCATGCACTGACCCAGTCCTTTACGCGGACGGAACTGGAGAGGTCTGGGCCGCGAGGACGGTCGCAGGCATGGTTCCTAGGCAATGTCGCACGTAATTCCCCTGCGGCTGCTTCAAACTTTGAATTTGCGTCGTTGGAATTGCAACGTTTTGAGCGGCACTTGAAAACTGACCGTGGGAAATTATGTGCGACTTTTATTCGGCGAGACCCTGTGGCGCCGTCGGGCCCGTCGGCGCCCTTCACACTGGTGATGCGTGGTGTACGTTCCCTCGCCAGGTCCTTCGTTCCCTGTCATACCCTCTGGGCTTATCTGGATAGGTTGTGCGCACGTGGATAGGTTATGCACATCCGGATAGGTTATTAAGCTATCCGGATATTGCTTACCTATCCGGATGTGTGTTCGTGGCCAGGGGCTGCGGCCCCGCCAGCGCCCTCCGCACTGGTGGCGTGTAGCGCGTGCTGAGCAGCCGGTCGGCCGCCCACCCGGCGCGGCCTAACCCGGCCACGGCCTCGTACAGGCGCTCTCCAAGCAGCTCGTACAGGCCCCCTGTGTGCGGAGGAGCCTCGCCATGAGAATACTGGGCCAAGCGTGCCGGAAAACAGGCCCCCTGTGTGCGGAGGAGCCTCAGGCGCAACGAAAACGGGGGTCGGCACCTGCCGACCCCCGCCTGAATCCTTCTTACTCCTGGTCGCCGCCGCGGCCTCGCGGCGTGATCTGAGGCCACTCACGGTCGATGGATGCGTCGCGGCCCTGCTTGCGCAGATACTTCTCGAAGTCCTCGGCCCAATCCTGGTGGGCCTGGAGCTGGTAATCCATGAGCTCCAGGGCACTCATCGACGCCAGCTGCGGGTACTTATCAACCATGCCGGCCAGCACGTCGAGCGTCATGGCCACGTCCACCTCGGCCGTGTGCGCGTCGGGGGAGGCGACCGCCCCATAGACGGGCGCCATCTCCGTCAGCGTCTTCTTGCCCTTGCGGAAGCGGTCGAGCTTGCGGTCCAGGACCAGGGGGTCGACGACCAGCATGGGCGCGCCCTCCAGACGCTCCTCGAAGGAGCCCAAGCGGTGGCGGCGCAGCTCCTGGTTGACCAGCGTGATGTCGTAGGTCGCGTTGAAGGCCACGACCGGGTAGCCGCGCAGCCAGTGCTCGACGATGGAACCGGCCAGCTCGTGCAGGACCTCCTCGATGGGGCGGCCGTCGCGCCGCGCCTGCTCGGTCGTGATGCCGTGAACGGCCGTGGCCTGCTCGGGAATCTCGATGCCCGGGTCGGTGAGCCACGTGGCCACCTGGTCGGGGGCGCTGACCCCGCTGCGGTAGGAGGCCCCGTCGATGCGCAGCACCAGCGCGGCGGTGACGAGGCGGTCCTTGAGCGCGCGCACGCCCGTCGTCTCGGTGTCAAAACCCATCCACGGGTCGTCGATCCAGCTCATGGTTGCTCCTGTCCTTGCCGGTTCCACCAGTGTGGCAGAGGGCGGGCACATCTGCGTCCCGGAGGCAGTAGAATCGGTTCATGAGCCACGAAGTCGAAATCGGACGCGGCAAGCGCGGTCGGCGCGCCTACACACTGGACGACATTGCGCTCGTGCCCGCCCGGCGTACGCGCGACCCCGAGGACGTCAACGTCGGCTGGCAGATCGACGCCTACCACGTCGACATTCCTCTCATGGCCGCCCCTATGGACTCGGTGATGAGCCCGGAAACCGCGATCGCCTTTGGTCGCCTCGGTGGCATCGGCGTCCTGGATCTGGATGGACTGTGGACCCGCTACGAGGATCCCGAGCCGATTCTCGACCAGATCGCGCACCTCGGCGAGGAGGAGTCGATCGCGACCCTGCAGCGGGTGTATTCGGAGCCGATCAAGCCGGCGCTGATCACGGAGCGGCTCACGCAGCTGCGCGAGGCCGGGGTGGTCGTCGCCGGCAAGCTCTCGCCCCAGCGCGTCCAGCAGCATTGGCGCGCGGTCGTGGACGCGGGCGTCGACCTGTTCATTATTCGTGGCTCCACAGTGTCCGCCGAGCACGTGTCGTCGCGGCGCGAGCCCCTCAACCTCAAGCGTTTCATCTACGAGCTGGACGTGCCCGTCATCGTGGGCGGCGTGTGCACGGACACGGCTGCCCTGCACCTCATGCGCACGGGCGCGGCGGGCGTCCTCGTTGGTTTCGGCGGGGGAGCGGCGCACTCGACGCGCCAGTCGTTGGGCGTTCACGCGCCGATGGCGACCGCGATCGCGGATGTGGCCGCAGCTCGCCGCGACTACATGGACGAGTCCGGCGGTCGTTACGTACACGTCATCGCCGACGGGGGCATCGGGCGCAGCGGCGACCTCGCGCGCGCGATCGCGTGCGGCGCGGACGCCGTCATGCTGGGTGCGGCCATCGCCCGCGCGGAGGAGGCTCCCGGGCGCGGCTGGCACTGGGGGTCGGAGGCGACCCACCCGGATATGCCGCGCGGCCAACGCGTTCACGTGGGGACGACGGGCACGCTCGAGCAGATCCTCTACGGCCCCTCGACGCGCGCGGACGGCTCGCTGAACTTCGTGGGTGCCCTCAAGCGTGCCATGTCCACGACCGGTTACGCCGAGGTCAAGGATCTTCAGCGCGCCCAGGTGGTCGTCTCCCCGTACTCGGCGTCCTGACTGTCGCTCATCGACAGGGACGAGGCCGGGGCTGGCACAGTGCATGCCCTCAGATCGGGGCCGTAGGTGCTGTATCACGGCCTCGTTGAGTGGCTGTGAATCTGGCATGGTTGATCGTTGTCGTGTCATACGCCTCGGTCCTTGTAAGCGTGATCCTGTGTTGCTTGATGTGCGTGCAGGAATATACCGAGAAACAGGAGGCGGGCTGAAACGGATACTTGGCAGCGCGAGCTGTTAGATGATGACCACGAAACACGGTGATCAAGTATCCAACGACAAAGAGCTTTCGTAGCGGCAGACTAATGCCACGTCCTCCAACCCCCGCCTTAATGGTCGGGGGTTTCATCTTCGTATTAGAGAGCAGAGCGTGTTGGTCTTGTGGTGATCTTTCGGCTTTGTAGCGCGTGAAGGCGGTATTGAAGGTGGTTGTTTCATCGTGGGGGATGAACGCTCCCACATGCTCGGTGTGCGGGCGAATGCTTGGCTTGGTGTGGACCCTCAGCTTACGCAGCGCAGCGATAGCGTTGCTCCCCGTGCACTATGATCCAGGCCAGTACTTTCATGGTCAGTGCGTCAGCGGCGACGAAGGTGAAAGGACCAGCGTCATCGAGGGGACGGTTGCGGAACTGTTCGACGTGTTCGTCGAGGTCTGTTGCCATACGTGAGACCTGGGACTTCGACAGTCCTGTGATTCCCAGGGTTTTGACGAGCTTATCCATGCGCCGTGTCGATACTCCCGCTAAGTAGCAGTGGGCGACCACTGTGATCAACGCGGTTTCACTGCGTTTGCGCCGTTGCAGCAACCACTGACGGGAAGTAGGTGCCTGAACGCAGCTTTGGGGATCGCCACGTCAATGGTGCCGACCCTGGTGTCCAGGGGCCGGTGTCGATACCCATTGCGCCTGGAGTGACGCTGCGGATCTTGTTGGCCCCACTGGGCCCCACACGCCGCATCGGCGTCCGCTGATAGTAACGCGTTGATGACGTGCTGGAGCAAGGAACGCATCAAATCCGGGGACGCCTGGGACAACGCCTGGCCAAGCAGGCCAGCAGGGTCGATAAGATGAGGAGCGGTCATCATAGTGCCTCCACATCGTTTCGAGTCAGAAGTAGAAGAGCTTTCTCGAAGGATCACACGGTGACCGCACCCATATCAAACGGGCCGACCACCACACAGTTACACCACTATGCGGGACGCCACTCCGGGCGGCACCATCGCCCCGGGGTAGGCTCACGCCTTGCTTTAGTAATCCCACAGAATAAAAATCCCCTTTGTCACCCTATGTTCAAGCACTTGACGAACAGCGGGACGCAGATAGTCTCTTTCGAGTTCGCTGAACCACGCTTCCCTGTTCCCGAAGGTGCATCGGCGAGCCTCGGCAAGGCTGACGAATCTCAGATCATCATCTCTATCAACAGCGATAGTGTCATCTGATGAAATTCCTCGCCTGTAGGGGGGACTATTCAATTCAAGTTCTGCGTCAATATACACTTCTCCGGTTGTTGTAAATGCAAAACATCTGGGGAAGCAGCTCCAATTATCTTTCGTTGCAATGAGCCACCCTTCAGATACAGCTGAGTAGACTGTAAAAGTGTTTCCTAAGCCAAACATTGTAGTTCCTGATCGAATATCTTTGTAGAATCTTACAGGAGGGACTTTATATTTTCTCAAAAGTTCTTTAAATTCACTAAGCGCTGGATGGTCGGATACGTTAAAATATCTTTCCCCAGCGCGCCGGCGCATATCTTCTTCTTCGATTTCACGGCGAACTTCGTCTTCAAGTGATCCCATGGTTCAATGTTAGCAATGTGGGACTGCTGCAGGTCAAGTCCTGTGGAGTGGTGTAATCGTTTTGTGTCCTTCGGGTTGGGTTATGTGGCTCTTCGCATTGTGGGGTGTGGGGGTGGTGTTCGAAGCGTCCCGGGGATCGTGGGCAGTGTCGTGGGCCGACGTCCGCACACAGGAGTTCGCCTTGGGAGCCTCATCAACCAAAACTCGCACGTAATTTGGGTACCCTAACTTTTCATAGGTATCGAGAAAACCGCAGAATTCCAACGATGCGATTTCAATGTTTGAAATACATGTCGGGGAATTACGTGCGACATTTCTGAGGAACCACAACATGAGACGCCACAAAGACCCCACGCGGAAGACAACTCAAGCCCGGAAGACGGAAGACCCCCAAGCCTGGAACACAGCCCAAGCGGAAGACAACTCAAGCACAGAAGACCCCCACAACCCCGACAGTCGCCACAACCGCCACAAGCACGGGGGCACTGCACCCGTTACGTGGCGGTGCACCCGTTACGTGGCGGTGCACCCGAACAGAAGAGGTGCATTGCCTACGGATCGGGTGCACTGCCCCAACACACAAGAACAAATGCGGAACTGGCACGCCGAACCACTCACCGCCGCACCCCTCCATGCGCAGCTGGGCCCTACTGGCGGCACGCCGCCCACGCCGCCCACGCCGCCACCTGCACTCCGGCCCACTCCGACACCTCCTACACCCTTACATGCGAAGAGCCGGTTAACCTGCGCGCAGGTGGGTCCAGAGCGCCACCTGACTGGCCGACGACGCGATCTGTGGGAACGAACTCGTCCACCCATGCCGCAACACCTGGAACTGCCCCCACCAACGTGTTCTGTCTAATAGCCCTCGGCTTCCCAACGTCGCCGATAGTGGCTCGCGTGTGCCGGAATCCCCTGCATAAGGAGGCTGGTGGCGTGCACTCCTGTGCGACAGGAATGCTATTCCTCCGAGTGCGTGGGTGCGGTGTGGATGCGCCCCCATTTGTTTTTCCGCGCAGTGAGTCGAATGTGTTCTCCCAGGCAGCGATGATCCTGACATCGAGGTGGAGGTGTGGCCACAGTTCGATGAGCAGGGCGTGATTGAGGTATTCGTGTTGCTCCTGCGTGGTTCCCTCGGCGATGACACATTGATAGACGGTCAGGGCGTCGCCGAGTCGTGCGAGGTCAAAGACATGATCGCCGGGTGACCAACACAGATGGATAGGAAGGCGAAGGCTTCCCGTGTGTGGCCCCGATAGGTCGTCGAGGGATGTGGGCAGACAGAAAGGTTTCAGCTGACGGTACGTGATGCGTTCGCTCACGGGAGCTCCCCTGCTATGGGTGGTCTATGGTGTGTCCAACGTCTGCGTTCGCCAGTTGGCGGTGGGCGGTACGGTACGCCTCTGATAATAATTGTGTCGCGCGCAGGCGTCGACGAGGCCGGGGCGAGATTGTCAGGCACCGCGTCGCTCCTGCGCGGCCTCTCGTATGTCGTCGCGGGGGGACGGGAATCCTCCCATGCGGTTCCATTTGTGTGCGATTGAGACTACACTTGTCACAACTCGTGTTGCCGTTGGTAAAGATGCCTGCGGTTCGGGACCTGTGGGTCCCTCACAGTGAGGCGAGGTTGAGAGGAAATCCCGATGACGCGCGGGACTCGGTCGTTAGCTGTACTCGGCGTGCTCACTCTGTCCGCGGTGGGGCTTGTTCCTGCCGCTTGGGCGACTGACGCCGGGGCGGAACTTGCGCAGGTTGCTCAGTCGGGCGTTGGATACCCTGCTCAGTCGGGAGAACAACGTGCTCCCGAAACATCCGGAACGCCCGCTGCCCAGGGGAGCAGAATCACCCAGGGGCAGTCGGCCTCGTCAATGATGGGGGAGGGGCAGCTGAGCGCCCCCGAGAGTCGTGGCTCTCAGCCCTCCGCCGACGTCGAGACGACTGGGGGCGTGCCCGCGAGCGTGGCCGCGACCCCGGAAGGTGACGCTGGGCGTGCGGTTGCAACTGCTGAGGATGCCGCGCCAAACGGTGCGACCGTCGATACCCCGATCCCGGACATCCAGGCGGTGGGGGAGGGAGACGACTCGGCGATGGTGGGGGCTACCCTCACCACGGTCGGCGTCGTGACGGCCGCCTACCCGGCGGGGGAATCCGGGCTGGGGGCCACCCTGGACGGCTACACCATCCAAACGCCGGGCAGTGGCGGCACGTGGGATGAGGGGCGGGCCAGCTCGGACGCGCTGTTCGTCTACGCGGGGAAGAACGGCCAGATCCCGGCCCTGGGGACGTGCGTGCGCGTCAGCGGCGTGGTCGGCGAGTTCCCGGCGACGACCGCGAAGGAAAATCCCTCGAGCCTGACCCAGTTGGCTGCCACAGGATTCACGCAGGTAGACGGGTGCGAGGCCGTGGCTCCCACTCCGGTCACCGGCGTGCCCGCGCCGGATCGGGCCGAGGCCTACGAATCCATGCTCCTGTCCCCCCAGGGCACCTGGACGATCACAGACAACTATGCGGCGAATCAGTATGGGACGCTGGCGCTCACACCGGGCACGGAGCCGCTGCGCGCCGCGACCGACGTGGTTGCTCCGGGGCAGGCCGCACGCGACTATGAGGCGGCCAACGCCGCGCGGGTGATCACCCTCGACGACGGGACGAACACGAACCTGCTGAAGGGCGCGGCGACCGAGGTGCCCTACGCGTACCTGGCCAACGGGGCTCCCGCGCGCGTGGGCTATCACGTGACCTTCTCCGCTCCCGTCGTCTTGGAGCCGAGGCATGGGTCCTTTGTCTTTCAGCCGACCTCCATGGTCGCCGGGCATCCCGACCGATCGCCCGTGATCGTCACCGGGCAGCGGCCGAGCGCACCCACGGTCGCCGGGGACACGCGCGTGGCGACCTTCAACGTCCTCAACTACTTCTCCGACCTGGGCGTCGACGAGGCCGGATGCACGGGCTACCCGGACCGCACCGGCGCCTTCGTGACGGCCAAGGCATGCAAGGTACGAGGGGCCTACTCGCGTCAGGCCTTCGCCAACCAGGAAGCCAAGATTGTCTCCGCGATCAACGCGCTGGGGGCCGACGTGGTCGCCCTGGAAGAGATCGAAAACCCCGTCGCCGTGGGGGTGGGGAGTGACCGCGACGCCGCCCTGGCGCGGCTCGTGACCGCCTTGAACGAGGCCTTGGGATCCGACGTGTGGGCATACGTGCCCTCGCCGCCGACCATCCCGGCCGGCGAGGACGTCATCCGCGTCGCCTTCATCTACAAGCCCGCGGCCGTCACGCCGGTCGGGGACTCCGTCATCCACGACGACGCGGCTTTCTCGGGCCTTGCACGCCAGCCGCTGGCCCAGGAGTTCGTGCGGCGCACCACCGAGCGCGCGTCCGCCCCTTCCTTCGTGGTGATCGCCAACCACTTCAAGTCCAAGGGGTCCGTGCCGGTCGGGGCCGGGGACGGTAACACCGATAGCGGGGATGGGCAGGGAAACGCCAACGCGATCCGCGTCGCCCAGGCCTCGTCCCTGGCGTCGTTCGCGGCACGCTACGCGGATAAACCCACGCTGCTGGTCGGCGACTTCAACTCCTACTCGCAGGAAGACCCGATCAAGACCATCGAAGGCGCCGGGTGGGAGCGCGTGTCGGGATCGGGCGAGCCCTCCTACGTGTACGCGGGCCGCTCCGGGTCGCTGGACCACGTGTTCGCCAACGCAGCCGCCACACCCCTCGTTGCCGGTGTCACCAGCTGGGCCGTCAACGCCCAGGAGTCCATCGCCTTCGAGTACTCGCGCGCGGGCATGAACGCCCACCTGGCCGTCGAGGCCGAGGACCCCTACCGCTCCTCGGACCACAACCCCGAGATCATTGGGCTCAGGCTCCTCGAAGGCGCGCCCACACCGGGCGATGAACCAGTGCCAGCGGTGACGCCAGGACCGGAAACGGGCACCACCCCGACGCCCGCGACGAGCCCGGCGCCCGCCGGGCCCCAACCGCATAGCGCCACCACCTCCGCACCGCGCGTGACCACCCGGGGTGCCACGGCCTCGTCCCGCGGAAAGAGCCCGGAGAACCGCGCCTCTCCCGCGAGCGCCCGGGCCCTCGCGCGCACGGGTGCCAGCGCCGAGCTCGCCATCGGGGCCGGGTTCCTTCTCGCCCTCGCGGGTCTGGCCGTGCGCGGGGCGTCGTGTCGCCGCCTGGGCGCCCCTCAACGTTGAACCATCCCAGTCACCACAACACGCGGCGTTGTTGCCGCTCAGAAAGGAACACACCATGCGAAAACCATGGACACGCCTCGCGCTCGCTTCGGCGTGCGGGCTCGCCCTGGCAACGCTGCCAACAGTGGCAGCTGCTAACCCGCAGGAGGGGGCCGCGCCGCAGGACGAGGCCGCGCCGATCACCCTGGACCTCTACAACCTGACGGACGTCCACGGGCACATCCAGCAGGTCACCAAGAAGGGCGTCGTGCGCGAGGCCGGCCTGCCCGCGATGAACTGCTATCTGAAGAAGGCACGCGAGACGAACCCGAACTCGTCCTTCACGCTGCTGGGCGACAACATCGGAGCGTCCCCCTACATCTCGGGCGCGCTCAACGACAACCCGACTATCGCGGCCCTCAACACCCTGAACCCGCTGGCCTCCACGATCGGCAACCACGAGCTGGACATGGGGCAGGCCGTCTTTAAGCAGCGCGTCGACGGCTCCAACCCGAGCGAGTATGTGCAGGCGACCTTCCCGTACCTGGGGCCAACATCGAGGGGATGGGCACCTACGGGGATGGCACCCCCTACCTCGGGGATTACAAGGTGTGGACGTCGCCGTCAGGCATGAAGGTCGCATTCATCGGGGCCATTGCGCAGGACGTGCCCTACAAGCTGAGCCCCGGAACGACGGCGGGCCTGACTTTCACGGACCCGATTGCACGCATCAACTCGCTGGCCGCATCTCTCAAGGGCAGTGGCACGGCAGACGTTGTCATCGCCATGCTCGACGACGACGTGAAGAACAATTATACGAAGGTCGGCAAGGACGTCGATGGCCTCATGGGCGGGGACACGCACGTGCCCTACGAGTTCGACCACGTGAACTCGGTGGAGTCCTTCGAGTCAGCGAACCCGCGCCTGGCGGGTATCGCGTCCGGCTCCTACACGGATAACCTCGGTCTGATCCGCCTGACGATTGATCCTGCGACGCGCCAGGTCACGAGTGCCGACTCGATCCTCATCCCGGCCGCTGAGGTTGCCCAGTGCGGCGCGGACCCCGACACCCAGGCAATCGTTGATAAGGCCGAAGCCGACTCGAAGGAAGCGGGCAAGCGCGTCGTCGCGACCGGCTACACGACACCCTTCATGCGCGGTGTCTTCACGACCCCTGACGGGCTAACCGAGCCGGGCTCGAACCGCGGTATCGAGTCCTCCCTCGGTGACCTGGTGGCCGACTCGCTGCGCGAGACGATCCTCACCCCGGACGGAAAGAGCGTCGACATCGGCATGATCAACGCGGGAGGCCTGCGCGCCGACCTGGTGCCCAACGAGGACGGGACGATCACCTATGCGCAGACCTACGAGGTCGAACCCTTCTCCAACGAACTCGGCTACGTCACCCTCAAGGGATCGGACCTCAAGGACGCGCTCGAACAGCAGTGGAAGAGCGACCTGAACTCGCAGAATTCTCGGCCCATGCTCAAGCTGAGCCTGTCCTCGAACGTGCGCTACACCTACGACCCGGCGAAGCCCGACGGACAGCGCATCACGTCGGTGACGATCAACGGTGAGCCGCTGAAGGCTGATGGGACCTACACGGTCGGGTCCGTGAACTTCCTGTTGGACGGCGGAGATTCCTTCGAGGCCCTCACTCGCGGGGGAGCAACCGTGACGAACGGTAACCTGGACCGTGACGTATTCAACGAGTACCTGGCCGCCCATTCGCCCACGAAGGATCGATCCGCCGACGCTGCGAGTGGCCTGACCCCGCGCGAGGCCAAGTCCTCGATCGGCCTGACCCTGCCCACCGAGGCGGTCGCCGACGGCTCGACGGTGACGATCCCGCTGCGCGGCCTGTCCTTCTCCGAAGGCCCCTCGATCACGACGAAGGTGCGCGTGAGTGCGGGCGGGCCGCAGGCCGTGGCCGACGTGGATAACTCCCTCGTGGACGCGCACGCCTCCGACGCTGCCGCAGTCATCACGACGGACGGCGCGGGACAGGCGAGTGTGGATGTGACGGTCGTGGGTGCGTGTGAGGGGAAGGCGGCCGGCGAGGTCGTGAATGTGGCGCTGACAGTCGCCACCGACTTTGCAACGGTCGTCGAGGCCACGGATGGCCTGACGATTCCGGTGACCTGTGCAGGCACCGAGGTCCCTGTGCCGACCCCGTCCCCGTCGGCCAACGCGGACCAGGGGGCTGCCCCCGGCGCGGGTGCTCCTGCTTCCACGAAGAAGCCGAACGCTGGCGCTCCTCGTGGGGCCATCGCCCGCACGGGTGCTGATTCCCGGGGATTGCCTGTCGCGTTTCTGCTGGCCGTGGTTGGTGTCGCCGCACTCTGGCTGCGTCGTTCTCAAATCGTTACCAGCAGGTAAGCGATTTGCCTTGACGTGATGGTGGTGGTGCGGGACACTTGGATACAGCGTAACTGCTGGCTCGCATGATTGGTACTATCGTGCGATAGTGTGAGAAATTCGTTCCCGCACCACCATCAATACGCAAGAGACTCGCGTCGCTAGAGAGAGATATTCATGAAGCAGTCCGTCAAATTTGCCGCCGCTATGGGCGCGCTCACACTCGCCTTGACCGCGTGTGCTGGAAATGGAAATGTGGCCCAGCAGTCTGATGGGGCCAAAGCTGAGCTTCCCTTCAAGGCATGCGCCGTCTCAGACACCGGCGGCTGGCAGGATAAGTCCTTCAACCAGTCCGCCTATGACGGGCTGATGGAGGCCAAGTCGTTCCTGGGGGTGACGGTCGATACCGCCGAATCCGACACGGTGGAGGACTTCACGAACAACGTCGAGAAGATGGTTGACGACAGCTGCACGCTGATCATCGGCGTCGGCTTCCACCTCGAGCCGGCCATCCACGAGTCCGCCTTGAAGCACACGGACCGCAACTACGCCCTTATCGACTCCGGGTTCTCCGACGGCACCAACCCCGTTGTTCTCGAGAACGGTCGCCCGTTGCTCTTCAATACCTCCGAGGCCGCCTACCTGGCGGGCTATGCCTCGGCCGCGATGACGAAGACTGGTAAGGTCGCCACCTTCGGCGGCGCTCAGATCCCCGCCGTGACCGTGTTCATGGACGGATTTGCCGACGGCGTGAACGCTTACAACCAGGCCAAGGGCGCCTCCGTGCAGGTGCTGGGCTGGGATAAGGAAGCCCAGACCGGCGCGTTCACCGACTCCTTCGATGATCAGTCGCTGGGCCTGCAGCAGGCACAGCAGTTCATCTCCGAGGGCGCCGACATCATCATGCCCGTCGCCGGCGCCGTGGGCCTGGGCGCTGCCGCGGCTGCCAAGAGCAATGGAAACACGCTGATCGTTGGCGTGGATACCGACTGGTACGAGGCCAACCCCCAGTACTCCTCGATCGTGCTGACCTCCGTTCGCAAGGAGATCGGTGCCGCGGTCGAGCAGGCCATTCAGGATTCGACCAAGGGGAAGTTCACCTCGGATCCCTACGTGGGTACGCTGGCCAACGGCGGCGTCTCGCTTGCTCCCTTCCATGACTTCGAGGCTCAGGGTTCCCATGGAGGTCAAGCAGGAGATCAGCAAGCTGACCGAACAGATCAAGAAGGAACGCTTGTCATCGAATCGGAGAACGCTCCGAAGTAAGCCTTCTGGCCTCTCGCTGGCGGCCAGATGATCACGTAATCGTTATCAAAGCGAGAACAACCAGTCCTTGACAGGGACTGAGACGGCGCGGGACACTCGGATCAGACGTAAAAAGTCGACTCATGCAAATGTTCGCAGGCACGCTGCGAACAGGGTCCGAGCCCGCGCCGTCATTGATTCATCGAAGAATCCGCATCAACAAAGGAACATACTCATGAAGCACCTCACGAAGCTCGTCGCTGCGGCGGGCATTGCATCGCTCGCGCTGTCCGCATGTGGCGGCGGGGGAAGCGCCGGCGGGTCCGGCGGTGGCTCTGGCGAGGCTAAGGACGCTGCGTCCTTCAAGGCCTGCGCGGTCTCCGACGCCGGCGGCTGGGACGACAAGTCCTTCAACGAGTCCGCGTATAACGGCCTCACGAGCGCCCAGACCAGCCTGGGCATCAAGATCAACACGGCTGAGTCCAGCTCTGACACCGACTTTGCTCCCAACGTCGAGGCCATGGTCTCCGATGGCTGCAACCTGATCATCGGTGTCGGCTTCAACCTCGAGCAGGCGATTCACAAGTCTGCGGAAGACAACACGGACGTGCACTACGCCCTGATCGACTCCAGCTTCTCTGATGGCTCCAAGCCCGTCACCCTCGACAACGGTCGTCCGCTCCTGTTCAACACGGCTGAGGCCGCGTTCCTGGCGGGCTACGCCGCTGCGGGCATGACGCAGACGGGCAAGGTTGCCACCTTCGGCGGCATGCAGATCCCCTCGGTGACGGTCTTCATGGATGGATTCGCCGATGGCGTTGACGCCTACAACAAGGCCAGGGCACCACCGTGCAGCTGCTCGGCTGGGACAAGGCCGCGCAGAACGGCTCGTTCACGCAGAACTTCGACGACCAGACCCTGGGCAAGGAGCAGGCTCAGCAGTTCATCTCGCAGGGCGCTGACATCATCATGCCCGTCGCTGGCCCCGTGGGCCTGGGCGCCGCGGCGGCCGCCAAGGCCGACGGCAACACCTTCATCATCGGCGTGGACTCCGACTGGTACGAGGCCAACCCCGACTACTCCTCGATCGTTCTGACCTCGGTCATGAAGGAGATCGGCGCCTCGGTCGAGCAGGCCATCAAGGACTCCGTCGACGGCAAGTTCACCTCGGATCCGTACGTGGGCACGCTGGCCAACGGTGGTGTCTCGCTCGCTCCCTTCCACGATTTCGATGCGAAGGTCTCCGACGAGCTCAGGTCCGAGCTGGACAAGCTCGCGGACGATATCAAGTCCGGCAACCTGAAGATCGAATCGCAGAACGCCCCGAAGTGATGTCCCTGTGGTGGGGCTGTCGGCAGGTGTGCCGGCAGCCCCACCCGGGTTTCGGGAGGCTATCGCGCGCCTGTACTGGGGAAGGTCGAAGGAATGAAACTAGAGCTGCGGGGGATCACGAAGAGGTTTGGTCCCCTCACCGCCAATGACTCGATCAACTTGACGATCGAGGAGGGGCACATCCACGCCCTGCTCGGAGAGAACGGAGCGGGCAAGTCCACACTCATGAACGTCCTGTACGGGATGCATCAGCCCGATGAAGGGCAGATCCTCATCGACGGGGAGCCCGTGACGTTCAAGGGACCTGGCGACGCGGTCGCCGCGGGTATCGGCATGGTTCACCAGCACTTCATGCTGATTCCGGTCTTTACCGTGGCCGAGTCGATTGCGCTCGGCTTTGAACCGACGGGTCCCGCCGGCATCATCAGCCGCGAACGCGCGCGCAAGACTGTGCGCGAGGTGTCGGCGCGATTCGGATTCGACCTGGATCCTGATGCGCTGATCGAGGATCTGCCGGTTGGTGCGCAGCAGCGCGTCGAGATCGTCAAGGCGCTGTCGCGTCAGGCGAAGGTCCTGATCCTGGATGAACCGACGGCCGTGCTGACCCCGCAGGAGACGGACGAGCTCATGACGATCATGCGTCAGCTCGCCGACTCGGGCACGTCGATCGTGTTCATCACGCACAAGCTGCGCGAAGTGCGCGCGGTTGCCGACGAGATCACGGTGATTCGACGCGGAAAGGTCGTGGGCGAGGCGTCGCCCACCGACTCCGAGGCATCCCTGGCCTCCCAGATGGTGGGCCGCGAGGTGCTCATGCGCGTCGACAAGGAGCCGGCGCGCCCTCGCGGTGGGGGCCTCGTCTTTGACGAGGTGTCCCTGCTGGGGGCGAACGGCGTGCCCGAGCTCGATCGCGTCTCCTGCCAGGTCCAGCGCGGCGAGATCCTCGCGGTCGCCGGCGTGCAGGGCAATGGGCAGACTGAGCTCGCCGAGGCGATCCTGGGTCTGCGTGTTCCCGACAGCGGCACGATTACCCTGGAGGGCACGGATATCACGCGCGCCAAGCCCCGCAAGTCCCTGGAGGCGGGCCTCGGGTTCATCCCGGAGGACCGCTCGACGGACGGCATTATTTCCTCCTTCTCGATTGCGGACAACCTGGTCTTGGACCAGTTCGATGCCGCCGATTTTGCCGTCGGCCCGGTGCGCAAGCTGGGCGCGGTCGCCCGCAACGCGCGCGAGAAGCAGGAGGAGTACGACATTCGCCTGACGTCGATTACCGACCCGATTTCGTCCCTGTCGGGCGGCAATCAGCAAAAGGTCGTCGTCGCGCGCGAAATGTCACGGGACCTGAAGCTGCTGGTGGCCAACCAGCCCACGCGAGGCGTGGACGTCGGGTCGATCGAGTTTATTCACCGCAGGATCGTGGACACGCGCGACCAAGGCTGCGCGGTGCTGCTGATTTCGTCGGAGCTCGACGAGGTCGTGGCCCTGGCTGATCGGATCGCGGTCATGTATCGCGGCCGGATTGTCGGCATTGTTCCGCCGGACACAGGCGCGACGTCCTGGGTCTCATGATGGCGGGTGTTCCCCTGGACGAGGCCATGGCGACCTCGTCCACGAGCGGCGTTGGTAGCGACGTGGAGGGGCAGGAGAAGTGATGAGTAAGAAAAACACCGCGTCCCTCGGTGTGTTCACGAGGATCGTTGGTTCTCAGTGGTTTGTCTCGGTGATCTCGGTCGTGATCGCGTTCTTGATCGGCGCGATTCTTATTGCCATGACCGGCGCGTCGGTGACGGATGCCTACTATGCGATGTTCCGCGGCGCGATCGTGGACCCGCAGGCATCGACCTTCGTGCGAACGATTAAGCCGCTGATGGACTCGGTGTACTTTGCGATTCCGTTGATCATCTCGGGTCTGGGCCTGGCCTTCGGCTTCCGTGCGGGCCTGTTCAACATCGGTGGTAAGGGCCAGATGATCGCCGGTGCGCTCGCGGCCGTGTGGGTGGGTTTCTCGCTGAGCCTGCCTCCGGTGGTGCACACCCTCGTGGCGCTGACGGCCGCGATCGTCGCGGGCGCCGCTTGGGGTGGCATCGCTGGCCTCTTGAAGGCCAAAACGGGTGCTAACGAGGTGATCGTGACGATCATGCTCAACTCGATTGCGACGCTGGCTCTGGGTTATGTGCTGAGCCAGAAGGCGTGGCAGAAGCCCAATTCGAATCAGCCCATCACTCCCAACGTTGCTGATTCGGCTGCCTTGGCCAAGCTGATGAGCGGTCCGATCAAGCTGCACTGGGCCTGATCGTCGCGCTTGTTGCGCTGGCGGTGTTCTGGTTCCTGATGGAGCGTTCCACGCTGGGCTTCCAGATCCGCGCGGTCGGCGCGAACGCGGCTGCGGCCCGTACGGCCGGTATTTCAGTCGAGCGCATCACGGCGGTCACGATGATGTTCTCGGGCGCGTTCCTGGGATTGGCGGGTGCGAACGAGGCCTTGGGTACTCTCGGGTACGTCTCTCGTGACGTGGCCGGTTCGATTGGTTTCGACGCGATCACGGTGGCCCTGCTGGGGCGCAACAAGGCGTGGGGAACGTTTGGTGCCGGCCTGCTCTTTGGTGCGTTCAAGGCGGGCGGTTACGCGATGCAGGCCAAAGACGTGCCGATCGACATGATTTTGATCCTGCAGGCTGTGATCGTGTTGCTGATTGCCGCGCCGGCGTTGGTGCGGTGGCTGTTCAGGCTTCCCGACGCCAAGCGCCTGGCAGCCAGTGGAAAGGGGAACGACGATGCGCACAAGTGAGAAGGACACGCAGGTTCTGGCCAAGCGCTCCTGGAAGCTTCCTGGCGCGTACGTGGCCGCCAGCGTTTTGGCGCTGGTTTTCAGCGTCGCAACGCACGGTGACGTCACGATCCGACTCAACGACAAGTCGCAGTCCTACACGATCCCCGACATCGTCACGGCTGGTGCCCCGATTGTGTGGGTGCTTGCGGCCCTGATCCTCGTCATCACGGCGTGGACGCTGGCCAGCACGATCCGGCGCGTTGAGGACCCGTCGTGGGCCCGCACAGCGGGGATGGTCGTCGTCGGCGTGTCCACGATCCTGGGCTTCCTGCTCTACGCCGGCTCGGATTCGACCGGTGCGGTGACGCTGACCTCGACCCTGGTCTCGACGGTGGCGATTTCGACGCCGCTGATTTTTGGTTCGCTCTCGGGCGTGATCTCCGAGCGCGTCGGCGTCGTCAACATCGCGATTGAGGGCGACCTGCTGGTCGGCGCGTTCGCGGGGGTCATGGCGGCCTCCTACTTCCAGACCCCCTACGCGGGCCTGGTGGCGGCTCCGCTGGCCGGCGCCTTGCTGGGCTCCCTGCTGGCGCTCTTCTCCGTGAAGTACGGGGTGGACCAGATCATCGTCGGCGTCGTCCTGAACGTGCTGGCTCTTGGCCTGACGACCTTCCTGTACGGGACGATCATGAAGGCAAACCAGGGTGCGCTGAATACGAACCGCTACTCGCTCACCGACATCAAGATTCCTGGCCTGTCCGAGATTCCGGTGATCGGGCCGGTGCTCTTCGACCAGTCGATCCTCGTCTACCTCATGTACGTGGCCGTTATCGCGCTGGCGTTCTTCCTGTTCCGTTCCCGCTGGGGCCTGCGTCTGCGGGCCTGCGGCGAGCACCCGCGCGCGGCCGACACCGTCGGCATCAACGTGGGGCGCACGCGCACGGTGAACACGATCCTGGGTTCGGCCTTCGCTGGCCTGGGTGGCGCGTTCTTCACGATCGGGTCGGGACTGGCGTTCACGGACAACATCTCCGCGGGCAACGGCTACATTGCCCTGGCGGCGATGATCCTGGGCAAGTGGAACCCGGTGGGTGCCATGGCAGCGGCCGTCATGTTCGGCTTCGCGCAGGCCCTGGCCCGCATGCTGCCCAACATTGAGCCCGCGATCCCCGCCGACCTGGTCTCGATGATCCCCTACGTGGTGACGATCATCGCCGTGGCCGGATTCGTCGGGAAGTCTCGTGCCCCCGCGGCCGAGAACGTCCCCTACGTGAAGTGAGAGGCACGGTTACGATGACACAGCTCGACTGGGACGCCCTGCTGGGCGCGGCCATCGACGCGATGACCCGCGCCTACTGCCCCTACTCCCAATTCCCCGTGGGGGCCGCGGGCCTGACGGACGACGGGCGCATCGTCAGCGGATGCAACGTCGAAACGCGAGCTACGGGGCGACGCTGTGCGCCGAGTGCGGCATGGTCTCCGACCTGATCCGCACCGGCGGCGGCACGCTCGTCGCGGTCGTCGCCGTCAACGGGGAGCGCGTGCCGGTCGCCCCGTGCGGGCGCTGCCGCCAGCTCATCTACGAGCACGGAGGACCGGCATGCCAGGTTCTCATGCCCGGGGGCGTCGCCGACATGACGCAGGTCCTGCCCGGCGCCTTTGGCCCACACGACCTGGAGGAGGCGGCATCCCGCCTTGCCCCCAGGCCAGACATTGTGTCCGACCCGGCCCAGGCCTCGTCGGAATAGAAAGAAGGAACGAATGGCACTCTTTGATGCCGTTGACATCATCCGCACGAAGCGGGATGGGGGCGTCTTGACCCCCGACCAGATCGACTGGACGATCGACGCCTACACGAAGGGCGTCGTCAAGGACGAGCAGATGGCCGCCTTGGCCATGGCGATTTTCCTGCGCGGAATGGACCGTGCGGAGATCGCCCGCTGGACGGACGCGATGATCCGCTCGGGCGCGCGCATGGATTTCTCCTCCATCGGCAAGCCGACTGCCGACAAGCACTCCACGGGTGGCGTGGGCGACAAGATCACGCTGCCCCTGGCCCCGCTGGTCGCCTGCTTCGGCGTGGCCGTCCCGCAGCTGTCGGGCCGAGGCCTGGGGCACACGGGCGGTACCCTCGACAAGCTCGAGGCCATCCCCGGGTGGCGCGCGCAGCTGTCCAACGAGGAGATCATGACTCAGCTAGGGTCCGGCTGCGGCGCGGTCATCTGCGCGGCCGGATCAGGCCTGGCTCCCGCGGACAAGAAGCTCTACGCGCTGCGCGACATCACCTCGACCGTGGAGTCGATCGCGCTGATTGCGTCCTCGATCATGAGCAAGAAGATCGCCGAGGGCACGGGTGCCCTGGTCCTGGACGTGAAGGTCGGCTCGGGTGCCTTCATGAAGGATATCGACGCCGCTCGTGAGCTCGCCCGCACGATGGTGGACCTCGGACGCGACGCGGGGGTCGCCACGCGCGCCCTGCTCACCGACATGTCCGTGCCGCTGGGCCGCAAGATCGGCAACGCGCTCGAAGTCGAAGAGTCCGTTGAGGTCCTCGCCGGTGGCGGCCCGTCCGACGTCGTCGAGCTGACCTGCGAGCTGGCGCGCAACATGCTGGAGCTGGCTGGCGTCCACGACGCCGACGTTGAGGCCGCCCTGGCGGACGGCCGCGCGATGGACCGCTGGCGCGCGATGATCAGCGAGCAGGGAGGCGATCCCGACGCCCCCATGCCGCGCGCCGAGCACACCCACCAGGTGCTGGCCGAGGCCGACGGAACCATCGCAGAGATGGACGCCCTGTCCGTGGGCGTGGCCTCCTGGAGGCTGGGCGCGGGTCGCGCCGTCAAGGAGGACCCAGTGCAGGCAGGCGCCGGCATCGAGATCCACGCCAAGCCGGGCGAGCGCGTCACCAAGGGGCAGCCGATCCTGACGCTGCACACCGGCGACGAGTGGCGCATCGACCGCGCGCTGGAGGCTCTGTCCGGCGGCATCGGTATCGCCGACGGGGTGGAGCTCGAGCAGCGCCGCGTCGTCCTGGAGACCATCTCCTGACGGCTGGGCCGGGCACGGGAAGGACGAACGTGGACAGGCGCGACGAAGCGGCGATCGAGGCGGTCAAGGCCTACTACCAGCAGGACCTGAGCCAGGCCGAGGTCGCCGCCCGCATGGGCATCTCCCGCCCCACTGTTGCCAAGCTCCTGGCCCACGGCCGCGCCCGCGGGTTCGTGACCGTCGAGATCCATGATCCGCGCGAGGAAGCCTCCGAGCTGGCCTTGCGCCTGCAGGAGCGCTTCGCCCTAGCGTGCGTGCGCGTGGCCCACGGCTGCGTCGCGGACGAGGCCGAGGCTATCTCCCAGGTCGGGCGCGTCGGCGCGGAGCTGGTGGCCCGGCTGGTGCGCGACGACATGAGCGTCGGCATCTCCTGGGGGCGCACGATGAGTGCTGTGGCCTCCCACCTGACGCGCTCCCCACGCCAGGGTGTGCGCGTCGTCCAGCTCAAGGGCGGAACCTCCTTCTCCGACCGGGCGACGCACGACTTCGAGATCATGCGCGCCTTTTGCGACGCCTTCGGTGCGCAACCCTGCTACCTGCCTCTGCCCGTTATTTTCGAGGACACGGCCACGGCCTCGATCGTGCGGGCGGACCGGGGGATCGAGCGGATCCTGCGGGAGGGACGCGGCGTGGATATCGCCGTGTTCACGGTCGGCGCGGTCAAGAAGGAGTCGCTCTCGCTGAACCTGGGCCAACTCGAGCCCGGAGAGGTCGACGCGCTGCTGCGCGACGCCGTGGGAGACGCGTGCTCGCGTTTCTACACGCGCGCGGGCACTGTCGCCCTGGCCGCCATCGACGAGCGCACGGTCGGCATCCGGCTGGAGGAGCTGCGTTCGCGCCCGGTGCGCATCCTCGTGGCGGGCGGGCGCACCAAGACCGCGGCGTTGGAGACGGCGCTGCACATGGGGCTGGCCACGCACCTCGTGGTCGACCACGACCTGGCCCTCGCGCTGCTGGACAGCAGGGCGAGGCACCCCCGTCGAGGGTGGGCAACGACGCCCTCGACGGATGAGAACACTTGTCAATTCAGTCGTTGACACTATGACAATGCAGGGCATAGCCTTGCGAACAGGTAAAGAAGCCGTAACGGAGCCACCGCTCCACGACGTATCGGAGGACACATGCGCTCGACACCGCACATCAACCCCACCGCCCCCATCGCCGAGACCATCCTCCTGCCGGGGGACCCGCTGCGCGCGAAGTTCATCGCCGAGAACTACCTGGAGGACGTCCAGCAGTTCAACGCGGTGCGTAACATGCTCGGCTTCACGGGTACCTTCCAGGGCACGCCCGTGTCCGTCATGGGTTCGGGCATGGGCATCCCGTCCATCTCCCTGTACGCCTACGAGCTGATTCACGAGTTTGGCTGCACACGCCTCGTGCGCGTGGGCACGTGTGGGCGCGCTCCAGCCCGACATGCACCTCTACGACGTCGTCGTCGCCCAGGCGGCCTGTTCGAACTCCGCGTTCCTGGATCAGTACCAGCTGCCCGGTTCCTACGCGCCGATCGGTTCTTTCCGCCTCATGGAGGATGTCGTGCGCCGCGCCCGCGAGGCCGACGTCCCGGTCCACGTTGGCAACGTGTTGTCCTCGGATACCTTCTACAACGCCAACCCGACCTTCAATGAGGGCTGGCAGCGCATGGGCGTGCTCGCGGTCGAGATGGAGACCGCTGGCCTGTACGCGACCGCCGCCCACGCGGGCGTCGAGGCGCTGGGTATCTTCACCGTCTCGGACTCCCTGGTCACGGGCGAGGTCACCGACGCTCAGGCGCGCCAGACCGCCTTCACCGCGATGATGGAGCTGGCCCTGCCGCTGGCCACGCTCTGACACGAGAGGAACGTACCCTATGAACAAGCGTGATGTGGCCGCGATGATCGACCACACGATCCTCAAGCCCGAGGCCACGACCGCGGACGTGGCGCGCATCGTCGAGGAGGGCGCCGCCGCCGGCACCTTCTCGGTGTGCGTCTCCCCCTCGATGCTGCCCCTGGACGTGCCCGAGGGGCTCAAGGTCGCCTGCGTGGTCGGCTTCCCCTCGGGCGCGGTCAAGCCCCAGGTCAAGGCCTTCGAGGCCGCCCAGGCCGTCGCCGATGGTGCCGACGAGATCGACATGGTCATCAACGTTGAGCTGGTCAAGGACGCGCGCCTGCACGAGCTGGAGGAAGAGATCGCGGCCGTGCGCCGGGTCGTGCCCGCACCGCGCGTCCTGAAGGTCATCATCGAGTCCGCAGCCCTGAGCGACGACGAGATCGTCGCCGCCTGCACGGCCTCCATGGCCGCCGGTGCCGACTTCGTCAAGACGTCGACGGGCTTCCACCCGGCGGGCGGCGCATCGACGCACGCGGTCGCGCTCATGCGCGCCACGGTCGGCGACGCCCTGGGTGTCAAGGCCTCGGGCGGCATTCGCGACGCCGAAACGGCGCTCGCCATGATCGAAGCCGGAGCCTCCCGCCTGGGAGTCTCGGCCACCAACGCCATCCTGGCAGGGCTGGAGGACTAAGTGATGGAACTGCTCGACAAGGCCCAGCAGTGGGCTGACCATGACCCTGACAGTGCCACGGCCTCGTCCCTGAACGCCGACATCGAGGCGGCGCGCGGCGGAGACGAGGAGGCCCTGGCTCGCGTGGGCGCCGCCATGAACGGCCCCCTCGAGTTCGGCACCGCGGGCCTGCGCGGCGTCGTCGGCCCCGGCGAATCCCGCATGAACCTGGCCGTCGTCATCCGCGCGACCGCCGGCCTGTGCGAGGTTGTCAAGCGTCACGCGACGGGCACCCCGACCCTGGTCGTCGGCTGCGACGCGCGCTACGGATCCTCGGAGTTCGCCACGGCCGCCTGCCGCGTCGCCTCTGCTGCCGGCGTACGCGTCCTCGCGCTGCCCCAGGCCAACCCGACCCCGCTCACCTCGTTTGCGGTGCGCCACTACGGCGCGGACGCGGGCGTCATGGTTACCGCCTCGCACAACCCCGCCCCCGACAACGGCTACAAGGTCTACCTGGGTGGCAGCGTCGTCACCGGCGACGGACAGGGCGTCCAGATCGTCCCGCCCTTCGACGCCGAGATCGCCGCGGCCATCGAAGCGACCCCGCCGGCCGACCAGGTTCCCATGAATGACGACCTGGTCGAGGCCGTGGACCCCCGCGACGAATACGTGGCCGAAGCGGTCAAGCTGGCCTCCGGCGACGAGGCCGCCCGCGCGGACCTGCGCATCGTCCTGACCGCCATGCACGGCGTGGGGGCGTCCATGACCGCGCGCGTCCTGGCCGAGGCAGGCTTTGCGAACGTCTCGCTCGTGGCCGCGCAAGCCGAGCCGGACCCGGACTTCCCGACCGTTCCCTTCCCCAACCCGGAGGAAGCCGGCGCCCTGGACATGGCGATCGAGCAGGCCCGGGCCGAGGGCGCCGACCTCATCATCGCGGTCGACCCCGACGCTGACCGCTGCGCGCTCGCGGTGCCCGACCCGGGTGCCGAGGCCGGGTGGAGTCCGCTCAGCGGAGACCAGATCGGGTGCCTGCTGGGCGAGTTCCTCGCGGCGCGCGGCCTCGAGGGCTCGCTCGCCAACTCGATCGTGTCCTCTCGCCTGCTGGCTCGCATCGCCGAGGCGCACGGCCTGGTCCACCACACGACGCTCACGGGCTTCAAGTGGATCGCGCGCGCCCCCAAGCTGGCTTTCGGCTACGAGGAAGCCATCGGGTTCTGCCCGAACCCGCAGATTGCGCGCGACAAGGACGGCATCGCCTCCTCGGTTGTCGCCGCATCGCTGTTCGCCGCGCTCAAGGTCGAGGGGCGCACCGCGTGGGACGAGCTGGATCGCCTGGCCCACGCCCACGGCCTGCACGTGACCGGCCCGCTGACCTTCCGCGTCGAGGAGATCGAGCAGATCGCCGCCGGCATGGCTCGCCTGCGAGCCCAGCCGCCGTCCGTCCTGGCGGGCTCGCCGGTTGTTGAGGTTTCGGACCTGTCGGAGGGCTACCGGGGCCTGCCGCCCACGGACGGCGTCCTGGTTGTGACCGAGGCCGGGGATCGCGTGATTGCGCGCCCGTCGGGCACCGAGCCGAAGCTCAAGTGCTACCTCGAGGTCATCCTGTTCGCTCCCGAGGGTGAGCCGGTGCCGTGGGAGGCCGCGCGTGAGCGTCTGGAGCTGATCAAGAGCGAGTTCGGTCGGATTATCGGCCTGTAATCGCTGGTGGGGGCCTCCGTCGGCAGATTTAATAGGGGTGAATCCCTGCGCACGAAAATAGATAACGTTATACTTGCGTATATGTCACCTCGCATTGAATCTCCAACGGAGGCCCTGCCTTTTGCTGACCGGCCCGTGGATAAGACGCCCGGACACTGGGTGCTCGCGCGAGCGGGCAAGACGGTCCTGCGCCCCGGCGGCCTGGCCCTGAGCACGTGGGCACTGAAGCGAGCCGTCCTGCCCGGCGCTGACGTCGTCGAATTCGCCCCGGGCCTGGGGGTTACGGCGAGGGCGATCATTGGCGTCGGACCCTCCTCCTATACCGGCGTTGAGCGCGACCCCGACGCCTGCGCGCGCGTCGATGCCATCGCCTCGGGCGTGGGCCGATGCGTGAACGCGGACGCGGCCGAGACCGGGCTGCCGGACGAGAGTGCGGACGTCGTCGTCGGCGAGGCGATGCTGTCCATGCAGGGCGAAAAGGCCAAGCGCGCCATCATGGGCGAGGCCGCGCGTATTCTGCGCCCCGGCGGACGCTACGTCATCCACGAGCTGGCGATGCGCCCCGACTCCATCGGCGAGGAACCTGCTACCGAGATCAGAAAAGCCCTCGCGCGTGCCATCAGCGTCAACGCCCGACCCCTGACCGTCGCCGACTGGAGGCGCGCCCTCGAAGAGGTCGGCCTCATCGTCGAAGAAACCCGCATGGCACCCATGGCCCTGCTCAAGCCCGGCCGCATGATCGCGGACGAAGGCGTGCGCGGGGCGCTGCGCATCGCCCGCAACGTCGTGCGCGACAAAGACCTGCGCGGGCGCGTCGCGACAATGGCGCGCACGTTCAAGAAGTATGACCGCAACCTGTGCGGCGTCGCCATCGTCGCGCGCAAACCCAAGGAGAACGAATGAGCCTCTCGCCCGAATCCAACACCGAGGTCCCCACCCCCATCATGACGGACCTCCAGGACATCGCCTCGATGGTTCAGATCAACGAGGGGGCCACCGTCTCGCGCACCGTCATGCACGCAGAGGGCGTGCGCCTGGTGCTCTTCAGCTTCGACAAGGGCGAGATCCTCAGCGAGCACACCGCCGCGATGCCGGTCATCCTCCACACCCTCGAGGGTGCCCTCGAGATCGAGGCCGACGGTCGCACCGTTGTTCTCAAGCCTGGCGACGTCATCCACTTCGGCACGCGCCTGCCCCACGCGGTGCGCGCGCTTGAGCCTTCGAAGCTGGCCCTGTACATGCTGGATCGTCGCGAGCGCCCCACGGCCTGAAACGCTCCAAACCAAGCTGGGAACCCCGACCTCGTCTGAGAGCAACGAGGCCGGGGTTCCCCGTCGTTGAGCGGTGCACCGCCCGAGCGCACGCGCTACGTGAGCGAGGCCCTGCCGGCGCCTCGTGCGACCAGCCACAGGCCGACCTCGACGATGAGGCCCGAGACGACGAAGACGAGTGGCACGCTCACACGCGCATCCATGAAGGTCGTTGCGGCCAGCGCGATCCCGTGGGCGGTGCCCAGGACGCCGCCGCCAAAAAGGATCGGCCAGGCAGCGCGATGCGCGCGCTCCCACTCCTCGGAGCCGGGCTCCACGCCCGGCAGGCGCAGGCCCAACGGAGGACGGCACGCGCCCGCCCGCGCCGTCAGGCCCGAGGAGAAGAGGTAGAGGCCGCCCGCGACGAGCGCCAAGGCAACCAGAACGAAGACGGCGATCAATGCGACGGACACGGGAACCTCCAGAAATAACGAGCGTTTCACGGCTGTTTCACGGGTCGCGTCAGCCGCCCGATCATTCTACCCGGCCCCGGCCTCGTCCCGATGAGGCGACAGCGAGCGGGGCGCCGACCGTGCCCTCAAGCGCGAGACCCCGTCAGTGTGTGGGCTCAGAAATAGCAGGCGATCGGCCCCTTGGGGCCGGGCACAACCGTGACGGGGGTATCGAAGATGTCCGTGAGGACCTCGTCGCGCATGATTTCCTCGGGTGTCCCCATGAAGGCCACTCGCCCGTCCTTGAGCGCGCAGATCTGGCTGGCGTAGCGGGCGGCGAAGTTAATGTCGTGCAGGACGATAACGATGGTGCGCGAGAATTCGCGGGCCGCGCGCTCGAGCATCGTCATCATTTCGACGCTGCGCGCGATGTCCAGGTTGTTCAGGGGCTCGTCCAACAGGACGTAGTCCGTTTCCTGGGCGAGGACCATGGCGACGTAGGCGCGCTGGCGCTGGCCGCCCGAGAGCTGGTCGAGATAGCGGCCCTGCAAGTCCTCCAGGTCGAGGAAGCCGATGTAGCGGTCGATGATCGCCTCATCCTTGGCGCTCAGGCGTCCCTTGGAGTGGGGAAAGCGCCCAAAACCCACCAGCTGACGCACGGTCAGGCGCGAAATGAAGTGGTTTTCCTGCCGCAAAATCGACAGGGTGCGCGCCAGCTCGGAGGACTTCGTCGTGGTCACGTTGAGCCCGCCGACCGTGATAGTGCCCTCGTCGATGCCGAGCAGGCGCCCGATCATGGTGAGCAGCGTGGACTTGCCCGCGCCGTTGGGGCCCACGAGCGCCGTAATGCCGCCCGCAGGGATGTCGAGCGAAATCTCCCCGATGCGCACGGAGGACGAATACTGCTTGACGACGGAATCGATGGAGATCACAGGCGGCCCTTCCGCAGAATAGTGACGATGAACGCGAGCCCGCCGACGAACTCGATGATGATGGAGACGACGCCCTGCGTGTTAAACACGTGATTCATGAAGAAATAGGCGGTGGACAGGATCGCGATGCCCAGGGCGACGGCCATCGCGAAGATGTAGCGGTGATCGTGCGTGTCCGAGAACTGGTAGGACAGTGTGGCCACGAGGAACCCGAGGAAGGTCATGGGGCCGACGAGCGCAGTGGATGTGGCCATGAGGATCGACACCAGGACGAGGATGACGACCGAGGTACGCCGGTGGTTCAGGCCCAGGTTGGTGGCGGTCTCGCGCCCGAGCGAGACGACCGACAGGCGCCTCGTCATGAGCACGAGCGTGAGCGCGGAAATCGCGACGAGAGGAACTGCGATCGGGAAGTACTCCTTCTGCGCGTTCGCGATCGACCCGAAGAGGCGCGCGGTGAGCACGTCGAACTCCGAGGGAGTTAAGAGGCGCTGCATGAACGTGGACACCGAGCCCAGGCCGGCACCGAGCATGACGCCGATGAGGAGCATCGCGTGCATGGAGGCGCGCTGGGAGGTCAGTAGCCACGAGTAGAGCACAAGGGTCAGGGCAATCATCAGGGCGAGCTGGCCCGCGAAGTTGCCGACGGTCGCCGACGCGTTGAGCCCGGCCACGCCCAGGAAAAAAATCGTGGAGGTATGGATCGCGCGGTACAGGGACTCAAAACCGAGGATCGAGGGCGTGATGATGCGGTTGTTGGCCACTGTCTGGAAGGCGACGGTTGCCATGCCCTGGCACACAGCTACGAGCACGATGGCCAGCACCGCGAAGGCGCGCCTGTGCGCGAGGCGCCAGAAGACGGGCGTGCCGAATTGCGCGGGGTTCTTCCACACGAGCAGCCCGATGCAGGCCAGGATCGCGACCGCGCACACGGCGCCAAAGGCGATCCACCAGCGGCGTCGGGCAGCCGGGGAGACGAAGGCGCCGGTTCGCCTCGTCGGGCGCTTAAAGGTCGCGGACGAGGCCGTGGCCGGGGAGGCGGAAACGGCCTCGGCGGTGGGGAGGGAGGGTGTTCACAGGACGGCCCCCTTGCGCGCCTGGCGCAGGACCAGCGCGATGAAGACGAATGCTCCGAGGATGCCCAGAATGACGGAGACGGGCATCTCGAAGGGAGAGATGATGGTGCGTGCGAGCAGGTCGGTGACCGTCACCAGGGCGATGCCCGACAGGCATACCCACGGCAGGTTCGTGCGCAGGTTGTCGCCCATGGACAGGGAGACCAGGTTGGGGACGATCAGGCCCAGGAAGGGTAGGGAACCGACGACGACGGTGACGACGCCGGTTGCCACGGCGACGAGGCCGGTCGCGATGAGGACCATGCGGTGGTAGTTGACGCCGAGCGAGACGGCAATGTCTTCGCCCAGCGACACGGCGGTGAGTCGGTCGGCCATGATGAAGACGACGGCCACGACGACGGTGACGATCCACAGGACCTCGTATTGGCCCTCGTAGACGGAGGTGAAGGAACCCTGGAACCATATGCCCACGCTTTGTAGCGTGTTGGTTTCCAGCGCGATGAACATCGAGATCGCGGAGACGACGGCGCCCAGCATCATGCCCATGATGGGCACCAGCAGGGAGGATCGCAGGGAGACGCGGCGCAGCAGCGCGAAAAAGACCATGGTGCCGGCAAACGCGAAGGCGATGGCGCAGGTCATGCGCACGAGGATCGGTGCTCCCGGCCAGGCGATCATGATGGTGAGCAGGCCCAGCCCCGCCCATTCGGTGGTGCCCGTCGTGGAGGGCTCGGCGAAGCGGTTTTGGGTGACGAGCTGCATGACCAGTCCGCTCATGGACATGGCGGCGCCCGAGAGGATGAGGGCGATCGTGCGGGGGACGCGCACGGCCAGGAAGATTCGCCAGCCGTCGTCCTGGGACAGGATCGAGTATTCGCCGGTGGACAGGGACACGATCAGCAGCGCTGCGACCGCGAGCGTGGCCAGGATCAGGGGCAGGGGGCGCCTGGACGAGGCCGTGGCTGGCGTGGTCGGTGCAGCTTTCGTGGCGGGTGCCGTGGTGGTGGGCGCGGTGGTGGTGGAGTGCGTCATGAGAAGGGGGGGCGCGGGTGCCGCCCGGTGGGGCGGCACCCGCGAGTGTGTCAGAGGATCACTTCTTCGCGGCCTCGAAGGCGTCCGCGAGGGAGTTGAAGATCTCCGTGTAGGTGATGATGGACTCGTTGGTGTAGGTGTCGTTGGGTGCGTAGACGACCTGGCCCGTGCTGATGGCGGTGACGTTCTGAAGGACGGCGTTACCGGAGATCACGGTCTCGGCCGGGGTGTTGGAACCGTCCTTGGTGATGGCGGCGTCGCGGTCGAGGACCAGCATCCATGCGGGGTTGGACTCGGCGATGGCTTCGACGGAGATGTCGTCGCCGGTGTGCGAGTCGGTCGCACCTTCGATCTCGAGGGCGGGCTTGAGGTCGAGCAGGTCGAAGACCGGGCCCCAGGTGCGGCCCTTGCCGGGGGCGACGTAGCCGATGTTGCCGCCGGAGACGTCGACTGCCATGACGGTGGAGGTGCCGTCGTAGGCGTTCTTGGCGCGCTCGATCGAGGCGTTGAAGTCGTCGACGAGCTTCTTGGCTTCGGCCTGCTTGCCGAAGATCTCGCCGAGGTCGGTGACCTGACGGATAAGCTCCTTGTCGAAGGGCTGTCCGTCGCGCGGCTCAAGGTTGATGAGCGGGACGTCGGGGGCGAGCTCCTTGATCTGGGAGTCGAACTTGGAGAAGCGCTGGCCGGAGATGATCAGGTCGGGCTCGGCGGCGACCAGGGCCTCGAGGTTGGGCTCGCGGTGCATGCCCACGTCGGCGACGCCCTCGCCGTTAAACGCGGTGATGGTGGAGGGGATGAGCTTCTTGGGGGCGGCGACCAGCTCGACGTCCCACTGCTGCAGCACCTCGAAGGTGCGGTTGTCCAGGGAGGCCGCGCGGGTGACGGGCAAGTTGATCTCGACCATGCCGTCGTTTGCGTCGATTGTCACCGACGAGGCCTGGGTGGCGCTCGCGGTGTCGCCCGAGGCAGCGGAGGGCTGCGAGGAGGGGGGCGGCGCCCGAGGAACAGGCAGCCAGGCCGAGGGCAGCGATGGCGGCGATGGCGGCCAGGGAGGTGGTCGTGCGAGTCATTATTTCTCCGTCATAGTTACTTGTGATGGCACTGAAATAGGAAAAGCTAGGCTTACCTAACTGCCAAACTAACCTTACAGAAATTTGGGCTCGCGTGCGTGTGAGTGTGCGCATAGTTTCGCGCTGTCCTGTCGGGGCTTCGCGTTCACGCGTTCGTCGGCCGCACCTTCCTCGTCGGCCGGACCTTCCTCGTCGGCTGCACCTTCTTCCCGCCGACTGTGGTCGCTTGTTGTCAAGCTCACGCGTTTCAGAAATTTCGCACGTAATTTGGCTAACCTAAATTTTATTAGCACATTGAAAAACGGCGTATTTTCAACGTTTCTGGTGTGAGTCGTCGCGAAGTCGCGGGGGAATTACGTGCGAAATTGTGAGTGCTGCTGTGAGTAAGCCTGAGTAAGCCTGAGTAAGCCGAGGGGCGGTGCTCACGTGAGCACCGCCCCGGGAACTAGCTCGGTCAGCCGAGTGAGCGTGAAGTCGGCCGAGCGAGCGTGAAGTCGGCCGAGTGAGCGTGAAGTCGGCCGAGCGTGTGTCAGGTCAGTCGACCAGGCCCTTCACGGCCTCGTCAAGTTCGGCGACCCAATCCGCGCCCGACACGTCCGAGGGCATGCGCCAATCCCCGCGCGGGGACAGGGAGCCGCCGGCCATGACCTTGGGGCCGTTGGGCAGGGCGCTGCGCTTGAACTGCTGGCTGAAGAAACGCCACAGGAACAGGCGCTCCCACTTGACGATCTCCTCGAGCGAGTACGCGACCTTGTCCTCCTCGGGGAAGCCGACCGGCCAGGAGCCGACCGAGGCGTCCGACCAGGCCTTCTCGGCGAGGAACGCGATCTTCGAGGGGCGCGCGCCGCGGCGCAGCACGTAGTAGAGCGTGAAATCCTGCAGGTTGTAGGGGCCGATCTTGTCCTGCGTGGACTGCATCTTCTCGCCCGGCTTGGCGGGAACCAGCTCGGGGGAGATTTCCGTGTGCAGGATCGACAGGAGCACCTCGCCGACGCGGTCATCGAACTGCTTGGAGGATACGACCCAGCGGATCAGGTGCTGCATGAGGGTCTTCGGAACGCCCGTGTTGACCGCGTAGTGGCTCATCTGGTCGCCCACGCCGTAGGTGCACCAGCCCAGCGCCAGCTCGGACAGGTCGCCCGTGCCCAGGACGATGCCGCCCAGATGGTTGGCCAGGCGGAACAGGTAGTCGGTGCGCAGGCCCGCCTGGACGTTCTCGAAGGTCACGTCGTAGGTGGCCTCGCCCTCGCCGTAGGGGTGGCCGATGTCGGCCAGCATCTGCGTGGCCGCCGGGCGGATGTCGATCTCCTGGAAGGAGGTGCCCAGGTACTGACACAGCAGGGTCGCGTTCTTCTTCGTGCGCTCGGAGGTAGCGAAACCGGGTAGCGTGTAGCACAGGATGTCCGTGCGCGGACGGCCCAGCAGGTCCATCGCGCGGGAGGCCACGACCAGCGCGTGCGTCGAATCCAGGCCGCCCGACACACCGATGACGATTTTCGGGTTGCCGATCGCGCGCAGGCGCTGGACCAGGCCGGCCACCTGAATGTTGTAGGCCTCGTAGCAGTCCTGCTCCAGGCGCGTGGGGTCGTTGGGGACGAAGGGGAAGCGGTTGACGGCTCGCTCCAGGCCCAAGTCGGTGCGCGGCGGGTCGAGCGTGAACTCGACCTCCTGCGGGGCCATGCGCTCGTCGCCCGCGAAATAGCGCTGGGCGTTGTCCGTGAACGAGTTCTGGCGCTTGCGCTCCGTGCGCAGACGCTCCAGGTCCACGTCGGCGATCGTGATGTGCGCGCCCTCCTGGAAGCGCTCGCCGATCGCCAGGCGGTCCCCGGCCTCGTAAATCATGGTCTCGCCGTCCCATGCCAGGTCCGTGCTGGACTCGCCCATGCCCGCGGCCGTGTAGATGTAGGCTGCCGAGCAGCGCGAGGATACCGAGCGCACCATGAGCTCGCGGTCTGCGCCGCGTCCCACGGTGATGGGGGAGGCGGACAGGTTCGCCAGGACGGTTGCGCCCGCGAGCGCCAGCTCGGTGGCCGGGGTGACGGGTACCCACATGTCTTCGCAGATTTCGATGCCGACGGTTAGGCCGGGCACGTCGTCGGCGGAAATGAGGACCTGGCCGAAGGGCACCCACACGGGTCCGCCGGAAAATTCCTCGATGCCGCCCCACGGCACTTCAATGCGCTCGCAGGCGCGCGGAGGCATGGTGACGAAGTGGCGCTTCTCGTAGAACTCGCGGTAGTTGGGCAGGTGCGACTTGGGGATGATCGCCAGCACGCGCCCGCGGTGGATGGCGACGGCGCAGTTGTACAGCGCGTTGTCCTTGCGCAGCGGTGCGCCCACGATGAGGAGGGGCAGCAGGTCGGCGCTGGCCTCGACGATGGTGGCGAGGGCCTTCTCGACGTTATCGAGCAGCACGTCCTGCAGGAGGAGATCGTCGATGGCGTAGCCGGAGACGCACAGCTCGGGGTAGACGGCGACGGCGACGCCGCGCGCGTCAAGCTCGCGTGCGGTGTCAATGATTTCGCGCGCGTTCTCGAAGGGGCGCGCGGGGTGCACGGGCAGGGTCACGGCGGCGACGCGCGCGAAGCCCTGGTCGTAGAGGGAATGGAAGTTCATGGTTCTCCTTTGGTACTGGGCTTATTCTTGCGTACTCTGCGCGCTTGCGCTCTTCGTCGACGAGGCCGGGGCTGGGGCGGGTGGTCGGCGCAGGGGTGGGTCGAGAACGAAGGCCGTCTCGTCGACGCCGGGGGCCAGTCGGTACAGGGCGGCGGGGCGCCCTGGCTCCCTCGCGCACGGTGGCACCCGTCGCTTTGATGAAGGAGGCTGTTTTCGTTGCTTTTTCTGTGGAAGTTGCGCGGGTCGAGGGTCGATCCCCAGATGGCTTCGTAGGGTGGTGCGCAGCTGGGTGATCGTGAACTCGGGGCCGCAGAAGGAGGTGGCCAGGGGTGAGTATTCGATCTTGGAGCGTGCGCGCTCTACCCCGTCGGCGAGGATGGTGGCGTGGTCGAAGGCGAGGGGTGAGTCGGGCGTGAGGAGCGTATCGACCGGGCACCACAGTGCTCCGGCGGCGTCGCCGCCTGCACGCGTGGGTGAAAAAGATGGGGCGAGGAGGAGGTAGACGACGGAGAGGATGGGGCCTCGGGGGTCTCGTCCGATGGGGCCGTAGGTGCGCAGCTGCTCGAGGTGGCCCGGGGGAGTGATGCCGGTTTCCTCTTCGAGCGCGCGCGCGGCGGCTTGCTCGGTTTGTTCACCCTCTCGCAGGAAGCCGCCGGGCAGGGCCAGGTGGTCCTTGAAGGGCTCGATACCTCGGCGCACGACGAGCGTGTGCAGGGTGTGGTCGATGACCGTCAGAGCCACGACGTCGACGGCGACCGGGATGGTGAGGGGTTCAGTCATAGTGTCAGCATAACCTATTTGTGTCGAGTTGACATTAAATGCTGATGCGGATTATCGTCAGTATGACACAAACAAGTGGGAGACCACCCAAGCAAGGAGTCATCATGGGAACCCTCCACCACCACCCCTTCCTCATCCGCTACCAGGGCGGCGCCGGCGACCACGTCGTCCAAATCCGGGCCGGGCGAACCATCCGCTCCGGCGTCGGCCAGTCCTTCTGGCTGCGCGCGGGACGCTGCGCGCTCGCGGAAGTACCCACCGCCAACCGCACCCACAGCTTCCTCGTGCAGGTCCCCTCCGCCGACCAGCAAAACGTCAGCGCCCAAGTCGCCATCACCTACCGCATCGAGGACGCCGAGGCGGCCGCCTCGCACTACGACTTCGACCTGTACCCGCGCGATGCAAACAACGACGCGCAAGGCCTGTGGCAGATCGACGAAACCGTCACCCGAATCGCTCACTCGGCCCTGGCCTCGTCCATTGGCAAGATGCCCCTGTCCGAGGCCATCTCCGGTTCTCTGGATCGCGTCGGCCAGATCCTCGAAGAGGCCTTCGAATCGGACGAGCGGCTGCGCGCCACCGGCGTCGCCGTCGTCGATGCGCGCCTCATGAGCCTGCGCCCCGACGAGGGAGTCGAATCCTCCCTGCGCGCCCCGCTCCTCGAGCAACTCCAAGCCGAGGCCGACCGCGCCCTCTACGAACGTCGCGCCCTCGCCGTCGAGCGCGAGTCGCAGATCTCCGAAAACGAGATGCAATCCAAGCTCGATCTGGCCCGTAAGCGCGCCGACCTGGTCGACCAGGAAGGCCACAACGCGCGGCGCGAGGCCGAGGAAAAGGCGGCCGCCGACGCGATCGCCGTCGAGGCAGAAGCGCGACGCATCGTCGAAAGCCAAAGCCTACGAGGCGGATTGGAAGACCGCTGGTGCCGCGCGGACTGCGACCGATGCGTCCTACGTCAGGGCCCTCGGCGAGGCTGGACCAGAGGTGGCGCGCGCCGTCGCCCTCAAGGAACTGGCCAAGAACATGCCGTCCTTCGGCGACATCACCATCACCGCCGACGTGCTCAGCGATCTCGTCTCGGCATTCACCGGCTCCAAGAAGGCAGGCAAGTAGCCATGCGACGACGCGCCGTCATCGTCCGACGCCCCACCGAGTATGACGAACTCATGGACCGCTACTCCACGCGCGGTCAGGTCGAGTTCGTCCTGCGGCGCCGCGGGCGCACCCTCGAAGCCGTCGAACGAGCGCACGAGTCACACGTGGCAGCCCTGGCCCGCGTGCGCGCGGGCATCCCGGAGGGGTGGGCGAGCGCCGACGTGTCGCGCGAGAGCCTGTCGCGCTTCCTCTTCGCCCCCGAGGACGTCATCGTCGTCGTCGGTCCCGACGGCCTGGTCGCCAACGTCGCCAAATACGCGGGCGACCAGGTCGTGGTCGGCGTCAACTCCGTCCCTCAGTCGAACGCCGGCGTGCTCGTGCGCTGCACGCCCGACCAGGGGGGTTTCGGCTCTCGGTCGTATCGATGCGGGCGCCGACCTGCGAGTGGACCAGCTGACGATGGTGCGCGCAACCTCCGACGACTCGCGCACGATCACCGCGCTCAACGAGGTGTTCATCGGCCACCCGAGCCACCAAAGCGCACGCTATGAGCTGAGCCTCGGCTCCCAGGTCGAGCGCCAGTCTTCCTCCGGAGTCGTCGTCTCCACGGGGACCGGGGCGACGGGGTGGGGCGCCTCCCTTAAGCGTGGCCGCGCGATGGGGGGAGTTGCCCGCGCCGACCTCGTCCTCGCTCGCCTGGTTCGTGCGTGAGGCGTGGCCCTCCCCCCACACCAGCATCGAGCACACCGAGGGGATCCTGGCGGAAAGTGAGGAGCTGAGCCTTGTTGTTGGATCCGAGTCCCTCGTCCTGTTCGGTGATGGCATGGAATCCGACCGCCTCACCCTCACGTGGGGCCAGAGCGTGCGGGTCTCCCGAGCACCGCGCGCCCTCTCCCTCGTGGACCCCGCGGGCCTGTCGGCGTGACGTGGAGAGGGGCTAGTCTCCTGGACCCGACAGGCATAGGAGGCTCCGATAGACATGGGTAACGCTCGTGTCTAAGATAGAAAGTGGTAACGGAGCTAGCGCTCAGAGTGCCACATCGAAGACCCACGCCCTTGCGGCGTGGGTTTCCGTCTATCTAGCCAAAGGGGGCCAGATGCTGGTTGCTTATCTTGATGAAGTCGCCGAGGCGGGAGCATTTGTCAGCAAGACGCACAAGAACTACAACGGATCGCCAGCTTTCGGGTATGCGGGCTTTGAGGATGCCTCGTTCGCTCGTTGATGAGGCGTCGCTTCAGGGAGAGGACATGAAACCTGGCTAGGTGAACGACCTACACGTAAGCGTGTCCTGTCCGAATGCGTACCCGGGGTGAGCTACTCGCTAACGCTCAAATGGCACCGTCCGCGCGCAGCTCGTCCATGACGCGGTCGAGGGTCGTACCCACAGGGTCGCGGACGATCAGATCCGCGTGCGCGTCGGCCGAGGTCGGGGTGGCGTTCATGAGCACCAGGTGGTCCCCGGAGAAGTAGTTGATGAGGCCCGCCGCCGGGTAGACCACGAGGGACGTGCCGGCCACGATCAGCGTGGACGCCCGCGCGATGGCAGACACGGCGGCCTCGATGACTCCCTGATCCAAGGACTCCCCGTACATGACGATGTCTGGGCGCATCTGGGAGGCGCACGATGGGCACGCGGGCACGGGATCCCCGTCGACTGTGACGGCCTCGCCCAGGGGTGCGACCATTCCGCAGCCCATGCACACGAGGCGCTCCCAGTTGCCGTGCAGCTCCCACACAGCGCGCGATCCGGCCCGCTGGTGCAGGCCGTCGATATTCTGCGTGACGACCGCATCCATCCGGCCCGCAGCTTCTAGCGACGCCAGGGCTTTGTGTGCACCGTTGGGCTCCACCGGGCGATAGATCTCGTGGAACCACTCCCAGTACGCCTGCGGATGCCGCTCAAAGAAGTCGATGCTCAGCACCGTCTCGAGGGGAATCTCGCGCTCCTGAAAGTAGAAGCCGTTCGCCCCGCGAAAATCGGGGATTCCCGACTCGGTGGACACGCCCGCGCCGCCGAAACACGGTGGACGGGGAAGAAGCGATCCACTCCGCCAGGGTCGACACGTCGTTGTTCATGAGGGCCTCCTCGCTCGCACTACCATTCCAGGATACGCCCGAGGCCGGGGCACCACGTGGGAACCCCGGCCTCGTTGGCGCGAAAGAATCAGGCGAAGGTCAGTGCCTGGCGGGCGATTGCCAGCTCCTGGGGCAAGCCTGCACGCGGCGAATGCGCCGTCGGGCCTCATGTTGCCGGTTTGCCTGTGGTGGGTGCACTTGCGCGTGCATGCACGAGCTGGAGGCGAGAGAGATTCTCGGGAGACATGCCGGTCAGGGAGTCCAGGTGTGGCCGAGCTCTGTCGAGAATCCCGATGTGGTGGATGTTATCGATGCTGCGCCGATGGAACTGGAGAGTGGATTCATAAGTGAAACCGCCATGGAGATCACTGAAAAAACTGTCTGCTACCCATCTGTACGAGCTGTTGAGTACCAACTGATAGTCGCATGCGCGGCCAATGAGAGCTGCGACCCAGTCGGCGCACTGGATGTTCGTCGAGAGTTCCGAGTCAATATATGCGGGAGCTTCGAGGATCCGCAGCATCTCTTGGTGTTCCTTGATGCGACTGTAGATGTGGGCGTAGCTGCGTCTCACCTGCTGAAAGCGCTGCTTCTCGTTGATCATGTCCTGAAAGAGGAGGATGTTCTGGTCCTCGTGTTCGGCGTGCCTGCAGAGTCGGTTGATCGCTCGCTCAAACATTCAAGGGTTCTCTCCTCGCGTTTATTTTCCCAGTTGTTGTCGGTGTTCTTACCCCACACCTGGCCTGGGGAGCCGATTGGTTTTTCGCGCACGAAGTAGAAGAGCTTACCGCCGTACCTGCTGGATATCCGTGAAAGCAGTGAACGCAGTTCAATTACTTCCTGTCGTCCTGCTCGCCCCATTGCGTGTTTGCTCAGGAGATCAGACCCTTTACGCTCCCACGTAGGAGCGTAGTTTCGGGGATCTTCCTCGCCGTCGCCGCAGAGAAGTGAGTAGAACTTCTGCTTGGTTATCGCGACATCTCGAGATAAAGCATGGACATGCTGTTCAGGAACAACAAAGCCGGCATAGCCGAATGCAGGGGATATTTTAAACCTCTTGTGATCCTTTGAAATGAAAGCGCCAGCTTCGCCAACTTCGTCGATATAAGCGATGAGCATGTTCCTCCTCACTGAGAGACGCAAAGACCCACGGCGCAACGTGTGCGCTCGTGGGCCCGCGGATTGGCACTCTGCGAGGACTTGCTCGCCGTTACCACTATTGATTGTGGTCGGCGTGTGGGGTGGGAAGTCAATGCACGCGACGGATACGCCCGAGGCCGGGGCCCCACGTGGGAACCCCGGCCTCGCGCAAAAGCTCGATCAGGCGAAGGTCAGCGCCTGGCGGGCGATCGCCAGCTCCTCGTTGGTCGGGTAGACGACGAGGGTCACGGCTCGAGTCGGGAGCGGACACGATGCGCGGCTCCTTGACGCGGCCCTTGTTGGCCTCGACGTCGATCTTGACGCCGAAGGGGGCGAGGGCCTCGGCCAGCTCGCGGCGCACGTCGTCGTCGTTCTCGCCGATGCCGGCGGTGAAGGTGATGACGTCCAGGCCGCGAGCTCAGCGGCGTAGGAGCCCACGTACTTCAGCAGGCGGTTGATGTACACGTCCATGGCGGTACGGGCGCGCTTGGAGGCCTCGGGGTCGGAGGTGTTGTTGATGACCTCCCACACGGAGCGCATGTCGGACTCGCCGGTCATGCCCTTCATGCCGGACTTCTTGTTGAAGAGGGTGTCGACCTCGTCGACGGTCATGCCGGCGACGCGCTGCAGGTGGAACACGACGGCGGGGTCGATGTCGCCGGTGCGGGTGCCCATCATGAGGCCCTCGAGGGGGGTCAGGCCCATGGAGGTGTCGATCGGCTTGCCGTTCTTGACGGCGGACGCGGATGCGCCGTTGCCCAGGTGCAGGACGATCTGCTTGAGGTCGTCGCGGCCCAGCATCTTGGAGATTTCCTGGGAGACGAACTGGTGGGAGGTGCCGTGGGCGCCGTAGCGGCGCACCGAGTACTTCTCGGCGGTCTCGGTCTCGAGGGCGTACAGGGCGGCCTTGTCGGGCAGCTGCTGGAAGAACGCGGTGTCGAAGACGGCGACGTGGGGGACGTCGGGCATGAGCTCGCGCGCCACGTCGATGCCCTTGAGGTGGGCGGGGTTGTGCAGCGGAGCCAGCGGGCACAGCTCTTCGATCAGGTTGCGGACCTCGTCGGTGATGAGGGCCGGGCCGTCGAAGTAGCGGCCGCCCTGAACGACGCGGTGGCCGACGGCGAGGATGTGGGCCTCGGCCAGGGACGGGCCCTCCGTGTCGAAGAGGCGCAGGACCTCACGCATGCCGACGGTGTGGTCGGGAACCGGGAGCTCTTCCTGGGTGACGGCGTCGCCGTGCTCATGCTTGATGAAGCCCATGGCGTCGCCGATGCGCTCGACGATGCCCTTGGCGATGGCGTCGCCGGTTTCGGGGTCGACGAGCTGGTACTTGATGGAGGAGGAACCGGAGTTAATGACGAGGACGGAGGACGAGGTCACGCGTTCGCCTTTCGTGTTGTGGGGTTGGGGTAAAAGAACGAGGCCGGGGCCCGTTTACGTTCAATGGTAACCGGACCCCGGGACCTCGGTCCCGTTCAGCCCTGGGCCTGGACGGCGGTCAGGGCGACGGTGTTGACGATGTCTTCGACGAGGGCGCCGCGCGACAGGTCGTTGACGGGCTTGTTGAGGCCCTGCAGGACGGGGCCGACGGCGAGCGCGCCGGAGGAGCGCTGGACCGCCTTGTAGCCGATGTTTCCGGCTTCCAGCGAGGGGAAGACGAAGACAGTGGCCTTGCCGGCGACCTCGGATCCGGGCAGCTTCTTGGAGGCGACGGCCTCGTCGACGGCTGCGTCGAACTGGATGGGGCCTTCGATGGCCAGCTCGGGGGCCTTCTCGCGGGCGAGGCGGGTGGCCTCGACGACGGCGTCAACGTCCGGTCCGGCGCCGGAGGTGCCGGTCGAGTAGGACAGCATCGCGACGCGCGGGGTGACGCCGAACTGGGCGGCGGTGCGCGCGGAGGTCACGGCGATGTCGGCGAGCTGCTCGGGCGTCGGGTTGGGGTTGACGGCGCAGTCGCCGAACGCCCACACGCGGTCCTTCATCGCCATGAGGAAGATGGAGGAGACGACGGAGACGCCGGGGGCGGTCTTGATGATCTGGAAGGAGGGAACGATCGTGTGCGCGGTCGTGTGGGCAGCGCCCGAGACCATGCCGTCGGCGTCGCCCATGTGGACCATCATGGTGCCGAAGTAGGACACGTCGGTGACCTTCTTGCGGGCCTGCTCGAGGGTGACGCCCTTCTTGGCGCGCAGGCGCGCGAACTCCTCGGCGTAGCGCTCGAGGTAGGCGGGGTCGGCCGTGGAGACGACCTGGGCGGCGCTCAGGTCGAGGCCGAGCTCGTCGGCGCGCTTGGCGACGTAGTCGGCCTCGCCCACGAAGGTGATGTCAGCGATGCCGGCGGCGAGGACCTGGGCGGCGGCCTGCAGGACGCGGTCGTCGTCGGGCTCGGGCAGGACGATGCGCTTGCGGTCGGCGCGGGCGCGCTCGATGAGGTCGGCCTGGAAGGCGAGCGGGGTGACGGCGGTGGGGGCGGCGGTCGCGCGCAGGGTGGCGGCGGCCTCGTCGCCCGAGCGGCAGGGTCAGGACGGGGCACGTCGGCCTCGAGCGCGGGGGCGCCACCGGTCAGGACGACGGCGACGACGGAGGCGGCGGCGGCCTCGGCGCGCAGGCGGGCGGCGGCGATCTCTTCGGCGAGCAGCTCGGCGCTGGCACCCTCGGCGTCGAAGGCGAGGACGACGCCGGCGCGGGTGGAGGCGGCGAGGTTCAGGTTCCAGGCGACGTGGTCGAAGGCGCGGTTCGAGGCCTCACGGGCGGGGGCGATGAGCGCGTCGTCGCCGGCGGCGCGCACGGCTTCGACCGCGGCGGGCAGGGCGGAGGCGGGGCGCAGGGCGGCGTCGGTGGCCGTCGTGCCGGCCAGGGCGTCGACGGTGGTGACGCCGAGAACGCGGGCCAGCTCGTCAGTGGCGAGGGCGGCGGCCTCCGACGAACCGGGGGCGACGACGATGAAGCGGGACACTCGAATGCTCCTTTGATGCGAGAAATATGTTGCGGGTCTCAGGGACCTTTGGACCAATACTAAACCCGCATGCCCTCGATTCCTATTCCTTTGGCACTCCCTTTGCGTGGACGAGGCCTGGGGCTGGGGTGTGCGGACGTGGGTGAGACGGTCGTGTGGTCGTGCGCCGATCGTGCGCTAGGGTAGGGGGCGTGAATGACGAGGAAAGGACCGTGCGCGCGCGACTGGGTGCGTGGCTCGGCGGCTGCCCTCAGTGCGGTGGGGGTGCTCGGCGTGATAGCGCTGGCCGTGACGGATCACCGTCACCGTGCAGTCATGCTGATGGTCGCTGTGCTCGTCGGGATGGGGGCGCTGCGCCTGTGGACGCCGGGGCGCCCGTGGTTTGCGTCGCGCGCGCGTCTCATGGATGTCGCCGTGTACGTGATTCTCGCCGCGATTATTTGGTGGTTCGCGCCGTACGTGTCGACGCTCGCGGTGCGTTAAATCCGCGGAGGATGGCCCGTTGGGCGAGGGGCAATGCCCTCGCTCGTCGCGCTCTGTCGATCGACGTGATGCGCCGCATCTATCCCGAATCCTGGCTACCGCTTCAAGAATTCGTAAAGTTCGGGCATGCTATGCGTGACCCATCATCCCTATTGTCAAGGTGAAACACATGCGCGCGTTCCTGCGTAAATCCGGAATCCTCGTGTGGGTGATCGCTGCGATCATCCTCGCGACCGTCCTCGGATCCGTCCGTATCGGCGGCAACCACCTGGTTCCCGTCGAGATCGGCCGTATCTTTTGCGACCTTCTCGGCTATCTTTCAGCCAGTTCCTGTCCTTCTCGATCCCGCTGATCATCATCGGCCTCGTGACCCCCGCTATTGCGGATCTGGGCCGCGGCGCGGGCAAGTGGCTGGGCATTACGACGGCGATTGCCTACGCGTCGACGCTGTTCTCGGGTTTCCTGACCTACCTGGTGTGTGCCTCCCTGTTCCCGCGCCTCCTCGCCTCCACTCAGCTGGCCGATGTGGCCGAGCCGGGCAGCGCCCTGGAGTCCTACTTCACGATCGAGATGCCCGCGCCGCTGCAGGTGATGACGGCGCTGCTCCTGTCCTTCGTGGTGGGCCTGGGCCTGTCGATGGTCCCGCGCGGCGTGCTGCGTAAGGGCTTCATCGAGTTCCGCGCCATCATTACGCGCCTCATCGAGACGATCATCATTCCGCTGCTGCCGCTGCACATCTTCGGCATCTTCCTGAACCTGACCTACACGGGCGAGGCCGCGTCGGTTATCCGCACGCTGCTGCGCGTCGTCGTCGTGGTCCTGGTCCTCGAGGTCGTCATCCTGCTGACCCAGTTCTGCTTCGCCGGCGTTGTCGCGCGTCGCAACCCCTTCAAGGCCCTCCTGACGATGATGCTGCCTACCTGACGGCTCTGGGCACCTCCTCGTCCGCGGCCACCATCCCGGTGACCCTGCGTCAGACGAAGAAGAACGGCGTGTCCGACGCGGTCGCGTCCTTCACGATTCCGCTGTGCGCGACGATCCACCTGGCTGGCTCGACCTCGAAGATCTTCTCCTTCGCGTTCGCCATCGTCCTGACCCAGGGCCTGACGGTGAGCTCCCTGCAGTGGGTCGGCTTCATCTTCATGCTGGGCATCACGATGGTTGCGGCCCCCGGCGTCCCCGGCGGCGCCATCATGGCGGCCACGGGCCTGCTGAGCTCGATGCTGGGCTTCAACGACGCGCAGGTTGCGCTGATGATCGCCACCTACATTGCTCTGGACTCCTTCGGTACCGCCACGAACGTGACGGGCGATGGTGCGATCGCGCTGATCGTGGACCGTATGGCCCACGGTTCGATCGGCAACGAGGGCGACCCGGAGAATGCTCGCGAGTTGGCGTTTGACGGCATGGCCTACCTGGACCGCGTGTCCGTCGAGGGCGTTGTGAGCCCCGAGGAGCTGGCGGAGTCGGCTGCACGCAATAGCAGCGAAACGGTCGCCTAGTTTCCGGCCTATGTGCTCGCGCGCGCCCGCCGCTTTCGGCGGGCGCGCGCTTGTCGTTTCCTCGGTAAATGGGAGTTAGGCCCTAGTGGTGGAGGCGCAGGTCACGTAGAATGGGACATGATAGGCACACCGGGCTTCGCAGCCCGCTCCGTCAACGAAAGATGGCAGAAAAATGAGCACAGTTCGTATCGGTGTCCTCACCTCGGGCGGTGACGCCCAGGGAATGAACGCGGCTGTTCGCGCGGTTGTGCGTACGGCGCTGGCGCGCGGCGCGCAGCCCTACGCGATCTATGAAGGCTGGCAGGGGGCCTGCGCGGGTGGCGATTCCATTAAAAAAATGGAGTGGTCGGACGTGTCCTCGATCCTTGCCGAGGGCGGCACGGTGATCGGCACGGCCCGCAGCGCGGACTTCCGCACGTACGAGGGTCGCCACCGCGCGGCCGCGAACCTGCTTGAGCACGGTATCGATCACCTCGTGGTGATCGGTGGTGACGGTTCCCTGTCGGGTACGAACGAGTTCCGCGGCGAGTGGGCGCAGCACGTCACTGAGCTGGCAGCAGAGGGCGTCATCTCGGCCGAGACCGCAGCTGCACACCCCGCCCTCATCATCGTCGGCCTCGTCGGCTCGATCGATAACGACATGGTCGGCACGGATATGACGATCGGTGCGGACACTGCGCTGCACCGCATCCTGGACGCCATCGACCAGCTGACCAGTACGGCGGCCTCGCACCAGCGCACGTTCGTCGTCGAGGTCATGGGCCGCCACTGTGGTTACCTGCCCCTCATGGCGGCTGTCGCGGGCGGCGCCGACTACGTGTTCACGCCCGAAGATCCGGCGGGTCCGGGCTGGCAGGACGACCTGGCTGAGCACCTGCGCCTCGGTCGCGAGGCCGGCCGCCGCGAGTCCATCGTTCTGGTGGCAGAGGGTGCGCACGACCGTGACGGTAATGAGCTGTCGACCCAGCTGATCGCCGACACGATCCAGGAGCGCACCGGTGAGGATGCGCGCGTGACGATCCTCGGCCACGTGCAGCGCGGCGGTACTCCCTCGGCGTACGACCGTTGGATGTCGACGCTGCTGGGCTACGCCGCTGTCCAGGAGATCCTCGAGTCCACGGCCGAGGATGAGCCCGTCATCCTGGGCGTGCGCCGCAACCGCATCACGCGCGTCCCCCTCATGAAGGCCGTCCACGACACGCGCGCGGTCAAGGACCTGATCGCGGCCGGCGACTACGCGGCTGCCCAGGCCTCGCGCGGCTCGTCCTTCTCCTCGATGGTGGGCATCAACCAGATCCTGTCTACGCCCCCGCAGCTCACCCCCGAGCCGACGGGTGAGTCCAAGCGCGTCGCGATCCTGCACGCGGGTGGCCTGGCCCCCGGCATGAACACGGCGGCCCGCGTGGCCGTGCGCCTGGGCATCGCGCGCGGCTGGACGATGCTCGGGCGTGGACGGGCTCGTGGAGCGGCCTGGCGGACGATCGCGTGCGCGAACTGAGCTGGTCCGACGTGGAAGGCTGGGCCTTCAAGGGCGGCGCCGAGCTCGGGTACGAAGCGCGACATCCCGCCGGTCGAGCAGTTCTACGCGCTGGGACGCGCCATCGAGCGCAACGAGATCGACGCGCTCCTCGTCATCGGCGGTATGAACGCCTACCTGGGCGTCCACGCGATCACCTCGGAGAAGGACCGCTACCCGGCGTTCCAGATCCCGATCCTGCTGATCCCCGCCTCGATCGACAACAACCTGCCCGGCTGCGAGCTCGCGATCGGTACGGACACGGCGATCAACAACGCGACGTGGGCGATCGACCGCATCAAGGAGAGCGCGGCGGCCTCCAAGCGCTGCTTCATCGCCGAGACGATGGGCCGCCGCTGCGGCTACCTGACCCTCATGAGCGCCCCTGTCCAGCGGCGCGGAGTACATGTACATCAACGAGGAGTCCCCTCCCTCGAGCAGATCGCCGCGGACGCTGAACGGATGGTCGCCTCCTTCAAGTCCGGGCCGACGCCTGTTCCTGACGCTCGCTCAACGAGTCGGCGTCCCAGTACTACGACCGCGAGTTCCTGGCCGACGTGTTCAACGCCGAGTCCGAGGGGATCTACGACGTGCGTCACCAGGCCCTCGGCCACATGCAGCAGGGCGGCTCGCCCTCGCCGTACGACCGTCTGCTCGCCACGCGCCTCGTGGCACGTGCTTTCGAGCAGCTCGTGGACCAGTTCGAACGCGGCGACCGCGGTGCCTACTACATCGGCCAGGTCGGCGCTGCGATGGAGGCGCGTCCGGTGAAGAACATGTTCGACGACCTCGACCTGGTGAATCGTCGTCCCTTCCACCAGTGGTGGCTCGACCTCTTGCCCGTCCAGCGCATCGTGTCGCTGCAGAACCCGGGCATCGAGGCCACGCCCATCCACATCGACGATCCGGTCGCCTGACCCGACCGAATTCGCGCGGCTTACGAGGTCGTGGTTCCGTGAGTGCTAGCGGGCCACGGCCTCGTCGTTTCAGGAGAGCGAAGCGGGGGTGACCAGGGGCCAAGTCCCCGCTAAACTAATGTGCGAACCTATCTCTACTGTCAGGAGACCCCATGAGTGATATCCCCGTGATCGACCCGACGATGACCCCCGCGTGGGACACGCTCGACCAGCTGGCCGACAACTTTGAACCCGATCTGCGCAAGCTTTTCGCGGATGACCCCAACCGCACCCAGACCTTCACCTTCGACGCGGCCGACCTGCACGTCGACCTGTCGAAGAACCTCGTGTGCCCCACGCTGCTGGACCACCTGCTCGCGCTCGCCGAGCAGACGGGCGTGGCGGACCTGCGCGACCGCATGTTTGCGGGCGAGCACATCAACATCACCGAGGACCGCGCCGTCCTGCACACTGCGCTGCGCCGCCCCGCGACCGACTCCCTGACCGTGGACGGCCAGGACGCGATTGCCGACGTGCACGAGGTCCTGGAGAAGGTCTACGCCTTCGCCCGCCGCGTCCGCTCCGGCGAGTGGGTCGGTATCACCGGCAAGCCCGTCAAGACCGTCGTCAACGTCGGCATCGGCGGCTCCGACCTCGGCCCTGTCATGGCGTACGAGGCCCTCAAGCCCTACGTGCAGGAGGGCCTGGAGTGCCGCTTTATCTCCAACATTGACCCCACTGACGCGGGCGAGACCACGAAGGACCTGGACCCCGAGACGACCCTCGTGATCGTCGCCTCCAAGACCTTCACGACGCTCGAGACCATCACGAACGCCAAGGTCGTGCGCGCCTGGCTGCTCGACGCCCTGCGTGAGCGCGGCATCGTCACCGACGAGGCCTCCGAGAAAGAAGCGATTGCCAAGCACTTCGTCGCCGTGTCCACCGCCCTGGACAAGGTCGCCGAGTTCGGCATCGACCCGGCCAACGCCTTCGGCTTCTGGAGCTGGGTGGGCGGCCGCTACTCCGTGGATTCCGCCGTGGGTACCTCCCTGGCCGTCGCGATCGGCCCCGAGGGCTTCGCCGACTTCCTCGCCGGCTTCAACGCCATGGACCGTCACTTCGCCGAGGCTGCGCCCGAGAAGAACGTGCCCCTGCTCATGGGCCTGCTCAACGTCTGGTACTCGAACTTCCTGGGTGCCGACACGCACGCCGTCCTGCCCTACTCCCAGTACCTGCACCGCTTCCCCGCGTACCTGCAGCAGCTGACCATGGAGTCCAACGGCAAGTCCGTGCGCCGCGACGGCAGCCCCGTCACCTACGAGACTGGCGAGGTCTTCTGGGGTGAGCCCGGCACCAACGGCCAGCACGCCTTCTACCAGCTGATCCACCAGGGCACCCGCATGGTCCCCGCCGACTTCATCGCCTTCGCGAACCCGACGTGGGCGCTGGGTGACGGCGACGCAGACATGCACGAGCTGTTCCTGTCGAACTTCTTCGCGCAGACGAAGGCCCTGGCCTTCGGTAAGACCAGTGAGGAGGTGCGCGCCGAGGGCACGCCCGAGGCTATCGTCTCCGCTCGTGTGTTCACCGGCAACCGTCCCACGACGTCGATCATGGCTCCGTCCCTGACCCCGTCGGTCCTGGGCCAGCTGATCGCCCTGTACGAGCACATCACCTTCGTTGAGGGCGCTGTGTGGGGCATCGACTCCTTCGACCAGTGGGGCGTCGAGCTGGGCAAGGTCCTGGCTAAGCAGATCCTCCCCGCGATCGAGGGCTCGTCCGAGGCCCTGGAGGCGCAGGATCAGTCCACCCGCGCTCTCATCGAGTACTACCGCGCGAATCGCACGAAGTAATCGCATCTGATCCTCGGGGGTCGCGCCGTCAGGCGCGGCCCCCAAGGTGTATCTGGGGGGCGGTGGGAGCGTGAAGCTCCCGCCGCCTCGCTGTTTGTGTACGAGGACGAGGCGTCGCTTAGTGCTCCAGGTGTTCGTGTCCGGCGTGCTCGGGGCATTCGAGCTGGAAGGTGGAGTGGGCGATGGGGAAGTGGTGGCACGCGCACTCGCCCAGCTCGTGGACGATGCGGTCGCGCGAAGGCCCGTCGGCCTCGTGCGTGACAGTCACGTGCGCCGTGACGGTGACGAGGTGCGAGGAGACGGCCACCACGTGCAGGTCGTGCACGCCCAGCACGCCGTCGACGCCCAGCATGTGCGCGCGCAGCTTAGTGACATCCACGCTGGAGGGGGTCTGTTCCATGAGGATTGCGACGAGCGACGCAGGAGTGACAGCGCTCGCGGGGCCATGAGGACCGCGATCAGGAGCGATGCGACCGCGTCGGCGCGGGTCCACCCGAAGACCCACTCGGCGCCTGCCGCAACGATGACTGCGAGGGAGCCGAGCGCGTCGTTTGCGACCTCCAGGAACGCGGCCTTCATGTTGAGGTTTGCGTCGCGTCCGCCCGCCAGGATCGCCAGGGAGACGACGTTGGCGAGGAGGCCGACGACGCCGACGAGGAGCATGGGGCCGGCTTCGACGGGCGGGGGAGAGGCGAGGCGCCAGGCTGCCTCCCACGCGACCATCACGCTGATAATGAGGAGCATTCCGGCCTGCAGGGCGGCGGCCAGGACCTCGGAGCGCGCCCACCCCCACGTGCGTTTGTCGTCGCGCGGCCGCCTCGTCAGGTGCGCGGCGATCAAAGCGATGACGAGGCCCGAGGCGTCCACGACCATGTGCCCCGCGTCCGCCGCCAGCGACAGGGAACCGGACCAGAAAGCACCGACCAGCTCGGCCACGACGACCGCCCCCGTGACCGCGAGCGCCCACCCCAGGCGCGCCGCGGACGCCGACGAATGGGAGTGATCGTGCGAGTGCGCGCCGTGCCCGGCGCCCGGAGAGTGCACGTGATTGTGGGAGTGGGCCACGGCCTCGTCAATATGGGACGAGGCGGGGGCTGATTCTCGCGTGGATCCGGCGCTGGGGGGAGGGGCTGGGACGGTTGTCGGACATGCTCCTACTGTACCTTCGAAATGGGTTCTGTGTGGAGACCTCCACCCCTTTGGTATGTCGCAGATCACTGCTTGGGTGGGTTCTCTTGGGACTGGGTGCCCGGGTCTGAGTGTGACGGACGACGTATCCTAGGAGACAGAGCGCGGGGAACACCGCGACTGCAAGGGCACAAGCCCACAGGACTGTAAAGGAGCGCCACTCATGGCAGAACCTCGTATCGTCACCGTCACTGGCGCAGCCGGCAACATCGGCTACGCCCTCCTGTTCCGCATTGCTTCCGGCCAGCTGTTCGGCCCGGACGTGCCCGTCAAGCTGAACCTGCTCGAGATCCCGCAGGCCGTCAAGGCCGCCGAGGGCACCGCGATGGAGCTCGACGACTGCGCGTTCCCGACCCTGGCCGGCGTTGAGATCTTCGACGACGTGAACCGTGCGTTCCAGGGCACCAACGTTGCCTACCTGGTGGGCGCCATGCCGCGCCGCGCCGGCATGGAGCGCGCCGACCTGCTCGAGGCCAACGCGGGCATCTTCGGCCCCCAGGGCAAGGCCATCAACGACGGCGCCGCCGACGACGTGCGCGTCCTCGTCGTGGGCAACCCTGCGAACACCAACGCCACCATCGCCCAGAACGCTGCGCCGGACGTCCCCGCGTCGCGCTTCACCGCGATGATGCGCCTCGACCACAACCGTGCGATCGCGCAGCTCGCCCACAAGACCGGCGCCGCGAACGCCGACATCAAGGACGTCGTCGTGTGGGGTAACCACTCGGCCGACCAGTACCCGGACGTCTCCTTCGCGAAGGTTGCCGGCAAGCCCGCGACCGAGCTCGTGGACGAAGAGTGGCTGTCCAGCTACTACCGTCCCACCGTCGCCAAGCGCGGCGCCGCCATCATCGAGGCGCGTGGCGCCTCCTCGGCCGCCTCCGCTGCGAACGCCGCGATCGACCATATGTACTCGTGGATCCACGGCACCCCCGAGGGTGAGTGGGTCACCGCCGGTGTCATGTCCGACGGCACGCACTACGGCGTCCCCGCCGGCCTGAACTTCGGCTTCCCTGTCACCTCCGATGGTGGCGAGTGGCAGGTCGTCGACGGCCTCGAGATCTCCGACGCGACCCGCGCCGGAATCGACCACAACATCAAGGCCCTGCAGGAAGAGTACGACGCCGTCAAGGCGCTCGGCTTCATCAAGTGAGGCTACCGCCCTCGTGGCGGTTGGTGGGAAGGGCGCGCGCCCGGCTGATTGGCCGGGCGCGCGCCCGCTGTATGCCGGGTTGTGGTGTGATGGCGGTGTTGTTGCGGGGGTTTTGGGGGCGTTGTGTAGGTTGTTGCGGGGTTTGTCTGTGAGCGTGGCGCGGTTGTGGTGCTTCGGTGACGCGCGGTAGCCCCACATCATGGAGCGATTCACTGGGCACGGCAGCAATGCACTAGATAGGAAGGCATTGCACTAGATAGCGCGGCAATGCACTGCTTGCTAGCCAGTGCAATGCTGCGCTAAGTGGTGCAATGCTACTGAGCAACAAGCCTGCGCGCGGCAAGATCTGCTCGATAGCTGCTCCAACATGATGCCAGCTGAGCCATTCCGGGCACCGTGTACCAGTTAGGGGCATTACACCCTCTCCGAGGTGGTGTAATACCCCGCTAAGTGGTGTAACACCACTTAGGAACAAGCTTGAGTGTGGTCAGCTGTTGCTAGAAGCGGGCTGTGCGGGCTTATGGGTGTGTGCGTAGTGGTTCCAGGCGGTGGCGTTCGCCAAACCGTAGACCCATTCACCAAATTCCACGAAATTTGGCTGTTTTTGCTTAATGGGTCTGCACTTTGGCGGAATGGATGCTGTGTCGTCGTGGATGTGCCTCGTGGCCGGTGCTTGGGACTCAGATATGCGGCGTTGGCTGGAGCGTCGGTGTGTGGGATGGGGCTTAGTCGTGGTGTCCATTCTTCCTACGAAGCGTATCCGCGATAGAGCTTGTCGTCGATGAGGGCGTGCACCCGATCAGTGAGCATTGCACCCGTTCTGATCGGGTGTAACGCTCCTCAACGGGTGTAACGTTCCTCAACGGGTGCAGCACCGGAAAAGTCGCACGTAATTCTATTGAGGCTCCTTCAATATTTGAAATCACAACGTTGAAATTCCGCGGTTTCTGAGGTCTCTCGAGTGTGGGGTGTTGAAGAATTACGTGCGAGATTGTTGGGTAAGCGCTTAAGGATGAGAACTTAGCGTGTCGTGGGGCTAGCCGGGGCGCCGCCGTCTAGTGGTTCCTTGAGCCAGTCGTAGGCAACGCGCTGCGTACCGTTGGCGACAGTGATCGTGCCGCACTCGCGGAATCCGAAGGACATAAGCGTGCGCCGCATCGGCGCGTTGTCCTCGTGGGTGTCGCAGCGCAGGTAGTCCGCATGCTCGGCCGCAAAGCTGAAAATCGCCCGAGCAACGCCGTGCCCGCGCACCGCGGCCACACGGTGAATCACGTGGTAGTCGGCGTCGGAATGCCACGCGCCATCGATCGACGCGTAGGTCTCGTCTGGCGCGGGAGCGAAAGAGAAGACGGCGAGTGGCCCCTCGTCGTCGGACACGAGGAAGCAGTGTCCGCGCGCGATGTCTTCCTCAGCGTCAATCCAACCTGGGTATCCGTCGGGCCACTGAGTCGCATTCCCGTTCGCCTGCATAAACGCGCGGGCGTGCTCGTACACGCCCTCGATGAACTCGAGGTTGTCACGCGAAGCGATTCGAACCTGCATGCCATCACCCTATCTGAGGATCATAGCTTGCTGACAAATATACCGACAATGCGGCCATAACAAGCATCAAAGGCCTGTCGCAATCTTATTGCCGAGGTAGTAAGTACCTGTATTCTTAGTCCTGAGGATCAGGATCCTTGATCCAGTCATATGCAATCCGCGTTGATCCATCTTCTGCTACAAATGTGCCACAGTCCTTGAAACCGAATACTTCAAGAGCATGGCGCAGCAAGTTGTTTCGCTCGTGTGTGAGACAACGAAGGTAGTTAGCTCTTGTAGCAGCATAATCGAAGATAGAGTGTGCAACAGCCTCTCCATTTGCGGGTGAAATGTGCTGAATAATGTAGTGGTCCATCTTTGAGCGCCAGTGAATACCCTTGTTTGGATTGGTCTCATCTGTCCCTCTCTTGAGTGTAAAAGCGGCACTTGGAGTGTCTCCTCTGAATACGATATAACAATTTGATTGTTCAATGTCTGCTACTGCGAGGATGTCGCTGAAATAGTCATCAGGCCAATCTGCCTCCATAGCGTATTCGCTCATGACTTTGCGTGTTATTTCATAAGCTTGCGACACAAAGTCAAGGTGCTCGATCTCGGCCAACTGTATTTCGAAAAGGTTATCGTGTTGATTGACGTTACAAGCGAGTGCTTTGTGGTATGTGCTTGAAGGCGATCCGGTGTCCCATGAAATCTTGAGAGTATCTCGACGATCGAAACTTGGAAGGGTTGCGAAGTGAAATAGATCAAATGTCGCCGTAGTCTTTTGAAAGCTGACCTTAGGTTGGCGCGCCGATGCTGCTCCCTGGCGCAACGACATGTTGTTGAATGAGATGACGCTATCTATATTGGTGTATGTATCGGACTTAAATTCTATTGGGGGAATGCTGGGGTTGTCTGGTATTTGAATGACGTTGTCTTCAAGTATGATCAGTTTGTCTATGTTGTGCAAGTATGTGCGTACGGCGTCTGTGGCTTTCCGTCGCCGATGAATAATTGCAGGGTCTCGTGTATCAGATTTGATTTGATTGTCGTCCTTGCACCTATTTCTGTTGGAAGAATTCTAAGGCGGCCGACTGTGCAATTTCTTATCGTGATCTCTGGATGGTGTTCTTCCTCTTCGTGTGCCTCGTGTGGTGTTGTGATCCAGAGGGTTGTATTGATGCAAGTATTTTCGCAAGTGCAGGTATTTTTGGTACTACATTGACATGTCTTTGTATTGCTGCCGCGCCTGCATTCACAGGTACTAGGACATTTGCATGATCTGTCATAAAATCTGCATCTAGTGAACTCTATCTTCAACTTCTGTTTATCTGGTACTAAGGGTATGATGAAGTGATCTGGAGCATGTGCGCTTCTTATCGTCGTGTCTCGAAAGTGGATTAATTTGCCAAAGGTTGGGGGGGTGTGGCATACCGATGTCTGAGCTGTTTGTAACGTCAAGGCGGGAGTTAAAGTGTGCGGCGTTCCAAAGTATGCATTTAATTATCGATTCGCTAATCTCGACTCTCTCTTCGAATGTCGTGCCGCGCAAATCTAGTGTTGAATTAGTAACGATGCTTCTAATTGAGATGGAAGGGAAGATTGTGCAGTCGTTCAGTCCGATTCTGCTTTCCGACCAGTTTGCTACAGAGCTATCCTGCTGTGGGTGGTTTATTCGGTGAAATATTGACGCGAGGATGTTCTGCTGGATTGTTGTATGCTCACGCTTGTCGCCTTCCTCCTCGATGCATAGTCCTTCATGGCGGACTTGGAGGCATAGCGTGTCGATGATATGGTGCTGTAGCTGCTGTTTTCAGTGTCGTTGAGAAGAGTGCTACGAGCCACAGAATCTGCCAGCTCTGCGAGTAGTGCAACTGCGCCGAGCCGCAGGCCAGGATTCTTAGATCCGAGTAGTTGGAAAATGTGCTCGCGGCGCTTCCAGTAGTCCTCGCGTTCGACTGTTGCCTGTGCTTGCTTCTCTTTGACCACGTTATCGTGGCTCCGCTGCTGCCAAGCCGAGAATGCGAAGCCTGCTCCTGCGATTGTTGCGCACAGGGCCATTGCGTCCTTGGACGGCCAGTGATAGTTGAATGGCCATGATGGAGGCCAAAGTGGGTTGATTTTTCCCATGAGAGGGGCCGGAGGGGCATGCGCCAGATTGATGCCAGAAAGCAGCCCGCGGCAAGGAGGATTAAGGCGAATAGTACGGGGGTCCACCAGTGCATCAGGCAGTCGGGCATAGCGGTTAGACGTGCGGGTTCGTGTTCATCCTCGTCGCGGCGCTTCCAGAACTTCAGTTTCTCGAAGAAGTTCTTATGTGTCGAGGTGTTCTCCCCTGTCGCGTTAGTGCTCTTGTGCTCATCGTTGGCGGGGACCATTCTGGCTCCTTTGGTCTGGGTTCACTGCCTCGCATCGTAGCAGCCTGTCCAGGGAATTGGTCCCGACATGAAAGCTTGGGCAGCTTTGGTGTCAAGCGAATGTCCGGGAGGGTTCCTGGCGTTGCAGTTATATAGCGTGGAATGTGGCAGCAGGGCCCGATGGGTGGCTACCTGGGCCCCATAACTGGAGCGCTAACCCCTTTGGTGGAAGTGCTGGCAGGGGTGCCCACGCTCCACCTATGGGGTTAACGTGCGCATTGAAGGGTTAAGGCTGCCACCTATCGGGCCGACGTGCCAGCCTTCGTGCTGGTCGGTGCCATTCGGCCGCGGCTCGGGCGCGCATTCTCGGGAATATGGGGGGGGAGGGGCAGGCTAGCCAGGCGTGAAACGCGCGTGAAACCGGTGTCGCCAGCCTTGGTGGCTCGTGAAACGTTCGTGAAACCGTGGCGCTGCCCGTCCAGGCAGCAATCCCGAGCGCAATAACGCAACGACGCGACCTCGCCACGTCCAGCAACAACCCCACCCCGCAACCCCGTGGCATCTTCCGCAAACCCTGCCCCTGCCTCGTTCGTGGGTATGAACCTAGTTAGACTGGAACGCATGACTGAAAACGCGCAGCTTGTTGTGACCCTGTCCTGCCCGGATCGCCCCGGGATCGTGCACGCCGTGACCGGCGTGATCGGCGAGTCCGGCGGCAACGTCATCCAGTCTCAGCAGTTCGGCGACTCCGACACGGGTACCTTCTTCATGCGCGTTGAGGTTGACTCTCCGAAGGGCCGCGCGCCCATCGACGAGGGTCTGGCCAGCGTCGCCGAAGAATTCGGTGCCACCTACCGCGTCGACGACCTGGGCCGCAAGCTGCGCACCATCATCATGGTGTCGCGCGAAGGCCACTGCCTCACAGACCTCCTGTACCGCCAGCAGACGCAGGGCTTGCCCATCGACGTGATCGCGGTCGTTGGCAACCACCCGGACCTGGCGCCCGTCGCACAGTTCTACGGCGTCCCCTTCCTCAACATCCCCGTCACGAAGGACACGAAAGCTCAGGCGGAGCGCCAGCTCCTCGACCTGATCGCCTCCGAGGACGTTGAGCTCGTCGTCCTGGCGCGCTACATGCAGATCCTCTCCGACGAGGTCTGCCGCGCCATGCAGGGCCGCGTCATCAACATTCACCACTCGTTCCTGCCGTCCTTCAAGGGGGCGCGCCCCTACGCGCAGGCCCACGATCGCGGCGTCAAGCTGATCGGCGCGACCGCCCACTACGTCACCGCCGACCTCGACGAGGGCCCGATCATCGAGCAGGACGTCACCCGCGTCTCCCACGCCGACTCCACGCCCGACATGGTAGCGCTCGGCCAGGACGTGGAGCGCCGCGTCCTCGCCCAGGCCGTCCGCTTCCACGCGGAGCGCCGCGTCCTCATGAATGGCAACCGCACGGTCGTCTTCTCGCGCTGACGCCGGGCGCGCGGGGTGTCAAACGATCGCCTCGCGCGTCGGCGGAGCGTGGCGCCCATCGACGAGGCCTTGGCTGGCTCTCGCGGTGGGCGCCTCGTCACCTGCGCGGATGGCTGCGCTAGGCTGTATTCAAGCCGGAGAGGCCAGGCTCGGCGTGTCGTGCCCTGTCACCAGAAAGCGTGCGGCCAGGCGGTCATATTTGCCTGTGATTGCGCGCTTCCGCGAAAGTAATTGTCACTTGGTGGGCAACGCTGAGACGTGATCTTTCGGTCATTTAGCGGGTAAGCGTCGCGTTGACCGTCTGATAAATGGCACACTTGTTACGTGGACGAAACGACTCAGCAACGCACTCCTGTTACCGGCTACGTGCCCGGTGGTTTTGACATGTTCCACCAGGGACACCTCAACATCCTGCGCGCGGCGCGCGAGCGCTGCGATCGCCTGGTCGTCGGCGTGACCTCCGACGAGGCCCTCATTCGCATGAAGGGCCGCGCCCCCGTGATTCCCCTCAAGGAGCGCTGCGACCTCGTGTCGTCGCTGCGTTTCGTGGACGCGGTGGTCGTGGACCTGGATCAGGACAAGCGCCTGGCGTGGCGCCTCCAGCCTTTCGACGTGCTCTTCAAGGGCGACGACTGGAAGGACACCCCCAAGGGCGCTCAGCTCGAAGCGGAGATGGCGGAGGTCGGCGCGCGCGTCGTCTATCTGCCCTACACGCCGTCGACGTCGTCGACGAAGCTGCGCCGCTTCATCGCGCCCGAAGATTTCACTGACGAGGCCCCGGCCCCGGACGCGGATCAGGCGGCGGAAGGGGAGGCGCAGTGAGTCTCCCCGTCGTGCTTGAGCCGGGCTCCTCGTGGGGCACACGTTTTACGACGTATCGCAGTGCGCTGGCCGCTGCCCAGAAGCCAGGCGCGGGCGTTCCCGCGTACATGCGCTGGGTGAATCGTGGCGCCGCTCGCGTCGTCGCGGCCGCCTGCGCGGCTTTCGGCTGGACCCCTAACTTCGTCAGCTTCATTTCCGTGTGCTTTTCGACGCTGGGCCTCATCGTGCTGGTGGCGGTGCCGCCGACGTGGTGGAGCGGCCTGATCGTGGGCACGGCGCTGGCGGTCGGCTTATGTTCGATTCCGCCGACGGCCAGGTGTCGCGCGTGACGGGCGCGTCGTCGAAGACGGGGGAGTGGGTGGACCACGTCGCTGACGCCTTCCGCTCGCCCGCGATCCACTTTTGCACCGCGGCGGCCGTTATGGTCTACCGCCCCGAGTCGTGGTGGCTGGCCGTCGTTGCGCTCGTCTATGGGTGGGTGACGTCCGGCCAGTTCATGAGCCAGATCCTGGCTGAGCAGTTCGTGCGTGCGGCGGGCCGCAAGCAGACGCGCGGCGGTAACCTGCGTTCGTTCATCCTGCTGCCCACCGATCCGGGCGTCGTGTGCTGGTCCTTCGCCCTGTGGGGCCTGGGAGCCCCCTTCATGGTGTTCTACACCTTCCTGGCTGCGGTGGCCGTCGCGCACTCGTCGATGTCGCTGCGTCGCCGCTACCGCGACCTGCGTGCGCTGGACGCGGCCGCCAAACAGGGGGATGGTCGTGCCTGAGCTGTCCGTCATCCTGCCCGCGCGTAACGCCGCGGGCACGATCGCGCGTGCTGTGGCCTCGACCCTGGCCGCCATGCCCAAGGACTCCGAGCTGGTCGTGGGCAACGATTCCTCCTCCGACTCGACGGTCGGAGAGGCGATCCGCGGTGCGTCGAAGGGCGGGCAGGTCGATCTCGCCTGCGCATCGAAGACATCACGCCCGGCGAGGGCGGCGTCTCGCGCGTCCTCACCCAGCTGATGGAGCGCACGGATTCGCGTCTGGTCGGCCGCATGGATGCCGACGACGTGTCCCTCAAGAGGCGCTTTACGCGTACGATGCGCGCCATCGAGCGCGGCGACGACATGGTCTTCACGCAGATGATCGAGCTGCACGGCTCCCGCCCGGTGCCCCGCATGCCCTACGAGATCACGCCCGAGGACATGGGCTGGCATCTGCTGCTCACCAACCCCGTGTGTCACCCGACCATGCTGGCCACGCGCGACATCATCGACCGTGTGGGCGGCTACCGTAGCGTTCCCGCTGAAGACTACGACCTGTGGATACGCGTCGCCTCTGCGGGCGGCCGTATCCGCCGACTGGCCTCCTGGGGCCTGCTGTACCGGATTCACCCCGGACAGGTCACCGGCAACAAGGCGTGGCGCTCCGACTCGTGGAAGAACCCCGAGCAGGCCCAGGCCTTCGCGCAGCTGTCGGCGCACCTGACGGGCCAGGAGCTGCCTCGCCTCGTCTCCCTCGTATCGCTTCCTCGCGATGAGGCCGAGCGCCAGCTCGACCGATTCGTTCAGGTCTACACTCAGGGGGTCGCGTCTCGACCCTCGACGTCCCGCCGTGTCCTCGAACGGCGGCTGAATGCGCGTGCCGCGTGGGTGCGCTCGAACCTCCAAGGAGAACAGTCATGATCCTTACCCCTCCGCCCACGGGCGGCCAGCAGATCCTGCGTCACGCCCTGGGGCGTCGCTGGAGGACGATTGCTGCGGGGACTGTGGCAGGCGTTCTTGTAGGCGTCGGCGCTGCCTTCGCGATGCCCGTCACCCACTCGGCGACGGTGTCGATGACTGTCACCTCTCCGACGTTGACCCCTGCGCCTGCAGTTCGCGCGTCGCTGTCCAACACGACGGACATGGTCACCGAGCAGGGCATTGCGAAGTCCGCCGCTGTCCTGGACGCCGCGGCCGCGACGATCGGAGGCGGCGTGACCGCAGCCGACCTGCGCGCGAACATGGAGGTGTCGGGCGACACGAACGGAACGATCGTCAAGATCGAGTACTCGGCGCCGACCCGCGAGGAGGCCATCAAGGCCGCTGACGCGATCTCTGACTCCTACCTCAAGCAGCGCACCGCCCTCGTTGAGCAGCGCGCGGACGAGATGGCGGCTGGCATCAACGAGCAAATCGAGAAGCTCGAGACTGAGCTCGCCGGACTCGATCCCGTCGTGGATGAGGACGGCGAGGTCGTGGGGATCGAACCCGCGGGCCGCTAACCTGACCGCCGACATCAACAAGCTCAAGGAGCAGGCGGCGCAGTTTGAGCCCTACCACGCCAGTGCCGGCCTCGTGATTACGAGCGCCGATGCTTCGGCTGACCAGGTCGAGCCCGCCAAGTCCCGCCTCGTCCTGATCTTCACTGTTGTCGGCATCTTCGCCGGGCTGGTGATGATGCTCCTGCGCGAGACGCGCGCCCGCAGCCTGGATTCGGCCACGCAGCTGGCCGACCTGACGGCCTGCCCGTGTGGAGCGCCGAGCACGGGACGCCTGAGCCGTGGCTGGCCCCCACTCGCATGCTCGCCATGGCGATCGACCGCGACCACTGGGTCGACCTGATCACCGACGCCTCCGACCCGGAGGCCCGCCAGCTGCACCGCGTCCTGTCGCGTTCCCTGGCCGAGACCCGCGTGCCCGCCCCGCGCCTTATCGACATCTACCAGCCCCTGGCCTCCCTCCTCGACGAGGTTCGCCCTTCCCGCCACGTCCTCATCGCCGTGCGCAAGGGCCACGACCTCAAGAAGCTGCACGGCCTCCTCGACGAGCTCGCGCTCATCAACCGCGAGGTCAACGGCATGCTCTACCTGGAGAGCAAGGTCAGCGCCTCCGCTGCGGACACGGACGAGGACGGCTCCGGCTTTGAGGTCATCGAACCTGAGGACGCCCCGAAGCACCCCGCCGACCCGGACGAAACCCAGAACATGGCGGCCTACCCCGCGGATAACCGTCCTGATAAGGCCACCGAAATGACGACGGTTCATAAGAAGATCGACTCCACCGAAGCGAAGGATCAGAAATGAGCGCCGAGGAGACCCTCGAGATCGACGACAAGGCAGCGTCGATCTGGCACGTTGACCGCACCGCCCGCGTCACCCAGCTCATCTCGGGCGACCCGAAGGCGACGCGTGCGCTCGTCTTGGTGCGCGACAACGGACGCAACTCCGACTTCATCGAGATCGACGGTACGACGCACCCAGAATTCAATTCGCGTGTCTCCAGCGTCGAAGCGGCTGGCCCGCGCGGCTGGGAGGAAGGCGCCGGCGCGAAGGTCGACGCCACCGTCATCATGTGCACCGTCGGCTCGTGCGACATGCTCGAGGACGCTGTGCGCGCCATCCTGGCGCAAAAGCACCACCGCTTCTCCCTGGTCGTCGTGGACAACGCTCCAGAAACCGGCCAGACTCGCGAAAAGCTTGCCAGCATCGATGACACCCGCATGACCATCGTGCCCGCCTCGCGTCCGGGCCTGTCGCGCGCTCGCAACCGCGGCGTGCTGGCCGCGCGCGGCGAGGTTATCGTCTTCACCGACGACGACGCGATCGTCGACCCGAACTGGCTGACCGCCATGATCGACCCGTTCACGGCCTCGCCGTACGTGGCCGCGACCACGGGCATCGCTCTGCCTCTCGAGGAACGCTACAAGCCCCAGCGCTGGTTCGAGTCTCGCGGCGGCTTCCCCAAGGACATGAAACCGCGCGTGTGGGCCGCCGGGGACATCCCGGAGGGCTTGGAGGCCCTGGGCGACAAGGGCGAGGGCGGCCCCCTCTTCCCGATCACGACCGCGCGCGTGGGCGCCGGCGTGTGCATGGCTATGCGCCGTGACGTCCTCATGGAGGTCGGCCCCTTCGATCCCGCTCTCGGCGCCGGCACCGCCACGCGCGGCGGCGAAGACCTCGACATGTTCGCGCGCATCCTGGCCACGGGCGACGTCATCGTGCACACGCCCGACGCTCTCGTCCACCACCGTCACCGCATCGACGAGGCCGGCCTGGACAAGCAGATCCGCGGCAACGGTTCCGGCATGGCTGCCCTGCTGACCAAGGCGATCATCGAAAAGCCTTCCGTGCTGTGCACGCTCCTGGGCCGTGTCCCCGCCGTCCTCAAGCGCCTCAAGCCAGGCGGGGCCCGCGTGGCAGGCACCGACGACGATACGCCCGGCTCGCTGACCAGGTCCGAGATCAAGGGCTTCCTTGAGGGCCCCTTCCTCTACCTGTCGTCACGCCGACGCAACAGGCTCGGCGCGCCCAAGGCACCCACCCAGTCGGAGGGCGCCGCCAGCGCGACCGCGTCGGATGCGTCCGCGCCCGCCCAGGCCTCGTCCGAGGGTAACGCCAGCCCCGAAGGGAGCCCCGGCGCGTGAGTTGGGGCCGCGGAATCTGGAGGAAACCGGCCCCCGCGCGCATCGGGCCGCTGCGGGAGGACGTGCAGGACCTGCCGGCCTGGCCCTTTGTCGTGGCCTACGCGGCGTACCTGCTGTGGTGGGTGCTGGGCTCCGGCGACCTCATGTGGTCGTTCTTCGCGATCATCATGCTCGTGCTGATGCTCGGTCGAAGTGGCCTGCGCTTCCCGCCAGGAACGATCATTTGGACGCTCTTCCTGGCGTGGGTCCTCGCCTCCATGTCGATGCTGGACTCGGGCGGTCGCGTCGTCGGCGCGCTCTACCGTTTCTCGCTGCAGCTTGCGCCGGGCATCTTCGCCGTCTACGCGTATAACGCGCGTCAGACCCTGAGCGTGCGCGTCATCGTGGGCACCATGTGGGGCTTCCTCACCTCCACGACGATCGGCGGCTTCATCGCCATGGCGTGGCCCGAGCTGCGATTCAAGACGCTCATGTACTACCTGGTGCCGAAGCCGCTGCACGCTAACGACTTCGTTCGGGAGTTCACCAGGCGCGCGACCACCCAGTGGAACCCTTCGTCGTGGATCCTGTCCGACCCTCGCCCCTCCGCGCCCTTCATCTACTCGAATACCTACGGCAACGTGTATTCGATGATCTTCCCGCTCGCTCTGATCTTCGCCTACGTGCTGTGGCGCGAACGCTCGAAGTACCGCTTCATCGTCGCGGGCGTGTGCGCCCTGTCGGTGATCCCCGCGGCTGCAACCCTCAACCGCGGCATGTATATCGGCCTGATGGTCATCGTCACCTGGGTCGGCTTCCAGCGCCTGCGCGCCGGTGCATGGCGCACAGTTCTGGGGATCTTCGCCGCCCTCGTCGTCGGCGTGTTCGCGTGGCTAGCGACGCCCGCCTCGAAGTCTCTGTTTGAACGCGTCCAGGAATCCTCCTCGACGGAGGACCGCGCGTCGAACTACCTGGAGACCATTACCGAGCTGGCTGAGTCGCCCTTCCTGGGCTTTGGCGCACCGCGCCCCTCGGCCTCGTCCTGGTTGCCCTCTCTGGGCACCCAGGGGCAGTTCTGGACGGTCATCTTCTCCTACGGCCTCGTTGGCGTCACCCTGTTCATTTTCTTCTTCGTGCGCATGTTCCCGCGCATCTGGCGTGCGAAGGACGTCTACGGCTCGATCTTGGGCGGCATCATTTTGGCCACGATGGTTGAGCAGTTCTACTACGGCATGAACACCGGCCTGATGGTCTCCGTTGTCGCCGTCGCCCTCTTGTCGCGTCACCTTGAGGAGGAGAGCGACCCGCTGCGCGCGGCCGCCGCTCAGGCGGGTCGGCCCACGCCCGGCTCCGTTGCAGGTACGGTGCGTTCTGCGCGTCCGGTTCGTTTGGGCGAATGGGGGAAGCCCCGCCGCGAACGACGGGGCTTTCTCCACTCAGATGCTGGCGCGACTCAACAGGTCGGGTCGTCGGGGAACGAGTAACCGGCAAGCTTCCAGTTCTGACCGTCCTTCACAAACCGAAGATAAGTGAGGGCGCGGGTCATGGCCGTGTCGTCCGTGAGAACCGTGCCGGCGTCGTTCAGGATGCGCACTGAGGAGGAGTCCACGCACACCGACACGGTGACGTTTCCGGCCCCGTCATCCTCGATGACCTGCGGGTTCTCGATGGTGGGTGTGCCTTCGGAGTACAGGCCTTCGGTCGTCCACTCCAGGGCCTTGGCGTCGAACTCTTCGAGCGCGGATTCGGTCAGGACGGAGGATAGGTCGGTGGCCTGGGCCTGCTCGGGGTCGGCGTACGCGTCCCATATGGTGGTCATGACGTACGAGGCCTGCGCGCCGGCGTCCGCGTCCGTGCCCATCGAGCCGGTGGTGTTGGCCGGGCCCGCCGACTGCGGCGTAATGGTCTTGGCAATGGATTGCGGGGCGCCGGATTGGCCGGGGCCCACGCTCTGTGCGCCGGACGCGGCAGCGGTCGTGTCGGCCTCCGACGAACCCATCAGGCGCAGGCCGACGACGATGACGAGCGCGACGACCACGAGGATCGCCACTGCGAGGATGCTCTTCTTACGAGCGGGGGGGAGAGTGAGTTGATGAAGTCCATGTGTTTCCCATCGATCGGTTATAGGGAAAGGCTACCGCGCGGTAGCGGGAAGGTTACTCATGAGTGAGACAAATCAAGCCAGGCGTTCCCTCGCTCGCGGGGGCATCGTCGGCTTCGTCGGCGCCATGGCCTCGGCGATCCTGGGCTTCGCGTTCACCATCATTCTCTCGCGCATGCTGGGCACGACCGGCGCGGGCGTCGTCACGCAGGCGACCGGTGTCTTCGCGATCGTCATGGCCCTGGCGAAGGTGGGCCTGGACTCGACCGCGATCTACCTGATGCCTCGTCTGTCGCTCGATTCACCGCAGGAGATCCGCGCGACCCTGTCCTTCATGGCGACCATGACGGTGGGGGTGTCCACCGTGTGCGTCCTCATTCTCGAGGCCGTGGCTCCGTTGATCTGGAACGCGGAGGTCTCGGGTGCTACCCGCGCGGTCCTGTGGTTCGTCCCCATTGGGGCGCTGACCCTCGTGGCCTCCGCCGCGCTGCGGGCGCTGGGTAACATGCGCGAATACGTGCTCGTGCAGAACCTCATTCTGCCTGGCCTGCGCCCCCTCCTCGTCGCGCTCGCGGCTGCTGTCACTGGCTCGCTGGCGCTCGTGTCGGTGGCGTGGGCCCTGCCCTTCGTCGTTGTTCTCGTGGCGTCCTGGTGGCTACTTCTCAAGCACATGCCGTCGGCCGCGGACTCGGTGGGGCGCTGGCCGAGTGCGCAGCGTCGTCGTCAGGTCGTTTCTTTCGCACTGCCGCGTACTCTCACCGCCGGTCTCGAACAGGCTCTGCAGTGGCTGGACGTCCTGCTCGTCGGCCTGCTCGCCGGGGACGCCGCCTCGGGCATCTACGGCGGCGCGATCCGCTTTATTCAGGCCGGCATGGTCGTCGATACAGCCTGCGCGTGGTTGTCTCCCCGCAGTTCTCCAAGCTCTTGCACCAGAGGCGCACGAGCGAGCTGCGTGACCTGTACGCCACCGCCTCAATCTGGCTGGTCCTCTTCGCCGCGCCGATCTACACCCTCATGGCGATCTTCGCCCCGGCCCTCATGAGGATCTTGGGCGATGGCTTCGCTCCGGGCGCCAACGTGCTTGTCGTTTTGTGCATCGGCTCGATCGTGACCTTCATGGCTGGCAACATCCACTCCCTGCTCATCATGAGCGGGCGCTCCGGTTGGGCGGCCGTGAACAAGGTCGTCGTCCTGACGTTCAACGTTGTGGGAAACGTCATCTTCATTCCTCGTGGAGGTATGGCGGCCGCCGCGATTGTGTGGGCGGTGTGCATGGTGCTTGACGCTGCGATGGCAACTATTCAAGTTTCGCGTTTCATTGGCGTTACACCAAAATTATCCGAGGTGGTCAAGCCAATCCTCGTTGTTGGCGTTTCTGCGGTCATTCCGGGCGGTTGTATAGCGTGGATTTGTGGGCGCGATTCCTTCGTGGGGACGGTCCTTGGGTCGGCCCTGTCGATCCTCGTTTTTGCTTGTGTTTGTTGGCTTTTGCGGGCGCATCTGCACCTGTCGGGACTTGGGTCCTTGGCGAAGAAAAAGCGGGGATAAGGAAGGGGAATATGATGCGCCTGTGAAAGTGATGCTTGACCGGCCGGTTGATGAAGGATCCCTTGTTGTGTAATCATTGATGCAACAAGTTATTGTCCCCTTGAAAGGTCGTGTCATGGCTTCCGCACTTTCGCGCCTTGTAACCATTGCGTCTGCGCCGATTATTGCGTGTGCCTCCCTTGCGTTTGCGCCGATGGCGCACGCCGATAATGGTGATCAGCCCCCTGTTTCCCCTGGTCAGGCTATTGTTCATGATGGCCTCAGCGCCGCAACCGCCGCAGCATCGTGCTGGGACATCAAGCAGCGCGATCCCAACTCGCAGGACGGCACCTACTGGCTGCAGACCCCCGCGATGGATGCCCCCGCTCAGTTCTTCTGTGACCAGACCACGGACGGCGGCGGCTGGGTCATGATCGGCCGCGGCCGTGAAGGCTGGGAACCGTGGAGTGTCGGCAAGGGCGATCCCGCCAAACTGGCCACCCGCGAGCGCAACACCGACGCCTTCGACGTCGTTCAGCTCTCCAACGACTCGGTCAATGATCTCCTCAATCATGAGAACGTCAAGGATCAGCCGGACGGCGTTCGCGTCCTGCGTTCCTGGAGTGCTTCGGGCCGTTCCTACCAGAAGCTGAACCTGAAGTTCTCCAAGATGACGGACTTCGTGTGGCCTTTCAAAATGGCTCACCCGGCCAGTCTTTCGATTGATGACCGCGCTCCGGTCTCGGGCCTCCTGTGGAACACCCTGGGTTACGACCAGGGTTGGAACGCCTTGCAGGTCTACCCTTCGGGTCGCACCGGCTGGACGGTGGGCTGGGGCTACGGCGCCGGCGCGGCGAACTGGACCGGTGACCTGAGCTCGCCGACCTCCTTCTTCCATAAGAACGGGCAGACGGTCTTCGCCTACTCCGAGGCCTACGTGCGTCCGCGCATCTCCTCGGACTCCTTTACCCCCATCCCCGACGAGGGCGTGGCCGGGTCTACCGTGACCCGCGCCGTGTCCAACTACGCGGCCAAGACCTCGTGGGGCGTCACCGGTAACATCAACGGCTCCTACGCCGAAGGTTCGATCCAGGTCCAGGCGCTGGCGCAGGTCGGCTCCACCATGTACGTGGGTGGCAACTTCACCGGGGTCAAGCAGGGTGAAAATGGCTCCGAGACCGCCTCGCGCGGCCTGGCCGCCTTCGACGTCAATACCGGCGACTGGACCGGCCAGACCTTCGACTTCAATAACCAGGTTAAGGCCCTCCTCGTGCTGCCCGACGGTCGCCTCCTCGTGGCCGGCGACTTCACGCGCGTCAACGGCGAGACCCACATCGGCACCGTCGCGATCGACCCCTCCACCGGGAAGGTTGATCCCTCGTGGGACCTGTCTATCAGGAACGCCATCGGCGGCGGCCTGGTGAGTGTGCGCGCCCTTGACTACTACAACGGCTACGTGTACATGGGTGGCGTGTTCACCCACCTGAGCGGCGGCGGCACCTCCAGCGTCTACGGCCGCAACGCGGCGCGCGTCTCCCTGGATTCGCGCCCCGACCGCAGCTGGAACCCCGAGTTCAGTGGTTCCGTGCAGGCCGTTGGCGTCAGTGAGGACAACGGTTCCTTCTACGCCGGTGGACACTTCACCCGTGCGCACGGCTCCGAGCGCGCCTGGTACGCCGCCAAGTTCTCCACGGAGGCCGGCGCCGCGCAGGATACGAGCTTCGACTTCCAGCCCTCCACCGTGAGCGCCGGCAAGTACCAGCAGACCATCTCTACCGGAGGTAGTCGCGTCTTCATCGGCGGTTCCGAGCACTCCCTGTTCGGCTACGACACGCAGACGAACCAGCGCACCTCCGGCTCGGTGACCTTGAGCATGGGCGGCGACATGCAGGCCAGCACCATCTCCTCCAAGGGCGTCATCTACGCGTCCTGCCACTGCTCCGACGGTGCCTACCAGGACAAGTACGACTGGGCCGTCTCCGACCGCTGGTCGCGCATCGACGAGATCAAGTGGGTCGGCGCGTGGGATGCCACCACCGGCGAGAACCTGCATTGGACGCCCTTCGAGCTCTCCTCCAAGCGTAAGACCGGCGCGTGGGCCCTGACGACCGACACCAACGGCAACCTGTGGGTCGGCGGCGACTTCGACCTGTCCCACATCGACGCCTCGCATACGCAGTGGAACGGCGGCTTCGCCCGCTTCGACAACCGCGACAACGTCGCGCCCGAGACCCCGACGCTCGTGCGTACCTCGGCCTCGACTCCTCAGACCGTGACCCTGGCGTGGGACGGTGTTTCCGACGCAGTTTCTTACGAGATCCTGCGCGACGATCGCCCGATCGCCTCCACGACCTCGACTACCGTTGAGGTTCCGCGCGGCGGCAACAACCGCTTCTTCGTGCGCGCTGTCGACGCGTCGGGCAACCGCTCCGCGACCACCTCGGTCTACGTGCCCCCGGCCCAGGGCGAGGTTGATCCTGCGAACCCGGTCCTGCTGGATGCGGGCGCCACGTGGAGCTACCGCGCCCAGACCAGTGCGGCTCCCGAGAACTGGGCCCAGGCCTCGTTCGATGATTCCCAGTGGTCCACCGGCGCCGCGCCCCTGGGCTACGGTGACTCCCGCATCGCCACCGTCCTTGCGTCCAACATCACGCGCCCCGTGACCTCCTACTTCCGCTCGCACTTCCAGGTGTCCGACGCGCGCGCCCTCAAGGGTGTCACCGTCAAGTACCTGGCCGACGATGGTGCCGTCGTCTACGTCAACGGCACCGAGGTCGACCGCACGCGCATCGATGCTGGCCCCGTCAGCTACACGACCCGCGCCAACGCCGCGCCGAGCTACACGGCTGCCTCGAACTCGGTCTCCGAGGTCTTCGTCCCGGCCGCCCTGCTCACCAGTGGTGACAACGTTATCGCGGTCGAGACGCACGTGAACTACACGCGCAGCGCGACCCTGGGCATGTGGGCATCCGTCCAGCGCGTCGAGGGAACCCCCGATTCGGTGCCCGGCGATGACGAGGTGACGCCCGAGCCGGAGCCTCAGCCCCAACCCGAGCCGGAGCCGGCGCCCGTTCCCGATCATCAGAAGCTGGAGCCGTCGAACCTCGAGGACGCCACGAAGCCGATCGCCATCAACGCCATGACGAACGGCGAGGTCATTCCCTCGGCCACCACGCAGTGGAACTACTGGACGTCCATGAATGCGCCCGCCACGGACTGGGCAACCACCGCAGACCTGAAGGACTGGTCGCGCGGCGCCGGCCCGATCGGCTGGGGCGACCCGCAGGCCGCCACCAGCCTCGACATCGCCAAGAAGGACCGTCCCGTGACGTACTACTTCGCGCGCGACATCGACCTGGGTACCATCACGCCCTCCACCACGCTCACCGTCAAGGTGCGTGCAGACGATGGCGCAGTCCTGCGCGTCAACGGTTCGATCGTCGATACCAAGCGTATGTCGAGTGGCAACATTACCCACAGCACCTACGCCAATGCGGCGGTGACGGCCACGAAGGCAGCCTCTGATCTGCTCGAGGTTACCGTCCCGGCCAGCTACTTGACAGATGGTGTCAATAGGATCGGCGTTGAGGAGCATGTGAACTACAGGAACACCCCGTCGATGACCTTCGACTTGACCGCCACGATGGTCAAATAGAGGAGATTCCGTGCCTCTTCGAGCAGGTTGATGTGACGTTGTGACTAGTCTGGACAGTTTGACCACACGCATATATTCCTGTTGACAAGGGGAGCCCTCGCCGGTGCGGCGAGGGCTCCCTCGTATGTGGTACAACACTCTCGTTTCTAGCTAACCACGTGGTTGAGCACAAGGGGTTTTCGTGACACTATAGGGGTAACCATTAACGCGATACCTGTGAGGATCCGATGAAATTTTTCCGCCGTTGCCTGGCACTCGGCTTGGCGTCAATAACCGGTTTCGGAGTGCTTGCACTCAGTCCTGTCGCAGCTCAGGCGGCAGTTGATCCGCTCCACGATGGCCTCTCCGAGGCGACCGCAGCGGCATCCTGCTGGGAGATTAAGCAGAACGATCCGCGATCCGCGGACGGTACCTACTGGCTCCAGACATCCACGATGGAGGCCCCCGGCCAGTTCTTCTGTGACCAAACGACGGACGGCGGCGGCTGGGTCATGATTGGCCGAGGCCGCGAAGGCTGGGAAACCTGGGGACAGGGCAACGGCGATCAGACCCGACTCCAGACCCGCCCGCGCACCGCCGGTGACTTCGAGGTCGTTCAGGCCTCCCACGAAACCGTCAACGGACTCCTCGGCGGCACCAAGGTCTCCGACCTGCCCGACGGCGTCATGGTCCAGCGCGCCTGGAACCACCGTGGCAGCTCCTACCAGACCGTGCGCATGCAGTTCCCCAAGATGAGTGACTTCATCTGGCCGTTCAAGAGTGCTCACCCCGTCAACGTCAAGTTCAACCGGGAGTGGTGGGTTAACGGCGGCATCGTCTGGTCCGGCTTCGGCACCAACGCCGGCTGGGGATACGTCAACCTGACGGCCTCCCCTCAGAACCAATACACGATGGGCTTCGGCTACGGCCCCCTCGCCTCCTCGTGGTACGACACTTCCTCCTCGACCTCCTACTTCCACCGCAACGGGTCGATCATCAACCCCTACGCGGAGGTCTACGTCCGCCCCGAGCTGCGCTCCACGGATTCTTCCTTCCGCACCATCGGTGACGGCGGTCTGGCCGCCGAAACCCAGAAGGCCTCGGTGTCTGAATTCGCCACCCCCACGACCTGGGGCGTGACCGGCAACCTCAACGGCTCGATCCAGGAGGGCAGCATCCAGGTGCAGGCCTTCGAACAGATCGGCTCGACCATGTACGTGGGTGGCAACTTCACCGGCGTGCAAAAGGGCAAGAATGGCCAAGAGATCACCTCTCGCGGCCTGGCCGCCTTCGACGCCGTGACGGGTGACTGGACCGGCCAGACCTTCGACTTCAACAACCAGGTCAAGGACCTCGTGGAGCTGCCCAGCGGCAAGCTCCTCGCCGTCGGTGACTTCACCAAGGTCAACGGCGAAACCCGCGTGGGCACCGTCCTCATCGACCCCGCGACCGGGCAGATCGACCCCTCGTGGAACCTCCAGGTGCGCAACGGCAACGGCGGGCGCGTCAGCGTGAAGTCCGCGAAGGTGATCGACGGACGCATTTACCTGGCCGGTGCCTTCACTCACCTGTCGGGCAACGGCGTTTCCTCCGTCTACGCCCGTAACGCCGGGCGCCTTGACCTGACCGGCACACCCGACCGCTCCTGGAACCCCGAGTTCAACGGCACCGTCGCCGATATCGACGTCGACGAGGCCGACACCTACTTCTACGCAGCCGGATTCTTCACGCGCATCCACGATCGCGTCGCCGAGAACGCCGCCCGCGTTGAGACGTCCGCGGGTGCCACGCTCGACCAGTCCTGGTCCTTCCGCCACTCCTACTTCATCGGCAAGTACCAGCAGGCCGTCACCGTTGGTAACGGGCGCGCCTACTTCGGCGGCTCGCAGCACTCGCTGTTCGGCTACAACACCTCCGACATGAGCCGCACCTCCGGGTCCATCACCATGCAAAACGGCGGCGACCTTCAGGCCACGACGGCCTCCGCGACAGGCGTCATTTATGGCTCCTGCCACTGCTCGGACTACACCTTCCAGGACGCCTACCAGTACCTGGCCCTGGGCAACACCTGGACCCGCGCCGACGAAATCCAGTGGGTAGGCGGATGGGACCAGGCCACCGGCCGTCAGCTCGGATGGACCCCCTACCGACTGTCTTCCCTGCGCTCCACCGGTGCGTGGGCCCTCGAAATGGGAGACGACGGCGCCCTGTGGGCCGGCGGCGACTTCAACTTCTCCTTCACGTCCAAGACGGCCGGCCAGTGGTCCGGCGGCTGGGTGCGCATGCCCGCCCGCAACGCCACCGCCCCCGCGGTGCCCGCCAACCTGCGCGCCTCCGACGGCAACTCCCAGCAGGTGACCCTCAAGTGGTCCTCCGTGCCGGGTGCCGACTCGTACCAGATCCTGCGCGACGATCGCACGATCGCCACCACGACCTCGACGTCCGTCACCGTGCCCCTGGGCGGCAACAACCGCTTCTTCGTGCGCGCCGTCGCCTCCGACGGCCTGGTCGGCGCCACGACCCACGCCTACACGGTCGATGCTAACGGCCAGCCCGCTCGGCCCGACGACGCCACCATCCTCGTCGAGGACGACGCCACCTGGGCGTACCACTGGTCCAACGACGCGGTCGCGCAGGACTGGGCCCAGACCTCGTACGACGACTCCTCCTGGAGCCGCGGCACCGCCCCCATCGGCTACGGCGCCCCCGACCTGGGCACCACCCTCAAGCCCGGCACGCCCAAGACCCGCCCGCTGACCACCTACGCGCGCACCAACTTCACGGTCGCTGACCCCACCGCAATCGGCGGCATCAACGTCTCCGTGACGGCCGACGACGGCGCCGTGGTCTACGTCAACGGCACCGAGGTTGTGCGCCAGCGCATGAGCGAGGGCACCGTCACCGCCGGCACCTACGCGTCCGCCGCGGCGACGACCGCGTCCGCCCGCGCCGACCGGCAGCTGGTCTTCGTCCCCGCGTCCCAGCTCGTCGCCGGCACCAACACGCTGGCCGTCGAAACCCACCTGAACTACCGCTCCACGGCCTCGATGACCATCGATGGAACCGTTCGGACCGTGGCAAAGGGCGACGTGCCCGAACCCGAGCCGCAGCCCGAGCCGGAACCCGAGCCGCAGCCCCAGCCCGACCCGGACAAGCCGATCACTCCCGACCCGGACGCACCGCTTGAGGTCCTGGACGTCTCCGGCGTCAACTTCGGCGAGTTCATGCCTACCGGACAGTACTGGAACTACTGGGTCTCCAAGGAAGCCCCCGACGCCAAGTGGAACTCCACCGCGAACTTGGCACAGTGGAAGCACGGCGCCAGCCCGCTCGGCTGGGGCGACCGTGACGCCGGTACCCCCTTCGTCATGGAGAAGGCCGACCGACCCATCACGACGTACTTCGCCCGCGACGTGAACCTGGGTACCATCAGCGCCGACTTCGAGCTCACGCTCACCGTCCGCGCCGATGACGGAGCCGTTGTCTACATCAACGGAACCGAAGTCAAGCGCATCAACATGCCGGAAGGAACCATCACCCCGAACACGAACGCCAAGTCCAACGTCTCGCTGGGCACGGCCAAGAACAACCTCCAGACCATCACCGTTCCGCGTGATCTTCTGAAAGATGGTGTCAATCGCATCGCGGTCGAAGAGCACGCGAACTACGCTGGAGCTGTGTCCGTTTCCTTCGATCTCAAAGCAAGCCTGCTGAGGTAATCGACATGACTCTCCAGTCGCCCAACGCTGGCGGCCTCGACCAGAGCGAGGCCGCCGGCGCGGCCGGCCCCAGCGCCGCCGATCCCGCCTTCGACCTGATGGCGCAGCGCGTGCTCACCCGTGGGCACGCCACCACGTGGCTCAACCACTGGTCGCTGCTGCACGCCGACTTCCGTGCGTTGGCGCGCATGAACACCGTCGGCTTCGACGGAACGCTCCTGCAGATGCGGCTGCGCGCAGCCGGACACGAAGTGGCTCGCACGTCGGCGGACCTTGTCCTGCCCCACGTCTTCTCTCGCCTTGACGATGGCACTCGAATCACCCTGATCGGTGCCGTTCCCGAGGCCGGCGAGGCGGCAGCGCGGCGCTTGGAGCGTTTCGACGTCCAGGTCATCGACGGTTACGACGGACTGCGCCGCTTCAAGGCGCAGCCTTCCGTACTGGCGGACTTCGAGCCCCGGCTCGTGATCGTGGGCCTGGGCGCTGGCTTGCAGGAGGTCGTCGCCTCGGTCGCACTTGGGCTCGTGCCCGAGGCGTCCGTGTGCACGGCGGGCGGATGGATCGACCAGTACGCCAAGGCTGCCGACGACTACTTCCCCGACTGGGTGCACGCCGCCCGCCTGGGATGGGCCTGGCGCATCGCGCACGAGCCCAAGCGTCTCACCAAGCGCTACACGGTCGAAGCCCTGGACTTCATCGCGCACTGGCCCGAGCTGATTCGTCGTCTCGAGGCCATGGGGACCTTCGACGAGCTCGGCCTCGTCGTGGATAAGAGGGACGTGTCGGCGTGATCGGCGTGCTCTAAGCACTGCTTGCGACAGGCGGGCCAGACCCTGTGAGGGTCTGGCCCGCCTTGCCGTATCCGACGGGTGAGCACGAGCCTGGGGGTGAGCTGCCTGCGAGACCGGGGGAGTGGGGAGTGTGAGCCGGTTTGTGTCGTTACTACTCGGCTGGGCGTCTCGCGCACCGGTGCGGATGGTGCGTGCCCGAGTGTCCGCGCCGCGTGCCGATGCGGATGACGCATGCCCGCTCTAGGGTTGCTCGGTCGCTTGTATCCGGTGCTGCTGCCGGGTGTGCGCTTTGAGTGCCTTTGTTGCCGAGCGTTTGGACGGAGGTGGCAGCTGTTACTCGTGTGGCTAAGAAGTGGCTTCCGTTGAGTGTTCGCTGAGAACGCCCTTGTTGCCGTGCATTCGCCTCAGAGGTGGTCCTGTGGGCCCTTCAATGCGCACGTTAACCCGACTGGTGGCAGTGTGGGCGGCGTGCCCACACTGCCACCTCAAGGGCCCAGCTGCGCGGCGACGGGCCGCCACTACCACCTGTGGGGCCCAGGTGCCACGAGCACGGCGACGCTCCCGACATCGGGGAGCCGGTGACATGACAGGAGCATCTGAGTGGCTCGCAGTGTCCGCGCCGATGGGGCTAACAGCTGTTCGAAGTCCAGGGAGCAACAGAGCACGTGTGCCTCGTCAGGAGACACGGTGACGCGCGAAATCAGCGCGAAACTATACTGTCGAGTGCGTGCTCAAACGCTGACGACACACCATGAAACGGCGAGCACGAGGTGAGTCTCAGGCGAGGCCCGTGACACTACTTCTGACGCTCCTGTTAGGTACGCAACAACGGTTAGTGGGGTATTGACAGTGTCGTCACGACGCGTTCGGGAACCCGTCAGTCAGCAACTGTGTCAAGCATTCGTAAAGTCGCCGGTAGCGCCAATCTAGCATGCACGCGGCAATTATCCATTCGTGTTGCATTCCGATGGGGCCGGGGAAAAGTGGGAGTGCTTCGCCTGCGCAACCCGCCTGAGGGGGTGCTAACTGGGTGGGAAGGAATCCGAGTGGGCCACGGGGAGTGCTCTGAGGGCTGTTGAAGGCGCCTAGGGGGTTTCTTCATGCTCCCTGAGGCCCTCGTAGGGGCAGAGAAGCTCCAGCGTGTGCGGACTGCCCCTGCGGTCGCTACGAGGCCTGCGCGTGTCTCATGGGCGCTTCCAGGCCTTGCGGGACATCTCTGTGCGTAGCCTGCACAATTGGCAAAAGGGTGAGGCCCGAGCCTCTCGGCTCGGGCCTCACCCAATCACACACACGCAGAAAGAATCAGTAGGCTCCCTCGGAACGCAGCAGAGCGGGAACCGTCTGCAGCATGATCCACGCATCGAGCGTGAGGGAACGGTGCTGGGCGTAGGACAGATCCAGGTGGACGGTCTCATCCCAGGAGAGGTTGGAACGGCCCGAAATCTGCCACAGGCCGGTGATGCCCGGGCGGACGGCGAACTTGCCCATGACGCGCGGCTCGTACTGCGCGACCTCGCTGGGGAGCGGGGGGCGCGGGCCGACGAGAGACATATCACCGCGCAGAACGTTGAAGAGCTGGGGCAGCTCGTCAATGGACGTCTTGCGCAGGAAGGAGCCGATACGCGTAATACGCGGGTCGTTTGCCATCTTGAACATGATCGAGTTTCCGGCGCTGGCATCGGCCTCGTTGGCCTCGGCCAGAGAATCCTTCATGGCCTCGGCGTCAACACGCATCGTGCGGAACTTAAACATGGTAAAAGTCGTGCCATCGAGGCCCACGCGCTCCTGGGTGAAGAAAGCGGGGCCACCATCGTTCAGGCGCACTGCTGCGGCGACGATGATCCACACCGGCGTCAGCAGGATAATGCCAATGAGCGAGGCAATAATGTCGCACATGCGCTTGATTGCGTTGTCGGCGGACGCGGCGAAATTGGACGCATGCTCGAACGCGAGAGCCGTCGATGCGGCGCGTGCAGTTGGCTTCGTCAATGTTGTCATCTGTGCGTCTTCCTTCTACTTCTTCAAACTCAAATACTGTAGGTCGGTTAGAGGAGTGAATCCCCCCGAACTTCGGGACATTTACTGGGTAAATATCCCGTGAGCGCCTCAGTCACCGTTAGGTGTTAACCCTAGTCTATCCATACGGTTAACTTATTTGCTAACCAAAGGGTTAAGTACAAGGGAAATTGGGCTGTGATTTCATGCACCGGTGATCTTGTCCGGCTCGACCTGTCAGACTGGGTGACCATGTGGTAGTCGTCTGACACCTTGGAAGAATGCGCAGGTCATCGCGGGACGATAGACTTGTACATGCGTCGTGACTGGCGAATTAGGTGGGGAACCACCGGGGAGCGGCGCGCCTGCATCGAGAGCCGCCCGCCTGGGCTTGAAGTTGCGGACATCACATTCGAATGATCAACAGGAGAACCACATGGACTCCCTCAACGACATGACACTGGCGCAGCTGGACCCTGAAATCCAGGCAGTGCTGGACGCCGAGCTGGGGCGCCAGCGCGAGACCCTCGAGATGATTGCATCGGAGAATTTCGTTCCGCGCGCTGTGCTTCAGGCGCAGGGCTCCGTTCTGACGAACAAGTACGCGGAGGGCTACCCCGGCCGCCGCTACTACGGTGGCTGCGAGTTTGTCGATGTTGCCGAATCGCTCGCGATCGAGCGCGCGAAGCAGGTCTTCGGCGGCGACTACGTCAACGTTCAGCCCCACGCTGGTGCGCAGGCAAACGCCGCTGCCCTCATGGCCATGGCCAACGTCGGTGACACGATCCTGGGCCTGTCGCTGGCTCACGGCGGTCACCTCACCCACGGCATGCGCCTGAACTTCTCGGGCAAGAACTACAAGGCCGTCGCCTACGAGGTCGATCGCGAGACCATGCGCATCGAGCCCGAGAAGGTTCGCGAGGCCGCCCTGGCCGAGCGCCCCCGGGTCATCATCGCCGGTTGGTCCGCCTACCCGCGTCACCTCGACTTCCAGGCCTTCCGCGACATTGCGGACGAGGTTGGTGCCGCCCTGTGGGTGGACATGGCCCACTTCGCGGGCCTCGTGGCTGCCGGCCTGCATCCCAACCCGGTCCCCCACGCCGACGTCGTGACGACGACGGTCCACAAGACCCTGGGCGGGCCTCGTTCCGGCATGATCATCTCCTCGCGCGGCGAGCAGTGGGGCAAGAAGCTCAACACCGCCGTGTTCCCCGGCCAGCAGGGCGGCCCCCCTCATGCACGCGATTGCCGCCAAGGCCATCGCCATGAAGGTCGCGCAGACCGAGGAGTTCAAGGATCGTCAGCGCCGCACGATCGAAGGCGCGCAGATTCTGGCCGAGCGCCTGGGTGCAGACGACGCCAAGAACGCCGGCATCAAGCTGGTCACGGGCGGCACGGACGTGCACCTGGTCCTGGTTGACCTGGTTGATTCCGAGCTCAACGGCCAGCAGGCCGAGGACCTGCTGCACGAGGTGGGCATCACCGTTAACCGCAACGCGGTCCCCTTCGACCCGCGTCCGCCGGCCGTCACCTCCGGCCTGCGTATCGGCACCCCCGCCCTGGCCTCGCGCGGCTTCGACGCCGAGGACTTCGCCGAGGTCGCCGACATCATCGGCACGACCCTGGCTCAGGGAGCTTCCGGCGCAAACGTTGAGGTGGACGCGCTGCGCGCCCGCGTCAAGAAGCTGACGGACAAGCATCCCCTGTACGCGGGGCTCGAGCAGTGAGGGCTCCCTGGGAGGGGCCCGCGCGGGTTCTCGATGGGACGGCGACCGCCGCCGCTATCAAGGCCGAGCTCAAGGAGCGCGTGGATCGACTGCGCGAGGCCGGGGTCGTCCCCGGGCTCGGCACGATCCTGGTGGGCGAGGACCCGGGGTCCGTCGCCTACGTCGCGGGCAAGCACCGCGACTGCGCCGAGATCGGTGCTGAGTCGATCCGCGTGGACCTGCCGGCCGACGCGACGCAGGAGCAGGTGGAAGCCGCCATTGATCAGCTCAACGGCGATCCGGCATGCACTGGATACATCGTGCAGCTGCCCCTGCCCCGCGGCATCGACGCGAACGCTGTCCTGGAACGTATCGATCCGGCCAAGGACGCGGACGGCCTGCACCCGATGAACCTCGGGCGCCTGGTTCTTCGTGGCTCCGGCCCCATCGACTCGCCTCTGCCCTGTACGCCGCGCGCGGTCATCGAACTCGTGGAGCGCCACGGGATCGATCTGGCTGGTCAGAATGTGTGCGTCATTGGGCGAGGCGTGACGGTGGGCCGATCCATTGGCCTACTCATGATGCGCAAGGAAGTTAACGCCACGGTCGACATTTGCCATACGGGCACTGCTGATTTGGCAGATCACGTGCGCCGCGCGGACGTTATCGTCGCGGCTGCTGGTTCCGCCGGAATCGTTACTCCCGATATGGTGACCCCCGGTGCGGTCGTCCTGGACGTGGGTGTGAGTCGCGTGCGGGGGTGAGAACGGCAAGGCTCGGCTCATGGGCGACGTCGCAGACGGCGTGGACCAGGTAGCGTCCTGGCTCAGCCCCAACCCGGGCGGAGTTGGCCCGATGACGCGTGCCCTGCTGGTCACGAACGTCGTTGAAGCAGCGGAACGCCAGGCGGGCCTCGGCCCCCGGTAAACGATCCGCATGCCCGGCGGCGCCCGGAGCGACGACAATGCGCGAGAGGCGCGGTGAGGATACCCATTCCTCGCCGCGCCTCCTCGTTCATCTAGACTGAAGAAAACTCTTGTTAAGGAGAAAACGATGACTCTGACGGTGACCACCGTAAACCTCAACGGTATTCGCGCCGCCCATAAGCGCGGCTTCCTGGACTGGCTGGGGGCCTCCGACACGGACGTGCTGCTCATGCAGGAGGTGCGTGCACCGGAGGAGATTTCCCGCGAGATCATGGGCGAGGCCTGGGACAGCGTGTGGGTTCCCTGCCGCATCAAGGGGCGTGCGGGCGTGGGCGTGGCCGTGCGACGCGGCCGCGCGAGCCTGGAGGGCGAGCCCCGCCTGATCCTCGACGATGCTGAGACGGACGTGGATTCGGGCCGCTGGCTCGAGGCCGTCGTGCGACCCGAGGGCGGCGATACCCCCGTGCGTGTCGTTTCGGCCTACTTCCACTCGGGCGAGAAGGACACTCCCAAGCAGGAGGCCAAGATGGCGCACCTGCCGCGCATCGGCGCCCGCATGGCCGAGCTCATCGCCGAGGAGGCCGCTGGTGGCATCTCCTCGCTCGTGTGCGGCGACTTCAACGTCGTGCGCTCCGAGGCTGATATCAAGAACTGGAAGCCCAACCACAACAAGCGTGCCGGCGTCCTCGACGAGGAGATCGTCTTCCTGAACCAGTGGGTCGAGGAGGGCTGGCGCGACACCGTGCGCGACCTGGCCGGCGACGTGCAGGGCCCGTACTCGTGGTGGTCGTGGCGCGGGCAGGCCTTCGTCAACAACGCGGGCTGGCGCATCGACTATCAGTATGCGACGCCCGCGCTGGGGGAACGTGCGCGCTCCTTCGAGATCGGCCGCGCCGACGAATACGCGGAGCGTTTCTCCGATCACGCGCCGGTGAGCGTCACCTACGACATCTGATGTGTCATCGACGAGGCCGTGGCTGGCCTGGGAGCGAGCGTTTCCTGGGTGGCCGCGGCCTTTCGCGTCCCCGGGTGGCCGCGGCCTTTCGTGTCTGCGGGTGACCATGGCCTTTCGTGTCTGCGGGTGACCTGTTGTATGAGCTGTGGCACTGTTTTCCAAAATTTCGCACGTAATTCGATTGGGTGAAGATTCAACAATCGCTGGAAACGTTGCAATTCCAACAGTGTGACTTCAAAATTTGAAGTAGTCGTGAGGGAATTACGTGCGACATTGATGGGGCCTGGCTGCGGGTGGCCACGGCCTTTCGTGTCTGCGGGCGACCTGTTGTGTGAGCTGTGGCACTGTTTTTCCCAAAATTTCGCACGTAATTCGATTGGGTGAAGTTTCAACAATCGCTCGAAACGTTGCAATTCCAACAGTGTGACTTCAAAATTTGAAGTAGTCGCGAGGGAATTACGTGCGACATTGATGGGGCCTGGTTGCGGTGCCTGTGGGCGGTGGTGGGTCCTGGCGCTGGGCTGCTAGCGGTAACGAGAGTGCCGGTGTGGAGGGCACCGGGAACACCAGCGGGCGACCTGTTGTATGAGCTGTGGCACTGTTTTTTTCAAAAATTTCGCACGTAATTCGATTGGGTGAAGTTTCAACAATCGCTAGAAACGTTGCAATTCCGACAGTGTGACTTCAAAATTTGAAGTAGTCGCGAGGGAATTACGTGCGACATTGATGGGGCCTGGCTGCGGGTGGCTGCGGCCTTTCGTGTCTGCGGGCGACCTGTTATGTGAGCTGTGGCACTGTTTTTCAAAATTTCGCACGTAATTCGATTGGGTGAAGTTTCAACAATCGCTGGAAACGTTGCAATTCCAACAGTGTGACTTCAAAATTTGAAGTAGTCGCGAGGGAATTACGTGCGACATTGATGGGCCCTGGTTGTGGTGCCTGTGGGCGGCGGCGGGGCCTGGCCGGGCTTCGAGGTCGATCACTCCGAGCGAAGCTCGTGTGTGGCGATCTCGCGGGCGGGCCGCCGCCCACAGGCGCAACCGGCCGGATCAAGTGGGCAGGCCTCGCGCCGCCCGAAATGTCAGTGGGTGCGCGCAGCCCGGAAGTGTGGTGGCAAAGCTGCCGCACGGAAGTGTGGTGGCGAAGCTGCCGCGTGGAAGTGAGGTAGGCAGAAGCTCAGCGACCGGAGGCGTCGAAGTCGAACAGGGCCATCGAGGAGTAGATGCCCGAGGGGTCGATGCGGTCCAGGCGGAAGCCGGGGACGATCCAGGAGGCCTCGACGGTTGCGCCGATGTCGAGCGCAAGATCGAGGGCGATATCGTCGACGTCCTGAGCAAGCGTCACGTGTGGGTGGTAGGGAAAGCGCGTTTCGTGATCGAGGGGGCCGGATCGGATCTCCTCGGCGAGATCCGTGCACGCGGAGGCGCCTTCAGCCAGCGTCATGAAGGCGACGTTCGAGATGGGGCGGAAGGAATCCGTGCCAGACAACGTGATGCGGAAGGGGGCGTGGCGCGAGGCGATGGAGCGCAGGTGGTCGATGACGTCGGCGCGAGCCTCGCGTGCGACGGGGGTGGGTGGCATGAGCGTGATGTGCGCGGGGATGCGCGATCCGGCGAGGTCTCCCAGGCGCAGGCGCAGCTCGGTGAGCTGCGTGACCCACGGTTCGGGGATCGCGACGACGACGCCGAGCCAGTCCTGGCCGGGAAGTCGTTGGGGGAGGAACATGGTGCCTGTCCTGTGTCGCTGGGTGGGCCTCCCACTGTACCGGGGAGCGGGGGTGGGATAGCGCTTGAAGCTTGTGAGGGCGTTCACGTAGCCTTGAGTGAGTGAGACCAAGGAGGATCTTGTGATTGATCTCGTGTGGGCCGACGCCGCTACTCCCGATGAAGGGGCTGTGCAGGCCGCAAACCTGTTCCGTGACGCGTATGGTTGCGAGCCTCGGGGCGTGTGGAGCGCGCCTGGGCGCGTGAATATCATCGGCGAGCACGTGGACTATAACGGCGGCCCCTGCCTGCCCATTGCCTGCCGCTCCGTGCGTTTGTGGCGCTGTCGCCCCGCAGTGATCGCACGGTTCGCCTGGTGTCGACGCAGACTCGCGAGGCCGTTGATGTGCTGGACCTGGATGTGATCGGTCCGAAGGGGACCCCCGGCGAGGTGGCCAACCACTGGACCGCGTACCTCGCTGGCGTCGCGTGGGCCCTCGAGCAGGCCGGATATGGCCCGCTTCCCGGCTTCGATGCTGCCCTGTGGTCATGCGTGCCGTTGGGTGGTGGCCTCTCGTCGAGTGCGGCCCTCGAATGTGCGACGGCCGTGGCCTTGGACGAGGTCTGTGGCCTGGGGTTGGCGGGTTCGCTTGAGGATCCGAACGACGAGGGCCGCAAGGTGTTGGTCGAGGCCGCTCAGGCAGCGGAGAATCAGATCGCGGGCGCTAACACGGGTGGCCTGGATCAGACGGCGTCGCTGCGCTGCCGTCAGGGCCACGCGCTGGCCCTCGATTGCCGGGACATGTCGGCGCGTCAGGTTCCCTTCGATCTGAGTGCGGTCGGCCTCGAGCTTCTCGTCATCGACACGCGCGCCAAGCACTCGCTGGCGGATGGCCAGTACGGGTCGCGCCGCGTGGACTGCGAGGAGTCGGCGCGCATCCTGGGCGTGGGACAGCTCGTCGAGGTGGAGGACTTGGACGAGGCCTCGGCTGCGTTGGGCGATGATCGCCTGGTTGCGCGCACCCGCCACGTTGTCTCGGAGATCGCGCGCACGCGCGCGTTCATCGAACTGCTGGATGAGGGGCCGCTGGAGGGCACGCGCCTGGCGGTCGCGGGCGCGCTCATGAACGACTCCCACGACTCGCTGCGAGACGACTACGAGGTGTCGTGCGAGAGCTGGACGTGGCCGTGGAGTCGGCGCGCGCGGCGGGCGCGCACGGCGCTCGCATGACAGGCGGCGGCTTTGGTGGCAGCGCGATCGCGCTTGTCAGTGCGGACGCGGTCCTGGATATCGCTCAGGCGGTCGCGCGCGCCTATGAGACGCGCGGCTGGGAGACTCCTCACTTCATCCGAGCCCTGCCGGGTGCGCCAGCCGGGCGACTGGGCTAAAAGCACCCGGCACGACCCGAGGGGCCGGTGCTTCAGCATTTGAAGCACCGGCCCCGGCCTCGTTACACTTGATGAAGCAACGAAAACGCGGGAAGGACGCAACATGGGGATCGGCAAACGAGCATGGCAGGTGGCTGGCGCGGCGGCTGGCGGCGCGAGTCTCTTCGGCGGCGGCGTGGCGATCGGACGACTGCTGCGACTGGACTCTCAGCGAGGCGACTACCGCCGCTCCTGGGAGAACCACAACCTGGCCACGCTGGAGCGCCTGCGTCAGCTTGACGAACACCCCGAGGGGGAGCGCCCCTACCTGATCGTGTCGCTGGGCGACTCTTCCGTGCAGGGCATGGGCGCCTCGCGCGTCACCGAGTCCTACCCGGCGCGCCTGGCCTCCGCCATTAACGAGCAGCTGGACCGCGAGGTCCTGATGCTCAACCTCTCCCTGTCGGGCGCTACCATCGAATCCGTCGAACTGACCCAGATCCCCCAGATGCGCGGCCTGGGCCTGCTGGAGGGCCCCTACCGCCCCGACCTGGTGACCCTGACGATCGGCGGCAACGACGTCATGGCTGAGGACATGGCCCCCGGCCAGTTCGAGGAGCGCCTGCGCCGCGTTCTCGCCTCTCTGCCTGCTGATGCCCTGGTTTCCACCATCCCGTCTTTCGGCATCATGCCGCAGGAAAGCCGCGCGCAGGATATGTCGGACCGCATCCGCGCCGCCGTCGAGGACTCCGACGCGCACCTGGTCGACCTGCGCTCCCTCACGCAGGAGTACTCCCTGCCGACCTACACGTTCGCCTACCACGCGGCGGACTTCTTCCACCCCAACTCGGCGGCCTACGCCAAGTGGGCCCAGCTTTTCGCCGAGGCCTGGGCGACGTCTCGACGTGAGGCAGCCCCCGTCGTCGAGGATGCCCCCCAGTGGGACATGCTCTCGGCGCGGGTGGCACAATCGGAGTATGACGACTGACGGACCGTGGCTCGTCGTCGGGTTAGGTAACCCCGGCGCGCAGTATGCCTCCACCCGACACAACGTCGGGTACTTGACCCTCGACGTGCTCGCCTCGCGCGGCGGAGCGACCCTGACCTCGCACCGCTCGCGCACGCACACCGCCGACGTTCGCTTAGGGATCGGCCCGGGCGGCGTGCCCGGCCCCCCGCGTGATCCTCGCGCGCTCGGATTCCTACATGAACACCTCCGGCGGCCCGATCAGCGCGCTGGCCTCCTTCCTGAAGATTCCCCCGGCCCGCATCCTCGTCATCCACGACGACATGGACCTGCCCGCCCACACGCTGCGCCTCAAAATCGGCGGGGGGAGAGGGCGGCCACAACGGCCTGAAGTCGCTGACCCAGCACCTGCACACGCGCGACTACGCGCGCCTGCGCATCGGCGTGGGACGTCCGCCGGGGCGCATGGATCCCGCCGACTACGTGCTGGCCCCCGTGCCCGCCAAGGAACGACCCGACTGGGACGTGACCTTCGAGCAGGCCGCCGACGTCGTCGAAGACATCGTCACCAAGGGTTTTGCCCCCACCCAGATGGCCCTGCACACAGGGTCCTGATCGGGCCGCGCGCCCGACCGGGCGCCGCGCCACCCTCACCGCGAAAGGCAGCGCGTGCTTCTCACCGGACTCCTCCCGGACATCACCTCCGATCCCGCGATCGAGACGGCGACCGACTCCCTCGAGGTCGGCCGTTCGGGCACGATCGTCGCTCCCGTCGGCATCCGCCCGCCCCTGCTCGCGGCCGTCGCCTCACGCGCGGCCACGCCCCTCGTGGTCCTCACGGCCACCGGGCGCGACGCTGAGACGCTGACGAATGCCCTGGCCTCGTGGATCCCGGGCGTGGCGATGCTCCCCGCGTGGGAGACCCTGCCCCACGAGCGCCTCTCTCCCCAGGTCGACACCATGGCCAGGCGCATCGCCGTCCTGCGCCGCCTCGTCCACCCCATCGCGGGGGACGAGAGCGCGGGACCGATCTCGGTGCTCGTCGTGCCGATCCGCGCCTTCCTCCAGCCGATCATCTCCGGCCTGGCAGACCTCGAGCCCGTGCGCGTGCGCACAGGCGACATCCTGGACCTCACCGAGGCCACGAATCGCCTGGCCGAGCTTGGCTACGAGCGCGTCGACATGGTCGAAGGTCGCGGCCAGATGAGCGTGCGCGGCGGCATCCTCGACGTCTTCCCGCCCCAGGAAGCCCACCCCCTGCGCGTGGAGCTGTGGGGCGACGAAGTCGACGATATCCGCGCCTTCTCCGTCTCCGACCAGCGAACCCTCGGCGAGGCAGCCGACGGCCTGTGGGCCGTTCCCTGCCGCGAACTCCTGCTCACCCAGGCCGTGCGCGCCCGCGCCCGCGAGGCCGCCGACCGACTGCCCGGCGCCGCCGAGATGCTCAGCCTCGCCGCCGAAGGAATCGCCGCACCCGGCATCGAATCCCTCGCCCCGATTCTGGTGAGCGGCATGCAGTCCCTCCTCGACCTGCTGCCCGCAGGCTCGCCGATCCTCGCCTCCGACCCCGAACGCATCCGCGCCCGCGCCGCCGACCTGGTCGCCACGACCGAGGAGTTCCTCGCCGCCGCGTGGAGCGCCGCCGCCGGGGGAGCCGACACCCCCCTCGAGGCCTCCAAGGCCTCGTTCCTGGACCTGGCCGACCTGTGGGGGAGCGGGACTCGCCCCTGGTGGGAGCTCACCGATCTGCCGCCCGCCGACCTCGCCTCCGCGATCGACGAGGCCGAGGCCGGGTCCGCGGGTCAGGGAGGCCCCGCACCCGTCGTCGTCTCACCCACTCTCATGCGCGTGGGAGCGCGCGACGTGCACCCCTACCGCGGCGACTTCGCCCGCGCCTGCGCCGACCTGACCGACCTGGCGCGCCAGGGCTGGCGCATCGTCGTCACCACCGAAGGCCCCGGCCCGGGACGCCGTATCCGCTCCATCCTCACCGACGCCTCGTGCCCGGCCGCGCTCGCGGACAGCGTCGAGGAGCGGCCCGACGCGGGCCTCGTGACCATTACGACCGCGCAGGCCGGCGTCGGATTCGTTGCGCCCCATCTCAAGCTCGCCGTGCTCACCGAGGGCGACCTGACCGGGCGCGTGGGCGCCTCCACGCGCGACATGCGGCGCATGCCCTCGCGCAGGCGCAAGGGCGTCGACCCCCTGACCCTGCACCCCGGGGACTACATCGTCCACGATCAGCACGGCATCGGACGCTTCATTGAGCTCGTCTCGCGCACGATCGGGCGCGGTGACGCCGCCTCCACGCGCGACTACCTGGTCATCGAATACGCCCCCTCCAAGCGCGGCCAGCCCGCCGACCGGCTCTTCGTGCCCACCGACGCCCTCGACCAGATCTCGAAATACACCGGATCCGACGAGCCCTCCCTGACCAAGATGGGCGGCGCCGACTGGGCCAAGACCAAGGCCCGCGCGAAGAAGGCCGTCAACGAGGTCGCCAAGGAGCTCATCCGCCTGTACGCCGTGCGCCAGCAGACCAAGGGCCACGCCTTCGGTCCCGACACCCCCTGGCAGCGCGAGCTCGAAGATGCCTTCCCCTACGTCGAGACACCCGACCAGCTCGTCACCATCGACGAGGTCAAGGCCGACATGGAAAAGCCCGTCCCCATGGACCGCCTGCTCACCGGCGATGTCGGCTACGGAAAGACCGAAATCGCCGTGCGCGCCGCCTTCAAGGCCATCCAGGACGGCTACCAGGCCGCCGTCCTCGTGCCCACGACCCTGCTGGTCACCCAGCACGCCGAGACCTTCGCCGAGCGCTACGCGGGCTTCCCCGTGCGCATCGGTACGCTCTCGCGCTTCTCGACCCCCAGGAAACCGAGGAGGTCAAGGCCGGGCTGGCCTCGGGCGAGGTCGACCTGGTCATCGGCACCCACGCTTTGCTGACCGGTACCGTCTCCTTCAAGAAGCTCGGCCTGGTCATCATCGACGAGGAGCAGCGTTTCGGCGTCGAACACAAGGAAACCCTCAAGGCCCTGCGCACCGACGTCGACGTCCTGTCCATGTCGGCCACCCCCATCCCGCGTACCCTCGAGATGGCGATCTCCGGCATCCGCGAGATGTCGATCCTCCAGACCCCGCCCGAGGAACGCCAGCCCGTCCTCACCTTCGTCGGCGCCTACACGGACGCCCAGGTCAGCGCCGCAATCCGGCGCGAGCTCCTGCGCGACGGCCAGGTCTTCTACGTGCACAACCGCGTCGATTCGATCTCCTCGGTCGCCTCCCACATCGCCGAGCTGGTCCCTGAGGCGCGCGTGCGCACGGCCCACGGCAAGATGAACGAGCACCAGCTCGAGGCCGTCATCCAGGACTTCTGGAACCACGAGTTCGACGTCCTGGTCTGTACGACGATCGTCGAGACCGGCCTGGATATCTCCAACGCGAATACGCTCATCGTGGACCGCGCCGACACCTTCGGCCTGTCCCAGCTCCACCAGCTGCGCGGGCGCGTGGGCCGAGGCCGCGAACGCGCCTACGCGTACTTCTTCTACCCCGGCGACAAGGCGCTCACCGAGACCGCGCACGAGCGCCTCAAGACCATCGCCGCCAACACGGAACTGGGGGCTGGCCTGGCCGTCGCCCAGCGCGACCTCGAGATCCGAGGCGCCGGCAACCTCCTGGGAGGCGCCCAGTCCGGGCACGTTGAAGGCGTCGGATTCGACCTGTACGTGCGCATGGTCTCCGACGCGGTCGCCGCCTACCGAGGCGACGCCCCGACCGAGAAGACCGACGTGCGCATGGACCTCCAGGTCGACGCCCACATCCCCGAGGGCTACGTGCGTGGCGAACGCCTGCGCCTGGAGGTCTACGCGAAGATCGCGGCCACCTCCACCCCCGAGCAGGAAGCCGACGTGCGCGAGGAACTGGTCGACCGCTACGGCCCCATCCCGCCCCAGGTCGACCTGCTCTTCGCTGTCGCCCGCTTGCGCGAGATCGTGCGCCGCGTCGGCATCGCAGAGGTCGTTACTCAGGGCAAGTACCTGCGCGTCAGCCCCGTGGAGCTGCGCGACTCCCAGGTGATGCGCCTCAAGCGCCTGCACCCGGGAACGGTCATCAAGACGGCCGTGCGCCAGGTCCTCGTGCCCCTGCCCCTCACCACGCGCATCGGCGGATCCCCGCTGACGGACGGGCCTCTGTTGGAGTGGGTGGAGACGCTAGTGACCAAGATTCTCGTACCTTTTGGCGAGTAGTACCTGTGGTGGAATACACTGGTCCTATTGCGTTGCAAGACATCTGAGGAAGGAACGCACGTGCGCTACACACGTCAGCTCGCCACCGCCGCCCTGGTCGTGGCCGCAGGACTGGGAATGGGGGCCTGCTCGGCCCACCCGGGTGCCGCCATCGTCACGTCGTCGGGGGCTACGTACTCCAACGCGGATATTCACGAAGCCGCCAGCCAGATCAACGTTCTGGCGGGCGGACAGCAGAACTACTCCGACGGCGAGATTCGCGCCAAGCTCATGAACCAGGACGCCTACGCGGCTGGCGCCGCCGTTGCCGGGATCACCGTGACCGACGAGATGATCAATATGATCAATCAGGACGCGGCTGCCGCCCGCAACGCTGCTCCCCTCGAACTCACGCCCACGACGCGCGACGCGCTGACGGCGCTCATCCTCGAAGCGCAGCTGCACGGGCAGATGCAGATGAACCCCGCTGCGGCCACCGCGATCAACAGTGCGATGAACGAGGCCAGTGCGGCCAGCGGCATGACGCTCAACCCGCGCTTCCCGGTCTCTTCCGTCAATGGGCAGCCGCCCCTGTTCGGAGACGCGGTTGCCGGCCCGCAGGACCCTGATCCGTCTGCGCTGATGGGTGGGGGCCAGACGGGAACCAGGACGCAGTGACGCTTGTGTGAGTATTCGCTCACACCGGGCGGGGGACTAATGTCGCTTGTCCGGCGTCGCACACAGGAGCGTTTCGCTCCAAAACATAAGACGTCGCCTCATCGGGGGTGACCACACATGGCGGTCCGTATTACCGTTGTACTGACCGCTTCCACGCAACAACATCGATTGGAGAATGACGTGGCAGTTATTGAAGGCATTGGTGCACGCGAGATCCTCGACTCGCGCGGTAACCCGACCGTCGAGGTCGAGGTCGTCCTCGAGGACGGCACCGCTGCGCGCGCGTCCGTTCCCTCCGGCGCGTCCACCGGCGCGTTCGAGGCCGTCGAGCGTCGCGACGGCGACAAGGACCGCTACCTCGGCAAGGGTGTCCAGGACGCCGTTGACGCCGTCGTCGAGCAGATCGCCCCCGAGCTCATCGGCGAGGAAGCCGACGATCAGCGCTACATCGACCAGGCCATGATTGACCTGGACGGCACCCCCAACAAGGGCAAGCTCGGCGCGAACGCCATCCTCGGCGTCTCCCTCGCCGTCGCCAAGGCCGCCGCGAAGTACGCGGACCTGCCCCTGTACAAGTACCTGGGCGGCCCCAACGCTCACGTCCTGCCCGTCCCCATGATGAACATCCTCAACGGTGGCTCCCACGCGGACTCCAACGTTGACATCCAGGAGTTCATGATCGCCCCCCTCGGCGCTCCCTCCTTCCGTGAGGCCCTGCGCTGGGGCGCCGAGGTCTACCACACGCTCAAGGGCGTCGTGAAGGACCGCGGTCTGTCCACCGGTCTGGGCGACGAGGGCGGCTTCGCCCCCAACCTGGACTCCAACGCTGAGGCCCTCGACCTGATCGTCTCCGCGATCGAGAAGGCCGGCTTCAAGCCGGGCGAAGATGTTGCCCTGGCCCTGGACGTCGCCTCCTCCGAGTTCTTCAAGGACGGCCTGTACCAGTTCGAGGGCGAAGGCCGCTCGACCGAGTACATGGTGGAGTACTACGAGAAGCTCATCTCGAACTACCCGCTGGTTTCCATCGAGGATCCGCTGGATGAGGACCAGTGGGACGCCTGGAAGGCCCTGACCTCCGAGATCGGCGGCCGCGTCCAGCTGGTCGGCGACGACCTGTTCGTCACCAACCCCGCCCGCCTGAAGAAGGGCATCGAGCTGGGCGCCGCGAACGCGCTGCTCGTCAAGGTGAACCAGATCGGTTCGCTGACCGAGACCCTCGACGCCGTCGAGGAAGCGCACCGCAACGGCTACCGTTCGATGACCTCGCACCGCTCCGGCGAGACCGAGGACACCACCATCGCCGACCTGGCCGTCGCCACCAACTCCGGCCAGATCAAGACCGGTGCTCCCGCTCGCTCCGAGCGCGTCGCCAAGTACAACCAGCTGCTGCGCATCGAGGAGCAGCTGGGCGAGGCCGCCGTGTACGCCGGCCGCTCCGCCTTCCCTCGCTTCAAGTGAGCCTAGGCAACTAGCCGCATAGCTCCGCGCGGGCCCGTAAGGGTCCGCGCGGAGTTTTTTCACGGCGTGGGGTGAGCCAAATTCGCGTTCATAGGGCACGATAGAAGAATGGCTAGTCGTCGTCCCTCCTCCCGCCCCTCCCCGCGTCGCCGCTCCTCCGCCTCGGAGGGAGCGCGGACAACGCGTGAGATCAACGCGGAAAAGTCTCGCCAGCGCAGGGCCGCGGCACAGGCGGCGAAGGAGGACGAGGCCTCGGCGCGCAAGAAGGACAAGGCCGGCAAGGCGGACCGGAAGAAGGCGGCGCGCACGACGGGGGAGAAGTCCTCGGACAGGGCGCGCCGCGACCAGCGCGTCAGGAGACGCGATTCGAAGCGCACGCCGCGCGAGAACGCCCCCGTCCTGTCGATCGGCGGCCTGGACGTCTCCACGCGCCTCGTCGTCGTCATGGTCGTCGCCGCGATCTTGTCCGTCATGCTGGTGCCCAGCCTCTACCAATGGTGGCAGCAGGAGCGCGAACTGGCTCAGATCAAGGCGCAGGTGGCCGAACAGCAGAAGAAGAACGCTGACATGCAGCGCCAGCTGGACCTGTGGAGCGACCCGGACTACATCTCCACCCAGGCGCGCGAACGCCTCGGATACGTGCGCCCCGGTGAGACTCAATACACGGTCGTCGATCCCGGGCCGCAATACCAGGACTCCGCGATGGCCGCGGCCGCAGCGCCGACCGGGCCCGCGCGGCCCTGGGTGCAACAGGTCGCTATCCTTGTGGGGAAGGCGGACCAGCCGCCCACCTCGAACCCCATCCCATCGGCCGAGACGAGCCAGTCCGGCCAGGCAAACACCACCGGCCAAGAAAGCGGAGAATGAGCCTCGTTAACACTACGGACGCTACCGAAGAGGACCTGGAGGTCCTGCGCTCCCAACTGGGGCGCATCCCCCGTGGCGTCGTCGGTATCGCCGCGCGCTGCGTGTGCGGGCGCCCCACGGTCGTCGCCACTGCGCCGCGTCTGCCCGATGGTACTCCGTTCCCCACGACCTACTACCTGACGCACCCCGCCGCGGTCAAGGGGGCCTCGACGCTGGAGGCCGAGCACGTCATGGAGGCCCTCAACGCCCAACTCGCCGAGGATGAGGAGCTGCGCGCCGCCTACGCGCGTGCCCACCAGGCCTACATCGACGCACGCCTGAGCCTGGGCGACGTCCCCGAGATTTCCGGCGTCAGCGCCGGCGGAATGCCCACGCGCGTCAAGTGCCTGCACGCCCTCGTCGGCCACGCCCTGGCGGCGGGCCCGGGCGTGAACCCGATCGGTGACCGCGCGCTCGCGATGCTGGCCGAGCGCGGCCTGTTCTCAACCGAGCGCTGCTCCTGCTGAGCCATTCCCACACGCTAGCCCCGGCCTCGTCCGGGACGACATACACGAGAAACGAAGCGATGACCCGCGTAGCTGCCATTGACTGTGGAACCAACTCGATCCGACTACTCGTCGCCGATGGACATATCGGTGAGGATGGCCGTCCTCACCTGGCCGACCTGACCCGCCAGATGCGCATCGTGCGCCTGGGACAGGGCGTGGATGCGCGCGGATACCTCGATCCCGCCGCGATTTCGCGCGCGGTGGAGGCCACCGTCGAGTATCAGCGCATGATCGAGAAGCTGGGCGCGACGAGCATTCGTTTCGTGGCGACCTCGGCGACGCGAGACGCGTCCAACAGCGCTGAGTTCGTCCGCCAGATCAAGGCCGTCATCGGCGTCGAGCCCGAGGTTGTCGTGGGCACGCAGGAGGCGTCGCTGTCCTTCCGCGGCGCCGTGGGCGGGCTGGGCGAGTCGCTGCCCGGCCCGATGCTGGTCGTCGACATCGGCGGCGGCTCAACCGAGCTGGTCCTGGGCTCGACAAGCGTCAAGCAGGCGATTTCGATCGACATGGGCGCGGTGCGCGTCACGGAAAAGTTCTTCACGCACGTGGATCCGGCCGGCGGCGTGCCCGCGGCCGACCAGGAACGCGCGATCGCGTGGATCGATGAGCAGCTGGACATCGCGGAAAAGTCCGTGGACCTGGCGCGCGTGCGCTCCCTCGTGGGTGTCGCCGGCACGGTGACGACGCTGACCGCGCAGGCCCTGGGCCTGACCTCCTACCAGCCCGAACGCATCCACGGCGCCCGCCTGAGCGCCCCCGAGATCGACGCGGCCGTTCGCTTCATGGTGGATCAGCCGACCTCCGTGAAGGCCTCGCTGGGCTTCATGCCCGAGGGACGCGAGGACGTCATCGCCGCCGGTGCGCTCATCTGGAGTCGCATCGTCACCCGCGTGCTTGAACGCGCGCGGGCGGCCGGTCACCCCATCGACGAGGTCATCACCTCCGAGCACGACATCCTCGACGGCATCGCGATGTCGATGATCGACCAGGCTTGATGCGCGCCCCGGCCTCCCGTAGGCTGGTAGCGCGCTCCGCCCCCGTGGCCCAATTGGCAGAGGCAACCGACTTAAAATCGGTGTGTTGTGGGTTCGAGTCCCACCGGGGGTACTGTTCGTACGCTTTGTTGACGAGGCCGTGGCTCGTAGCGCCCGCACGCCTCGTGGAAGGATGCGTTCGTTGCGCGCATAATGAAATGTTGCCCACGGCGCCTGACGCCGTGCGACACTAGAGGCATTGCATCACTGATGAAGGAGGAAATATGGCCAATCCGGTGATGAACAAGATCGTCAAGGACTGGTCGACCCAGTCGTCGACGCCCGCCGGCTATCCCACGATGCCCGGCTACCAGCCCGCTTCGCAGCAGGCACCCAACCCCTACGCGGGACAGACTCACCCGTACGCGACGCCGCCGCAGGCGGCCCCCTACTCCGCTCAGCCGACCTACGGCATGCCCCAGGAGCAGGCGTACGGCCAGCAGGGCGCCTACGGTGACCCGATGGCCTCCTACGAGGCGATGATGAACGGGCCCGCCGCCGACGCGGTGGATCGTGGGCGCATGACTACGACGACGTCGTGGTTAAGTCCCTCATGTGCTTCGGCCTGGTTCTCGGCGGTGCGGTCGTCGGCTGGATGGCGGGGATTATCGTTCCTGCTCTGGCGATGCTCATGGCCCTGGTTAGCTGCTTCGTGACCCTTGGCCTGGGCCTGTGGATTCGCTTCTCGCAGAAGGTGCGCCCGGCCGCGATCATCGCCTACTCGGCGATTGAGGGCTTCGTGCTGGGTGCGTTGTCCTTCGCTTTCGAGACGCTCTACCCGGGCATTGTCGTCACCGCTGTCCTGGCAACCCTCGTCGTCATCGGTGTGACGCTGGGTGCGTTCAGCTTCGGTTTCGTACGTAACTCGAACACGCTCACCCGAGTCGCGGGCATCGGCTCCTTCGCGTTCTTCATCTACTACTCGCTGAGCATTCTCCTGTCGGGCACCGGCCTGGTCGACATGACGGCCGTGCGTAACACCCCCGTGTTCGGCATCCCGCTGGGCGTCATCATTGGCCTGCTCGCCGTGTTCATCGGTGTCCTGTGCCTCGTGCGCGACTTCGACGCCGTCAAGGTCGGCGTCAACGCCGGCGTGCCCGTGAAGTACTCGTGGCTGTGCACCTTCGCGATCATGACGGACGTCATCTGGATCTACCTCGAGATCCTCAAGATCCTGTCCTACTTCATGCGCCGCGACTGACGCGCCGCACCGCATCACCGACACCCCCTTAAGGAAAGACACCATGGAAAACATCTCTGTCACGGGCGAATTCGGCCGCAAGCCCGCCCTCGCCTTCGACGGCACCCCCTCTGACGAGTCGTCGTCGAGGTCCTGCGCGCCGGCGACGGCCAGGAGGTTGAGGCCGGCGACACGATCACCTGCCACTACTACGGTGCCGTCTTCGGCTCCGCCACCGACTTCGACAACTCCTTCGATCGCGGCGGTGCCCTGTCCTTCCAGATCGGCGTCGGCATGGTCATCCCCGGTTGGGACGAGGGCCTGGTCGGCAAGCGCGTGGGCGACCGCGTGCTGCTCTCCATTCCCGCCGAGCTCGGCTACGGCGCTCGCGGTGTTCCGCAGGCCGGTATCCCCGGCGGCGCGACCCTCGTGTTCGTCACCGACATCCTCGGCGTGAACTGATCTTTTTGCACGCGGGGGCCGACACAATCGTGTCGGCCCCCGCGTGCGTGTGCTGCGCCCCGTCTACTCCTGGGGAAGCGCCGGGCATGCCACGCCCGTGCGCGCGTGGCACTCATAGCCGCCGGGGTTCTTGAACAGATACTGCTGGTGGTAGTCCTCGGCCTGCCAGAATCGAGCGTTCGACTCGGGGGGAGGGGGCCGGAGAGATCACCGTCTGGATCGGGCCGAATCCTCGCGCGCTCAACACCCCCTGGTAGGCGGCGCGCAAAGCGGTCGCGTCCTGTAGCTGGCGCTGCGTCGTCGTCCAGATTTCGGAACGATACTGGTCGCCGATGTCGTTGCCCTGGCCGCCCACCTGCGTGGGGTCGTGAATCTCGAAGAACAACCGAATCAAGTCTGCCGCGCTCGTCAGTGACGTATCGAAGAGGACACGCACGACCTCGGCGTGGCCGGTCGTATGAGAACAGACCTGACGGTACGTCGGATGAGCGGTGTGCCCGCCCATGTAGCCGGTCGCCGTCGCCACGACGCCGGGAGCGTTCCACATCGCCTTCTCCACGCCCCAAAAGCACCCAGCCGCCAGGAAGATAACCTCCTGGCCAGCCCCGGCCTCGTCGCTCATCGATGACCCCAACACGGCGTGCACCGACGGGGACACCCCCGTGCACGCCACACGAAAAAGCTCATTCATGTATGCCATTTCACCACCTGCGCCTCGCTTGCGCCTATTGAGCGCGTGAGTTCTGGAAATAGATGCGGGGGCGAGTAGGCTGGGGCAGTGAGAAAAGGAGAGCCAGTGGCCACAACACCCAAACGACCTCGGTGGAACCTGTCCGACCTGATGGGGAGGGTGAGCGCGGTAATACCCGCGAAGAACCGCGCCCGCGCGACGCCCCCCGTGCATGCTTCGGCCCCCGCTCCCGTCGTCCTGTCCGTGCGTGAAGAGCGCAGCGACGAAGTCGACGCCTCCGCGCTGGTTCCGCGCAGCTTGAGAGTGGCAGCGGCTCTGTCGTGGCGCATGCTCGTCGTCATCGGCCTGGTCGCCGCCTGCATGTGGGTCGGAGCGCACTGACGCTCGTCATCATGCCGGTCGCGATCGCGCTGACCCTCGCGGTTCTGCTGGAGCCGCTCGTGTCGTGGATGCGTCGGAAACTGCACCTGCCCTCGTCCCTGGCTGCGACCGTCGGCCTGCTCATTTTCTTCGCGGTCGTCGCCGGCGCGCTGAGCCAGGCAGCCGCCGAGCTCATCCAGCAGGTGCCGCAGCTGGCGACTCAGGCCGTGCAAGGCTTCGCCGCCTTGCTCAACGCGTTGGCACACAACGACTACCTCACGAACGGTCCACTCAAGCTCGACACGGCCGTTTTGAATAACATGCTTGAGGCGCTGCGCACCGAACTCGTCACCTGGCTCGACACCAACAAGGAGACGCTGGCGACCGGTGCCATCAATATCACCTCGTCGGTGGGCACGTTGGCCACGTCGGGCCTGACGATGCTCTTCTGCCTCTTCTTCTTCCTCAAGGAAGGCCGCTCCATCTGGCTGTGGTGCGTGCGCCTGCTGCCCGCGCCCGCGCGCGTGCCCGTCCACGAAAGCGCGATCCGCGGCTGGGCGACCTTCGGTTCCTACGTGCGCACACAGATTCAGGTTGCGGCGATTGACGCCACCGGCATCGCGCTGGGCGCGTTCTTCCTGGGCGTTCCCCTGGCCATTCCGATCGGTGTCATTACGTTCTTCGCGGCGTTCGTGCCGATTCTGGGTGCGCTGACGTCGGGCGTGATCGCGGTCTTGGTGGCCGCTGTGAATGGCGGCCTGTCCAAGGCGATCATCATGCTGATCATCATCCTGGTGGTTCAGCAGGTCGAGTCGAACATCCTCCAGCCTTTCATGATGTCGAACGCAGTATCGTTGCATCCGGTTGCTGTCATGCTCGTGATCACCACAGGTTCGGCGATTGCGGGCATTGCGGGCGCGGTCTTCTCTGTGCCGATCGCGGCCTTCATCAACGCGACCGTCATGTACCTGCACGGCTACGACCCGATGCCCGAATTGGCCACGGCCCAGGACCGACCGGGCGGGCCTCCCGGAATGCTCGAGGAGCAGATCGCCGCGACGTACGCGGGTAAGGTGGACACGCGCCCCTACCACTCCAGGCTCGATATGGACGAGGCCGTGGCTGAGTCTGAGCCCGTGGTGAAGGTGCGGGTGGAGTCGGGTAAGGCCGCCTCCTCGAGCGATTCGGCCGCGGGCGAGAAGGAGACGTCGGGGGAACCCCCGACGCCCCACGTGGACGCGTGAACACGCACGTATGACGCAGGCGGGTCCCACCCTAGGGTGGGACCCGCCTGTTGCGTGAGTGGGCGAGGCAGCTTCCTGTCTCGCCGGGAGCGCGTCAGCCTTCGAAGGGCTTGGCTTCGATGATTTCGACGTCGATCATGCGGCCGGTGGGGGCTTCGAAGGAGAGCTTGTCGCCGGCCTTGTGGCCGATGACGGCGGCACCGAGAGGGGCCTGCGCGGAAAAGACCTGGATGCCCAGGTCGCCGCCGGCGTCGCGCGAACCCAGGAGGAAGGTCTGCTCGCGGCCGGCCACCAGGGCGGTGACGACCATGCCGGGCTCGACGATGCCGTCGTCCGCGGGGGTCTCGCCGACCTCGGCGTGCTCGAGCATGTCCTGGAGGGCCTGGATGCGCGTCTCGTTCATCGACTGCTCGTTGCGGGCGGCGTGGTAGCCGCCGTTCTCGCGCAGGTCGCCCTCCTGGCGGGCGGCGTCGATGAGTCGGGCGATTTCGACGCGCTTGACCTCGACGCGTTCCTTGAGCTCGTTTGCGAGCAGGTCGTACTGGGCCTGCGTGAGCCACTGAGTGTCGGCCATGGTTCCTCCGTTGACGTGTGTCAGTAAGTCGAGCGCCGACACGTGGGTGTCGGCGCGCACGATGTTGAGTGTAGCAACATTGCGCGTCTCGACGTATTCAGCGATGTCGGTGGCGCGTCAGCCGCCCAGGACTGCGAGGTAGACGGCGACGCAGTGGCAGGCCCACGCGGCGACGGTAAAAGCGTGGAAGATCTCGTGGAACCCAAACCAGGTGGGGGAGGGGTCGGGCTTCTTCAGGCCGTAGACGAGAGCGCCCACCGTGTAGAGGAGGCCGCCAGCGACGATGAGCCAGACGACGGCGGGTCCGCCCCCGGCCCACAGCTGGGGCAGGTACCAGACGGCCACCCATCCGAGCGCGACGTAGACGAGGGTGGAGAGCCAGCGCGGCGCGGTGGGCCAGAACAGGCTGAGCAAGATGCCAGCGCTCGCCCCTGCCCAGACAACGGACAGGAGGATAGTGGCATCGGAACGGTTCAGGAGGGCGATGGTGAGCGGCGTGTAGGTGCCGGCGATAAGCAGGAAGATGTTGGAGTGGTCCATGCGCCTCCACGCGGTCTCCCAGCGCGGCGCCCAGTAGAAGCGGTGGTAGGTGGCGGAGACACCAAAGAGGATGAGGGAACAGGCCAGGTAGACGGCCGATCCGATCTTGGTCGGGGTCGTGGGGGCCAGGCACACCAGGACGATGGAGGCTGCCAGGGATAGGGGGGCCGCGCCCAGGTGGAGCCACCCGCGCAACTTCGGCTTGATGTGGACGAGCTGTCCGGACGCCCACTGCTTGGGCGTGAGCGATGCGATCTTCATCTCTTCACCTCATCAATTCCTTACGCCACCGTAGGTTACTACGCCGTAAGTTGACGTGGCGGGTTTGTTCTCGCACTGCGAGAGCATTTCTGTTTCCCTGTGGCCAGCGGCGCGATACCCTTAATCCCATAAGCGTACGCCGCGCGCCGCGCCGACACTAAGGAGAGACGACATGGGCCAGTGGAACATGCTCTACGACATGTACGAGCGTCGCCTCAAAGCCGAGCTGTCCGATGCAGCAGTCCCCAAACATATCGGCGTCATCTTGGATGGGAACCGCCGCTGGGCGAAGTCGCTGGGCGCAACCGCCTCGCAGGGACACCGCGCGGGAGCCGGCAAGATCGCCGAGTTTCTCGATTGGTCCGAGGACGCGGGCGTTTCCATCGTTACCTGTGGCTGCTGTCCACCGACAATCTCTCGCGCGACGCGGGCGAGCTGGGTGAGCTGCTGCGCATCATCTGCGAGGCCGTGTCTCTCCTGGCCGACCAGGGGCGCTGGAAGCTGGCGGTCGTCGGTGATCTGTCCCTGCTGCCCGAGAAGGTGGGCGAGGACCTGCGTTCTTCCGTCGCGCGCACCGCGGACGTGCAGGGTATGACCGTCAATATCGCGGTGGGCTACGGCGGCCGACACGAGATCACCGAGGCCGTCCGCGCCATGATGCGCGAGGCATCCGCCCAGGGCCGCACCCTCGACGAGCTCGCCGACTCCTTCACGGACGCTGACATCACCGCCCACGTGTACACGAAGGACCAGCCCGACCCCGACCTCGTCATCCGAACCTCGGGGGAGCAGCGCCTGTCCGGTTTCATGCTGTGGCAGTCCGTGCACTCCGAGTACTACTTCTGCGAGGTCTACTGGCCCGACTTCCGTCGCGTGGATTTCCTGCGTGCCCTGCGCTCCTACGCCCAGCGCGAGCGCCGCATGGGCAAGTAGGCCCGCGCCACATCGCGCGCACGCACACACTGAACGAGGCCGGACCCCGCTGTGGGGACCGGCCTCGCTCGCGTTGGTGGGGGGGGAGTCGCCTCAGGACAGTTCGTGCGCCCAGGGCGGGTTCGCGCCCTTGCGTGACACGGTCACGTCGGAGACGGCGCTGGCGCGGTCGATGATGGCGCGGACCTGCTCCTCGGACAGGGAACGCAGAGCCTCGCGCGCGTCGGCGCCGCGCAGGCCCATGCCCCACATGGCGTCGATGATGCCGCCCATGAAGGAGTCTCCCGCGCCAACAGTGTCGACGACCTCGACGTTGCCCGGGGTCTTCGTGACACGCAGGCCCGAGGCCGTGGCGATGTCGCTCCCGTGCTTGCCTCGCGTGACGACCACGAGCGAGGGCCCCATGCCGAGCCAACGATCCACGACCTCGTCGATGGGGGCACCGCCCGTCAGCCACTCGATGTCCTCATCCGACACCTTGACGACGTCCGCCAGCGCGATGAAACGCTCGAGGGAGGCGAGGGCCGCCTCGGGTTCGCCCATGATCGAGGGGCGCGCGTTCGGGTCGAAGCACACGAGCGCGTGCTCGCGGCCGCTGGCCAGCGCGTCAAGAACGGCGGAGGCGCCCGGCTCGATGATCGCCGAAATCGAGCCCGCCTCGATGATCTGAGCGGTAGGCGGAACGGTGATTGGTGGAGCCGGCGCCCACTCCAGGTCGAAGGTGTAGGAGGCAGCCCCCGACTCGTCCAGGCGTGCCAGCGCCGTCGACGTGTGCGAGGCACCGCGCGAGGCCCCGGTGACATGCACGCCGGAATCGTACATGTGGAAGTCGATGAGGCGGCCGCGCTCGTCCAGACCGATCCAGGTCGCCAGCGCCACCGGGCGGCCGAGGCGACCCAGCGTCAGGGCGACGTTCGCGGGAGAGCCACCTGGGACCTCAACGGGGAAGTCAGGCTGCTCGTACGTGATGACGACGTCGATGAGCGCCTCGCCGATCGCGAGAATGTGGGGTCCAGATTGCACCGTCATGGTGTCTCCTCGCCTGCGTGTGAGCGGATCTACAGAATGTAGACTAGCGCGCTTCGGGGGTCGGGGGCGTCGCGAGTCCAGAAAGACGCGCCTGCGCACCGTCCAGGATCTGGGAACAGCGCGCCGCCAGTGCCTCGCCGCGCTCCCAGAGTGACAGCGTGTCCTCGAGCGGTGCCTGCCCGCCCTCGAGGGTCTGGACGATGCGCACCAATTCGTCGCGCGCTGCCTCGTATCCGAGGGACTGAGGATCGGGCAGCTGATCATTCGCGGTCATTGTGTTCTTCCTTACCTTGGGTGAGTGGTGGGACGAGGCTGGGGCGCAGGTCCCGGGTTACGAATCGGTGGGCGGGGTCGGATTGGTGGCGCCCACCACCTGGGCGACCATGCGGCCAGAGGCGAGGATTCCCTCAATGAGGTCGCCCTTCTTGACCTGCGCCGAGGACGTGATGAGCGCGCCCGACGGGGTCTTGAGCAGCGCGTAGCCGCGGTCCAGCGTCGCCTGCGGGGACAGGGCGGTGAGCGTGGCGCGTGCACGGGTCAGGCTCTGGCGCTCCGACGCCAGGCGGCGCTCGATCGCCGCCCGCAGAGCAACGACGTGCTGGTCGAGGGCGCTGCGGTGCCCGTCGACGATGGCCCCAGGCCCCTGGAGAACCGGCCGCGACGTCAGGAGCGACAGGTGAGAGCGCTCCGCCATGAGGCGACCGGCCAACGCTCCACGCATGCGGGTCAGTGCCTGGGCGACGCCGTCGCGCTCGCGGGCGCGGTCCGGGACGATGCGGCGGGCCGCGTCCGTCGGCGTCGAGGCCCGGTAGTCGGCCGCCAGGTCCAGCAGGGGAGAATCGCCCTCGTGGCCGATCGCAGAGACGACGGGGGTGCGTGCGTCCGCGACGGCGCGCACGAGGCGCTCGTCGGAGAAAGGAAGCAGGTCCTCAACCGCGCCGCCGCCGCGCGCGATGACGATGACGTCTACCTCCTCCATGGCGTCCAGTTCGAGGAGGGCGCGGCCCACCTCGGGCACGCAGTGATCGCCTTGGACGGCGACCTCGCGGATCTCGAAGCGCGCGGTGGGCCACCGGTCCGATGCGTTAACGACCACGTCGTCCTTCGCCTTCGCATTGCGGCCGCAGATCAGGCCGATCGTGCGCGGCAGGAACGGCAGCGGCTTCTTGCGGGCGTCCGCAAACAGGCCCTCTGCGGCCAGGCGTGCGCGCAGCGCCTCAATCTGGGCGAGCAGGTCGCCCACGCCCTGGAGGTGAATCTCGGCGGCCTGAAGGTTCAGGCGACCCGAACGCTCCCAAAACACGGGCTTGACGCGCGTCACCACGCGCGCGCCCTCCGTCAGAGGCGTGGAATCCATGACGCCCGCCCACGCGGTCACCGTCATCGACGTGTCCGTGTCCAGGTCGCGCAGCGTCAAAAAGTGCATTCTCGCGCCCGGGCGCACCTTGTACTCGACGACCTGGCCCTCCACCCACAGGGGGCTCATGCGGTCCACATACACCTTGATGTTCTCCGTCAGCCTGCGCAGCGGCCACGGGTTATCCCGCGTCGTGTCGGCGGCCTTCGCGGCGGGCGGCTGCGCAGGAGCAGTGCCGGAAGCGGGCCCGGCTGCGGGTGAGGAGGGAGAGTAAGGCGAGGTCACTCACACAGGATGCCACACGCCGCCCCCATCTGCGCCGCCGCCCCAACGCGTGTGGGCAGACGACAACGCGGGCGCGCCCCGGCCTCGTCAATAGAGGCGCCAATGTGGGATTTCCGCGCCCACGCGCACGGTCAGCGCCCCGGGCGATAGGTTGACGCATGAATGAAAACGTCGACCTGCGCGCCAGCGCCGAGACCCCCCTGCCCGAGGCCCACGGCGAAGGCAACGGCCGTATCCTCCTGGCCGCCCCCCGCGGATACTGCGCCGGCGTGGACCGCGCCGTCGACGTCGTCGAAAAGGCCCTCGAGCTGTACGGCGCGCCCGTCTACGTGCGCAAGGAGATCGTCCACAACAAGTTCGTCGTCGAGTCGCTGACCAAGCGCGGCGCGATCTTCGTCCAGGAGACCGACGAGGTGCCCGAGGGCGCCCGCGTCGTCTTCTCCGCGCACGGCGTCTCCCCGGCCGTCCACGAGGCCGCCGCCACCCGCCACCTCGCCACGATCGACGCGACCTGCCCGCTCGTGACCAAGGTGCACCGCGAGGCCGTGCGCTTCGCGAAGGAAGACTACGACATCATCCTGGTGGGCCATCAGGGCCACGAGGAGGTTGAGGGCACCTTCGGCGAGGCACCCGACCACATCCAGGTCGTGGGCACCCCCGACGAGGTCGATAACGTCGTCGTGCGTGACCCCTCGCGCGTCGTGTGGATCTCCCAGACCACGCTCTCCGTCGACGAGACCCGCGAGACCGTTGACCGCCTGCGCCAGCGCTTCCCGCAGCTCATCGACCCGCCGTCGGACGACATCTGCTATGCCACCCAGAATCGCCAGGGTGCCGTGAAATTCATCGCGCCCCAGGTGGATGTCATGGTCGTCGTCGGCTCGGCCAACTCCTCGAACTCCGTGCGCCTCGTCGAGGTCGCGCTCGAGGCCGGGGCGGGGTCCGCGTACCGCGTCGACAAGGCGGAGGAACTCGAGGAGTCCTGGTTCGAAGGCGCCCGCACCGTCGGGCTCACCTCCGGCGCGTCCGTTCCCGAAATCCTCGTGCGCGACGTCATCGAATGGCTGCAGGAGCGCGGATTCCCCACCGTCGAGGTTGCCCGCACCGAAACCGAATCGACGACCTTCGCGCTGCCCCGCGACCTGCGCGCCGACCTCAAGAAGGCCGGCATGGCGCCCGCGCGCCCCCACGCGCCCCGCGTCGCAGGGCCCGACCACACCAGCTGAGACCGCCGCGTGCGCGCGTCTGACACTGCGGTAAGCTTGCTGTGAGGGGCGGGGCTCCGCTGATTGTCAAGCGAACGTGGAGGTTTGCGCATGGATCCCATCGAACGAGTGAGCGACGCCGTCGCCGCCCTGGTAGGGCGCGACCTGACGCTCGAGGACGCGCACCAGTTCCTCCTGGATGCCGCGAAGCTGGTGGCACCCGCTCGTCCCGTCATCGTCGGCGGAGGCACATGCGGCAGCGAGGTGCGCTGGCGCCTCGGCGAGCGCACCTTGGTGATCAGCGGGGGACACGAACCCGAGACACCCCTCGTGTCGGTGAGCTTCGTCAACGCCGAGCACGCCGACGACGAGGAATTCCGCGACTTCAAGTGGGGCCTCGTGCAAGACGCGCCCTTCCACTGGACGATCCTCACAGGCCCCGCAGAACCCGGGGACATCTGGACCAAGCAGTGCGCATGCCTGTGCTACAGCTGGGACCTCTTCGACGAGGTCTTCGATCCCGTCTTCCAGGCCTTGCCCCACGATCTGGCGAAGCTCCCGCCCGCCTGGCGCCCCCAGATCATCTACCAGTGGGACATGAGCGTGACCTCCCTGGGCGTCATCACGGTGCGCGCCACCGTCGACGGGGTCCAGATCTCCTCCGACGCAACCGGCGACTGTGTCACCCTGCCCCCGGGATTCCCAATGGGAATCGGCCGCATCCTCGCGGGCCTGGCAGGAGGAGCACCCCTGCGCGACGTCCGCTTCCTGGAATCCCGCGGATTCGCCGCCGGCCCCACGAGCCTGACGGGGCGCGAAACCCCCGATCTTCTGGAACAGATCGCGTGGATGGAGCAGCACAACTGGGACGAGTTCGCCCCCGACAACGAGCACAACAAACGCCCTGCCCTCACCTTCGACGACCTGCGTACGGCGGTTGCACTGGCCGAGGCTGACGCTGATGAGAAACCCAGGCCTCGTACCACGCGAGACAACGCCAGCCCCATGCGCGCCGGCCTGACGACCCAACACCTGCAATGGATCGCCCAGCAGTGGCTCGGCGGCGCGCCCGTCTCTGATCTCCTGACGCGCGAGCTCGGCGGGACGCCCGGCACCTACCTCAACGAGCAGGCGATCGTCGGCACCGATTGGGTGGCCTACCAGCCCGAACACAACGGCGAATGGGCCATCATCGTCTCGCCCGCCGAAGGGGAGACGTGGACTGACGACCAGGCGCTCGCGGGTGCAGCCTGGGAGCTGAGCGGCGCGCTGAAGGCCATGGTTGGAGCGCCCTTCGCGGGCCAGACGACCAGCCATTTCGTCTACACCCGATTCTTCGCAGCAGGGGAGCGGGCGCTGGCCGTCGACACCCTCCTCGGGCTGCGACTTCGGCTCGGGAACTTCGAGGAAATGAAGGCCTTCTACCCCCGCGCGTCGGTGTAGCCCGCCACTCCCGCTCCTCCCTTTCCCGCTCGTCCCTTTCCCTGCCTCCCCCGCGCGACCGACTCCCCGCGCGCCCCGTGTGGCAGGGCCCGACCACACCAGCTGAGACCGCCGCGTGCGCGCGTCTGACACTGCGGTAAGCTTGCTGTGAGGGGCGGGGCTCCGCTGATTGTCAAGTGAACGTGGAGGTTTGCGCATGGATTCCATCGAACGAGTGAGCGACGCCGTTGCCGCCCTGGTAGGGCGCGACATGACGCGCGAGGATTGCCACCAGTTCATCTTGGAGGCCGCGCAGATGATGGAGCCGGTCAAACCGATCATCATTGGCGGGTCTGAGCAGGAGGAGACACACATTCGGTGGCGCACCCCTGATCGTTCCCTGCGTCTGTCGGTCCGAGGGACGACCATCCACTCGTCGTTTGGCGATACCAGGCTCATCGAAAACGATGAATACTACAACCTGGAGTCGGAGGAACCCGAGTACAAGCCCTACCGGTGGATGATTGCGCTCGGGCCCGAGATTCAGGAAATCGACATCAGGTCGAAGCCGTGCACCATGTGCTCGTGCTGGGACCAGTTCGACGCGGAGTTCGACCGTTCCATGTCCGACCTGGTCGACGGGCTGGGCATGATGCCGCCGCAGTGGCGCCCGCAGATCCGTTACCAGTGGGATCTGCGCGTCTCCGGCCTCGGTGTTCTCACCGCGTCGGTGAGTGCCGACGGCGTGGAGCTGGCCAGCGACGCGACCGGGGAGACGGTTCTTCTTCCCCCCGGGCTTCCCCCTCGGCTTCGGGAGGGTGCTCGCCGGGCTGGCGGGCGGCGCGCGCCTGCGCGACGTACCCATGCTGGCTTCCGGTGGTCTTGCGGTCACGCCCCTGAGCCCGAACGGTTCGGAGAGCCCCGAGGAGATCGAGGAGTTCGACTGGTTCGAGGAGGAGAACGAGCAGGGGTACGCGCCCGATTCTCAGGAGAATCGTCGGCCCGCCCTCACGTTCGCGCAGCTGCGGGACCTCGCCGCCCAGGTCGCGTCCCCGGAGCCGTCCGCGGGTTCCCGTGACGAGGTGGAGACCGTTCCTATGCGCACCGGCCTGGCCTTCGGTCAGGTTGTGTGGCATCGTGGACCAATGGGCGAGGGGCGTGCCCGTGCGTGACGTTCTTGTCGCCAATGGGGGCGTTGCGGGGCAGTTTGACGGCCGCGATGTCTCCTTGGTCGGCGACGGCTGGATCGCGCAGGAGAAGGCGTCGTGGGGAGAGTGGGTGCTCACCATTTCGCCGACTCCCGCTCGCACGCGCGTTGAGCCGCGCGCGGGGGCGGCTGCCGCCTGGCAGCTATGTCAGACGATGACGCAGATGTTCGGTGCCGCGCGCTTCGGCGAGACTGAGGGCGATGCTGTCTATTCGAGGCTCTATGCGCTCGGTGAGCGCGGCGTGAGGGTCAGGAAGTCTGATGATGTGACGATCACCTTCGGTGACTTCTTACAGCTGGCGCCCGTCGAATTCGCGCAGTGAGTCGAGCGCCCCGCGCGTCGGCGTGACGTGGCGCGTGGGTGCCACGCCGCCGGGCCCGCTCCGATAGGATGGGGGCGTGTCTCTTACTATCGGTATCGCCGGACTGCCCAACGTTGGCAAGTCCACCCTGTTCAACGCCCTGACCCGCGCGACCGTGCTCGCCGCGAACTACCCCTTCGCGACCATCGAGCCCAACGTTGGCGTCGTCCCCCTGCCCGACCCGCGCCTGAACAAGCTTGCGGAGATCTTCGGCTCCCAGCGCATCCTGCCTGCCACCGTGTCCTTCGTGGACATCGCCGGCATCGTGCGCGGCGCCTCCGAGGGTGAAGGCCTGGGCAACCAGTTCCTCGCCAACATCCGTGAGGCCGACGCGATCTGCCAGGTCACGCGCGCCTTCTCCGACCCCGACGTCGTGCACGTCGACGGCAAGGTGGACCCGGCCTCGGACATTGAGACCATCAAGACCGAGCTGATCCTCGCCGACATGCAGACGATCGAGAAGCAGATCCCGCGCCTCGAGAAGGAGGTGCGCGGCAAGAAGACCGAGCCGATCGTCCTTGAGACCGCGCGGGCGGCCCTCGACCTGCTGGAGCGCGGCGAGCTGCTGTCCGGCCCCGAGGGCGCCAAGCTGGACCAGGACGCGCTGCGTTCCTTCCAGCTCATGACCTCCAAGCCCTTCATCTTCGTGTTCAACATGGACGCCGCCGAGATGGACAACGAGGAGATGAAGGACGAACTGCGCGCCCTCGTCGCGCCCGCCGAGGCCATCTTCCTGGACGCCCAGTTCGAGGCCGAGTTGGTCGAACTGGACGACGAGGACGCCCGCGAGATGCTCGCCGAATCCGGCCAGGACGAGTCCGGCCTGGACAAGCTGGCCCGCGTCGGCTTCGACACCCTCGGCCTGCAGACCTACCTCACCGCGGGCGAGAAGGAAGCGCGCGCCTGGACGATCCACAAGGGCGATACCGCCCCCAAGGCCGCCGGCGTCATCCACACGGACTTCGAGAAGGGTTTCATCAAGGCCGAAGTCGTCTCCTACGACGACCTGGTCGCGGCCGGCTCCATGGCCGCCGCGAAGGCCGCCGGCAAGGTCCGCATGGAAGGCAAGGACTACGTGATGCACGACGGTGACGTCGTGGAGTTCCGCTTTAGTAAAACATCATGAGTTAGGGTGTCAAGACAAGGCCCACGGCCCCGCTAAAAGCGGCCCGGAACAAACGTGTACCCAGACTTTCCGTTCTCATTGCAGGGGAAAGTCTGGGTCCCGTGCAATTTGGGTACGCTTCCTTAACTACCTATATAAAACTGTTTTTTCATAGGGGGGACTTGAAAGGTGTACCCAAGCGTACCCAGATAGCGACTTTTCGCTGAAATAGAGCCGAAAAATCTGGGTACACGTGGGTACAGGCCCACGCTGCCCCGAAGGCTAGCCGTGAGACGCGCGAAAAACGGGTGTCAAGTTCGCGATTCGAGACGCCTTGCGCTTCGCTAGTTGAAGATTCAACCAAGGGGGGTATATCGCTTGGGCCTCTGGGTGTTACACAAGGGGAGGGGGGGGTACCGCCCCCATCCCCTCCCCGGTTCCCGACGAGGCTCAACCCCGCCGGGTGCGAAGTGGCTCAGCCTCCCCGCAATATCCGCGAGATGCGCGGGGTGAGCCGTGTCCCGACGTCGCTCGGGTCTAGGTACCGAGTCCAGGCGTGAGCCTCCTCGTAGTTCTTCACGATCACGGCCCAGACAATCAGGTGTTCAATCTCCCCAATGATGCGACGGGTGACGCCGCGCGCAACCGTGGCGCGTTCCCACCTGTTCTCAGCATCGTTCCACAGGTACCAGCGGCGGCCCTTAAACCGCACGTCGCCTCGGAGACGCCCCGCGAGGATAGACGCGGCGGCCTCGTCCCGCTCCTTCAGAGTGAGAGTGTCCGTCAGTTTCATGGCTCCCCTCCTCCTCAGATCAGGTCCGTGTCGTCGGTGCCAGTGACCACGTGGAGGCCCCGCCCGGCTAGCTCAGCCTTGCGCTCGCGGCGCTCGTCCTCGCTCGTGCGGAAGCGCACGCCCCGGAAGCCGCGCACCTTGTCGCCCTTGGGCGGCTCGCTCACGGCTGGCCACCGGGAGAGAGAGTCCGGCCCTTCCACCGGTGCATACCTGCCTTGACGTCCCGGAAGTAGCCGTGCGACGCAATGCGCCCCCGGAAGGTGCGTTGACTCCACGGGGCCGCCCCCTGATCGGCAAGCCACGTCTCGAACGCCGCGTACAGGTCCGAGCTGGGAATGACCGCCCCGGCGTCCTTCATGAGGCGCTCGGAGGCGAACGCGAGGAGCACGTCAGACTGTTCCTGCCACGCGGTTGTAGCGGCGCTAATCGGCGTCGGCATGGCACCCACACGCTTGCCGTTCGCGTAGAACTCCACCGCGCCGCGCACGGCCCACGCGAGGGCGGCGGGCATGGCCGGGGCGTCGGGCGCGAGGAGGCGTTGAGTCAGCCCCGCGTCGCCTGGCCTATCCGCTTCAGCCGTCGGGGTCGAGGTGAAGCGGTAGGGGAACTCCAGGACGAACGGACGTCGCCACAAGCCCTCGGAGAACTCGGAGACGGTGGGGAGGTTGTTCGTCGTAACGATCAGGGAGTGCGTGGCTCGCCACTCGAACTCGTCCTTGAACTTAGCGTTTCCCCGGATGAGTTCGGTACCCGTAATGGCCTTGACCTGCACGCCGTCAAGGCGGCCCTCTGGCAACTCCTCAACCAGCACAAAGCGCTTACCGAACAGGGCCATTTTCGTGTTGTTCGGGTTGCCCTTGTTGTGCTGGCTCGTCACAAGGAGGTCCATCGAGGCCGTTCCCGCGTAGGTGCCCAAGGCGAACCTCAACGCCGTGAGGAGCGTCGTCTTGCCGTTGGCACCAATGCCCGCCGCTATACCGAGCATCGTGTGATCTTCCCGCGCCGTGTAGCCGGTAGCGGCCTGGCCAACCCACCGGCGGAACCAGGCGTGAACCTCCACCGGGAGGGCCGCGAGCGCCGCCGCCCAATCCTCATGTGTGGCGTCGGGGTCGTAGGGCACGGGCGTGTGCCGCGTACACCTGTAGGCCGCCGCGTGGGGGTGCAGTTCCCCGGTGCGAAGGTCCACAACGCCGTTGCCGACGTTGAGCACGTCCGGGTCCTGATCGTACTCGGACGCCTCGTGCATGAGTCGCCCTTGAAGGAGCTGGGTCACGGCCTTGACCTTGCTCTGATTCAGGTACTTGGCCGCCCTCTGAACGCGCTTCAAGTCACCGGACGCGACAAGGCCCGCGTACCATTCGCGCAACTCCTTCTCGACCACGCGGGCGGCTGCAGCGTCTGAGGCGGCGTCCCAGGTGCCCCGGCTGGGACTGTAGATGCGGAAGCCCTCCCCGTTGACGTACTCGACTCGTCCGGCAAGGCGCGGCTCGCACCAATCAGCCAAGGCAGAGTCCGAGGCTTCGGCGGTCTTGGCAATGACCGTGCGAGTACGGCCCTCGACGGGTTCCTGCGTGAAGTCGACGCCCGCATACTCGCGCATGACGGCGGGGTCTTGGGCGGCCCACTGTTGCATGGCCGCCTGGCTCGCGGCGCGCTCGGACGGCCCCTTAGCGCGGTCCGCTTCGCTGTCGAGGTGCCCATACAGGTGCAGGGCCGCGAGGTCGAAGGCAGTCACCGCGCGGAAGCCGCCCCGGCTATCGCGGATGCACGCCGGGTCTCTGTTTGCGTGCCGGGAGATAGCCAGGTCAGTGTGCCCCGGGACAAGGCTTAGGCCGCCGGGGGGAGTGCGCACCGTTGAGGACCCATCGGTCCGGCCCCTCTTGCGTGTAGGGCAGGGCGTAAGCCTCGATAGCCCCCGCAATGTCGTACACGCGGTTGAAGGCCCCCACGATGCCAGGCAGAGACTCAGGAGAACGCTTACCCACGGCGGGCGTGTCCGGGCCTCCCACGGGCGCGGCAAGGCCCCTCTCAGCCCTGAATTCGGCGGCGTCCAACGGTGCCCCCTTGACGAACTCCACCCAGTAGTTGGCCGGGTCGGGCGTCGAAGGCCAGTACATGGCACGTTCTGCCTGGTTGCACGACGTATCCCAGGCCGCGCCCGGCACCTCCAGCGCCCCCATAAGGGCGTTGGCTACCTCGGGGTACTCAGCCGCCGGGAGCGGGGCGGACAGCGCGAACAGCACGCGACAACGCGGGGCGCTCGCGGTGCTGGAATGGGTAGCGTGAATGACGGCCTCGTAGCCAAGGCCTCGCACGGCTTCAACCAGGCGGGGGACTGCATCGGGGGTCACGTCGTCGGCGTCGAGAGCCACAAGCCAGCGCTCGCGCATGTTGTGCTTGCCGCGAGGGGCGTTCTCGTCCAGGAACGAGCCGCCCACGTAGGCCGGGCCGTTCTTGTCCGAGCGCACCGGCACTTTGCGCGGCTTGAATTGGTCGGTGAACTCCTCGCGCGTGTACTCGTGCCGTGTCCACCGCGTGGTATCCACGCGAGGGGCTTCCATCATGATGAGAGCGGGCAACTCGTCGAGGGTAGAATTGGGGGTGTAATGCCCGCCCTGGCGCGCATTGGGGTTCTCAGGGGTGGGGCTATTCCGGTGTTCCATTGACTCGGGGCCGGGATAGCCCCCTTCTTTGCGTCGGGAGTCATGCTGTCACCGCCTTCCCGGCGGACAGCATGGCCGCGAGTCGGGCGCGGCTCTCAGCATTGAGGGGCGGGGCGCTGGCGAGCGCTCGGTTGATAGCGTCCTCCAGCTCTGCAGCGTGCAGGTCTTGCCGGGCTGAAATCAGAGCGGGGTCATTCGCGGACCGTGAACGGGTAAGGGATGCATAGCGCGCAGCGGCTCGCTGTCGGGCGGTTCCCATGATGCCTCCTAGGCATAACAAACCGCGCTCCCGTTGGGGACCGCAATGAGAATCGCCCGGAATTTTCCGCGCGTCCGGTGTTACTGTGCCAGCTCACCGGTAGCGTGACCGTCATAGGACAGTCGGCACATCGTTTAGTATAACGCTGCGTAGCAGCTATGGCTAGTGGTTGAGTTTCCTCGCCAGCTCGCCAACGTCCACCTTGCGTTTACCCTTCTCGCGCACGCGGTCGAACTCCTGGTAAAGCGTGTCCTCGCGGAACAAGTACGACAACACCGCACCGCACCCAGGGCACCGCCGGTTGATCTGCCACGCAATACGGCTCTCCAAATCGCGCTCCATGACGCGCGTAGCGGCGCGCATCATGAGACGGAGCGGAACGCGCGTATCACCCAGCCACACCGGGGTATCGGAATACTCGGGGAATTCGGGGTGCTCTCGCGCAAAGCGCCTGGCCTCCTTCCGGCTCTCGCGCATCTCGTCCGCACTGAACGGACGCATCTCGGGTTCCTTCGGGAGTCCAGTCCTGCCTCTCAGGGAAAGGAGACGTGCCTTCAAGGGGCACCTCGTGGCGGCTCCTGCGCACCGGCCCCCAACCGCCCTCCCCGTCAGGGGCGAACGTATCCAGCACGGTGTCATTGCGCCGCCCCGCGTGCTTGTGAACGAGCTTGATAGTGTACGCCTCGCACATGTTAGGCCTCCTTCCACGTCAGAATCACGCTGTCCGGGTCAAACGTCTTGGAACCACGCTTGCCGGGCTTCAACCGCACGTCTAGCAGCGCGTCGATCACGCGACGGCGGACCATGAGCGAAGCCGCGTCGAACGCCTCCACCGGGTCCGGCGCTCCCAGGACCGACGTCGTGCCACTCAACCCACCGGACAAGGCCGCCCGCTTCCCCTCGGTAGCCGTCAGCTCAGCCCGCACGCGCTCAGCCGCCGTCCGATAGCGAAGCCCGTCAATAATGCCCTCGTCGTAGTCCTGATTCACCCTCTCCAGTCGATCACGGAGGCGTTGAATCTGTGCCGTCAGCTCCTTCACCTCTGGCTCGTGGTCCACGGCCAACAGGTCTGCGACGTCCGGCTGCGCGAGGCGCGCCCGCACCACGGCAAGCACGTAAGCGTCGACGTGTGACCGCGAGCGCGTGAACAGACAGTGAGGGCACCGGTAGCGGACGTTGGCGAAGCCGTACATGCCGTGCCCGCACTCAGCACACCGGAACAGGGACGAACCCAGGTGCTTGCGGTCCGTGCCCTCCTTCGCGGTCTTGCGACGCGGGTCCGAGAGCTTCGACTGCGCGAGAAAAAACGTGTCCTCAGAAACGATAGGCTCCCACGTCACGGGCACGTTAGGGAGCACCTCACCCATGTACTCCATAATGCCCCCGTAGCGCTCGTTGAGGAGAATCGTCCGGATAGACGAGGGGTTCCAACGGCCCCCGTGGCGCGTGGGCACACCCGCTTCCTGCAAGGCTCGCGCGATACCCTTCAATGACTCCCCGGCTAGGAAGTTGTCGAAGATGCTGCGCACAACCTTAGCCTCCTCGGGGACGAGTTCGCCCTTGGCCGTGTAGCCCATGAGCCGCGTTCCCAGCGGTGGGCGGCCCATCCGCGCCCGCTGCGCGTTCGCGGCCTTCTGACGGGCGGACTTACGCTCAACCTCGCTACGGGCAACGCTGGCCTTAATCCGCGCGTACATGCGCCCGCCGTCGGTGGATAGATCGGCCTCCCCGTTCGCCGTCGTGATCACAAGGCCGCGCTCCTCAGCCCGTTCAATCCAGTCCTCTAGCTGTCGGGGCTGGCGGGTGAGACGGTCGAGGTCCCAGCACACCAAGGCGTCGAACAGGCCCGCGTCGTAGTCCTGCACCATGCGGTCGTAGGAAGGGCGTCGAACGGTCCGCTTCGATGCGGACACGGAGTTGTCGACGTATTCCTGCGTGAGGGTCCACCCGCGCTCGCGGATGATGCGGAGGCAGTCGGCACGCTGTCGGTCAACCGCGAGGTGCTCGCCTGTAGCGTCGAGGCTGACACGTAGGTACATGGCTGCGCGGCGGGGGAAGTCTCGTCTCATGGGGTCGATTCTACCCCCTCAATGTTTCTCTGTGCGGTAATCGGGTGGAGTTCAGGTTTAATGTTTAATCATTTCTGAACGAGGCAGTGGCCGGGTCGCGCGAGGGCGTGGCCCGGTCGCTTGCTTGTGAGGAGCGCTGCGTGGCTGAAGTGCAGGATGCTCTTGGAATACCAAGGGACCCCGACCATTTTGGTCAGGGTCCCCGTGGTAGAGTGCGCCGGTCCAAGCCCGACGCGATTAGTAGAATGTTAGCATTGGGGGTCGTAGAGAACCAAAAGGTGCTCCGTTCAACGGCGGTGCCTTTTCAAACGCAGTCGTGATGGGTGGCGGCCTGGGCGACGCTGGTCCAGAAGGGGTTGAGATCGTTGACTACCACTAAAATTGCTCCGATTCACCTGGGCGAAGTCCTCATGGAAGACTTCATTGAGGGCTTCGGAATTACGCAGCACAAGCTCGCCGTTGCTATCGGTGTTCCGCCCCGTCGTATCAATGAAATCGTCCACGGGAAGCGCGGGATTACGGCGGACACTGCAATGCGTCTCTCCCGCTACTTCGGTACGACCCCGGGGTTCTGGATGAACCTGCAGATGCGCTATGAGACTCGATCGCGCCGAAGACGCGCTGGGGATACGTTGAGTGGAATCGTTCCCATTGTGACGGTGGAGGTTGCCCTAAATTTCCTCGACCTTACGAGGCAGTGGCCGGGTCGCGCGAGGGCGTGGCCCGGCTTTGCTGTTGGGGAGAGGACGCGTGAGCGTGAGCGAGCATCAATAGTCGAATCAAATGATGACGCTCGCGATGCTATCCTGAATGTGGAGGTAGCCATGAGAACCACTGTGACACTCGATGATGACCTGCTCGCGCGCGCCGAGGAACTGACTGGGATCAGTGAACGATCCGCGTTGATCAGGGATGCGGTAGAGCTTCTCGTTCGCATTGAGAGCGGTCGGCAGCTCGCTGCGCTCGGAGGCAGCGATTCGGCGGCGGAGGCTGCACCTCGGAGCCGCAAGCGCGCATGAGAGTCCTCGTTGACACGAATATCTGGATCGATCACCTGCGGAAAACTGAGCCGGTTCTGGTCGATCTGCTCGAGCGCGACCAGGTGTGCGTGCACCAGAGCGTCATCACCGAGCTCGCGTTGGGGAACCTCAAGAATCGGTCGTTCTTTCTGAAAATGCTTGAGCGCTTGATGATCGTGCGCAACGTTGATGATCAAGGCGTGTGGCACCTCGTCGAGGAGCGGCGGCTGTGGGGCAGGGGGCTCAGTGCTGTCGACGCGGCGCTCCTGGCGAGCGTCGTCGTGACCCCCGGCGTGTCGCTGTGGACGCGCGATAAGCGCCTACGTCAGGCCGCACGTGACGTGGGCGTGTTGGCGGAGCTTGACTGAGGAGTGCGCACTGACGAGGCCGGGGCCGGGGCGCGCGAGGGTGGCTCGACTTTGCTGTCGGGTGAGTACAAGTGCGAATCGTGTCGCCGATCACCTGTGTGGTAGGGTGTGGCCATGACGATGGATAGTCAGTACTCATGGCCGCGCTTTTTCATGGAACTAGCGGACAAACTGCTTGCCTTCAAGGATGATCGGCAGGCTCTTATTGCGACGTTGCAGCATGTCTACGCCGAATTCGGTATGGACCTGCCGACGCTTGACTCCGGCGGTATTCCGACGGATATTGATCCTTTTACGGTCTACGGCCTCTTCAATCGCGGCCTCGCTACGGCCAAACGTTGGACGGTTGCCCGGGGAATCGGTGGAGCCCTCGGCGTGCACGCCCTGCTGCACGATGATTTCGTCGGCGTCCCTACGCTACTCAATATCAATGCGACTCTCTACGACCAGGCGCGTCGGGGCGAGGGCGATATTGAGAGACTCTGGGACCTGTTCACGGTCGCTTTGGCCTACGCGGACCGGCCGACAGAGCAGACAGGGGCGGCATTTTGTCACGCGTACGATGCCGTTCTCAAACAACGTAACGCCAGCTGGAACGTCACGATGGGCCTTTTCTGGGTGCGTCCGTATGCCTACGTTAACCTGAGCTCGCGGGATCGTTGGTTCCTCAGCCTTCCCGATCGTATGCCCCCGGACGTGAACGCCGAGGTTTCCCAGCTCGCATCGCCTCCCGGGGCCTTCGCCTATCTGGCGCTGCGCGACCGTGTTCTCGATGCCATGTCCTCCGGCACCTACGACTACACGACTTTCCCGGAGTTGTCAGCATGCGCGTGGCGAGTTTCTGAACAGGTCAACCGTGAGACGAAGGAAGCTGGCAAGGAGAAGGAAGAGGTCGTTCAGGCCGCCGCCCTCGGCGACGCTGACGTGCAGACCGTGCGCTACTGGCTCTACGCCCCCGGCCGGGGAGCCTGTATGTGGGAAGAGTTCTATCAACGCGGCGTGATGGGGCTGGGGTGGCACCAACTCGGTGATCTGAGCGAGTACGCCACCAAGGAGGACATGCGCCAACGGCTACTCGACACTCGCGACGACAATACATCGCAGACGAATTCGGCCCGGGCGGTCTGGCAGTTCGCGAACGAGATCAAGCCGGGAGACGTCATTTTCGTCAAACGAGGCCTCAAGGAGATTCTCGGCCGCGGCGTCGTTACGGGCGACTACGTCTATGACCCGGAAGGGGGGCGAGTACCCGCACCTGCGCAACGTGTCGTGGAAGCGTCGGGGAAGCTGGCGAAGTGATCAGCAGTTCCCCATGAAGACCCTCACTGAGATCACTGACTACCCCGATCTGCTGGCGCGCATTGATGCCTTCTTCGATGACGGCGAGGATGAAGAATCAGTTGCCAATGAGGAAACGCTGCCGGTCTTCCCGGAGTATTCCTCCGAACAATTCCTCGACGAGGTCTTCATGGACGAGGAACGCTATGACGCAACCGTGGGCGTCTTGCGCGCCAAGAAGAACATTATCCTGCAGGGCGCACCCGGCGTGGGTAAGACCTTCGCCGCCAAACGCCTCGCCTACTCGATGATGGGCGTCAAGGACGCCTCGCGGGTCATGCTGGTCCAATTCCACCAGAGCTACTCCTACGAGGATTTCATTGAGGGGTATCGCCCCTCTGGTGCGGGGTTTGAGCTGGTGAAGGGTGCCTTCTACTCCTTCTGTAAGAAGGCTGCCGAGGACGAGGAGAACGCCTACTTCTTCGTCATTGACGAGATCAACCGTGGAAACCTCTCCAAGATCTTTGGCGAGCTGTTCATGCTCATCGAGAGTGATAAACGCGGACCGAAGAATAAGCTCCAGCTCCTCTATTCGCGTGAGCTCTTCCACGTTCCCCGCAACGTCCACATTATCGGCATGATGAACACGGCAGACCGTAGCCTCGCGATGCTCGACTACGCGCTGCGACGCCGCTTCGCTTTCGTGGAACTGAGTCCCGCCTTCGACTCCGAGGGCTTCCGTGCCTACCGCGTCGGCCTCGTTAATCCGAGGTTCGAGGCATTGGTCCGTGAGGTGGAATCCCTCAACCGCGTGATCGCCGAGGATGAGTCGCTCGGCGAGGGATTCTGCATCGGACACAGCTACTTCTGCAACATGGAAGCCGACTCCTGCACCGACGCGGCCTTGGCCTCGATCGTGGACTACGAGCTCATCCCGATGCTCAAGGAATACTGGTTCGACGAACCCGCCAAGGTCCGCGAGTGGAGCGACAGGCTGCGCAGGTCGCTGCGGTGATTCGCGTCCGCAACGTCTTCCACATGCTCGCCTACGCCTTCTCGGGGCGCTGCGCGAGCAGGGTTACCGCGCTGTGGCCACGGAGGACTTCGACAATGCCGCCGAGTTGTGCGCCGCCATCCTTGAGCGTGGCGTGTCCCTGCAACTCAAACGAGGCCTCGGGCAGGAGTACGTGAGCCGGACCGAGGCGCGTTCCTCCCTGCGCGGCAAAATCGAGGTCACAGAGTCCGTGAAGTCGCAGGCGATTCTGCGCCGCCAGCTGGTGTGCTCCTATGACGAGTTCAGCGTCGACACGACGATGAACCGGGTTATCAAGGCGACGGTCGCGCTGCTCGTGCGCTCGGACATCTCGAAAGCGCGCAAGAAGAGCCTGAAGAAGCTCATGGTGTACTTCGCGGACGTGCGCGAGATCGACCTGCACACGGTCGACTGGAACATGCGCTACGACCGCAACAACCGCACCTACCGCATGCTGATGGCCGTATGCTGGCTCGTCGTCAAAGGACTGCTTCAAACCCAGAGCGACGGCACCACGCGCATGATGGATTTCTTCGACGAGCAGCGCTTGAGCCGCCTCTACGAGAAGTTCATCCTCGAGTACTACCGCAGGGAACACCCGCAGCTGCGCGCCAGCGCCTCCTTCATTGAGTGGGCGCTCGACGATGGCATGTCGGAGGGTCTGCCCGCCATGCGCAGCGACATCACGCTGAGCGCTCGCGGCCGCGTGCTCATCATCGACGCAAAGTACTACACGTCCACGATGCAGAGCAACTTCGACAAGAGGACCGTGCATTCGGCGAACCTGTACCAGATCTTCGCGTACGTGAAGAACAAGCAGATTGCGTTCGAGCGCGCGGGGGAAAGCGTTGAGGTGTCGGGCATGCTCCTCTACGCTGCGACCGACGAGGAGGTCCAGCCCGACGCCACCTACCGCATGAGCGGCAACCGAATCAGCGCGACGACGCTGGACCTGGACCGCCCCTTCGTGGAGATTCGCGCACAGTTGGATGGCATCGCCGACACACTTACTGCTCCGTCAGCTCCGGCTTCGTGAATGAGCGGACCTGGGCGGCGTCCGGATCGATGTCGGGGGCCCTCATGGGCTTCTTTGAGGCCGACTCCAGAGCGGTGACGGAACGCGCGCGGGACAGGAGGCGGTTTTCCATCGAGGAGACCGCCTTGTTGTAGTAGTCGACGCTCTTGGCCAGGCTCTTGCCCAGGTTTTCGATGTGGCCGGCGACGACTCCGAGGCGTTCGTACAGGTCACGGCCCAGCGCAATGATGTCGTCGGCCTGTTCGTTGATGGTCGTACGAGACCAGGCGCTGGCGCACGTGCGGGCCACCGCCAGCAGCGTGACGGGGGAGCACAGGGCCACCCCGCGTGCCATCGCGTCGTCCAGGAGCGATGCGTCCGCGCGCAGCGCCGCCGACAGCGCAGCCTCGGAGGGGACGAACAGGATGACCAGCTCGGGGGGAAGAGCCGAGCAGACGCGCGTAGTCGCGCGACGCCAACGCCTCGACGTGAGAACGCAGTGCCTTCGCGTGCGCCACCAGCTCGGAACGTCGCCGAGCCTCCGCCATCTCGCCGCCCTCTTCGATATCGCACGCGCGCAGGTACGCGTCCATCGGAGCCTTCGCATCGAGAGCAAGGAAGCCCTGCCCGGGCAGGTGAATTGTCACGTCGGGTCGCCCGCGGTCAGACGAAGCATGTTCTGCGCCCAGGCCTCGTCCCTGAGTGAGCGCACCAATCGAGCGTTGTTCCGCGAAGTCGACGTGCGGCAGCATCCCCGCGGCCTCCAGGATTCGGGCGAGCTCAACCTCGCCCCACGTGCCGCGCGCGCTGCGCGACCGCAGCGCCCCCTCCAGGGAGGCGGTGGTGCGGGCCAGCTCGGCCTCGCGCTGGGCGGTCTCGCGCAGCTGCTCCGCGAGGGCGCCGTGCTGGCGCGCGCGCGTGGCCTCCATCTGGTCGACGCGCGCCGTCATCTGCTCCAGCTGCACGCGAACCGGGGTGAGCGCCTGCAACACGGACGCATCGCCGGCCGAGTGGGCCTCGGCCGACTCGACGCGATGCGACAGCTCCTCGGCGCGGGCCTGCCACCGGGCGGCCTCCGCACGCAACGCGCCCACGTCCTCGCCCGGCTGCGAGGCGCGGCGCGCCACCGCCCCCACGTACCCGAGCGCAGCGCCCACGACAAGTCCAACAAGGAGAAAAACAAGAGAGATACCCATAGCGCCACGATACGAGGGGGCGTGCACATCTGCGTCCAGCGGGCGGTCTGCAGGTATCCAGCAACCAACCATGGCCACGGTCAGTCGCCTATCCTGGGTGTAAGACTCACGGGGGAGGGGTATGGAAGCCGTCGATTCGCGCGCGATGCACGTACTGATTCGCGACAGGGACTCGCAGAGCTGGCAGGATCACACCTGGAAGGTCGCGAAGGCGTGCCGCGACGGGAATCGCGTCGTCGTCACCTACACCAACGGCAAACAGTATCCGTACGGTGAGGATCGTGTGCGCATCTACGACCAGGTCGAGCGCCGAGAGATCGACGCCCTCGACGAGGTTCGTGTGAACGGGCAGCGTTGGAAGACCGTCGAGATCATCTGGACCCTGCGCTGGTCGGGGAACCCGCGTAATCCCCGCTACACGGTGGCCTATCGGAAACCCGACGGTAAGCTCGCGCTTCGGCGCTACGGAAGCGACGAGGTGAGGGCGTCGTTCGCGACGCCAGAGCAACGCAAGAACGCCTCCACTCTCGACTATGTCCGCACGAAAGTCCGCGCGCAGGCTCGACGGGCCGGGGCAACATTGGACACGAGCGGGCGCTATCCCAAGTGGGTCGGTGCGGACCACATGCTGCCCGACGCTATTCTCGCGAACGTGTGGGAGTGGCTGCCGAGCGCCCCGAAAGGCTCCGCCCTGGAGGCTTTCCTTGCGGGCGTATCCTCCGCGAAGACGGGCGCGAGCGACCGGCTCATCATGCCCTTCCATTCCAACATTGATCAACGCAACGCGATCCGGGCCGCGCTCACGCATCAGATCTCGATTATCGACGGCCCGCCCGGTACTGGTAAGACGCAGACGATCCTCAACCTGATCGCTTCTCTTATCGCCCAGGGCAAGTCGGTGGGCGTCGTCGCAGGCGCCAACTCCGCAGTGGATAACGTGGTCGACAAGCTGACGGAGGAAGGCTACGGCTTCCTGGTTGCAACGGTCGGGAGCGTCGAACGCGTCAAGGAATTCCATCAGCGTGAGGGAATCCTTGAACAGAAGCGCGAGGCCTGGGCTCGCCATGCGTCCGACGGTTCGTCGGGTGCGCCAACGGCCATCGACGACGCTGAGCTGCGGGCTGCGGAAGAACGCCTGGTGGGCCTGTGGGAGGATGCGCGCGATGTTCCGGAGTATCGCGCGCGCCTGACTGCGACGCGCCGAGAGCGCCGCCTCTTCGAGGAAAAGGTGCGGGAGAGTCGGCGACTGGTTCCCGATATTTCGACCATGCCCGTCCTTCGGCGGGGCTCAGAGACTATCGCTCACTTGCTTGCCCTTGCGCGCTGTGCGCCGAGGCCTGGGCGCGGTCCACGGGGCATCGTCGAGCGGGTGCGCCGTTATTTCACTTATGGCTCCCTGAAAGGTATTGACCTGGCGGACACGGACGTGCAGTCGGCGCTCCAATTCGCCTTCTACGAGGCTCGTGAACGCGAACTGACCCAACGCATCGAGGAAGCGGAGGCCCGGTTAGCCCGCCGAGGCCTCGTCGAGGAGAGTGCCGCGTACCGTCAGCGATCCCGCGAGGCGCTGGACGCCGCTCTCCTGGAGCGATTCGAGCGCGAGCGCCCGAGTCGCCTCAGCCCCTGTGAGCGGCTCAACCGACAGACGGACATCCTGCTGCGCACCTACCCTGTTGTGGCGTCCACTTGTTTCTCGATTCGCAACAACCTGGCCCAGGACGTGATGCTGGACTGGGTCATCATCGACGAAGCCTCGCAGGTTCTGCTCCCGCAGGGCATGGCTGCGCTGAGCAAGGCGCGTAACGCCGTCATTGTCGGGGACGCCAAGCAGCTCGGGCCGATCTTCCAGGGGTGGGACGAGAGCAAGCAGGCGCCTGCCGAGGAACGATTCGACGTGCGCAAGGTGTCGCTGCTCGACTCCGTGAAAATGATGGCCGAGGCCGCGCAGGTGCCCAGCACCTTGCTGAAAGAGCACTACCGCTGCCACCCCGCGATCATCGAGTTCTGCAATCGCATGTATTACGACGGCCAGCTCATTCCGATGCGCGTCCCCGCAGAAGATGCCCCCGATCCGCTTGAAATCGTGTACGCGGCGCCCGGCAATCACGCGCGGCGACCAGCGCGCGGCGGTGGGTTCTTCTCACAGCGGGAGATTGAGATCATCGCGCAGCTCGAGGATATGCAGGTCATCCGAGAGGGAATAGGCGCGAAGGAGAAGGACGCATCTGGCGACTTTGTCCTGGGCATTGTGACTCCGTTCCGAGCGCAGGCAACGAACCTGGGTAAGCGAATTCGTGCTGAGCAAGGCGACAGGCAGTACTCGCGTTGGCTGGCGGAAACCGCGCACAAATTCCAGGGGCGAGGCGCGGGAACGGTCATCTTGTCGACGGTTCTCAATGCCGGTGAACGGTCAGCTGCACGCGAGTTCTACGATGCCGATTCCATGACGAATGTGATTGTTTCGCGCGCGAAGGACCGTTTTATCGTCGTGACAGCGCACGGTGGTGTGCGCTTCAGTCGAAATATCTCGGCGTTGCTTGAATACATTGAGATGTACGATCCTAGTTCTGTCATCCAATCGGACATTGTGTCAATCTTTGATGTCCTGTACAGCGCTTACAGTGAGTCGTTGGAGCGCTATTCGCGCGCCAAATGGGCCGATCGTCGGCGCTCTCCCGCCGAGAACGTCGCAGACCAGTGCCTGCGCGAGATTCTTGCGGAACCGGCCTATTCGCGCTTTGGTTACCAGATTGAGGTGTTCCTTAAAGATGCGTTGCCGAATACGCGTCGACTCAGCGAGGAACAGCGTGCCTTCACGTTCACGGATAGCGCGCTTGATTTCGGCGTGTATTCGCGGGTGACCGGTCGCCTTGTCCTCGCCATCGAGGTCGACGGCTGGCAGTACCACGGTGCCAGTGATAATCAGCGCAAGCGCGACGCCTCAAGGATTCGATCATGGCCGCCTATGGGGTCCCAGTCTTGCGCCTGCCGACAAACGGATCGGGGGAGGAGCGCCTCATCCGGGAGGCACTGGACAAGCTGCTCTGAGCGGGGGCTTGCGTCCGTTTGGTGGTCGGCCTTGACGGTGGGTCCGTTGGTCGCCAGTGCGTGTGTGTTTGTTGTTTGACGAGGTCGGGGCGCGGTTGGGTGGCGGCGTGCACGTTTGTGCGGGTTGGGTGGGAGAACGTGCCATGGTGTTTACTGCATATTCTTGGTGTTTCGTGTCGGTTCTGCGCGTAATCTGATGGGAATAGGAAGTGCTTCCAGTGTCGGAAGCGCCCAGGAGGAGACCTCACAGGAGAGGTGTATGCATCATGATGGTCCCACCCCTATCTGAACGTCCCGTGACCGAGGAGGACGAGGAGCAGTTCCGTCGCGAGTCCGCCCCGCGCAGGTACACGCTGTGGGAGCGGTGGAGTGATTATCGGGCTGGTGTGAAGCGCAACCGGCCCAAGGGAGCTAAGGCTCGTTTTCGGGCGTGGATGGACGCTGACGCCGTTGATTGGGGGATCCGCGTCGCCGTCGTGTTCTTGTTCATTGGCGGATCCTACTCCCTGTACATCAACGGTGTTGCTTACGGCTGGTGGCACGCCTGGGGTGAAAAGCCCACCGTTGCTGCGACGACTACCCCCGCAGCTCGGCCTGCACCGTCCGCATCGAGCGAGCCCGCCATGTCGGGCGGCTACGAAATCGGCCCCGACGGAGTCCTCGTACGCCCAGCCGAGCACGCCGCCTCCACCTACACCAAACCAGAACTACCCGAAGAAGCCAAAGAAAACACCGAAAGAGGAGCAGAACTTGCCGCCGAGCATGCATTCTCTCTTCTCATATATGCCTGGAATACAGGAGATACACAACCATTCGCAGATATCACAGAACCTGGCGATGGCTTCCGTCAGACGTATATAGATACCATTGAGAATTCCTACGCGAACGGTTGGACATACGGTATGACGTCAAACGTTACACGGATCATCAAAGTCGAGCCCGTATCAGAGGAGCGGTGGGGAGCTCAACCCAGCACTATCGGCGTACAGTTCAAGGTCAAAACGATCAACGGGGTGACATGCGTCAACCAGAAGATAACTACTAAAGAGAACGAATACGAGTCCACCGTTGTATTATTCATGACCTGGAAAAATGGGGGCTGGACTGTCACAGACGGAGATATTCGCAATGACAAATAACATCCGTTCGACACTGGTAGTTGCCACTATTGCAGCGACAGCACTGTTGCTAATAAACATCTCTTCCGCAACGGCCGACAATGGTACTGGAGGTTGCGAAGAAAACTCGGACGCGAAGCTCGGCTACTGCGTTGAAGCTGATCGGGACAACGCTACTGCACGTTTGTGGAAAACTGATGAAAATCAGTCACAGGGAGGTTCTCCTGGCGACAATTCTTTGACAGTGGATGATCAGAGGGCTTTGGAGACAGCTGAGGCAGCGCCTGCCCCCGAAGCGCAACGCGCATGGCCGTGGGCATCCTGTATCCTGACAGCCGTCGATAAGGAACCGAATAACCGTATCCGATCGGACTATGGATGCACCCTCGCACCCCTTCCCAGCGACACTTCAGAAGAAGCCCAGGATCCCGGTCAGCAACCCACAACTGAAGAGATCCTCTACTCCGCCGCCACGGTGATTCACGCTGATGGGGCTGGGTTGTACAAGCGCCCACTGAACGTCTCGTACACGAACAAATACATTCCCTCCATCGTTGCGGTCACCAGTCCCACCCAGACCCACGTGATCAACCTTCTGGGCCATGACATCACGATCACGCTCACGGCCACTCAGTATGAGTGGAGTTGGGGTGATGGGACCCCGAACCTGGTCACCACCTCCACGGGTTCGGTGTGGCAAGAGGGCATGGATCTCAACACTGACCCGAGGTTGATTCGCCACTACTACACGCCCCCGCAGGGGTGGCGTTCCATGCTTGATGGCCCTTACCCGCATGAGGACCGAGAGATCACGCTGACCACCACGTGGAGTGGAACAGCCACCAACCCCTTCACCGGGGACACTCAAACCATCAACGGCCTGGTCACTACCACCGAGACCACCGGCAAGTTCCCGCTGTCGCACCTGGTCATCAACAACACCGACACCTGGGAAGAAAAACAAGGCCACTAACCCCAGCCACCCGAGCGAACGTAACCGCTGCACACGCGACACTGGAAACAGGCAAGGCAAAGGAGCACACGCCATGATGGTCCCACCCCTATCTGAACGTCCTGTGACCGAGGGGGACGAGGAGCAGTTCCGCCGCGAGTCCGCCCCGCGCAGGTACACGCTGTGGGAGCGGTGGAGTGATTATCGGGCTGATGTGAAGCGCACCCGGCCCAAGGGAGCCAAGGCTCGTTTTCGGGCGTGGATGGACGCCGACGCCGTGGACTGGGGGATCCGGGTCGCCGTCGTGTTCTTGTTCATTGGCGGATCCTACTCTCTGTACATCAACGGTGTTGCTTACGGCTGGTGGCACGCCTGGGGTGAAAGCCCACCGTTGCGGCGACGACTACCCCCGCTGCTCGGCCTTCGCCGTCTGCGTCGAGCGAGCCCGCCATGTCGGGCGGCTACGAGATCGGCCCCGACGGCGTTCTCGTGCGCCCAGCCGAGCACGCCGCCTCCACCTACACCAAACCAGAACTACCCGAAGAAGCCAAAGAAAACACCGAACGCGGCGCAGAACTCGCCGCCGAGTACTACCACGCGCTCCTCACCTATGCTTGGAATACAGGTGATACGCAACCTCTCGAAGACATGTCCGAAGATGGAGATGATCTGCGAGACTTCTACATCAGCGCAATTCACGAATTATACGATCACGGTTGGGCGTACGACGTGACATCAAAGGTGACGCGCATCGTTTCCGTTGAACCTATTACAGAAGGGAGACTAGGAGCTCAAGCGAACACAATCGCAGTGGTATTCGGTGTGACTTCAAGCAATGGAGTCAGATGTGTTGGACAGAAAACTAGCGTCGAGAGCAACGAGTACAATTCGACCTTCGCGTACTATGTCACTGGAAGAATGGGCGATGGGTCATTACTAGCGGGAGCATGGCTCGTGAAAACTAGCGGTAAGACACGCTTGACGTTGTCACTTCTCGCAGGACTTCTTGTCCTTTGCATAAATGCAAGCTCCGCGATGGCAGCAGATATTTTGCACCGCCAAGTGAGGGCTGTGAGAATCTCATGGGACAAAGTACGAATCTTTGTGTTCAGGGGAATCGAAACACTCTCGGCGTTTATTTGCAGGAATTGGTCGATGCTCACTCGTCGGGGCAGCCGTCGAGTGGTGGTGGTTCGTCGTCTGTGGATGCTCAGAGGGCTCTGGAGGCGGCTGATTCTGCGCCTGATCCTCGTGTGTTGGCGTATGAGGAGTGGGCTCGTTGCAAGGCACCACGTCCACGGGTTCGGTGTGGCAAGAGGGCATGGACCTCAACACTGACCCGAACCTGATCCGCCACTACTACACGCCCCGCAGGGGTGGCGTTCCATGTTGGACGGCCCATATCCGCATGAGGATCGCGAGATCACGCTGACCACGACGTGGAGCGGAACAGCCACCAACCCCTTCACCGGAGACACTCAAACCATCAACGGCCTGGTCACCACCACCGAGACCACCGGCAAGTTCCCGCTGTCGCACCTGGTCATCAACAACACCGACACCTGGGAAGAGAAACAAGGCCACTAGTCACAGGCTGACCCAGACTGCGCCCTCTCCATATGAGGTGGGTTGTGGCGTGGTGGTCCGGCGCGTCGTCAAGTCAGTCGGGAAGGGCTGCGAATCGCTCCCTCACACGTTGGCAGTACCCTTCGCCGATCTCTATCAGTGTTTGATTGTTCGATAAATTTCAGAGTTCTGTTCCGTCGACATATTGTGGCCGCGTCCATAGTAATTTTCAAGGTTCTTGTTCAGGCGAGCATTGAGCTTCCGCACCTCATGCACTGAGTGTTCCAGCATTCCTTCGCTATTTACTAGACGCAGATAAGTGTAGAGAAGGGTGGAATAGTTGTGTACGATGAGTTTTTTGTAGCTCTTTCCCAGTGAACTCTTCCTAACAGATTTGGAAGTGGGGTTGCGTCCGCATAGCCACATGCCTTGACGAAGAACTTGATTGTCGAAAGGGGTCTCCTGATCTGTACCTGCCGCGTGTATGGGAGCGGGAATGTGTACCTTCGATAGTAAGCAAGAACCGTGAGAGACGGCGTTGCGCAGCTTTCGCACAATGAATAGGAGATGTTCGAGAGGTGCTTCCTGTCCCTTGATGTGGCAGTATGACGAGTATAGGCGTGCCTGGGAAGCGAACGTTCCGAGTTCCCACCAATGCCATAGGGAGCGATCAGTTCCGCAGTGCTGCAATAGATCCTCAACGTATGGATTGGAGGGAGCTGGCGTCTGTTCTGTGTGCCAACTCACCCCTGATTCTCGAAGGATTCGATCTGCCATGCCCGGATCGTTTCCTCCATGAGTTGGGCGTTGAGCCATACTTTCAGCGCGTGTTCGATGGCCAGACAGTGGTCGAGGCACAGACGGCTCAATGCGATGTCCATTCGCGATAGTTCGACGAGATGTGCGAAGTCGCAGGAGAACTTTCCGTCATCGCCGCGCCGGTAGTTATGTCTGTAGGACTTGAGCTTGTAGTAGTACGTGTTCTCTCGAAGGAACGTCCGTGCATCATCCTCCGACATGATGCTGAATGTGATACCGGATTCTCGGAGATGGTTTATCTGCTCATCTAATCCGTAATGGCGCATGCGTTCATCACCTTCGAAGTTGCGCAGTAATAAAAAGGAGGGAATGCGACCAGAATGATCGATCCCCTCCCGACCCGGCCCGGCGAACCAGGCTAAGCCTACGTTGTACATCGATGATAACACCCCGCCATCTGCGCATGTCAAGCTCAGGCGGCACGTGTCCGTGGAAACGGCCCCCACGTCGACGTGAAACGCGCGTGAAACATGGTCGTGGCCCTACGCCACCACCATGGCTCCCGTGCCCGCGCACATGAGAGCCAAGCCCGCCAGGTAACGGCGCGTGAAACGCTCGTGAAACACGGCCGCCGAGAAGGCGACGGTCACCAGGATCGACAGCTTGTCGATGGGTACGACAACGGAGGCGGGTCCGTCCTTGAGCGCGTGATAGTACGCCAGCCACGACGCGCAGGTCGCCGCCCCCGACGCGACAATGAAGGCCAGCTCACGCGCGGGGATTTCCCGCACGTCCCCAAGCCTGCCTTGCACGGTCACGATCACCCACGCCATGGCCAGCACAACGACCGTGCGCACGGCTGTCCCCAGCGTCGGATCGACCCCCGAAATCCCGACCTTTCCGAGAATTGACGTGAGCGCCGCGAACAGAGCGGACGCGAGCGCGTACACCAGCCAGCTGCCACCCCCGCGCAGCGCACGAGGCAGGCCCGACAGGTCGGAAGGCTCGACCATGAGGAGCGTTCCCGCCGTGATCGCCACGATCCCGGCCGCCCCCCACGCGCTCACCGGCTCGCCCAGCAGGATGAGCGCCAGGACGATCGCGAGGACCGTCGACAGCTTGTCGATGGGAGCCACCCGAGACACGTTCCCACGAGACAGCGCCGCGAAGTAGCACAGCCACGAGGCCCCGGTTGCCAAGCCCGACAGGACTAAGAACAGCAGCGAGCGTGCGTCGATAGCGCCCACGGACGACGCCGACCCGACGAGGGCAGCCATGCCCCACGCTCCTGCCGCGACGACGACCGTTCGTAGGGCCGTCGCCACGGTGGAACGTGTCGTCGCGACCCCCGCCTTCGCGAGGATCGACGTGAGCCCGGCGAACAAGGCAGACAAACACGCGGCGATGATCCACACACACCAACTGTAGAGCCTCGTTCTCCGAGGCCGGGGCCGGGCGCGCGTCACGGCGGAAATCAGCCCCGGCCTCGTCAGGCGTGCACGGAGGAAGCGGCCCATTCACGCTAGAGTGATTGCAACAAGACATGAACAGTCAGCGCGTGCCGAGACGTGGAGGACCATAATGCCCGACAAGATGAACGACGTCGCTGTGGACGCCGAGCTGCGCGGATACACGAACGAACAGGCCTCCGAGGCGGAGCAGCGCGCGATCGAATTCCTCACGAAGGCTGTTCGGATTCCGGGAGTGCGCATCGACCGTGACAGGTACCTGCGCGAGGCGCTCGACAAAGTCAAGGCAACTCACGACGTGATCGATCGCGCCCTCGCATCGAGCCCCGCGGCCGCGGGCGTCCCTCTGGGAGTCCTCGATTTCCTCGCGGACCAAGCTATCTCCTACGAGACAAACAAGTCTGCCGCCTTGTCCTTCGCGGCGGGCATCCCCGGCGGCTTCGCGATGCTCGGCACGATCCCGGCGGACCTGACTCAGTACTACGTGCATGCGCTGCGGATCATGCAAAAACTCGCCTACCTATACGGCTGGCGCGACCTCCTCGCGGAGGTCGACGCGGGGGAGGACGAGACAATCGGCGTGCTCGCGGTATTTTTCGGCGTCATGCTGGGGGTTGGCGGCGCCGCGCAGTCGCTGACGGCTTTCGCGCGAATCGCCGCCAAGACTGCCTACCAGAAGCACGTGACCAAGCGGGCTCTCATGAGTATCACGTGGTACCCGGTCGTCAAGTACTCGCTGCGCGTCATCGGTATCAACATCACGAAGAACACGTTCTCCAAAGGTGTCTCCAAGGTGCTCCCCATCATCGGCGGATTTGTGTCGAGTGGCCTGACCTTCACGGCGTTGCAGACGCAGTCGTCTCGCCTCAAGGGTCACCTGCGGCAGATTCCCCCTGCCGGCTTCGATGCCGAGGCCTGGGCGCAGCACCTCACCGTCGCAGGCTCGGCGCAGAGCAAACAGGTTGTGACGGAGGACGTTCAGGAAACCATGAAAGGCAAGGCGAAGGTCGTGATGCTCGGCGCTAAAAGCGCGGCCTCGGGTATCGCCGGCGGAGCCAGTGCCGTCGCCGGCGGCGTCAAGGGACGCCTCAACCGACGCAAGTGATCGCTCATTGACGAGGCCGTGGTCGGGTCCCGGCCACACCCGCACGGTGTGCACCAAACCGGGCCCCGGCCTCGTGCCACCGTGTTTAACGCGCCACTGTTTCACCTCCCCGCCCGCCCACCCGAGGGCAAACCTGCCACGATATGCGGGTGAGTGAGACGAAAACACCGGCCCTGCTCTCCTCGACGCAAGAGGCTGGACCCCTGATCCTCCAGGCCTTCGCCTGGGATATGACCGCGGATGCGAGCCACTGGCGCTACCTCGCCGAGCACGCGCAAGCGATCGCCGACCTGGGCGTCACCATCATCTGGCTGCCGCCCGCCTACAAGGGCCATGGCGGCGTCAAGGACGTCGGCTACGGCGTCTACGACCTGTACGACCTGGGCGAATTCGACCAGAAGGGGTCCGTGCCCACGAAGTACGGCACGAAGGACGAATACCTGGCCGCCATCGACGCCCTGCACGAGGCGGGGATCGCCGTGTGCGCCGACATCGTCCTCAACCACCGCATGGGCGCGGATGCCTCCGAGACCGTGCGAGCTACCCCGATCAACCCCCATAACCGTCATGAGGCCATTGGAGAGCCCGAGACGATCGAGGTGTGGACCCGCTTCACGTTCCCGGGACGCGCCGGCGCCTACTCGGACTTCACGTGGGACTGGACGTGCTTCCACGGCATTGACTGGGACGCGGCGACGGGGCGCGAGGGACTGTGGCTTTTCGAGGGCAAGCACTGGAACGAGTCCGTCAACACAGAGTTCGGCAACTTCGACTACCTCATGGGCTGCGACGTGCACGTCACTGACCCGCGGGTTAGCGAGGAACTGGACCGGTGGGGCCGCTGGTACGTGGAGACGACCGGCGTGGACGCGCTGCGCCTAGACGCCGTCAAGCACGTGGGTTCGGACTTCTACGCGCGCTGGCTCGAAGACCTGCGCACCTCCACCGGTCGTCTGCTCCCCGCCGTCGGCGAGTACTGGAGCGGAGACGTGCGCGAGCTTGAGCAGTACCTGCGCGAAGTCCCCAACGCGATGCTCTTCGACGTGCCCTTGCACTTCCACCTCCACCAGGCCTCGGTCTCTGACGGCAACGTCGACTTGTCGCGCCTGTGGGAGGGCACGCTGACGGCATCGATCCCGGAGCTGTCCGTCACCTTCGTCGAAAACCACGACACCCAGCCTGGACAGTCGCTGGCCTCCACGGTCGCCTCCTGGTTCAAGGCTGCCGCCTACGCGCTCATCCTTCTCAACGAGGCCGGGGTGCCCTGCGTCTTCTGGGGCGACCTCCTGGGGACCCCCGAGACCGGCGACCTGCCCGCCGTGCGTGAGCTCCCGCTCCTCATGGGTGTGCGCTTCCGTGCCGCGATCGGCCCGCAGCACAACGCCTTCGACGACCCGGACGTCGTCGGTTTCGCCCGCGAAGGCAGGGCGGACGTGCCCGGCACGGGGTGTGCCGTCATCCTGTCCGACCGCCACGCCGCCGAGAAGACCCTCTACGTGGGGCGCCACCACGCGGGCGAAGACTGGGAGTGCATGATCGGAGGCCACCCCGACGTGCGCGTCGCCGACGACGGCACGCTCACGGGCGTCGTCAGTGACGGTGGTCTGAGCGTCTACGTGCCGCGCGTGAACGCCTGACGCGGCTCCGGCCTCGTCCCAATCGACGAGGCCGGGGTCAGTGCGCGCTCGCGGCTTACCGAAGCGGCGGCGCGTGACGGAGGCAGCTACTCGTGCGCGGTACCCAACGCGAGTGCAATCGTTTGCGTCGGCACGATGAGCTGCAGCGGGGCGATGGGAGAGACCAGTGCGTCAACGTGATGCGTGTAGAAGTCGCGTGCGTGCTCGTCCTTGCAGTGGATGAGCAGCGCGGCGATTCCGAACTGGTCCGATGCCGCGAAAGTCCGGCGAAGCGCGTCGAGCAGGAGCGTCGCGCCCACACCCTGCCCCTGCACTCGGCGGTCAACCGCGAGCCTGGCCAGGAGCATGCATGGGATTGACCGGGGTCGGTGGGCAGCAAAGTCATCCGGCGACCACTCGCGCCGAATCGTTGCTGCCGCTAGCGCGTAGTAGCCGGCGATACGCCCGCTCTGCTGGCACACGTAGGTCACCGCGTTGTTAGCCCGCTGGTTTTGCCACGCATAGTGGTGAAACCAGGTGTCCAGTTCGTCGTTTCCGCACGTGAAATCACTGCGCTTGTCATGGCGCGCCAACCGGCGGGGAGCGTCGAGCACCGGGATCTCTAGTCCGTCCATGTCAGCGTCGATCCGACGGGGGAGGGGCGGGCGGCGAGCGCTTGGATTTTTGTCGTCGGAAGCGGCGCGTCCAGGGCCTCCAACAGACGCTCGAAATCCTCGTCTGTTGCGACGAACTCCGTGCGGTCCGCCAGCGCCTGATCCGCGCGTTCCAGCGCGGACGCGAGGACAAAATCGCTCAGCGATGTCTGCGTAGTGCTCGCGACGTAGCGCAGCTTCTCCTCCTGCGCAGGTGTCAAACGCAGGTTGATACGAGATGACTTTGTGGCAGTTGCGTGCGCAGACATGCTGTGTTCCTTTCCGCTCGTACATACATTGTATGCCGGATCGGGGCGAGTGGCGACAGGTAAGCGCATAACGAACCCAGGCCTCGTCAATGGGGACGAGGCCTGGGTCAGTGCACTCGCGGCTCACCGAAGCGGCGGCGCGGGTGGTTCGGGGAGTTTACTCCTGCGTGCCGCCCAGGGCGGGGATGCGCTCGATCTGATCCTTGAAGAAGGACTCGGCGCTGGTGATGAAACGGTCGATGTTCATGGACACCTGCGAGTCCGTCAGGCCCAGACGAGCGGTCACGAACTGCTCAGCACACAGGCGTTGGCGGCCGTCGTCCAGGGAGGCAACGTAGACCTTGGCCACGTCGCGGAGGTATTCCAGTCGTTGCATGCCTGGAGCAGACGCTGGCGCAGCTCCATCGACACCTCCTCGCGAACGGCGCCCCACATGCTCAGGTCCGCGCCGTCGTTGACGACCGAGAACATGTAGAAGCCGTGCGTGAAGCCGGTGTGCAGGCGGTTGTCGTTGACCTCGTAGTTGTAGTCGTTCGCTTCGAAGAAATCGACGATGCGCGCCAGCTCCACCGGGCGCACGATCCGGCGGCGATCCAGCGCACGGTTGCACTGCTCGATGATCTCAGGCGCGTACTCGTTGGTCGGGTCCATCGCGAGGCACTGCTCCAGGTAGGTCAGCGCACTCTCTTCCTTGTCTGCCAGTACAGGGCGGTACCGATGCGGTAGTACCACACGGGGTCAGCCATGCCTTCGGCTTCGATACCGCGCAGCAGCTCGACCGCGTGCGCGATGAGTTCTTGGAACGAATCCATGTAGGGCTGCGCGTAGTTAATGTAGGCGCGCGCCAGCAACCCCGTCAGCTCATAGTCCAGTGAGGTCGGCGCTTCGCGTTCGATGAGCGCGATGATCTTCTGGTGTTCGTTCTCTTCGTGCAGGGCGTTGACCTGTGCGATGAGCTGTGAGCGCGAGTTCACGGTCGTTCCTCCAACGTGAGGTCATGAGTGATTACCGAAACACAAGCATAACAGGGGAGCCATGCTGTCCGAGGCGCGGGAGAGAACGCCACTGTGTAGGGTTGCAGTATGACGGACAACACTGAGAACGAGGAGCCTTGCATCGACGAGGCGCGTGCGCGCATGAGCCCTGGGGACGCGGCTGAATGGGAGGAGATTCAGGGCTGGAAAGAAGAGCAAATGAGCCCGAAGAATCCGCGTGTTATTTCTCGGCGCATCCGCTCGTTCGTCCTGACGCCCGTCCGTAAACTTGTTGCGTTCGCACGCAAGGTCCCCGGCTGCGGCGCCATCATGTCGTGGGTGTCGGGCAAGACGCTGGCCCTGATCGACAAGGCCACGTCCGTCTCGGAGACGTCGGTGGGTCGACGCCAAATCCTGAAGGCCTATCGCAAGGCAGGCTATAACGTCGAGACCATCGAAGATATCCGCACTCTGAGCCTCGAAGAGGTTCGAGCGGTCAAGCCTCACCTGCGAGGTTTGTACGCGTGTGCTGCAGGTGCGGAGGGCGCTGTTAGCGGCGTGATCGCGTCGGGCGGCGCGGTGGCCGCCATCCTTGGTTTGGGCATCGCATCCGCGCCGGGCATCGCGCTCACAGCCTCGGCGATCGCCCTCGACATCACGATGTTCCTGGGAGGCGCGACGCGACTGGTCTCCCATATGGCCGCCTACTACGGCTATGACACGACGGACCCCGCCGAGAACCTCTTTGCCACGATGGTGCTGTCGCAGGCGATCGATCCCACGAGCACCGGGGAAGAAGCGACCGTGGAAAAAGAGACGACGATGCGTACCCTCAACAAGGTCATGAGTGGCATCACGAAGCGCGGACCGATGAACGGCGTGAGCAACAACGTGATCACGGCGACTATCAATTCGTTGTTCGCCTCGCTCGGGGTTCGACTGGCAGGTATGAAGCTCGCGCAGATCGTGCCGCTCGTGGGCGTCGTCGTGGGCGTCTATTTGAACGCGTCCCTCATGCGAAGAATTGGAGACACGGCCGATCATCTCTATCGGGAGCGCTTCCTGGCGGAACGCTACGGTTACATCGACGAGGCCGGGGAAGACTCCTCGGGCGCCGTGAGCAACGCGGTGGCTGACGAGATCAGCGCCGACATTGCCTACTACGTGGAGCTGGCAAAGAAGGAGTCTCCCCAGCTCTAACACGCCAATCCTGGGCACGGTTGCTGGTGGCGAGAATGCGAGCGTGTGCCCCACGGTCGCGCTCAGGCCCTCGCGGGTGTGTCGTGTTATAGCACATCACGTGTGGGTCGATGGTCAGTTCCAGGAGCGGCGGACGGATGTGCTCAGTTCAGGGGTGGCCTCATTGGCTCCAGGGGTGGCGCCATCGGCCGGACAGGTGGCTGCTTGGGCCCCTTCATGCGCAGGTTAACCCCACAGGTGGTAGTCCAGGCGGGCCGCCCACACTGCCACCTATCGGGCCCAGCTGCGCAGGAACGAGTATGCGTGGCGGCAGCTGACTGGGCCTGCCGCTCGCGGATAGGTTTCGCCTTCGCGGATAGGTTAGGCGCTTGCGGATAGGTTACGAAGCTATCCGCATGTTCATGAGCTATCCGCATGCTCGCTTCCTATCCACATTCGAGGGTAACAAGCTTAACCGCGGCCTTTTACGGAGGCAATCGACGCAGGGGTGGTGCCATCGCCCACAGGGATGGCGGCATCATCCACGGGGGGTGGCAGGATCGGCCGGACAGGTGGATACCTGGGCCCCTTCATGCGCAGGTTAACCCCACAGGTGGTAGTCCAGGCGGGCCGCCCACACTGCCACCTATCGGGCCCAGCTGCGCAGGAACGGGTTACCACTACCAGTAAAAGGGCCCACCGACCCACGCGCGCACAGTCCGGGGCCCGCGCGCAGAATCACGGGGTTAATGTACAGACGCTGCCCACACGAAGACGAGAGCAGATGCCACCACCTTCTATACCGACTTTCCCTCACCAGAAAGCCAAAAAGTCACGCCACCAGCAACAAGCAGTATCCTATAATCCCTATAACCCGTCTTTCCCGCGCGACAAAGCCGAAAAGTCACGCTCCCAGCAACACGATTTGTCCATCCTCATAGTTGGTCCCAACCAACTAAAATGCCGACTTCCCCGCACCAGAAAGCCAAAAAGTCGCGCTACCAGCAACACGCAGTGTCCTATAACCCGGTGTGTCGGCGTGCGGGTGTCTCATGCAGTGACGGGCGTTCGCTGGTGCGAACGCCCGTCAGGCTGTCGGTTTAGTTCCTGGAGTTCCAGTTCTGCCAGTCGTCGTCCTGCGCGTCGACGGCGATGATCGGCATGTTGGTGCTGGAGCCCGCCTCGTGTTGCGGCGGCGTCGTTGACGCGATGTCCTCCACGTCCTGCTGCTTGCGCCGCCTGGACCAGGGCCACCGCTTGCGCTTCTTGCGCGCGTCCGGCTCCTGGCGGACCTCCTCGCTCCACGAGAACTGCGACGTCCAGCTCTCCTGGAAACCTCCCTGCCCCTCCAGAGCCGGGGGAATCTGAGGAGTCGCCGGCGCGGCATCCTGCACAGGAGCGTCCTGCGGGGGTGCAGGCAGGGGAACGGGCGGAAGGTTCTCCGCGGGCGGGGGAAGCTGCCCGGCGGGCGGGAAGGGCGTCGCAGGCGGGGAAGCTGCTGCGCGGGCGTGAACCCCTTGGCCGGGTGCGGGCATCTGCTCGGGGGTGGCCATGTGCTCGGGGGTGCCGCCCTGGAGATGCGGCTCCGGCTGGCGCGCGGCCAGGGCGTCCCAGTCGAAGGAGTCCATCTGGTCGGCGTGGGGCATCTGCACGGTCGTGAGTCCGGCGTCGCCCGCGTCTTCCTCAGACGAGGCCTGAGCGGGTGCACCCGAAACTTCCGGCTCAGGCATGACGACCGGCTCGGGGGCGGGGATCACGACGGGGAGGGCACCGCAGCGGAGTCGCGAACGGGGTCGGACTCCGCGACGTGCTCAGGCATAGGCACCGGCGCGGGGGCAGGGAGAAGCTCCGGCTCGGGCTTGGTGGCAGTGACCGGCTCGGGCTCGGGCTTGGTGGCAGTGACCGGCTCGGGTTCGGGCTTGGTGGCAGTGACCGGCTCGGGTTCGGGCTTGGTGGCAGTGACCGGCTCGGGCTCGGGCTCGGTGGCAGCGACCGGCTCGGGCTCGGGTTCGGGCTCGGCGGCGGGAGCCGCGACCGAGGCCTGTTCGGGGTTGAATCGAAGCAGCTTGATGGTCGGAACGTCGACATACTCCGGCTGCTCGGGAGCATCCGGGGCAGAGGCGGACTCAGTCACGGGTGCCGCCTGCTGTTCGGGGTTGAATCGAAGCAGCTTGACGGTCGGAACGTCGACGTACTCGGGTTGCTCGGGTTCAGCCAGAACCGGCTCGGCCACCTGCTCGGCCACCGGCTCGGCGACCGGCTCGGGCTGCGCAGGCTTGAAGCGGGGGAGTTTGACGGTGAGCATGCCCGGGTCTTGGGGTGCGCCGGCAGTGGTGGCCTCGGTCTGGGGGGTTGCTTCCTGGGGGGCCTCGGGCTTGAAGCGGGGAGTTTGACGGTGAGCATGCCCGGGTCTTGGGGTGCGCCGGTAGTGGTGGCCTCGGTCTGGGGGGGTTGCTTCCTGGGGGCCTCGGGCTTGAAGCGGGGGAGTTTGACGGTGAGCATGCCCGGGTCTTGGGGTGCGCTGACAGTGGTGGCCTCGGTCTGGGGTGTTGCTTCCTGGGGGCCTCGGGCTTGAAGCGGGGGAGTTTGACGGTGAGCATGCCCGGGTCTTGGGGCGCGTCGGTAGTGGTGGCCTCGGTCTGGGGGGTTGCTTCCTGGGGGGGCCTCGGGCTTGAAGCGGGGAGCTTGACGGTGAGCATGCCCGGGTCTTTGGGCGCGTCGGCAGCAGGCGCCTCGGGCGTCTCGACCGCACCGTCCTGCGGCCAGGAATCAGTGACGGCCGGGAACGATGCGTCCGCGCCGCGCTCGGCGGAGGGCCGCGCCACGGCCTCGTCAGGAAACACCGTCAAAAACTCGGTCTTGTCGCCGGGCAGGTCTCCCTGCTCAACGGTCTCCAGCAGCTGGGTCTTGTCTTCGGGCAGGCCCCGGTCCTCGAAAGTCTCCAGGATTTGCGTCTTGTCCGCGGGGGAGTTTTCGTCGCCGAAGGTCGTCAGGAGCTCGGTCCGGTCCCCCTGCATGGGCACATCGGCCTGCGCGTGCGTGGCGGCCGCACCTCCGAGCGCGCCGGACTCAGCGAACCCGGGCTGGGGTGCCACGTGCGGCTGGCCCTGGGGAGCAGGCAATCCCGGGTTATCCGAGAACATGCTCATGAGTGTCGTCACCGACTGGTCTGGGGCGCCGGCGGGCTGCGCGGGCTGGCCCTGAGAGGCCGACGCGCGACGACCGAAGCCGAAGCGCTTCTTCTGCGCCTGCTTCGGTGCGCTCTGTGGCGGGGCCTGAGGGGCGCTCTGCTGGGTCGGCACCGGGCCTGCCTGAGGCTGCCACACGAAACCGGTCTCGCGCGGGGTCAGGTCCGCGGACGGGGATTGCGCGGGCGCGTCCGACGAGGCCGGGGCGGGAGACGCTGAGGCCTCGGGAGTGAAAATCTGAACAGGCGGCGTCGTGGGTGCGGGCAGAACGGCGGAATCCTGCGACTTGTGGGCGCGCTTGGAGCGCTTGACGTAAATGAGGACGACAATCGTCACGACGACGGCGATGATGCCGACGATCAGCGCGATGAGCAAGGCGAGGGACGGGGAAGAATCCGACGCGTCCGCGGCCGCCGCCGACAGCGTTGTGAGGCCATTCGCGCTGTTCGCCAGGTCGGATGGAACAGATAGGGGCGCGGCCGCGTAGGTCCCGACAGTCGGGGCCGACACAATGAACAGGGCCCCCAGCGTTGCGCACAGGGTGCGGAAAAGTCGCATGCAATCCTCCTGACGATTGGTCACTCGATTATCGTCTGTTCGAGCGCTCAAAGCAACGAGGAAACAGTGCGCCGAGATTATCTGACCGAATGTCAAAGGAATGAATGGCGTCTGTCAAAGGCTGGAGGGGTTAACTGACAAGGTGTGCGGGGGCTCTTTCGCGTAGGATGACGAGTATCTACCTACAGTCAGGTTTCGATCCAGCTGTGAGGTGTTATGACGTACGATCGAGGAGGGACGCTGTGAAGTGTCGACCTGCGACAAACGCAGATATCCCAGAGATGGCACGCATTATCACGGAAGGGTTCTTGGATTATCCCTTCCATGTGATGCTTCAACCCCATCTCTACCGCGCGGAGCATTACCCGCAATGTCTGAGCCTGCTCAATCGCATGATGGCGAAAGCCTACGTGGAGTACAGGAATGCCCTCGTTGTCGAGCACGAAGGGGACGTCGTTGCCGTCGCGCTCATGCATGATCGGCCGATTGGCTTCTGGCCTAACTTCTTTGCTGGCGGTTATCAGCTCTTCCGCTACGGGACTCCTCGGCTGCTCATGGACTTTTCGGATGCGGCCGACGTCGGCGATCAGTACGCCCTCGACGCGGGTGACTTCGACTGGTATCTCGAGATCCTCTCGGTCGACCGGCGCATGCGGGGTCGGGGCGTGGGGCGTTGGCTTGTCGCCAAGGTGCTTCCCGACTTTGTGGCAAAGAGAGGCGGGCGCGCGTATGGGTTCGTGACATCGACGGAATCCAACGCGCGTTTCTATTTGAATGGCGGGTGCGAGCTCCTGGGTCGCGGGAGCACGTCTCTGAGGGGGCAGACCTGTCCGATCTGGGCCTTTCAGAAGGAAGCGAAGCTGCTCTGAGTGCGCGAAGGTTAGTCAGTATCGCCGCCGCTGCCTGAGCCCTCGTCGGGCGGTCGCGCATGATCTCTTTGCGCAGGTCGCGGCGCGTGATGCACGTCCCCTGGTTCCGTTTGACTTCAAGGACTTGAGGTCTTTTAGGGTGAAGTCATGGCAGGAACAGGCTCCGGGCGCACGTACTCTATTAAAGAGGTAGCGGCGCTTGTTGGCCTACCCCCCTCCACGCTGCGCTATTACGAGGAAGTTGGCGTCATCCCTGCCATCGCTCGCGATCCTTCCAGTGGCCACCGTATCTACACGGAGGGTGACCTGGAGTTGCTGACGTCGGTCGCGTGCCTCTCCGCCTCTGGTATGGCTATTGCTGATATGCGCGAGTTCGTGCGCTCGGGGTTGGGTGGCGATCGGGATATTTCCGAATTCATTTCCCTTCTTGAGCAGCAGGATGTGCGCCTCCAGGAGGAGGCGCAGATTATCGAGCTGCGACGTGAGTTCTTGCGCACAAAAGTTGAGTATTGGCGTGCGATCAAAAGTGGGGATGCGCTAGAAGCTGAGCGCTTGGATACTCGAGCCCGTGAGTCGCTGAGCGCCTGAAACTCTGGACCCCTCGGTCATAAGGACCTAGTGGGGTGGGTTCACCGCCTGCTCCGAACCTCGCCCCGCTAGGGGGCACAGGGCCGCGTGCTGTATTGGTACGCGGCCCTTACTCATGCCTGATGCGCACGCCAGCAGGGGACGGTGTGGCTGAGCTCGGCTCTCTCGCCTTCGATGAGGGGGAGGGGAGTATGTGCACGTGATCTCGTCCCATGCTCCCGCCCGTCGGCCGTGGAACCGCAGCGCGCAGGGCCCGAGCGATCATGAGGGTGTCTGCGCTGCGGGCTGAGCGAGCTCCTCCGCGTGCGGGAGGTGAGTCTGAGTGCCAGCGCGCGCGGTCGTAGCCCGTCGTGCCGATGTGGATGACTCGCGAGGGGAAGAGCTCGCACGCGCGGTGGAACGCGGCCTCGACGAATTCGAGGGAGGCGGGGTAAGAACTGTTGAGTGTGGGCTATGTGTGACATAATCATGTGAAACAAGTCATTCTCAATGAGGAGTGTGAGATGCTTTCGACCGACACCGTCTCCCTCAACCCGAACCCCCTCGTTCAGGCGCTCGGAAAGCCTGCCAAGGAGTTCACGAAGGCTGACATCATCGGCTATATCGAAGACAATCGGATCTCGATGGTGAACCTTCGCTACGTCGGCGGGGATGGGCGCCTCAAAACCCTCAATTTTGCGATTCAGTCCAAAGCGCACCTCGATCGGATCCTCACGCTCGGCGAACGCGTCGACGGATCCTCCCTGTTCAGCTTCGTCGAGGCGACCTCCTCGGACCTCTACGTCGTCCCTCGCCTGTCGACAGCCTTCCTGAGCCCCTTTTCGGTGCTGCCCACGGTGGAGTTCCTGTGTGGCTTCTACGACGTGAGCGGCGCGCCCCTCGCCTCGGCACCGCAGGAGATCCTGCGCAAAGGCCCAGCGCGCCCTCCAGGCGCAGACGGGCGCCACCCTGGAGGCGCTCGGCGAGCTCGAGTACTACCTGTTCTCTCCGGAGGACACTCTCTTCCGCGTCGAACCGCAGCGCGGCTACCACGAGTCCGGCCCCTTCTCGAAGTGGGAGGACGTGCGAACGGAGACCCTGGCACACCTGGTGAGCATGGGCTGCGCCGTCAAGTATGCCCACTCGGAGGTCGGTAACTTCGTTGCGGACGGGCGTCAGATGATCCAGCAGGAAATCGAATTCTTGCCCGTGGACGTGTGCGACGCGGCTGATCAGATGGCGCTGGCCAAGTGGGTGCTGCGCGAGGTCGCCCACTCCTATGGAATCGAGGTGTCTTTCTCGCCCAAGATCGCGGTGGGACAAGCTGGTTCCGGCATGCACTTCCACACCCGCCTCGTCAAGGATGGGGTTAACCAGTTCTCCACCGGATCCGGCCTGACCGAGGACGCGCTCAAGGTCATCGGAGGCTACCTCTCCCACGCGGCCTCGCTGACCGCCTTCGGCAACACCGTGCCCACGTCGTTCCTGCGCCTCGTGCCCCACCAGGAGGCGCCGACCGCGATCTGCTGGGGCGATCGCAACCGCTCGGTCCTCGTGCGTGTCCCCCTCGGCTGGCAAACATCGACGACTCGATGTTCCGCGACGCGAACCCGGGCGAGCCTCCCATTGCGAACCTGCCCAATGATTCCCAGACCATCGAGCTGCGCAGTCCAGATGGCTCGGCTGCCATCCACCTGCTCCTTGCCGGTATTACGGTGGCCGCGCGCATCGGGCTGACGCGACCCGGCATGGCCGACTACGCGAGTAAGCGCAAGGTTGACGGCGACGCCTCGCAGACCCCGGGGCTCGACCAGCTTCCCTCCTCCTGCTTCGAGGCCGCCGGTCGCCTGCTCGCCCAGCGCGACGATTACGAGGAGGGCGGCGTCTTCCCGGCCGGTCTCATCGACTCGTGGGCCGGGCGCCTGGTGGACCTGGGCGATATGCACCTGCGCGACGACCTGGCCGACTCGCGCGTCTCAGTCGAAGAGCTCGTCGAGCGTTACTTCCACATCGGGTAGCAGCACGGCCCCAGCCTCGAAGGGACGAGGCCGGGGCCGCCGTGCGCCGAGCGTGCACCTCATCAGGGGGCCGGGGGAGGCGGCGCGAAGCGCTCATCGACCCTCGGCGCCGGGGGTGTGTCGACGGGGAGTGGTCCGGTGCCGGGGGCACGTCCGAGGGAGAAACGGCCTGCGGCGCCGGGGGCGCAGCGGCAGGGGAGGCTCCGGGGGCTAGCCGGTCCGAGATGGGAGCGGGGGCGGCGTAGGGGGCCGAGGCCTCGTCGGCTCCCATGGCCAGCTGGCGCTGGGCGGCGCGCATTGCCGCGTCATGCTCGAATTGCGCGTCGGCCGCGGCGCGGCGAGACCTGGCGGACCAGCGCACGAGCGCACCGACAAGGGCGAGGACGAGGACCGCGCCGGTGATCCCCGCAATCATGGCCAGAGACGAGCGCGAGGAACCCCCGCCTCGTTGCGAAGAAGCGGTAGTGGACACCGGAGCAGTGGGCGAGGGGGAAGGAGAAGCGGCCAGATCCGCCGCGTCCGGGCTGACCGTGCCCACCGCGCTGACGTCATCGCGCACATTCGTCCACGTCACCGTGGACGCGTCCGTCCGCGTGGACGCGCCCGCGGAGGAGATGACGCCGCCGTGGGAGGCCTCCACAATCTCGGAGGCGTGAGCCACCAGCGTCACGGACTCGATCGTGGCAACCGCCTCCGGGGAAGAAAAACCCTCCAACAGGGAGGCGGAAACAGAATGAAAATGGAACACGCCGCCATCGTCGACCGTCACGATCTCGGCGCCGGCATCCTCCAGCACCCACGTGAAGCGGCAACCCGCCACGCCATCGACGTCAACCGACACGGTGGAGGATGCGCGCGCACCCGTACCCATCGACTGGCACTGCTCGCCGAGCAACGGCTGGGTCGTCGACAGCGTCACCTCGTGTGTCGCGCTGACGCCCGGCGTGACGTCGTAGACCTCCACAAGGTGGATCGGGGTCGCCTCATCCGCGAAGGCGGGCGCCCCGAGCGCGCACAGCGCGACCGTGCCCACCGCGCAGGACAGGATGCGGGCGAACCTCACGCGTCCTCGTCTTCGGCGCGCAGGCGAGGAACCGACGTCTTGGCGGGCTTGACGCCCACCTTGTCCGCGTAAAACGCGCGGATCACGTCCATGTCGGCGCGCACGTCGCCCGTCAGCTGGTACGTCGGGCCCCAGCCGAACGTGCGGGTGTTGCGGTCGATGAAGCCCAGCTGAATCGGGACGTCCGCCTCCATGGCGATGCGGTAAAAGCCGGACTTCCAGAACTCACGCGGTGAGCGCGTGCCCTTCGGAGTAATGCACAGGGTAAAGGAGTCGGACTCGCGGATACGCTGCACGACCTGCTCGACCAGGCCGTGCGCGGCGCTGCGCTCCACGGGAACCGCGCCGATCTTCTTGACGAACCAACCCAGCACCGGGGCCTTGACGATGGAATCCTTCACCAGGAAGGAGAACGTGCGTCCGGACTTCCACATGGAAATCGCCATGAAGACACCGTCCCAATTCGACGTGTGCGGGGCGCCGATGACGATGACCTTGTCCGGCAGGGGCTGCGTGGACAGCTTCCACCGGGAAAGAGACAGGTACGCGGACGCGATCGCTGAGGTGAGAGCCATGGGGGCCTTTCTGGTCGGAGCTGCCATCAATCCTACCCGCGCCCGCCTCAGTTGATCGTCTCCACGGCAAGGGTCTGCGTCATGATGTGGGGGTGGCCCGGCCACAGCGTCAGCGCACGCTCGCGCACTGCGGCGGTCTCGACGCACACGAAGTTCTGCCATTCGCCTTCGCCCACGTCGCTCATGCCAGCCGCCCCGGCCGACCAGGGATTCCACACGATCGTCGAACCCGAGCCGTTCTTGTCGACGATGATGCGCCGATTAAGCTTCGGATCGATCACCTGAACCTGCTGGGTCGTTGTGTACACGCGGTCCGTGAATCCCACGAAGCTCAGGTCCCCGCACTGCGTGGAGTAGCGGCCTCGGACTTTATCGAAGTAGCGCTCGCCGTCCAGGCCCTCAACCGTCACGTCCTTGACGTCGCCGACCCGCAGGTAGGTGTGCATGGCGGCCTCGATCGCGAAGGGGTGGTCGTCCTCGTTCGTCAGGGTCAGGGTCATGTTCAGCTCGGAACCCGCAAGGACGTCCAGGCGCGCGCAGAAGGAATGAGGGTAGAGCGCGGAGGTCTCGCCCGTGTGGTGCAGCTCGAAAGAGAACGAGGCCGGGGCGTCGTTCGCGGGTTGCGTGGAGGCCAGGAGTTTCCACGTCGAGGTGCGCGCAAAGCCGTGGGCGCCGGCTCCCGGACCGGGACGCGACGGGGAGTCCTCGGGGCCGCCAAACCAGGGCAAGCACAGGGGAACGCCGCCGCGGATCGCCTTCGTGCCGTCTAAGACGGCTCGCGAGGAGAGCCACAGGACGTCCTCTTCATCCGTTGGGCGCCACGACAGGAGGTGGGCACCGAAGGGGGTGATCTGCGTTGCGGAGGAGGGAACGGTTGCTGAGAGGGTGGCGATATCGCTCATAGTGATCAGTGAAGTGCATGGATAGTTTTGCAGCAAATAGACCGAATGGTCCAGGTGGGTGGGTAGATGACGTGGTGGATGTCGCAGGGTGGCGTGCGCATTGGCCCTCCGTATGCCGATATTCTGGAGAGGTATGTGCGTGGAATCGGTCAGTCGGCCGAATGTCCAAGGGGCTTCTGTGCCCCATCACACGCAATAATAGGTGTCCACATTTGAGGAGTCCAGATATGTCCACGCGTCCCGACCTGCGAAACGTCGCGATCGTCGCGCACGTCGATCACGGAAAGACCACGCTGGTTGACGCAATGCTCTGGCAGTCCGGAGCGTTCTCTGAGCGCGACACGGTCGAAAAGACCGGCGAGCGTGTCATGGACTCCGGCGATCTCGAGCGAGAAAAGGGCATCACCATTCTCGCCAAGAACACCGCCGTCCACTACACCGGCCCCGCCGCTCAGGCCCTGGGCCTTCAGGACGGCGTCACCATTAACGTCATTGACACCCCCGGTCACGCCGACTTCGGCGGCGAGGTCGAGCGAGGCCTGTCGATGGTTGACGGCGTCGTCCTCATGGTGGACGCCTCCGAGGGTCCGCTCCCTCAGACCCGCTTCGTGCTGCGCAAGGCCCTCCAGGCCCACCTGCCCGTCATCGTCGTCGTCAACAAGGTTGACCGCCCCGACTCGCGTATCGACGAGGTCGTCTCCGAGACGACCGACCTGCTCCTGTCGCTGGGCGAGGACCTCATGAACGAGGGTATCGACATCGACGTGGACTCCCTCATGGACGTCCCCGTCGTCTACGCCTCCGCCAAGGCCGGCAAGTGCTCCCTGGACAACCCCGGCGACGGCCAGCTGCCCACCGAGGACCTCGAGCCCCTCTTCGAGACCATCCTGAACCGCATCCCCGGCCCCTCCTTCGACGAGGACATGCCGCTGCAGGCCCACGTCACCAACCTGGACGCCTCGCCGTTCCTGGGCCGTCTGGCTCTGCTGCGCATCCACAACGGCACCCTGAAGAAGGGCGCCGACGTGGGACTTGCCCGCCACGACGGCACCATCCAGCGCGTGCACATCTCCGAGCTGCTGGCCACTGAAGGCCTCGAGCGCGTCTCGACCGACTCCGCCGCCCCCGGCGACATCGTCGCCGTCGCCGGCATCGAGGACATCATGATCGGCGAGTCCCTCGTCGACCTCGAGGATCCGCGCCCCCTCCCGCTCATCACCGTTGACGACCCGGCCATCTCCATGACCATCGGCATCAACACCTCGCCCATGGCGGGTCGCGTCAAGGGCGCGAAGGTCACGGCGCGCCAGGTCAAGGACCGCCTCGACCGCGAACTCATCGGCAACGTGTCGCTGAAGGTCCTGCCTACCGAGCGTCCCGACGCCTGGGAGGTCCAGGGCCGTGGCGAACTCGCCCTGGCGATCCTCGTGGAGCAGATGCGCCGCGAGGGCTTCGAGCTCACCGTCGGCAAGCCGCAGGTCGTCACCAAGGAGATCGACGGCGTCCTCAGCGAGCCCATGGAGCGCATGACGATCGATATCCCCGAAGAGTACCTCGGTGCCATCACGCAGCTGATGGCCGCGCGCAAGGGCCGCATGGAGACCATGGCGAACCACGGCTCGGGCTGGATCCGCCTGGAGTTCGTCGTCCCCGCCCGAGGCCTCATCGGCTTCCGCACGCGCTTCCTGACCGAAACGCGCGGCACCGGCATCGCCTCGTCCATCTCCGAGGGCTACGCCCCCTGGCAGGGCACCATCGAGCAGCGCCTCACCGGCTCCCTCGTCGCCGACCGCGCAGGCCAGGCCACCCCCTACGCCATGACGAACCTGCAGGAGCGCGGCTCCTTCATCGTCGAGCCCTCCTCCGAGGTCTACGAGGGCCAGGTCGTGGGCGAAAACCCGCGCGGCGAGGACATGGACGTGAACATCTGCCGCGAGAAGAAGCAGACCAACACGCGCAGCGCCACCGCCGACGTGTACGAGTCGCTGACCCCCTCGCGCAAGCTCACCCTCGAAGAATCCCTCGAGTTTGCGGCCAACGACGAGTGCGTCGAGGTCACCCCGGAGGCCGTGCGCGTGCGCAAGGTCGTCCTGGATGCCCAGGAGCGCTTCAAGATCGCCGCTCGCGAGCGCCGCGCCAACCGCTGAGCCGACGGGGGACGCCCCGCCGCCCGCTACAGGGACGGCGGGGGAGGCACCCGCTTTACCCGTCACCATCGTGCGGGCATCCACGCGAACCGGCCCCCGCCTCGTCGCCACGGTGACGTGCGTGGGTGCCACCTCGAGCGCCTCTCCCAGGGCGTCGTGCAGCCCGTCGCTCAGGCGATACCGGATCACGATTCTCTGACCGACCTCAAAGCGCATCCACGGCAGGTCGGGAATTGCGCGAGGTGCGCGTGTGGAAATTTGCTCCTGCGCCCCATCGGGTCCCCGCTGGTCAATCGGCGGCATAGCGCCGTTTTCTGCGGGACCGTGGGCGGTGGGTGACTCGGGGCTGCTCATACGTGAATAATAGATACTAACGAGTCTTTAGAACTGACCAGGAGGAACGTCTCATGACCTACGTCATCGCGCAGCCCTGCGTGGACGTCAAGGATCGCGCGTGCGTGGACGAGTGCCCCGTCGACTGCATCTACGAGGGGGGAGCGCTCGCTGTACATCCACCCCGAGGAGTGCGTGGACTGTGGCGCCTGCGAACCCGTGTGCCCCACCGAGGCCATCTTCTACGAGGACGACCTGCCCGAGGAATGGTCGGACTACCTGCGCGCCAACGTCGACTTCTTCAACGAGCTGGGCAGCCCCGGCGGCGCCCAGAAGACCGGCGTCCAGGACTACGACGACCCGATGATCGCCGCCCTGCCGCCTCAGAATGAGGAATGGAAGGCCGAAAACCTCTGACAGTCGATAGGGTAGGGGCATGACTCTTCACCTGCCCCGCCCCCTTGACCTGCCCGAATTCCCCTGGGATCAGCTCGCGCCCGCGAAAGAGCGCGCAGCTGCACATCCCGGGGGGAATCTGCGATCTGAGCGTCGGCACGCCCGTCGACGATACCCCCGCGTTCATCCGCGAGGCCCTGGCGGATGCGTCCAATGCGCACGGGTACCCGACGGTGATTGGCACCACCGAGGTGCGCGAGGCCATCGTGGCCTGGGGCAAGCGCCGGGGCATGGTGGACGTGGGCATGAACGGCGTCATCCCCACGATCGGCTCCAAAGAAGCCGTCGCGTGGATCCCCTTCCTGCTCGGCGTGCGCCCCGGCGACACCGTCCTGGTCCCCGAGGTCGCCTACCCGACCTACGACATCGGCGCCCGCCTGGCCGGGGCCACCCCCGTCGCCGTCGACCCGACGGATCCGAGCAGCTGGCCGGATGCCGCCCTCGTCTACCTGAACTCGCCGGGCAACCCCGACGGGCACGTCATGAGCACAGACGAGCTGCGCGCCGTCGTCGCCTGGGCGCGCTCCCACGGCGCCGTCGTCGTCTCCGACGAGTGCTACGCCGCCCTGCCCTGGTCGGAGCCCTACGTGAGTGAGGGTGTGCCCTCCCTGCTCGATACGGACGTGTGCGAGGGCGACGCGAGCGGTCTCCTCGTCCTGTACTCGCTGTCTAAGCAGTCGAATCTCGCGGGCTACCGCGGCGCCCTCATCTACGGCGATCCCGCACTGGTTGCCCCGATCGTCAGCGTGCGCAAGCACTCTGGACTCATGGTGCCCGCCCCCGTCCAGCACGCGATGGCGGTCGCCCTGCACGACACCGAGCACGTGGAGCGCCAGCGCAGCGTCTACGCCGTGCGTCGCGCCCTCCTCCTCGAGGCGCTGACTGACGCCGGCCTCGACGTTGATCCCGACACGGCGGCCGGCCTGTACCTGTGGGTCGCCGACCCCGCCAACCCGACCGACTCGTGGGCGCTTGTCAACCGCCTGGCCGAGCTCGGCATCCTCGTGGCCCCCGGTGACTTCTACGGCACGGCAGCCCACGGGCGCGTCCGCGTGGCCCTGACCGCCACCGACGAGCGCATTCAGGCGGCCGCCAGCCGCATCCGGCAGGCCTGGTCCGCGCGCTAAGGGACGCGCCGACACGACGAGGCCGGGACGCAGTGCGCGCCCCGGCCTCGTAACGTCTACGCGATCAGTTCGACGCGTGCAGCGCGTCGTTGAGCTCGATGCCCACGACGCCCGCGCGGGCGATGGCCTCGATGCGACCCGTCTGAGAGTTGCGGCGGAACAGAATGTTCGACGCACCCGACAGCTCGCGCGCTGCCACCGTGCGCGGCTCGGCCTCACCAGAGGAATCGATGAGCGTCACCTTCGCGCCGGCGGTCACGTACAGGCCGGCCTCGACCACGCAGTCGTCGCCCAGCGCGATGCCCAGGCCCGAGTTCGCGCCCAGCAGGCAGCGCTCGCCCAGGCGCACGCGCTGCTTGCCGCCGCCCGAGAGAGAGTACCCATCGTGGAGGCGCCGCCGCCCACGTCCGAGCCGTCGCCGATGACGACGCCCTGCGAGACGCGGCCCTCGACCATCGAGCGGCCGAGCGTCCCCGCGTTGAAGTTGACGAAACCGGCGTGCATGACGGTTGTGCCCTCGGAGAGGTAGGCGCCCAGGCGCACGCGCGTGCCGTCGGCGATGCGCACGCCCGAGGGCAGCACGTAGTTGACCATCGGCGGGAACTTGTCGACGCCCTGCACGGTGACGGGGCGGCCGTCGCGGGCGCGCAGGCGCAGGCGGGTGGCCTCGAAATCGGCGACCGCGCACGGGCCCGCATCCGTCCACACAACGTTGGGCAGCACCGCGAAGATGCCGTCCAGGTTGATCGTGTTGGGCGCCACCAGGCGGTGGGAGAGCAGGTGCAGGCGCAGGTAGGCGTCCTCGGTGGAGGCGGGGGCCTGCGTCAGGTCAATCGTCGTCGTCGTGACGACCGTGCGCACGCGGCGCGCATCGTCCACGCGCTCCAGGAGAGCCAGCGAGGTCGCCAGCTCCTCGTCGTTCCCGGGCTCGCCCAGGTGCGGGGCGGGGTACCACGTGTCGAGAGTCGTTCCATCCAAGGTGATCGTTGCGAGGCCGACGCCCCATGCAGTGCTGTTGTCCATGCCCCTACAGTACGGGGCTGACGCGGGTCGTTTAGAAGTGAAACTCAGGGGCGCGGCGCATCCCACAGGTCCGGCCAGAACACGCCGAGCTCCGTGGCCATCGCACGCAGCAGCGGCAAGGAGATGCCCACAACAGAGTGATAATCGCCTGTCACTCCCTCGATAAACGGGCCTCCCAGGCCATCGACCGTGAAGGAGCCTGCGACGTGCAGGGGCTCGCCCGTGGCCACGTAGGCCTCAATCTCAGCATCCGAGATGTCGCCGAAGTGGACGAGAGTCGACGCGGAGCGCGTCACGGACGCAGTGACGACGCGCGTGTCACCGTCCTGCGCGGACGAGGCCGGGGCCAGGATCGCCGCGCAGTGGCCGGTCCACAGGGTCGCGGTCGAACGCCGCATCGCCGCGATGCGCTCGCGGGCGACTTCGGGGGTGTGTGGCTTGCCGAGCATCTGGCCCCCCGATTTCGAGCATGGAGTCGCAGCCGACGACAAGGACGGGCTCACCGTCGGGCAGGTCGGGGCTGTTGCGCGCCAGGGCCTCGCACACGTCGAGGCACTTGGCCGCAGCGAGTGCGCTCACTTCGTCTGCGGGGGTGGTTGCGGTGCCCGAGAACGCGCGGCCCCCGGGAAGGGCGGCCAGGACCGCGTCCTCGTTGACGGTGGACACTCGAACGAGTGGCGTGATGCCCGCCGCGATGAGCGTTGCTCGGCGGGCGGGGGAAGCGGAGGCAAGAACGAGGCGCATAGGCTCATTGTGGACCATGGCGGCTACGGGGCGCAGTGAAGCTGAAAATTGGTGCAAAAAACCGGGTTGTTGCAGGTAAACGTGCAAATGGCTGGTGCAAAACAGGTTAGTCTACTACAATTGTCTGTATCTGGGGTCATGTGCCAGTGTGACCTTGAAAAGTGATCTACTATACTGATTATTCGCTGATGTGGTGTTGAGTCAGCCTGACTTGAGGAGGGATTCGCGATGGATGACCGTGCGGCATCGTTCCATGCAACTCCCGATGACCTCACTGCAACCAGCTACGTTCCTCAGCTGCTCGGTGGTCATCTCACTTACTCCGCCCGCGACCTCGCAGAGGCGACGGGCACTCCGATCGACCGCGTCGTGCAATTCTGGATCGCCCTGGGCTTCCAGGCTCCCGATCCGGACGAGCAGATGTTCTCCCAGCGCGACCTTGAGGTCCTGCACAAGTGGCACGATCTCGTCGAGTCGGGGGCCATCGACACGGCTACGTCTCGCTCGCTCCTGCGCGCCAATTCTCACCTGGCCGACCGTCTCGCCCTGTGGCAGTACGAGGCCCTGGTTGAGGACTCGTCGCGCCGCCTGATGCTGGACGATACGACGGCTCGCATGTACGTGCTCGACCATATGCGCGAGTACATCGATGTCTTCCAGGAAATGTTCGTCTACTCCTGGCGTCGTCAGCTCGAGGCGACCCTGTCGCGTTTCGACCGTGAGGTCTCTCAGCGCGGGCACGAGGAGCGTCATAGTCGCTTCCCCCTCAACCGCTGCCTCGGTTTCGTGGACATGGTCTCCTACACCTCCTCCTCCACGATCCTCGGTGATTCCCTGGTGGGCCTCATCGAGCGCTTCGAGGAAGAGAGTCGGACCGCGGTCATCGAGGAGGGCGGGCGCGTCGTCAAGATGATCGGCGATGCGGTCCTGTACATCGCCGATGATCTGCCGACCGGCCTGCGCGTGGCGACCGCCCTGATCGAACGCTTGAATGCCGACGATGAGATGCTGCCCGTGCGCGCCTCCTTCGTTCGTGGCGACGTGTTTTCCCGCTCCGGCGACGTCTTCGGTCCGACCGTCAATCTCGCGTCTCGCCTCGTGGACATCGCGCCGGTCGGTAAGATTCTCACCGACCCCGCTACGGCTGCTGCGATCGCCGCTGGTAAGGGTGGTGAGGGCTACCGCCTCGAGGAGTTCCCGACCGCAGACTTGCGCGGTTTTGGGCCGGTGTCACCCTACCTTCTCTCGTCTCGCGTGGCCTGAGTCGACCTGTCTCACACCGTTGATATCGGCGTCCGGGCGGGACGCCGATTTGGTCAAGAACGGTGAAAGTTTTGGTTCGGAATTGCTAAGATGAGCGCGTGACTACAGTTCTCCTCGTTGAAGACGATCCGGCTATCTCCGAGCCCTTGACCCGCGCTCTGGGCAGGGAAGGGTACGACGTGCGCGCGCACGCCACGGGCGCCGAGGCCCTCGCCGACATTCGCGGCGTCGACCTGGTTGTTCTGGACCTGGGCCTGCCCGACATGGACGGCCTGGACGTGGCCCGCGAGGTCCGCGCCTCCGGCAACCGCGTGCCGATCCTGATCCTGACTGCCCGCACGGACGAGGTCGACATGGTCGTCGGCCTGGACGCGGGCGCCGACGACTACGTGACCAAGCCCTTCCGCCTCGCCGAGCTCCTCGCCCGCGTGCGCGCCCTCCTGCGCCGCCAGGTCGCCGAGCCCGCCGAGGGTGAGCTGCGCGCCCAGGACGTCCGCATGGACGTCGCCGCCCACCGCGCCTTCGTCGGCGACGTCGAGCTGAGCCTGACAGCCAAGGAATTCGACCTGCTGCGCGTCCTGCTGCGCGAGGCTGGCTCGGTCGTCGCACGCGACACCCTCATGCGCGAGGTGTGGGGCTCCGATCCGACCGGCTCGACGAAGACCCTTGACATGCACGTGTCCTGGCTGCGCCGCAAGCTCGGCGACGACGCCACCGACCCGCACTACATCACGACCGTGCGCGGGATGGGCTTCCGCTTCGAGAGCGCGCGCTGATCCGTCACTAAAGGAGGGGGTGCCATGCGCGCACGCGCGGTGAGGATGATTGTGTCCGTCGTCGCCGTCGTGTGCGTCGTCATGGGCGTGCCCGGCGCGTTTTTTGCCTCGGTAGCCATCTGGACCTCCGAGCAGAACAGCCTCGAGGTATCCGCTCAACGCGTCGTGCAGAACATCGACCGGCGCAGGGCGGCGGGGGAGAGGACCGACAAGGAATCTGTGGCTCCGCTCGTCTCCGAACTGGCCGAGGGCGGTGACCAGATCAGCTACCGCATCATGGTGCCCGGCGAAAACCTCATCACCAATGAGACGCAGCCGACCGGGCGTATCCTCTCCGCGTTCGCCGAGTCCCCCCAGCGGCGTCAGCGTGCAGCTGACCTCATCGGCGTCGGTGGCGACCACTCGCATCCTGTGGGCGTGCGGCATGTTTGGGGCTGGCATGGCCGGGTCCATGCTGATCGGCTGGCTGATGGCACGCTCCCTGTCGCGTTCCCTGTCCGCTCCGCTCATCTACCTGGCCGCCCAGGCCGAGCAAATCGGGTCGGGAGGGGTGCGCGCCCGCGTGGAGCGCTCGGGCATCGAAGAGATCGACCTGGTCTCCGAGGAACTTGCGCGCACCGGCGAGCGCATGGCCGGACGACTGGCCGCGGAACGCCAGGCGGCCGCCGATGCCTCCCACCAGCTGCGCACACCGCTCACCGCGTTGTCGATGCGACTGGAGGAGATCGAACTCATTTCCTCCGAGGAAGAGGTGCGCGCAGAAGCTCGCACCTGCCTCGAACAGGTCGAGCGCATGACGAACGTCGTCTCCGAGCTGCTGGACGTGTCCAAGCGCGAGAGAGTGGCGGCTCCACCGAGGCCATCCACATTCTCGAAGTCTTTAACACCGCCCGCGAGGAGTGGGAGGACCAATTCGAGGCCGCGGGACGGCCCCTCGTCTTCCTCGACGAGGCCGAGCGCCCGATCCTGGCCGACGCTGGCAAACTCGGACAGGTGCTGGCTACCCTCATCGAGAACTCCCTGCGCTACGGCGGGGGTACCACACGCGTGTGGGCGCACGCAGGCTCCTCCAAGCGCGGCGTCGTCATCGAGGTCAGCGACGAAGGGGAGGGCATCGACGAGGCCCTGGCCCCCGACATTTTCGAAAAGGGTGTGTCTGGACACGGTTCGACGGGCATCGGACTGGCGCTGGCCCACGACCTGGCACAGGCGATGGGTGGGCGCCTGGAGCTCAAGTCCAATACTCCTGCCGTTTTCACGATATCCGTCGCCGCAATCCCGGCGTCCCTGGACCCCGATCGCGTCATGCCCGAGGGGCCGCTCATTTCCATGGGACGCCGGTCGCGGCGCTTCTAAGAGCGGGGTAGATTGGGAGGCGTGGAACGCGATATGTTGACTCCTCCCACCGTTGCCGTCATTGGCGGCGGACAGCTGGCACGCATGATGCAGGAGAGCGCGATCGCGCTCGGTATTAATCTGCGAGCCCTCGTCGAGGCCGAGGATGGGTCCACCGGACAGGTGACCGTTGACAAAGCCGCCGGGATCCCCGCCGACCTGGACGCGGTCCGCGACCTCATCGACGGTGCAGACGTCCTCACCTTCGAACACGAGCACATTCCCACCCAGACCATGGAAGAGGCGGGCCGCGTCGTGTCTGTCCAGCCCCCGGCCAGTGCGCTCCTGTACGCCCAGGATAAGCTGGAGATGCGTGCGCGCCTGAGCGAGATGGGTATTCCTTGCCCGGCGTGGGCGTGCGTGGCAGACGCGGCCGAGCTGGAACGCTTCGGGGCGGTCATCGGCTGGCCCCTCATCGTCAAGACCCCGCGCGGCGGCTACGACGGCCACGGCGTCGCGGTCGCCCACAGCCCCGCAGACGTCGAGTCCTGGTGGGCAGGCGGCCCCCTTCTGGCCGAGGCCATGGTGCCCTTCACGGGCGAGGTCGCGGCCCTGCTGGCCCGCACGCCATCCGGCGAGATCGCATCCTGGCCCGTAGCCTCCACCGTTCAGGTGGGCGGCGTGTGCGCCGAGGTCACGGCCCCCGCCGTGGGTATCCGCCCCGAGACGGCCGCCGAGGCTCGCCGCATCGGCGAACGCATCGCCGCCGAGTTGGGCGTCACCGGCGTGCTCGCCGTCGAGATGTTTGTCGTCGGAGAGGGAGCGGACGAGCGTGTCCTCGTCAACGAGCTGGCCATGCGCCCCCACAACACGGGTCACTGGACCATCGACGGGGCCGTCACCAGCCAGTTCGAGCAGCACCTGCGCGCCGTCTTGGACCTGCCGCTGGGCTCGACCGACCTGAAGGCCCCCGGCTCCTACTCCGTCATGGTGAACCTGCTCGGCTCGTCGCATACCCAGCCCGCGCGTGCCCTGGCCGACGCGTTTGCGGCCGGGGGGCCGGGAGCGAAGGTCCACCTCTACGGCAAGGACGTGCGCCCGGGACGCAAGCTCGGCCACGTCACCGTCGTCGACAAGGATCCCGGCCTTGCCCTGACGCGCGCACGCGCCGCCGTCGACGCCTCAAGGGCTCTTCAGCCACCGACTAACCCACCACCGTGCGCGGTCGAGCGGCCAGGCCGCCCCGGCCTCGTCCACCTCCCGAAAGGACACACCATGACCACCGACCTCGACATCCAGCTCACGGCCACCGGACGCGCCCCACTCGTCGGCGTCGTCATGGGATCGGACTCGGACTGGCCGACCATGGAACCCGCCGTCGCCGCCCTGGCCGAGTTCGACATCGCCTGCGAGGTCGGCGTCGTCTCCGCCCACCGCATGCCCGAGGACATGGTCGCCTACGGCAGGAGCGCCTCGGAGCGCGGCCTGCGCGTCATCATCGCCGGAGCGGGCGGGGCCGCCCACCTGCCCGGCATGCTCGCCGCCCTCACCGAGCTGCCCGTTATCGGCGTGCCCGTTCCCCTCAAGCACCTCGACGGCGTCGACTCCTTGCACTCCATCGTCCAGATGCCCGCCGGCGTGCCTGTCGCGACCGTCTCGATCGCCGGTGCCCGCAACGCCGGCCTGCTCGCCGCACGGATCCTCGGAGCGGGCGAGGGAGCGCGCGCGCGCGGAGGGCCTGCGGGCCTCCATGCGCGACTTCCAGCAGAGCCTGCGTGACGTGGCCAGCGCAAAGGGGGCTGTCCTCGCCCATCGCGTCGCCGAGGACTACTGACAACCAACCACAAGCTGCGTGCGGGTGGGCGCGGGGGCTGTGCCCGTCGTATCCTGAACCCATGAGCATTCTCGTTTGTGGCGGCGCCGGCTACATCGGCGCCCATGTTGTCCGCCTCCTGCGTCAGCGCGGGGATCGCGTCGTCGTCGTCGACGACCTGTCCACCTCGAACGCCGCCCGAGTCGGGGACACACCCCTGGTTCGCCTCGACGTCGCTACCGATGAAGCCCGTTCCGTTCTCTCCAACCTCATGGTGGACGAGGACGTCACGGCCGTCATCCACTTCTCCGCGCGCAAGCAGGTCGGCGAGTCCGTCAAGCGTCCCACCTGGTACTACCAGCAGAACATCGGCGGCATGGCAAACGTCCTGGCCGCCATGGAGGACGCCGGCGTCGACCAGATGATCTTCTCGTCCTCGGCCGCCGTCTACGGCATGCCCAACGCCGAAATCGTCACCGAGGACATGGCCGGTCGCCCCATCAACCCCTACGGCGAGACCAAGCTGATCGGCGAGTGGATGATGGCCGACTGTGAGCGTGCCTGGGACCTGAAGTGGATCGGCCTGCGCTACTTCAACGTCGCTGGCGCCGGATGGACCGACCTGGCCGACCCCGCCATCATGAACCTGATCCCCATGGTCCTCGACCGCCTCGAGCGCGGGGAGAGCGCTAAGATCTTCGGCGCCGACTACGACACCCCCGACGGCACGTGCGTGCGCGACTACATCCACGTCCTGGATCTGGCCGAGGCCCACATCGCCGCCCTCGACGTCCTGGCCGAAGGCCGCCAGCCCGACCACCACACATACAACGTGGGCACCGGCCTGGGCACCTCCGTCCAGGAGATCATCGACGGCCTGCGCCGCGTGATCGGCTGGGACTTCCCCGTCGAGGTCCTCGAGCGCCGCGCCGGCGACCCGCCCAAGCTCATCGGCGATCCTCTCTCCATCGGCGTCGACCTGGGCTGGAAGGCCAACAACGGCCTCGACGAGATCCTGACCTCCGCCTGGGAAGGCTGGCAGGCGGGCCCGCGACCCATCACGGTGCCCGGCGCCTGACGGCCTTTTCTCCGCCTGACAAAGCCCCGGCCTCGTCCCTTCAGTGAGGGAACGAGGCCGGGATCCTTATGCGCTCGCCTGCCCGCGAGGTAGGGGCGGGCTCAGCCGACCTGGTTGAGGTCGGAGGATGTCAGCTTGCCGGTGCGCAGCTTCTCGAAGAAGTCGGGAGCAGTCTCGTCGCGCAGCAGGACCGCGGAGGCGCCCGCGCTGGTCGTGTAGTCAAGGGACTCAATCGGGGGCACGCCCATCAGCTCCTCGGAGGAAGCGCTGCGCAGCGCGAGCACGAGCGAACCGACCGTGAAAATCGACGAATCCTCATCGACCGTGAAAGACTTGGAACCTGCGCGCTCCACGTTCAGGGTCCTGGCCGGATTAATCAGGGTCGCGGGCGATGCCGCCGCGGAGACCACCTTGGAGATCACCTGACGCTGACGCTTCGTGCGGCCGATGTCGCCCTCCGGGTCCTGGTAACGCATGCGGGAGAACTGCAGGGCGGTCGTGCCGTCAACCGTATGGCAACCGGCGGTCCAGTTCAGGCCAGAGTACTCGTCGTTCGCGTCGTGGTCGTAGCACAGCTCCACGCCGCCGACCGCGTCCACCATGTCGGGTACCGCGCCCATGCCGATCTGGACGAAGTGATCGACGGTCAGGCCCGTCAGCTTCTCCACGGTCTCAACCAGCAGCTGCGGGCCGCCGTACGCGTAGGAGGCGTTGATCTTGTCCCAGCCCACGCCGGGAATCTCCGCGTAGGTGTCACGGGGGATCGACAGGGCGACGGCCTGGCCGTTAGGCGCGACGTTGACCAGCATGATCGAGTCGGCGCGCTCGGAGCCCTCAAAGCCGTCCTGCACCGCACCGTCCGCGCGCGAGTCCGAACCCGCCAGCAGGTACGTGGTGCCGGGTGTGTCTGCGCTGCCCGTCAGGGCGCTCACGCGACCGATGTTCGAGTTGGCGTCCCACACGAGGAAGCCACCCCATGCGAGGATGAGAACCAGCAGGAGAGACAGGGTCTTGAGGACCAGGTGACGACGGCGCTTGCGGCGAGGCCGCGGGGCCGTCGAGGGAGCGGAGGGCTGCGGCGCGCGCGTCGGTGGTGTGCTAGGCGCGCTCCTGTTGACAGTGACCTGATGTCCGCTCGAGCCCGAACCGGGCGCAAAGCTGGGTGCTGCGGAGGTGTGCTGACCCGAACCGGGCGCAAAGCTCGGCGCTGCGGAGGTGGGCTGACCCGAACCGGGCGCAAAGCTCGGCGCTGCGGAGGTGGGCTGACCCGAACCGGGCGCGTAGCTGCGAGGCGCGCCGGTGCGGCCACCGGCGGTGGGAGCAGAGCCGGGGGCGAAAGACGGGGGATTCGGAGCCACCGTGGTCTCGTCGAGGGAGGCGGCGGGACCCGGCGCGACCGTCGTCTGATCACGGGCGGAGTCCGGGCTCGGCGCGATGCTTGTCCGCTCGGGCGAGGACGACGGAGCGGGGACCTGGGGTGAGCGAGGCGAACGCACGGACTTACGCGGCGCGGACCCCGGGGCGAAAGACGGAGGAGGGACCGGCGCGGAGCGCCGCGGGAACAACGACGACGGATCGCGCTGGGGCTGATCCAGGGTGGGCGGCATCAGCGGGCGCGAGGAGTCGGCGCCGTCCTCAGAAATTCTCCACATCTGGGGAGCGATAGCCTCGGGGGGAGGAACGGGCGCGCCGGACGGAGCCTCCTGTCCGACGACGTGCACGTCATCGGAGCCGGGGCGGCGTCGTTTCGGGTTGGGTTGGAATGAGGGAGGAGTGCTCATTTGTCCTTCGGCGGGCAGATAGCGGCGTTCTTCTGGGCGGCAGCCTCGTTGGCCGCGTTGTTCTCAACGGAAGCGGACTGCGCGGTGTTATCCGTCGTGCTCTGAGCGGAGTCCTCGCTCGGGTCCACGGAAGGCGTCGCCGAGGGCGTGGGCGAGGGGGTGGCCTTGGCGGCCGTCGGGTCGGGGACGACCAGCTGCGCGCCGTTCCCGTCGGTGTAGGCCGTGCCCACGGGAAGGGCCTGGTCCTTCTTGAGCGCGTTCCACACGTTCGTGGCCATCGGCTCCGAGGGCACGCGGCGGTTAGGATCCCAGTCGGGCTCCGCCACCGGCAGCGTCACGAACTGCATGTTCGCGCGGTCTGTCTTGGACAAGACGTTGAGGAGCAGGGACGTGTCCGAGCTGGCGTCACCCAGGTTCTGGGACACGTTCACGGCCTGGATCGCGGCCTGCAGGAAGGTCAGGAGGGCGCCGGAGTCCGCCACGTAGTCCTTGGCTTGGAGCTCGCGCAGCATCGCGGAAATCAGCTGCTGCTGGCGGCCGATACGCGAAATGTCGGAGCCGTCGCCCTGGGCCTTGCGCGAGCGCATGTAGGCCAGCGACTGGGTTCCGTCCAGCTTCCAGCAACCCGCGTCGATGAAGAGACGGGCGGACTCGTCGTCGATGCGCTCGGGGATGTTGAACCAGATGCCGCCCAGAGCGTCGATCATGTTGATGAAGCCCGCGAAGTTAACGACCATAAACGCATCGATCGTCATGTTCGACATCTTCTCGACGGTCGACTTCACGCACGCGATACCGGGGGCGATATCCAGGTCGGTGTTGCCACCGTCGGCGCCATAGAACATGGCGTTGTTGAACATCTCGTTTTCGACCGGATCGCTGGTGGATCCGTCGCGTTGCTTGCACGCGGGAATATCGACGAGGGTGTCGCGAGGAATGGACAGGACCTGGACACGAGAACGGTCTGCACTGACGTGAATCACCATCGTCGAGTCGTTGCGCAGGCCGGGGACCTCGTCCTCGTCACCCGCTCCGATATCGCCGGAGGCACCGTTTCGCGAGTCCGTGCCGACAACGAGGATGTTGACGGCGCGTCCCTCGAAGGAGTCCGGGGTCGCCTTGCTCTGATCGCCCGACACGTAGGCGTTGATGTCGACGACGCGGTTGGCGAACTGGGTGCTCAGGCGCAGGTAGAGGAACCCTGCTGTCGAGGTGACGAAAAGGACACCTGCCATCAGAATGGCAAGTGTGCTGCGCAGGAGGCCAAACCGTCCGAAGTTAACAGCCGAGTGCTGGATCGGTCGCAGATTCACGTAACTCATCACTTGTAACCATATCGTTATCGGACGTATTTGTCGGGGAATGTCGCCGGGAAGCGGCGTGTTCCACTTCCAACTGAGCGCCGCCATCCTGGACTGAGTCGCCGGGAGAATCCGGCACGTTCTCGGGGGAAAGCACCCGTGAGAGGGCAATCGTCCGCGCGAGCAAAGCCATGCGAGCCTCCATGCGCGCCTCTCTCCGGTAGGAGGTTACCATCTGCGCGATGAGTGCGACGACGAGGCCGTAGACAATCAGGTTGACCCCCCGATCGACACCGATGGCGTGAGCTGCCCGGTTCGCCAGGGAGGGCACCAAGATGGCGACGAATGCGGCGGCGACGAGCATGCCGATGCCGATGCGCCGCAACGCGAGGGAGGAAGCAGAAGAGACGGGGCGGACCAGCCACCAGGCGGTTGCGCCCAGGGCGGCCAACAGCAGGACGCGGATAGCCAGGTATGTGCTCATCGTCCCCCCCAGCGCCAGGTCGACGACGATGTTGACGGAGTTGAGCAGGGGCTGGCCCTTGGCTCGCGAGTAGTCCGTGTAGGAGATCGTCACGGGATGCTCGGCGCCGCGTAGGCCCGAGGCCGCCAACTGCGAGACGATCTGCGAGGCGTGTGCCATGCGCGCATGGGTTAGGTGCACGTGGGAGAGCGCGTCGGCGCGAATGACGCGCAGCCCGTTGTGCGTGTCGGTGAGCGTCATGCCGGTGCGCGCGCGGGCCGCCGCGGCCCCGAGGCGCAGCATGGCGCGTTTGAGGGAACCGACCTGCGAGGGCACGCCATCGAGGAAACGGGAGCCGAGGACGAAAGCCAGGTCCTCCTCGCGCGCGCGATCAACCATCGCAGCGGCGTCGGCCGGATCGTGCTGGCCGTCCGCGTCGAAGGTGACGACGTAGCGGGCCCCGCGCGCCAGGGCCGCCTCGAAACCGGTCTGCAGGGCCGCTCCCTGGCCGAGGTTGAGCGGATGGGTTGCCGTGTAGGCCCCGGCGGAGCGAGCGATGGCGGCGGTGTCGTCACTCGAGGCGTCGTCCACAACAAGGACGTGGGGGGAACGCAGCGCGCACGCCAGTGACGACGCCCCCAATGACGGGGGCCTCGTTATACGCGGGAATCACGACCCACGCGTCCGTACGCTGCTCCATTTCTCCAGTGTCGCACATTGGAGTGTCCGCGCGCCTATAGTGTTGCTATCTGGCGGCCAACGCCTGATCAGTGGGAATGTGCTGATGGGACTACATAAGGGGGATACCGTGATCGAGCCCAGCGCCGACGTTGCACCCAGCGCGCAGGTTGCCTCCAGCGCGCGCGTGTGGCATCTGGCTCAGGTGCGCGAGGATGCGCTCATCGGCGAGGAGACCATCGTTGGGCGCGGCGCATACATCGGCGAGGGCGTCGTCGTGGGGCCTCGCTGCAAGATTCAGAATTACGCGCTCGTCTACGAGCCCGCCTCTCTGGCCGAGGGGGTCTTCGTCGGCCCCGCCGCCGTCTTCACGAACGATCACTGCCCGCGTGCGATCAACGCCGACGGAACCCTGAAAAGCGCCTCGGACTGGGAGGCGGTGGGCGTGACCGTTGAGCGCGGAGCCGCCATCGGGGCGCGCGCCGTGTGCGTGGCCCCCGTGCGCATCGGCGCGTGGGCCTGCGTGGGTGCCGGAGCGGTTGTCACGCGCGACGTTGCCCCCCCACGCCCTCGTCGTCGGCGTCCCGGCCCGCCGCGTCGGCTGGGTCGGCGAGGCCGGGGTTCCCCTCGTGTCGGCCGATGACTCGCCCGCGCCCGGCAGCGAGGCCGTGGCGCGCACGTGGGTCTGCCCGGACTCGGGCCGACGGTACGTCGAGCGCGAAGGCATCTTGGAGCCTGAGGGAGCCCAGGCCTCGTCCCCGCTCACCACCACGACACCCGATCCGACCCCTGAGGACGACCAGTGACACGTGCCTTCATCCCGCCCGCCCGCCCGCTCATCGGCGAAGAGGAGATCGAGGCGGTCGCGGCCGTCATGCGCACCGGCATGATCGCCCAGGGCCCGCAGGTGGCCGCCTTCGAGGAAGAGTTCGCCGCCGCGCTGGTGCCCGGAACGCGTGCCGTCGCCGTCAACTCCGGCACCTCCGCCCTGCACCTGGGGCTGCTCGCCGCGGGGATCGGGCCGGGGGATGAGGTCATCGTCCCCTCCTTCACCTTCGCGGCAACCGCGAACTCGGTCGCCATCACGGGCGCGACCCCGGTGTTCGCTGACATCGACCCGCGTACCTACACGCTCTCCCCGGCCGCCGTCGAGGCCGCGGTCACGAGCCGCACGCGCGCCATCATGCCCGTCCATCTCTACGGCCACCCCGCGCCCATGGAAGCCCTCCAGGCGATTGCCGACGCCCACGGGCTCCTGCTCTTCGAGGACGCCGCCCAGGCCCACGGCGCGACCCTGCGCGGGCGAGCGGTTGGCTCCTTCGGCGCGTTCGCGGCCTTCTCCTTCTACCCGACCAAGAACATGACCAGCGGCGAGGGCGGCATGGTCACCTCCACCGACGACGAACTCATCCGCGGCGTGCGGCTCGCGCGCAACCAGGGCATGGAGACGCGCTACGCCAACGAAATCGTGGGCCTCAACAATCGCATGACCGACATCCACGCAGCCATCGGGCGCGTCCAGCTGACGAAGGTCGGCGCGTGGACCGCCCAGCGCCAGGCCAACGCCGCGTTCCTGGACGCCCACCTGCGCGGCGTCACCGTCCCGCACGTCGCGCCCGGAGCTACGCACGTGTACCACCAGTACACGATCCGCGTGGAAGAGGACCGCGACGGGTTCGCCGCCGCCCTGCGCGAGGAGTACGGCGTCGGCTCGGGCGTCTACTACCCGATCCCGAACCACGAGCTGGCTTCCCTGGCCCGCTTCGCCCCCTGTGCGGAGCTGCCCGCCACGCGCGAGGCCGCCGACCAGGTGCTCTCCCTGCCGATCTACCCCTCCCTGACGCCCGCCGAGTTGGAGCGCATCGCCGGGGCCGTCAACGCGCTCGCGGAAGCAGGTGCCTGACATGACGATTCGCCTGGGAATCCTCGGCATCGGCTCGATGGGCCGCCACCACGTGCGCAACGCCCGCGCCACCGCCGGCGTGGACCTCGTGGCCCTCGCTGACCCGGGCGGCGACCGCTTCGGCGTCGCCGGGGACCTGCCCGTCCTGGGCGGCGTCGAGGAGCTGATCGAGGTCGGTATCGACGCCGCTATCATCGCCGCGCCCACCGCCCACCACGAGGAGGCCGCCCTGGCCCTGGCCGAGGCCGGGGTACACACCCTCGTCGAAAAGCCCCTCGCCACGAGCGTGGAGGCGGGCCGCCGCATCCGTGACGCCTTCGCGGACGCGGGCCTCGTCGGCGCCGTCGGCTACGTCGAGCGCTGCAACCCCGCCCTCATCGACATGCGCAGGCGCATCGCGCAGGGCCAGCTCGGCGAGATCGAGCAGATCGCGACCCGCCGTCAGTCGCCCTTCCCCGCGCGCATCAGCGACGTCGGCGTCGTCAAAGACCTGGCCACGCACGACGTGGACCTGGCCGCGTGGGTGGCCGGCGCCCCCTACGAGAGCATCTACGCGCGCACCTCGGCGCGCTCGGGGCGCCCCCACGAGGACATGATGGTCGCCTCGGGCGTGCTTGCAGGCGGCATCCTCGTCAACCACCTCGTCAACTGGCTGACCCCCTACAAGGACCGCACGACCATCGTGACGGGGGAGCGCGGCGCGCTCGTCGCCGACACCGCGATGGGGGACCTGACCTTCTACGAGAACGGCCACGCGCCCCTGCAGTGGGACGCCATCGCCGCCTTCCGCGGGGTGAGCGAGGGCCAGGTCGTGCGCTACGCCCTGACCAAGCGCGAGCCCCTCGCCCTCGAACACGAGCGCTTCCGCGACGCGATCCTCGGCGTGGGTGCCGAGCACGTCACCATGGACGAGGCCCTGGATAACCTGCGCGTCGTCGAGGCCATCCTCACCTCGGCCGCGTCCGGGCACTCCGTCGACCTGTAGGCCAGCGCCCGCTGGCCGAACCCTGGCCCGCACCCGGCCGTGCGGAGCGCTTCTCGCGACGTCGCGGGCCCCCGCTCGTTCCGTGTCTTTCCCGGCTCTTCGCATGTAAGGGTGTAGGAGGTGTCGGAGTGGGTCGGAGTGGGCCGGAGTGCAGGTGGTGGCGTGGGCGGTGTGCCCATCCTGCCGCCAGTAGGGTCCAGGTGCGCATGGAGGGGTGTGGCGGTGAGTGGTTCGGTGTGCCAGTTCCGCGTTTGTTCTTGTGTGTTGGGGCGCTGCACCCGATCCGTAGGCAATGCACCTCTTCTGTTCGGGTGCATCGCCACGTAACGGGTGCACCGCCACGTAACGGGTGCAGTGCCCCCGTGCTTGTGGCGGTTGTGGCGGCTGTCGGGGTTGCGGGGGTCTTCTGTGCTTGAGTTGTCTTCCGCTTGGGGTGTCTTCTGCTTGGGCTGCCTTCCGGGCTTGGGTTGTCTTCTGCTTGGGTCTTTGTGGCGCCTCATGTTGTGGTTCCTCAGAAATGTCGCACGTAATTCCCCGACATGTATTTCAAACATTGAAATCACATCGTTGGAATTCTGCGGTTTTCTCGATACCTATGAAAAGTTAGGGTACCCAAATTACGTGCGAGTTTTGGTTGATGAGGCGCCCCAGGCGAACTCCTGTGTTCGGTCGTCGTCCCACGACACTATCCACGATCCCCGGGACGCTTCGAACACCACCCCCACACCCCACAATGCGAAGAGCCAGAAAAGTCGCACGTAATTCCCCCGAGAGTATTTCAGGATTTGAAATCTGATCGTTGGAATCATGCGGTTTTCTCGATCCCTAAGAAAAGTGAGGGGACCCAAATTACGTGCGACATTGTGGGGGAACTATGTGCGGTGGGTGCAGCCCGCCACGGCCTCGTCCGGGCAGACGAACGCGCCCAGGCAGCCTGCACAGCAGACGCCTGGGCGCGCGAAGGAGGATCAGGCTTCGACGGCCTCGGTTCGGGGCTTCTCGTCGACTTCTTCGCGAGTGAGCAGGAGCCCGAACGTGATGGCCGCCGCGAAGCACACCGTGCCGAGCGCCCAGACCATGTTCGGGCCAACGGGCGCGCCCGGCCACCACCACACGGCCGTCTTGCTCATGTTGAACATGAGGACCGAGGAGCCGTGCGTGTAGCGCAGCAGCAGCACGAAGAGCGCCCAGAAATGCGTGCCCACCAGCAGCACTCCCACAGCAGCCGCCTGCGGGCGCGAGAGGGTACGCTCGCGGCGCTCCATCGTCAGCATGAAGAAGAGGAAGACGATCCACAGCGGCATCATGTAGCGAGGCTGGTAGGTCGCGACGTTGTTGAAGCCCTGGAGAATGCCGAGGAGCGTGGGCACGCCCGCCATTGCGCCGACCAGCATGAGCAGCGTCATCGCCTTGCGCCACGACCACGTGCGCGCACCGGCGACAAACACGGCGCCGGCGATCACGAGGCCAACCGTGGACACGGAGCCGTTGTAGTCCACGTCGAGCCAACCCGGACCCCAGCGGTAGCCGTAGAAACCGGCGAGGTACTGGGGCAGGTAGGACATGTTGTCGCCGATCAGTGAGATCAGCGAACGCGGCTCGCCCTCCGCCGTGGCCAGGTGGGTGGAGGCCACGTTCGTGGAGCGCATGATGATGATGCCGATGATCGAGGAGACGACGGCGAGCAGCGCCTCGGGCCAACGATCGCGACGCCAGCGCACCGCGAAGGCCAGCGCGGCGGTGACGACGAACAGGAAGAAGGCCGAGTCGCCGCGCGACGTGCACGCCAGGACGGCACCCAGCGCGGCCGCGCCGTTCAGGCACCAGCGGCGCCAGCCGAGCGACTGCGTGGCAGCCCACAAGCCGGCCGCGAACGCGAAGACACCGGTGAAGGCCCACGAGGAGGGGTTGTTAGACGCGATGAAGTAGATGCCCATGGGCGTCCACGCGGCCGGAATCGCCAAGACGTAGCCGCGGCGCATGGCGCTGGGCATGAGCGCGCCGATGGCGCCGATCAAGACGATCGCGATGCCGATGTTGATAAGACGCATCGTCACGCCCGCCCGGTCGGCGTCGTGGGCGATGAAATGGTGATGGAACTGGTAGTAGCCCCACGGATAGTTGCCGTCGTCCCACCGGTCGGTGACCATCGTGCGGTCGTCGGAGTTGTTGAGCGCACACACGGCGGAATCCTCGCCGTGGAAGGCGTAGCAAGCGACCTTCGTGGAGGAAACGGACTCGGGAACGACCGGGCCGAACGTGCCGCGGTCCGTGTAGCCGGTCGAACAGCCGGACTCGCTCAGCGGGGGAGGACACCAGATGGAACCCAGGTGATAGTCATCGTCCGGGGACGCGCCCAGGGGGAGGACACGGCCCACGCGGCGCCCACGCCGCACACCGATAGGACGAGGCCGATGACGCCCATGATGCGCCAGGCGCGCACGGGCAGCCCGAAGCGGCGCGCGGACGGGGCCGAGTGCTGCGCCGGAGCCGAGTGCTGCGCCGGGGCCTGCCGTGTGCGCTCCTCCTGTTTGGGGCGTTCCTCGCGGGAGGCACGGCCCTGGCGCGCGAGGGCTTCCTCGGGGGCGCTGCGCTCCTCCTTGGCGAGGTGTTCCTCTGTGGCGGGGCGGGCCTCGTCGGTGGGGCGGGCCTCGTCGGTGGGACGAGCCGCCTCGCGGGGCGCGTCGGCCTCCTGGGGCAGGTCCGCGTCCGAAGCGCGCTCCTCGCCTCGGGCGAGCTCGGAGTCCTGGGAATGGTCAGATGTCGTCATGGAGAAAGAATCCTTGCTGTGACTGTGCTCCGGGGATCAGCGCCCGGCTGCGGCGCGGAAGGCCTGCGCATGGACAAGGGCGGCGCGCTCCCAGGTGAACTCCTCAGAGCGGGCGATGGCTGCCTGGCCCAGCTGCGCGCGGCGCGCCGGATCGTTCATCAGGTCGGTGAGGGCCTCGGCAATCGAATCGGGCGTGATGTCGCAGTAGGCGACGGCGTCGCCGCCGACCTCGGGCAGGGAGGTCAGGCGGGTGGTCAGCGTCGCGGCGCCGCAGCTCATGGCCTCCAGGACGGGCAGACCAAAGCCCTCGGCGATCGAGGGGTAGGCCAGCACGACGCAGCCGGAGAGGAAACCGGGCAGGTCCTCCAGGGGCAGGTAGCCGGGGCGCAGCACCGTTAGGTGCGAGGGGACCGAGGCCAGGGCGGGGTCGATGTCCTCGTCCCACCCCTTGCCGCCGGCCAGGACCAGCGCGGGCGGGTTCGGCATGTCGGCGACGGCCTTGGTCCAGCCGCGCACCAGGTTCGGCACGTTCTTACGCGGCTCCAGGGTGCCGAGGAAGCCGATGTACTCCTGGCCCTCCAAGCCCAGGGACTTCTTGACGCGGGCGCGCTCGTCGTCGTCGACGGGGTGGAAGATCGTCCGGTCCACGCCGTGGTAGGCGACGTAGAACTGCGAGGCTGCCCGCCGGCGTACTTGATCGTCTCGTCGCGCGTGGCCTCCGAGGGCACCACGAGGGCCGAAGCGCGGCGGATCGCGCGGCGGATCGCGAAGGTGAAGAACTTCTGCTTCATGCGCGAGTGCGCCTGCGGGTGAGAGAAGAAGGTCGCGTCGTGCAACGTGATGACGACGGGAACGCCCGGGAACTGCGGGCAGGTGTAGTGGGGGGAGTGGAGCACGTCGGGGCGGACCTTGCGGATGAGCGAGGGCAACCCCGTCTGCTCCCACGCGAAACGCATCGGACGAGACTCGAAGCGAGGGGAAATCGGGATAATGCGAGCGGATGGCAGGCGCGTGGCGAAGTGCTCCGCGTCGCGCTCTTGCACCGCCATCGTGAGTTTAACGCCCTGGGCCTCCAGTTCGGGCACCAGATCGTCCACGTAGCGGCCCACTCCGCCGAGATTCGCGGGGATCGCGGTGGCGTCCATGAGGACGTGGACGGGTTTGGACGGCAGGGAGGAAGGCATCATGATCTCCGGTCGTTGCGAGGGGTCTTCTCATTGTATGCCACGACGTGGCCGGGCAGACTCTGACATGCATCTCAACTATCCTGTAGATATGAGTGTGCGCATCGGAATGGTCGTTGAACAGATGTGGCAGCCCGTGCCCGGTGGCTCGGGACGATACATCGTAGAGGTCGCCTCCCGCCTGGCATCCCAGGGGGTGCGCGCCGTGGGTATCGCCGCGCGCCACGGAAGAAACGAGGCCAGCCCCCAGCAGGTGGGACTGTCGATCCCTGTGCTCAACTCCGCGTTGCCGCGCCGGGCGCTGTACGCCGCCTGGGATCGCCTCGCCACGCCCAGCGCGGACCGGATGCTCGGCGTGCGCTCGGGCAGGGGAGCGCAGGTCCTGCACGCGACCACCTGGGCGATCCCCCCCGACGTCGCTCCCGTTGGCCGTCACCGTCCACGACGTCGCCTTCCTGCGCGATGCTAGCCACTTCACCGCCCACGGGGCCGCCTACTTTAACCGCGCCCTGGACATCACCAAGCGCCGCGCCGACGCGGTCATCGTCCCCTCCGAGGCCACCGCGCGCGACTGCGTCGAGGCGGGCATCGACGAGTCCATCATCACGGTCATCCCCCACGGCCTGACCCACACGCCCGTCACCGACGCTCAGGTGGAGGACTTCCGCGCCCGCCACGGCCTGGCCCGGCCCTACATCCTGTGGGTGGGCACGCGCGAGCCCCGCAAGAACCTGGCGACGCTGCTGCGCGCCTACCGAGCCATGGCCTCGTCCACGGACCTTGACCTGGTCCTCGTGGGGCCCGCCGGGTGGGGCGAAGACCCCGAATGGGGGGACTTGCCCGAGGCGCGCACCCACGTCCTGGGTCGCCTGGACGACACCGACCTGGCCTGCGCGTATGCGGGCGCGCGCGTCTTCACCTTCCCCTCGATCTGGGAGGGCTTCGGCCTTCCCGTCCTCGAGGCCATGGCGCACGGCACGCCCGTCGTCACCTCCGCCGACACCTGCATGGCCGAGATTACGGGCACAGACGCGGGGCTCCTCGTGCCGGCGACCGACCCCGATGCGCTCGCGGGCGCCCTGGAAGCCGCCGCGGGACGCGAGCACGACCGCCTGGCCGCAGCCGGCCTCGTGCGGGCCCGCGACTACACGTGGGAGGCCTCCGCGGCTGCTCACGCCCGCCTCTACGAGTCCCTGGCGGTGACCCCGTGAGCACCCCGACCACCCACAACGCAGCGCCGGCGGGACAGGGGAGGGGAGCGCGACGCAGCGCCCGCGTCGTCCTCGTCAACTGGAAAAACGCGCCCCTGACACTGCGCGCCGCCCGGTCGATCGCCCCCCAGCTGAGGGCGCGCGACACCCTGATCCTGGTCGACAACGGCTCGGGGGACGACTCCCTCGACGTCCTGGCCGCGCACCTGCCCGAGCTGCGCGCGCTCGCGGGCGCTGGCCCCGGCTCGAGCGCGCCCGGCGCCGCCGTGGAGATCGTCAACGCGGGCGTCAACGACGGCTTTGGCGCGGGCGTCATGGCGGGGGCGAGCGACCTGCGCGAGGGGGCCCTCGTGCTGCTCAACAACGACGCGACGGTGCGCGACGGCTTTCTTGACGCGCTCCTGGACCCGCTGGCCGACCCAATGGTCGGGGCGACGACCGCCCTCATTCTCCTGGCCGGACGCTACCGCGAGGCGCGCGACGACGAGGCCGTGGCCCTGAGCGGGAACGGTCCCACGCGCTGGGTGCGACTCAGTGACGACGAGGCCCGGGCCGGGCTGGGCGCAATCCTGGTCAACTCAACCGGTAACATCGTGGATTCTTCCGGCAACGGCCAGGACCGCGACTGGCTGGTGCCGGTCGCACAGCTCGCCGCCCCCGAACAAGTCTTCGGCATCTGTGGGGGCGCGTGCGCGATCCGGCGTGATGCCTGGGAGGAAGTCGGCGGCATCCGCACAGACCTGTTCATGTACTACGAGGACACGGACCTGTCCTACAAGCTACGCGAGGCCGGATACGACGTGCGCTTCGTGCGCCAGGCCGTTGTGGACCACGAGCACGCGGCCTCCTCGGACGCAACCTCGCCCATGTTCGCTCGTGTCAACGCCCGCAACCGCCTGATCGTCGCTGCCGAGCACGCCTCGTGGCAGGTGATTACCTCGGCGCTGGTGCGCTCCGTCGTGCGAGCCGCGCGCGCCGGATTCCGCGGTCCGGCCGCCCACGGTGTCGCTCAGGGAATCGCCGCCATTCCGGGTGCTTTGCGCCGTCGGCACGCGCGCAATTCGCGCCGAGCCGGCGCTCACCTTCGCTGACTCCTTGTCGCACAGGAAACGCTGAAAAGTGAGTAATGATACAGTGCTGGGGGTAGGGATGGATCACTCCTCGGTCAAGTCCGATCCCCTCAGGCGCTAAACTGTCGAACATGACACAGACGAATCCGCTGGTGCGTAAGTTCGCGAAGGGTGCCTCCTACCTCAAACGACACGGGGGTCGCATGACGGCAGCCCGTCTCTTGCAGGGGCTGGGCAATCAGATTGCTAACTCCGGTAAGGGCAAAGGCAAGGGACAGTACCCGCTTGGGATGCTCGTCAAGTTTGCTGACGCCGCCGCCCTCGACTGGGTGAGCGAGCCTGACTGGAAGAAGGATCCGCGCCCCGTGGGCGAGGGCCCGTACGTGACGGCGTGGATCATGTCGCCCCCCGGGGAGTCCTCCGGCGGACACCAGAACATCTTCCGTTTCCTGTCCTACCTGGAGGCCGCCGGCCACCGGGTCAAGATTTTCCTCTACTGGTCCCAGTCGATTCCCGTCGACGCCGACCGCGTGCGCGACATGATCGATCGCTCCAGCAACTATCCCAACCTCAAGGCGACCTACGCCCTGTACGATCCGGCTGTCGGCGTCGGCGATGACGTCGACGCGATCTTCGCGACCGGCTGGGAAACCGCCTACCCCGCCTACCTGGATCGCTCGCGCGCCCGCCGCTTCTACTTCGTCCAGGACTTCGAGCCCTCGTTCTACCCGGTCGGCTCGGAGAACCAGCTCGCCGAAAACACCTACCGCTTCGGTTTCGAGGCCTTCACCGCGGGCAAGTGGCTGGCCACCAAGCTCCACGACGAATACGGCATGACGACCCACCCCTTCGACTTCGCCGCCGAGATGACGCTGTACAAGCGCACGAACGATGAGCGCCGCAAGGACGTTTTCTTCTACGCGCGCCCGGTCACCATGCGCCGCGGATTCGAGCTGGGCTGCATGGTCCTGGCCGACGTCAAGAAGCGCCGCCCCGACATCCGCATCCACATGGCTGGCTGGGACGTGTCGGAGTGGAAGGTTCCCTTCGAGTACGTCAACCACGGTGCCATGAGCCTTGAGGAGCTCTCGCCCCTGTACAACAAGTGCGCGGTCGCTCTGGTCATGAGCCTGACGAATCTGTCACTGCTCCCCCTCGAGCTGGCCTCGTGCGGCACGATCCCCGTCGTCAACGACGCGCCGAACAACAGGCTCGTCTCCGATAACCCGTGCATCGACTACGTTCCGCTCTCGCCCGGCGCCATGGCCACGGAGATCATCCGTGTCGTCGATGCCCCCGACCAGGTGGAGCGTTCGCGCGAGGCCGCCGCCTCTGCCACCACGCTCAGCTGGGAAGACTCCGGACGCCAGTTCGTCTCCGATTTTGAGGGGGCCATGAATGCCTAACATTCTGGTGGTCGGAGGAAATGGCTTCCTCGGCTCTCACCTCGTGGATGCGCTGGCCGCGCAGGAAGGCACGTTTATCCGCGCCTTCGACATGTTCGGCAACGGGGAGCACTGGAAGGCCTCGGGAGTCGAGGCCTTCGACGGGAACTTCCTGAACACCGACGACATCGCGCGCGCCGTGTCGGGCATGGACGTCGTCGTGCATATGCTCTCCACGACGGATCCCGCGACGGCCGAAAACGACCCGACGCTGGACGTGCGCACCAACATCCAGGGCAGCATCGATCTGTTCCGCGCGTGCGTGGACGCCGGGGTCAGCCACGTGTACTACGCCTCGAGCGGCGGCACGATCTACGGCGACCAGGACAAGGAAAGCTACTGCGAGGACGATCGCACCCTGCCGGTGTCCCCCTACGGCATCGGTAAGCTCACCATCGAGAACTACATGCGCTTCTTCGCGCGCAAGTATGACCTGAAATCGACGTCGCTGCGCATCTCGAACCCATACGGCACGCGCCAGAACCCGCACAAGCGCCAGGGCATCATCCCGATCTTCCTGCGTCACGTGCTCAACGGCGAGGCGCTGACCGTCATGGGGGACGGCTCCATGTTCCGCGACTACATCTACGTGGAAGACTTCGCGACCATCGTCTCCACGATGATCGCGCGCGGTGCCTCGCGTTCCGTCTACAACATCGGATCGGGACGCAAGACCACCGTTTCCGAGATCGTCGCCTCCATCGAGCGCGTCACCGGGACGACGCCCGCGATTGAGCACATCCCCACCCCCTCGACCTACCTCCTCGGATCCGTGCTCAACACGGAACGAGTCAACAACGAATTTGGCCCCTTCACAATGACGCCGCTCGACGAGGGGATCGCGAAAACCCTGGCAGGAGATTCAAGCGCATGGTTACTAAATCGGACTACGTGGACGCGAAGGACGCCTCGCTGGACGCCAGCGTCGTCATTCTGACCTACAACGGCGAGCAGCATATCGACGAGATCCTCGCCTCGCTGACGAACCAGCGTTTCGACGGCACCTACGAGATCCTCGTCATCGACTCCGGCTCGACCGACTCCACGCTCGACCTCATCGCGAAGTACCCGTCCGTACGCCTGGTGCAGATCCCCAACAGCGAGTTCGGGCACGGCAAGACCCGTAACCTCGGCGCGCACCTGGCCAAGGGCCGCATCGTCGCCTACCTGACGCACGACGCCACCCCGGCCTCGGACAGGTGGCTCCACGAGATCACCGCGCCGTTTGCGATCTCCGACCGCATCGTCGCCGTCATGGGCGCCCAGATCCCGCGCCCGGACGCCTTCCCGCTGCTGCGCTACGAGATCAAGGGCGTCTTCAACGGCTTCGGCCCGGGCTTTGGCACCACCCTGTTCTACGAGGACGACTTCATCCAGGACGAGGGCGTGCGCAACGCCGTCACCTTCTACTCCGACGTGAACTCCGCCGCCCGCAAGGACATTCTCACCGGCGAGGTTCCCTACCGTGACGTCTCCTACGCCGAGGACCAGCTCCTGGGCCGCGACGTCATCGCGGCCGGATACATCAAGGCCTATGCACCGCGCGCCGCCGTCCTGCACTCCAACGAGATGACCGTCTCCGAGTACGACGACCGCATGTTCGAGGAGACCCAGGGCCTGCGCGAGGTCGGCATCGACGTCGCCATGCCCTCGATTCCGACGGTCGTCCGCATGGTCACGACGGGTATCCTCAAGGACGCCCTGCGCCTGGCCCGCGACCGCGAGGTGGGTAAGCGCCGCAAGATCAGCGGTTTCTTCCTCAATCCTGCCTACCACGTGCAGAAGTGGAGGGGGCGTGCGCCGCGGCGTTCGCTCCCCGCTCAAGCGCTATGGTCAGTAAGGGACCAGACGGTCAGATATAGTGAGTTGGTATGACTGAATCAACGACCCCTTCCCCCGGGTCCTCGCTTGCACTGCGTGTTGAGCGCATCGAGGCCCAACCCCTGCGAGAGCTGGGTGACAAGAGCGGTCTGGTGGCGGGCACGAAGCGTGCGTTCGTCGACGTCTGGAACCGTCGAGAACTGCTGCGCCTGCTCATCAACCGCGAGCTCAAGGCCCGCTACAAGGACTCGAACCTCGGCTTCGTCTGGTCGCTGTTCAAGCCCCTGTCGCAGCTCCTCATCTACTTCATCGTCATCGGCCAGTTCCTGGGCGCGGCGAGGGGCATCCCGTCCTTCGCGATCTTCGTGTTCACCGGCCTGACGGCCTGGGGCTTCTTCCTCGAAGCAGTCACCGGCGGAACGGGATCAATCGTCGCCAACTCCGGCCTGGTGAAAAAGGTCTACCTGCCACGCGAGATTTTCCCGCTTTCGACGCTGGGAACATCCGCCGTCAACTCCGCGATTCAGCTGGCCATCCTGCTGGGCGCGATCCTTGTGACGGGCTCTCTCCCATCGGTGGCGCAGCTGGCCTACCTGCCCTTCGCTCTTATCGTGTTGGTCGTCTACGCGACCCTGTTCGGGCTGCTCCTGTCCGCGCTCAACGTCTACATGCGCGACATCCAGCACCTCATCGAGGTCATCACCTTCCTGGCGTTCTGGGCCTCGCCGATCGTCTACTCCTACAGCTACGTGCAAAAGGCTCTCGAGACGAACTACCCGATCGCGCACGAGATCTACCTGTCCAATCCCGTGACCTTAGCGATCCTCGGATTCCAGAAGTCGCTGTGGGCGGCTGGCGTCGACCAGCCCTACCCCTCGCACCTCATGATCCGCCTGGTCCTCGCGGCGCTTGTTGGCGTCGTCCTGATCTTCGGGGCGCACCGTGTCTTCGCTCGCCTCGAAGGCAACTTTGCTCAGGAGCTGTAATGTCAATGCCTGAAGTCGTCCGCGTTCAGGACGTTTCCAAGGTCTTCAAACTTCACCGGGACACCTCGGTTAAGGACCGCGTGCTGCACTCCTCGCGCGCGCGGGTGGAGGAGTTCCACGCCCTCGACAACGTGAGCGTGGACGTGCGCCTCAACGAGTCCGTGGGCCTCATGGGCCACAACGGCTCCGGCAAGTCCACCCTGCTCAAGATCATGGGCTCCATCATCCGCCCGACCAGCGGCCGCGTGACCACCCGCGGGCGCATGGCCGCCCTCCTCGAGCTCGGCGCGGGTTTCCACCAGGACCTGACGGGACGCGAAAACGTGTTCCTCAACGCCTCGATCCTGGGCATGACGCGCGCGGAAACCGAAGCCGCCTTCGACGACATCGTCGCCTTCTCCGGCATCGAACAGTTCATCGACACCCAGGTGAAGTTCTACTTCCTCGGGCATGTACGTGCGCCTCGCCTTCGCGGTCGCCGTCCACTCCGACCCCGACGTCCTCCTCGTCGATGAGGTCCTCGCGGTGGGTGACGAGCCCTTCCAGCGCAAGTGCATGGACAAGATCCATTCCTTCCAGACCGAGGGACGTGCCATCGTCCTGGTGTCCCACTCCGCCGAGCAGGTCGAGTCCGTGTGTACGCGCGGCGTCGTCCTGGACCACGGCAAGCTCGTCTTCGACGGCTCGACTTCGGATGCGGTGCGCATCCTGCGTGAGGGATTCCAGCGAGACGCGCTGGCCGCCCCCGTGCACACCGAGGAAACCGGCTTCATCACGATCCGCGACATTTCCATGACGGACCAGGGCGGCGAGCCCATCCGCGTGGCGCACACCGGCGACACGATCTGCATCCGCATGGACCTGACCGCGTCCAAGCGGATCGAGAACTGGGTGACCGCCTTCTCGCTGGATACCAACCTGGGTCAGAAGCTGCACTACTACAACTCGCGTAACTCCGGTGCGACCCTGCCCGCCATTGAGGGCGACGCGACGGTGATCATCACCGTGCCGACCCTGACCCTGGGCGAGGGCATGTATCGGATGAACGTGTCCATCGACGACGCCGGCGGGCAGCCCTTCGCTCAGCGCGACGGCGCCTGGGACCTCGTCGTTCAAGGAAATGGAATCGGCTCGGGACCCGTGGCGCTGGATTCGTCCATCGCCGTCGAGTCCTAACGCGGCGCCTGCGCCAACCTGCGATCTGCCCCGCGTTTATGTCCGTGCTGGCGTACGGCATAATGGTGGCAGAGTCGATCGCACTCGACAACACAACCCGACACGCCCCTCGGGCGCGCAAAGGAGAAAACCCATGAAGATCGTCGTGACCGGCGGCGCCGGCTTTATCGGAGCGAATTTCGTTCATACGCTCCTCGAGGACCACCCGGACGTCGACGTCGTCGTCCTGGACAAGTTCACCTACGCGGGCAACCGCGCGTCCCTGACCGACGTTCCTGCCGAGCTGGCGTCGCGCCTGACCGTTGTCGAGGGCGACATCGCCGACGCCGATCTGGTCGACGGCGTCGTGGCCGGGGCCGATGCGGTGGTCCACTTCGCCGCGGAGTCCCACAACGACAACTCGCTGCTGGACCCCTCGCCTTTCATCCAGACGAACCTGGTGGGCACCTTCACCCTGCTGGAGGCCGTGCGCCGCCACAAGGTGCGCTTCCACCACATCTCCACCGACGAGGTGTATGGCGACCTGGAGCTGGACGATCCCGCGAAGTTCACGCCCACCACGCCCTACAACCCCTCCTCGCCCTACTCCTCCTCCAAGGCGGGTTCGGACCTGCTGGTGCGCGCCTGGGTGCGTTCCTTTGGCGTGGAGGCCACGATCTCGAACTGCTCGAACAACTACGGCCCCTACCAGCACATCGAGAAGTTCATCCCGCGTATGATCACGAACCGCCTGCGCGGCGTGCGTCCGCGCCTGTACGGCGACGGCCTGAACGTTCGCGACTGGATCCACGTGCGCGACCACAACACGGCCGTGTGGGACATCCTCATGAAGGGCCGCATCGGCGAGACCTACCTGATCGGCGCGGACGGGGAGACCAACAACCGCGACGTCGTGGCCATCCTCAACGAGCTGATGGGCTTTGCCCCCGACGATTTCGATCACGTCAACGACCGCCCGGGCCACGACCTGCGCTACGCGATCGACAACTCCAAGCTCGTCAACGAGCTGGGCTGGCAGCCGCGGTTCACGAACTTCCGCGACGGCCTGGCCGACACGATTGCCTGGTACACCGAGAACGAGGCCTGGTGGGCCCCGCTGAAGGAGGCCGTCGAGGCCAAGTACGCTGCCGAGGGGCACTGATCCCTTGGGCAACGTGACCCGAGACGACGGGAGGCCTCGTCCCCGCGTCACCGTCTCATGGCCACCTATAACGGGATGGCCGAGGCCGGGGCGTGGCTCGACGAGCAGGTGGACTCCGTGCTCGCCCAGGTGGGCGTGGACGTCCGCCTCGTCGTCTCCGATGACGCGTCGAGCGACGGGACCCGCTCCCACCTTGAGGAGCGCGCCGCGTCCGATCCGCGCATCACCGTGCTGCCCCAGCGCGACGGTCAACCCGGGGTGACGGGTAATTTTCTGCACCTGTTCACGACGCACGTTCCCGACGGCTCCTACGTGGCCTTCACGGATCAGGACGACGTGTGGCACAGGGACAAGCTGGAGTCACAGCTGGCCCTGATGGACTCGACGGGGGCGGATGTTGTGTCCTCCAATGTGACGTCCTTCGAGTCCCTGCCCGGTGGCGGCGTGGGGGAGCGCCACCTCATTCGTAAGTCGCAGCCGATGCGCGACTGGGATTTCCTCTTCGAGGCCGCCGGTCCCGGCTCGACGTACGTCTTTTCTCCCCAAGCGCACAGCGCCCTCGTGGAGGTCATCAACCGTTTGGACTACTCGCGCATCGGCGTGCACGACTGGTACGTGTACGCCCTCGCGCGCGCGATTGGTCTGACCTGGGTCATCGGCGAGGAACCGACCCTGGAATACCGACAGCACGGGGGCAACGTCCAGGGAGCCAACTCCGGGTCCGGCGCGCGCGATGCACGCATGGAGAAGCTGCGCAACGGCTTCTACCGCAACCAGTTCATCCTGACGGCACGCGCCGCCCAGCAGGTCGGTGCCTTCGACGCCCCGCGTCGCATCGAGCTCGCGCAGATCCTGCGCGAACTCGAAGCTGACAGTCAGTGGGCGCGCCTGCGTTTCGCCCTGCGCTACCGCCAGATCCGGCGCGACCGCCTCGAGGGCATCAAGCTCGCGGCCGCCAGATTCTTGCGCGTCTGGTAAGCGCCGGGGCTGCCCCCTAGCGGGCGTAGCGGGCCAGCCCCGCGTCTACGGCCTCGGTGGTCACAATCTGCGCAAGCATCTCCGGCGAGACCTGCGTGGGGTCGATGAGCACCACGGAGCGTCCCGCCATCCACTGATCGAGCACTTGCCCGGCACCCGTGCGTCCCTCCCACAGCAGTGCGACGCGACCTCCGCTGAGGTTCGCGGGCGCGCGCAGGCCAGCCAGGGCCTCGTCACGGGCATCGGCGAGCAGGTCGGGTGTGTCGATGATGAGGGAGTCGGGCTGCATCGCGATTTCCGCCAGGGCGTCGACGGCCCCGCCGAGCTCGCCGTCCCACGCGACGGACAGGTAGGTGGGGGACTGGGCCAGGACGTGCGCTCCCGCCTCGAGGGCGGCTCTCGCCTCGGAGTCCACGGTGTTTGTGACCAGGAGGTCGCCGGGCAGCGGTCGGCGCGTGTCGAGGAGCTCCCAGCCCATTGCGCGCGCGGCGATCTGCCAGAGGGCATCCTGCCATGGCTGAAGAGTCGTGTAGATGCGCGTCGGTGTCGGTTCGCCCGCGCCGAAAAGGTCCGCGGCGAGCTCGGTTGTCAAGTAATTAGCTACCTTTGAGAGCCATTTGCTGACCACGGGGCCGCCCAGCTCAACGCGCTCTTTACCATACTGGGTCAGAGCGGGGCCTGACCATCCGTTAACCACGCCGATGAGCGATGAGAGCCTGGTCACATTATTATCGGGAAAATTGCTCATGGTTGAGAGTATATCGAAGGTCCCAGGCGTTCTAAGTGTCGGGTAACTGTGAAGGCCTTACAAAAGTGCAAGGATCTACCGGCGGGTCAGGTGCTAATCTTAAGGTCTCAATAACGCGAAACCGCTTGACTTCCTGCAATGACACGCGTGTAATTCTCGTATTGATCGATTCGTTATAAGGAGTCTCCGCATGTGGAACATCTTCGGTGACGGACCCCTCGAGTGGTCCGAGGACGCCGATGCGGCGCTGTACGCCCGCGTTGACGGCCCCCCTTGCGTGGCAGCAGCATGCGCTGTGCGCGCAGACGGATCCCGAAGCTTTCTTCCCCGAAAAGGGCGGCTCCACTCGCGAGGCCAAGGCTGTTTGTCAGGCCTGCCAGGTTCGCGAAGACTGCCTCGAGTACGCGCTCGCGAACGATGAGCGTTTCGGCATCTGGGGTGGCATGTCGGAGCGCGAGAGGCGGCGCTTGCGCCGTATGGCCGGTTGAGTCCCGCTTTGCGCGCCGTCGGCGCCATCCTTGTCACGAAGGGGGATGCGCCGCTCACCCAGTCCGTTTTACGGGCCATCGAGAATCAATCGGTGGCCCCGGATTCGTTGACCATCATCGACGTTGCAGGGCGTCATGTCACACCGTTCCCCGCTGACCTCGTGCCTCAGGGTGCAGAACTTGTGCGCGTGGGCCGCGCACGCACCCTCGGCGGCGCCATCCGTCGCGCGCACGCGCAGGGCGCAGCGTTCGCCTCCGCGCCGTGGTGGTGGATCCTGCACGACGACTCAGTACCCGAGGCCGAGTGCCTGAGCCAGCTTGTCCAGGCCGCGGTCGTGGGCAAGACCGTTGGGGCCGTCGGCGTGAAACAGATCAGCTGGGACGGGACACGCCTGCTCGAACTCGGTATCTTCGCGACCTCGAGCGCACGCCGCCTCGAGCGGATCGGCGACGATGAAATCGACCAGGGCCAGTACGACGGCACGACCGACGTCCTGGGCGTCGGTACCGCCGGCATGCTCCTGCGCGCAGAGGCATACGAGACCATTGGCGGATTCGATCCCGCCCTCGGACCCTTCGGCGATGGCCTGGACATGGGTCGGCGCCTCCACCTGGCCGGCTACCGCGTCATCGTGGCCCCCCGCGCACGCGTTCGCCATGCCCGTTCCTCGATGACTCCCGGGATCGACCCGACCGAGGCCTCGTTCCTGTCACAGGATCACGAGGACCCCGAGGCCGTGGCTCGCCTGGTCGCCGCGCAGGCGAAGTCCTTCCGGCGGCGCCGCTACGCCCAAATGTACAACTGGTGCAAGGCTGTGCCCGCCCTCGTTCTTCCTTTCCTGGCACTGTGGCTGCTCGTGTGGACCCCTGCCCGCGCCCTCGGTCGCTTTATCACGGGGCGGGCCGCCCTGGCCCTGCCCGAAATCGCCGCACTGCTCTCCCTGATGGCGGCCACGCCGCGCCTGCTGGCCGGGCGAGCCCGCGCCGCTCAGTCGCGCACGGTACCCCGATCCGCCCTGCGCGCCCTCGAAATCACGCCCGCCTCGCTGCGTAAGGAACCGGCCGGGGGCGAGGAGGACGAGCACGGCGAGCGCATCGACCCGCTCATCCTCGCGTCGATGCGTTCCTATCGCATCCGCTCTGTCTCCACTGCCGTCGGCCTGCTCGCGCTCACCTCGCTGATTGCGGGCATCCAATGGTGGGGCTTCGCCTCCGGCATTGTCGGCGGCGCGTGGGCCTCGCTGCCCTCCTCGTGGTCCGAACTGTGGGCCGCCGCGTGGGCCGGGTGGATCCCCGGCGGCGACGGATACGCCGGGGGAGCGGACCCGCTGACCATCCTCATGGCGCTGCTGAGCGCTCCCGTGGCCCCATTCGGCGTCACTCCTGGCGCGGTCGCCACGACCCTGCTCGTCGCTTCCAGCCCGCTGGCCGCGATCCTGGCGTGGGTGCCCACACGCTCGCTCACCTCGTCTCTGCGCGTGCGTTTCTTGGTCTCCCTGGCCTGGGCGCTGTCTCCCGCCCTGTTGCTCAGTGCCTCGCACGGCTCGCTCGCCGGAGCGTTGGCGCACCTCGCGGTGCCCGTCCTGGCCGCCTACTGCGTCCCCGCAGCCCCGCCGCTGATGGTTGCCGGTGCTTCGGGCGTCGCCGCCGCGCCAGTCAACCCGCGAACGGTTAACGCCGGATGTGCGGGCCTGTCCCTCCTCGTCCTGGCGTGCTGCGCGCCGTGGACGCTGCCCCTCGGCCTGGCGGCCCTCCTGTGGCGCGCCCGCCGCAGCGCCGTCGTGGCCATGCCCGCCGCGGTCGTCCTCGCGCCCACTACGTCTCGATCATTGCCCACCCGTCTGCCTGGGTCGCCCTGACCTCCGCGAGTGGGGGGAGTGCACGCGTACACGCGGGCCAGCTCCTGGTTCGCCGCGCTCGGCATGCCCGCCGCGCCACAGGACAGCTTCGAAGCGATCGCCTTCGGCGTCCTCGGCGGCGCCGTCCTCGCGCTGGCGCTTGTGGCGGCGGCACGCCACCGCTCTCTTCGCATGATCGCCCTGGTTAGCCTCGGCCTCGTCGCCGCAGCGTGCGGCTGGGCCGCCTCCCACGTCGGCGTCGGCCTGGACGGTGCCCTCGTGGCCTACGCGTGGACGTCGCCCGCATTCTCGCTCTCCTTCGGCGCTTTCCTCCTGGCCGCCACGCAGGTGGGTCGCAGCGCAGCCCAGGACGAGGAGGACTCCCACCAACCTGCGTGGGATGCCTCCGGCGGTCTGGTCCTGCGGGCCGCGGCAGCGCTCGCCTGCTGTGTCCTCGTCGCGGTGGGCGCCACCCACGCCGCAGTCTCCTTCGCGAGCCGCGCCGACGCCTCGGAGACACCGACCTACGCGCTCGCCCAGCGTGAAACCGTTTCGCCCGTGGCCACCCCCATTATTTCCGCCGTCGGCTCCCAGGCACAGCGTTCGCCACGTGCCGGGCGCGTCCTGGTCCTCGACGGCGATCCCACGAACGGAGCTGTCGACGCGGCCTGTGGCGCGGCGCGGGACCGACCCTGACCGATTCCTCACCCACCGTGCGCGCCCTCGCTCTGGCGCGCGCCCGCTCCGGTGCGAGCGAGGGGACGGTGGCCGACCCGGCGGCGCAATCCCTCGCGCAGGCCGCCTACACCCTGGTGGTCTACCCTGACGACGCGACCGTGGAGACGCTGGCCGCCCACGACGTCGACACGATCCTCGTGCCCGACGGTGCCAGCGGCGCCCAGGCGCTCGCATTTGGCCTCGATCGCGCGGCCGGGCTGGAAAAGGTCGGCGCGACCAACAGCGGTACCGTGTGGCGCGTGCGCCCGAGCGGTGTCAAGCCCTCGCGCGTGCGCGTCGAATCCGCCGGTGGCGTCTCCACGGACGTGGGAGCCTCCCAGCTGCGCGTGGACGGCGACGTCAACGCGATCGGCACGCTCGTCCTCGCCGAACGCGCCGACTCCGGCTGGTACGCGAGCGTTGACGGAACTGCCCTGAGCGCCGTCGAACCGGCCGACGGCTGGGCGCAGGCCTTCGATATGCCCGCCGCCGGGCACCTGACTGTCACTACAGCGCCTGGTGGATTATTCCCTGGCGCATCGGTGCGGGCATCTGCCTGGTGATCGCGGCAGCCAGCGCCCTATCCGTGTGGAGGAAGAGATGACAACGCCTCGCAACGCGACTCTGGCCACGCTCGGAGTCGCCGTGATTGCCGCCGCCGCGCTGGCCACGGGCTCCCTGCTCATCGACCCTGCGCCCACGACCGTTGGTGGCACCGCGCAGAGCGCGCACCCCTCGCAGGTGGAGCTGGCCTGCCCCGCGGGCCTCGTCGATCCATTCGATACGTCCAACGTTGCCCGAGCCGCGACCTGGTCTTCGCTGTCTGCCTCCCCGATCACCCCCGCTCCCGACTCGATCACCGGCACCGGTGGAACCATTCCGACCGGTCTGACGCTGGTCGGGCAGGGCGGCGGCGAACTGGCGGGCCTGAGTGCGGTTGGCTGCGCCGCGCCCCGTACCTCCCAGTGGATCGCTGCGGGGGCCACGACCTCGGGCGCCGACATGGTCCTCATCCTGTCCAACCCAAGCCCCACGGCCTCGGTCGTCTCCATCGACGGCTACGGCGCCTACGGTCCCCTCAACGCTTCTCCCCGCCAGGTCACGGTGGCCGCCAACTCGGCCGTGTCCGTGCTGCTGGCAGGCTGGTTCCCCGACGAGAACTCGCTGGCCATCCACATCCAGGCCGACGGTGGGGGCATCGCTGCCTGGGCGCAGGCCTCCCTGATGGATGGTGAGATTCCGCAGGGAGCCACGCTCGCCTCCGCAGTTGTTCCCTCGACCACGCAGACAATCCTCGGGGTTGACCCCAAAGGGCACCTCGCTGCTGCGCCTCGTGTCCCCTTCCGGTGACGCCCACGTGAACGTATCCGTCGCCGACTCCACGGGCGTGCACCCGCTGGGCGGTGGCGAGGCCACCGTCGCCGAGGGCTCGACCTTGGAGATGCCCCTCGACGGCGCCACCAAGGATGCCTCTCCGATCGCGCTGATCGTGACCTCGGACCGCGAGGTCGTCGCGCAGACGACGACGATCACGCTGGGCTCGCCGTGGGTCGAGCGTGCCAACGCCTGGATCATGCGCTCCAACGCCGTCCCGGCCACGACTCTGACGCAGGCGGCGATCCCCGGTCGCTCGTCGCTCGAGGCCATGGCCACCCAGCAGCTGTCTGCCGCCCCGATCCGTCGCACTGCCCTGGAGACCGAGTCCGGCGTGAACGGGACTCGCGCGAGGCTGCTGCTGTACGCTCCCCTGAGCCCTGACGACGAGGCCGTTGCCCAGGCGGGCGATGACGCGGCGCAGTCCGCGGCTCCCGCCCCCACGGCCACGCCCAACATCTGGGCCTCGCCCTCGCCCAGCGCCACGACGAGCGGTGAGGTGGGCGACGCGCAGTCCACCGGCACCAGTCCGTCCACGCCCGGGGCCATCGCCGTTAACGTCGCGGGAAGCACGGTCTACGTGGCTCCCGGCGTGCCCACCCTGGTCGAGCTGCCCGAGGCTGCGGGACAGCTGAGCGCGGCATCGCCGATTCAGGCCGCCGTCGTCATCTCGGCCGATACACCCGTGGGTCGGATGACCACCACGTGGAACGTGGGCACCGAGGGCATTAGCGCCGTCAACGGATCGATCCGCGCCACCAATTAAGACTCAGCCGGGAGCGCCGTTAGCGCATCGCGTCGTCGATTTCGTCGGGCGGCAGGGCCAGGATGTGGCTGATGCGCTCCACCAGCACCCTGCGCGTCACCGCGCCCACCTCCTCGAGAGGGCACCGCAGCGTGATCGGCAGGCGGTAGACGACGATCCGATCGTGCAGGCCACGGCGACGATCCGCGGGGAAGATACGCGCCACGACGACATTGTGGGACTCCCAGGCAGCCGGGTTCGACGGAGGAACATCCTCGACCCCGAACTCGATCGTGGCCACCTGCGGCCAGCGCTCAATCAGCTCGGACACGAGCTCCCCGACCATCAGATCAAAGTCCTCGCGCCGCGTGCGCCACGCCGGAGTACCCGGGAAAAACAGGGGACCGCGAGGCCCGCGACCGTGCCGGTCGCGGCTCCTTACATGGCGTCTGGTCGCAAACACTCCACCAGGGTAGGTCCATGGCGTGCTGGAGCGCGCGATACGGGCACAGAGTGTCGTACTCTTAGGTGCGTGATTGCCCAACGACACTGCTCCAAGCCCGGCTGCTCAACCGTCGCCGTCGCTACCCTGACCTACGACTACCGTGACTCGACGGTCGTCGTCGGCCCCCTCGCCACCGTTGCCGACCCCAATTCCTACGACCTGTGTGACGAGCACGCCCAAAACCTTAAAGCGCCCCTGGGGTGGCAGGTCGTTCGCCTGGCCACCAACTTCGAGCCGGCGCCTCCTTCGGGCGACGACCTTGCCGCTCTCGTCGACGCCGTGCGCAGGGTCGCGCAAGAGGCGAAGCACGCCCCGGCCTCGGCCCCGGAGGCACGCGCCCCGCGGACCGGTCCCTTCGGCTCCGCCCGCTCTGCGGGCAGCCCCGATACGTCCAGCCCCCTGGACCCCTCCAGTCCCTATGCGCGCAGGCGCGCCCAATTCACCGTCGTGGACGGCGAGGACGGGGCGACCGACCGTTGACCCCTACAAGCCGAAGCGGGCGCGCGTGGCCTCGTTGAAGCGCGCCTGACCGGCGGCGCGACGCTCGACCTCGCGTCCCCATACCCGGTCCCTGCGCGCCACGAGAACGGCGGCAATCACAAGCTCAGGGTGCAGCCCCTGCGGCAGCGGCGTCTGCACGCGCCTGCTCAGGCGATTGGCGAGGGACGCGCCGACCTCTTCCCGAATGTGCGGGTTGAGGCTCCTATTCGTGGCGAGAAAGGCACGCGCCTCGGAGACGAGAGACTCATCGAGGGGAAGGATCGTCGCGGTGGCCGCCCACTCCGCCAGGCCCGGGGGCATCACGAGGGGCGGGTAGAACGCTGCTGACCCTGCGAGCACACCATCGTCCCGGCCGCCACGTCGCCCAGACGCTTGCCTTTGGAGTTGAGTACCTCCGACGCCAACGCAAGGCCACCCACCAGCGCCCAATTCTCCAGGAGGCCAACGCCCATGCGCACCGCTGAGTGACGCGCGGTGATCGGGCCGCCGTCGTCGCGCACAACGGCCAGGTTGAAAGCCCACTTGCCCAGCGAACGACCACGGGTCACGACTTCGATCGTCATCGGCAGGATGAACGTCGTGACAGCGATCAGCACGACGGTAAAGACTCTTTGGCTTGACGAGGACATCTCCACGTTCAGGCGCAGGAATAACTTCAGGATCAAAAGAGCGGCCATGATGTACATCGTGCCGTCCATAACTGCGGAGCCGAATCGTTCCCCCGGGGGAGGCCGGCGTGATGTCGAGGCTCACTGCCTCGCCGGTGCGGACGTAATCGTCCTGAATCTGGCTCGACTGACTGCGTTGCGCGCTCATATATGACACGCTAGTCCAATGGACATCGATGTGCTGCGGGTGAGCGGAAAAAGCGAGTGGAAGCGTCTGGAGGAACTGACGCACGCCCGAACGCTGAGCGGACCAGAGATTGATGAGCTGGACCGCCTCTATCGGTCGGCTACGACCGATCTGGCGAGGGTGCGTACGCACAGCCCCGATCCCGACCTGATCGCGGAGCTGTCCCGTATTCTGTCGGCGGCACGCGGGCGCTTGGCGGGCACCGGCGGGCTGACGGGACGTGGAATTGCCCGTTTTTCATGGTGTCGCTGCCTGTGACGCTCTATCGTATTCGCTGGGTGATCGTCGGGGTTATGGCGGTCTTCATCGCGCTGTGTGTCATCCAGGCGCACTATCTGATAACCACCCCTGCTGCCATGAATGAGCTGGGCACGCCCGAGCAGCTGCGCCGCTATGCCCAGGAAGACTTCGTCTGGTACTACAGTCAGGACACCCATTCCGAATTTGCGATGTCCGTGTGGGCGAATAACTCCTGGGTGTCCCTCCAGGGCATCGCAACGGGTATTTCGGGCGTGTATCCGCTCTACCTTCTGTGGGGCAACGCCATGGCGTTGGGAACATCTGGCGCTGTCGTGATTGAGTACGCGAGCGCGTGGCACTTTTTCCGCTTCATCCTGCCTCACGGACTGCCCGAGCTGACGGCCGTGTTTATCGCGATCGCGGCGGGTCTTCGGGTCTTTTGGGCGCTCGTCGCGCCGGGGGCTGCGACCCGGTTCCAGGCTGTCGGACAGGCGGCGCGTGCCTCGATCACGGTTGCGGTGGGGTGCGCGATCCTCCTGGCGGGTTCGGGCATTCTGGAGGGTTTCGTGACGCCTTCGGCGCTGCCCGACGCCGTGAAGATCTCGCTCGGCGTGGCGTTGACGGCAGCCACATGGGCCTACATTCTGATCCTGGGCCGACGCGCCGACCGGGCTGGTGCTAGCGCTGACGTCGGCATCGACGCGGGGTACTACCAGCCGGTCGCTGGCTGAGCGAAGGGCCGTTGCCCGGCCACCGGCACGAGGCCGTGGCTGGCTCAGCGACGCGCGCGGGTGGGGACCCGGCGGGGGAGTGGGCTAGAGGCGACCGGCCTTCTTCAGCTCGATGTAGCGGTCGGCCGTGCGCGCGGGCAGGAGGTCTGCGGAGACCTGGAGGGTCAGGGCTCCTGCTGTTCGAGCGTCCTGCGCCCCGGCCTCGTCGGCTCGCTGTGCGAGCGCTGCCGAGGCCGCCAGGAAGACTTCCTCGGCATCCGCGCGCCCCTTCCTGGCGCGAAGCTCGTCGGGGTCGGTGGCCGAGGCGACGAGAACTGTGTGGCGCTTGGTAAGGCGCGCGAGGGCGTCCGTGAAGTCGGTGTCCATGCCGGCGGGCGGGATCTGGGTTGCCAGGACGACGAAGGCGGCGTGGCGCACGGTCTGTTCGATGGCGGTGGCAGCCTCGGTCCAGTCGGTGACGTCCAGGCGCGGGGAAATGTCCGTGAAGGTGCGGGCGAGGTTTTCGATCACCGAGGCGCCGCGCACGCCGGACACGCGGGCGCGCACGCGCGAATCGATGGCGATGACGTGGACCTTGTCGCCTGCGCGATCGGCCAGCGCGGCCAGCAGCAGAGTCGTTTCGATGGAGGAATCCAGGCGGGGCGCGCACCCCAGGGCGATGGAGTCGACCTCCGTGTGCGTGGGGGCTCCCAGCAGCGCGGAGGAGGCTCGCCCGCAGTCCACGACGATGACGACATGGCGGTCGCGTTCGGGCCGCCACTGGCGCACCATCAGTTCGGGGGAGCGCGCGGAGGCGCGCCAGTCGATGTCGCGCGGGTCGTCTCCTTCTACGTAGGAGCGCAGGGAGTCGAACTCGGTGCCGACCCCGCGCAGAGTCGTGGGTGTCGTGCCTTCCAGCTCGTGCAGGCGCGCCAGGCGCGAGGGCAGCAGGACGCGTGCCTTGAACTCGGGGAGGACGGACAGCGTCAGGGGTGCCTCGAAACTGGCCTGGCGGGCCCCCAAGTGCAGCGGTCCCCAGGATCGGACGGTGACGACGTCGGCGTGGCGGGTGCCCCGGCGCGTGGGAGCCAGCGTCGTGACAACTTTCGTCGACGATCCCGCGTCGATGCGCACGCGCCTGCGCGCAGGAGTGGCGTTCAGGGAAGGCGGCCACGCGTCGCGCACGTCCAGGGTCATGCGTCGCTTCGTCGTGTTGACCAGGCGCAGCGTGGCCTCGGTCGTCTGGTCGGCCCGGATCGGCCCGGTGACCGAGCGCGACAGGCGCAGGGTACGAGGCGAGGGGGCTCCGAGCGCGTCGATGACGCACACGGCGACGACCAGACCAAACCACACCCACGCGAAGGTTCGCGACGGGGCGAAGATGAGGGGGACGAGCCCGACGAGGACGAGAAGCGCGCTGCGCGCCGAGACAGTCATGGGACGCCTTAGCGGGGGACGGGAGTGGCCGCCAGGACTCCCGAGATCACGTTGACTGCCGTGATTCCCTCGAGGTTGGCTTCCGCGCGCAGGCCCAGGCGGTGGGCCAGCGTCGAGGGAGCCATGGTCTTGACATCGTCGGGGGTGACGAAGCCGCGGCCCTGGAGGAAGGCCCACACGCGTGCGGTGCGCAGCAGCGAGGTCGCGCCGCGCGGAGACACGCCCAGTCGCACAGCGGGGGAGGTACGCGTCGCCCGGCACACGTCCACCAGGTACGCCATGACGGCGGGGGCGACTTCGATGCGGGAAGCGGCCTCGCGGGCGGCGTGGATGTCGGCTGCACCGGCGACCGGATGAATCCCGGCCTCGGTCAGGGACCGGGGGTTAAAACCGGCCTGGTGGCGGGCGATGATGTCGATCTCCGCCTCGCGCGACGGCAGCGGCAGCTCGAGCTTGAGCAAGAAACGGTCCAGCTGCGCCTCGGGCAGGGGGTAGGTGCCCTCGTATTCGACGGGGTTTTGGGTGGCGATGACCATGAACGGTTCGGGCAGCGCGCGCGTGGCGCCGTCGATGGAGACCGTGTGTTCTTCCATGGCCTCCAGGAGCGCCGACTGGGTCTTGGGCGGTGTTCGGTTGATCTCGTCGGCCAGGAGCAGGTTCGTAAAGACGGGGCCCGGACGGAAGACGAACTCGGAGCGGCCGGCGTCCCAGATCATGGAGCCGGTGATGTCGGCGGGCATCAGGTCGGGGGTGAACTGAATGCGCGCCATCTCCACGTCAAGCGCCTGAGCGAGGGTGCGCACCAGGAGTGTCTTGGCGACGCCCGGGACGCCCTCCAGCAGGGTGTGTCCGCCAGCGACCAAGGAGACAATGAGCCCGGTGACGGCGGCGTCCTGCCCGACAACGGCCTTGCCAATCTCGGACTTGAGGGCCAGGAGCGCCTCCTGTGTGCTCTTTTCCGAGGTGGTCAGGGACCGGCCCGACCACCCCTCGCCCGTGGGCGCCGCGAACGAGGCCGGGGCGGGCTGAGCCGGCTGTGCGGGCTGTGCGGGCTGTGCGGGCTGAGTGGGCGCCATTGACGGGGGCCCGTAGGCGACGGGAGGCATGGAGGGGGCCGGGTAGCTCTGCCCGGATGCAGCGCCGGTAGAACCGTGGTGAGGGCTGGGCGTGGGGCCAGGAACAGGGCTAGTCATGGCGAATCTCCTTCTCGAGGGCGTCGAGGTCGTTGGCGAGTGTGACGAGAGCGGCTTCATTGCGTGGGGGAGGACCCCACAGAAGAGTAAGGAAGCGTGAGGGAGGCAATCCTCGTTGGACGAGTGCGTCAATGAGGACCTGGCGATCTGCGGTGTGAGCGACGCCGAGAACTGAGGCGATGCTCGAGGCCGAGGCGCTGCGCAGGGCGCTGGCCGCGTGCTCGTAGGAGCGTTGCGAACGCATCAGGCGGGCCTTACCGACGAGGGTCTCAGCGGCGGGCACTTCGACCGGCAGCCGCTCGGGGGTCAGGGGACCGAGCCTGCGGCCCATAGCGACGGCGGCCAACAGGACAGCGCCGATCGTCATCAGGAACGCGGGAGCCACGTACGGCGACTCGGTGGGAGTCACCTGCTTGTCATCGAGGGCGTTGTAATAGGAAGCAACGTGCCAAGCGACCTTGGGCGTGCGCCCAATCGCGTTGATCGCGAGCGCCGCGTTTCCACGGTCCACGATCGCTCGGTTGCGCACGCGCACCGAATCCGGAATGATCGCGCGGAAGCGGCCTTGCTCGGCGCGTTCGGCGTACGCGAAATCCTCCCCGTTGGTGGTAAAACAGAGCTCCCAACCGGCGGAGGAGCCGGAGAGCACATACTTGGTAGACGTGAGCTCGCGAGCTCGGGCAGCGATCTCGGAGGAGCATCCCGGAGCAGTCAGCGTGTCGTATGTGCCTGCGCGCTGGGAGGACAGGCCGTCCAGGTAGGGTTCCGTCCCGTATTCCTCTTCCAATCCGATGTAGACGACGTTGGCTCGCGTCTCTATTTGCTGGATTTGCGCGCTGGTCAAACGGGACGGGAAAACGACGACGAGGGTCGTGTTCTCATCCACCGTCACCGCCTTGTCGAAGGACACTTCCTCCACCGATGCGCCGCGGTTGCTCAGCACCTGCGCGAGAGCACGTGCCCCGTCGCCCGTCGGGTTACGCGGGCCCACGGGCGTGGAGTTCATGCCTCCCTCCGGCAACAAGCCGATGGCCACCAGGACGAGGATGATGAGAACGACGATCAAGATCGCGGGGCGCGCAGCGCTCGCGCGCTCGCGAGCGGAAGGAGTAACGACGGAGACCTGACGTGCTTTCATGCGTGATCCTGCGCCTTTCGGCACTGTGACAGCAAGCCGGGCGTGAAATCGCGCAGGGCCGATACGTCCTGCTCGCCCACGGAAGAATGTCCGTAGCGCACGCCGTCGAAGGTGCGGGCATGGTGGGACAGCGCGGGCCCGTGCTCGGGAACGAGGCGCGTCGCGGCCTGCGCCGCCTCACGCGCCGTCAAGCCTGGCGTCGCCGCGACAACCTCACAGTCGTCCAACCCCGCAACCATGAGACGGTAGGACCACACGTAGGCCAGATTCCAGTCCTTGGCGGCCACGGCCTCGTCAAGAGCGCGGCGAATGTCTTGCGTGGTGGTCTCCTCCTCGAACACCGAGTGGGAGGCGCGCTTGGCCAAACGAATCGGATTGAGTATCAATGCGATCGCAATCACAGCGATCGCAATGATTGCCAGGATCATGAGGATGAGCGATAAGGGCACAGAACCGGAGCCGCGATAGGAGAATGCTTCGCCGATCCTCTCCAGGACCGTCGTCACGAAATCCAGCACCGGCCTGGAATCAGTCTGGTACACGGCACGCGAGAGTTCCTCACTGAGCCACGACTGGGCCTCACCCTCGTCAGGTGTCAGAGGAACATCGCACGCAAACATGGTAGCCACCGCCTACGCCTGGCTTGCCTGGGCCAGAATGATGGCGAAGTTTCTCTGCGGATCCTCTCGTCGACGTACATGAGAGTCTGATAGGCCGAGGTGATCGGGACGATCAGCGCATACGACAGCGTCTGGATGCCTACCAAGAGGGCGGCCGAGGCGATGAACGAGGTCGAGCCAAAGGGATTTTGCGCCGATGGATCGATGGTTGCGAACATGACGATCGACAAGACGCTGCCGAGCACCTGATTGATCATGCCAGCAATGAAGCTGGTGATGAAAGAGATGAGGAACAGTCGTCCGAACGTCAACCAGAACGTCCCCCTGGTCAGCGCCCACGAACGTTTGATGGCCTCAACGGGTCGTCGCTGCTCAAGAACCACGCAGATCGGGGCGTACAAACAACGAACGGCCAGCGCGAAACACCCGAGTGAAACGGGGAACAGGAGGGCGAGTTCGGCAAAGACAGTATTGATGACGGTCTCGGAGCTTACGGCGTAATAAGCGAAAAACGTGGCGATGAAGACTGCCGCCCAGAGCATGAGAGGCGCTCCGACGATCAGCATCAGGAGGAGCGCGGTTCCTACCATGGCCAGCAGTCGAGGCTTGACCTGCGCCCACGCCTCGCGGAACGTGGCCTTTTTCCGATGACCAACTGGGATACAGCCGAGGCCAGGACTCCGTCGAGCAGTACGCCTCCGAGACCAGACAGAGCGAGCAGGCCGACGTAACCAAGCACGATCCCGATGAACCACAGGGTGAATGAATCACCCAGAGAATCTGCAGTCGCCTGCGGATCTGACAGAGTGTCTCCCATCGAAGACAAGCCAAAGAATGGAACCGCGACGAGTGCGCCGCTTGCGAGCGCCACGACGGACGTGACGATCAGCGTGAATCCGAAGAGTACCGCCGGGTTCTTGCGCAAGGCGCTAAAAGACCCCTTCAATAGGTCTCCAACGACCAGCGGGCGCAGTGGGATGATGCCCGGTTTGGGAGCCCACCCCCACGCGGCGCCTTGACTGTAGCCGGAGGCGTCTGGCGCGCTGTTGGCCGCTGCGGTGTAGCCGGGTCCGGGTCCTGGGGCGGTGTAGCCGGGTCCGGGTCCTGGGGCGGTGTAGCCGGATTGGGTTCCGGGGGCGGTGTAGGCCGTACCCGCGGCGGGGGACGCATAGCCGGGCTGAGAGCTGTGCGCCTCCTGCCCTGCCTGGTTGTCAGACTGGGTGGGATCGGGTGAGGTCCACGGGGAACTCATCAGTACCTCCAGGTTGCCTGTGTTGTGCTGGTCTCAATCCTGCCATAGGAGGAGGCACAGCGAAACCTCATATCAGTTAGAAAAACGATCATTGCCGTGGCAATGTCTCGCATCCGTGACGATTTCGTGACACTATCGGGATATGAGTTCGCGCATCCTCGTCGTCGACGACGACGTCGCCCTGGCCGAGATGATCGGCATCGTCCTCCAGAACGAGGGCTTCCGTGTTGTCTTTTGTTCCGACGGATCACAAGCGCTTGCTCACTTTCAGGAACATAATCCTGACCTTGTTCTCCTGGACGTCATGCTGCCCGGGATGGATGGTTTCGACGTGTGTCGGGCGATCCGTCGAGTCTCCGACGCTCCGATCGTAATGTTGACCGCTCGTTCTGACACCTCCGATGTAGTCACCGGACTCGAGGCCGGAGCGGACGACTACGTGCCCAAGCCCTTCAAGCCCAAGGAACTGGTGGCGCGCGTGCGCGCTCGCCTGCGTGGGCGTGAGGACTCCCAGACCGACGAGGGGCTCACGCTCCAGGACCTCACGATCGACGTCGCTGGCCACATCGTGAAACGCGGCGGTCGCGTCATTGCGCTGACGCCCCTCGAGTTCGACCTGCTGGCCACGCTCGCGCGTGCGCCCTGGAAGGTTTTTTCTCGCGAGGAGCTGCTCGAGCAGGTGTGGGGCTACCGCCACGCCGCCGACACGCGACTGGTGAACGTTCACGTGCAGCGTCTGCGTTCCAAGATTGAACGCGACCCGGAAAGCCCGAGCTGGTCGTCACCGTCCGCGGGGTTGGGTACCGTGCCGGCGCGGGTGCGTAGTCACCGCGCGGGGCGCTTCGTTCGCACCGTCACCTCCTCGAGGCCGTGGAGATCGCTGCGCTCCACGCAGTTGGTCCACCGCATCCGCCACTCCCTGTCGGCCAAGCTCGCCCTGGCCATCACCGCCGCCGCGCTGGGTATTCTTCTTGTCTTCGGCATCATCGTCGCCTCGCAGTTGCGCGCGTCCATGTTTGAAACTCGCCGCGACGCGATCCTGGCTGACGCATCGCTGCGTTTTTCCGCCGCGCAATCGGTGTTCTCCTCCTCGACGGCCACGTCCCCCGACCAAGTCCAGGAGTCCGCGCGCGGTGCCCTGGCCTCGCTCAAGGCATCCGCGGCTGGCGCCGGTGCTACCAACGTTGCGCTCCTTCGCTCGGAGGGGACGACTGCCACGCTGCGCATCAACCAGATCGAGGACGAGCAGATGCGCGGCCTCGTCACCGCCGAGATGCGCGAGGCCGTGGCCGGGGGCGGCGCTCAGTGGCAGTCCGTTGGAATCCGGGCGTCCGACTCCGACAGGGAAGCGCCCGGGATCCTCGTGGGCACGCAGGTGCAGCTGCCGCGCGCAGGAACCCACGAGCTCTACATCCTGTACTCCCTGGAGGCCGATCAGAGCCAGGTGGACGTCGTGCTGCGCGTGCTCGCCCTGTCGTCGCTGCCGATTATCCTCGCGCTGCCCATCGGTGTGTTCGCTCTGCTGCACCGCCTCCTGCTGCCGGTGCGCCTGACCGTGAGCGCGGCGACGAAGGCCGCGGAGGGAGACCTGGACGTGCGCGTCGAGGTGCACGGGGCCGACGAGATGGCGGCCCTGGGGCGCGCCTTCAACGCGATGACCTCCTCCCTGCAGGACACGATCTCGCGCTACGACGAACTGGCCAAGCTCCAGCAACGCTTCGTGTCGGACGTCTCCCACGAGCTGCGTACCCCGCTGACCACGATCCGCATGGCCGACGAGATCGTGTGGGACAACCGAGAGGACCTGCCCCCGCACGCGCGCCGCTCCGCCGAGCTCCTGCACGACCAGACCGAACGCATGGAGCAGATGCTGGCCGACCTGCTCGAAATCTCACGGTACGACGCGGCCAGCGCCTGCTGGACGCCGAAGAACACGACCTGCGGCCCATCATCACGCGCGTCGTCGAGGGGTGCACGGAGCTCGCGCAGCGCCAGGGCGTCACCGTGGTCGTCAAGGCCCCCGAACGCGTGGCCGCCGAGATCGATGAACGCCGCATCGAGCGCGTCATCCGCAACCTGGTCGTCAACGCGATCGAGCACGCCGACGGCACGGACGTGACGATTCAGGTCGCCAGCACTGACACCGACGTGGCCTGCCGGGTGCGCGACCGGGGCGTGGGCATGACCCAGGAGGTCGCCGACCACGTCTTCGACCGCTTCTATCGCGCGGACACCGCCCGAGCGCGCACGACCGGCGGCACCGGCCTGGGCCTAGCAATCGCGACCGAGGACGTGGCGATTCACGGCGGGCGCCTCCAGGCATACGGAGAACCCGGCAAGGGGGCCTCGTTCCTCATGACCCTGCCCAAGCACCCGGGTGACGAGATCGCCACCTGGCCCCTGGCCCTGTGGGAGGACGAATGAGACGACTCCTCGCCCTGGCAGCCTGCGCGTGCCTGGCGCTCGCTGGTTGCGCATCCCTGCCCCGCTCCTCGGCTCCGGCACCCTTCGACGCTCCCGCGCGCGAAGGGTCCGGCATCCAGTTCTCGGCAGAGGGACCCTTGGACGGCTCCGACGCCACGACCCTCGTCTCGGACTTCCTGCTCGCCTGCGCGGCGGGACCCCAGGACGACTACGCGACGGCCCGCCTGTTCTTGACCAGCGCCTCGGCGCGCTCCTGGCAACCCGAGGCGGAGATCCTCGTCTACGACACGGATACGGCCCCTTCGGTCAGCGCGGGGACGGAAAACGCCGCGCAGGCGGAGGTCACCGTCTCGGTCCTGGGAGTGGCCAGCATCGACGAGACGGGCGTGCTCACGCGCTCAAACGCCTCCGTCGTCACGCGCAGCCTGACGCTGGTGCGCGAGGAGGGGCAGTGGCGTATCGACGCCCCCGACAACATGATCCTCATCAGCCAGGCGGCCCTGACGGCCTCGTACACGCTGGCGCACCTGTATTTCCCGACGACTGACGGGACGGACCTGGTGCCTGACCCGCGCTGGTATCCGACGAGGCGCCTGGCTTCCCATCTGCTGACCGGCCTCGTCGCGGGACCGCGCCCCGCCCTCGAAACCGCCGTTTCCAACGCCATCCCGGCGGGCACGACGCTGCCCTCCCACGGGGTTGAGGTCGCCGACGGCGTCGCACGCGTGGAACTCAACGCGACGATGCCCCCGGGTGAGGGGGCGCGCGCGAGCCTGGCGTGGGAGCTGACGCGCACCCTCAAGCAGGCCGCTGACGTCTCGTCGGTGAGCGTGAGCCTGTCGGGGGAGTCTCTGGACATGGAGATCGTTCCTCCGCCGCCTCAGTATTCGCTTGACGCGCTCGTGGGCGCGGGGCCTTCGGGGGTGGGGATCGTGTCCTCCTCGGGCTTCGCCGCGCGAGCCTCGGCGACGGACGCGTCGAATCCGACGGCCTCGCCGGTGGATTCCAGCCTCGTGGCGTGGAGCGGGGTCGACGGCGTCTACGCCGAAAAGAACGGCACGTCGGTGGCGTTCCTACCAGGCCAGGCCGCGCTCGGGCCCTCCATTGACCGCTACGGGTGGGTGTGGGGGCCCGCCACCTCCGCTTCGTGGCTCAGCGTGGGCGGGGGAGCGGACGGTGCCTTCAGCGTCGGCGTCGAATCCGACAGCGCGGGCGAGATCCACGCGGTTCGTATCTCCCCCGACGGCGCGCGCGCCCTCGTCATCCGCGGGTCCACCCCCAGCGCGTGGGTGGGCGTCGTGGAGCGTGGCCTGAGCGGGCGACCGCTCGCCGTGCGTTCGCTGGAACAGGTGCCTCTGGACGGCAGTGTCATCGACGGGTCGTGGATGACGTCGACGGGGATCGCGCTGGCCACGCGGGGCTCGCAGGGGGAGTCCGATCACCTCGTGACGATGTCGCTGGGTGGGCTGCCCTCCAGCGTTCCGCTGCCGGTGCACGTGACGTCGATGAGCGCGGGGGCGTCCTCGGCCTCGGTCGTTATCGTGGGGACTGACGATGCGGGTAAGTCTCAGGTGCTCATGCGCTCGGGTGCCCTGTGGCAAAACAGTGCGGCGGACGTGACGTCGGCGCGCTACGCGGGGTAAGACCGGTGGCTGGCGCGCGCCGACTCGGTGGCCTCGTCGATGGGCTGTGGGGTGCGCTGTTGCCGGTCCAGTGCGCCGGGTGCCTGGCGTGGGACGAGGTCCTGTGTCCCTCCTGCCGGTCGCTGGCCGCCGCACCCGCGCTGCCGACCGCGGTCGATGGGGCGCGGGGGCCGATCCCCGGGGTCGTGTTGGGCGACTATTCGGGCCCCTTGCGCCGCATTGTTCTTGCCGCCAAGCATGCGGCGCGCACCGACGTGTCTGACTTCTTGGACGAGGCCGGGGCCGCCCTGGGCGCATCCCTGCGGGAGGTGGTGGCTCCGGTGGGGTCGCCCCCGGGAGGGTGGGCGGTGTGACCGGGAGGGTGTGCGCAGCCGGGGAGGCGGTGACCGTGTGGGTTGTGCCCGCGCCTTCGTCGTGGCGCAGGCGCCTGCGGGGGCGTTCGGTGGCGTTGCCGCTGGCGCGCGGGGTTGCGCGGGGGTTGGCATCGGCCGCTCCGGGTGTGCGCGCGTGCGTGGTGGACGCGTTGGCCTTGCGCGTGGGGGCGGGGTCACAGTCGGGCAAGGCGGGGGCGGCGCGTGTCGTGGGGCGCATGGGGTCGATGCGCGCGCGGACTGAGGTGCCCGCGGGCGTGCTGGTTGTGGCGGTGGATGACGTGGTGACGACGGGGGCGACGATTCGGGAGATGGAGCGCGTGTTGGGGCGCCTTGATGGGGTGGCGGCGCTGTGCCGACCTGGGCTTATCTCATGACGTAGGTCACCGACGTGCTATGATGTGGCTACAGACTTTCGATAGCGTGAGAGGCGCAGATGCCTCGCACGTCAGTGCGGGAGGTGATAGCTCAGATCACGGTTCGGGCAACGAGCACCGAACAATCCTTACCCGCGGGCAACGATGCCCGCCGCACACCATGGAGGGAACACATGGACATCACCGTCGTCGCACGTAATGCTGAGATTCACCCGAATTTCCGCGCATACGTGGAGGAGAAGGTTTCGAAGATCACCCAGTTCTACCCGCGTGCTCAGCGCGTGGATGTTGAGCTGACTCACGAACGTAACCCCCGCCAGGCCGACACCGCTGAGCGTATCGAGCTGACCGTCTACGGCAAGGGACCGATCATCCGCGCTGAGGCTCAGTCCGCTGACCGCTACGCCGCGGTCGACATTGCCGCCGGTAAGCTCTACGAGCGCCTACGTCGCCTGCGTGATCGCGTGAAGGACCACCGCCGCAGGTACCCACGCGACCTGGCTGAAGCCGAAATCCTCGACGTTGCACCGGTCGTCGAAGAAGTGGCTGATGTCGAACCCGAGGCCCCCAAGCCGCTGCGTAGCGCTGAGGACCTCAAGGTCGGCGAGGCCCGCGAGGAGCAGTGGGGCGATACCCCGATTATCGTGCGCCAGAAGGTGCACGAGGCTCCGCCGATGAGCGTGGACGAGGCCCTCGATCAGATGATGATGGTCGGCCACCCGTTCTTCCTCTTCGTCGACAAGGAGACGAACCAGCCGTGCGTTGTCTACCACCGTCACGGGTGGACGTACGGCGTGCTTCGTTTGAACACGACGATCTGACGGTTCATTGATGTGGTTGCGCCCCGGGCCTTGGGCCCGGGGCACTTCCGTGTCTGGGTTATAGGACACTACGTGTTGCTGGTGGGGTGACTTTTCGTTGTGTTGGTGCGGGAAAGTCGGTGTTTTAGTTGGTTGGGACCAACTATGAGGATGGACAAGTCGTGTTGCTGGAAGGGTGACTTTTTGGCTTTGTCGCGCGGGAAAGTCACGATTTTAGTTGGTCGTGTTCGCCTCGTTCCTGTGAATACTGCGGGTTATAGGACACTACGTGTTGCTGGTGGGGTGACTTTTCGGCGTGTTGGTGCGGGAAAGTCGGGGTTTTAGTTGAGTGGGACCAACTATGAGGATGGGCAAATCGTGTTGGTCGAACGACTTGTCGCTGGGCGGGTGGTTCTGTGCTGACTGCCTGTGTCACCTGGACCCGAGATGTGGCAGTACTAGCCCGATGATGCACAGCTGGGCCCGATAGGTGGAGCGTGGGCAGCCCCGCCCACGCTCCACCTATCGGGTTAACCTGTGCAGTAAAGGGGCCCAGGCATCCACCTGTACGGCCAACAGCGCCACCTTGAAGCCGGTTATGCCTGTCCGCCACGCGGGGGACTGATCCCTGCAACACGAAATGTCCTATAACCCCCGTGTCTTGGCCCGGGATGGGGCGCGCGGGCATGCGCGGGGATGCACACGCGGACGGTTGGGACGGCGCGGGGATGCGTGGGGATGGACACGGGCCGATCCTCGTGTGTACTCTCACGCGGGAAAGTGTCGATGTTCGCGCGGGCGTTTCCACTTTGGCCGGTTAGTTCGTACACTAAAGGGTGGATTTGACTGCTTGCTCTACAAGGGAGCGGGCTATAGACGTCAGGAGCTATTCGTGTCGATTATTGACAAGATCCTTCGCGCGGGCGAAGGCCGCATGCTGCGCAAGCTGGATCGCCTCGCATCGCAGGTTGATGCCATGCAGGAGGACTTCGAGGCCCTGACGGACGAGGAGCTGCAGGCCAAGACCCAGGAGTTCAAGGACCGCCTCGAAGAGGGCGAGACCCTGGACGACATCCTGGTGGAGGCGTTCGCGACGGTCCGTGAGGCCTCGTGGCGAATCCTGCGCATGCGTCCCTTCCACGTTCAGGTCATGGGCGGCATCGCCCTGCACCAGGGCAAGATCGCGGAAATGAAGACCGGTGAAGGTAAGACCCTGGTCGCCACCATGCCCTCCTACCTGCGTGCCCTGACCGGCAAGGGCGTGCACGTCGTGACGGTTAACGACTACCTGGCGAAGTACCAGTCGGATCTGATGAGCCGCGTGTACAACTTCCTGGGCATGACGTGCGGCTGTATCCTCGTGGGCCAGACGCCGGCCGAGCGCCGCGAGATGTACGCCTGCGACATCACGTATGGCACGAACAACGAGTTCGGCTTCGACTACCTGCGCGACAACATGGCGCAGGTCCCCGAGGATATGGTCCAGCGCGGCCACGCTTTCGTCATCGTCGATGAGGTCGACTCGATCCTCATCGACGAGGCCCGTACCCCCCTCATCATTTCGGGTCCCGCGGACGGTGACCTGAACCGCTGGTACATCGAGTTCGCGCGCATCGCGCGCCTGCTGACGCGCGACGAGGACTACGAGGTCGACGAGAAGAAGAAGACGGTCGGCATCCTGGAGCCGGGCATCGACAAGGTTGAGGACCAGCTGGGTGTGGAAAACCTCTACGAGGCCGCCAACACTCCGCTCATCGGCTTCCTCAACAATGCGATCCGCGCCAAGGAGCTGTTCTTTAGGGACCGCGACTACATCGTGGACGGCGGCGAGGTCCTGATCGTCGACGAGCACACGGGCCGCGTCCTGCCGGGCCGTCGCTACAACGACGGCATGCACCAGGCGATCGAGGCCAAGGAAGGCGTGGAGATCAAGGCCGAGAACCAGACGCTGGCCACGATCACGCTGCAGAACTACTTCCGCCTCTACCCGGAGGGGTCGCGCTCGGGCATGACCGGTACGGCCGAGACCGAGGCCGCCGAGTTTGCCTCGACCTACAAGATCGACGTCATCCCGATCCCCACGAACAAGCCGATGATCCGCAAGGATCAGCCTGACCTCGTCTACCCGACGGAGAAGGGTAAGCTCAACGCGATCATCGAGGACGTCGTCGAGCGTCACGAGGCCGGCCAGCCCGTCCTCATCGGTACCGCTTCCGTTGAGAAGTCCGAGCTGCTGAGCCAGATGCTCAAGAAGAAGGGCATCAAGCACGAGGTGCTCAACGCCAAGCAGCACGCCCGCGAGGCCGAGGTCGTCGCGATGGCAGGCCGTAAGGGCGCCGTCACGGTGGCCACGAACATGGCCGGCCGTGGTACCGACATCATGCTGGGTGGTAACTCGGAGGTCATCGCGCAGAAGAATCTGGCTGCCGAGGGCCTGGACCCGAAGGCGAACCCGGAGGAGTATCGCGAGGCGTGGCCCGTGGCTCTCAAGGACGCGGAGGAGGCAGTCAAGGCCGAGCGTGAGGAGGTGCGCGAGCTGGGCGGTCTGTACGTGCTCGGTTCGGAGCGCCACGAGTCGCGTCGTATCGACAACCAGCTGCGTGGTCGAAGCGGTCGTCAGGGGGACCCGGGCGAGTCCCGTTTCTACCTGTCGATGGAAGACGACCTGATGCGCCTGTTCAACTCGGGCATGGCCCAACGCATCATGGCCTCGGGCGCCTACCCGGAGGACCTGCCCCTGGAGAACCGCATCGTGTCGCGTTCCATCCAGTCGGCTCAGCACCAGGTGGAGGCTCGTAACTTCGAGATCCGTAAGAACGTCCTGAAGTATGACGACGTGATGACGGGTCAGCGCGAGACGATCTACGGTGAGCGTCGCAAGGTCCTGGAGGGCGAGGACATGGGGCCGCAGCTGCGTTCCTTCATGGAGTCCCTGGTCACGGGCCTGGTCGACGAGGCCGTGGCTGACAAGGCGGTCGACGAGTGGGACCTGCACGCCCTGTGGGAGAACCTGCGCGGCTACTACCCGCCGTCGGTCACCATCGAGGAGATCGAGGAGGAGCATGGTGGCAGGAACTCCCTCACCCGCGACGACCTCGTCAACGAGCTGGTGGGCGATATTCACGCCGTGTACGCCGACACGGAGGATCGCCTGAACGCGAACCCGCTGGCGCAGGCGCAGCTGGGCGAGGAGCCCATGCGCACGCTTGAGCGTCGCGTCGTCATCTCCGTGGTTGATCGCCTCTGGCGCGAGCACCTGTACGAGATGGACTACCTCAAGGAGGGCATCGGCCTGCGAGCGATGGGCCAGCGTGACCCGCTCGTCGAGTACAAGGATGAGGGCGCTCAGATGTTCCAGGCGATGGTCGAGCGCATCCGCGAGGAGTCGGTCCAGCAGGTGTTCAGCTTCGCGAAGCAGTTCGAGCGTGCCCTGGCTGCCGCCGAGGAGGAGGCGGGCGGTTCGATCGCCAGCGCGTCCGTTGCCCCCGAGCAGGCCCCCGCCTCGTCCGAGACCGTCGAGCCCAGCGTCGAAGAGGTGGCTGCCGCAGAGTCTGCCGCCTCCGAGGCTGCGCGCGAGGCCGTGGCGCACGCCCGCTCCGTCATGGGCAACGTGGGCCGACAGAAGGCGCCGAGCCGCGTGAGCTACAGCTCCGCCGAGGGTTCGTCCGCCCCGTCGTCGTCTGGCGGCAACCGCGCGGAGCGTCGCGCTGCCGCTAAGAAGCGTCGCCGCCGCTGACTGTGTGCGATAAACGGGTGAGGGGTTCTATCGAGAACCCCTCACCCGTTTTCTGTATGCGCTCGCGCCTCGGTCAGCGCGTTAGGCGAGCTCGAGGGCGGTGGCCATCCAGCGTCCCCGGTATTCCTCAAGGCGCAGGGCCAGCGCGAAGGTGCGCGCGGCCGTGGCGACGATGACGGCGACTTCCGTGTGCCCGGTGTCGAGGGAGCACACGCGTACGTGTATCGCGGTGGCGCCCCGGGCGCAGGGGGCGAGGTGGACGTTTGCGAGGGCGGTGTACAGGTCGGGCAGGAGCCAGCGGCGCAGTTGGGGCGCTTGCCGGGCTCCGGTGACGACCTCGACGATGGCGCGGGCCAGCGTCGCGGCCCAGGGACCGGGGTCGGGCAGCGCTTGGCTCTCGGGCGAAGCGTCGGCCAGGCAGACGACGCGGGCGGAGGGGCGCGCGGGATCGGGCGCTCGGAGCTCCACCGGAACGGAGAGGAGGGGCTGGGGTGGGAGTGTGCTGGCCTCGTGTGGGCGCGGGACGCGGATGCGGAAGCGCTGCGAGGCCTGGGGGTGATGTGTGCTCATGGCAAGTCCTGGGGAATGCGAGGCGCTGCCCGGGATAGATGAGGGAGGGGTTGGGGATCGCCTCGGCGTTGGCGGCGTGAATCGCCCTGCCAGACGCGGGTGATGTGGGCGTCGTCGGCTCCGGGGCGCATGGCCTCGGCAATCGACCAGAGGGTGTCGCCCGGGGCGACCGTGTGGGTCTGGGGCGGATCGCTCGCGCCGCGCGAGGCCGCGTCGGGCGGTGCCGAAGAGGGGGCGGGTGCGACCGTCGGCGACGAGGCGGGGGTTGCGTCGGTCGCGTCCTGCGGGCTTGCCCCTGGGCTGGGGGAGGCGTCGGGCGTGTCCGCCCACGTCAAAGACATGTCGGGCGCGTCCGCGTCGCGGGGCGAGGCCAGGGCGGCACCGATCGGTGCCGCCGTGAGCATGGCCGACCCGATGAGGGCGCTGGCGCCGGCGCGGGCAAGGAGGGAACGCGACAGGCTTGTCCCGAATCGAGTGACGAGGAATCTGGTGGCCCTGCGCAGGCCAGCGGGGGCCAGCCGCAGGGTTGCCAGGTGTGCCAGGGCGGAGGATAGAAGGCCCCAGGTCAACAGCGCGAGGCCGACGAGGGCGAGGACCCATACGACGAGTGTCTCGGGGGCGCTCGGGGTGATCGGCGGAGCTGCGTAGGCCAGGTAGGCGGCGTCGAGGAGTGCAAGCGGCGCGCCTGCAAGCCACAGGAGTGCGTCGGTCAGGTATGCCTGACCCGTTCGAGAATCGGAATCGTAAGTCATGAGGAACTCTTCATCGAGTGGACGGATTCGATAGCTACTACTATCCGCTTCGTACGAATAGATGTCAATCGATATCAATCAATGTAATCAAAATGTGATGTGTGACGCACGTATGTGTGGCATTGTAAGGTATGGATATGCACGCGTTCATGGATGAGTTGGAGGCTCGCTTCGATGAGGTGCGCAGTCGCGAGCTGGAAGAGCTCATCGATGAGCTCACCGATGCGGAGCGTGCCTCGGTCACCCTATCCGCGAGGCTCGCCGGTGCTGACGGCCTCGTCAATCTGGCGCTGCGCGGCGGAAGCGTCCTCGTTGGTCAGGTGCTTGACTCCACCCGCTCGTGGGTGCTGGTGCGCGAGGCGAGCGGTGACAGTCTGGTCATGCTCTCGGCGCTCGTCGGCGCATGGCCGCTCGGGCGCAGCGTTGCGCGCGAGTCGTCCGTTCGTGGCGGCGTCGGCGTTGGGCACGTGCTGCGTGAGCTGTGTGCCCGCGGGGTCGACGTCGCCATTGACTCGGACTGTGGTGACCACCGGGGGATCATCGACGCGGTCTATGCGGACCACGTCGATGTCGCCCTCAGCGGTGCGGTCGTCGGCTATGACGGCCGCGATGATCAGGAGGGGCAGACCGTGTCGCTGGCTCTCTCGCGGGGCTTCGTCGACTCCGCGTGCTGGGCCAGCGCTGGTATGCCGACTACTGAGCGTGCTCAGCCTTCTGACGCTCGCGCGTCGCGGCGTACTGGTCCTGGATGAACTGCTCCAGGACGGACTCTTCGATCCTCCAGACGTGCTTGCCGCCCACCTGGATGGCGGGCAGTTCACCGGAGGAAACGAGGGCGCGGGTGGCTGACATCGTGAGGTTCAGGGTCTCGGCGACGTCAGCGAGAGTGAGGAATCGTGTTGCCATGGCAACATGATATCAGTTGAGATCGTTTCGTTTAAATCGTTTGAGTCAGCAATTTTTCCGCATCTCGATCGGCTGATCGGGTCGGTTGATCTCGATGAATATCCGACAACCTACCGTTTTCGCTCGAAAGCGTGCATCATGGAAGGGTGAAACGCGTCTCAGCTTCAATGTCGATTCCTGCGCGCTCCCCCGGCAAGATGGACCGTCGATTCATCATCGGCGTCGTTCTCATCATCGCGTCAGTGATCGCCTTTAGTGTCCTTGGCGGCTTCCTCCGGGGAGGAACCCGCGTCTACTCGGTGACGACGAGCATCGCCCCCGGCGAGGAACTGACGTCCGACAACGTTCGAGAGGTCTGGCTCTCCGTCGACACCTCCGTCTACGCTCCGACGACGGAAGCGCCCCTGGGTAGCCGCGCTGCGCGCATGCTCACCCCGGGTCAGCTCGTCATGCGCGCGGACCTGGCCACGGGCGACCAGGCGGGCACCGATCCCGACGGGATGGTTCGCGTCGCCCTGACCGTGAACGCGGGACTGCCCGACGGGGTTGCTGACGGCACGCCGATCCGGCTGTGGTCCGTACCCGCTCGCTCGCCCGCGGGCGGCGAGGCGAAGGCCCGAGAGATCGACGGCACCTTCACCTTCGTTCGCTCCGTCGATGCCTCGAGCGCCGGAGCCCGGCGCGGCACGCGCATCGAAATCATGGCCAACGCGCAGTCGCTGCCCACCCTCCTGGCCTCGCAGACCTCGACTGACCAGCTCGCCGCCGTCCCCGTGGGGGCCTCGTGAGCGCCGTCCACGGAGTCGTGATCCTGGCCGATCAGCGCTGGGAAGCGCCGATCATCCAGGCGATCCAGTCCCGCGCCGACGCCCTGGCCATCGTGCGACGCTGCGCCGATCTCGCCGAGGTGATCGCCGCGGCCAGGGCCGGCATCGCGGACCTGGCGGTCATCGACGGGGCCGACCCGGACCTGACCGCCGAGGCCGTGGCCTCCCTCCAGTCGGTCGGCATGTCGGTCGTGGCGCTGGCCCCGCACGCGGACCGCGCACGCTTGCGCAGCCTGGGCGTGGCCTCGGTCGCCGCGCCCGCAAGCCCCGAGCAGGTCGTCAACTCCCTCATCGCCGCGACTCGCGCGCGCAGGCCTATCCCGGCCACGGCCTCGGCCCCGCCGCCCCCGCCGATGCCCACCGACCCGGGAACCGTGCTCGCAGTCTGGGGGACCTCGGGGGCACCCGGGCGCACGACCCTGGCAGCCGGAATCGCGACGGCGTTGGCCAAGGTGGGGCCGAGCCTGCTCATCGACGCCGATATTGCCAACCCGACCATCGCCCACCTGCTCGGCCTGCCCGTGCACGCCTCCGGGCTGTCGATCCTGGCGCGCACGGCCTCGCGCGGGCCCTTGGCCCCCGAGGACGTCGCGGGGGCGAGCGTTCGGCGAGCCGACAACCTCGCCGTCGTTACCGGCTTGGTCACCCCGCACCGCTGGCGCGAGGTGAGCCGCACGAGTATCGAAGCCATCGTCGGGGCAGCCCGCCTGTGCGCCCGCTACAGCGTCATCGACATCGCGGCCACCTCCCTGGAGAAAGCGACGCGCGGGGTCAACCGCGACGACGTGGCCCTGGGAGTCCTGGAGAGGGCTGACCGCCTCGTCATCGTGGCGCGCGGCGACATCGTCGGCATCAACCGGCTGTCCTTCCTGGCGCGCTGGTGGTCTGAGCAGGGGCGCGATATCCCCGTTGACGTCATCGTCAACCGCGTGAGCTCGGACGCGATCGGGGCGCGCCCGGTGGCCGCCCTCCAGGCCGCCATCGGAGCGTTCATGCCCGGGCGCATCTTCCACACCATCAACGAGGATCCCGGCGTCGCCCGGGCCGAGCTGCGCGCCCAGGCCCTGGGTGAAAAGGGCACCCGTTGCCAGGCAACCGACGCGTTGGAAGCGATTGTGGCCCAGTGGGTGCCTACACTGTGACCATGCGCGTCTACGTTCCCGCCGTCCTGTCCGACCTGTCCGTCCCCCTGCCGCCCGTGCGTGGCGGCGTGGTCGCCGTGCCCGACGCGGCGATGAGCGCAGAGGACGTCGAGGTCCTCGAAGACGACGCAATCACCGAGGCGGCCCTGGCCTCCCTGGAGCAGGTACGCGAGGAAGGGGCACAACCCGCGCGCATCGTCCTGGCAGTCGACACGCCCACCTCGACGACGCTGAGCCCCGGCGAGGCCATCGAAGCCAACATTTTCACCGCTCCCGCCTTCGAGTACACGTGGTCGGACGTGGCAGCCATCCTCGCGGACCTGCCTGACGCCGGGCCCGCCGTCGCCGCCGTTGTAGCCGCCGAGACGCAGGAGGAGGCCGACGAGGCCGTGGCCGCCCTGTGGGAGTCCTCCCTGGCGTGGTTCGACCGCTCCGAGCGCCCCGACGTGCTTGCACTGCACCGCGGATAGCTACCTGCGCGGGTGCGCGGTCATGTGCACGCATGCCACCGTGCGGCCCGGGTAATCACGCATGCCATCGTGTCGGCGCGCACGGAATCCACGCGACGTGTGACATCGGGCCGCGCACCGACGCCCGCCCGCTTCAGATTCCTAGGCGCGCACGCGCAGCGTTGAGCCGCCGTCTTCGAGCGGACGCACCTGGATCTGGTCGGCAATCTGTGTCGCCATCTCCTCCACGTGGGAAATGACGCCGACCGTCCGGCCCGCGCAGCGCAGGGCCTGGAGCTGCTCCATGACGAGCGAGAGCGTGTGCGAGTCCAGCGAACCGAAGCCCTCGTCGATGAACATGGTGCGCAGCTCGACCCCGCCGGCCTCCGCCGAGACGACGTCGGCCAGGCCGAGCGCCAGGGCGAGGGACGTGTAGAAGGTTTCCCCGCCCGACAGCGTGCGCGGGCTGCGCGTCGCATCCGTGTCGTGGTCGATGATCGCCAGGCCCAGGCCCGACTTGCGCGATGCCGTGCCGTCGTCGGGGACTGCCACCAGCTCGTAGCGCCCCGAGGAGATGCGCTCCAGGCGCGGGTTCGCGGCCGCCAGTACCTCCTCCAGGCGGGCGATGAGCACCCAGGCGGACAGGGGAGTGGAGGCCAGGTTGTCCGGTCCGGAGGCTGACGCAATGTCGGCCAGGCGACGGATCGGCCCGGCCTGGGCGCGGGCCCGTGCGAGCTCAGCCAGCGCGTCGTGCAGCGACGCGCTGGCAGCGTCGAGCTGTGCGCAGTGTTGCTCCAGCATGCCCGCCGCCCTCGCCATGGTAGCGGCCTCCTCGTCCGCGCGGCGCGAGGCCTGCGCGAGTGCCTCGACGTCGGGCGCTGGGGTAGCCGCGGCGCGGGTCAAGCGTTCGGACGCGAGAGCCTCGCGCACTGCGAACAGCTCCTTATCGTGCGTGGCAACCCGATCCTCCACGGCCTCCACCTGGGAGAGGGGACGCAGAGCCTCGCGCCACGAGTGGGCCTCCAGGCCCTGCGCGTCGAGGGCATCGGCGAGGGAGCCACGAGCCTGCGCGTGGGCATCACGCGCGTTCGCCCAGTCTGCGCAGGCGCCGGCGAGTGCGGCCATGCGCTGCGCGCGCCGATCAAGGTCTGCCGCCCGAGCGTCCAGAGACTCAAAACCCGCGCGCTCGGCCTCTACGCGCTCGGTGGCGCTGGCCAGCGCGGACTCGCGCTCACGCAGCGTCGATGCGAGAGAAGCAGCGTTCTCGCGCGCGGCGGCCAGGGTGTCCGTCAGGCCGTCGAGGCGTGCGCGCTCCTGGGACAGGGCAGCCTCGACCTGGGCGATCTGCGGGCCGAGAGCCTCCAGCTTGTCAACGCGAGCAGCGGCTTCGTCCCGCTGGGACTCCAGCATGGGCGTGGGCGCGCCCGCGACCTCGTTGAGCTGAGCGATGCGGCGCACGAGGTCCTGGTGGCGCACCTGCGCGTCGCGTAGCGCGCTCTCGGCACGGTCGCGCTCCTGGTCAAGCTGTGCGACCTGCTCGCGGGTGATCTGCCCGTCGGCAGCCGGCGCCGGGTTGGGGTGCTCGGTGGACCCGCACACCGGGCAGGGTGAGTCCTCCTCAAGCTCGTCCGCCAGGGCCGAGGCGCTCTGGGCGATCCACAGGTCGTGGCCGTCGGCGGACGCCGCATTCGCGAGCTTCGCCGCGACCGTCGCGTCGCGCAGGTCGTCGGACGCCCCCAGGAGAGCCGAACGCAGGAGGTCGGCTTGCAAGGACGCGTCCAGGCGCTCGTGGAGGGCTCGCAAGGTGGACGCGGCCTCGGGCAGGGTGTCCGCGTCCGCGCGCATGAGCGACAGCGCCGCGCCCGCCTGCTCGATGGCCTGCGGGAGAGACTCCCGCTCGGCCTCGATCGAGGCAACGCGCGCGGTTGCCTGCTCGTGGCTCGCACGCAGGGAATCAATCTGCGCGCGCAGATCGGGCAGGGAGCGCTCCGTCGACAGGGCCTCCTGGAGGCCGCCCCGCACGCGCGTTGCTTCGTCGCGCCGGCCCTGGGCGCGCTCGCCGAGAGCGGCCACGGCCTCGGCGGACAGGGAAGACGGATCGAGGTCCGACCCGTCTTCGAGCGCGGGAGACAGGGCGACGACCTGATCGCCGGCCGCCTCCAGGCGCGCCCGCGCCGAGGCCTCGGCCTGGTCGTAGGGGAGGACCGCAAGCGCCCGGCGTGCCAGGCGCGCACATTCCCGGTCTGCGTCGATGGCCTCCTGCGCAGCCGTCAGCTCGGCGAGCGTTGCCGCCGCACGCGCGTGTTCGGCCTGGTCGGCGGCCAGGGAACGCCCCTGCGCCAGCGCCTCGGCGGCCTCGCGCGCAGCCAACGCGGACGCCTGAGCGACGCGCTGGGTCTGTGCATGAGCCTCGCGCGCGCGATCGCACGCCGTGCGCACCCATGCCGTCACCGCGCTGGAATCCTCCGCGCCGGCATCGAGCAGGGCGGCCTCATCGGCCCGAGAGATACGCTCCCCGGCACTGCCATTGTGGAACACATCGTCATCGCCGAAGGCACCATCCAGGGAACGTACGCGCTCGAAGGCACTGACGGCACCCACGCGCCGCTCCTCGATGCCGCGCTTAGACGACGCGGCCGCCTCGGCCAGCGCCTTCGTGAAATCCGCGTAGATCTGCGTGTCGAAAATGTCGCGCAGGATCTGCTCGCGCGCCTCGGAGGTGGCCGTGAGGAACTGGGAGAACTTGCCCTGGGGGAGCACGATGGTCTGGAGGAACTGGTCCTTATCCAAGCCGACGATCGTCGGGATTTCGTAGCCCACGTCGCGCGGCCCCGACGCGATGGCCTCGACCGTGCGCCAGCCGTCGGGAGCGTCCGGATCCTCCACGACGCGCGTGAGCGTCGACTTCGAGTTGCGCTGCGATTTCTTACCCGCCGGGGTGTACGCGGGGGTGCGGCTCACGCGGTAGATGCCTGTGGCCACCTCGAAGACCAGGTCCACCTCCGAGGGGTCCGAGTCCGAAATGTGGTTGGACCGCAGCCGATCCTTGGAGGCATCCTTCGTGCGTGCGACGTCCCCGTACAAGGCGAAGGTGATCGCGTCGATGATCGTGGACTTGCCCGCGCCCGTGGGCCCCTCCAGCAGGAAGAGCCCCGAGTCCTCGAAAGCCGTGAAATCGATTGTGTGTGCCCCGGCGAAGGGCCCGATACCCCGAATACGCATCCAACGAATCTTCACTGCATGTCCTTTCCTCGAAGCTGTGCCCACACGTCCTGGGCGAGGAGGCGCTCCTGATCCGATAGCGGCCGCCCGCCCACGGCCTCGTAAAACTCCTCGGTGACCTCGCGCGGGTCCCGGGAAGGGCGCACCTGGCGCGCGGGCGCGAGCGCGGGGGCCTGGGCGGGGCGGTGCACGACCACCAGCGCGTCAGGGTAGAGCGCGCGGATGCGCGGCACCATGCGCTCGGGGCGGGCATCATCCGTGACCGTGATCGACACGTACGAGGCCCGGGCCTCCTGATCGGGGTTCGCCAGCAGCTCGTCCATGGTGCCCTCGAGCACGCAGATCCCGTGCAGCGTCGGAATGGGAACCACCTCGATGTCGGTGACCGAGGTGGCGTCCGTGGTCACGAGGGTGACGGACTTGGTGGCCCCGGCCTCGGAGAACGAGTAGGCGATGGGCGATCCCGCGTAGCGGATCGGCACCGACGCTCCCGCGATGTCCTGCGGGCGGTGCAGGTGCCCGGCGGCCACGTAGTCCAGGCCGTGTATCAGGGGCTCTGCGCCCCCGAGCGTGTCGAAGAGGTCCGCGGACACGGATGGCACGCCGCCGACCTGAATGTCGCGTTCGGAGTCCGAGGCCTGGGCACCCGTCACGAATGCGTGCGGCATCGCGATGGCCGGGCGCTGGTCGCCACCCTCCCGCCGGGCCTCCAGATCCGCGCGCACCCGGCGAAGGGCCGCCGCCAGCACTGCCTGGTGGGAACGCGGCAGGGGAGCGGGCAGGCCGCCCTGCCCCTCCGGGGGCAGATCCGACAGCGACTGGCGCACGAGGTCCGGCTCCAGGTATGGCATCGGGTAGATGAGGGCGCCGGCGGCCTCGACCGGCACACCGATCGCCTCCGGATCCGTCACCACGTGCAGGGAAGGGGTGAGCATGTCGGCGAACAGACCCAGACGCGCCGCCCCGTCGTGATTCCCCGACGTCAAGACGACCGTCGTGAGCGCGGTCAGCTCGCGCAGGGCGCGTCGCATCCGCGCCAGCGCATCCACGGGCGGCACCGCGCGGTCGAACACGTCGCCCGACACGAGCACGGCGTCCACGCCGCGCTCCCGGACCAGATCGACGAGCCAGTCGATGAAGGCATCCGCGGAATCCGCCAGGGACTGCCCGTGCAGCGTGCGCCCCAGGTGCCAGTCGGAAGTATGCAGAATCAACATGCCACCAGTGTGGCAGAGGGCGCCCACATCTGCGTCCGTCACACACGCTTGGAACGCGGACACGCGCTGCGCCGTTGCTCCCAGCCGATAGCATGGTGGGCATGACAAAGCCCTTCCTCATGCTGACCTCGCGCGACGACGGCCCCGTGCTGGCCTCGGAAAGCGCCGACCTGCCGCGCTTCTCGGGACTGACCCCCGACCAGGTTCACCAGGTGCGCATCGAGAGGGAGCTGCCCGACCTGGACTGTCGGCATACTCCGGCGCCTTCGTGTGCGGGTCCCCCTGGGACGCCAACGCCGACGACCACCTGAAGGAAGAACGCCAGGTGCGTGCCGAGGCCTGGCTGCGTTCCTTCTACGACCGCGCGCTCGCGGAATCCTTCCCGATCTTGGGCCTGTGCTACGGGCTGGGCACCCTGACCCTGCACCTGGGCGGCGTCATCGACACCCACCACGGCGAGGAAATCAGCGGCATCGCGCTGACGAAGACCGACGCGGGCCGCGACGACCCGCTCCTGGAGGGCACGCCCGACCGCTTCTACTCCTACGTCGGCCACCACGAGGCCGTGCGCGAGCTCGCCCCCGGCATGCAGGTCCTCCTGGCCGGGGACGACACCCCGATCCAGATGGTGCGCGTCGGCGAGGCCGCGTGGGCGACTCAGTTCCATCCCGAGATGGACCTGGGCGGCGTCAACGTGCGCATCGACCAGTACGCGGGCCGCTACTACCCGGCCGAGAAGGCCGAGGCCATCCGCGCCCAGGTCGCAACCGTCGACACGGCCCCCTCGCGCATCATCCTGCGTAACTTCGTGCGCCGCTTCCAGCGCTGAGCGACCGCGCGCCTGACGCGCGGGCGACCGGCCCATGCCCCGGCTTTAGCTGGCCGGGGGAACCAGCCCGCGGCGGCGCGCCCGCTCCTTTGGAGACCAGGAGAATCGTAAAGAAGCAGAGGGCTACAAGCGTAGCGCCCATGGCAACATTCCTTGGTGTGTTGTAGGGTTCGGGGTCGACGCCCCCGTCCGTGACATCACCGACGATGACAGCGGCGGTGCATACGAGGCAACAACCCATCACCGCCCACTCGCAGGCTCGAAGGACAGGATGAATGCCGGGAATCGTGCGCGAATATCCTGGCGCCTGAGAAGCTAGGCACGCCAAGGCAATGACGAGCCCGTAGTCATTCAGGCGGTTGTCTATCCCGACAAAGGTGCCGCCAATCGAATAGACGACCGCGCCGATCAACAGCGCGAAGAAGAAGTAGCGGAGTGCCTTGTCAACCCGCGAAAGCCCTGCGGTGTTGCCGATAAGGTTCTGCTCAATGGTGGACATAGCGATCACGACCTTGTGAACCAGAGATAGCGACCATCGCTATATCCCCATTGTCCACGCAGGGGGGGCGCTGTCAAGCACTTTCAGCGCCTACTTTCTTTACCGGGCCGCCCTGCTGGCCGCCTCCGCCGTCGCCACGGCCTCCAGGAGCCCGCGCACCGACGCCACGCGGGAAGCGCGCTCGGAGCGCACCCGATCCGCATCCTCATCCCCGGCCTCGTCCCTTGTGAACTGCCTGCCGCTTGTTGGGCATCGGAATTGAAGTCTGAGGATTGGGCGACAGTTCGACCGCTACGAGCATTGGTCTGCCTGCTGCTGAGCGACCGCGCGCCTACTGGGCAGGAGGCGTGCCCAGGCCTCGGCGCTGCCGGTCCTTGGTGATCATGATCGCGACGCTGATGCAGATGGTCGCGAGGAGCGCGGCTGCGGCGATCAGCCACGGGATCGTAAACGGCGAGGCGTCGGCTGCTCTCGTAGTCATCGACCCCACGAGAATGGCGAGGATGGACACGGTTGCGCACGCCAGTCCAACCCGTTCGTAGGTGCGCGGAGTGGGACGCATACTCGTGGGAGGAAGCGCGCGCGTGGATCCCGGCATCTGGTTGGCCAACAGCGCTGCGGCGATCGCGATGATGTAGTCGCTCATCCTCACGTCGGCGCTGATGAAGGAGCTTCCGATCGAGACGACGGCGAGGAGGACGAGGACCGCGAGGAAGACGTAACGCAGCGTCATGTCAGCGTGCGTCGGTTCGGACGGGTCGGGGGTTGCTGAGGGATGGCGGGCGTTTGACACGGCGATCACATCCTTGTGGAAGGGGGTGTAGCGGCCGTCGCTACATTCTCATTGTTGGCCATGTGACGTAACTGTCAAGTAGGGAGCATGGCTGATTAGTCACATTACATGGGTGTGATTTGTGTGTGCGACGTCCGTGTGCTAACTCTGCTATCGCTTGAGACGTAGCACCACCGAGCAGGTCGTGGCGACCAACAGCAGTGCCGGGCGCGCTGCGACGCGGCCACCCCTCGGTCGGGAGCGAGCGGTGGCTGCTGTCGGCGGCGACGTGAGGGTGCGAGGCTATCCAGCCGGGTGGATCGGTCCGCTGTGGCGGGCGCGGTCCTTTGCGATGATGAGCACCACGAAGAAACAGAGGGCAGCGAATGCGGCGATCATCGAGACGTTCCATGGCATGTTGTAGGGCTCGGGGTCGATGCCTCCGCTCGTGACATCACCGATGATGACAGCGGCGGTGCATACGAGGCAGCAACCCATCACCGCCCACTCGCAGGCTCGAAGGAAGCGATGAACACCGGGAATCGTGCGCGAATATCCTGGAGTCAGATAAGCGAGCAGTGCCACCGTCATGGCGAGCCCGTCGTTCCTCAGTGGAACGCCCGTCCCGAAAAAGATGCCGCCGATCGAATAGATAGTCAGCCCGATCAAGGACAGGAGGAAAAACCAGCGGAGTGCCTTGTCGACCCGCGAAAGCCCTGCGGTGTTGCCGATAAGGTTCTGCTCAATGGTGGACATAGCGATCACGACCTTGTGAATCAGAGATAGCGACCATCGCTATATCCCCATTGTCCACACAGAGGGGGCGCTGTCAAGCGCTTTCGGCGCGCACTTTTTAGCGGGCTGCCTTGCTGGCCGCCTCCGCCGTCGCCACGGCCTCCAGCAGCCTGCGCACCGATGTTACGCGGGATGCGCGCCCCTGCCGCAGTTGATCCGCATCCTCAGCCCCGGCCTCGTCGATGGTGAAGGGGCCGGTGGCGTGCGCGTAAGCGTCAAGTGCGCACGAGGGCTCCTCCTCGTTGTGCGAGCACAGCGGCAGACACCAGGCGGCCGCCTCCGCGACGTCCGGGAAGACACCGAGCACGTCGGCGACGCTCACGTGCCCCAGCCCGAAAGAACGTACGCCGGGCGTATCCACGATCCAGCCGCCCTCGTCCAGCTCGAAGGCCTCCGAGGATGTGGAGGTGTGGCGCCCGCGCCCCGTCACCTCGTTGACGTGCCCCGTCGCGCGGCCCGCGCCCGGCACCAGCAGATTGATGAGAGTGGACTTTCCGACCCCCGAATGCCCCACCAGCACCGACCAGTGGCCGGCCAGCAGGTCCCGCAGCTCGGCGACGCCCGGATCGGCCTGGCTGGCCTCGGCGCTCGTGAGCACGACGCGCACGTCAAAGTCCTCGTAGGCGGCGATCAGCTCGTCTGCGCTGGCCAGGTCCGCCTTCGTCAGTACGAGGACGGGGTCGAGGCCTGCCTCGAAGGCGGCGACCAGGCAGCGGTCGATCATGCCGGTGCGCGGCGGCGGATCCGCCAGCGCCACGACGATGCACATCATGTCCGCATTCGCGACGATCGCCTTCTCGCCACGCTGATCCGGCGCGTCCTCAAGGGAACGGCGCAGCACAGAGGATCGTTCCTCGACGGCGACGATGCGCGCGAGCGTGTCGGGGCGGCCGGATAGGTCGCCGGTCAGGCGCACGCGGTCGCCCATGATGACGGAGCCTCGCCCCAGTTCGCGGGCGCGCACGGCGACCACGCGGGTGCCGTCAGCCTCCAGGCTCACCTGGTAGCGGCCGCGGTCGATGCCGATGACGCGCCCCAGCGGCTTCGAGGACCAGTCCGGCCGGTCTTTCGTACGTGGGCGCGAGCCCTTGCCGGCGCGCACGCGCACGCGCGGGTCGTCGGTTCCGGTGTCGCGGCGGGCCATCACTTCCCCTCCTCGATCGACGAGGCCGGGGCAGCCTGGGGGCTTCCCTGACCGTGAGCGTTCACTAAGGAAGCCCACATGGCCTCGAAGGTGGGCAGGGTCTTGGAGGTGCAGGCGATGTCGTCGACCGTGATGCCGGGCGTCACCAGGCCCAGGATTGCGCCGAAGGTCGCCATGCGATGATCCGCGTAGGAGCGGATCTGCGCGGCGTGGAGCGGGCGCGGCGTGATGATCAGGCCGTCCTCGGTCTCTTCGGCCTGCCCGCCCGTGCGGTTGATCTCGGCGACCAGTGCCGCTAGGCGGTCCGTCTCGTGTCCGCGCAGGTGCGCGATGCCGCTCAGGTGCGAGGGCGTCGAGGCGTAGGCGCAGATCGCGGCCAGGGTGGGGGTGAGTTCTCCGACCTCGGCCATGGTCGCCTTGATGCCCGGATAGTTGCCGGCGCCCGGACCGCTCAGGGTCAGGCCCTCCTCGTCCAAGGTGATAGTCGCGCCCATGTGACCGAGCAGCGCGCGCCAAGCATCGCCTGCCTGCGTCGTCGCACCCGGCCACGCCGGGATACGCACGCGCCCGCCCGTCACCATCGCGGCGGCCAGGAAGGGACCGGCGTTAGACAGGTCCGGCTCGACGGTGATGTCGCCGCCGAGGGGGGCGCGACGGGAAGATGTGCCAGGTGGACAGGTTCGCGCGGCCCTCGTCCACGACCTCCAGGTCGATGCCTGCGCCCGCCAGGGACGCCAGCGTCATCTCCACGTGCGGCATCGACGGGACAAGCCCCGGAGCCGACACGAACAGGGGATCGCCGACCAGGGGAGAGACGAGCAGCAGGGCGGAGAGGAACTGCGAAGAGGACGAAGAGTCCACCCAGGCCTGCGCGCCCAGCGGCGTGTGGATCGGACCCCGGATCGTGAAAGGCAGATGTCCGCGCTCCCCGTGATACGTGACGGTCGCGCCCATGCGCACCAGGGCGTCCAGGAGCGGGCCGAGCGGGCGCGCGTAGGCCTGCTCATCCCCGTCGAAGAGGGTTTCCTCAGGGGACAGCGCCGCCAGGGGCGGCAGGAAGCGCATGACGGTGCCGGCCAGGCCGCACTCGATGCGCCCGCCGCGCGGCGGAAGCACCATCGGAGTGACGCGCAGCGTTCCCGCGCCCTCGTCCTCCACGCGCGCACCCATGACCTCCAGGGCGGCCGCGAACAGGCGCGTGTCGCGCGCATCCAAGGCGCCCCGAATGACGGAGGGAGAATCGGCGACGGCCGCCAGATACAGGGCGCGCGCCGTGATCGACTTAGACCCCGGCACCTCGACCGTGGCATCCACGGGGGGAGGTGGCCAGGGGAGCGGGCCAGGGCGCGCTCACGAAGCGGTGCCGCTCAGACGCTCCACGACGGCGGCCTCGGCCGCGGCGATCGCGCGGCGCTGGTCACGGCGCATCGCGTGGGCGACGAGGGCCGAGGGCTGACCGACGCGATCCGTTGACGCCAGGAGAACGCCTGCGGCCAGGCCTGCCTTATTCAGCGTGCGGTAGCGACGGCGCTTGATCTGCTCCTTGGACAGGCCTCGCGTCGTTCCCGGCAGGGGAGCATTCACGAGGGCCATGGGCGCGCCGATCGCGGCCAGAGTCAGTGCGGCCACGCGGGGCTTACGGCCCAGCGCAAAGCGCAGGCCCGCGACGACCGTCACCGCGCCTGTCACGCGGGTCGCGACGGCCAGCTGCTGATCCGTCAGCGGCTCCAGGCCGACCGCGTCGGTCGCCTTGTCGATGAGGGGACGAACGCCCGCGGCGCGCTCCACGTGGAAACGCGGATGCATGAGGGCATCAACCCCATCGGCGATGAACGGGGCGGCGAGCAAGGGACGGGCAACAACGCGCAGCAGATTCATACCCCTATTGTTCGACACCTTTGCCCCCGGGGGGAAGCCGAACGGCCCGGCCACTCCCAAACAACAGGATGAAAGTGGTGCAACGCACAATTGTTGGGGGTTGTGGAATAAAGAGGGGCGTGAGGCGTTGCCCTCAGTATGACCACCCATCGCCCACTCCCATTCGCGCCGCACGACCGCGCGACTACGCTGGGAGGCGATGGATACGACAACCACTCAACCGATGCCGCAGGCGCCCGAGCCCGCCCCGGCCTCGTCCGCCCCGGCCTCGTCCGCGCCGGACGGCGCCACGCTAGAGGCGCGCTTCATGGACGAAGCGATGCCCCTCATGAACCAACTCTTCGGCGCGGCCCTGGGTATGACCCGCAACCGAGCCGACGCGGAGGACCTGGTGCAAGAGACCTACCTCAAGGCCTACCAGAAGTTCCACCAGTACAAGCCCGGCACCAACATCAAAGCCTGGCTTTACCGGATCCTCACCAACACCTACATCACCGGCTACCGCAAGGCCCAGCGCTCACCCAAGCGCGCCTCGAGCGACACCGTCGAAGACTGGCAGCTGGCCGACGCCGCCTCCCACTCGGAGACGGGCCTCAAATCCGCCGAAGTAGAAGCACTCGAGGCGCTGCCCTCCACGCAGCTGCGCGACGCCCTCGATTCGCTCTCCGAGGAACATCGGATGGTTGTCCTCATGGCTGACGTTGAGGGAATGAGCTACAAGGAAATCGCCGAAGAACTAGGAGTTCCCATGGGGACCGTCATGAGCCGACTGAACCGCGCGCGTAAAAACCTGCGCGCCTCCCTGGCCGACGTCGCCGCGGAATACGGGATCGGAGGAGCCAAGTGACCACCCACATCACGTGCCAGGACGTCCGGGACGCCCTGTACGAACTGATTGACTGCGAGGAGTGCGACCGCCGCTCCGGCCTCATCGACGCCGGGTTCGTGCCCGGGCCGAACGCCCGCGTCCGAGCCCTCATGATCCAGCACGTCGCCACCTGCCCGCACTGCGCCGACGCCCTGGACGCGGAGCGCCACGTGCGAGCCCTCATGCGCGGCTGCTACGAGTCCGAGCAAGCCTCGGATGCGCTGCGCGCCCGCATCGTCGCTTCCATCACGGCTGTGTCGGTCACGTGGCGCTGAACGCGGCCTCGCGCGCGGCCGCTCCCCGCGCCCGCGTCGTCGCTTCCATCACGGCTGTGTCGGTCACGTGGCGCTGAACGCGGCCCCGCTCGCGGCCGCTCCCCGCGCTCGCGTCGCCGCCTCCACCATGAGTGTGTCACTCACCTGGCGCTGAACGCGGCCTCGCGCGGCCGCTCCCTGCGCTCGCGTCGCCGAGGCCGGGGACGCCTTCCGGTTTTCGGTGACCTTCGTCGCCGCGGTGGCGTTGTGCCTTGGTGGTTTGGGTCAATGTGTGCAAAAATGCTTCAGTCTAGACAACAAACCCAAGGAGAATGACATGTCGAAGCGGGGTCGTAAGCGTCGCGATCGTCGTAAGAACGGCGCGAACCACGGCAAGCGTCCTAACGCCTGAGCCGATTTCGTTGCGCGCCCGGACCGAGCGGTCCGGGCGCGTTTTGTATACCTGCGCGTCCCCGGCGCGGCGTGGGCGGGACGCGCGTGGGCGGGGGACCTGGACCCCGCAGATCCGCGCATCAGCCCCCTGTACGACGATCTTTCCGCGCTGCCGCCAATGCTCATCTTCCAGGGCGACGCCGACATCCTGGGGCCCGACACGATTGAGTTTGCGCGCAAGGCAGCTCGCGCCGGCGTGGACGTGCGCCTGCGCGTGGAGCCGGGGGGCTTCCACGTCTACGTCCTGTCCGTCCCCTTCATTCCCGAGGCCGTGGCCGCCCTGGACCGCAGCGCTCGCTTCGTGACGGGCATTCTTAGGAGCCGCTGAGGCCGCGTGTTTCACGAACGTTCCACGGCCTCGTCGGTGGGAGGGACGAGGCCGTGGAAGAGACGGGGGACGCTGCGGTGAGGCTCAATTCAAGTGAGCGTCATTGATCACCCAGGAGTAGTAGTAGACGCTCATGGTGGCAGAAGTCGTTCCCGGGTTCTTGATGCAGGCGTCGTCGAGGACCCTGTTAATGGTGCTGTGATCCCGGAAGTACTCGTCGCGCACGTTTGTCTGATGCGTCGTGCCGTCAGTTAGGGTCATCGTGAAACGATGGATGATCACGGTGTAGCTGCCGGCGGCGTAGCGGCCTCGTGAACGTGACTCCGTGCGTTCCTTGTGGGTGCACGAGGCGACGGTGACGGTCTGCGGGCCGGTGGCCAGGTCGAGGGCGACGGGCGTTCCGTAGGCCAACGTGTTGAAGGTACTGGGAATCAGAATGATGACGGGCAGCGCCAGGTATGCCAGTCGTGCATGAAAGCCCATGACCTTTCCGGCGCGCTCAGCTCTTGCGAAGCGATCAAACGCCCAGGTGATGGCACCTATGCACGCGAGCATGATGAGGAATGCAACGGCGTAGACGATCACGAGCCAACTGATCTTGTCCGGCCCGTGAACCGGGTTATCGCCCTCCCTGAACAACGCAATCGCGACTGCAACAAGAGTGAATACGACGAGTATCTTGTGGCTGAAATCCCTGTCCTCAGTGTCGGTTGCAGGCGGGATGGCGTCAGGCAAGGGCGTGCTCACGAGGGGGGACCGTCGTGGTGGCTGCCGTCGGTTCATGTCTGCGGGGTGTCGCGTGGCAGTCCTCGGAACGATGCGATGTCGAGCGTCCTTCCCGTGTCGGCCTCGTCTCTCGTGACGCCTGCGCTTGTCGCGGATCGCGAAGCGGATCGAATAAGAGAGGGCGCATCCGATGAGCGAGACGAGGACAATCACAGCGCTGGCTGTAAGCGCACGGGGGGATACCGGTCCTCGAGATCCATGCGATTCGAATGATCACGGCGCAGGAGACGGCCGCAAGACTTCCCACGCACACCCCGGTGGCAGTGCGTGAGAGGAAGACGTCGCGGGGAGAATACATGCCGTCCTATTTGATCCGGGCCTCGATGATAATCCAAGTGTTGCGATAGACCATCATACTCAACGACGCCGATCCCGAACGGCGGGAGCAGGCCTCATACAGGATGCCGGGCAGGCCGCCCTCATGCGTGATGTCTTCCGCGCGGTATCGCTCGAGCGTCGTGTGGTGGGTGGTGCCGTCATCGAGCGTGAACGTGAAGACGTTGTCGTACACGGTGGTGTACGAATGGCTGCGGCGCCTCTTCTCTGTTTTATGCTGCTCGTAACTGCACGACGTGACGGTCACGCTCTGCTGGCCGTCCGCGACGTCCATGGCGGCGGGGACCCCATTGTAGAGCGCGTATCCGCCGACCACGACCGCGATGAGCGCAGAGAGGTACAGGCCCGTGCGTCGTTTCGCCGCCTCCTCGAGCTTGCCCTGCGCGGTCACCTGCCGGATCCCTCGGCGCACCGCCGCCGAAAAGGGGAAGAATCCGAGTGCGAACAGGAACTCGACGGCGCTCGTGATGAGGATCCAGCCCAGTTTTTCCTCGCCGAGCTCAAAGGAGTTTCCGATCATGATGACGAAGAGCAAGGGAACCAACGCGATGAGAAAAATGACGGTATAGGTGACCCATTTACGCTTAAATCGTGCTGCTTCCTCGGGCGTCTCGGCCGCGGGTGCCTGTTGGCCGCTCAGCGCCTCGGCGGGAGGCGGACTGGCCCTCTCCCTCGCGATGCAGCGACGCGACGCGGGTGCGCGTCAGGTGGATGGCCTCGTCCTGTACGCCCCGTGGGTGGACGTGACCATGACGAATCCGCGCATCGAGGAGGTGCAGCGCCGCGACCGGGTTCTGCGTGTGCCTGGGCTGGCGTGGGCGGGCCGCGCGTGGGCCGCGCGTGGGCCGCAGACCTGGATCCGACTGATCCGCGCGTCAGCCCCCTGTACGGTGACCCGTCGAGGCTGCCGCCGATGCGTATTTTCCAGGGCGACGCGGACATCGTCGGCCCCGACGTGATCGAGTTCGCGCGCAAGGCCGCCCGCGCCGGGGTGGACGTGCGCCTGCGCGTGGAGCCGGATGGCTTCCACGTGTACGTCCTGGGCGTTCCCACCATTCCCGAGGCCGAGGTCGCCCTCGACCGCAGCGCTCGCTTCATCTCGTGGATCCTCACCCAGGGCTGACCTGTGTTTCACGCGGTGTTTCACGGCCTCGTCGATGAGGGACGAGGCCTGCGCGGGGCAACGCCCGCCAGTGCGGGGGAGTGTCGGTCAGTGTGCGGGGGAAGGTCCGCCAGCACGCCCGCGCACCTCAGGACAGTCGCACGTCCTCCAGGACCATGCTGTGCATGTACACGTCGATGGTGAGGGGAGTCTTGTCCGGGTTGAGGACGCACGCCTGGTAGAGCGGCTGCATGATTCCTGACAGCCGGGAAATGTCTCGGCTTTGCGTCCTGATGGAGAAGGTGTGGCGGGTGCCGTCCTCGAAACGCATGTGGAAGTGATTGTTGAAACTGGTGTCGTTGCGCGGAATCCGGTAACTGCTCACGATGTCTTGGTCATAGCTGCAGGAGGTGACCGTGCGCGTCTGCGACCCATCGAACAGGTCCCAGGCGGCGGGAACCAGGTAAAAGAAAGTGGGCGCCGCGATCATGAGGACGCCGATCGTGGTCCAGCCCATGGAGTCTCGTTTTTTACTGTAGGCGCGACGGTCGCCGGATTGTTTCGCGGTGCGCAGGTCTCCCAGGGACGAGACGATCGCGACGATCCCGCCGACCACGATGACGAGCCCGACACAGCACAGGAGGATGGTGCTTGTGAGCATGCCGGTGCCGTAGGCGTCCATGTTGGACATGATGACGTAGGTGGCGGCGAACGCCGCCGGGATCGCGATGATGGAGTAGGGGGCCAGACGCTGGAGGGCACCGCGCTTGGGAGCCCCCGAGGGCGCCCCCGGCAGGGAACCGGACCCCGGCAGGGAACCGGACCCCGGCAGGGAACCGGACCCCGGCAGGGAACCGGACCCCGGCAGGGAACCGGCGCCCGGCACGAAACCGGACCCCGGCAGGGAACCGGACCCCGGCAGGGAACCGGACCCCGGCAGGGAACCGGACCCCGGCAGGGAACCGGCGCCCGGCACGAAACCGGCGCCCGGCAGGGAACCGGCCCCTGGCACGGAACCGGCGGGCGGGCCGGGGATGGGAGGCTGGGAGGGAACGTTGCGGTAGGGATACTGGGAACTCATGCGGATCCTTTGACGGGCTACAGTCGCGTTGGCGGGCGCGTCGTCAGTTGAGGCGCGCGGCCAGGATGGTCCGGGAGTGGGGCATGATCTTCAACGTCATGCCGGTGGTGCCGGGATGGGTCACGCAGGCCTCGTAGAGCACGTCATAGACTGCCTGGCTGCTAGCAGATTCGTTGTCCCGGGGGTGCAGGCGCATGTCCTGCACGCGGGTGGAACCGTCGGCGAGCTGCATCGTGATCTCGTAGACCTCGTAGTTGATGACGCGGGTCCGGCCGCGGCTGCCGCTGCGCTGCTGCCTCTGGGCGACCGTGTTCGTGCAGCTGGTGACGGTCACGTTGCGCGAGCCGTCGGTGGCGTCGCGCACGAAGGGAGTGAGGTAGGCGATGCTGATCGCTCCGAAGGCGAGGCTGATGGCGACGCGGCCCGCCACCTTCCACAGGCGACGGCGCGGGATGGCTTGTCGACCCCGCGTTCTCGTGCCTCGCGCGCGTCGCGGATCATGACGGGGATCGCCAGGGGGACGGTCAGGCAGGTGGCGAGGACGCCGACGTTCATGGCGACGCCCGTAAGAAAGTGGAGCGGCCCGTAGTCCGCCGCCATGTACATGGAGACGGCGACGATGATGAGCGGAAAGAACGTGAAGGCCCGGATCAGGTAGTGGTGCTCGATGAGATCCCGGTAATCCTGCCTCGTGGGCGGGTAGTGGGGTTCCTTGTTGGGCTGGGGAACGCTCGTGTTAGTCACCGGTGTGTCCTTCGGGCGAGGTATCGACGAGGCGATGGCCGGCTCGCGCGGGCACGCGGGCTCGCGTCGGCCTGATCGCCGTTTGTCTAGCCAGGATAGACCCGTGTGCCCACGGGGTAGTCACCGTGTCCACGCACTGGCGGCCCGGTGTTGACGGGGCGTCGGCGTCGCGTGACAAACCTCCGTCCGGCGTTGCGGGCGCGGCTTGGCTGCGCCTAGTTGTTGAGCCGGGCGTCCGCGATGACCCGCGTGTGAGTGTAGTAATCCACGGTCATGGATGCGGCCCCCGACCGCAGATGACACGCTTGATAGAGGACTCTCACCGCGCCGCCCTCATGCTCGATCTCCTCTGCGCTGTCCATCTCGATGGTCGTCGTGTGGACGGTCCCGTCGTCGAAGGTCATGGTGAATTCGTTTTCGTACACGGTCGTGCTCCCGCCGCGGGAGGACGATTTCTTCATCGAGTACTGGTCGTAGGTGCACGACGTCACCGTGAACGGCTGTGGCCCGTCGGCGAGGTCGAGGGCGGCGGGCACCCCGTTGGACAGAGCGAAGTACCCGAGCAGCAGTCCCACAAAGCCAACCATGACGAGTCCGGGCTGTCGTGAGAGGGCGTCATTCTCGTTGCCCTGCGCCCTGGATGCACGCATGCGGCGGTGTACGACGGCTCCGAGGGCGATGCACCCGAGCGCAGCGATGAGAAGCACGCCGCTCTTGATGAGCGTCCACTGAAGCACTTCCGGGCCGACGGTGAAGGACTCGCCGATCATGTACACGAACATGGCGATGATGATGCCCAGCGTCGACAGGATGACCCACAGCCAGAAGTGTCCCTTGGACTCTTTCTTCGGCTCGCGCGGCGCGCCGGTCGGGGATGCGCCCGGGTAGGGGTAGTAGCTTCCCATCGTCGAGGCCTGGGTGTGGCGCGCTTGCCCGTTGGGGCCTCCCTGCCCGCCCACGCTCGGGGCGGTCGGGTTGGCCTCCCATGCGCCCCGGTTGCGCGTGATCGGTGGTTGGGGGACGCCGCTGGAGGGCGCGTCCTCGCGTGGGGACCATGGGTCGGGCGCCTGGTGAGGGAACTGGCGTGCGGGGGCGGACGGGTCGAAGGCGGACGGGCCGAAGGCAGACGGATACGGGTTCTGGTTGCTCATGGTGGACCTGAGGGGAGGGGGAACGAAGCTGGGGCGAGATCGTCTGTGTGTCAGTTCAGGCGGGCGTCGACGATGATCCAGCTGTGCTCGTAGACGTCCAGGGTCATGGACGCGTTGCCCGATTGCACGTTGCAGGCCTGGTAGAGCACCTCGTAGGTGCCGCCCATGGTCTGGATGCTCGTGCGCTGGTCTGTCTCGATGGTTGTCGTATGCGCCGTCCCGTCGGTGAGGGTCATCGTGAAGTAGTTGTCGTACACGGTGCGCCCGCCTCCGCGTCGACGCGACCGTCGATGCGAGCCCTGCTCGTAGGTGCACGAGGTGACGGTGACGGTGTGGTGGCCTTCGACGAGGTCTTGGGCAGCCGGGACGCCGAGGGTGGCGGAGAAGTAGCCGCTGATGGGGAGGATGATGATGGTGAAGAACAGGGCGCGAACGCGCATGCGGCTGGTTGCGATGTCGCCGGCGGCCTTGGCTCGCCGCAATTCGCGGAAGGAGCGGGGGATGCTGACCAGGCACCCGATGGCGACGATGAGCCCGATCCCGCTGGCCGCGGCCGTCCAGGTGAGTCGTTCCGTGCCGAAGTCGTATGAGCCTCCCACCACGGCGTAGATGACGAGGGCGAGGACGGCCAGGATCGTGAGGATGGTCGTCGCGAGGGAACGCTTCTTCCGTTGGGTGGGGGCAGTGGCCTCTTCGCCGGGCGAGGGGCGGGCTGGGCGTACCCGTAGGAGGCGGCGCCCGCGGGCGTCTGGTTCTGCGGGTACTGGTAGCCGACGTGCGGGTTGTGCTGGCCTTGATACGCGCCGCCATAGCCGTCGGGTGACGCGGCGCCGAGCGCCTGGTAGGGCTGCCCGTACTGCGGGTACTGGTATCCGGGGGCCTGCTGGGAGTCGGCGCCCTGGTTGGAGGGGTAGCTGTACTGGGAGGGACCGACGGGGGAACCTGTCCGGGGCCGGAGGGGTTCTGCGGGGAGTTGAACTGGTTGGGGTTGCTCATGCGGAGACCTATGATGTGAGGGGAGACTGGCGAGGCCTGGGCTAGGAGGGTGCGTCCGCCGCGGCGGGCAGGCGCGCGGTGAGGGTCCAGCTGGCAGCCTGGGTGTCTGTGTCCACACTACCGCCCACGCTCGTCGCGAGGGCGCGGATCTCACCCATGTGCCGCGCACCCAGGACGGGGGCGCGATCTGTGAGCGCGCTGATGGTGAGGGTGAGGGCTTCCTCCGTCGCCGAGCCGGTGACGGTGAGCGACGCGTTCTTGTCGAGTTCGGCGATGTGGGAGAAAGCCAGGTAGAGGATTTCCGCGCCGACGGCGTCCCCGTATTCGCTCAACGGCGCGTACTCGTTGAAGAGGTTGATGATGGTGAAACCGGATTGCTGAGCGTAGGTGATGGCTCCGTCGATGCTCGCGAAGTTGCTGGGCGGCTGGGGGTGGGTGGGAGGCGTGGCTGTGGTGGTTGGGCGGAGTGTGGGTGTTGCGGGTGGCGTGGCGAGGTGGGCGGGTACCTCCGGGGAGGGGCGCCCGGCTGCGTGCCGCGGCGGGGTCTTCCAATCCCTGTACAGGAATCGGATGCCGGCAAAAGTAGCGACCACGATGAAGACAATCAGATAGGAGGCCGCTGCGGTGACGACGGTCGGCGACCATGAGCCAGGTGAGAAGAAAGACCCTAGGACGATGTTGAGGGTCAAGAAAGCGATCATGATTGCGCAGAGGAGGAGCTCCTCGCGCCTGGTGGCTTTCTGCTTAGTCACGTGTCGCTCATTCCACTCGTGCGTCGACGATGATCCAGCTGTGGCGATAGACCTCGAGTTTCAGAGACGAGGTCCCCTTCTTGTCGGCGCACGCTTCGTAGAGGGCGCTGTAGACACTGGTCGCCTTGGAGGCGCCGCTTAAGCGAGTCGTGTGCTTCGAGCCGTCGGTGAGGGTGAGTTTGAAACTGTAGACGTAGAGGTGCCGCTCCGCCGCGAGCGCGTCCTGACCTCACTGTAGCTGCACGACTTGACGGTGACGGTCTCTGTTCCTTCGATCGTGTCTGCAACTGACTGCACGGAACCAATGATCGCCATCGCTCCGACGATGAGGACGGGGATGGAGGTAACAACGAGCGAGACGATTGGCTTACGCATGTTCGTCCTGTCGCCGGCGCGCTTCGCTCGGTTCATACGGTGAGCCGTCACGACGATGATGACCGCACAGATGAGCATACTGATGGTGCCTACGGCGCTCGCGATGCTTTGCCACTGGAGCTTGATGTCGCCCATATCGTAGAAATTGCTCAGCACAAAATAGGCGATGACACCGATGGTCGCGAGGACCTTCAGAGCGTTGAGCGCCGTCGTGTAGTTCGTGTTCATGACCGGACGGCCCATGTTGTTGCGTCCATGCGGAGCGCCGGGACCCTGGCCCGGGAAGGGACGCTGGGGGTACATGCCGCCCGGGTATTGTCCGGGGGGGCGGCTGCGTCGGGGCTTGGCCTGGGAAGGGGCGCTGCGGAGGATAACCGTGGGGGTATTGGTTGCTCATGGTGTCTCGCTGGCGTGGTTGGTGTCGATGTGGGTGGGCAATTGAGTTCTCGCGCCGTGGTGGGCGCGCGCGGAGGAATACTCCACGGCAACTATAGCTATCTGCTCTGGCGCGCGGGGCACGTGCTGGCATGGAGACCGCGCTGCGCGGTGCGCCGACAGGCACAACGACGGATTCAGCCCGCATGGACATCTGTGAGGCTATGGGTGGAACACCATGCGACCAACGCGCGGGCGGCGCGCTTGCGGTTACCCATTCATGGCCTCGGCTACTGTCGCGTCGATGATCACCCATCTGTGGCTGTCGATCTCAACGGTGAGGGATACGGCGCCGGAACGGGCAGCGCAGGTGACTGCAATGACGAGGCGGATGATACAGCAAGCCGCCAGCCGCACGAGCGTCCAGTACCCGACAGGCAGGTGCACGCCGAGTTGCACGAAGCCGACGGCCGCCGCGCTCATGACGCCGAGAACGAGGAAAGCGAAGAGCTTATCGCGGGTCGACATCCCCTGCGAGGAACCCGCGAGGAAGGGCGATCGCAGACTCGTGGGGATAGAAGAGCTGGAGGAAGGGAGGGCGGGGAAGCGTTGATGGGGTCGATCTATGTAGCGGGGGAGCGAGACGAGGCGGGGGCTTGCTCGATTGACGTGGATACGCGCGTCTCTCCCGCCGACACTCAGACGTCCGTTGGCGTCGCGCCCGTCCACTCGTACCAGCCCTGGTGCTGGACGATCCAGGCCATCAGGGCGTAACCGGCCTGGCCAGGCAGGGTCTGGCCGTCGGCGCCGCGCGCCATGGAGGCGGCCATGTCCTCGAACCACTGGTCGTGGGCGACCAGCGGCGTGTAGCAGTCGACGAAGGGGATGCCGCGGCGCGCGCACACCTCGGAGCAGGAGGAAGCCAGGGCTTTGAGAGCCCCGGAATCGACCCCGGCCAGGGGAGGAGGACCCACGACGAAGCTGGGGATACCCAGAGAGGTCGCGCGGTCCGTGATGTTGGCGAGGTTCAGGCGCGAGCGCGCGGTGGAAATACCGGCGGGAACGTCGCCGGGGCCAATCCCGATGACGAGGCCGTGGGGCTCTCCGTCGGCCAGGCGCGGCAGGACCTCGGCCTCCCAACGCGCGGCCATCTGCTTGGTCGTTTCAGAGGGGACCGCCAGCGTGAGGAAAGTGGCGGGCAAGTCGAAGGTCGAGTGGGCGTTGACGCGGCCAACCCAGCCCAGGCCTCGGGGGTCTCCGACGCCCGCGACGAGCTCGTCGCCGATAAAGCAGATGCGCATTGGGGGTCCTTTCCAGGTGTGCCTGCGCGCGCCCGGAACACTGGGCACGCGCAGGGAGGTCGCTAGCCTTCGAAGGCCTGCGCAATAAGGGTAGCTGCTTGCTCCTTGTGAAGCGAGGCACGTCCAGCTGCGGTCGTCGCCGACTCGGGGCGCGAGACCATGCGGACCGGGCGTCCCAGCGACGGGAACAGGTTGAGCGCCAGGAATGGCAGCGCGCCCTGGTTACGCGGCTCGTCCTGCGCCCACGTCACCGACGCGTTCGGGTACTGGGCGAGCGCGGCCGCCACCTCGGCCTCGGGCAGCGGGTAGAACTGCTCCAGGCGGATGATCGCCGTCGAGGTGTCGCCGCGACGCTCACGTTCCTTGGCGAGGTCGTAGTACAGGCGTCCCGAGCACAGCAGGACGCGGGTCACGGCTGCGGGGTCCGTGATCGACGCGTCGCCGATGACGGGCTGGAAGCCGCCCGAGGTGAACTCGTCGATGTGCGAGGACGCTGCCGACAGGCGCAGCAGCTGCTTGGGAGTGAACGCGATGAGCGGCTTGCGCGGGCGCTTGTAGGCCTGCGTACGCAGCGTGTGGAAGTAGTTCGCCGGGGTGGAGGGCTGGACGATCCACATGTTGTCCTGCGCGGCCAGCTGCAGGTAACGCTCGATGCGGGCGCTCGAGTGGTCGGGTCCCTGGCCCTCGTAGCCGTGGGGTAGGAGCATGACCAGCGAGGAACGCTGTCCCCACTTCTGCTCCGCCGAGCACACGAACTCGTCAATGACGGTCTGCGCGCCGTTGGCGAAGTCGCCGAACTGAGCCTCCCAGATCGTCAGTGTCTCGGGGCTTTCCAGCGAGTAGCCGTAGTCGAAGGCCAGCACGCCGTACTCACTGAGCGGGGAGTTCCACACGTCGAAGCGCGCCTGATGCTCGGTGAGGAAGCGCAGCGGCGTGAACTCACGGCCGTCGTCGGCGTCGTGCAGGACCGCGTGGCGCTGGACGAAGGTTGCGCGCGCGACGTCCTCGCCGGACAGGCGAACGCCGGTGCCCTCCATGAGGAGCGTGCCGAAGGCCAGGAGCTCCGCAAATCCCCAGTCGACGGGCTTGTTGCCCAGCGCCATCTCCAGGCGGCGCTCGCACAGCTGACGCAGCTTGGGGTGGGGCTCGAAGCCCTCGGGGAAGCGCACGTGGGCGCGGCCGATGCGGCGCAGCTGCTTGGCAGGCACGGCGGAGGTCCACCCGATCATCATGCCGGTGCCGGGCAGCTGGGACTCGGGCATGGTCCATTCCTCGTCGCGGGACTCCCCGGCCTCGCCCACGCCGGCGGTCAGCGCCGGGTCGTGCGTGCGGCTGCCGGGGTTGATCTCGGACACCGACGAGGCTCCGCCCGCGCGGGTCTCCTCCAGGATGCGCCCCAGTTCCGCCTCGTATTGGGCGATGGAGAGGCGGGCCTCGTCCTCGGTGAGCTGACCGCGACCCACGAGGCCACGGATGTACACCGCGCGCGTGGAGGGGATGCGGTCGATGAGGGAGTACATGACCGGCTGGGTCATCGACGGGTCGTCGCCCTCGTTGTGTCCGCGGCGGCGGTAGCACACCATGTCGATGATGACGTCCTTGTGGAAGGCGTTGCGGTACGCGAAGGCCAGGTGCGCGCAGCGGATGACGGCCTCGGGGTCGTCCGCGTTCACGTGCAGGATCGGGACCTGAAGGCCCTTGGCCAGGTCGGTCGCGTAGCCGGTCGAGCGGCCCTGGGTCGGGCCGGTCGTAAAACCGATCTGGTTGTTGACGATGACGTGGATCGTGCCGCCGGTCTTGTAGCCCTCAAGCTGGGAGAGGTTGAAGGTCTCCTGGACGACGCCCTGGCCGATGAAGGCCGCGTCGCCGTGGATGAGGATCGGGATGATCGGCAGGTCCGGGTCGCCCAGGGCCTCCTGCTTGGCGCGCACGATGCCCTCCAGGACACCGTCCGCGGCCTCCAGGTGGGAGGGGTTGGCCGCCATGTAGACCTTGGTGGCCAGACCGTCGTCGAGGGAGTACACGCCCCACGTGCCCAGGTGGTACTTGACGTCGCCGGAGCCCTGGACGGAGTTGGGCATGTAGTTGCCTTCGAACTCGTCGAAGATCTGCGCGTAGGATTTGCCCGCGATGTTGGCCAGCACGTTGAGGCGGCCGCGGTGCGCCATGCCGATGGCGACCTCGTGGATGCCGGCGCGCGCCGAGTCAGCCAGGATGTGGTCGAGCAGCGGGATCAGGGACTCGCCGCCCTCCAGCGAGAAGCGCTTTTGGCCCATGAACTTCGTCTGGAGGAACTCCTCGAAGGCCTCGGCGCGGATCAGGGTGCCCAGGATGTGGCGCTGCGCCTCGGGGGAGGGGGCCTCGTAGGGGCCCTCGATGCGTTCCTGGACCCACGCGCGCTGCTCGGGGTCCTGGATGTGCATGTATTCGATGCCGACCGTGCGCGTGTAGGTGTCGTGCAGGCGCGTGAGGATGTCGCGCAGCAGCATCTGGTCGGAGCCACCGAAGCCGCCGGTGGGGAACGGACGGTCCAGGTCCCACACGCTCAGGCCATAGGAGGCGATGTTCAGGTCGGGGTGGCGGCGCACGCGGTAGGCGAGCGGGTCGGTGTCGGCAGCCAGGTGGCCGCGCGAGCGGTAGGCGTGGATGATCTCCGTGATGCGGGCGGGCTTGCCCTTCTCGCGATCTGGGTCGTATTCGTAGTCGGCCTCCCACGAGTAGGGGCGCGTGGGCACGTGCAGGGAGGTGAAGACGCGCTCGTAGAAGCCGTCGCGGCCCGACAGCTTGGCGTCGATCAGGCCCAGGAGACGGCCCGACGCCGCGCCCTGGATGATGCGGTGATCGTAGGTGGAGGAGAAGTACATCGTCTTGCCGATGCCCAGGGACGCCAGGCGCTTGGGGGAGACGCCGCGGAACTCCGCGGGGTAGTCGGTGGCGCCCACGCCAATGATGAGGCCCTGGCCGACCATCAGGCGCGGCACCGAGGTGGTCGTGCCCAGCGTGCCGGGGTTGGTCAGGGTGACGGAGGCGCCCTGGAAGTCGGCGGTCGTCAGCGTGGCCGTGCGGGCGCGGGAGACCAGGTCCTGGTAGGCGTCGACGAACTCGGAGAAGGTCAGAGTGTCGGCGTCGTGGATGACGGGAACCTTCAGGGAGTGGTTCCCCTGCGCGTCGGCCACGTCGATGGCCAGGCCGAAGCCGATGTGCGCGAGCTGTTCGATGGCCGGCTTGGTGCCCTCCATCGTGTAGCGCACGTTCAGGTCGGGCATTTCGCACAGCGCCTCGACCAGGGCGTAGCCGATGAGGTGCGTGAAGGAGACTTTGCCGCCGACGGTGCGCGCCAGGTGGGCGTTGATCAGGGCGCGGTTTTCGATGAGGAGCTTGGCGGGGATTTGACGCTGGGAGGTGGCCGTGGGGATAGAGAGCGAGGCCTCCATGTGCTTGGCGGTCGCGCGTGCGGCGGACTTCAGGACACGCAGCTCGTCCTGGACGGGTGCTCGGTGGGAGCGGGTGAAGGCGGCACGTCCGTGCGCCAGGCGCGTGTAGGGGCTGGTGGCCTCGGCCACCGCGGCGGGCGGGCGGGGGCAGGTCGGAGCGGGTCACGGAGACGACGGGGGTGGCTACGCGAGCCGCCTTCGTTTCCTCCTCCTCGATGTCGAGGGTGGGCGGGGTGACGCTCATCGGCACCTCGGGGGCGGCCCCCATTGCCGAGGCCTGGGTGGCCTGGGTGGGTTCGCTCTCCTCGAGCGCGCCGGGAATGGCCTCGGGGATGGCGGGGCGTGTGGCGCGCAGCTGCGGGGGAGCGGATTCGGTCGCGAAATAGGCGCGCCACGAGGGGTCGAGCAGCTGCGGATCACGCTCGTACAGGTCGCGCATCTTCGCGAGGTACCACTGCGGATCGGGCTGGGAAACTGTGTGAGTGGGCACGTCTTCCTCCGTTTGACTCACGCCGCGTGCATGGGCTTGTTTCGCGGCGACCGTACCGGACAGATTCTACCGCCGCGTGACCACCTTCACGAGACCTGGGCGACACTTGGTGATCATTTCAAGGGCCTTTGGTCCGGTATAGGGAGAGTATTGGCACAGCATCGCGATGTGTGGAAGTGCGCGCTGGGTCGATGGTCGTTGCCCGCTAAACTGGATGCATCATGGACTGCGACTCTGTCGGCTCTCCCGCCGCTCTTTCCCGCCCCCTGCCTGCGCGTATGCGCCCGGCCCGCCCCGGCCTCGTCGATAGGGGGCAGCGTTGACGACCGCTCTCATGCTCCTGCTTGGCGTCGTCTTGACCGCCGGGACCTTCGTGTTCGTCTCCGCCGAGTTCTCCCTTGTTGCGGTCGATCAGGCTGTCCTTGACAAGCACGCCGAGGAAGGAGACCGCGGCGCCGCTTCGGTGCTGCGAGCGACGCACACCCTGTCGACCCAGCTCTCGGGCGCCCAGGTCGGCATTACCCTGACGACGATCCTGCTGGGCTACACGACCCAGTCCGCCCTGGCCGAGCTGCTGGAAGGCTGGCTCGGTGCCGCCGGGCTCGCGTGGGGCCTGGCGACCGGCATCGCCGCCTTCGCGGCCGCCACGTTCATCAATGTGTTCTCGATGCTCTTTGGTGAACTTGTGCCCAAGAACCTGGCGCTGGCCCACCCGATGGCCACGGCCGTGCGCGTCGTGCCCTTCCAGATGGCCTTTACCGCCGTCGCCCGCCCCGTCATCTGGGTGCTCGGCGGCGCCGCGAACTGGGTACTCGCCCGCATGGGCATTGAGCCGCAGGAGGAAATCTCGTCGGCGCGCTCGGCTTCCGAGCTGACCGCCCTCGTTGAGCACTCCGTCGAAGAAGGCACCTTCGACATGTCGACGGCCGACCTGTTCGTCAACACGATCCGCATGTCCACGCTCAGCGCCGCCGACGTCATGACCGACCGCGGACGGCTTCACACCCTCGGCGAGGGCGATAGCGCCCAGGACGTCCTCGACCTGGCCCGCGAGACCGGCCACTCCCGCTTCCCGGTGATCGGCGACGACTCCGACGACATCCTCGGCCTGGTCTCCCTGCGCCGCGCGGTCGCCGTGCCCGTCGAACGCCGCGCCGAGGTTCCCGTCATCTCTTCCTCCCTCATGACCGACGCGCCCACCGTTCCCGAGACCGTGCCGATCGGCCCGCTGATGGTCCAGCTGCGCGACGAGGGCTTGCAGATGGCCGTCGTCGTCGACGAATACGGCGGTGTTTCCGGCATCGTCACCCTCGAAGACGTCGTCGAAGAGATCGTTGGCGAAGTCTCTGACGAGCACGACCAGCGCCGCCTCGGTATCCGCCCGCGACCCGACGGGACGTTCCTCGTTCCCGGCACGCTGCGCCCCGACGAGCTGGCGCGCCGCACCGACATTTGCCTGCCCGAGGACGGCCCCTACGACACGATCGGCGGCCTCGTCATGAACGAGCTGGGCGAGATTCCCTCCGTCGGTTCGCATGTCGTCGTTGACGGCGTCGGCATTGAGGTCGCTCAGATGCAGGGGCGCAGGGTCGCGCAGGTTGCTATCACTCCCGCGCCCGCCGACGAGACGGAGGACGACGAATGAGCACCGGCATGGGCCTGGCAATCACCGTCGCGCTGCTTGCGATCAACGCCTTCTTCGTGGCCGGCGAGTTCGCGGTCACCTCGACGCGGCGCTCGCAGGTTGAGCCGCTCGCCGACGAAGGCGCGCGCGGTACACGAGATGCGCTCTACGCGCTGCAACACGTCTCCCTCATGCTCGCGATCTGCCAGTTGGGCGTCACGGTCGCGTCCACGACGCTGGGCGTCGTCGCCGAACCCGCGATCGCTCACCTCGTGGAATCCCCGCTGGAGCGCCTGGGCGCTCCCGAGGCCACCAGCCACGTCGTCGGATTCGCGGCGGCCCTCATCATCGTGCTGTTCTGCCACGTCGTCTTCGGCGAGATGGTTCCCAAGAACATCTCGATCGCAGCCCCCGTGCGGATGCTGCTCATTCTCGCGCCCGTCCTCGTGCGCCTGGGCCGCCTCCTGCGCCCGATTATCGAGGCCATGGACCGTTTCGCGAACTGGTTCGTCCGCCTGTCCGGTTACGAGCCGCGCTCGGAAATCTCGGCCTCGTACACGGTCGAAGAGGTCGCATCGATCGTCGTCGCCTCGCAGGAGGAGGGCGTGCTGACCGACGAGCTGGGCCTGCTCAGCGGCACCCTGGAATTCTCCGAGGAGACTGCCGGGTCGGCGATGGTCCCGCTGGCGGACCTGGTGACTCTTCCCGATGGGGCCACGCCCGCCGACGTGGAGGAACGGGTCGCCCACACGGGATACTCGCGCTTCCCGATCGCCGACCAGGACGGGGCCATCGTCGGCTACGTTCACCTCAAGGACGTCCTCTACGCCTCCGGCGAGGAACGCACCCAGCCGATCACCCCGTGGCGTATTCGCCGCCTGGAGGCCGTCTCGTCGGGCGACCAGGTCGAAGACGCACTACGCCATATGCAGCGCACCGGCGTTCACTGCGCGCTCGTGCGCGACGACGGGCAAGTCGTCGGTATCCTCTTCCTGGAGGATATCCTCGAGCTGCTGGTCGGTGAGGTTCGCGATGTCCTCCAACGGCCATGAATAGGCCGCCGGATGCGCGTTGACAGCGAGCGTTGCTAGAGTGGAACGATCAGGAAACGAGAGGGGGAGTAAGCGTGAGCGACATGGAGTGCCCGCTGCCCAAGCGGTCGCAGCTGCGCGCCGCGCGATCTCAGGAGGCCGAATCGTCTCGGCCCATCACCGCGGAGATTCCGCAGGACGTGGCTCCGCCTCCGCTCCCTCCGACGACTCCGCCCGCGCGCGCCACGGCCTCGCCGACGCTCGCTCCGATGTCCCTGCCCCCGTCTGTCGAACTCGTGACCGAACCCGACCTCGACTATTCGGATGCCGACTACGACGATCTGGACGACGCCTACACCGGCTACGACGGCGAGGAGTACGAGGAATACGAGGAGGTCACGGAGACCACCGAAAATGTGCAGGTGCCGAAGGCGCAGAAGCCGCGCCGAAACGTTCACCCCGTCGGCTACCTGCTGCGCGCCCTCCTGATCGTGGGCCTGGCGGGGTCAACCATCGCCGTCCCGATGACGGGCCGCGTCGGATCCGACTCCTCCCTGACAGTTCCCGCGCGCTCCTTCGGCTGGACCACGGGACGCGGCAGCTGGGCCTCCTCCCAGGTCCTGCCCGAAGCAATCGCCCTGGACGCGACCCTGACCGCGGACTCGCGTGCGAAGGCCAAGGCGCCTGTCGCGGTCACCGGCTGCGCGGCCGGCGTCGGCGCCGACGGCAACCGCAACGTCAAGGTCGTCGCCGACACGGTGTACTGGCCTCTGGCCGAGGGATCCTACACGATTACGTCGCCCTTCACGATGCGTATCTCGCCTGTTTCCGGTCAGCTCCTGGCCCACGAGGGCATTGACATGGCGGCACCCATGGACACGCCCATCACCGCTGTCTACGGCGGCGTGGTCGAGGAACTCGCCGAGAACTCCCATTCGGGTGCGTACGTGCAGATCAAGCACACCTTGCCCGATGGTACCGTCTTCCATTCGGCCTACCTACACCAGTACATGAACAAGATTACGGTCAAGCTCGGCGACACCGTCACCGCCGGCCAGGTTATCGGTGCCGTCGGAAACAACGGCTGGTCGACCGGACCTCACCTGCACTTCGAAATCCACGACGCCTCCGACACTCCCGTGGACCCGGAACCCTGGATGGCCGAGCACAAGGCCATTTACCTTGGACAGGAGCCCTGCTCATGATGCCCGTCACCATGCGTCAGGGGCCCATCGTCTTCGCCCACCGTGGCGGCGGCGAGGAAGCCCCCGAGAACACGATGAGCGCCTTCGCCTACGCCTACGAGGCCGGGATCCGCCACGTGGAGACCGACGCCCACGTCACCGCCGACGGCACAGTCGTCATGTGCCACGACGAGACCGTGGACCGCTGCTACGACGGCGTCGGCGCGATCTCCGAGATGACGTGGCGCGAGCTGTCCAAGCTGCGCCACCGCGACTCCGGGGAGCAGATGCCGCTGCTCGCCCAGGTCCTCGAAGCGTTCCCGGACATGTACTTCAACATCGACGCGAAGGAGCCGGGCGTCGAAGGCCCCCTCCTCGACGTCATCGCCGACCACGACGCGGCCGACCGCGTGCTCGTGGCCTCCTTCTCTGAGCCTCGCCTGCGCGCCGTGCGCGACATCGCCGCCTCGGATCCCGCCCGCGCCGTCGCCACGTCTCTGGGCACCGAGGCCGTCGTGCGCCTGGTGGGCGCTGCGAAGAGCGCCACGAACCCCGCCTGGTGGCACGTGCCCGGCCCGCGCCAGGGGGCCATCGCCGCGCAGGTGCCCATGCAGCAGGGCCCGATCCGCGTCGTCGACGAGCGTTTCGTCGCCACCGCCCACACCCTGGGCCTGGCGGTCCACGTGTGGACCATCAACACCGTGGCCGACGTGCTGCGCCTCCTCGAGGTCGGCGTCGACGGCATCATCACCGACCGACCCGCCTTTGTGCGCGACTTCCTGGACCAGCGCGGCCTGTGGACCCAGCCTCCGGCTCCGGGCGCTGGCGTGCACCCGATGCCGAGGGACTAACCCGCACGCCCGTAAGCGCTCCTTTCCGAGCCGGGCACGCTGGTTTCGTGGCGTGGACGGAGCCGGTCGGGGCATTCATCGACCTGCGCAGGAGTGCTGCCAGGTAGGGGAGAGGAGTAACCCATGAGTGACACCATCGTGATCACGCTGTGCCTGGCCGGCCTGTGGGTTCTGCTCCTCGGGCTGCTCCTCGTCGAGATGAGGTCGGACTCCTGGATCGGGGTCGCGTGGCGCAACGCAGACGTCACCAGCCAGGTCAGCAAGAACGTTCGGGCGGTCTGTATTCCGGCTCTCATCTGCCTGTGCTACATGGTTCTCTACGTCAAAGCGGCCGCTTCCTGGGGTGCCTCCGACAGGGCGCTCTTCGGCCTGAATGCGCTTACGTACGTCACCGCTGCGGTCATGGTCGCAGGCCTGACGCCACTTCGATTCCCCGACGACTGGTATCCCCAGTACCCTGATTCCTTCAGTGAGCAGTGGCACGGTGACGGAAGCGAGGGGGAAGACCTGAGAAGGGGAAGGCAAGGAAGACTCTCCCTAGGGCATGACACGACACTATGAGGGGGCGGAGCCGACCGGCTCCGCCCCCTCAACGCATCTGTCAGGACCGCCCGCTCACTCGTCGCCGCTGAAGTCGGCCACGGCCTCGTCCAGGCCCGCGCGGCGGATGCGCACGAGCGACAGGAACACCAGGCCGGCGGCCAGGGCGATGCCCAGGCCTCGAACCAGCCAGGACTCGCCCACGAAGATCATCGCCATGGCGGCCAGGATCGGCACCAGGAGCGTGAACGCGTAGCCGATGTAGCGGCCAAACGACGGCATGGGCACGCCGTCGGACTCGGCAACAGACTTGACCATGAAGTTCGGGCCGTTGCCGATGTACGTGATCGCGCCACAGAACACGGCACCCAGCGAAATCGGGATCAGGTAGTACTCGGGCACGCCTGCGACTAGGGTGCCCTCGCCGCCGGAGGCCTTCGCCATTTCGAAGAATGTCATGTACGTCGGGGCGTTGTCCAGGATCGAGGACAGACCGCCCGTGAACACGAAGTACGTCATGCGTGTCAGCGGCAGGGACGGGGCGATCTGCTCCAGGTAACGCAGCGCCGGCGCCATCGTCGCGAAGATGCCGATGAACAGGGTGGCGACCTCCATGATCGGCGCCCACGTGAACGCGTTCTCCTCGAAGCGCACCTTCTTGTCCGAGAGCTTGTAGGACAGGCCCGCGACCGTGAACATGATGATCTCGCGCCACGGCACGAAGCCGGTCCACGAGTGTACGTGGCCCTCGGCCAGCGCCTCGCCATCCCAGGAGGGAGCGAAAGCGACGGACAGGATGATGATCGCGAAGAACAGCAGGTTGATGGTGCCGTGCAGACGCAGGGGCCTCACCTCGCGGTCGTCGGCCTCAATGGAGGAGGTGTCCTCCGACGCGTAGCGCACGCGGTCGATCGAGTAATACGACAGGAGCAGCAGCGCCAGAGTAAACAGCCACTCCTTCCACAGCGCGAACGTCCACGTGAAGGGCACGCCGTGCAGGTAGCCGAGGAACAGCGGCGGGTCGCCAAGCGGAGTCAGTATGCCGCCACAGTTCGCCACAATGAAGATCGTGAACAGGACCGTGTGCACGCGGTGCTTACGTTCCTTGTTGGTCTCCAGGAGCGGGCGGATCAGCAGCATGGCCGCGCCCGTCGTCCCGATGAACGAGGCCAGCAGGCCGCCGATCGCCAGGAAGATCGTGTTGTTACGCGGGGTCGCCTTGATGTCGCCGGCCAGATGAATGCCGCCGGAGACCACGAAGAGCGCGAAGAGCAGCGCGATGAACTGCACGTACTCCACGCCCGTGGCGATGAGCGGGCCCGTGCCCGCCCTCATGAACATCCAGACCGTTGTCGGCACGCCGAGAGCGAGCGCGACGGAGAGCTGGGAGGATTCCTTTTCCCACCAGTGCGCGGTTTTCGGGATGATAGGCAGAAGGGCGATACATGCGAGCATCGCAACAAAGGGGAGCAGACTCCACCACGGGTAGGTCATTGGCCATTCCTTGGTAGACGATAGAAACGCTCTTTATTTATGCGGTGGCCGCGTGGTGGGGAACGTTGTCCGAGGTGGGAGTGGCCTCATCGACGAGGCGGGGGCATGCAGGTGCGCGTGTGCGGGCACGCGGTGGGCGCGACAATGGCGGCGGCCGGGATACTGTGTCGGCGTGGCGTTGGCGCGGATCTGGGTATGCGTGGCGCCCCGAACAGGACTCGAACCTGCGACCTCTTGCACCGGAGGCAAGCGCTCTATCCGCTGAGCTATCGGGGCAGCTCCGCCAGTTTAGCAGGCTTCAAACGCCCGCGCGTGACGGTGAGGTGTGCCATACTAGTGGGCGTTGCTTGTCCGAGAACCCCTCAGGAGGATTCCATGCGCGTCCACATTGCTACCGATCATGCCGGTTTTGATTTGAAGGAAAAGGTTGTCGCCCACCTGCGCGAAGCCGGTCACGACGTCGTCGATCATGGCGCTCACGCGTTCGACGCGCTTGACGATTACCCGCCGTTCTGCATCGAAGCCGCCCAGGCGGTCGCCAGCGAGCCGGGCAGCCTCGGCATCGTCATTGGTGGTTCCGGCAACGGCGAGCAGATGGCCGCCAACTGTGTGGAAGGCGTGCGCGCCGCCCTCGTCTGGTCGGACGCGACCGCGCGTCTGGCTCGCGAGCACAATGACGCGAACATGATGGCTGTCGGCGCCCGTCAGCACTCCGAGGAAGAGGTCATCGCCCTCATCGACGCCTTCCTGGAGACCCCCTTCAGTGGGGATGAGCGCCACCAGCGCCGCATCGACCTGATGAAGGACTACGAGCGTTCCGTGCGCGCCTGAGAACTTCCGTGGAACGGGGCCGGTGATGACCGGCCCCGTTCCGTGTGCTCGCCCCGGCGCCCCGGCCTCGTTACCCGCTCCGGCCTCGTTACCCGCCCCGGCGCCCCGGCCTCGTGGTTCCTCCACAATGTCGCACGTAATTCCCCGGTGTGTGTTTCAAATTTTGAAATCTAAGTGGCGGAATTCCGCGGTTTTCTCGATGCCTAACAAAAATTTAGGGGAACCAAATTACGTGCGACTTTTTGGTGGTGGGGAGTGTTGCCTGGGCCTGGACTCGGGCTTGGCCCCGGCCTCGTTATGTACTCCGGCCTCGTTACGTGCCCCGGCCTCGTTACGCGCCCCGGCCTCGTTGCGCGCCTCGGCCTCGTTGCGCGCCTCGGTGCCCCGGCCTCGTGGTTCCTCCACAATGTCGCACGTAATTCCCCGGCGTGTGTTTCAAATTTTGAAATCTAAGTGGCGGAATTCTGCGGTTTTCTCGATGCCTAATAAAATTTAGGGGAACCAAATTACGTGCGACTTTTTGGTGGGTCTGGCCCCTAGCCCTGGCCGGTGAGGGTGAGGTAGACCAGGAAGAGGTTCAGCGCGACGATGACGGCCGCGATGAGGAACCCGACGGCGCGCAGCGTGCGGGTGTTCGCATACTCGCCCATGACCTCGCGCTTGGCGGTCAGGCGCATGAGCGGGATGATCGCGAAGGGGATTCCGAAGGAGAGCGCCACCTGGGAGACAACCAGCGCCCACGTCGGCTCCGCGCCCGCGCCCAGGATGATCAGGGCCGGAATGAGGGAGACGAGGCGGCGCACCAGGATCGGCACGCGAACGTGGAGAAGGCCATTCATGATCTCGCTGCCCGCGTAGGCACCCACCGACGTCGACGCCAGGCCCGAGGCCAACAATCCCACCGCGAAGACAGTGCCCACGATGGGGCCGAGCGTGGAGGAGATCGCGGCGTGCGCGCCCTCGATGGTGTCGGTGCCGCTCTGACCGGCCAGAGCCGCGGCCGCCAGCAGCAGCAGGCCGATGTTGACCAGGCCCGCGATGCTCAGCGCCCAGTAGATGTCGATGCGGGTCGCGCGCAGCAGGCGCGAGAGGTGCCCCGAGGAGTGGCGCGAGTCCGCGGTGGAGGGGCCGAGTTCGTCGGCCTCGTGGTCGTTGACCAGCGAGGAGTGCAAATAGACCGCATGCGGCATGACGGTTGCGCCCAGCATGGACGCCGCGACCAGCACCGAGTCCGTGCCCTGGAAGCGGGGGAGGAGTCCGCCGAGCATGCCCGAGGGGCTGGGCGGGGCGACGAACAGACCTGCGAGGAATCCGAGCGTGATGACGATTAGTAGGCCGACGATGATTGTTTCGAACTGGCGCTGTTTGCCTTCGCCTTGGACGACGAGAAGCGCCATGGACACGGCGCCGATGATGACGCCGCCCCACAGCAGTGAGATCCCGAAGAGGAGGTGGAGGGCGAGCGCGCCGCCGATGACTTCGGCTAGGTCGGTCGCGGCGGCCACGATCTCCGCTTGGATCCAAAAGGCGATGCGCCCGGGCTTGGACATGCGATCACCCAGGAGGGCGGGCAGGGATCGGCCGGTGACGAGGCCGAGCTTGGCGGACAGATATTGGACGACCATCGCGAAGATGTTGGAGGCGAGGAGGACCCACACGAGCAGGTAGCCGTAGCGCGCGCCGGCCGTGATATTGGCCGCGACGTTGCCGGGGTCGACATAGGCGACGGCCGCGACGAAAGCGGGGCCGAGGAGGGGGATGAGCTTGTGGCGATGCTCGCTGTCCGTGGCGTTCACGGGGATCCTCACTACAGGTAGATAAATATTCGGCTACCCGAAATATTACTCGCCTCGCGTCCCTCACGGCGGGACGAAAGGCGCCCGGGCGGGCCTCGTGTGGCCAGTTTTCACGCGCGCACCGCGCATGGGTGAGCGGTGACGAGCGAAAACCCCGTAATCTTGAGGGGTGACTCCTGAAGAACTTGCCCTCTCTTATTCGCTCGACGCTGCTGGACGCTGCCGCCGCCGGGCGCATCTCCATCGACCCTGCCCTCGTGCCCGACCCGGTGACGGTCGAGCGTCCGCGCGTGCGCGAGCACGGTGACTGGTCGACCAACGTCGCCATGCAGCTCGGCAAGAAGGTCGGTATGGCCCCGCGCGAGTTCGCGCAGATCCTCGCCGACGACCTCGCCGCCGCTGACGGCATTGATTCCGTCGAGGTCGCGGGCCCGGGCTTCATCAATATTCGCCTGGGCGCGGGAGCGGCCGGTGAGCTGGCCCGCACCATCGTCGAGGCCGGGGCTGCGTTTGGCCGCAACGAGACCCTCGCGGGTCGCTCCATCAACCTCGAGTACGTGTCGGCCAACCCGACCGGTCCCGTGCACCTGGGCGGTGCCCGCTGGGCAGCAGTCGGTGACTCGATGGCGCGCCTCATGGCCGCCTCCGGCGCCGCCGTGACCCGCGAGTACTACTTCAACGACCACGGCTCGCAGATCGACCGCTTCTCCCACTCCCTCTACGCCCGCGCGACGGGCCGCGAGGTGCCCGAGGACGGCTACGGCGGCCAGTACATCGCCGATATCGCCGACCAGGTCCGCGCCGACGCGTGCGCCGCCGGCGAGCCCGACCCGATCAGCCTGCCCGAGGACGAGGCCATCGAGGTCTTCCGCGCTCGCGGCGTCGAGCTCATGTTCGGCGAAATTAAGGAGCGCCTGCACTCTTTCCGTGCCGACTTCGACGTCTTCTTCCACGAGGACTCCCTGCACAACTCTGGTGCGGTCGCCGAGGCGATCGAGCGCCTGCGTGAGCGCGGCGAGATCTTCGACGAGGGTGGCGCGGTGTGGCTGCGCACGACCACCTACGGCGATGACAAGGACCGTGTCCTCATTAAGTCGGACGGACAGGCCGCGTACTTCGCGGGCGACGTCGCCTACTACCTGAACAAGCGTGAGCGCGGCGCGGACGTCGCGATCTACCTGTTGGGCGCCGACCACCACGGCTACATCGGCCGCATGATGGCCATGTGCGCCGCCTTCGGCGACAAGCCGGGTGAGAATCTGCAGATCCTCATCGGCCAGCTCGTCAACCTGGTCAAGGACGGCGAGCCCGTGCGTATGTCTAAGCGCGCTGGCACGATCGTCACTCTGGATGACCTGGTCGACGCCGTGGGCGTGGACGCCGCGCGCTACGCGCTCGTGCGCGTCTCGATGGATACCCAGGTCGACATCGACCTGAACCTGCTCTCTCAGCACTCCAACGACAACCCGGTGTACTACGTGCAGTACGCGCACGTGCGCACCTGCAACGTTGCGCGTAACGCGGCCACGCACGGCGTCACCCGCGACGCCGGCTTCGACCCTGCTGCCCTCGACACCGACGCGGACGAGGCCCTGCTGGCGGCCCTCGCTCAGTTCCCGGCCCAGGTCGCCCAGGCCACCGAGCTGCGCGAGCCGCACCGCATCGCCCGTTACCTGGAGTCCCTGGCCGCCACCTACCACACCTGGTACGGCCAGTGCCGCGTGACGCCTCGCGGTGACGACCCGGTCGAGCCTGGCCACGTCGCTCGCCTCTGGCTCAACGACGCGGTCACCCAGGTGCTGCGCACAGGCCTCGGCCTCCTTGGCGTGAGCGCCCCCGAAAGGATGTGACCCGGTGAGCGAGGCGGAGTTCCTGACCTGCCCGACCCCCGACGAGCGCCCCGACCTGTGGCCGTGGAGCGCGGCGCGGGAGGGAGGCGTGCTGCGCGTGGGTGGCGTCGACCTGACCAGCGTCGCCGACGAGTTCGGCACGCCCACCTTCGTGCTCGACGTCGAGGCCATGCGCGGCCGCGCCCGCGTGTGGGCCAGCGCGATGGCCGAGGAGTTCTGGGACGGCTACGGCATGAGCGGCGGCGACGCCTTCTACGCCGGCAAGGCCTTCCTGAGCGCCGACGTCGCGCGCCTCGTCGCGGCTGAGGGCCTGGGTATCGACACCGCCTCGCTCGGCGAGCTGACCCTCGCGCTGCGCGCCGGGGTGGATCCCGACCGCATCGGCCTGCACGGCAACAACAAGTCCGACGCGGAAATCCGCCTCGCCCTGGAGGCCGGAATCCACCGCATCTTCATCGACTCGATGGACGAGGTCCACCAGATCGAGCGCATCGCCGCCGCTCTCGGCGTGGTTGCGCCCGTCATGGTGCGCCTGAAGTCCGGCATCCACGCGGGCGGCAACGAGTACATCGCGACCGCCCACGAGGACCAGAAGTTCGGCCTGTCCCTCGCCACCGGCCAAGCCTACGAGGCCGTGGCCGCGATCAAAGGACGCGCCCCACCTGGACTTCCGGGGCCTGCACAGTCACATCGGCTCCCAGATTTTTGGGACCGAGGCCTTCGCCGAGGCCGCGCGCATCGTCATCGACTTTGCGGCGCTCCTCAAGGCCGAGCTGGATCTCGACGTTCCCGCCATCGACCTGGGCGGCGGTGTGGGTATCGCCTACACGGGCCAGGATCCGGTCCCGACCTCGCCGGTCGAGGTCGCCCGTGCGCTGGCCACCGTGGTGCGCGAGCGCTGCGCCCACCACGGCCTGCCCATCCCGCACGTGTCCGTTGAGCCTGGCCGCTCGATCGCCGGTCCCTCGATGGTCATGCTCTACCGCGTGGGCGTCGTCAAGGACATTTCCCTGGAAGACGGGGGAGTGCGCCGCTACGTGGCGATCGACGGCGGCATGTCGGATAACATCCGCCCGGTCCTCTACGACGCTGCCTACACGGCGACGCTCGCCAACCGCGACCCAGCCGAGGCCTCGTCCCTGGCGCGCTGCCGCATCGTCGGCAAGCATTGCGAGAGCGGCGACATCATCATCCGTGACATCGACCTGCCGGCCGACATCGCGGGCGGCGACCTGCTGGCCGTTCCCGCCGTCGGTGCGTACGGCTACTCGATGGCGTCGAACTACAACATGTTGACGAAGCCGGGCGTGCTCGCCGTCGAGGACGGATCCGCCCGCTGGTTCATCCGCCCGCAGACGGTGGATCACTTGCTTGCCCTCGACGCAGGCCTGGAGTGACTGTCGGCCTGTAATAAGCAGAGCAGACGGGGAGTGCCTACGGGCGCTCCCCGTCTCTGTTGTTTCCGTGTTCGCCCTCTGCTCCCGCGCTGAGGCGATGCTTCCTCAGCAATGTCGCACGTAATTCCCCTCCGTCTATTTCAAATTTTGAAATCGCATCGTTGGAATTGCAACGTTTGCGGGCTACTCAAATACTGACCAGGGGGGAAATTACGTGCGAGATTAGGGTTGCCTACATTTTGTTGTTACTGACAAACCCTAGGATGATTGTTGCTACCCAACGCAGTCATGCTCCACCGAGTCACAATCGAAAGTCGAGGAACAATGCGCCGCACTGCCGCACGCATCGGAGTCGTCGCCGCGCTCGCCCTGTCCATGGGCGTCGCGACGGTGGTTGCTCCGCCCGCACACGCCGAGGACGCGACCGGCCTCATCTCCCCGGTTCGCGCCAACGACGACGAGATGAACTACGCGATCAACCTGGCCCCCGGTGCAAGCGCCGCCGACCTGGAGCGCGCGATCGCCCTGGTCCCGGGAGCAAAGGGCGCGGCCCTGGCCTCGTACCCGCAGATCGGTACCTTCTTCGCCCAGAGCGCCACGCCCTCGTTCGCCCCCGACCTGGCCGCCAAGCTGAAGGAAGCCGGAATTCCCGTCCACTCGATCGGCCCGACCCGCACCCAGGGCGTGCTCTACTACGAGCGCGTGACCCTGCCCACTGACGAGGCCGGGGACGCTCCCGCTGAGGCACCCGCAGACGCGGCGGGCACTGGCCTGGCCGCCATGCGTGATGAGACCGCCACGGAGGCGGCCACCGAAGAGATCTTCAACTGGGGTGCGCAGACCATGCACGCGCGCGAGAGGCCGGCGCCGTGTCCGTGGAGCGCGCGCCCGTGACTGTCGCCGTCGTCGACTCGGGCGTGGAGGACACGCACCCCGACCTGGCGGGCCGCGTGGACACGGAGCGCTCCGTGAAGTGTTCGGTGAACGGCGTGGCGACGCAGGACTTCTACGGCTGGCGCGACGAGTTCTACCACGGCACGCACGTGGCGGGCATTATCGCCGCCAACCACAATGACATCGGCATTGACGGTATCGCCCCCGAGTCGACGATCGTGGCGATTCAGGCCACGAACGATAATCGCCTGATCTACCCCGAGTACGTGACCTGCGCGTTCATGTGGGCTGCCGATCACGGCGTGGACATCGTGAACAACTCCTACTCGATGGATCCGTGGGTGTACTGGAGCCCGACGGACCCGGAGCAGGCGGCGGGACTGGAGGCGGCGACGCGCTCGATCAAGTACGCGCAGGGCAAGGGCCTGGCGGTCATCGCCGCCGCCGGTAACGAGGGGGTGAGCATCGACAATCCCACGATCGATAACGGTTCTCCCACAGATGCCGCCACGCCGACCAAGGGACGCAACGTCGAGGGGAGCATCCGCGTGCCCTCCATGATTGACGGCGTCGCGCAGGTCAGCGCGGTCATGCAGGCCTACAATGTTCGCCCCGGCCTGTCGCTGGCGCGCGCCGACTTCTCGAACTACGGCACGACGATTGATTTTGCGGCTCCCGGCGACCAGATTTACTCGACCGCGACGCAGCTGTTCTACCTGAGCGGGTACGCGGTCGCGGACGGCACGTCGATGGCGACCCCGCACGTGTCGGGCGTTGCCGCGCTGATTAAGTCCGTGCACCCGGAGCTGACGGGTGATCAGGTGATCGAGCTGATGAAGAAGCAGGCGGCGGGCAACTACGGTGAGCTCAACGCTCCGTGGGATGGCAAGGAGTACCGCGGTGTGGGTCTGCCGGACGCGCTGGATGCGGTCCTGAAGGATCAGCCGCGCCCCGTGGTCGGCCAGATCGAGTATTCGACGGATGGCGCTCAGTGGGCGCCGCTGGATGGCCAGGAGATCTCCGGTTCTGTGTCGGTGCGCGCGACGGTGAGTGGCGCGGTGACGTCGGCGCGTCTGCTGGTGGGTGGCCAGGAGCTCGCGACGGGCACCCCCGCGGGTGGCGTTGTGATGCTGCAGGCCGACGGCGTGGATGTCTCCTCGGTGTCGAGCCCGCACAACGTGACGGTCGAGGCCTCGGGCCGCAACTCGGACCCGCGCGCCGACGATGACGTGACCGTCTCGGCTCCGTTCAGCGTTGCCGGCGCCAGCGAGGATCCGAACGAGGCCGTGGCCGGCGAGTGGAAGTCCGATGCCGTGGGCTGGTGGTGGCGCAAGGCCGACGGCTCCTACCCCTCCTCGCAGGCGCTGCGCATTGACGGGAAGACCTACCGATTCGACGAGCGCGGCTACATGGTGACCGGCTGGGCGACGGTCGATGGCCAGTGGAGCTACTACAAGCCGTCGGGCGAGCAGGCCTTCGGCTGGGAGAACGTGGGCGGCACCTGGTACTACCTGGATCCGGCGACCGGTGCTATGGCCTCGGGCTGGCTGAACCTGGACGGCACGTGGTTCCGCCTGGACGCCTCGGGCGCGATGCGCACGGGATGGCTCAAGGAAGGTTCGTCCTGGTACTACCTGCAGCCCTCGGGCGCGATGGCGACCGGCTGGGTCAAGGACGGCGCGTACTGGTACTACTTGGATGAGGGCGGCGTCATGGTGACGGGCGACCGAGTGATCGACGGCGTTGCCTACACCTTCGATTCGTCGGGTCGTATGCGTTAGCGGCCGGTGGCGGGGCTCGGGATGGGTACTCCCGGGGCTGACAGTACCGGCCGTGGAGGGGTCGCGCAGGCGCGCGGCCCCTCCACTGTCATGCTCGAGATCGCGCAGGTGGTGCCCGATTTCAGCGCAGATGAATTGTCAGACCTGTCAAACTCTAGAAGATGGTCCTGCGCGTGCACGTGGTCGTGCGCGCGTTAGCGACAACTGAAAGTTGAGGAACCATGCGCCGCAACGTTGCACGCATCGGGCTCGTCGCCGTCCTCGCCCTGTCCATGGGCACAGCGACGGCGACCGCACCACCAGCCCGAGCCAATGAACCCACCTCCCTCGTTTCCCCCGCACGAAGCAGCGCGGGCCTCATGAACTACGCGATTAACCTGAGTCCGGGCTCCAGTCCCGCTGACCTGGAGCGCGCCCTCGCCCAGGTTCCGGGAGCAAAAGGCGCAGCCCTGGCCTCGTATGCGCAGATCGGGACCTTCTTCGCCCAGAGTGAGTCGGCCTCGTTCGCTCCCGACTTGGCCGAGGCCTTGGCGGGCGCCGGGATCACAGTGCACTCGATTGGACCGACCCGCGTGGCCCCCGTGCCCGAGGGCGAGCGCGTCGAGATGGCTGACCCAGGTGAGGATCCCGCGCCGCAGCCCGCGCCAGACCCCGCGCAATCTGGAGACACCGCGGGCCAGAGCGGCGCTCAGTCGGGCGGCCACTCCGGCGGCGTGCACAGCGCTCGCGGCCAGGCGGTCAGCGCGGCCGATGGGGCGGAAGAGGTCTCGAATTGGGGAGCTGCGGCCATGAGCGCCGCCGATGCGGCGGCCGTGCCCGTCGCGCATGCCCCCGTGACCGTCGGCGTTATCGACACGGGTATCGACGACATGCACCCCGACCTGGCTGGGCGCGTCGATCAGACCCGCTCCGTGTCGTGCGCGGCCAACGGCATCGCCTCCCAGGCGTACGGGGGTTGGCGTGACGACTACTTCCACGGCACGCACGTCGCCGGCATCATCGCTGCGAAGCACAACGGCGTCGGCATCGACGGTATCGCGCCGGACGCGACCCTGGTGTCCATCAAGGCCGCTAACTCCGAGCAGCTGATCTACCCCGAGTACGTGACCTGCGGATTCATGTGGGCGGCGGGACACGGCGTGGACATCGTGAACAACTCCTACTCGATGGACCCGTGGATGTACTGGAGCCCGACCGACCCCGAGCAGGCCGCGGGCCTGGAAGCGGCGTCGCGCTCGATCGCCTACGCGCAGGGCAAGGCCTGGCCGTCATCGCGTCGGCCGGCAATGAGGGGGCGGACAACGATCATCCGACGACCGACTCCGGCTCGCCGACCGACGTGGACACGCCCATCAAGGACCGTCCCGTCGCGGGTTCCATCCGTGTGCCCGGCCAGGTCGCGGGCGTGAGCCAGGTGAGCGCGGTCAAGCGGGTCGACCCCGAGACCAAGCCCGAGTGGACGACGCTCGCGCGCGCTGACTTCTCCAACTACGGTAAGACCGTCGATTTCGCGGCCCCCGGCGAGGACATCTACTCGACCGTGCCGCTCGCCCTGTTCCCCAGCGGCTACGCAAAGACGAGTGGCACGTCCATGGCGACGCCCCACATGACGGGCATCGCCGCGCTCATTAAGGCGACGCACCCGAGCTTCACGGGCACGCAGATCATCGATCTGATGCGCAAGCAGGCCGCCATCGACTACACGCGCCTGGATGCGCCCGCCGACGGCAAGGAATACCGGGGCTACGGCTTCATCAACGCGCTGACCACGATGCGTCGCGACCAGATGCAGCCGACCGTGAACACCCTCGAATACCGCGTCGGCAAGGGAGAGTGGAAGAGCCTCGACGGCGCGGTCCTGCCCGCCGGCCCGGTCACCTTCTACGCGGCGGCGGCCGCCCCCATCAGCCACCTGCACATGGATGTCGCGGGCCTGACCAGCGTCGACCGCGACGGCTCGGGCACGTACAACGCGCCCGACTTAAGCGTGTCCGCCGAGAACGTGGACCTCAGCTCGCTGGTGCCCGAAGGGGTCGACTCGGTGAGCGCCCGCATCCAGGTCAGCGCCACAGGCATCAACTTCGACCGCCAGGCCGACGACGACACGAGCCGCGAGGCGAGAGTCACGGTGTCGCGCGACCCCGCCGTCGTCCCCCAGCCGCAGCCCGATCCGGGCACCGGCGAGGCTCCTCTTCCCGGAACGGCCACGGCCGGAATCACCGCCCCCGCCCGCGCCACCGAGCAGCTGCCCGCCAACTACGCGGTCAACCTGCCCAAGAACACGGATAAGGCCACCTTCGAGCGCGCCGCAGCCCAGGCCTCGTTCAAGGGAGGCCTAGTCCTGGCGCGCTACCCGCAGTTCGGAACGTTCTTCGTCCAGTCGGCTTCCCCGACGTTCTCGCCCGACCTGGGAGAGGCGCTGATCAAGGAGGGCATCAGCTACGACTCGATTGGCCCGACCCGCCAGGCGCCCGTCGGCGGTAACGAGGCCGTGGTCCCCATCGACTATGCGACACGCGTGGCCGCGGACAAGGCGATCGAGGCCGCTCCGAAGGCCGACGCCGCGCAGACGGGCGGCGCGCAGACGGGCGGCGCGCAGACGGGCGGCGCTCAGAGCGAGGACGAGGCCGGGGTGACGCCCGACCCGCAGACCTCCAACGGGTGGCACCTCCAGGCGCTGCGAGCCCTGGAAGCCCAGGACGTGGACGTCATGCGCGCGCCCGTGACGGTGGGCGTCATGGACCAGTCCATCGACGACACCGTGCCGGATCTGGCCGGTCAGGTCGACCACGCGAAGTCCGTGGCCTGCAACGTCAACGGCATCCCCAACCAGGATCCGGCGGCGTGGCGCTGGGACGACGCGACGCACGGCACGCACGTGGCCGGCTCGATCGCCGCCAAGCACGACGGCGTGGGCGTGGACGGGGTCAACCCGACGCTGACGATCGCCGCGATCAACGTGGCCTCGCGCAACGGCGGCTACTTCTACCCCGAGTACATTGCCTGCGGCTTCGTGTGGGCCGCCGAGCACGACATTTCGGTGACGAACGGCTCCTACTACGTCAACCCGTGGAAGTACTGGATGCCGAACGATCCCGAGCAGGCCGCCGGCCTGGAGGCCGTCCAGCGCGCCGCGGACTACGCGACGTCGAAGGACGTCATCAACGTGGTGGCCGCCGGCAACTGGACGACGGACCTGGACAACCCGCCGGCCACCGACGACTCGTCGCCGGGCGACACGTGGGGCGCTTTCGAGCGCGACGTGACGGGCGGCGTCTACCTGCCGTCGATGATGCGCGGCACCCTCGCGGTGTCGGCTCTGCAGCTGCCCGACGGCGCGGACCCCGCGACCGGCGTGCTGGAGCCGACGTCCTGGTCGAACTGGGGTGCGACGAGCATCGACTTTGCGGCGCCCGGCGCGAAGATCTACGCGCCGCTGACGAGTTGGTACGGCAAGGCCTACGGGAACCTGTACGGAACCTCGCAGGCGTCGCCGCTGGCGGCGGCCGTGATCGCGACGCTGCGCCAGGTGCACCCGGAGATGAACTCCTCGGAGATCATTGCGTTGGCGAAGAAACAGGCGGGTGCGCCCGAGAATTGGGACCGCCTGGCCGCGCCCGTGGAGGGCCGCGAGTACCGTGGCGCGGGCCTGCCCAACGCGCTGGATGCCGTGCTCAAGGACCAGCCTGCGCCGGTGATTGGCACGGTTGAGTACTCGACGGATGGGGTTGCGTGGAAGCCACTGGCGGGGGGAGAGCGTCGCAGGGCGCGTGTCCGTTCGCGTGACCGTCACCGGTCCGGTGACCTCCGCGCGCCTCCTCGTCGATGAGCGCGAAGTCGCGACCGGCGTGGGCAATGGAGCCTTCGAGGGTAACTCGGTGACCCTCCAGGCCGACGGCGTGGATGTGTCGCATCCGCAGGGCGTGGGCCGCTTCGCGGGGGCTGCGACCGTGACTGTCGAGGCCTCCGGGCGCAACGCTGATCCACGGGCCGACGACGACGTGACAGCGCGCGTTCCCTTCACGGTCAGCCCCGATCACGTCGGGCCCGACGAGGCCCGGGCTGGGCGCTGGGTGTCCGGCACCTTCGGCTGGTGGTGGCGTTACGAGGACGGGACCTACCCGACCTCGACGCAGCTGCGCATCGACGGGGCGATTTACCGCTTCAACGCACGCGGGTACATGGTGACCGGATGGGTGCATGAGGACGGCGAGTGGTTCTACTACGGACCCTCGGGCGGACAGGCCTCCGGCTGGGTTCGCGTACACGGCACGTGGTACTACCTGGATCCCATCAGCGGAGCGATGGCGAGCGGCTGGATGAAGGTGCAGGGCGCCTGGTACTACCTGTCGTCCTCGGGCGCGATGCGTACCGGCTGGGTGCGCGACGGATCCACCTGGTACTACCTGGCTGACTCCGGCGCGATGGCCACAGGCTGGGCGCGCATCGGGTCCTCCTGGTACCACTTCGCCCCCCTCCGGTGCCATGAGCACCGGCTGGCTGAAGGACGGCGGATCCTGGTTCTACCTCTCCTCCTCCGGGGCGATGGTGACCGGGGCGCGCTGGATCGACGGCACGCGCTACGTGTTCGACGACGATGGGAGGCTGATGCCGTAGTCGCCTGCCGCTCCGAATCGGCCCGCATGATCGGGGTGGATTCCGGCTGAATGTGGGGGCCGCGCACGATGTCTCGTGCGCGGCCCCTCGCGGGTGTTGCGCCCGTGCGGGCAGAGATGTCGTGGGAGTCCCGTTCCCTTGGGACCTATTTCGTACTACACTGGTGTCCATACGAAACTATGGAGGTGATCGCGTGCGAGTCCGGGTTCATCCTCGCGTCCATCAACGTCATAGTGATGTTGATGATGACGATGTCATCGCTGCCTTCGAGGGGACGTTGCGTTCGCGTGCGCGCGATACGCATCCGATCCAGTGGGTTGGAGTTGGCCTCGACCGCAAGGGTCGGCTTCTGGAATATATTGCGGTTGAGGATGAGCCTGATGGATGGCTTGTTTTCCATGCGATGCTGGTGACGCGAGCGGTGCTCGCAGAGGTTGGTTTAAGGAGGTAATGATGGCGACGTATACGTCAGCTGATGGTGCAACGTTCACTGATGAGGATCTGGAGCGTTGGGGGAACGAGGCCGAGACCGGCGTTCCTTACGATGGGAAGCATCTCGGTTCGTCTGTGGCAGGCCGCCCGATTAGTGTCGGTGTTGGTGCTAAGCCGTTCACCCTCCGCCTTGATCGTTCTCGCCGCGCGAAGCTTGCTGAGGTGGCTCAGGAGCGAGGTACGACGCCGTCGCAGCTCGTGCGCGATTTGATTGATTCGCTCGAGTAGGAGAGCGTGGTCTTAGGTCGAGCATTTGTTCGTGCAGGTTCCGCTGGTGGAGGTTCGGCGGCTTTGTTTTACAAGGAGTCAAATGAACGATCATCTCATTCATGAGAATGCTGTCAGCGATGAACAGATACAGGCGTGGGCTGATGAGGCTGAGCGTGGCTACGACCTGACCAAGCTCCCGTCCCCGCTCCCGGGCCGTCCCCTAGTAGGGAACGGCCCGGGCGTAGGCCTCACGGTGCGGTCGGACGAGGAGCCCCTCGATGCGATGATGCAATGCGCTTCCTCTGAAGGGGAATGACAGTCATCCTGACGCGATACATGCAGCGGTGCGAATAAGCGATCCGTTACCCCTTGCTCGCGGACGTGAAGCCCGCTTCCTCGGGCGTCGTGCCCAGGCGCATTGGGTGGGTTAGTGGCCTTGTTTCTTCCCAGGTGTCGGTGTTGTTGATGACCAGGTGGGACAGGGGGAACTTGCCCGTGGTCTCGGTGGTGGTAACCAGGCCGTTGATGGTCTGGGTCTCCCCGGTGAAGGGGTTGGTGGCTGTTCCACTCCATGTGGTGGTCAGCGTGATCTCTCGGTCCTCATGCGGGTAGGGGCCATCGAGCATGGAGCGCCACCCTGAACTGCGCCCCGAAACTTGGACGCTTTAATGGTAGCCGTTATGCGGCTTCCCGTAGGGTCTGATCCCGGTATTCTGCCGGGGTCAGGCCCTTGAGCTTTACTTGGCGTCTTGTTGTGTTCCAGTGCGTGATGTAGGCGTCGAGGTCGGCTTTGAAGCTCTCGAAGGTCTGCCAGTCCTGGCCGCGGAAGAATTCGTCCTTGATGTGACCGAAGACCTGCTCGGTGGCACCGTTGTCGATGCAGTTGCCTTTGCGTGACATGCTCTGGATGAAACCGTTCTCGGCGAGCGTTCTGATGTAGGTCTCGTGTTGGTACTGCCATCCCATGTCCGAGTGCAAGATCGGCTCAGCTCCTTGGGGTTTGGCGTCCATGAGAATTTGGAGCATCTCTTGTTGTTGGGCGAGGTTGGGGTGCATGGAGATGGAGTGGGCGACGATCTCTTTGCTGGCAAAATCGTAGACCGGAGCGAGGTAGGCCTTACCGAAGGAGAGCTTGAACTCGGTGACATCGGTACCCATTTCTGCCAGGGCCCATCGGCCTTAAAGTCGCGGCCGATGATGTTGTCGAAGCTTTGCCCCACGTCCCCCTTGTAGGAGTTGTACCTGTGGTAGTTCGTCTCGCGGCGTATGCCGCAGCGCAGCCCCATCTCACGCATCATCTTCAAGACCGTCTTATCGGCGATGCGCTCCCCGTCCTCAGCGCGCAGGCACATGGCGACCTGCCTGTGACCGCACCCGTTGGGGGTTCGCGAAAAGATCTGTGCGACCTTGGGCCGCAGATACGCCCTGGTTGGCTGCTGGGGGTGAGCCAGCGCGTAGTAGTAGCTCGACCTGGCAAGACCGGCGGCCTCGAGGAGATCACCCACCGCGTGTCCACGCCCTGAAAGCTCGGCGACCGCTAGGGCTTTGTCCCGGTTTGGGAGCGCCTCTGCGCCTTCAGGGCAATCGATTTTTTTAGGTACGCCACCTGTGCCTCGAGCTTGCGTACGCGCTCGGCGAGTTCCTCCTCACGCGTTGGGGGCACCGCCCGTACTGATCCCTTCGGCCTGCCCTTGGGCTTGGGCTTGAGGGCCTGCGCGCCGCCCTCGCGGTACAGCCTGCACCAATTCTTCAGCGGTGTCGCGCTCGCAATACCGAAGCGCACCATCGCCTCAGGTTTACTCATCCCGCCATCAACCACGGCGCTCGCTGCGGCGACCTTGGTCTCATAGTCGTATTTGGCCTGCTTCGCTCCCATGGCAAGAAAACCGTCCCTCCCGATCACGCGGTATGTCTTCTGCCAGTGTCGCACGGCCTCAGCAGGCACACCCAGCCTCTTGGCGGTCAAACGATAGCCAAATCCCTTCTCAAACATCTCCACCGCCTGCTCCCGAAGCAAACGATCATGCCTCAACCGCAGATCCACAGACATGAAAAGCCTCCCATTCCCTGGACTTCAATTTCGATGTCCAAGAAACGGGAGGCAGTTCACCCCTGGGGCGGGGTGTAGTAGTGGCGGATCAACCTCGGGTCGGTGTTGAGGTCCATGCCGTCTTGCCACACCGAACCCGTGGACGTGGTGACCAGGTTCGGGGTCCCATCACCCCAACTCCACTCATAACTCGTGGCCGTGAGCGTGATCGTGATGTCATGGCCCAGAAGGTTGATCACGTGGGTCTGGGTGGGACTGGTGACCGCAACAATAGAGGGAATGAACTTGTTCGTGTACGAGACGTTCAGTGGGCGCTTGTACAGGCCAGCCCCGTCGGCGTGAATCACCGTGGCAGCGGCGTAGAGGATGTCCTGCGTTGTGGGCTGGCGCCCAGGATCCTGGGCTTGATCGTTGCCGCGTTGTGGTGCTGGAGGAAGAGGACACGCATCGTCGTAGTTCGTGCTAGAGGCAGCACTGCCTTTAGGTCCCGTTCCTGGAGCTGCTGCCTTGCAACGAGCCCACTCCGCGTACGCCAACGCACGAGGATCAGGCGTATTATCAGCTGTTTTCTGCGCCCTCTGTTCATCCAGAGTCGACGAACCACCACCACTCGACGGATGTCCAGAGGATTCTATCTGCTTCTGCTGCTGCGCCAATACGGTAAGGCTGTCATTGTCGGTATTGACGCAAATCCCAAGTTGTATTCCGGTGCTATCAGTGCAATTGTCGATTGGCTGAGCAACTGTTTCACCGGAGATGGCGATCGTAAGATGGGTGCATAATATGGCGCTGAGGCTAAAATTGATAAGTTGAGTCCATTTATTATTCCTCATCATTGAGCACGCTCCCTCCCGTTGAAATCCAGCCACCATTTTTCCAAGTCATGTAGAACGCGTAAGTGACCGACTCGTCGGAATTCTTGTCAACGATCCTTTGTCCAACGCACGCGATTCCGTTGTTTATGGTGCCATCGAATACAACTGCGATAGTATTGGGTTCGACCCCCCATTCCTTTTCAGATGCTGGAAATACAGACACTATGTTTGTCACGGTTGTCTTGTTGCCGAACATCCAGCCATTTGTGTAGAGAGCGTTGATACTCTTGATGTGACCTTCACGAAATTTCTCTCCTGGTTCTGTCATGTTCTCAAAGGGTTGTGTGTCTCCGGTGTTCCAGGCGTAGGTGAGCGTGTCGAGGAGGTATTCGGCGGCGAGTTCTGCTCCTCTTTCGGTGTTTTCTTTGGCTTCTTCGGGTAGTTCGGGTTTGGTGTAGGTCGATGCGGCGTGCTCGGCAGGACGCACGAGGACGCCGTCGGGTCCGATTTCGTAGCCGCCCGACATGGCAGGTTCGCTCGATGCCGACGGCGAAGGCCGAGCAGCGGGGGTAGTCGTCGCCGCAACGGTGGGCTTTTCACCCCAGGCGTGCCACCAGCCGTAAGCAACACCGTTGATGTAGAGCGAGTAGGATCCGCCAATGAACAAGAACACGACGGCGACGCGGATCCCCCAGTCCACGGCGTCGGCGTCCATCCACGCCCGAAAGCGCGCCTTGGCTCCCTTGGGTCGGGTGCGCTTCATATCAGCCCGATAATCACTCCACCGCTCCCACAGCGTGTACCTGCGTGGGGCGGACTCGCGGCGGAACTGTTCCTCGTCCTCCTCGGTCACGGGACGTTCGGATAGGGGTGGGACCATCATGGCGTGTGCTCCTTTGCCTTGCCTGTTTCCAGTGTCGTGTGTGCAGTGGTTACGTTCGCTCGGGCGGCTGGGGTTAGTGGCCTTGTTTTTCTTCCCAGGTGTCGGTGTTGTTGATGACCAGGTGGGACAGGGGGAACTTGCCGGTGGTCTCGGTGGTAGTGACCAGGCCGTTGATGGTCTGGGTCTCCCCGGTGAAGGGGTTCGTGGCCGTCCCGCTCCACGTCGTTGTCAGCGTGATTTCACGGTCCTCATGCGGATATGGCCCGTCCAGCATGGAGCGCCACCCCTGGGGCGGGGTGTAGTAGTGGCGGATCAACCTCGGGTCGGTGTTGAGATCCATGCCCTCTTGCCACACCGAACCCGTGGACGTGGTGACAAGGTTCGGGGTCCCATCACCCCAACTCCACTCATAACTCGTGGCCGTGAGCGTGATCGTGATGTCGTGGCCCAGAAGGTTGATCACGTGGGTCTGGGTGGGACTGGTGACCGCAACGATGGAAGGAATGTATTTGTTCGTGTATGAGACGCCGTCTGGGCGTTTATAGAGTCCGGCCCCGTCAGCATGGATGGTTGTGGCGGCGGTGTAGAGGATCTCTTCAGTTGTGGGTTGCTGACCGGGATCCTGGGCTTCTTCTGAAGTGTCGCTGGGAAGGGGTGCGAGGGTGCATTCATAGTCCGATCGGATACGGTTATTCGGTTCCTTATCGACGGCTGTCAGGATACAGGATGCCCACGGCCATGCGCGTTGCGCTTCGGGGGCAGGCTCTGCCTCAGCTGTCTCTTTGGCCCGCTGATCGTTTGTCGTCGAAGAATCCCTACTCGGCTTACCTTGACTCGACTGGCGCTTACGACGCCTGTTTGCTGCTGTCGTCACGGAGCCATCACGTGCTTCGGAGCAAAAGCCTATATCTGAGTTGCTAGCACTCGTGCAGGAATCAATAGGTGGGATTGGATCGTTATCTGCAGAAGCTGTGATGGGAGCAGTGCACAGCATCGTTACTGCTAGGACCCCTGAATGAAGGAGCCTAAGGTTAGTTCTGGACATCGCGCTCTACGTCCCCTCCCGTTTCTATCCAGCGACCGTCTTTCCACGTCATGAAAAGACCGAGGCTGACCTTAAACTCGCTGTCGGCGACGGTGATCCGCTGATCAACGCATGATGTGCCATTGGTAGTCGTAATATCAAAAAGTACGAGTATTGTGTTGGGTTCAGCACCGGAGTTCTGATCTGTTACGGCTTCAACTGACACGATGTTTGTTACGGCTACCTTGTAGTCGTACAACCAGCCGTGTGAATAGAGCTTATGAATGTTGTTAATGTAGGTCTCTCGGAAGTTATTCCCAGGTTGCGTCATATCTTCGAAAGGCTGTGTGTCTCCGGTGTTCCAGGCGTAGGCGAGCGTGTCGAGGAGGTATTCGGCGGCGAGTTCTGCTCCTCTTTCGGTGTTTCTTTGGCTTCTTCGGGTAGTTCTGGTTGGGTGTAGGTGGAGGCGGCGTGCTCGGTGGGTCGGACTAACACTCCGTCGGGTCCGATTTCGTAGCCGCCCGACATGGCGGGCTCGCTCGATGCGGAGGGCGACGGCCGAGCAGCGGGGGTAGTCGTCGCCGCAACGGTGGGTTTCTCACCCCAGGCGTGCCACCAGCCGTAAGCGACACCGTTGATGTAGAGCGAGTAGGATCCGCCGATGAACAAGAACACGATCGCGACGCGGATCCCCCCAGTCCACGGCGTCGGCGTCCATCCACGCCCGAAAACGAGCCTTGGCTCCCTTGGGCCGGTTGCGCTTCACATCAGCCCGATAATCACTCCACCGCTCCCACAGCGTGTACCTGCGTGGGGCGGACTCGCGGCGGAACTGTTCCTCGTCCTCCTCGGTCACGGGACGTTCGGATAGGGGTGGGACCATCATGATGCATACACCTCTCCTGTGAGGTCTCCTCCTGGGCGCTTCCGACGCTGGAAGCACTTCCTATTCCCATCAGATTACGCGCAGAACCGACACGAAACACCAAGAATATGCAGTAAACACCACGGCACGTTCTCCCACCCAACCCGCACAAACGTGCACGCCGCCACCCAACCCCGCCCCGACCTCGTCAAACAACAAACGCACACGCACTGGCGACCAACGGACCCACTGTCAAGGCTGACCACCAAACGGACACAACGCCGATGGTAGGCGGGGACGCGGAGAACTCGCGCTGAGAGGCAAGAGCCGTCGAAGACGCCGCGAGAGGTGCAACGTGCGGGGGCCGCGCACTGACGATGTGCGCGGCCCCCGCCAGCAAGAGAATGAACTGCGCCCCGAAACTTGGACGCTTTTAATGGTAGCCGTTATGCGGCTTCCCGTAGGGTCTGATCCCGGTATTCTGCCGGGGTCAGGCCCTTGAGCTTTACTTGGCGTCTTGTTGTGTTCCAGTGCGTGATGTAGGCGTCGAGGTCGGCTTTGAAGCTCTCGAAGGTCTGCCAGTCCTGGCCGCGGAAGAATTCGTCCTTGATGTGACCGAAGACCTGCTCGGTGGCACCGTTGTCGATGCAGTTGCCTTGCGTGACATGCTCTGGATGAAACCGTTCTCGGCGAGCGTTCTGATGTAGGTCTCGTGTTGGTACTGCCATCCCATGTCCGAGTGCAAGATCGGCTCAGCTCCTTGGGGTTTGGCGTCCATGAGAATTTGGAGCATCTCTTGTTGTTGGGCGAGGTTGGGGTGCATGGAGATGGAGTGGGCGACGATCTCTTTGCTGGCAAAATCGTAGACCGGAGCGAGGTAGGCCTTACCGAAGGAGAGCTTGAACTCGGTGACATCGGTACCCATTTTCTGCCAGGGCCCATCGGCCTTAAAGTCGCGGCCGATGATGTTGTCGAAGCTTTGCCCCACGTCCCCCTTGTAGGAGTTGTACCTGTGGTAGTTCGTCTCGCGGCGTATGCCGCAGCGCAGCCCCATCTCACGCATCATCTTCAAGACCGTCTTATCGGCGATGCGCTCCCCGTCCTCAGCGCGCAGGCACATGGCGACCTGCCTGTGACCGCACCCGTTGGGGGTTCGCGAAAAGATCTGTGCGACCTTGGGCCGCAGATACGCCCTGGTTGGCTGCTGGGGGTGAGCCAGCGCGTAGTAGTAGCTCGACCTGGCAAGACCGGCGGCCTCGAGGAGATCACCCACCGCGTGTCCACGCCCTGAAAGCTCGGCGACCGCTAGGGCTTTGTCCCGGTTTGGGAGCGCCTCTGCGCCTTCAGGGCAATCGATTTTTTTAGGTACGCCACCTGTGCCTCGAGCTTGCGTACGCGCTCGGCGAGTTCCTCCTCACGCGTTGGGGGCACCGCCCGTACTGATCCCTTCGGCCTGCCCTTGGGCTTGGGCTTGAGGGCCTGCGCGCCGCCCTCGCGGTACAGCCTGCACCAATTCTTCAGCGGTGTCGCGCTCGCAATACCGAAGCGCACCATCGCCTCAGGTTTACTCATCCCGCCATCAACCACGGCGCTCGCTGCGGCGACCTTGGTCTCATAGTCGTATTTGGCCTGCTTCGCTCCCATGGCAAGAAAACCGTCCCTCCCGATCACGCGGTATGTCTTCTGCCAGTGTCGCACGGCCTCAGCAGGCACACCCAGCCTCTTGGCGGTCAAACGATAGCCAAATCCCTTCTCAAACATCTCCACCGCCTGCTCCCGAAGCAAACGATCATGCCTCAACCGCAGATCCACAGACATGAAAAGCCTCCCATTCCCTGGACTTCAATTTCGATGTCCAAGAAACGGGAGGCAGTTCAGAAGCTCCCCGCAGAGGGGGCTCATCCGACATTGACACCTATCGTTGATCCGCAGCCACGAACCCCGCCTTCTCGGGCGTCGTGCCCAGGCGCGCGGCGATGAGCTCCTTGTCCTCGTCGGATGCGAGGTCACGGACCCACGAGGCGTAGGTGGCCTCGTCGGCGTGGACCTCCTGCGTGAGCGGGTTGCGCCGCTTGGACACGATCGTGCGCACGTGCGCGGCGAACACCCACACGTTTGCGATCAGCGCCGCCGCCGAGAGGATGAGCATCGCCCAGGGGTTGTGGGCGCTGCGGTGGGCGAACATCGAATCGTGCATGAAGTGCGGGAACGTGAGCACGACTCCCGACCACAGTGTGAGCGTGTACGCGCGGTATTGGATCCACGCGCCTCGCCCGAACTTCATGAGCGCCGGGATCGTGCACGCGGCCAGTAGCGCCACGCCCGAGTACCACGCCCGGTCCGCCAGGCAGTTGTACACGTAGGCGAGGTTCCACAGGTCGTAGGCGATGATCCACCCGATCGTCAGGTCGCCCCAGATGAGGGCGCGCTCCTTGCCCTTGGACACGAAGATCCCGACCCACCCGGAGATCGCGAGCAGGTTCAAGATGCCTGCGATGCCGTTCATGATGTTCCACGGCCCGCCCCACGTGACCATCCCCTGCGAGGGGTCCACCCCGTGAATCCCGTAGCACTGGAAGTCGCGCACCACGGCCTCGGCGATGTTGATCGCGAGGATCGCGGGCGGGATGATCAGGTACCAGCGGTTGTGGCGCAGCTTGGGGAAGACCTGTAGGGCGACGAGGCACAGGGACCCCGCCAGCGCCGAGTACTGTTTCACGATCGGGAACCAGCCCGCCGAGGCCGTCCCCGCCGTCGAGTGCGGCCACCAGAAGATCGTCAGGGTGATCGGCACGAGGACGAAGAACGCGAGGACCACCCACATGTTGCGCTGAGCCAGCCACGCCCCGCCCGCGAGGAGCGCGACGACGAGGAGGAGCATCGCGTAGTCCCACCACTGGCCGACCTCGAAAAAGAAGAGCGTCGGGTAGTCCGGGGGGAGTGACGGCGCCCATCAGCGCTGCTCCTTCCCCCAATTAGGCAGGTAGGTGCGCTCCATCTTCTGGCGGATCTGCTCCTCCCAGGAGAAGGCGGGCTCCCTCCAGCCCTCGAAGTAGGAGGCGTCGACCTCGCCCGCCCACGGGCTGTCCGCGCCCGTCGGCGGCCACGATGGGTCGTCGGTGACGGGCGGGCGGATCTCGGCGACGGCCGGAGCGGACCTGCCATAGCGGAACCACTGGGTGAAGGTCTCCTCGAACAGGGGAGTGCCGTCGTAGCGCCCGGCGGGCGTGCCCGAGTTGAAGAAACGCCCGCCCAGCATGCCGCGCATGAATCGGCCCGTCAGGTGCTGCTTCTTCTTGAACTCGAGGACGCGCTTGACGTAGAGGTTTTGCAGGTGGGTCATGCACCCGCCGATGAACTCGATGTTCACCCAGTTCAGGGCCTTCATAGCGGGGGGAGGCGGGCTCGTAGCCGATGCGCCAGTGGTTGATCAGGCGCGTGCGCCCACCCGACAGGGGCACCATGTAGAAGCACCAGGCGGCCGCGAAGTTCGTCATCCCGGGGAAACGGAACGCGTAGGAGCCGGGCGCCTTGGGCGGGTTCTTCGTGTCGACCCACTGGACCATGTACTTGCCGGGCACGACGTCCGCCCACTCCATCGACATGCCGTGGAAGTCGAAGGCCGCGATGTCGCCGGGCACCATCGAGTCGGGCTGCTGGAACTCCTCCTGGATCTCGTAGGAGTTGAAGAACGGCAGGCGCGCGAAGACTCGCTCGAGGAACTCCGAGGAGAAGGACCCGGACTTTTCCGCGCCGATCTGCTTGAAAAGACGCCACACCGCGTAGGCGGGCGCGTCGATCGTGATCGCGTAGGTCGAGGAGTAGCCGTTGTCGTAGTTGGCGTCGATGAGGTCGTCGCCCGGGTAGTGCCAGGCTTGCTCTTCGGGCGTGGCCTTGCCGCTCAGCTGGCTGAAGGCGTACATGCCGCCCAGGAGCGCGGCGGTTCCGGTCAGGCCGGCGGCGCAGAGGGTACGACGGGATCGGGGGGGTGCGTGTCATGAGTCCTCCTCCTTGAGGAAATTGACGAGGGGCGCCCGCGCTGGTGCGGACCTTGGGGGAGCCCCAGCGCGTTATGGGATTCCACGGTGAACCCCGCACACTAGGTTAGTGTTTGGGACTATGATAGCCGACAACTATTAGCCCGGTTGTGCGTTCGAAGGAGAATGCCGTGGACTCGCTTTTCCTGTGGGAGCTTGGGACTCCCAAGGTCTATCTCATCTGGCTGCTGGTGCTCGCCGCCCAGATTGCCGTCGCGGAGATTAATCGCCGGTGGAACTGGACGATCTTCGCCGTGTGGACCGTCGGCGGCATCGCCTCATGCCCTACGCGTGGATCCACGGGACGCCCATGGTGGGCTGGTTCCCGTTCGGCAAGTACGCGATCATGATCCTCACCGCCACCATGACGGGCACGGTGCTGGTGTACGCGAAACGCAACCCGGTGAAGGCGCACAAGTATGCGATCTGGCTGGGCGTGGCCCTGTGGATCGGCCTGGCCGTCAACATCATGGAGGCCAACATCCGCGACCTGACGATCTACTTCAACGCGGATTCGTACTACGCGTGCAGCGCCGACTGGCAGTGCCTGAAGGGAGTCAACAACGCGCACACGATCGATATGATCGCAGGCCTGCCCGAGGCGCGCGGCGTTACCGCCGAGCTGCATTCCCAGCAGTGGTATCAGGAGGTCGCCGCCAACCTGGACGCCCGCCACGTCGGCATCGACCCGGAGACGGGTTTCCGCACGATCGGCGGCTACTGGAACCTCCTGTCCGCCGCAGCCGGCCTGCTCAACATCATCACGATCACGGGCCTGGGCAAGATCATCGTGACCTCGCCCGGCAAGCGCGACGTTCGAGGCCTCATCTGGGTGGACATGGTGTGGCCGTGGGTGATCGCCTACGACCTGTGGAACCACGCCTTCCTATACAACTCCCTGGCCGACTACACCTGGTACTGCACGCTCGCCCTGCTGCTCGCCTGCACGATCCCCGCGTTCACGTGGGCGAAGGGGCAGTGGATCTGGTTCCGCTGCTTCACCCTGGTCTTCTGGATCTCCATGAACACCCTCCTGCCCGAGGTCTTGGTCCCTCCCTCGGACATCTTCAACTTCGCGACCATGGACCCGCGCGCGAACATTGCGTGCGCGGCCGCCGCGCTCGCGGCCAATGTCGCGCTGTTCGCCTACTGGCTGTACAAGATCGTGGTGTACAAGAGGAATCCGATCACGGGCGTGCTGTACTGCGAGCTCGCCGAGTTCCGCACCATCGTGCGCGAACACTGCGATGACAAGGACAAGTACTTCCTCGTCGATCGTATCCCCGAGACGCCCGAGGAGCTCGGCTTCGAGCCCGACTCGCCCACCCCCGCCCGCCGACGGCTACCGTGCGTGGATGCCGTGGTGGAGGGGAGAGGACCGCCGTCACCCCTCCAAGCGGACGGCGCGTTCGCGGGAGTAGCCCTCCCTGCGCGGTCATCATCGACGAGGCCTCCCCGGGCGTTTTCGGGGAGGCCTCGTTCGCGCGTGTGCGAGGCCTGGGCCGCCTCCGTGGGCAGTGTGTCGTGCGGGGGAGGGCATGGGATGTGGGAGGGCAGTAGGCGGTGTCAAGCAGGTGCAGATGCTTATATGGCATATGGTCACGGTTTGGGTGTTTATGTTTTGGCATGTGGTGATTGCGTGAGAATTATGCATGTAATTATTTGGCTTGTATTTCGGTGTAAACACTTGTATGTGGATGACTTGCCCCTGTGATTTGTGTGTATTGACAAACCTGTGGATCATGGTTACTGCGTGGACGAAGTTGTCCGCGCGCAGTGACAATTGAAAGTCGAGGAACCATGCGCCGCACTATCGCACGCATTGGCCTCGCCGCGGCCCTCGCTCTATCGATGAGCGTGGCCACGGCGACCGCCCCGCCCACCAGCGCCGACGACAACGTCGGCTTGGTCGCGCCCGCCAGATCCAGCGCGGGCCTCATGAACTACGCCATCAACCTCGATCCCAACGCCGGTGAGAGCGAGATGGCCACTGCTATCGACCTGATTCCCACCGTCGGTGGGATTCTCATGACGGACTACCCACAGTTGGGCACCCTTTTTGCCCAAAGTGAGTCGGCCTCGTTCGCGCCCGACCTGGCTGCCGCCCTGGCGAAGGCCGGGGTGAGCGTCCATTCGATTGGTCCGACCCGCGTCGCCGCGGTGCCTGACATCGAGCGGTTCACGAACCCGCTTCCGCCCCCGGCTGCGGCCGCCGCGCCTGACGCCGCCGCGAACGCGAACGACCCCGACGCGGATGCCGCCGCCGCGAACGCGGACGCCCCTGACGCGGATGCCGCCCCGACGATCCCCGGCCCGAACAGTCCCGTTGCCTCGTCCGGCACGAACTGGGGTGCCGAGGCCATGGGCGCCAAGGAAGCCGCCGCCGTCTCCGTGACGCGCGCCCCGGTGACCGTGGGCGTCATCGACACCCGCATTGACGACACGCAGCCCGACCTGGAGGGGCGGGTGGATACCGAGCGATCCGTCTCCTGCGCCGTCAACGGCGTCGCGAGCCCGGTTGAGGGTCCGATGGAGGGCGGACCTGCCCACGGCACGCACATCGCCGGCATCATCGCGGCCAACCACAACGACATCGGCATGGACGGTATCGCGCCGGAGGCGACCCTCGTGTCGATCAAGGCCGTCAACGACAGAGACAAGCTGTACCCCGAGGCCCTCGTGTGCGCCTACGAGTGGGCCACCAGCCACGGGGTCGATATCGTCCACAACTCTTTCCAGATGGACCCGTGGGTCTACTGGAGCCCGACCGATCCCGAGCAGGCCGCTGGCCTGGAGGCCGCTGAGCGCGCCATTCACCGCGCCCAGTCGCGCGGGCTCGCGGTGATCGCCGCTGCCGGTGACCGAGGCGTTGACCTCGACCATCCGACGACGGACAGTGACTCGCCCACTGACGCGACTCCCATTCCGAACCGCTCCGTCGAAGGGGCCCGGATGGTGCCCGCCATGGTCAGCGGCGTCGCCACCGTCGCCTCGGTCGGCAAGGCGGACTGGGACGACCACTCGCTGCGCGCGACGCTGACGCGCTCGGAGACGTCGAACTACGGCGCATCCGTCGACTTCGCGGCGCCGGGCGAGTCGATCTACTCGACCTACCCGAGTGGGCGTGTCCCCCAGATCTACGGATCCGCGTCGGGCACGGCCAAGGCCGCCGCACACGTTACGGGCGTCGCGGCCCTCGTGAAGTCGACGCACCCCATGCTGCCCGGCGAGCAGATCATCGACATCATGCGCAAGCAGGCGGCCAGGGACTACGGGCGGCTCACAGCCCCGGCTGACGGCAAGGAATACCGCGGGTACGGCTTCCCGGATGCTCTGGGCGCTGTGCTGCGTGACCAGGCCCAGCCCATGATTCGTGGCGTCCAATACCGCGTCGGTGACGGCGAATGGACGGACCTTCCGCGCGCGGTCCTGCCCGCCGAGGTCGTGCAGATGCGCGTGACAGCGCACGCGCCGGTGTCCTACATGAACCTCGATATTGCGGGCGTGACCTCCGTGTCCACCGACTCGGAAGCGGGATACATTGCTGAGCCCCTGGTCCTGGACGCGGACGAGGTCGACCTGCGTCAGGTGATACCCGACGGCCAGGAGTACGTGACCCTGCGGGCCGTCGTGTACGCCGAAGGCCTGAACTACGACAAGAACGCCGACGACGACGTCAGCGGCGAGATCGCCTTCACGGTCGCGCGCGACCCGAACGCCGTGCCCGCCCCGGACCCGGCTCCCGGCCCAGGGGACGACCCCGCGCCCGGCGAGCCCGTCGCCCCCGGAATCATCTCGCCGGACCTGCCGATGCATCAGCTGCCCGCCAACTACGCCGTGAACCTCGCTGTGGGAGCGGATGAGGCCACCTTCGAGCGCGCGGTCGCCAAGGCCTCGTCCATGGGTGCGCTCGTGCTCGCGCAGTACCCGGCCTTCGGTACGTTCTTCGTCCAGTCGGGCTCGCCCACCTTCGCCGGCGACCTGGGTGGGCAGCTGTCCGACGCGGGTATTTCCTTCCACTCGGTGGGACCCACCCGCCAGGCGCCGGTGCTCGGTAACGAGGCTGTGCTCCCCGTCGAGACCGCCGGAGGGCCCGTGGTCGCGAGCGGGGATGCCCCTGCCCCGGCCGGGCAGTCGCCGGTGATCGTCGGCGGCGTCTTCCCCGATCCTCCCAGCGATAACCAGTGGCACTTGAAGGCCATCGGCGCGCTGGACGCGCAGGGCGTGGACGTCATGCGCGCGCCCGTCACCGTCGGCGTCATGGCGGACGGCTTAGAGCACACGATTGTGGACATGTACGATCGCGTCGACTTCGACAAGTCCGTGTCCTGCAACGTCAACGGCGTCCCGCTGCGCGCACCCCAGGTGTGGGGCAAGTCGGGCGCGACGCTGGGCACCCAGATGGCCTCCGCGATCGCCGGGCGCGGCGTCTCCAGCGGCGTACCCGGCGTGAACCCGACGCTGAGCGTCGCCGCGATCGACGTGGAGTCGCCCATCAACGGGCAGCATTACCCCGAATACCTCGTGTGCGGCTACGTGTGGGCCGCCGATCATGGCATTTCGGTGACCGCCACCTCCTACGCGGCGGACCCGTGGAAGTACTGGATGCCCCACGAACCCAACCAGGCTGCGGGGCGCGAGGCGATGCGGCGCGCCATCGACTACTCGGCGTCCAAGGACGTCATCAACGTGGTGGACGCGGGAAGCGGAGGCATTGACCTGGATAATCCGCCGATCAAGGACTCCTCGTCGCCCACCGATGCGTGGGCGCCCTACGAGCGTGACTCGTGGAGCGGCCTGACCATCCCGAGCATGATGGACAACGTCGTACCCGTGTCCAGCCTGCGCCTGGTGGACGGGCAGGACCCGGCGACGGGCATGCTCGAGCCCTCATTCACCACGAACTGGGGCAAGCAGACGGTCGCGTTCGCATCCCCCGGCGAGAACGTGTACACGTCGCAGACCTGGGACTTTGGGTCGTCGGGCGGTGTTGTGAAGAATTCGTCGATGGCCGCTCCCGTGGCCGCCGGCGTGATCGCGACAATGCGCCAGGTGCACCCCGAGATGGATTCTTCTCAGATTCTCGAGCTGGCGCGCAAGCAGGCTGGCGCTCCCGCGAATTGGGATCGCCTGTCCGCTCCCGAGGGCGAGCGCGAGTACCGGGGAGCGGGCCTGCTCAGCGCCTCGGACGCGGTGCTCAAGGACCAGGCTCGGCCCGTCGTCGGGGACGTCGAGTTCTCTGCCGACGGTTCGACGTGGGCGCCTCTGGCCGGGCAGAGCCTGTCCGGGCGCGTGTCCCTGCGCGTGACCGTGACCGGGCCCGTCACCTCGGCACGGTTGCTTGTCGGCGGCAAGGAGGTCGCGACCGGGCAGGGGAGCGGTGAGTTCTCCGGTCCCGGCGTGACGTTGCGGGCCGACGGCGTGGACCTGTCGCAGGCCGTTGCCGGTGGTTCCGGTGTTGGTGCCGCGTCCGTGACCGTTGAAGCGTTCGGGCGTAACTCCGATTCTCGCGCCGACGACGACGTCACCGTGTCCACCGCGTTCACGGTTGTGTCGGGTTCCGGTTCGGGTTCCGGTTCTGACGCCTCTGACGTGGCCGAGGCCGGGGCCGGGCGCTGGATCACCAGTGCCCGGGGCACGTGGTGGCGTTACGACGATGGGACCTACCCGCGGAACGTGCGCCTGCGCATCGATGGGAAGGTGTATCGCTTCGATGCGCGCGGCTACGTGGTGACCGGCTGGTCCCGGGTGGACGGCAAGTGGTCCTACTACGGCGCCGACGGCGCGCAAGCCTTTGGCTGGACGAAGATCCGCGGCACCTGGTACTACCTGGATCCTTCCACGGGGTGGGTACACACCGGCTGGCTCAAGGACGGTGACCATTGGTACTACCTGACGCGCTCGGGGGCCATGGTGACGGGCGTGCGCTGGATTGACGGCACGCGCTACGTGTTCGACGCCGCGGGCCGGCTGCTGACGTAGGTGTCGGTAGCCTGACGGATTCCGGGTGAGACGAAACAGGGGCCGCGCACGACAACTCGTGCGCGGCCCCGTTGCTATGCGTCCTGTGACGCTCGGTGCTTTCTGGCTCCGAGGGGGTACGTGCTGTTCGGCGCGTGTTGTCTCGTGTCTGAATGCACCTGATGGCGCTCGGTGCTTTCTGACGAACACCTGCGTAATCACAACGGAAAGGTAGAGTCCTGTCTTAATGCACCTTTTGGCGCTCGGTGATTTCTGACAAGGATTACAAGATCGGCGCAGTCACTGGGACTGGTGGTCTTAATGCACCTTTTGGTGCTCGGTGATTTCTGACACAAGTCGAACGGAGACGTTCAAGTTCACGCTTGTCCAGGCGTCTTAATGCACCGTTTGGCGCTCGGCGCTTTCTGACTGTTAGGCGCATGCCCAAGCAGCGAATTTGGAAAACCGCGTCTTAATGCACCTTTGGCGCTCGGTGCTTTCTGACATGGCGCTACTAGCACTGCTCATCGTATCGATCCTCCTGTCTTAATGCACAGTTTTGCGCTCGGTGCTTTCTGACGCTCAAAGACACGGCAGTGTCATAGGGTGTAAGCAATTTTCGTGTAGCGGTGATGCTGTTTGGAGGCTGATCATGGGGTGTCGTCGGATGCTGAGTGTTGAGGATCGTGCGGCGATCATGGCGGGGGTGGATGCGGGCTTGTCCCAGGTGCGTATCGCTCACTTGATTGGGCGTAGCCCCTCGGTGGTGTGCCGTGAGATCGCCCGCCATACGGGTCCTGACGGGCAGTATCGGGCCGAGGAGGCTGGCAAGGCAGCCCGCGCGGCCAGGCGTCGCCCGAAGAAGCGCCTGTTGGATTGTGATGAGGTCCTTCGCGACCGTGTGATTGCTGATTTGTCTCAGGGGCACACTCCCCGCCAGATCAGCGGGCGCCTGAGCATGGAGGCGTGTGGCACACTGCCCTCCATGGATACTTCTCCCGATGCTCAGGGCCACACGATTAGCCACGAGGCGATTGACACGTGGATCTACGCCCACCCCAAGAAGACGCTGATCGAGCACGGCATTTGCTTGCCCTCGCGCCGGTGGATGCGCAAGAAACCCCCCACAGGCGGGCGCAAACCCCCCCATTGTTGGGATGCGGCTGATTGATGAGCGCCCTGACATTTCTGATCGGAAAATCCCGGGTAACTGGGAAGGCGACCTGATCATCGGCCAAGACGGGGCCAGCGCGTGCGCGACCCTGGTCGAGCGCACCACCCGCTACTTGATCATCGTCGCCTTGCCTCTGGGTCGGAAAGCCGACCAGGTCTGTGACGCGCTCACCCGCCGCATCCAGGGCCTGCCCGACCAAGCGATGCGCACACTGACCTGGGACCAAGGCCGGGAAATGGCCCGCCACCAGCGCCTCACCCACGACACCGGCGTGGAGGTGTTCTTCGCTCACCCCCACAGCCCCTGGGAGAGAGGAACCAACGAAAACACCAACCGGCTCATCCGCCGCTACCTGCCCAAAGGAACCCCCATCACCAGCCACCAACCCTACCTCGACGCCATCGCCTACGAACTCAACAACTGCCCCAGAGCCACCCTCGGCTACCGCACCCCCACAGAAGCATTCAACGAACTCATTGCTACCACCCATTGACACCACCCACGACGATCTACGAATTGCCTATCGCAACTCTGTCTTAATGCACCTTTGGCGCTCGGTGCTTTCTGACCCTGGTCGTCACGTACCCGAATGTGCAGGGAAGCAAGTCGTAATGCACCTTATGGCGCTCGGTGCTTTCTGACACGCCCCCACAGGGAGGAAGAAAAATGAACCCTGTTGTAAGGTCTTAATGCGCCTTTTGGCGCTCGGTGCTTTGTGACAAATGCTCGAGTGGTGAGACGCGAGTCCGGCGGAAAGTCTTAATACACCTTTTGGTGCTCGGTGCTTTCTGACGACCTGCCGGCAGTGCGGCGCGGTCGAGAAGATCGCGTCTTAGTACACCTTTTGGCGCTCGGCGCTTTCTGACTTCGGATATTAAGCCGAACATGAGTGACCATGAGTTGTCTTAATGCACCTTTTGGCGCTCGGTGCTTTCTGGCCGTGGGAGTCTCTCGTCGTGTCGTACGGGTGGGGAGTAGGGTCATAATGCACCTTTTGGCGCTCGGTGCTTTCTAACACCTGCTCATCCAGATCGCCAAACACCTGAACATTCCGTCTTAATGCACCGTTATTTGCGGGCCGCGGATGGTTCCGCAAAAATGTTGCACGTAATTCCCGGCCTGTTGTTTCAACGTTTGAAGTCGGATCGTTGAAATTCTGCGATTTCTGAGAGTTGGTACAGAGTTGAAAGAAGGGAATTACGTGCAAAATTTGGGGTGCTCGGTGCTTTCTGACTATGTATCAGGAGGCTTAAATGGTCGCCCATTTCAAGGTGTCTTAATGCACCTTTTGGCGCTTGGTGCTTTCTGACCCCGCGAAATCGCGGACGGCATGGTCAAGAAGACACTGTCGTCTCAATGCACCTTATGGCGCTCGGCGCCTTCTGACCTCGACAGACCTCCTCCGAGATCAACGTCGGCGGCACGTCTTAATGCACCTTTTGGCGCTCGGTTCTTTCTGACGGTCGAAAATAGCTCCCACGAACTCTGGAACAACGCGAGTCTTAATGCATCTTTTGGCGCTCGGTGGCGGTGTCATAGGGTGTAAGCAATTTTCGTGTAGCGGTGATGCTGCTTTCTGACCGGGCGTGACCGCACCCACCCAATCGAGGATGCTCGCTCGTCTTAATGCACCTTTTGGCGCTCGGTGCTTTCTGACTTTCGTAACATTTATTCATTCAGAAAGGAGAGCTCATAGTCTTAATGCACCTTTTGGCGCTCAGTGCTTTCTAACCATGAAAGCCCTGCACTTCCACCTGTTTCAAGATGTGTCTTAATGCACCTTTTGGCGCTCGGTGCCTTCTGGCTGCAGCCCGGCTCTCAGGCGTTCGACCAGATCACCATGTCTTAATGCGCCTTTGGCGCTCGGTGCTTTCTGACCCAAGGCAATCACCTCACACCTGAACCACGCATCACAATCGTCTTAATGCACCGTTTGGCGCTTGGTGCTTTCTGACTGAATGCGAAAGCGCACGGAGAGAAAGGGTTGTAAAGCCGTCTTAATGCATCTTTTGGCGCTCGGTGCTTTCTGACACAACAAGTACACGTTCACGATCCCCGCGTCCGAAGTCTTAATGCACCTTGTGGCGCTCGGTGCTTTCTTACCCGCAAAAAGGTCAAGGTCCCGGTCGAGCGCGCCCCGGAGTCTTAATGCACCTTTTGGTGCTCGGTGCTTTCTTACGGATGACAAGGACGCGCTGTTCGTGTACCTGAAAGTGTCTTAATGCACCTTTTGGCGCTCGGTGCTTTCTGACAGGTCGGAGGACCTCGCCACGGAGATCTTCTCTGGAGTCGCGTCTTAATGCACCTTTTGGCGCTCGGTGCTTTCTGACCCCCTACGACACTCAGATGGAGCTGCGAGCACTCGCACTGTCTTGATGCACCTTTTGGCGCTCGGTGCTTTCTGCCTCATCGAAATGCTGACTTACGATCCGCAGATCAGCTGGTCTTAATGCGCCGTTTGGTGCGGGTCGCGGATGGTTCCGCAAATGTTGCACGTAATTCCCGGTCGGTTGTTTCGACGTTTGAAGTCGGATCGTTGAAATTCTGCGATTTCTGAGAGTTGGTGCCGAGTTGAAAGGAGGGAATTACGTGCGAAATTTGGGGTGCTCGGTGCTTTCTGACACACCAACAAGGCGACCATCAACGGCGCGTCTCTCTCGAAGTCTTAATGCACCTTTTGGCGCTCGGTGCTTTCTGACTAACATCGGGTCTGGACCTGGCTGATTACTTCCCGGAGTCTTAATGCACCCTTTGGCTCTCGGTGCTTTCTGACCGGTGTGGAAGGGCGCGGGCGCGGCGCCGGCTCTGACCGGTCTTAATGCACCTTTTGGCGCTCGGTGCTTTCTGACTCCGCTTTGTCATCAATAGACAGACAGAAGCAATCTACGCGTCTTAATGCACCTTTTGGCGCTCGGTGCTTTCTGACAGGGTATGAGGTGAATCGCACTTCCCTGATTTTGTTCCCGTCTTAATGCACCTTTTGGCGCTCGGTACTATCTGACTCCCTGCTCACTATCCTGGCTGACAGTCGGTTCCCAAAGTCTTAATGCACCGTTTGGCGCTCGGTGCTTTCAGACCAGTCTAAGGTGACTTGGAACACCGTCTGGAAGGCGGGTCTTAATGCACCTCTTTGCGCTCGGTGCTTTCTGACGCGGGCGCGTCGTTCGTTGAGGCTGTGTAGCTTCATTGCGTCTTAATGCACTTTATGGCGCTCGGTGCTCTCTGACGTATCGAAAACATCGGGTACCTGTACTCCGATGCCAAGTCGTCATAATGCACCTTTTGGCGCTCGCTGCTTTCTGACTTATGGCGGCTAGCGTGCTCCAAGACATTGGGGTTATGTCTTAATGCGCCTTTTGGCGCTCGGTGCTTTCTGACACTGTTGATCTTGTCAACTACTACATCGATCGTTACAACCGGTCTTAATGCACCTTTTGGCGCTCGGTGCTTTCTGACTTAGCCTGGACGGTATCACTGAAGAGACGCTGCGTCTCGAGTCTTAATGCACCTTTTGGTGCTCGGTGCTTTCTGGCTCGAAACCCTCAAGCGCCAGCAGCCCGAGAAAGTCGGTCTTAATGCACCTTTTGGCGCTCGGTGCTTTCTGACCTGACTTGACGAGGCCCTCTCGGCCGCACTTGGATTCAAGTCTTAATGCACCTTTTGGCGCTCGGTGCTTTCTGACGTCTTTCACCGCCGACCTCGGTTCTGGCCTACAGGTTCGTCTTAATGCGCCGTTTGGCGCTCGGTGCTTTCTGACCTTTCCGACAAGGGCTTCCAGATGATCCCGCTCCTCGTCTTAATGCACCTTTGGCGTTCGGTGCTTTCTGACACAGCAGCCGAACGCCGCGTCATGATCGCCACCCGCGAGTCTTAATGCGCCTTTTGGCGCTCGATGCTTTCTGACCCGTATTGCGATCCAGCACTTTGACCATCGCTTTATTGCGTCTTAATGCACCTTTTGGCGCTCGGTGCTTTCTGACCCGGACCTGAGCCGTCTACGCCTCCGGTCACCCTTGAGTCTTAATGCACCTTGTGGCGATCGGTGCTTTCTAACCAATTTCGACATCGACTTCAACCAGCAGAAGTACCTGCTGTCTTAATGCACCTTATGGCGCTCGATGCTTTCTGACCCTTCCCGCCTGAGCAGATGAAGGTCCCTGAGGGGTCTTAATGCACCTTTTGGTGTTCGGTGCTTTCTGACTGCTAAATCTGTGTCAATAACATTCAAAGAGCCTAAGTTTTAATGCACCTTTTGGTGCTCGGTGCTTTCTGACACACTGACCTCCCCAGGTCAGCAGTTCGACTGTGACAACCTGTCTTAATGCACCGTTTGGCGCTCGGTGCTTTCTGACTGCCCGGCGTGTCGCACCCCCTGTGACCAGGGAAAACGTTGTAGCGGATCGCCAGTGGCCGAAAAAGCACCCCTCCGGCCAACAAGCACGAGGCCAGATTACCAGACTTTTCGTTGCGACTGCTCGCATCGCCGCGGAACACCTGCGGGCCCGACGCTGTCCCGGCAATCGCCGCCATCGTCGGCGAGTCGCTCGTCCATCACGCTTCACACTTGTAGGGGAACCGCAAGGTTGTTGAGTCGAAGGACAGACAATGACGACACCCGCCACGGCCTCGTCCCTGAGAGAAGCGACCAGCCCCGAAGCCCTCACTCGCGCCAGACGCCGACTCCTCACAGCACACCTCGACCCCACCAGAGCGAACACCCCCACGCCGGGAAGCCTCACCGACGAACAACTCCGCGTCCTCGCCTCCCACGACTGGGCGCCGCCACGCATCGGCGCACTTGACACGAACACTCTCGCAACGGCCGACCCCATCACCCGGGCGCTCCTGGCCGAATCGGTGCGCGAAACCCTCGAACGCCGCCTCGCTGCGGAACGCCCCCACGGCACCTACGACGATACGCGCGCAGGACACGACGCATTCAGTAGTGGAGTCGTCAAGGACTACGACCACGGCAACCACCATCTCGCGCGAGCCACTATCCGCCCGGCCGACCCAGGCCTCGTGACCCGCGCGGCACTCTCGGCACTTGTCTGTCCGACACCGACGCCCCCATTATTGACGAGCTCGCCCGGGCCTCGGACCCCAACCCGATCGCGAGCGTGCTCGCCGACACCGCTCTACTCGATCTTGACAGGCACGCCACCGGGGCAGGCTTGCGTTACTCGCGCGTCGGAACCACCCTCATGCTCGCGGCCCCAAGCGACCAGCGCCTGGCTGACGCCATCGACACCGTCGCCGCCGCGGCCATTGGCGAGGGCGCGCGCGTCACCGACGTAACGACCCAGTACATTGACGAGGAGAAAGCGGCTCTTCCGAGTTGAGTGTGGGTGACCGGGTGTTGAGCGGGGGTTGCGAGTAGAGGTCGAGGTCCTTGATGATGAGCGGACCTCTACCCCCGCTGTCGTCAAGGACCTCGACAATGTCTCACCCTACCTGCTGCTGCTCTGCGTCGCTTGATCGTTGTGATCGGTGTGATCTGCTCGTCGGTTTGGAGGGCTTCCATCTGATGAGCGTGGCTCGCACCCCAGATGCTCTGGTACTCGATGTTGAGTCGTGCAACCAGCTGGCTGGCTGCCCTGGTTGCGGGGTGATCGCACAAGGCCACGGTCGTATGGTGGTGGAGGTCATCGACGCGCCCTGGGCCGGGATCCCGACGCGGATCCGGTGGTTTAAGCGACGCTGGATATGCCGCGAACACGCCTGCCAGATCGCGACCTTCATCGAGCAGAACCACTCGGTGTGCGCCCCCAGGGCGCGTCTGGGCACCCGGGCGATCGCTGGGCGATCCGACAGTTGCGCTTCGAGGGAGCCACCATCGCGGGCCTGGCCCGACAACTGGCAACCACGTGGAACACCGTGTGGTCCCATATCAAGCCGTGCCTACAAGCCGCATCTGATGACCCCGCCCGTTTCACAGGGGTGCGGGTGCTGGGGGTTGATGAGAGGCGTGTGGCACCACCAGGACCGACGCCACCGGGGCCCACGTGAGCTCACCAGCATCGTAGACCTGACACGCGGAAAGGATCACCCCACGGCCCGCTTGAGTGGACCTGGTCCCAGGAAGGTCTGGCACCGCGCATGAGAACTGGCTGGCCGAGCGCGGAGAAGACTTCCGCTCCGGTATCCAGATCGCGACGCTGGATCCCTTCCAGGGACAGCAAGAACGCCATCGCTTGACCTGCTCCAAGACGCAACCAGCGTGCTCGATGCCTTCCATATCGTCTAGCTCGATGGCGACGCCCCAGGTGAGGTGCGTCGCCGCGTCCAGCAAGACACGACCGGTCACCGCGGGCGCAAGGGTGATCCCCTCTATCAAATCCGCAATCTTTTGCGCGCCTCACGCCACAGGCTCACCCCACGCCAACAAGAACGCCTCCGTGAGGCCTTCACGGCAGATGAGGCGCATATCAGTGTCGAAGTCGCCTACCTGCTCACCCAGCAAGTGCGCGAGGTCTTCCATCAAGACACACCCGCCCACGGCCAACGCCTGGCCGCCCATCTCATCGAGAGCCTACCAGCCTGTCCCATCCCCGAAATCGCTCGCCTGGGCCGGACCCTACGCAAGTGGAAGGACGCCTTCTTGGCCTACTTCGACACCGGCGGAGCCAGCAACGGGCCAACAGAAGCCATCAACGGACATTATCGAACTAGGCAGACGCACCGCCAGAGGCTACCGCAACCCCACCAACTACAGACTCCGAATGCTCCTCATCGCAGGAGGCCCTAGACGCCTCCACCCACACCCAACTCTGAAGAGCCCCTTTTGGCGCTCGGTGCTTTCTGACTTTACGTCTTCAAGCGCGCGCTGAGAAAAAAAGCCGGTCTTAATGCACCTTTTGGCGCTCGGTGCTTTCTGACTGTACATGGTCGGCGAGCGAGTCTTTGACGACCGAGCGTCGTAATGCACCGTTTGGCGCTCGGTGCTTTCTGACACAACGTCGCACGAGTCGTCGTCAAGCACGCTCCCACGTCTTAATGCACCGTTTGGCGCTCGGTGCTTTCCGACCCGTTCAAGATTACGAAGGGTGGCGGCGACGTTACGTCTTAATGCACCTTTTGGCGCTCGGTGCTATCTGACCCCTGTATGATGGTTGTACCATCACCATCATCGACGTGTCTTAATGCACCTTTTGGCGCTCGGTGCTTTCTGACCGGGCGCATCCTCTTAGCGCCGGTCACGCCCATATTGGCGGTCTTAATGCACCGCTTGGCGCTCGGTGCTTTCTCACCTTGGTAACCCCGATTACCCGCAGTCTGCTCCGGCTGAGTCTTATTGCACGTTATGGTGCTTGGTGCTTTCTGACTGCCTGAAGGTTCGAGTGAGGTTGAGGCGCTACGTCGGGGTCTTGATGCACCTTATGGCGCTCGGTGCTTTCTGACAAGGCGGGATTTCTGTCCAAATCCCCTCCTGGATTCTGGTCTTAATGCACCTTTTGGCGCTCGGTGCTTTCTGACTGCTCGGCGTGTCGCGTCCCCTGTGGTCAGGGAAAACGTCGTACCGGATCGCCGGTGGCCGGAAAAGCATCCCTCCGGCCAGCAAGCATGAGGCCAGATTAGCAGACTTTTCGTTGCGACTGCTCGCATCGCCGCGGAACGTCTGCGGGGCCGACGCTGTCCCGGAAATCGCCGCCATCGTCGGCGTGTCGCTCCTCCATAACGCTTCACACTTGTAGAGCAACCGCAAGGTTGTTGAGTGGAAGGACAGACAATGACGACACCCGCCACGGTCTCGTCCCTGAGAGAAGCGACCAGCCCCGAAGCCCTCACTCGCGCCAGACGCCGACTCCCTCACAGCACACCCCGACCCCACCAGAGCGAACACCCCCACGGAGGGAAGCCTCACCGACGAGCAGCTCCGCCTCCTCGCCGCGAGCGACTGGGTGCCTCCACGGATCGCCGCTCTCGATGCGAACACGATCGCAACGGCGGACGCTATCACCCGGGCGCTCCTGGCTGAATCGGTGCGCGAAAGCCTCGAACGGCGACTCACCACAGAACGGCCCAACGGCACCTACGACGACACGAGCGCAGGACACGACGCATTCAGTAGAGGAGTCGTCGAGGACTACGACCACGGCAACCACCACCTCGCGCGAGCCACCATCCGCGTCGACGACCCGGGCCTCGTGACCTGTGCGGGCCTTTCGGCGCTGGATGTGCCCGACGCCGACGCTCCCATTATTGACGAACTCGCCCGGGCCTCGGACCCCAACCCGATCGCGAGCGTGCTCGCCGACGCCGCTCTGCTCGATCTTGACAGATACGCCACTGGGCGAGGCCTGCGTTACTCGCGCGTCGGAACCGCCCTCATGCTCGCGGCGCCAACCGAGCAACGCCTGGCCGACGCCATCGACACCGTCGCGGCCGCGGCCATTGGCGCGGGCGCGCGCCTCACCGACCTGACGACCCTGTACATTGACGAGGAGAAAGCCCTCGCCAGCGTCGGCATCGACCCGTGGGCCACCCGGTCCAGCGACGAACCCACCGGCAAAGCCGATCGCATCCTCTACGTCGGCCGCGATGGCGCGCGCGTCCATGTCAAAGCGGGCCGCGTCCTCGTCGACGCGCCCGGCTCACTGCTGCCACCTCCGTGCCGAAAAACAGCGTCACGCGCATCGTCCTGTCCGGAAACGTCGGCCTGTCCGCCGGCGCGCGCTCGTGGGCGATGCGCAGTGGCGTCGACGTCGTGTGCCTGTCGCGGCGAGGCTCCTACCAAGGCACCCTCATCGGTGCCAACAGGGGAGCGCACGCCAGTCAGATCCTCGCGCAAGTCGCCCTCGTCGGCGACCGTGAGCGGCGCGTCCGCCTGGCCGCCAGCCTCATCGGCGCGAAAATCCGCGGCCAAATCCACGTCCTCACCCGCATCGCCCGACGCGACGAAACCGTGCACATCGCCGACACGACCGCGCATGCACGCGTGGCGTCGCTCGCTCACAGATGCGCGCACACTCGACGAGATCATGGGCATCGAAGGCGCCTGCTCCAAGGCGTACTTCGACGCGCTCGCCGGGTGTGTGCCCGCCGACGTCACCTTCGACGGGCGCAGCCGACGCCCACCCTGCGACCCTACCCAACGCCGCCCTGTCCTACGGGTACGCCATCCTCCTGTCCGAATACGTCGGCACGCTGCACGCCGCCGGGCTCGAACCATCCCTCGGCATCGCGCACGCGCCCACAGACAAGCGGCACAGCCTGGCGCTGGACCTCATGGAACAGTTCCGCCCACTCCTGGTCGACGAGACCGTCATGGCTCTCCTGCGCACGCGCAAACTCCGGCCCGAACACGGCGTCGTCGAGGCCGAGGCCGGGGGAGTGTGGCTGGGCGGCAACGGCAAGAAAATCCTAGTCGACGCCTACGAGGCCGCCTGCCAGCGATCCGTCACCGGCGCCCTCCCCGGATACTCGGGGTCGTGGCGCAGGCACATCGCCCACTCCGCGCAGATGCTGGCGCGCGCCATCGCCGAACCCGACTACCCGTGGAGCGGGGGCGCCTGGCGATGATCTACATCATCGCCTATAACATCGTCGATAACAAACGGCGCCTCCGCGTCGGCAAAACACTGGAATCCTGGGGCTACCGCATCCAAGAATCCGTGTTCCAACTCCGCCTCGACAGTGCCACGCTGGCTTGCGTGCGTGCTCGGCTCACTGCCCTCATCTCAGACGCCGAAGACGTCATCCACATCTAACCCATCTGCTCATCCTGCGCCGACCACGCCGACATACTCGGAGCAGCCATAGCGCTGGATGATGTGGGGTTGTGCCGGGGAGTGTGGTGAGGTGCTGGCGCCGCGGGGGGTACACGGATCGTGTAGCCCGTACAGGTGCATTCACTTAAGCGTGCGTTACGGTTTTCTCCCTACTGACATAGGTTTCTCCCAGTTATCCGCAGCCAAAGATGTGGGTGCTACAGCGTGTCCTTTCTTTGAATGGCCGGTCTTACTATCCGTTTCGTTATTCCATTTATTTTCATTAAGATGCATGTAACGAACGGGATGTTCATCCGAATAGCCGATGCAAGAGCGCATGAATGCTTTCGCTGAAACTGTCTTAGAGAGCAGTTCGTAAAACCCTTGTGCCTGCTCAATGAACGTGTGATAGTTCCAACCTGAATCAGCGTCGGCGAGTAACTCGCTCGGAGCTCCAAAGCATCCATCAAGGTGCTTATAGTCATTAACGAGACCCCAGTGGTCCGTATCTGTCTGGAGGTTCTATATATCGAATATTGGCTACAATCGACTTTAACGACGCCAAGGCCAAGTGCTTTTCCTGTTCCCATGCGCAGGTAAGCCGTTTGTCTACTGTGCGAACTGCTTGCCCATGCACCGAGTTGCTCGGAATTTACGATTAGTATGAGAACGCGAAGTTCTGAAGTTGAGAGTCCTTCGAATCTAAGCGTGCAGTCGAATGTCTGTTTAGAGGGAATCCATGCGTTGATGCGAGTCTGAACTCGTATATTTGACGTGTCAATATTGTTGCCGCCCATAGAATCCTTGTAATGCTCATAAGTTGCGCGCTTTAAGAACCCGTCACGACTCTCAAGATCTTGAGAGCGAAATGGGTAAGCGGCGGCGCCAAGCATGTCTCCCATTGAGTAATAGTATGGGCGATCCCTGCCACTAATCAATTTTCCATTCGCGTCTGTAAGAAAGCGCCTCGCTGATGACGCTTTAGGGGCTAAAAGCGGGTGCAACACCGGTCGTTTCCTGCTTTGGAATTGAACGCTGTCGGTTGAAACGGATGAGATCGTAATGCGCCCTTTGAGTGCAGCAGTGTTGGAAGTGGTGTCTGGAATCTGTTCTGCTGTAAATCCGAAGAGGTGATCTGCTGGTGATGCTTCGTCCGCTTTAGAAGCTGGGAGTATCTGCTGTGCCTTAGCGAGATCTCGGGGTGCGCGCGGATAATTGCGACGACCAACCTCCGTGGGGAGTATCTCGATGATGGAATCGCTGCCATCCAGACGTGCATAGGCTAGGAGTCCGTTGTGGTTGATCTCTTCGGTCAGGCCGCTATTATTGCGCTCGTGCACGAAGCGGCTTGCATTCTTGGGGCGCGTCTCTCCATCTTCACTGTTGTAGGCATAGGAGAGTATCACGCGATCATATGTTGCGGCGATTTCTGGTCGGATGTCGATGCTCCGTCGTGATGATCTCTCATCAAAGAATATGCGTTCAGAGTTCTTTGTGCTGAATATTCTTTCGTTGGTTTTAAGTAAGTCATCTGGAGTTGTTGCATAGAACCAACCTTTGTACCCGCTTTCCATGTTCTGGCGTGTATTTGACTCTTCATCGGTTCGGGGGTCTGTATCATTGTCTAGGTTAATTTTAGCTGCTATGTTCTCTGGGAGTTCAAGGGGCTTGTAGGTGCTACGTTCGTCGTCCCAAATTGCAGTAACTACATAGGTTGAGTCGACTGGCGCCGCCTGAAACCAGACCTCACTATTATGCTTAATTTCAAGGTTGGTATTCAGCTTTCTACTACCATCAAATGTGTATACTTTGGCGAATCGTGCGTTGTTGGGTCCATATAGTAGGGTACCTCGATGTGTTCCGCTTTCGTATTCGCTATCTAAACGAATTGGGATCAGATTGTTTGCGGCGGCCGGGTCTGCGCGATAAGTGAGTGTGTCGCTATGGTCCCCAAATATCCTAAAGCGGGATGCCGTCATTCGTTCGTAAGCATTTGCAATCATCCCTTTTATCATTGTTGCCGGTATTATAGGTTTCCTGTTGTGGGGTCGATCTGTAATTCGATTTCTCTCGGTTGACCCTCGGATCTGTCTTGTTCTCCAAAAATGAGCGCTGTCATCGTTTTGATCGTGAGGTGCATTTCTCCGGAGAATGTGTCGGCGGCAAGATGATCCAATGTCACTGGTGTTTTATCTACCAGGAAGTTACTCAGTTCGTTGCTGCCATTATTTCTTGGGCTGCTGGCGTTTTTGCTAGTTGCTGCCGAAGGTCTAATGACGGGAATTGAGTTGACGGATGAATGAAATTTGAATCTAGTTTCAGTCATGGCTATTTCCACTCTCCTGTGAATAGCTGGTCGACTACGACCGTGTTTCCGTACTTATCTTCTTCTCGAATGAACTCGACTGCCGTCATCGGCTTTGTAGCGGCGTGTGCCTGGTCTTCTTCCTGACCGGTGCTTGCTTCCGAGGCAGAATCCGCGTTATCGCTCGCCGCAGACTCATGCTGCAGATAGCTCACCTTGTTGGCCCATCCGCTGACATATGGCTTCCCTGACTCCGATCCTTCGGACGATGCGTTGGTTGTGTTGGCGGTGAGCGTCAGCTCAACGGCACCCACGCCGTTCACCCACCGGAATTCGTGAGCAAGCGTGGCGTCGTCCCCGTTGTTGTTGATTACCCGCCAGATGCGTGCTTCGTAGACCTGCGAGATGTCAAAACCGTCGGGAGATGACACTTTCAGTGTTGGCCCCTGGCCTGGGCTTGCTGGGTTCAGTCCGTTGACAGATCGTGTACCGTCCGTCGCCCAGGCAATTCCCGCTATCTTACCGTCTGTGAAACATGGGCCAGTAGCGCAGGAAGCTCCGCAGCACCATGTATTTCGTGCTCAATAACTTTCAGACAGCAAGGGACAGCGGCAGTGGCAGCCTCGTGATCGTTGTTCTTGGTTTCTTTGTCAGTCATCTGCTTTCACGTCCTTATGCGTCGAGGCCTCACATGCTTCGGCATTGGATTCTGGGAGGCAATCAGTCCATCCCGTGTATGCGCGGTTTCCGCCGAGTTCGCCTCGCAGATACGCGAGGATTGTGTGTGCGGCGCTAGGAGTCGTGTGATCGCTGTCGCCCCGTCTAGCGGGCCATAGCTGTTCTTCAGTCAGAGCCATGATGATCGTGCCGTCGGCGTCAGACATGCTGATGCCGGTGACCTCAACTTTGGCCGTGGCCTCGAGTTGTCCTGCCTCCGAGCGGAAGTGTGCCCGCGCTGAGTTCCGCTAGGGCGATACACAGGAGACACCAGGACGCTCGGGCGAAGGGTAAACACTCATCGAGTGATAAGCCCCCGATACCCGAGTCGGTCTTTACGTTCTGAAGAAGACGTGCGGTGTCAACCTCGATCACGATGTCATTCCACGTCGCGTGCGGATAGGTCACCTCGTTGAACAGGAGCCCCTCGACGACTCCGCCTGTCCACCGGTCGATTGCATTATGAGTGACCGTGACGGATGGTCCAGTGTCCTTTGTCGTACAGTCTTGGACTCGAACTGCCCCACGATATTCGGTGGTACCGAACATGTAACGCACGAGCCGTGGTTCTTTGGCCAGTTGCTCGTGAATATCGATGGGTACTTGGTTACCATCGCTATCCGCCTGAGTGAAGCTCTCGACCTGTGATGGGGGATTATCGGCATACAGTACCGTTCGAGCGATCCGCGAACACCTGGAGCGCAGCGCACCGCGAATTGAGGTACCGGGGATCAACAGGGGAGCTGTACTGTCCGCCGTGCTTTTGCCAGCAGTCTTAACCCTCAGGGGATGTTGGGTATTTCCGTCATCTGACTTAGGGTCGTGTACGAACACACCGGTTGGCGAGTTCCAGTTGATCCGCACCTGCGTCGGTCGAATACGTTGAGCTGCAGAGCTCTCTTGATCGCCATCGGATTCTGAGCCCACCCACTTTCGAATCAGATTGATTGCAGTGTGCTCTGCCGATGTCACCTCCGGGCACTTCTCGTCGAAAGCAGAGATTACACTCGTCAGAATATTTCGTGCAAAGTCCGAAAGAGCCTCGTGCACCTCGTGAGAATCTTCGGGGTGATCGGGCACCTCGAAGGGAATCTCAACTGGTGACGTAGCGTCTGGCAATCCGATGAAAGATACTCGGGAGACCTCGATGAAGCCGAGGCCTCCGCCTGTCCCTCCACCAAGAGGGAGGACTCCCTCGCAGAGGTCCGTGATGGCCATGGTCAGCAGAAGGATAGCTGCTCGCAGGCGGATCTTGAAGTCTGGAAGCTCATAATCCTTGTCCGATGACGAGGGGGCTGGAAGCATGAAACCACCAGGGTCCTGGCGAATATTTCGGCAGAGTTGGGCGTGGTCAACGTCGATCTGAATCGAATCCCATGCAGCATGCGGATACAGCAGCTCCGAATACAACGCTCCATGGGCAGCGCTTCCGGTGACTCGATCAATTGCGTTGCGCGTGAGTTTCAGAGGCTTATCCTTCTCCGCTTCTGTCGGTATCTGCCCCTCGCAGTCGTGGACGCGGACCGCTCCTCGATACTCGGTTGTCCCGAACAAGTAGCGCACGAGGATCGGATCCGCGGCTAGCTGCTTGTGCACATCCTCCGGCATCCCGAGTTTGTCACAACCTTCGCTGTCACTGACGATGCTGCGAGCAATGCGAGAACAGTGGGACCGCAACGCCCCGCGGATCGACGTGCCCGGAAGTAGCAGCGAGGCCTTGTCCTCATGTGCGACTTCCGGATAAGTAGCATCCCCGTGATCGGCGCGATGCTTGTCATCGAGGTGCCAGTTGCGCAGTGGCGCTGCGGGTACCGTGTCTTCTTCCGAGGATTTGATGCCGTCGGGTTTGTTCATTCCGACGAACAACCCCGACGGAGCCTGCCACTGAATTTCGATGGTTGAACGTGAGGGGCGATAACTTGAGTGTTTATCTGGTGTCAGTTTTTTCGGTTCGGATAGGTCGAGTAACTGATCGAGTGTGTTCTTTAGCCCGCCCTTCTCCGATTGAACTACAGACTGAACACGGTACGTCGCAGTGCCGTTCAACTTGATACGGCCCCACCCTGATCCTGTCCTACCACCGAGGCTAATGAGCTCGCTGTCGATCAGAGTTACAATCTCCTTAAGGGCTTTCTCAACCAGCTTTGAGTCTGCGGGTGAGCTTCCCTCCGTGGCATCACTCGTTGGTGCTGGCGCTTGAGTTTCTCCTTCATTGCGCGGTTCCTGTTTCTTTTCCCGGGCCTCGGCACTGACACGGATATCGAAAGTCGTGTCCACGGGCAGGTACTCGTACGCGAAAAGTGCACCGTCTGCGGCGCCGCCGGTGGCGCGGTCAATGGCCGTGCTCATGCGGTGGGGGAGATCGCCTCTAGTGCGGTCCCACACCACGGCGTGGTGGAAGGTGAGGGTGCTTGCCCGCAGTGGGAGGGATTTGTCGGTTCCGATGCCACGTTGCTCTTTGCGAGTACCGACCTCCCGACGCATCTCACCGCCCCACAGGCTCTTGAGGTCTTCCTTGCTGAAGTCAAGCTCATCCATGTGTTCTTCGAACGCAGCACGAATGGCTCCCTTGATGGAGCGACCCGGCAGGATCGCCTCGCCCAACCCATTGCGCACGAAAGCGTTCGGCTGCACAGTCCGGCCGTCCTCGTCGGTTATGGGGCGCACAGGTACTTCGTCGACGCCGCCGGAGTGCAGTGCGGAGACGACGCGCACGGGGATCGTCATGTCGTAGCGGTAGATGGTCATGAGACAGCCTCCGTTGGTGCTGTAAAGCTCTTACTCTCGGTCTTGAATAAGGGCAGCGTCGCTTCCGCCAGCATGGGGGAGTCCACGAGGAAGCGACCGTATCCCTGGGGCGTGAGCTCACCGACGCCGATATGCCCGAGTGCCTCGAGTGACCCCAGATCCTGCGGGGAGACACGTACTTGGACTACTGAACCCGCTTGGATCGCCAGCCGTGTGGCGCGAGGTGCGTTATCCCTCGGCGACCACGAGTCCACGCGCCGGTGTCGGATCGCAGTCAGAATCCGTTTGCGATTCTTTTCCTCCGAGTCCTGATTGGAGCACGAACGAGGCTTTTCGTCAGCGCGCTTCTGAACGACCGTGACCGGAACGTTGGCCCGCCTGAAGGCAAGCTCCAGATCCTCAACGCTCCCGCCCGGTCCCAGAGCGCTCGACCGTGCGAGCACGTCGGATGTGAACCACAGAGACACAGCCTCGGTGGATTCAGAGGACGAGGCCTGTGTTCCCTCATCGGTGACAGGACCCTCTACCGGGGGCGGGGTGTTTCCCACCTCGGTGAAGGTACTACCCACAGTGCAGCGGGCGCGTCCGAATGTGCCAGTGAGCTTGCGGGATCCGAGGAAGGCTGGCTGCTCAGCAATGCCGAGGTCGAGCGTCAAAGGTGAATCAGTGGATGTAGCAGCGGTGCCGCGAAGCTCGCTCAGTAGCTGTTTCGACACGACAACCGAGGCGTGCAGCGTCAACCCGGCGGGCAAAGCACGCACCAGGAACAGCTGTCCGTCTTTTGCTGCGCCCGTCTCCGAATTGATCGCCGTCGACTGTCGACCAATCAGCGAGGGCTTCCCGATCCAACCCGTGACGGGAGTACTGATCGGTTCGACGAATAGATAGCGGCCACGTACAGGGATCGTGTTCTTGCCACATTTCTGTTTGTTGATTGGAATGTGCCTGTTGAATAGCGTGCAGGGTTCCTGATCGTCTTGTTTATTCTCTTTATCCTCTTTACCCTCGTCAACCTTCTCTTTCTCGAGAACGAAAGGAACGGGCAATCCGGCGACATCCTTGTAAACCGGAAGCGCATCGCTGATGCGCAGGTCGCCACTGATGATAGCGGAGTTCACGAAGGCATTGCCCTGGTGCTTTTTGCGTAGCAGCCCGTGCAGCCACGGGACCAACACGGTTCCGTGCAGGAAGTCCAACGAACGGACCTCGTTCGAGAAGGGAACCTCGTAGGAAACAACCGGAGATTCAAGGACGATGTTGAGGGTCGTTTCGTACCAGGTCGTGTGTCCAGACTGCGACTGGTGAGAGCCGGGTATTGCGATGTCTTGGGGGTTGTTCTTCGGAAGCTTCTTCGGCAGGTCTGGGATCTTCTGCAAGCTCTCCCGAACGCGGCTCCGCAGGTGATCTGCGACGGTCTTCACGTCTTCCGACGAATATGTTGCGCTATCCACGGCGTTATCTCGGTTCGCCCGGATTCGTTCAAGTGCCTCGGTAGCCTTATCGTCCCGCAGACCAGACGTCACATAGTCCTCGGCAGTGACTGTGACCGTGCACTCTCCGTCGCCTCCGCTGCGGCCCGAGCCGATGCCTCGGACCATGAGGCCAGCGACCCCCAGGAGGAAGTGCGCGGCCTTGATCGTCGCCGGATCGGAGATCTCGGCCCCGGCCTCGTCGATGAGGGTGAACGTGCCCGTGAGGATGCCGGCCGCCGCGCGCTCTGTGAAGCGCAGGAACTGGTTGCGCGCCGTCCCTGTCTTTGGGTCGATGGCGAGGGATACCGTGTCGTGGACCGGGATCGACGAGGCCGGGGTCGCGTCCGAGAAAAGAACGTGACGCGGGTGGGGGGTTGAGCCCGGCTCGCTGTTGGGGTCCTGGCCGAAGAGCCACAAGGCAAAGCTGGTCCACGTCCCGTCCTTCTGCCCGTCGAGGGCCTTCGCTGCCAGCATCGCCTGCTCGCGCAGGACTCCCGTGATGACCGTGCCACGCACGACTGGGTCGTCGCCGCAACGCTCGATTGTTGAGTGTGTGCGCCCCGCCTGGCCCACGCCCGTGGACACGCCCCAGTCGGATGTGAACACGATGGTCACGTGGCCGCTCGCACTCAGAGAAGTGGTAGGTGAATCGATGGTCACTGGACACCTCCTGCGGTGGAATCGTCTGCTGCTTCCGGTGAGCCCTCGCCGTCGGCGTTCTCGCCAATCCTCGAAGCGAGGTACCGGTCGGGCAAGTTCCCGGACAGGTCGATGAGGTCCAGGAGCCATCGCACCTGCTCGATGCAATCCTCGGTGTCCTCGTCGGTATCGTTGAGGCGCGTCTTCGAGGGCAGCGGCCCCAACGCCTTCACGAGCGCCTTGGTGCCCCGCGCGTTCTCCTGTGCATCCGTCCACTCGAGGCGGATCTTGCAGATGGGGTGCTCGCAGCGCTTGGTTTTCTTCTCGTTGTCCGGCTTTGCTTGCCGTCGTCAGACTTTTGCTTGTCGTTGTCGATCTGCTCCTGAGTTGCGAACGCCTGTTCGTTGTCCTTCAGGACGTAGCCGAGACACTCGGATCGAGCCTTATCGTCCTTGGGAACCGTGACATAGTCGGCGAGGAGCTTGACGATACGGTTCGCGCGGGCACGCGGGAACGGGTCACCGGTGGTCTGCGTGGGATCGTCCGGTTTCTTGCCGTCGAAAGCTGCGACCGCCTGAAGGATGCGCGCCCAGGAGGACAACGGCTGCGGCTTCGCAGTGGGTGCTTCCTCAGCCGAGGTCGTGGTTGCGTCCCCGATCCGATCTGGCGCGTAGCATCCGATCAGGAAGGGGCGCTGCGAGCGGCCCTTGTACTCGTCCAGCGTGTCCTCCGGGTCGAGGACCGTCGCGTCGCGCAGGACATGGAAGTTGATCGTCGAACAGGGGACCGTCCCCGGCTTCTTGCCAAGCGTCTTTCCTCGCGACACCAGCTCTTCCGTCAGGTCGTAGGCGATGTGGAACGGGAAGTTGCGGCCCACGATGGCCACGCCCGCCGAGGCCGTGAGGGAGCCAGGGTTTTGAATGACGTAGTCGCCGATTTCGAAGTGGTCCCGCTCTGGTGCGTCGGTATTTTTCCCTCCAGCAACAATGGCGAGAACTGACAAAAGATCGTCGTCCTTCGTTAGCTTCTCATAGTGGCGGATGTAGGTTTCGGCAAAGGGGATCGCGTAGCGTCCGTCCGTGTAGACCGTGACGTCGTCGCCGCCCACGAGAACGGGCACGATGGGAACGACAGTTTTTGGAGTCGGTTCCTGAGCATCTTTTGGATTCAGTTCTTGAACGTCGTACCAAGACAGTGCGATGGCGTCCTTCACGACATCGTCGAGGCGCTTATTCACCGACATGATGAATGATCGGAAGTCATCAATTCCGGAGACAATCCTCATATCCGGCCGCTTGTCAGCAATTTTCTTGACGGCATCATGTGCACGTTTCAGATCGCGCATGATCGCGCCAACGCCGTTACCGTCAATATGGACGACTCCAACCGATGACAACATGTCCTTGGCGTCTTCGGATTCCTCGCCATCCTGGAATGCAGCAGCAAGCTTAGTTGGATTGAGTTGGGGTTCTTGTTCGAGACTCTTGCCTAGCTTTTTAAGCCGATGCTGTACATCTTTAACTTGCTGTTCTCGTGATGTCGTCGCTAACGCGCGTTTCACACGCGATGGGAGGGACAAGGGTGAGGACTCATCGAAGTCATTCGGCTTCAGAGGCTCCTGGATGAGGTTCAGATCGTGAAGCGATGCAGATGCGGGAAGAGCAGACTCTGATCCTCGTTCCAGGAACGGGAACTGTGGGAAGCGTGCCGCTGCGGGGCGGCGGTTCAGTGAGTACTCCCAAAAAAACACGATCAAGCTCTTGCAGGTCGTCCGCATCTACCGTGTTGGATGTCGCCTCGATGAAGACACCCGTGACGTCAAGGCCCGGGGCATCAGTCAGCGCACGGAGCGTGACCTCTCGGATCAGTCGCTTCGCTAATTCCTTTGGATCGCCATCAGTCTCGGTGAATCGGACGATCACTTTGCCGGATGAGTCGGAGACCCAGAAAGAGGTTGGAAGAGGCTTTGGCTTGAGGAGCTCTTCAGCTTCCTTCTTCACCCAGTGGGACAGCAGCGTGATCTCGAAGGATGCGCCGATCTGCTCGCGCAGGCGAGGAGACGAGAAGATGAACGACTGATTGCTGTTCGTCTGCAGCATGACGAGGTAACTTGTCATGGTCGGTTCCTCCCTACTCATCATTGCGCGGAGGCAAGGTTATCAGAAGTGAGAAAACGTCTGTCAATAGTCTTCCCGCTTGATTTACGACAGCAGTGAAGGGGCGTTTGAATGGATTTGTATCCCACTTATGTTTTTCTGCAATCAACTTATTCTTCTCATCTGGATCCTTAAGGGATCCAAGGGGGCATAGAACAATTAGCCCAGTGACTGCTTCATCGCTATTGTTCGCCTTGATGTCAGTTTTGACTCTTTCGTCATGGCCGATTGTGGAGAGTGTTTTGGATAGCAGCTCGGCTTGTTGGTCTGAGATCGGGGCGTAATTTGTGCCCGTAAAACAAAGTATTACTAGATCATACTTAGTGAAGTTGTCGGAATTGTGTGCCTGCTCGAGAACTGTTCTATTGGCTGAGATGTTTGTGATGTTCTTCTTGTCAAATAGTTGTGAATAGTGTAGCTGGGCCTCGATATTGTCGCATTCCTCTTTATCGCCTGCTAGGAGTATTCTTTTATTCTTGAGTCCGTAATCAACGCGGCCTTTGAGTTTAAGTAACCCTTTACCGACTGTTTCGACAACGAAGTATCCGGGAATTAGCGCAGCTAGTGTGTACGATGCTGGAAATGCGAAGCTGGTTGTGAATTCTTCGGGTGTTGAGTGAAAGCATCCGTAAATAAATGGGATTGTCGTGGCCAGAGTAATTAGGCTAAGAATGATTAGCCTTCTGTGCTTTTGGTGCCATGGAAGTGCTTTGTCTTGTAGCATTCTTGTGTTTCCTCTCTTATGCGGCCACGGCGTCTATGACGCCCATGCCGAAGCTCGTGTGTGAGCCGACGTTCGTGTATGCGGACAGCGCCATGAGGCGCGAGAAGACCTGGGTCGCTTCGGCGCCTTCGATGCCGCTGATGCGCAGGTGGCCCTCGTGGGCTGGAATGCGCCGGGAGCTCAGGCGGCCCTGGCTGGCGCGCCGTGGCATCGCCAACGACACCATGGAGGAGCGCGTGAAATCCTGCGTCGCTAACACGCTCGCCATGGCATGGCGATCAATCCGCGGGGGAGCGAGCCTCCTGTTCCATGCCCACCAGCGCTGCTGCAAGCTCGTCGCAATCGTCGCGGGCGACAGGCTCGGCACGTGATTCCCCTTCGATGAGAATGTTGTCGGTGTCACCAGGCGCACCTCCCACGCGGTGTCCTTGTCGCGCTGCGCTAACTCCTCCCACGACTCCTGCGCGATAACCTGCCCCTCACGGGCGATCAGTATCGCGTCATCCTCGGTGCCAGCGCCGAGGCGCATCACCCCACCCCACGACAGCCACGCATCCAGCGTGTCCACTAGCCGGTCGTCCAGGAAGCGCACCTCCACGCCGAACGTGGACTCTGAGTGGCATAGCTCCCCGAGCGAATACGGCTTCACGCCGCCCGCGTCGTGCGGGGGCCGGTGCGCGAGCGTCGGGAACTGGGCGGCGCGCGCCGGGCTGATGCCTGGCGGGAGGTCAAGAATTGCTGACAGGGCGGCGTGAAGCCGTCTGGGCGTCGCTGGCACCCCCCTCGGGGGCGTCAAAGCTGACGTAGACGGATGCTGGCATCGGTGCCTCCCATCACTTGCGTGTGACTGTCGTCTCTGACGCTACCACATTTGATCGCCGGAAACATGGCCACCTGTCAAGTTGTCTGTTGAATTGCCGAAGTTTGAGATAATGTCTGCCGGGCAGCGCTGGTGCGACGCAAAGTCTGCGTGAAACTTCGAATTCTGAAAAAGTGTCAAGTTAGCTGTTGGACTTGGTGTGGCAATTTGGCTGGGTCTGTCTCTGATCTGCGGGGAATGGTGTGTGCAGTACTAGAAAGCCTTGGAAAATGGGTCAAGACTTCTTAAAATGTGAAACCCTCTGGAACGTTTGTCAACAACCTTGGGATCATTGTGACATGGCGCGCGCTCTAGGCTGACCTGGTGGTCGCGTCTCCATTAGTACAGAAACGAGGAACTCTGATGCATCAACGCACATGGAAGGCCCTCATCGCGGGAGGAGCTGCCCTCACGGTCGGCTTGACACTCACCGCGTTCGGGGCCCCCCCTCCCACGCCGAAGGCGTCGCGGGAATCACCTCTGAGGCGCGCGCCCAGGACGAGGTCATGAACTACGCGGTCAACCTGCCCGCCACGGCCTCACGCTACGACTTCAACGCGGCCGTCTCCAAGGCCTCGGAAGGCGGCGTCGTCCTGGCCCAGTACCCCGAGTTCAACTCCTTCTTCGCCCAGTCCGTGAAGGCCGCCTACGCGCCCGACCTGGGCAAGAGCCTCGTCGCCGCGGGCATCTCCTACGACTCGATCGGCCCCACCCGCTACAAGACCGTCACCGGTGACGAGGTCCGCACCGAGCAGCCCACGAAGACCGAGGCCGAAGCGGCCGCCGTCAACGAGGCCGCCGCCGAGCATGAGACCGGCCTGTCCGCCGACTCCCAGCTCAACGACTTCACCCCCGACGAGGGTGACGCCAACGCCTGGGGCCTGTCCGCCATCGGCGCGGTCGACGCCCAACAGGTCGACGTGCCCCGCGCCACGGTCACCGTCGCCGTCATGGACACCGGCATCGACCCCGACCACCAGGACTTGAAGGACCGCATCGACGCCTCGCGCTCGGTCGGCTGCCAGGTCAACGGCATCCCCAACCAGGACCCTTCGGCCTGGAAGGATGACCACTACCACGGCACGCACGTCGCCGGCACCATCGCGGCCTCGCACAACGGCTACGGTGTGGACGGCGTGGCCCCCGACGCGACGCTCATCGCCATCAAGACCTCCAACAAGGCCGGCTCGTTCTACCCCGAGTACGTGACCTGCGCCTTCGACTGGGCGGCCGAGCACGACGTCGACATTTCGAACTCCAGCTACTACATGGACCCCTACGCCTTCTGGATGCCCAACGAGGCCTCCCAGGCCGCGGGCCTCGAGGTGGCCACGCGCGCGGTGCGCTACGCGAAGCTTCACGGCGTCGTTAACTTCGCCGCCGAGGGCAACTCGAACGACGACCACGACAACCCGACGATCGACAAGGATTCCCCCAACGACGTTGAGGGTGCGGCCGTCGAGCGTAACGTCGCGGGCGGTATCGACGTCCCGGCCATGCTCAACGATTCGGTCCTGTCCGTCTCCGCCCTCAAGCTGCCCACGGGCACCGACCCGGCCACGGCGAAGCTTGAGCGCGCCGGATTCTCCAACTACGGCACGACCTCGGTCGACGTGGCCGCCCCCGGCCAGCGCATCTGGTCCACCATGCCCACCTGGGAGAAGGACCCGCCGTTCGGCTACCTGTCCGGCACCTCCATGGCCTCCCCGCACGCCGCGGGCGTCGCCGCGCTGATCAAGCAGATCCACCCCGACTACACGGCTGACCAGGTCATCGCCCTCATGAAGAAGCAGGCCGGCTACACCTACGACCGCCTCGCTGCCCCCGAGGATGGCAAGGAATACCGTGGCGCGGGCCTGGTCAACGCCCTCGACGCGGTCCTGAAGGACCAGCCCCAGCCGATCCTCGGCAGCGTCGAGTACTCCTTCGACGGCGGCAGCGACTGGCGCCCCCTGGCCGACGCTCACGTCGCCGGCACGATCTACGTGCGCGCGACCGTCTCCGGCCCCGTCACCAAGGCCACCATGCAGGTCGTGGACAAGGAGCCCGTCACGGTTGAGGGTACCGGCGACTTCACCGGCAACCAGGTCGTCCTGCTCGCGGGGCCCTACGACACGGCCACCCTGGCCGGGGAGAACCCCCTTCTCCACCGTCACCATCACCGCCGAGGGCCGCAACAAGGACCCGCGCGCGGATGACGACGTCACCGATTCGATCCACTTCCACTTCGACGCGTCGGCGCACGAGGGTGGCGCGTGGACCAACGACCCCGCCGGCTGGAAGTTCTGCTACGCCGACGACACCTGCGCCACGAACGGCCCGCTCGTCATTGGCGACGGCACCTACTACTTCGACGAGAAGGGCATCATGGGCACCGGTTGGCTGTCCTACGACGGCGCGTGGCACTGGGCGGGCACGTCCGGCCGCATTGCGATGGGCTGGGCCAAGGTCGCCGACTCGTGGTACTACATGGGTGACTCGGGTGCGATGATGACCGGCTGGACCGAGGTGAACGGCTCCTGGTTCTACCTGGCTGACTCCGGCAAGATGGCCACGGGCTGGACGAAGATCGACGGCTCTTGGTACTACCTGCAGGAGTCGGGCGCCATGGCGACCGGCTGGGTCAACTACGGCGGCACCTGGTACTACCTGAACGAGTCCGGCCAGATGGTGACCGGCCGCGTCCAGATCGACGGCACCTGGTACACCTTCAACTCCTTCGGAGCGCTGGTGCGCTAAGCGCCCATTGACGAGGCCGGGGGCCGCTCCCATGGTCCTCTGACCTCGCGCTGGGGAGGAACGCAAGCGGGTGGGTCCGAACGAAGAGTTCGGACCCACCCGCGTATTCGTTTGGGGGACGAGGCCGTGGCCGGGCCTCGCGCCTAGCCTCAGCCGAGCGAATCGAAGAGAACCTGTAGGCCCTCACCCATGGTCGGGTGCGCGATCGGCAGGAAGCGCAGCTGCTCGTAGGTCAGGTCACCGGCCATCGCGACGTGCACGACGCTGATGACCTCGGAGACGTTCGGGCCGATCAGCGTGGCGCCCAGAATCTGGTGCGTGTTCGCGTCGACGACGGCCTTCCAGAAGCCCTCGCCGGCGTAGCGCAGCGTCTTGGCGCGCGGGATTGCGGCCGTGGGGACCTTGGCGACCAGGATGTCGAGGCCTGCCTCGCGCGCCTCGGTCTCGGACAGGCCGATGCGGGCCAGCTCGGGGGTGGCGAACACGGCGTAGGGGATCGTACGGCCCTTCGTGGTGGTCGTCGCCTCCTCCAGGGACGCGCCGGTCAGCTGGGCGCGGATGATGCGGAAGTCCGACCAGGAGGCGTGCGTGAACATGGGCGTGCCCGCGCAGTCGCCGGCCGCCCACACGCCCTCGGCAGAGGTGCGCAGGTGCTCATCCACCGCGACGAAACCGCGATCGGTGAGGGCAACCCCGGCCTCGTCCAGGCCGATGCCGTCCGTGTTGGGCACGCGACCCGCGGCCACGAGGACCGCCTCGGCCGACACCGTCGAGCCGTCGGAGAGGGTCAGGGTCGTCGTGGAACCCTCGCGCGACGCGGATTCGGCGCGCACGCTCGGCAGGATCCGCACGCCGGCGGCCTCCAGGCCAGCCTCGACGACGCGGGCCGCGTCCTCGTCCTCGCGCGGCAGCACGTGATCACCCGAGGAGATGAGCGTGACGTCCACGCCGAACGTCGCCATCATCGACGCGAACTCCACGCCGATGTAGCTGGCGCCGATGATCGCCAGGGAGGCGGGAAGCTCCTCGAGGCGCAGGATCTCCTCGTTCGTCCACGCGCCGGACTCCCACAGGCCGGGAATCGCGGGGCGCGCCGGACGCGAGCCCAGGTTGATGAGGACACGCTCGCCGCGAATCTGGCGCTCGCCGCCGTCCTCAAGAGCGACGGTCACCGTGCGCTCACCCGTGAAACGAGCCTCGCCGCGAATGAAATCCAGACCGGGGGCCGCGAACATCTTCTCGTGCGCGCCCACCATGGCGCCGACGATGCCTTCCTTGTGGGCGCGGAGCTTAGCCAGGTCCACGTGCGCGCCCTCGGTGCCGACGATGCCGAAGGCCTCGTCCGTGCGCGCATCGCTGAGGCGACGAGCCGAGTTCACCAGCGACTTCGTGGGGATGCACGCCACGTTGATGCACGTGCCGCCAATGAACTGGCGCTCGACCATGGCCACCTTCCAGCCGGCCTTCGCGCGCTCCATCGCCAGGGACTTTCCGGCCTTGCCGCCGCCAACGACCAGCAGATCGACGGTCTCGATTTCGTTCGTGGACATGGTTCTCCTTGTCTTGGTGAGGTGATACTGATGAAACGCGCGCGAGCTGGAACTATTCCACAGGGTGAACACCCCGGGCGTGTCACTTCTCACGCGCATACGGCTCGATATCAGCCGTTTGGCTGTTGTATAGGAGCGCTGTGTCATAGTGTGGTCGCCGCACTCGTTGAAAGTGCCTCCGGCATGCTTGAATAGAGCCATGAGGGCTCTAGAAATTGGTGATTTCAAAGAGGATGTAGGTGCTGCGCTCGCGCGGGCCTCATCCGGGGAAGTCGTCACGCTCACACAAGAAGGCCAGCCTGTCGCCGAGCTTGGTCCTGTGCGCATGTCGACGTACCAGCAGTTGCGCGACTTGGGGCTCGAGCGTCCCGCCATGGCGGACCTCGACGCTTACCGCATGCCGTCCAAACCTCCCTGACGGGCGGGGCATAGTCGGCAAGCTGCAGGACTGACGAAGTTTGTCGCCACGCTCCATGTGCTACCATGTAGCACATGGAGACTGTTGGTATTCGCGAACTGCGTCAAAACGCTTCCCAGGTGGTCGCCAAGGTTGCCGCCGGCCAGGTCATCACCATCACTGATCGCGGCCGCCCGGTCGCGCAGATGAGCCCCCTTGTGAGCTCATCGATCGAGCGGCTCCGCGAGCGCGGGTTGATAACCCCCGCCACTCGGACCTTTGAGGAGTACTGCGCGTCGACCAAGCCGACAACAGGGCCACCGCTCAGCCCGGTTCTCCAGCAACTGCGCGATGAAGAGCGCTACTAATGGCGCTCTACTTCGACACGTCGGCGCTCGTCAAGCTCATCATCCCCGAGGAGGGGACAGAGGCGCTCGAGACGTTCATCAACCGCGCCGACTGCGGCTTGTGGACCAGTGAACTGTCGCGCACGGAACTGATGCGCGCGTGCGTGCGCCGGGGAGCGGATGCTTCCCAGGTGCGCCAGCTTCTGTGGAGTTTTTCCACGCTGACCTTCGACACTGAGATGTTCGACCTGGCGGGGCGGCTCCTGCCCGTGGAGCTGCGTAGCCTCGACGCGTTGCACCTGGCCGCCGCACTGTCGATTGGCCGCGATCTCCAAGCCATCGTCACCTACGACAAGCGCATGGCGGACGCGGCGCGCAAGAGCGGAATCCCCGTCGAGTCGCCGTGCTGACTCGCTTGTGTCTCCGAGTGAGGCTCCGCGTGCTCGCGTGCGCTTCCCGCTAGCTTCGCCGCTTAGCGCGGTTCGTGGGCTCGGCGTGCAGCGGATCCTCGGGCCACGGGTGCTTGGGGTAGCGCCCGCGAAGCTGGGCGCGCACGTCCCGATAGGGTCCCGCCCAAAACGACGTCAGGTCCGAGGTGACCGCCGCGGGCCGCCCCGCCGGGTCCGTCAGGTGCAGCACCAAGGGCACGCGTCCATCGAGCAAGCGCGGCGTGTCCGTCCACCCAAACGCCTGCTGCACGCGCAGGGTCAGCACCGGGTGCGCCCCGCTCCAGTCGATCGGCCGCGTCCCTCCGGAAGGAATCGGTAGCTTCTCGGGGGCCAGCTCATCCAGGCGCGCCGCCTGAGGCCACGGCAGCATCGCGCGCAGCACCTCCAGCATCGACACCTGCGACATGGGAGAACCCGACGCGAGGCGGCGCCCCCACGGGGCCAGCCACTGGTCCGCGCTGCCCGTCAAGGCCTCGTCACTCACGTCCGGCCAGGGATCGCCCAGCGCCTCGTGGAGAGCGCGCAGACGCTCCCTCAAGGACGAGGCCTCCTTACCCCAGCCGAGCTCGCCCAGCCCCCGGGCGGCCAGATGCTGCGCCACCAGGGCGGTCGCCTCCTCGGGGTCAAGGGTCTTCGCCGGGGTCGAGGACAGGGGGATCGCCCCGAGCGAGCGCGTGCGGGTCGCCCGCAGGACGCCGCGCTCGAGGCGCGCGTCGGTCCCCTCGGCGAGCAGCGCTGAACCTGCCGCCAGCGCGTCCTCCTCCGTCAGGGGCACCGCCGCGAGGATGCGCGCGTGGCGTGAGGCAGGTGCCCGGTCGATCGACGCCACCGCCAACCACTCCTGGCCCTCCAGAGGAGAACCCTCGGGCAGCTCGGCCCCCACGCCGCCCGCCAGGATGTACGCGGACGAGGCCGGGCGACGCCTCGCGATCCACTGCGGGTAGGCGAGCGCGCACGTCAGGGCCAGCTCGTCCTCGCGGGTGCGCGCGCTCTGCCGCCTCACCCAGGAGTCGCCCGCGCCGCGCGCCGCGTCGGGGGCGTGAACGGCAGGCAGCACGACCCCCACCAGCTCCCCGTCTGACAGCCTGGACGCGAGGCGCGTCAGGCGCGCCTGAGTCTCCTTGACGCGTGCCACCTGGGCGCGGGTAACGGACGAGTTGCCGGATCCACCGCGGCCCAGCCGCCTCTCCAACCCACCCAAGTCCGCTCCCGGCGCGCGAACATCCTCAGACAACACCGCGACGAAACGCGCCGCCTTCACCGCCCCAATGACGCCGCTCGCCGCGAGCAACGCCCTGCCCAGGGGCGGATCCAAGGGAAGCGACGCCAGCGTGCGGCCAAGAGCGGTCGCGGCCCCGGCCTCGTCGATGGCACCCAAGGAGGACAAACGCTCCCCGGCGGCCTCCCACATGCCTGCGGGTGGAGCGTCAAGCAAGGCAAGATCCTCCACCGGCGTGCCCCACGCGGCGACCTGGAGACGCGCATCCGTCAGATCCTGCGTGGCGATCCCCGGCGCCGACTGGGCGGGCCTGCGCGCGACGTCCACGGGATCCATGACGCGCACGGCGACGCCCGGCCCGGTGCGAGCGGCGCGGCCAGCGCGCTGCTCGAGACGCGCGAGCGAGGCGGGGACCGTGACCAACGACGACAGGGAACGGCCGGCGTCGAAGCGCGGCTCGCGCGCCAGGCCCGCATCCACGACGACGGACACGCCCGGCACGGTCAGCGACGACTCCGCGATCGACGTCGACAGGATGACGCGACGAGCGCTCGCGGGGGACAGAGCGCGGTCCTGCTCGGTGGCGCTGAGCTGTCCGTGCAGCGTCAGGACTGGGACATCCCCCAGGCGCAGGCTGCCTCGGACGGTCTCGATCTCGCCCACGCCCGGCAGGAACACCAGCACCGAACCGCTCGTGGATGCGAGCGTCTCCTCCACCGTGCGGGCGACGTGGGACAGGTACTCGCGGCGCACGCCCACGCGCTCATGCCCGATGGCCCCCACGGCCTCCACGCCGCGCGGCGGGGGAGCGTAACGCAGCTCCAGAGGATGGATATCGCCCGGAATATCAACGAGAGCGGGCTCCTCGTCCGTGGCATCCTCCAGCCAGCTCACCGTGCGCGAGGCCTCCAGTGTCGCCGACGTCAGGGCGATGAACAGGTCGTCGCGCAGCGCCGAGCGGGCGTCCAACGCGAATGCCAGCGCCAAGTCCGTGTCCAGGTCACGCTCGTGGAACTCATCGACGATCAGGGCGGACACGCCCGGCAGCTCCGGGTCGCGCTGCAGGCGGCGCAGCGCCACGCCCGGCGTCACCATCTCCACGCGCGTCCTCTCGCTCACCCGCGAATCACCGCGCACCGAATAGCCGACCTGGCCGCCGACCTCCTCGCCCAGCAGGCGGGCGATCCGGCGGGCCGCGGCGCGCGCGGCCACGCGACGTGGCTGGGTGATGAGCACCCGGCCGCTCGTGCCCGCTTCCGCCAGCGCGACCGCGACCGCGGGTGGCAGCAACGTCGTCTTACCCGTGCCCGGGGGAGCGGTCACCACCGCGCATGCCCCCGGACGCACCGCCGCTGCGATATCGCCCAGCGCGCGCGTCACCGGCAGCTGTGGCGGGTATGAAACGAGCTCTACGAGGGTGGGCATGGCTCTTTCTTCCACAAGAGAGTGATACTGCTGACGGGCTTTCATTGTGTAGAGCTGCCGTTTTTTCGCAGTATTTCAACGTCGTACCCTGCTTCTGCCTCTGCGACCCGCGCATCGATCTGGTCCTCGCTGACAGCTTCTACGTGCACGGTCTGTTTGTTCATACACACAGGCTAATACGAAGGTAATGAGGGTGAGGAAGATGGGGCGGCAGCGTAGAATGGGTGCAGTATGACTACGGAGAACACTTCCCCGACGCTGTCGGCGGCCACCCTCGCGCACACGACGGGCCGCGTCACCATCCCCGCAGACATGGACCCGATCACGGTCCTCGGAATCGCAGACCAGGTTCTGCGCGCCCTCGAGCGGGGTTTCCCGCACGTCCGTTTCCTCGTGACAGGCCGCGAAATCTCCCTGGCCGGATCCCAGGCGGACATCGACGTGGCCGCCGGCCTCCTCGAAGAACTCATCGGCATGGCCAGGCGCGGCACCGCCCTGGACGCTACCGCCGTCGAACAGGCCATCGGCCTGCTCGGCCGCCTCACCTCCGGCGAGGCCCCCACGGAAGAAATCCTTTCCGCGCGCGGACGCTCGATCCGCCCCAAGACCCCCGGCCAGAAGGCCTACACGGACGCCATCGACCGCGCCACTGTTGTCTTCGGCATCGGCCCCGCGGGCACGGGCAAGACCTACCTGGCCATGGCCCAGGCCGTGCGCCGCCTCCTGTCCGGCGAGGTCCGCCGCATCGTGTTGACCCGCCCGGCCGTCGAGGCGGGGGAGAACCTCGGCTTCCTGCCCGGCTCCCTCACCGACAAGATCGACCCCTACCTGCGTCCCCTCTACGACGCCCTGGGCGACATGCTCGACCCCGAGGCCCTGCCCAAGCTCATGGCCGCCGGCACGATCGAGGTCGCGCCGCTGGCCTACATGCGCGGACGCACCCTCAACGACTCCTTCATCATCCTGGACGAGGCCCAGAACACGACGGTCGGCCAGATGAAGATGTTCCTCACCCGCCTCGGATTTGGCTCCAAGGTCGTCGTCACCGGCGACGCCTCGCAGGTCGACCTGCCCGGCAGCCAGACCTCGGGCCTGGCCGTCGTCGAAAACATCCTGGGTGGCATCGACGACATCGAGTTCTGTCGCCTGACCAGCGCCGACGTCGTGCGCCACGAGCTCGTGGGCGCGATCATCGACGCCTACCAGCGCTACGACGATAAAAACGCCGCGCGCCGCGCGCGCACCCGCAGCCACAACACCGCACGCAGGGAGTACACGTCATGACCGAGGTCATCAACGAGACCGACTACGAGATCAACGAAGCCGAGTTTTCCGCCCTGGCCGACTTCGTGCTTGACCAGATGCACGTCAGCTCCGACGCCGAGGTCAACATCATCTTCATCGAGCCCGAGCCGATGGAGGACCTGCACATCCGCTGGCTCGACCTGCCCGGCCCGACCGACGTCATGAGCTTCCCCATGGACGAGCTGCGCCCCGGCACCGCCGACCGCCCCACGCCCCCCGGCATGCTCGGCGACATCTGCATCTGCCCGGCTGTCGCCTCCCGACAGGCCGCCGAATCCGGCCACAGCGCCGCCGAGGAGATGCTCCTCCTAGCCACGCACGGCATGCTCCATCTCCTGGGCTACGACCACGCGACCGACCCCGAGCGCGAGGTCATGTTCGCCCTCCAACGCAAGCTGCTGCTGACCTTCCTGGCCACCCGATGACGCTGACCGTCCCCCTGGAGGCGGCCCCGGCCTCGCCGATCATGGACGTGCCCTCGATCGCGCTGCTGATCCTGGCGATCGTCTCCCTGGCCTTCGCCTCCGTCGCGCAGAGCGTCGAGCAGGCCGTCCAGCGCCTGACCCTGGCCGGCGTCGAAGACCTCATCGAAGAAGAACGCCGCAACGCGCGCGTCCTGTACGGCCTGGTCGATCGCCGCCAGCGCACCCTCCTGTCGCTGCGTGCTTTCCGTACCTTTTGGCAGGTCGTCTACGCGGTCATGGGAACGATCGTCCTGGTGGATACACGCCTGCCCTGGTGGGCGGTCGCCCTCATCGCCGTGTCCGTCATCGCGGCCCTCCAGCTCCTCTTCGTGTCCTTCCTGCCCGCCCAGTGGGGCGCGCGCAACCCCGAGGGCATCGGCCTGGCCGGCGCGTCCTTCGCGGACCGACTCTCGCGCCTGAGCCACCTGGCCGACCCTGTCCTGAAGCGGCTGCGCTCCTCGCGCCCCGCACCCGAGCCCACCGAGGCGCAGGTGCGCGCCGAGCTCATCTCCGACCTGCGCGAAATCGTCGACGAGGTCGGCGAACCCGAGAGCTTCGAGGAAGAGGACCGCGACATGGTCCGCTCCGTCCTGGACCTGGGGCACACCCTCGTGCGCGAGGTCATGGTGCCGCGCACCGACATGGTGACCATCGATGCCGACACTCCCGCGGCCTCCGCGCTGCGCCTCTTCGTGCGCTCCGGCTTTTCGCGCGTGCCCGTCGTCGGCGACGACGTCGACGACATCCGCGGCATCTTGTACTTCAAGGACCTCGTCTCGCGCTGGGAGGCGACCGGCGGAACGCTCGACATGCGCGCCGAACAGATGATGCGCCCCGCCGAGTACGCCGTCGAAATGAAGCCCGCCGACGACATGCTCCGTCAGATGCAGGCCGAGCGCTTCCACATGGCCATCGTCATCGACGAGTACGGCGGCGTCGCGGGCCTCGTCACCCTCGAGGACCTCCTCGAGGAGGTCGTCGGCGAGCTGACCGACGAACACGACCGCCACTCCATCGAACCCGAAGAAATCGAGCCAGGCGTCTGGCGCGTCCCCTCGCGCTACCCGATCTCCGAGCTCGGCGAACTGCTCGGCCGCGAGATCGAAGACGAGGACGTCGACTCCGTCGGCGGCCTTCTCGCCAAGGCCATCGGCAAGGTTCCGCTGCCCGGCGCGAGTGGCACCCTCGCCGGAGTCATCATGACCGCCGAAGAAGCGCGCGGACGCCGCCGCCAGGTCTCCACGATCATTTGCCAGCTCGACCCCAACGCTTTGCTCATCCCAGATCCAACCCCCGCCGACGACAAGGACAACTGACATGCGATTCCCCTCCGACGACGAACTCATGGCCGGCCCCAACGCCTTCGGGGACGCGCGCATCGAGGTTGCCCCCGACGCTGCCGACCCGGAAGCCGACGCTCGCGCGCAGATCGACGCAGGCCTCGGCGACGACACTTCGGACGAGGCCGGGGCCGAGCCGGGCGACGACGCGGACTGTGACGGCTCCGACGACTCCGATGACTCCGATGACTCCGAGGACTCCGAGGACGACGAAGAGTACGAGGACTTCGAGGGCCTGGAGGACGAGGAGGACGCCGACCTCGACGCCTTCGAGGCGCTGACCTCCGTGGCCGCCCTGCGCGAGGACGCGGCCGCGACCATCGAGATCCCAGACTTCCCGGAGGACTTCCGCGCCGGCTTCATCTCGATCGTCGGGCGCCCCAACGTCGGTAAGTCGACCCTGACGAACGCGCTGGTCGGGCGCAAGATCGCGATCACCTCGGGGCGCCCCGAGACGACGCGCCACAACATCCGCGGCATCGTCCACGGGGAGGGCTACCAGCTGGTGCTCGTGGACACCCCCGGATACCACCGCCCGCGCACGCTGCTGGGCAAGCGCCTCAACGACATGGTGCGCGAGGCCCTCTCCGAGGTCGACGTCGTGCTCTTCTGCCTGCCCGCCGACCAGCGCATCGGCCCCGGCGACCAGTTCATCGCCCGCGAGCTGCGCGGCATCAAGCGGCCCATCATCGCGGTGGCCACCAAGTGCGACGCCGTGCCGCGCGACCGCGTCATGAAGCACCTGCTGTCCATCGAGAAGCTGGGGGAGTGGGCCGCCATCGTGCCCGTCTCCTCCGTGGAGGGCAAGGGCATCGACCACCTGCGCGAGGTCCTCGCGCAGACCGTTCCGCTGTCGCCGCCGCTGTACCCCGAGGGTGACGTTACCGACGAGTCGCGCGACACCCTGATCGCCGAGTTTATCCGCGAGGCCGCCCTGGAGGGCGTGCGCGATGAGCTGCCGCACTCTCTGGCCGTCCAGGTCGAGGAGATCATCGAGAGGCCGCGCCGCGAGGGCGACGACCGCCCGCCCATGCTTGACATTCACGTCAACGTCTACGTGGAGCGCGACTCCCAGAAGGCCATCATCATCGGCCGCAAGGGAAGCCGCCTCAAGCAGATCGGCACCCAGTCGCGCGCCCACATCGAGGAGCTGCTGGGTGGCGCGTCTACCTGGACCTGCACGTGCGCACCGCCAGGACTGGCAGTCCGACCCGAAGATGCTCGGACGCCTGGGGTTCTGACATGCCCGATGTCATCCGCGTGCGTGGCGCCCGCGTCCACAACCTCAAGAACGTGGACGTCGACGTTCCCCTGAACTCCTTCGTCGCGATCGCGGGCGTGTCTGGGTCGGGTAAATCCTCCCTGGCCTTGGGCACGCTCTACGCGGAGGGATCGCGGCGTTACCTGGAGTCCCTGGCGACCTACACGCGTCGGCGCATCTCCCAGGCTGCCAAGGCCTCGGTCGACGAGGTGGCGCACGTGCCCGCCGCGCTCGCGCTGCGTCAGCGCCCCGGCGTGCCCGACGTGCGCTCCACCTTCGGCACGGCCACGGAGCTGCTCAACCACCTGCGCCTCCTGTTTTCGCGCGTGGGCTCCTATCTGTGCCCCAACGGGCACCGTGTGCCGCCCTCGCTGGGCGTCGCCCTGGAGGCGCCTCTCACGTGCCCGCAGTGTGCGGAGTCCTTTGACGGCCTCGGCGCGGAGGAGATGGCCTTCAACTCTGGCGGCGCGTGCCCCGTATGTGAGGGGACGGGCGTCCAGCGCGTCGTCAACCGGGCAGCCCTCGTGCCCGATGAATCCCTCACTATTGACGAGGGCGCGGTTTCTCCGTGGGGGTCCCTCATGTGGAAGCTCATGAAGGACGTCGCCCGTGAGATGGGCGTGCGCACGAACGTGCCCTTCCGGGACCTGAGCGATGCGGAGAAGACGATCGTCTACGAGGGGCCCGCCGAAAAACGCCACATCGTCGTCGCCACCAAGACCGGTGGCGCGGAGCTGGACTTCACCTACTTCAACGCGGTCGCCACGGTCGAAAACGCGCTGTCGAAGGCGAAAGACGAGAAGGCCCTCGCCCGCGTGGAAAAATACCTCATCACCCGCACATGCCCCGCGTGCGACGGCACGCGCCTGGGGGAACGTGTGCGCTCCACGTTGATCGAGGGCATCGACCTGGGCGAGGCCTCGCGCCTCACGCTCACGGAGCTGCGCGAGTGGGTCCAGCGCGTCCCCGGCCTCGTCCCGGATGAGGTCGCGCCCATGGCTCGCGTCATCGTCGAGGAGATGACCGAACCGATGGAGCGCCTCGTCGAGCTGGGCCTGTCCTACCTGTCCCTCGACCGCGCGTCCTCGACGCTGTCCAACGGCGAGCGCCAGCGCATGCAGCTCGCCCGCGCGGTGCGCAACCGGACGACCGGGGTCCTCTACGTCCTCGACGAGCCGACCATTGGCCTACACCCCTCCAACGTCGACGGCGTCCTGGCGATCATCCGGGAACTCCTCGCCGACGGGAATTCCGCGGTCGTCGTCGACCACGACACCCGTGTCCTCGCAGCCGCGGATCACCTGATCGAGATCGGACCCGGAGCGGGAGCGGACGGCGGTCGCGTCATCTTCCAGGGCCCCATCAACGAGGCCTCCCACGCCCCCGCGTCCCGCATCGGCCCGTACATGGCGGGCTCGCGTCGGGTTGAGCGTGCAGCGGGGGGATTCGGATCGGGGCGCGGATATCGACGGGCGCGGTGCGCTTCACCTGGAGACTTCGCAGATACACACGGTGCGGCCCCTGAGCGTGGACGTACCCGTCGGCTCGCTGACGGCCGTCACGGGCGTGAGCGGGTCGGGTAAGACGACGCTCGTGCTGGAGTCGCTGGTTCCCGCGCTGCGTGCGCGCCTTGCTGGCGAGCCTTTGCCCGTGCACGTGCGCGACGTGGACGCCGCCGGTATCTCACGGGTGAACCTGATCGACGCGACGCCGATCGGTGTCAACGTGCGCTCGACCGTGGCCACGTACTCCGGTGTCCTGGATGAGCTGCGCCGGGCGTTTGCGCGCACTGAGGAGGCGACAGCCGCCGGCCTGAAGGCGGGCGCGTTCTCCTACAACACGGGTTCGTTGCGCTGTCCCACATGCGACGGGACCGGGCAGATCACCCTGGACGTGCAGTTCTGCCGGACGTGGACATCGAGTGCACAGATTGTCGAGGGAGCCGCTACGGCGCGCAGGCTGCGTCGATTCTCCGCGATGGGTTGAGCCTGCCGGACATCATGGCAATGAGCGTCGACGAGGCTCGGGTGGCCGTGCGCGGCCTGAAGAAAGCAGGCGCGCTCCTCGAGACGCTGGCCGGCCTCGGCCTGGGATACCTGACGCTGGGGGAATCGACGCCCGCCCTGTCAGGCGGCGAGGCGCAGAGGCTCAAAGTTGGCCTCGGAAATGGGACGCCGCCAAGACGGCACGCTCTTCGTTTTCGACGAGCCGACCATCGGCTTGCACCCCGATGACGTGCAGGTCCTCATCGACGTGCTCCAGCACCTCATCGAGCGGGGAGCGACCGTCCTCGTCATCGAGCACGACCTGGACCTGATCCGTTGTGCCGACTGGGTCATCGACATGGGGCCGGGCGGAGGCGTCGAGGGCGGGCGTATCGTCGCTGAGGGCACGCCCGGGGACATCGCGGCGTCCGAGGCCTCGGTGACGGGCCGCTACCTGCGCTGAGACTCTGTCGCAGGGAAACATCAGGTGGACCTCTGCTCAAATAAGCATGGTGCCCGGCTGCCGTGAGGCAGCCGGGCACACTTACGTCGTGATCAGATCACTTGACGATGACGACTCGCAGGAAGCGGGGGCCGTGCACGCCGTTGACGCGGACCAGCTCGATGTCGGAGGTCGCCGAACCGCCGGCGATCCAGGTCATCGGACGGGTCGGGTTCTTTCCGAGGATGTCCACCGCCTGGGGGACCGTGGGCACGATGTCGGAGGCCTTGAGGACGACGACGTGGGTGTCGGGCACGAGCGAGATAGCGCGGCGACCCTGGTCGGGCTCACCGTCGAGGACGATGGTGCCCGAGATGGAGATCGCGACGCGGCAGCGCGTGACGACCGCGTCGATCTCGTCCAGCTCCAGCGTCGGGATGGCCTGCTCGCGGCTGTCCTCGCGGACCGTGCGGCCGTCGCGGGCGGCGGCCTTCTTGAAGGCCTCATCCAGGCCGGTCGGCACGACGACGGAGGTGGCCTTCTGGTCGGCCAGGAAGGTCGAGATCGCGTCGGCGACCTCGGACTCCTTGGAGACCACGACGACCTTCGCCGAGTAGTCCTCGAGCTTCTCGATCATTTCCTCGATGACGGCCTGCGAACCGGGCGCGTGCTCGGTGGAACGAATGTAGTCGCGGGGGATTGGGCGCACGGGACGGCCCTGCTGGGAACGGGAGATGGCGTCGCGTGCGCGCGCCAGAATCGCGGTCTTCGCGTCCATGGTGGTGGTCATGTCACGCCTCCTTCTGGGTCGTGCTGGTGGTCATGCCGTGTTCGGAAGCGAGCGGGAGTCCCGTTGCTGGGCGGTCCGTGCGCGGCGCGTTGGCGTCGGAGTCCTTGTGGGTGCGCTTCCACCACTCGCGGAAGGTTTCCTTCGGGGCGACCGGCAGGTCGCGGGCGCGCGTCCACAGCGAGGCCGGGAACGGCAGTGCGCCGATCGAACCCTTCTTGGCGAACAGGCGGGTGGCCTTCGCGCCCTTTCCGGCGGCCTTCCACAGCGTCGCATTCGTCATCACCGGGGTGGTCGCGCCCATGGCGAGGTCCCACACGTCGGGCACGAGGTTGCGCTTGACGTCGACGGTGCGCGCACGCATGTGGATGAGGATCGTCGGGATGTCGATCTTGACGGGGCAAACCTCGCCGCACGCGCCACACAGGGAGGACGCGAAGGGCAGGGTGTGCACCGGATCGTCCTCAGCGAGGCCCTGGGTGAGCTGCGGGGTCAGGATCGCGCCGATGGGGCCCGGGTAGACGGAGCCGTAGGCGTGACCGGAGGTGTGCTGGTAGACCGGGCAGATGTTCATGCACGAGCCGCAGCGGATGCAGGCGAGGGCCTGGCGACCGATCGGGTCACACAGGACCTTGGTGCGGCCGTTGTCCATGAGGATGAGGTGGAATTCCTGGGGGCCGTCGCCGGGGGTGACGCCCGTCCACATGGAGGTGTAGGGGTTCATGCGCTCGCCGGTGGCGGAGCGGGGCAGGAGCTGAGAGAAGATCTCCACGTCCTGGAAGCGAGGAACCAGCTTTTCGATGCCCATCAGGGTGATGAGCGTGTCCGGCAGGGTCAGGCACATACGGCCGTTGCCCTCGGACTCGAAGATGGAGACGGTGCCGGTTTCCGCGATGCCCATGTTGGTGCCGGAGACGGCGACCTTGGCGTGCAGGAACTTCTTACGCAGGTGGGCGCGGGCGGCGCCGGTCAGCTCGGTCGGGTCGTCGGAAAGGTTGCGGGGCGCGTCCTCCATGCGATCCAGGAAGATGCCGCGGACCTCGGAGCGGTTGCGGTGGATCGCGGGGACGACGATGTGGCTGGGCATGTCGTCGGCCAGCTGGACGATCATCTCGGCGAGGTCGGTCTCGCGAGCGCTGATGCCCTCTTCCTTCAGGAACTCGTTGAGGTTGGTTTCCTGGGTGGCCATGGACTTGACCTTGACGACTCGTCGACGCCCTTGGACTTGATGATGTCCGCGACGATGCGGTTGGCCTCGTGCTTGTCGCGCGCCCAGTGGACGATGCCGCCGCGGGCGGTCACGTTGCGCTCGAATTCCTCGAGGAGCTCGGGCATGCGCGAGGCGACCTCGAACTTGACGGCCTCGGCGGCGCTGCGCAGGTTCTCCCAGTCCGGCATTTCTGCGACGCGCTGGGCGCGCTTGGAGCGGATGGTGCGGGTGGCGTGGCCCAGGTTGCGGCGCATCTGGGTGTTGGCCAGCGTCTTGTGGGCGCCCTCGGGGAAGGTCGTGCCCCAGCGGAGGGTGTCCTCGGGGATGGTGACGGTGGTGCGCCAGCCGCCGGTGTGCGACTCGGGGGCGGAGGGCATTCCGATGAACGTTGCGGTCATGTCAGATCACCTGTGCGCTTTCGGGTGCGAAGGAGATGTTGCCCTCGAAGGGCTGGTCCTTGGTGGATGCCAGGATTTCGGCGAGGTGCATCGGGCGGATACCCGAGTTGAGACGGGAGAGGCCGCCGCCGACGTGCATGAGGCAGGAGTAGTCGCCCATGACGAGGACTTCGGCGCGCGTGGACATGACGTTGGTGACCTTGTCCGCGAGCATCGAGGTGGAGGTCTCAGAGTTCTTCATGGCGAAGGTGCCACCGAAACCGCAGCAGACCTCGGCGTCGGGCAGGTCGACGAGGGTCAGGCCTTCAACGTTGCGCAGGAGGCGGTAGGGGCGGTCACCGACCTTGGCGATACGCAGCGAGTGGCACGTCGGGTGGTAGGTGACGGTGTGGGGGGAAGTAGGCGCCCACGTCTTCCAGGCCGAGAACGTCGGTGATGAGCTCGGTCAGGTCGTAGGTGTGCTGGGCGATGAGCTGGGACTTCTTGGCCAGCTCGTGGTCGCCCACGTGCTCGGCGACGACCTTCTGCTCGTGGCGCGCTGCACCGGTGCAGGAGCCGGAGGGGACGACGATGGCGTCCCACTGGCCGTCGAGCACGGGCTCGAAGGTCTTGACATGGTTGCGGGTGATCTTGGCTGCGTCTTCGAAGTAGCCGGTGTTGGCGTGCATCTGTCCGCAGCACACCTGGTCTTCAGGGAAGACGACTTCGTGGCCGAGGCGCTCGAGCAGCGTGACTGTCGCCTGGGCCGCCTGGGGGAACATGACGTCTGCCAGGCAAGTGGAGAAAAGAGCGATACGCACTGGGGATCCTTCCTCGTGGGTGCTGTCGCTCATCAGTATGGCTGGGTCCGAGGTCCCGGGAGACCAATTGTGTGGGGCCTTCGGTGGGTGCCTTTCGGGAGTGGCGTTATCTCGCGGAAAAGTCAGGACATAGGGATCGTGAAAAGTTGGCTCTGGGAGGGGTGTTTGGGACCTCTGGGACCCGACTTAGAACAAGGAGATCTTGCGTTTATCGTTTCTTTATCGTCGCGTGCCCTCACAGGGAAACCCGGGCCTCGTTCATGGATGTTTCATGGACGAGGCCCGGGCTGAGTTCTTGGGGGCGTGGCGCGGCCTTTCGGGATGCGGCGGGGTAACGCCAGCGAAGCAATGGGGCGTGGCGCGGTCAGCCGGTGGTGCCCTCGCCGGTGACAATGATGAGGTTGCAGTCCGCGGAGGCCGCAAAGTCGGTGATGGTGAACGACCCCCAGTCCGAGTGCATATCGTTCGCTTTCGTCTGGAGGACGGTGTTTGCGTGGTCGGCGGGGACTGTGACGAAGTGGCAGTCCTGGGGGACGTACTGGTAGAGGCCTGGGTAGATGCCGGGCAGCAGGGTGTTGTTACCGGTGGCGCCCTCGCTGAGCTTCTGGATTGACTCGGGAGCAACGGTGGCGACGCCGGTCACCCAGAAGTGGTGGTCGGGGGAGGGCAGTCCGCGTCCCTCAGGGAAGTTGGCCGCCGCGACGTGTCCTTCGGATGCTCCCAGGCCGGGCATGCGCTCGTTGAAGGAGTCGGTACGCTCCTGAACCTTGATTTCTCCGTCGGTCTTGTAGGTGAATTCGGCGAAGCGCGGGTCCTCGGGGAGGCGCCCGCGGGACGAGGTAGAACCGAAGGGGTTGCAGGCGGCTGTGAGTGCCGCGACGGCTGTGAGCGTCAGGATCAGGCGGAGGGAAGCCCTCATGTGATCAGTCCTTTCTCGGTGCTACGGGTACTAACGGGCGTCACTGAGTCGTTCACCTGTTGCGAGCCTACAGGTGGGGCGACGTGTGTGGCATTAGGGGCGGGCCCCGAAAGACGTGAGTCTTTCGGGGCCCGACGGGACGATGACCAGAGCGGATCAGTGCGGCATGTAGGCGCCCAGCCAGCCCTGGGAGGCGACGAACACCAGGATGCACAGGACCAGAAGCAGTCCGATCGAGTAGGGGGCGGCCTTCTTAAGGATCTCCGCGTCCGATCCCTCCGAATCCACGGAGGTCGCGGCGATCGCCAGGTTCTGCGGGGACACGATCTTGCCGATGCCGCCGCCGATGGTGTTGGCGGCCAGCAGGATGTTCGGATCGAGGCCGGCGCCCGCGGCGGCTGTGGACTGCAGGTTCGCGAACAGGGCACCCGCCGAGGTCGCGGAGCCGGCGACGGCCGTGCCGATCCAGCCCAGGATGGGGGAGAGGAACGCGAAGGCCGCGCCCGTGGTGGCCAGGGCGGCGCCGATCGAGGTGGTCTGCCCGGAGAAGTTCATGACGAAGGCGAGAGCCATCACGGAGGCGATCGTCAGGATCGCCATGCGCAGCGAGTAGATGGTGCGCGGCAGGACCGTGAACATCTCGCCGACCGAGGTCTGGAAGCGCCCGTTCGAGGAGTTCGTGCCGTACACGATGGCGACGATGATGCCGGTGACAAAGATCCAGGTGCCGGGGTTGGACAGGATCTGCAGCGAGTAGATCGCAGCGGTCGAGGGCGTTCCGTCGCCGGTCAGCAGGTTGCCGTAGATGCCGGGCCACGGGATCTTCACGTCCGTGGACGAGAAGAAAGCTGCGACGGGCTTGGCCAGCTTCGTGATCGCGATGATGATGACGACGAGGACGTAGGGCAGCAGGGCCAGACCGATACGCGAGCCGGTGGGCTTGTCGGCCTCGTCGGCCTCGGTTGCGCACTCCGCGGGGGTGGTCGGACCCCAGAAGAGAAGGAAGACGTAGCAGGCGGCGAAGCCGAGCAGAGAGGCGACGACGGCGGTCAGCTCGTAGGAAACCGAGGGGGGTGAAGAAGTGGCCCGCACCGGCAGCGAGGCCGGCGACGAGGGCGAGGGGCCAGAGCTGTCGCACGCCGCGGGAGCCGTCGAGGATGAAGAGCATCAGCACCGGGATGAACAGACAGAAGACCCAGGTCAGATGCCCCATGTCGCCGGCGACGACAACCGGGTCGGCGCCACCGAGCTTACCAGCGGTCGTGGTGGGGATGGCCATGGCACCGAAGCCAACGTTGATGGCGTTGCCGACGACGGTGACGACGGCGGCCTTGATCTTGGGCACGCCGAGGGTCACGAGCATCGCACAGGTGATGGCCACGGGAGCGCCGAAGCCGGCCAGGCCCTCGAGCAGGCCACAGAAACACCAGGCGACGATGAGGGCCTGGGCGCGCTGGTCACCGCGGCCGATCGTATTAAACACGGCCTTGAGGTCCGCGCTGCGCCCCGACTTTTCGGTGAGGTTGTAGAGCCACACGGCCGCGATGATGATGTAGATGATCGGCATGAAGCCCATCGCCGCGCCCTGCGTGCCAGCCAGGAGCGCCATGCCGACGGGCATCTTGAAGGCAAGGACCGCGATGACGAGCGAGGTGACGAGGGAGATGATCGCGCACCAGTGGGTGGCGACCTTGAAGACGCCCATGAGGACGAAGAAGAGGATGAGGGGGAGGAGGCCAACGATGGCCGTCAGGAAAACGTTGCCCGCGACGGACGTCGTCGACGGGGTAAAAGATTGGGCTAACAACAGGGGGGTCATGACTGCTCCGCGCGTCGTTGTGTGGGACATTGGACCCAATTATCATGACATATGAACGGCGTGAGCGAGGCACTTTGCGCGGAGAAAAGACGTTCATCCCCCTCGCCGCGCGGCGAAGACCCGCGGAGGCGACCGCGCCGCATCTCACGTCCAGTATGCGCAGCCCGTCCTCGCTGGGCCAGGAGCGTCGATAGACTACGAGTTGTGAAGACTACATCGACCGTCCCAGTCCCCTCCGGTTCGCCCATGCCGATTGGCAAGTACCGCGCGTTCCTGGACACGAACCCCGTCGACCTGCCGGATCGTCAGTGGCCCTCCAAGCGGATCACGAAGGCTCCGCGCTGGATGTCTACCGACTTGCGTGACGGCAACCAGGCCCTCATCGAGCCGATGGACCCGGCCCGCAAGCGTCGCATGTTCGACCTGCTCATCAAGCTGGGCTACAAGGAGATCGAGATCGGTTTCCCCTCGGCCTCTCAGACCGACTTTGACTTCGTGCGCTCGCTGATCGAGGATGACGCGGTGCCCGAGGACGTGACGATCTCGGTGCTCACTCAGTCGCGCCCCGAGCTGATCGAGCGCACGGTCGAGGCCATGGTGGGCTTCCCGCGCGCCACCGTTCACCTCTACAACGCGACGGCGCCCGTGTTCCGGGAGGTTGTGTTCCACGCGGACAAGGCGCAGACGATCGAGCTGGCCCAGTTCGGTGCGCGCGAGGTCATCGCGCAGGCGGAGAAGCGCCTGGGCGACGAGACGATTTTCGGCTTCGAGTACTCCCCGGAGATTTTCGTGGATACTGAGCTGGACTTCGCCCTCGAGGTGTGTGAGTCCGTCATGGACGTGTGGGAGCCGGGCGAGGGGCGCGAGATCGTCCTCAACCTGCCCTCGACCGTCGAGCGTTCGACACCGAACGTGTTCGCCGACCAGATCGAGTGGATGAGCCGCAACCTCAGCCGCCGCGAGTTCATCGCCTGTCCGTCCACCCCCACAATGATCGTGGCACCGGTGTGGCCACGGCCGAGTTGGCCCTCCTGGCTGGCGCGGACCGCGTTGAGGGCTGCCTGCTGGGTCAGGGTGAGCGTACCGGCAACGTGGACCTGGTGACCCTGGGTCTGAACCTGTTCAGCCAGGGCATCGACCCGGGCATTGACTTCTCGGATGTGGATGCGATCCGTCGCACGGTCGAGTACTGCACGCAGATGGAGACCTCCCCGCGCGCCCCCTACGTCGGTGACCTCGTGTACACGAGCTTCTCCGGCTCGCACCAGGACGCGATCAAGAAGGGTTTCGCGGCCCGCAAGGCCAAGGTGGACGCCGCTGGCGGCGACGAGAACGCCGTCGTGTGGGAGCTGCCCTACCTGCCGATCGACCCGCACGACGTGGGCCGCTCGTACGAGGCCGTGGTGCGTGTGAACTCGCAGTCCGGCAAGGGTGGCGTCGCCTACCTCATGTCGACCGCGCACGCCCTGGAGCTGCCGCGCCGCCTCCAGGTGGAGTTCTCCCGCATCGTCCAGCGCCACACGGATACCTACGGCGGCGAGATCAACGCGGCTACGCTGTGGCAGATCTTCGCGGACGAGTACCTGCCCACGAGCGCCGCTCCCGGCCTGGAGCCGTGGGGCCGCTTCGAGATGCGTTCCTCGCAGGTGTCGTCCATGGACGATGAGAGCGTCGAGCTCAAGGCGACGCTCATGGATAACGGCGAGATCGTTAAGGTGCAGGCTTCGGGTACAGGCCCGATCGACGCCTTCGTCTCGGCGCTGCACGAGTTCGATCTTGACGTGCGCATCCTGGACTACTCCGAGCACGCGATGAGCCAGGGCCGCGACGCGCGCGCCGCCGCCTACGTTGAGGCCGCGGTCGACGGCCAGATCGTGTGGGGCGTCGGCATCGACTCCTCGATCACGCGCGCCTCGTACAAGGCCGTCATTTCGGCGGTCAACCGCGCCTTGCGCTAAGTACGCACATGCGAACAGCGGACCCCGGCCTCGTCAGTGTACGAGGTCGGGGTCCTTCGTCGTATCAGCCGCGGCCCGAGGTCCTGGTGGGCTTGTTGGCGAACATCGTCAGCGAGCGCAGGATCTGGCCATCCAGGACGCGAGCGATGCGCTCGGTGAGGATGTAGGGGTCGGCGCTCATGCCGTTGGCAAGCCACTGGGAGACGTGTCCGAGCACGCACAGCGTGAAGTGGTCGGCGACGAACATGCGGTCACCCTCGGTGATGGTCAGGTTTGCTCCGAGCTCGTCGACGATGGGTTCCATGACGGAGCGCAGCTGCTTGTGCAAGAAGAGCTGGAGCTCCTCCATGCCAAGCGAGGAGATGACGGAACGCGTTTCCTCGGGGTGGGACTGCATCCACACGAGCATGGCCAGCAGGCCGTCCGACCATTCGTCGTAGCTGGAGTGGGTGCCAACCTGGTTGCCGACCTCGCGTTTGAAGACCCACACGGTCAGGTCACGAATGTCGGAAAAATGATAATAAAACGCCTGACGGGTCACGCCGGCGGTACGCGTGAGACCGGAGACCGTCACCTTAGACAGGGTGTGGTCGAGAGTGCGTCGCGCAGTGCAAGCGCGAGCGCCGTTTTCGCATCGGGGTGGGGCATCGGAAGTCCTCGTCAACGGTAAGAGAGAGGTTACGTGCGAACTATACATGTCAGAATGCGGAACCGCTAAATCCTGCGCCTAGACACCGCTGGCCATTTGTACAGCGCGGCGTCCCTCACACGTGGATACTCCGCACAAATTGCGACTTGACACCCTGAACTGACCGTAACCAAGAAGTTACAAAGTCTGCGGTTATGCGGGAGTTGGGGTGTGTTGAAAGTTGCTGATGAGGTGAGATTGTTGACCCGTGTTTACTCCCGTGGTCAGGTTGTAACTTATGGTTCGTCGTCACAGGGGCGTGTTGGGCTGGTCTGTGGGATGGAAAAACCCGGCCTCGTCGGTGTGGACGAGGCCGGGGGAAGCTGTGCACCCTAGCGCGGTTGGTGGGGGACCGCGTTACTGTGCCAGGCGTGCCAGAGCCGGGGTGGTCTGGTCGGTCATGAGGACCCGCATGCGGGCGATCGCGACCGAGGGGTTGACCTCCAGGCCCGAGAGCATCCACTGAGCCATGTGGGCGGTGGAGGCCAGGGCGAAGTGCTGGGCGACGACGTCGCGTGCGGTGGCGGTGGCCGATCCGTCCAGGCGGGACTCGATGAGTTCCTGGATGTGCGAGGCGAGGAATGCCCACAGGTCGTTGGCCTCGATGGTCTTCATGGCGGAAGCGGTCTCATCGCGGTGCTCGTGCATCCACATCATCGTCGCTTCGATCGCGTCGAGCCATTCTCCCGAACTGGTGGTCAGGCGCGCTGTGATCTCCTCGCGGAAAACCCAGGCGTTGAGGTCGCTGAGCGAGTTGAAGTGGTAGTAGAACGCTTGACGGGTGACCCCGGCTGCGCGTGTCAGTGCGCTGACAGAGATCTTTGACAGAGGCGTCTGCGTGAGGGCCTGGCGCAGTGCAGTGCCAAGCTTTCGCGGGCATCAATCGGGGGAGCCATATCTTTCCTTCCTTCGACGGTTACGAGTAAACCATACCACTTGCGAGAAAACTATCTACTCGAAAACTGTGTGCAAGGTGTTAGACCGACCACGCTGTCAGTTTCTCACACTTTGCTGACAACGCCCACAGGGGGACTTGTCGGTGACCGTGACACCACACTTCACAACGAATTTCGCCCAGCGCGACGCCTCGCACCCAACGCCACCACGGCCTCGTCCCCCCGTGACACAATGACACCGTGATGAAGTCTTACCGAGACGAGGCGATCGTCCTGCGCACCCACAAGCTGGGCGAAGCCGATCGCATCATCACGCTGCTCACCGCCGAACACGGCCAGGTCCGGGCAGTGGCCAAGGGCGTGCGCAAGACGACCTCCAAGTTCGGCGCCCGCGTCGAACCCTTCTCCGTCATCGACGCACAACTGCACCGCGGGCGCAGCCTCGACACCCTCTCCCAGGTCGCCTCCATCGCCCAATACGGCGAGTCGATTGCTGCCGACTACGACCTCTACCTCGCGGCAACCGTCGTCGTCGAAACCGCCGAGCGCCTGACCGCCGACGCGCACGACGGCAGCCACTCCCAGTACCTGCTGCTCTTGGGAGCCCTCAACGCCCTCGCGCGCCGCCGCCACGACCCTACGCTCATCCGTTCCTCCTACACCCTGCGCGCCCTCGCGTTGGCCGGCTGGGCGCCCTCCTGCTTCGACTGCGCCGTGTGCGGAGCACAAGGACCCCACTCCTCCTTCTCCATCCCCGACGGGGGCACCGTATGCGACACCTGCCGCCCGCCCGGTGCCTCCTCGCCCGCGCCCGACAGCGTTGCCCTCCTCGGCCAGCTCCTCAGCGGAGACTGGGCGCACGCCGACCGATGCGAGGCCTACGCGCGAACCGAGGCCTCGGGCCTTATCTCCTCCCTATACTCAATGGCATCTCGAAAGGCGCCTGCGCTCGCTCACCGTTATCGATAGGAGCCACCCATGACCACCCATCGTCCGACCCCCATGGATCGCGCACCCGCCGACCCCGCCGCGCCCTTGCTCGGACCCGGCCAGTGGCACGTGCCCGCGCCCACTTTCAAGCGCGGCGAGGTCCCCGCACACGTCGCCCTCATCATGGACGGAAACGGACGCTGGGCCAACTCTCGCGGCCTGACGCGCACCGAGGGACACCGGGCAGGGGAGTACGCCCTCATGGACACCATCGCGGGCGCCATCGACGCGGGCGTACGCTACCTGAGCGTCTACACCTTCTCCACCGAAAACTGGAAACGCTCGCCCGCCGAGGTCTCCTTCATCATGAACTACGCCTCCGACGTGCTTGCCAGGCGCACCGACCAGCTCGCCCAGTGGGGCGTGCACGTGCGCTGGAGCGGACGCCGCCCGCGCCTGTGGACCAGCGTCATCAAGGCCCTCGAAAAGGCCGATCGCGCGACCGAGCACTGCAAGACGCTCGACCTGATCATGTGCGTCAACTACGGGGGACGCGCCGAACTGGCCGACGCCGCGCGCTCCATCGCCGAGGGCGTGGCCGCCGGGCGCCTGAGCCCGCGCGGGGTCAACGAAAGACGTTTGCGCGCCACCTGTACCTGCCCGACGTGCCCGACGTCGACCTGATGATTCGCACATCGGGGGAGCAACGCCTGTCCAACTACCTGCTGTGGCAGATGGCCTACGCCGAAATGATGTTCGTCGACACCCCCTGGCCCGCGTTCGACCGCGAGGAACTGTGGGGGTGCCTGGAGGAGTTCGCTGGGCGCGACCGGCGCTTCGGTGGGGCTGTCGACCGCGTCGCGCACTCTTAGGCGCGATCCTCGCTCAACGCGAGGTCGACGGCCGCGCGCTTGCGGCGGCCCCACACCACCTTCAGGGCGATCAGGGCGACGATGAGGGCCAAACCCGCCCACCCCCACGGGGAACCGGCGACGGCGCGCACAGCCGCGGCGAACACGGCGAGCATCCCCAGGCCGTAGAGTAGCGCCCACAGCACACAGCCGGGAATCATCGCGATCGTGTAGGTGGTCCAGCGCATGCGCACCAGGCCCGCGCCAGCGTTGATCGCAGTCTGGATGCCCACCGTCAGGAAGCACAAGGGGATCGCGATGATGCCCCACTTGTCGAGCATCGCAGCGCCCTTGCGGGGGACCGGTCCATCGAACCAACGGGCAACAGCCCCCAGGAATCCTGTACGCCCCGAGGCGCGCATCGCGCCGGAAGCAACCCCGCGTGCGAGCCAGTAGGTGGACTGGGCACGGAAGAAAGCGACCCCGAACAGGAAGACGAAGAGGAAGATACCTTCGCGGGCGAAGGCCGGGACCATGTTGTCGATTCCTGCGGTGTACACGTGCCCTCCATCGGATACTAAATGAAACGTAGCCTATCCTAACTCAGCGGCTGCTTAACCCGGTAGTTCCCACCGAGGCAACCCGCTCACGTTCAGGCCGTCGTGTTCTTCTCCTGACAGGAGACGCACGTTCCAAACAGCTCAAGAGAATGTTCGACGTTCGCGAAGCCGTGCCCCTGGGCGACAGACGTTACCCACGCCTCGATCTGCGACTGCTCGATCTCTTCGGCGTGGCCGCACTCGCGGCACACCAGATGGTGGTGGTGGCCGTTGCTCGTGCAGATGCGGTACAGGGACTCACCCTCGGACGAACGCAGTGCATCGATGCGGCCGTCCTCCGCCAGGCCCTGCAGGGACCGGTAGACGGTTGCCAGGCCCACGTGCTGGCCGTTGGTGCGCAGATCCTCAAAGATCTGCTGGGCGCTGCGAAAGTCGTTCACCCGCGTCAGTTCGTCGAGGACAGCCTGGCGCTGCTTGGTCATGCGCTGCATGTGTGTTCCTTACGTGTGGGCCGATCAGCTGGCCGCTGCTTGCTCCGGGTGCTGGTTGTGGGTGCGGGCCACGCGAAGCCTACGCACCCGGCGAATGCGGTCGATGATCGCCCTGATCATAAACCCGATCGCGTAGAGTCCGATGGCTCCCACGACGATGGTCGCGCCCGGAGACAGGTCAATGAAGTAGGTCAGGGACAGCCCGCACGTGCAGATGAGGACGCCGAGCACCATGGCGATACCCATCGTCGAGCGGAACGAGCGGGCAGCCAGCTGTGCGATTGCGACGGGGATAACCATGAGCGCGCTCACCAGCAGCGAGCCGACGACGCGCATGGCGACGGCGACCGTCAGGGCGGACAGGATGGCGATGAGGAGGGAGAGCGCGCGCGCACGGGCAGTCCCGTCGAGCGCGCGAAGTCCTCGTCGTTCGTGACCGAGAAAAGCGCGGGGGCCAGGCCAACGCCGAGTGCGACGATCCCGATGCCCAGGATCGTGATGAGCGTGATGTCGCTCCAGCGCACGGTCGAGATGGAGCCGAAGAGGTAGGAATTGAGCTGGGCGGAGGTGCCACCGGCCAAGCCAATCAGCAAAACGCCGCCGGCGATGCCACCGTAGAAGAGCATGGCCAGGGCGGTGTCACCCGACGTGCGCCCGCTTTGACGGACCAGCTCGATCGTGAGCGCACCCAGCAGAGAGATGATGACGGCGCCGGGGATCGCCCACGAGTCGGCTGGGCTCACGTTCGCGAAGGTACCGACCAGCCAGCCCAGTGCGACACCGGTCAGCGAGATGTGCCCGATGCCGTCGCCAAGCATCGCGAGCCTGCGGTGGACCAGGTACGTCCCGATGATCGGTGCGGTCAGGCCCACGATGAGGGCCGCCAGCAGCGAGCGCTGCATCATGGGTGAGGACAGGAGGGTGGTCACGGCATCAATCATTGGTCTCTCCCGTCCAGATTCCACTGACGAGGCCGTCGCCGCCCGCGGTGGGGGGAGCTGGCCTTCGTGGGGTGGCAGTGTTCGCCGCCGTGGTGCTGTTCGTGGTCGTCGTCGATGTGCGGCGGGCCGTCATAGGTGACGTGCCCGGCGCTGATGTGCAGCTCGCGGTCCAGGAGCGGGCCGAGCTCGCCGAGCTCATGCAGCACGATGAGGATCGTCGTGCCCTGTTCCTTCGCGTCGGCGACGATGTCGGCCAGCCGCGCGCGCGAGGCGGCGTCGATCCCGGCCATGGGCTCGTCCATGATGAGCAGCTCGGGGCGGCGTACGAGGGCGCGCGCAATGAGGACGCGCTGGGCCTGGCCGCCCGACAGGATGTTCATGGGGGAGTGGGCGCGGTGGGCCATGCCGACGCGCTCCAGTGCCTCCATCGCGCGGGAGGTGTCCCCGGGCATCGCCCATAGACGGCGAGGGCCGAGCAAGCCGGAGCGCACGACCTCGATCGCGCTGGCGCTAATCGCGCCGCCCGAGGAAATGCGCTGGGGAACGTAGCCGACCCTGTTCCACGGCACGCGGCGACGCGCGGTGATCGAGCGCCCGAAGAGCTGGGCGTCGCCGCCCGTGATGGGGGCGGTGCCCAGAAGCGCCTTGATGGTCGTGGACTTGCCCGAGCCGTTCGAGCCTGTGATCGCCACGGTCTGACCGGCGGGGATCGTCAGGGAGATGCCGTGCAGAATCAGGTCCGTGTCCCAGGCGACGTGAAGATTATCGAGACGCACGACGGCGGTCGCCTCCGTGTGGGAGGCTCCCGCCGTCGCGTGGGAGTCAGTTGTGCTCACTGGCAGTTGTTTGCTTTCGTCAGAGCAGCGATGTTGTCGTTCATGACCGCGGCGTAGTCCTTGGACGCATCAGTCTGGGACTCGATCGGATCCAGGACGGCCGTGGACAGGCCGAGGTCGTCGGCCAGGGTCTGGGCGACCTTGGGGTCAATGAGGGCCTCGGTGAAGATGGTCGTCACGCCCTGGTCCTTTGGCGATCTGGCCGATTTCGGCCAGACGCGCCGGCGAGGGGGGAGGACTCCGGGTCGAGGCCGGAGATGCCCACCTGGGTCAGCCCGGTGCGGTCCGCGAGGTAGCCGAAGGCGGTGTGGGCGGTCACGAAGGTTGTGACCTGGCAGTTGGAGGTCTTCATGACGAGGTCGTCGCCCAGGGCGGTGAGCTCCTCGTTGAGGGCCTTGGCGTTGGCCTTGTAGGTCTCGGCGTTGGCCGGGTCAGCCTCGGCCAGCTTCTCGCCCACCAGGGTCGCGGCGGATGCCATGCGAACCGGGTCGAGCCAGAAGTGGGGGTCGGCGCTCATGTCGTGGTCGTGGCCCTCGTGGTCGTGGCCTTCGTGGTCGTGATCGTGGGCCTCGGTCTCACCGGACTGGGCCTCGTGGTCGTGGCCCTCTTCCTCGGCCGGGTGGTTGGCGCTGGAGTCGGCCTCAACCAGCTCGGCGGCGGGGAGACGTCGATGACGGTCTTGGGGGCGTGCTGCTCGATGGCCTCGTCGACCGCGCTCTGGAAGCTCGGCCAGGTAGACAACTGCGTCCGCGTTGGACAGCGAGTCGACCATCTTGGGGGAGAGTTCAAGGTCGTGGGAGCTCGGCGCCCGCAGGCGTCAGCGAGGTGACGGTGACGTGCTCGCCGCCGACCTTTTCGGCCAGGTACTGCAGCGGGTAGAAGGAGGCCATGACGGTCAGGGTGCCGTCCTTGGAAGCGCCGCCTCCTGACGAGGCCGTGGTGGAGCAAGCGGACAGAGCGAGCGCTGTGGCGGCCGCGCATGCGGCAGCAAGGATTCTTTTTGACATGAGAATCATTCTCTAGGCTGGCGAGAATGATTGCAAGTCAATCTCGGGTCACGGACCCTTGTGATCAGGGCGTTTAGCGCGCGTGTGCCGTGGTTCCACGCACGACCAGATCAGGCGAAAAGACGTAATCGGCGTGCTCAGGAGTGTAGTCGGGTGTGGCCAAGGCCTCGAACAGGTTGCGCACGGCAGCCGTCACGATCGCGGGCACCGGCTGGTGGACCGTCGTCAGCCCTGGGCTGAGGTGTGACATGAGGAAGGAATCGTCGAAACCGATGACCGAGACGTCCGCGGGAACGGAGAGCCCCATCGACGTAATCGTGTGGATCGCGCCGAGAGCCTGCAGGTCTGAGCCGGTGATGATCGCGGTGACCCCGCGCTCGATCAGGCCGCTCGTATGCGCCGCCGCGGCCTCGTACGTATAGAAGGTCTCCTCAATGATGGGTGCGTGGTCGCCGACCAGCTCGCCCATGATCTGGGTGAAGGCCTCGGCCTTGCGCAGCGCGGGCACGACGTGCGTGCGCCCCGTCAGCAGGGCGATGCGCGTGTGGCCCAGCTCGTGCAGGTGCGTCACGGCCGCGCGGATGCCCAGCGCGTCGCCCGTCGAAAAATCGGGGGGGCGAGAATCTCCGGGCGGGCGCCGTTAATCGTGACCAGGGGAATCGAGCGCTGCACGGCATCGTGGTAGGGGTCGAGGTCGGCGAGCAGATCAGCGTGCCTGCCCGAGACGAAGATCAGGCCATTCGCGCGATGCTCGATGAGCGAGGACAAGTGATCATACTCCGAGGTTGCTCCGGGTGTCTGCGAGCGGATCATCGCGATGCCGCCGGCCCGGGATACCTCCTCCTGGAGGTGATGGGCGAAAGACGCGAAAATTGGATTCGTGAGCTCGGGGAGCACGATGCCAATCGTGGGCGTGTCGGGGGTGCGCTCGGGGGTCGGGCGGTCGTACCCCAGCTCGTCAATGGCGGTCAGGACCTTGCGTCGAGTGTCAGCGGAGACCTGCCCGACACCGTTGAAGACGCGCGAGACGGTAGCGGTCGAGACGCCGGCGTGCGCAGCAATATCAGCCATGCTAATGCGGTTTTTCGTCATCGACTCAACTCTCCTTCGGGTGGGTCAGCGCGACATCGTTAATACAAATGTAACAGGTAGCTCACAATTCGGAAAATTGTTGCAGAAAGAAAAACCGAGGTATTACAGTGGCATTAGCGGGTCGCTGATGGACGCGACCGGCCCGACCAACACAGGAGTAAACATGCGACGTGGCATCGCAGCACTCGGCGCTTTCGCGGCGGTTACCGCCCTGGCCGCCTGCAGTGGCAACACCCCCACGACGGACTCGTCCGCGAATTCCAACGAGACCCTCGCGACCCTCACCATCTGGGCCGACGACACCCGTTTCTCGCAGGTGCAGTCCTTCGCCGAGGACTTCACGGCGGCGACCAACGTCGCCGTCAATGTCGTCCAGAAGTCCGAGGCCGACATGGACACCGAGTTCACCACCCAGGTCCCCACCGGCAACGGCCCTGACCTGATCGTCATGGCCCACGACAAGCTCGGCGCCCTCGTCTCTAACGGCGTTGTCGCCCCCGTCGACCTGGGTCAGAACAAGGAGCAGTTCTCCGACGTGGCCGTCAAGGCCGTCACCTACAACGGCCAGACCTACGGCGTCCCCTACGCAGTCGAGTCCGTCGCCCTGGTGCGTAACAATGCGCTCACCCAGGACGCCCCGACCACCTACGATGACATGATCGCCTCCGGCAAGAAGGCGAGCGTCGAGTACCCCTTCATCATCCAGATGGGCGACAAGGGTGACCCGTACCACTTCTACGGCTTCCAGACTTCCTTCGGTGCCCCCGTGTTCAACACCAACGCCGACGGTGAGTACACCTCCGAGCTGGCCATGGGCGGCTCCGGTGGCACCGACTTCGCCAACTGGCTCAAGGCCCAGAGTGACGCGGGCATCATCTCCCCCTCGATCACCGGCGACATCGCCAAGCAGGCCTTCCTCGACGGCAAGGCCGCCTACACGGTGACCGGCCCCTGGAACGTTGCCGCCTTCCGTGAGGCCAACATGGACGTCTCCGTCCTGCCCGTCCCCGCCGCCGGCTCGCAGGCCGCGCAGCCCTTCGTCGGCGTTCAGATGTTCTACCAGAGCGCCAAGTCCGCCAACCCGGTCGCTGCCAAGAAATTCTTCGACTACCTGGCCACTCCCGAGGCTCAGGAAGAGATGCAGAAGCTCGGCGGTCGCGCCTCCGCGATGCCGTCGGTCGCCGCCAAGTCGGATGACCAGGACATCAAGGACTTCTCGAAGGTTGCCGAGGCCGGCGCGCTCGCTCCCGCGATCCCCGCCATGGGCTCCGTCTGGAACTACTGGGGCCAGACCGAGGCCAACATCGTGTCCGGCACGGAGACCCCCGCCGAGGGTTGGGCTACGATGGTCACCAACATCAACAACGCCATCGCCTCCAAGTGAGCGATCGTGGTGGCCGCTAGCAGCCACCACGAAGGCTTGCCTTCAGGCGTGACAACGCCCCACCCCCGCCCGCACCCACGCGGCGGGCGGGGGTGGGGCGGCGTTGAACACCGCGGCCGCCCAGCGGCCAACAGGCACCCTCAGTGCCCACTTCTTTACCCGCCGTCCGGCGGGATACGTCGCAATGACGCGCGAACGCGCACGTGTGGAGGACACGATGTCTGAGCCAGCGAAGGCTACAGAAAAGAAAAAGGCGGGGCCCAAGGCCTCGCACGCGAGCGAAGTGACCAAGCCTGGTTTCTTCGTCAAACTTATCCTGATGATGCTCATTGATGCCCTGGGGCTGTACGGCATGTTCACCGCGTACCTGGTGAAGTCATGGACGGTGCTCGCCGTCCTGGCCGTCCTGCTCGCTGTCGTGAACTGGGTGTACTTCTCCAAGCGGATGATCCCCGCGAAGTACCTGGTCCCCGGCATGGTGTTCCTGCTGATCTACCAGGTGTTCGTCATGGGGTACACGGGTTACGTGTCCTTCACGAACTACGGTCAGGGCCACAACTCGACCAAGGAAGACGCCGTCGCCTCGATCCTGAAGGCCGCCGAACAGCGCGCCCCCGGCGCCGTCAACCTTCCCGCCGCCATCGTTGAGGACGGCTCGGGCCTCGGCCTGGCCATCGTCGATGCCGAGACCGGCGCCGTCAAGGTCGGCAACTCCGAGACGCCCTTCCACGAGGCAAAGGCACCGTCTCCGCCGGCATGATCACCGCCGTCGACGGCTACACCGTCCTCAAGGTCAACGACGTCCTGAAGCGCCAGACCGAGGTCTTCGCGCTCAGCGTCCCGGCCACGGCAGACCCCAACGACGGCCACTACAAGAGCGAGGACGGCTCGACCGCCTACCTGGCCAAGTCCCGCTACAGCTACGATGAGGCGGCCGACACGCTGACCGACACCGAGTCGGGCACCGTCTACACGGCCGACGGCAAGGTCGGCGCGTTCGTCGCCTCCGACGGCACCCAGCTCGATCCCGGCTGGCGCGTCTTCGTCGGCTTCGACAACTACGCCAACATGTTCGCCCGCGGCGACCTGGCTGGCCCCTTCCTCAAGGCGCTGCTGTGGTCCTTCATCTTCGCGATCGGCTCGGTGCTGTCCACCTTCGCCCTCGGCCTGATCCTCGGCCTCGTCTTCGCGGACAAGCGCATCAAGGGCCGCAAGATCTACCAGTCCCTCATGATCCTGCCTACGCCTTCCCGGCCTTCCTGGCCACCCTGGTGTGGAAGGGCATGCTCAACACGGACTTCGGCTTCATCAATAACGTCCTTCTCGGCGGAGCGAAAGTTCCGTGGCTGACGGACGGATTGCTGGCGAAGTTCTCGATCCTGGGCGTGAACCTGTGGCTGGGCTTCCCCTACATGTTCCTTGTCTGCCTGGGCGCCCTGCAGTCCTTGCCGGGCGACGTCGAAGAGGCCGCGAAGATCGACGGCGCCTCCGGCCTGCGCACCGTGTGGTCCATCAAGCTGCCCCTCGTGCTGCAGTCCACCGTCCCGCTGCTGATCGCCTCCTTCGCGTTCAACTTCAACAACTTCTCGCTCATCTACATGTTGACCGGCGGTGGCCCGAACTACCCGGGCTTGGATGTCGGCCAGACTGACATCCTGATCTCGATGGTCTACAAGATCGCGATCGAGTCGGGTTCCCCGAACTACGGCCTGGCCTCGGCCATGTCCATCGTCATCTTCATCGTCGTGGGCGTGATCGCGTGGCTCGGTTTCCGCCAGACGAAGACCCTTGAGGAGCTGTGATGAGTGCTGCAACAGTGAAGAAGAATCGCGAATCCACCCTCAAGGGTGGCCGCTGGTGGAAAGAGGTCGGCTGGCGCCACATCGTCGCCATCGCGATGATCATCTACTGCCTGGTCCCGCTGCTCTACGTCCTGTCGGTGTCCCTGAACCCCGGTGCGACGCTGACCGGCTCGAACAGCCTCTTCTCGAAAGTGTCCCTCGATAACTTCACGGCGCTGGGTTCGGGCAAGTATGCCGCCTACTGGTCGTGGGTTGTCAACTCCCTGATCGTGTCGACCACGACCGCGATTGGCACCGTCCTCATGGGCGCAGCAGCGGCCTACGCGTTTAGCCGCTTCCGGTTCAAGGGGCGCCGCGGCACCCTGACCGGCCTGCTGCTCGTTCAGATGTTCCCGCAGATGCTGGCCTTCGTGGCCCTGTACCTGCTCCTCCTGGGCATCCAGGACATCTTCCCGGTCATGGGCCTGAACTCCAAGCTCGGCCTGATCTGCGTCTACCTCGGTGGTGCGCTCGGCTCGAACACCTTCCTGCTCTACGGCTTCTTCAACTCGATCCCGCGCTCGCTGGACGAGGCAGCTATGATCGACGGCGCGACGCACGCCCAGACCTTCTGGACGATCATCATGCCGCTGGTTCGCCCGGTCCTGGCGGTCGTCGGTCTGCTGAGCTTCATCTCCTCGCTCGGTGACTTCGTGATCGCAAAGGTCGTCCTGCAGGATCAGGGTCAGTTCACCCTGGCCGTCGGCATGTACATGTGGGCTGCCGACGAGCGTACCGCCCCGTGGGGCATCTTCGCGGCGGGCGCCGTTCTCGCGGCCGTCCCGGTCATCCTGCTGTTCCAGTACCTGCAGAAGTACATCGTCTCCGGCCTGACCGCCGGCGGCGTCAAGGAGTGAGCGCTCCCGCGCTTAATCTCTGACCTGGCCCCGGCCTCGTCCCATATCCCCGTGGGACGAGGCCGGGGCTCTTCTGTGCGCGGGTTGTGCGTGGGGCGGGTTGTGTGTAGGGCGGGCTGTGTGCGTGGGGCGGGTTGTGTGTAGGGCGGCCAGTTGACGTGCGGATGTGGATACGGCATCGCGGGCGCGGGCGCGGGCGCGGACGTTGCGGGCATTGCGGGCATTGCGGGCATTGCGGGCATGGTTCCCCAACAATGTCGCACGTAATTTCCATGTAAACCTTTCAAACTTTAAAAATGTGGTCGTTGGAATTGCAACGTTTGTGGACGGTGTTGAAAACTGACCGGGGGAATTACGTGCGAGATTTGGGTGGGGGAGCGGATTTGTTGTTGTGGATGTGACCTAGGACTCGTTGTGAGAGCTTGACGGGTTACCTGGTTCTATGGTTCATTAGTTATGTAATGAACCGCTGAACCGAGGAGGCTGCCCATGGCACCCACGTTCGTCTCGGGGATCCCGATCTACGTGCAGATCGCCGACGACATTCGCGCGCAGATCCTGCGCGGCGCCCTGCGCGCCGGGGATCAGCTCACCTCCACCACGGAGTACTCCGCGACCTACCGCATCAACCCGGCCACCGTCGGCAAGGCCTTCGCGATCCTCGTCGACGAGGGGCTCGTCGAAAAGCGACGAGGCATTGGCATGTTCGTCGCCGAAGGCGCCCGCGGCGCGCTCGTGGCCGACGGGCTCGCCACCTACGTGGAGGAGACCCTGAACCCCGCCGTCGAAGCGGGCCTGGCCCTGGGCCTCGACATCGACGCCATCATCGACCACGTCCGCGCCTATGGTGCTGACACAACCGCCAAGGACAACTCATGATCACCCTCAACTCCATCACCCACACCTACCGAGGTGAGATAGTGCCGGCTTTGCTCGACGTCTCCCTCACCCTCGGGGAATCGACTGTCACTGCTCTGGTCGGCCCCAACGGCTCGGGCAAGACGACGCTCATGCAGATCCTCGGCGGCCTGTTGGCCCCCACCTCGGGGAGCGTTGCCATCGACGGTAGTCAGGCCAGCGCCGACGACCTGCTCGCTGGCTCGATCATGGCCTCGTCCAGCCGAGACCTTGACGATGTCCCCGCAACTATCCTGGTCCAATACGCCCGTCTGCGTCCCACCTGGGACGAGCGGCTTTTCGCTCACTACGCCCGGCGCTTCGGTCTGCCGGTCCGCAGCCGCAAGACTCTTGGAAAGCTCTCCACAGGCCAAGCGGCCGTTGTCACCGGCGCGATTGCCCTGGCATCGGGCGCGCCCATCACCCTCCTCGACGAGATCCAGGCACCCCTGGACGTACCCACGCGCTACGCCTTCTACGAGGAGATTCTCGCCCTGGCGGGGGAGTGCATGGAAGGAAAGCGCCCGCAGCGCCGCTTCCTCATCTCCTCGCACATGGTCTCCGAACTCGAAAAGGTCGCCGAAGACGTCATCGTTTTGAAGAAAGGCCTGCTCCTTGCTCATGAGAGCGTCGACGACTTCACCTGCCGAGTCTGTGCGCTGACCGGCCACGCCGCCGACGTCGAGCGCTTCCTTGCCGCCCACCCGGACCTCGCCGTCATCGCGAGCCGCGAGCTCGGCTCCACGCGAGAGATCGTCGTGGACCTGCGCGGCAGCGCCGTCGGCGACACCGAGCTCGCATCCCACTCTCTGACCGCTTCGCACTGTTCCTTCCAGGACGCCTTCGCCTACCTCATCCAGGAGAACGACCAATGAGCACCGCACCCACTGTTTCCTCTCAGCCCTCGATCTGGCGCCTCGGAATGGTCGACTGGCGATTTGCCTTCGGGAGTGTACGCCTCGGTTATCGTCGGTCAATTTGCTATTAACTCCACGGTGAGCGCCATCATGTACGCGACTTCCGATGACTTCTCCCAGCACGTCGATCAGGCAGCCGTCAACTCCGCCTTCTCGACGGCCATCTACATCCTCATCGCGCAGATCATCACCACGACGACGGACCTGCGGGCAGCGTCTCTGAGCGGCGCGTCTCGCCGGACCCTGGCACTCTCGACCTACGTGCTAAGCGCTGTCGTTATCGCCATCGCCAGCGTGATCTGGTGGGTGCTCGCCCTGGCTCAGACACACATGTTCTTCCTGGGGAGCCTTGAGTATCCCCTCGGAGTGGACTCGTGGCTCATTGTGGTGGTCGCTTGGATCGCCTGCGACGGGGCCGGACGCCTGATCGGTGCGGCCTCGCGCCATGGTCGGGGCCCGTGGACGGTCGCCCTCGGCATTATCGTGGCGACTGTTCTGGGCCTGGCTGGCATAGCCGGTCCGGTCACCTGGCTGGTTCTCACGCTTGTTCACAAGTCCGGCTACCTTCCCCCGATGCACCCCGCCTTCTGGCTCCTCGGCCTGATCACTCTCGCAGTTGCCGCCGCCGGATGGCGCCTGACCCTCACGGGCAGGATCCGCCGCTTCAACTGAACCTGTCGCTCACCCGGGGAACATGACCCCTTGACCCTGCCCCGGCCTCGTTCCCTCCCGTAGGAGCAACGAGGCCGGGGCTGCTTTATGCATTCGGGCGTGCTGTGGTAGCTCCACGTGAGTGTCCAGGCGTTGCCAGTTGCTGTGGGGGTGCTCGGGCGCTGATGGTTGCCGAGTGTGGCACTGTAGTTCTGTGCGCGCCCTACAATTTCGCATGCAATTCGATGATGGAATGTTCAATCATGTGCTGAAAATGGCGGAATTTCAACGATATGATTTCGCCGCATGAAATAGGTAAAGGGGAATTGCCTGCGACTTTTGGGGTGCTGTGCTTGGTGAGCGTGGGTGGTGGCTGTCGGCGCTGTCGGCTCTGTCGGTGCTGGCACGCGCGCATGCGGATAGGTTGGGCGAATGTCCGAGTCTCCGCCCCCGTCCAGGGGGCTGGCACGCGCGCATGTGGATAGGTTACGACGATGTGGATAGGTTACGACGATGTGGATAGGTTATTCACATGTGGATAGGTTAATAACCTATCCGTATCTTCATAACCTATCCGTATGCTCATAACCTATCCGCGAGCGGGCTGCTGGAGAGCGCCGCAGAGCCCAGCCACTCCAAGCGTGCACCTGTGGTGGGATCCATGGGCGCGCCGGGCAACGTGCGCCGCAGAGCCCAGCCAGAATCCCAAGCGCGCACCTGTGGTGGGGATCCATGGGCGCGCCGGGCAACGTGCGTCGCAGGGCCCAGCCAGAACTCCCAGCGCGCACCTGTGGTGGGATCCATGGGCGTGCAAGGGCCCGAAAGCGCCCCACACAGTAGTTATCGACTAGTATCGATGGCGACACGACAGCCAGTCGTGCCCCAAATACTCAAGGAGTGACAAGTGGCTAAGGGACCTTCCCGCCTCGACAACGTGATCAGCCTGGCCAAGCGCCGCGGCTTCGTCTTCCCCTGCGGTGACATCTACGGTGGCACCCGCTCCGCGTGGGACTACGGCCCGCTCGGCGTGGAACTGAAGGAAAACATCAAGCGCGCCTGGTGGAACGCCATGGTCCGCCGCCGCGCCGACGTCGTCGGCCTCGACTCCTCCGTCATCCTCCCGCGCGAAGTGTGGGTCGCCTCCGGCCACGTCAAGGCCTTCACCGACCCGCTCATCGAGTGCCTCAACTGCCACAAGCGCGCCCGCCAGGATCAGCTCATCGAAGAGCTCGCCGAAAAGAAGGGCGTCGAAGAGTCCTCCCTGACCACCGCCGACATCGCCTGCCCCAACTGCGGCGTGCGCGGCCAGTGGACCGAGCCCCGCGCCTTCTCCGGCCTGCTCAAGACCTACCTGGGCCCCGTCGACGACGAGGCCGGCCTGCACTACCTGCGCCCCGAGACCGCCCAGGGCATCTTCGTCAACTACGCGAACGTCATGAACGCCGCGCGCAAGAAGCCGCCGTTCGGCATTGGCCAGATCGGCAAGTCCTTCCGCAACGAGATCACGCCCGGCAACTTCATCTTCCGTACCCGCGAGTTCGAGCAGATGGAACTCGAGTTCTTCTGCGAGCCCGGCACCGATGAGGAATGGCACCAGTACTGGATCGACTACCGCAAGGCCTGGTACGTTGACCTGGGCATCGACCCGGAGAACCTGCGCGAGTACGAGCACCCGCAGGAGAAGCTCTCGCACTACTCCAAGCGCACCGTCGACCTGGAATACCGCTTCGGCTTCCAGGGCAGCGAGTGGGGCGAGCTCGAAGGCATCGCCAACCGCACCGACTACGACCTGACCGTCCACTCCGAGGCCTCCGGCGCGAAGCTCGACTACTTCGACCCGAACACCAAGGAACGCTGGACCCCCTACGTCATCGAGCCCTCGGCGGGCCTGACCCGTTCCCTCATGGCCTTCCTCATCGAGGCCTACCACGAGGACGAGGCCCCCAACGCCAAGGGTGGCGTCGACAAGCGCGTCGTGCTCAAGCTGGACCCGCGCCTGGCCCCCGTCAAGGCCGCCGTCCTGCCCCTGTCCCGCAAGCCCGAACTGACCGGCCCCGCCCAGGAGCTGGCTGACGAGCTGCGCGGCATCTGGAACGTCGACTATGACGACGCTGGCGCCGTTGGCCGCCGTTACCGTCGCCAGGACGAGATCGGCACGCCGTTCTGCATCACCTACGACTTCGACTCGATCGAGGACCACGCCGTCACCATCCGTGAGCGTGACACGATGGAGCAGGTGCGCATCCCGCTCGACAAGGTCAAGTCGTACCTGATCGAACGCCTGGGCTGCTGACTTGCAGATAGCCTCAACATCCGCAGCGGCCCCTCTTCGCGTGGGGCCGCTGCGCCTGTGGACACCCGTCGTCCTGGCCCCATGGCCGGGGTGACGGACGTGCCCTTCCGACGCCTGTGCCGCATCATGGGCGAGTCGGGCCTGCCCGACCATCTGCGGCCCGTCGGCATCCCCTCCTGGGCAGCCGAGTCCGGGCAGGCGGCCACGGCCTCGTCCCCGAAGAACCCCGGTGAGACTGCTCCCGGCGAGACCATCACCGAACCGCGCCACGTCGCCATCCCGCGCGTGGATGCGCCCGCCGGCCTGTACGTCACCGAGATGGTGACCAGCCGCGCTCTCGTCGAGGAGAATGAGCGCACGCTGGAGATGGTGCGCCCCGACCCCGCCGAACGTGTGCGAAGCCTGCAGCTCTACGGCGTCAACCCCGCCGTCATGGCGAAGGCCGCGACGATGCTCGTCGAGCGTGACCTCACCGACCACATCGACCTGAACTTCGGGTGCCCCGTCCCCAAAGTGACGAAGAAGGGCGGAGGAGCGGCCCTGCCCTGGAAGCGCGACCTGTTCTCCGACCTCGTCGGTGCCGTCGTGCGCGCCTCATACGAGGCCGGGGAGCGCGCGGGGCGCGAGATCCCCGTGACCGTCAAGATCCGCATCGGCATCGACTCTGAGCACGAGACCGCGACCGACGCGGCGCTGACTGCGCAAAAGCTCGGCGCCGCCGCGCTTACCCTGCACGCGCGCACCCAGAACCAGCACTACTCGGGCCAAGCCCACTGGGACGAGATCGCACGCCTGAAGGACCTGCTCGACATCCCCGTCTTCGGTAACGGCGACGTCTTCGAGGCTGCCGATGCCCTGGCCATGCTCGAGCGCACCGGCTGCGACGGCATCAGCGTCGGGCGCGGCGCCCAGGGACGCCCCTGGATCTTCCGCGACATCGTCGCCGCCTACCATGGTGGGACGATCCCGCCGGGCCCCAGCCTCGCCGAGGTCGTCTCCGTCATCGAGCGTCACGCCGCCTGGTGCGTCGTTGACCAGGGCGACGAGGGGCGCGCGCTGCGCGAGATGCGCAAGCACATCGGCTGGTACCTGCGCGGATTCGCCGTCGGCGGCCCCCAGCGCCACGCGCTGTCCATGGTCTCCACGCTCCAGGAGCTGCACGAGCGCCTCGCGGACCTCGACCTCGATCAGGAGTTCCCGCCCGCCGCACGCGGACCGCGCGGCCGAGCCGGCGGCGAAAAGACCCCCCACCTGCCCGACGGCTGGCTGGACCACTCCTACCTGACAGATGCGGAGCGCTCACGCCTGCACCTGGCTGAAATCGGCTACTAAAGCGAAGGAATCATGTCGTACCCATCGACGCCCGACCCCGACCCTGCCCCTAGCCTCGTCACCATCGGGCGAGCCGCCAAGAAAGCGACCCTCGGCGCGCGCACCCAGGTGATCGTCCCCGTTGGCGGAGATGCGCACTCCCTGAGCGAGCAGGTCGGCGCCCTGGCCTCCTGCTGCGCCGACATCGTCGAATGGCGAGCCGACACCTACCTGGCCTCCCTGGTGGGATCGCACTTCGTCGCCGCCAGCGAGGTCGCCGACGACCTGGTGCGCATGGCCCGCTACGTCGCGGACGCCTCGCCCCTGCCCGTCCTGGCCACCATCCGCACCTCCGTCGAGGGTGGGGAGGCCTTCCTGGACGACGAGGAATATTGCGCCCTCGTGCGCACCCTTGCGCCCCTCGTCGGCGGCGTCGACGTCGAGATTTCGCGCGACGGGGCGCCCGCCCTCATCGAGGACGCACACGCAGCCGGATCCCTCGTCATCGGATCGTTCCACGACTTTGACGCGACCCCCAGTGACGACCAGCTGGCCGAGGTACTGGCCGACATGAACTACGCGGGCGCCGACGTCCTCAAGTTCGCGTGCATGGTCACCAGCGCCACCGACGCCGCCCGCGTCATCGGCGCCCAGGCGTGGGCGCGCGAGGCCTACGACCGTCCCGTCATCGGCATCGCCATGGGCCCCTCCGGTGCCCCCACGCGCCTGGTCGGATCCGCACTCGGCTGCGCGGCCACCTTCGCGACCCTTCCGGGGAACGAGGGCAGCGCCCCCGGACAGTTCACCACCGAGCAGGTGCGCGCGGTCCTCGACATCATCGAAGCCCAGCGCTAAGCGCCGTCCCGCCGAGCCCTGGGCACCGTCCTGCCGAGCCCTGGGGGTGTGCCGCCGAGTCCTGGGCGCCGTCCCGCCGAGCTTTCCGCAACCATCGCAGCCCAACATGATGGTTCCTCGAAAATGTCGCACGTAATTTCCCCGGGTCAGTTTTCGACATGGCGCACAAACGTTGGAATTGCAATACCCCTATTTCAATGTATGAAAGGTTGACAGGGAAATTACGTGCGACATTGTTGGGGAACCGTGCGGTGTGGCCACACCCGGGCGGGCCGCCCAGCACCAACAAGCTAAGAAACAAGACAAACCTCACCACCTGGGACCCGCAGCAAGACAAACCACCTGGGACCCGCAGTGAGACGGCATGTTCTATACACTCTAAGTGTGCTGAGCGTCGGTTGAACACCCGGACACGTGTGGGGGCGGGCCTCGTGGCCCGCCCCCACAGCGTCAGCGAAACGCCGGGACGCTCACGCCTCCTTGGGCGCAACCGTCACGACGGTGTCGTCGATGCCGACAGCGCCGGGGGCGGCGGGGGTGATCGTGCCGAACTTCTTCTTGTTCGTCACGACCATCGGGGTGATGGTGTCGTAGCCAGCCTCGCGGATGACATCCCAGTCGACCTCAGCGAGCACGTCACCGCGGCGCACGACGTCGCCCTTGGCGACGCGAGGCGTGAAGCCCTTGCCGTCGAGCTTGACGGTGTCCATGCCGATGTGGATGAGCACCTGGACGCCGGAGGCGGACTTGAGGCCGTAGGCGTGGCCGGTCGGGAAGGCAACCGTCACCTTGCCGTCGCAGGGGGCGACGACGACCGCGTGAGCGGCGGGGGAGACCGCGATGCCGGGGCCGAGCGCGCCGGCGGAGAAGGCCTCGTCGGCCACGTCCGAGAGCGCAACCAGCTCGCCCGCCATGGGGGCGGTCAGGGTCAGGTCAGCCTTGGCCTCGTCGCTGAACTCGGGAGCAGCGGGAGCGGCGGGGGCGGCGGCGACGGGAGCCGGAGCGGCGGGGGTCGCGGAGACGCCGACCTTCGCGGCCTCCTTCTTCGCGCGTGCCTCAGCCTTCTGCTCCTTCGTGCGGTAGTCGAACAGCACGACCATCAGGAACGCGGTGATGAACGCGGCGGCAATACCCAGGCCGTAGACGGCCGTGGGGGTGAAGACGGGGATCGTCAGCAGCGAGGTGAACACGAAGGTGTTCGTGGTGACGCCGTTACCGATACCGATGACCAGACCGCCGACGACACAGCCGGTGAGCATGAGCGGGTAGATGCGCTTGAAACGCAGGTGGATACCGTACAGGGACGGCTCCGAAATACCGCCGAAGAGACCGGCGGCGAGGGCACCGGACGCGGTCTGGCGCATGTCGGTGTCACGGTCGCGGATCGACAGGAAGAGCACGCCGGCGGTGGCGCCGAAGCAGGCGAAGTTCCACGCGCCCATGGGGCCCTGGATGAAGTCCGAGCCGGTCGAGGCGATGTTGGCCAGCTGCAGGGCGTTGAGGGGCCAGTGCAGGCCCAGGGGCACCAGGAAGGGGTAGATGATCGGGATGATGATCGCGAAGAGGATGGGGGCGTGGCCGTTGAGCCATGCCAGGCCGCCACCCAGGCCGTTGCCGATCCAGATCGACAGGGGGCCGATCAGGAAGGCCGTCAGCGGCATGATGATGATGAAGGAGATGAAGGGGACGAACACCATCTGAACGTTCGAAGGAACGATCTTCTTCAGGCCCTTGTAGACCAGAGCCAAGAGCGGCACCATCAGCAGCGGCACGAACACCTGGCCGCCGTAGTCGGCCAGCTGCAGGGGTAGAGAGCCGACATGGGTGACGCACTGCTCGGAGCCGAGCGCGGTGGTCGTACAGGTCGTCTCAGCGAACGAGGAAGCGTTGCTCAGGCCCATGAAGTTGGGGGTGAGCAGCGACAGGATGACGGCGGTACCGACCCACGGGTCGATGTCCAGCTTCTTGGAGGCGTTGTAGGCGACCATGGCGGGCAGGAAGTAGAAGACCGCGCGCCACATGGAGTTCACGTAGCCCAGCCACGCGGGGATCGTCTCCGCGCGCGTGTCGACGACGCCAGTAGAGTCGAGGACCGCGAGGAACGCCAGGATCAGGGATGCGCCGAGGAGGACCGGCAGGAGGGGGCGGAACGAGTCAGACAGGTACTCGAAGAACGCGTCGACGAGAGCGTTCTTGCCGCGCGCCTTCGCGCGGGCGGCGGCCTTCACATCGTCGTTGGAGGCGGCAGTGGCGCCACCGGCCATCGACGGCAGGTTATTGATCTCGTTGAAGACGGACTGAACGGCACCGCCGATAACGATCTGGTAGCGGTCACCCGACTGGGGCACGGCACCGAGGACGCCGTCGATGTTCTCGACCGTGTCCTTGTCGACGACGGAGGCGTCGCGCAGCTCAAAGCGGAGGCGCGTGGCGCAGTGGGTAAAGTGAGTGATGTTGCCGGGACCACCGACCGCATCGAGGATTTCCTGTGCCGTGTTGGACACGGGGGACTCCTTCCATGGATGAGATTCGACGCTGAATGCGACTCTTGACAATTAGCATGTTTGAACAAATGAGGAAAGATCCGCCGGGGTATCTCACAGTAACAATTTGGTAAATTTTCGACATCTGCTGCAACGAGGTCGCGGCAGGTGAGCAAAAAAACGCTGAACGGGTGTTTCTTTTTCAATGCCTTTTATTCCAGATCAAAACCCATTGGGGCCTTCTCGTAATCTTCTCATCCCCTTCTTTCTTTGACCGGACATTCTTGGTGTCAGAGATTAATGAGGAAGAGGGGTCCTCATCGTGATGAGGCCACCGTCCGTGCGGTTCTATCGCTCATACGCCTCGGGCCACGCGGGGCTTGCCGAGCACCGATCACGGACGAGGCCGTGGCGCGCTCGCGGGTTTGGCGTCCCGACTGAGGTGGGTGGGGCGCGTAAAATGGGCCTGTGAACGAGTTTTCTTTGGCAATTCCCGGTGTTGACGGCGGTGACGCGAAGGCCCCGTATATCCCGGCTGATTCTGAGCGCTGGGTGCCCGAGGACCACAAGTCTTCGGCGCGCACCGAGTTTGAGCGCGACCGTGCGCGGATCCTGCACTCCTCAGCGCTGCGTCGCCTCGGCGAAAAGACGCAGGTGCTGGGCCCGATTTCGGACGATTTCGTGCGCACGCGCCTGACCCACTCCCTGGAGGTCGCCCAGGTGGGCCGCGAGCTCGGCAAGGAACTGGGGGCCGACCCGGACGTCGTGGATGCGGCGTGCCTGTCTCACGACCTCGGGCACCCGCCTTTCGGGCACAACGGCGAGCGCGCCCTGGATGCGGCGGCCGCCTCGATCGGCGGGTTCGAGGGCAACGCCCAGACCCTGCGTGTCGTGACGCGCCTAGAACCCAAGGTGATCGGCGCGGGAGGCGTGCCCGCGGGCCTGAACCTGACGCGCGCGACCCTGGACGCGATCTGCAAGTATCCGTGGGTGAAGTCTGGCGGGCCGGACCTGGCCAAGTCGACGCGCAAGTTTTCGGTCTACCCGGACGATGCGCCCGTGTTCGCCTGGATGCGCCAAGGGGCCCCGGCTGGGCGGCGCTGCCTGGAAGCCCAGATCATGGACCTGTCGGACGACATCGCCTACTCGGTGCACGACATGGAGGATGCGGTCGCCACGCGCAAGCTTGACCCCGCCGACCTCTTCGACGACGCGCACTGCGCGGCGGTCGTGGCCTCGACCCTGGACTGGTACGGGCCCGCGGTGGCGCGCTCGGACCTGGAGGACGCGCTCGAACGCATCGTCTCCATGCCCGTGTGGCTGCGCTCCTTCGACGGCTCCTACGTCTCACTCGCCCACCTCAAGGACGCGACGAGCGAGCTGATCGGACGCTTCTGTTCGGCGACCGTGGAAGCCACGCGCGAGACTTTTGGCACCGAGCCGCTGGGCCGCTACCGCGCGGACCTGGTGGTGCCGCGGCAGGTGCGCGCCGAGATCCAGATCCTCAAGGGCATGGCCGTCCACTACGTCATGAGCCCGCGCGAGACCGAGCCCGTCTACTACCAGCAGCGCACGCTCTTGGCCGACCTGGTTGACGCCCTGTACGAGGCCGGGGCTGACGCTCTCGAACCGGTGTTCGCCGCGCAGTGGCGGGCAGCATCGGACGACGGGGGTGCGCCTGCGCGCGGTCATCGATCAGGTTGCCGCCCTCACCGACGTGTCGGCCTCCACCTGGCACGCCCGCTGGTGCGGGATGCTCTCTTCGCAGCTCTGAGCGTGATCGGACGCAGACGTGGGCGGGCGTCGGTAGACTGAGATCATGGCGGGTCTGATTCGCAAGGACGATATCGAAGCGGTACGTAACGCAGTGAAGATCGACGAGATCATCGGCGAACACGTAGCGCTGCGACCCGCGGGCATCGGCTCCCTCAAGGGGCTGTGTCCCTTCCACGATGAGCGTACCCCCTCCTTCAACGTGCGCCCCCACCTGGGCATGTTCCACTGCTTTGGATGCGGCGAGAGCGGCGACGTCATCTCCTTCGTGCAAAAGATCGACCACCTGCCCTTCACCGAGGCCGTGGAGATGCTCGCGCAAAAGGCGGGGATCACCCTCCACTACGAGGAGGGCGGCACCCGCGTGCGCACGGAGGAGCCAGGCAAACGCCAGCGCCTCCTGGACGCCCACCGCGTCGCCGAGGAGTTCTACCGCAAACAGCTGGGCAGCAAGGAGGCCCACAAGGGCCGCAAGTTCCTGGCGGAGCGCGGATTCAACCAGGCGATGTGCGAGCATTTCGGGGTCGGCTACGCCCCGGCCTCGTGGGACGCCCTCACCCACCACCTGCGCTCCAAGGGCTTCACCGACCAGGAGATCCAGATTGCGGGCCTGGGGTCGAAGGGCAACCGCGGCGTGTATGACCGATTCCGTGGCCGCCTCGTGTGGCCGATCCGCGACATCACGGGGGCGACGGTGGGCTTTGGCGCCCGCCGCCTGGACGATAACGATAAGGAATCGCCCAAGTACCTGAACACCCCCGAGACCCCGATCTATAAGAAGTCTCAGCTCCTGTACGGCTTGGACCTGGCGAAAAAGTCGATTGCGACCGGGCACAAGGTCGTCATCGTCGAGGGCTACACGGACGTCATGGCCGCCCACGTCGCCGGCGTGACGAACGCCGTGGCCACGTGCGGCACCGCCTTCGGGTCCGAGCACGTGCGCATCATTCGGCGCCTGCTCGGCGACCACGCGGATCCCGCCGCCGGCGTCGTGCTTTCCAGCGGGCGCGCGCATGGCTCGGAAGTCATCTTCACCTTTGATGGCGATAGCGCCGGGCAAAAGGCGGCGTTGCGCGCCTACGGCGAGGATCAGAACTTCGCGGCGCAGACCTTCGTGGCCGTGGCCCCCGGCGGGCAGGATCCCTGCGACCTGCGCCTGTCCCAGGGCGACCAGGCGATCGTCGACCTGGTGAACTCGCGCATTCCCCTTTTTGAGTTCGCGATTCGGTCGGTCTTGTCCCAGATGGACCTGCGCAGCGCCGAGGGGCGCGTGCAGGGCTTGCGAGCCTCGGCGGGCATCGTTGCGCACATCAAGGACCTGGCGCTGCGCGCCGAGTACACGCGCCAGCTTGCCGGATGGCTGGGCATGGACATGCGCACGGTCGAGCAGGCGATCCGGGCGGCGGGCCGCGTCGAGGTCATCGCCCCCGAGCCGCGCCCCGGCGAGATCGAGATGGCCGGCGCCGGGCGCCCCGCCCCCACTCAGGCGCGGCGCGGGCCGGAGGATCCGGTCACCCGTGTCGAGCGCCAGGCCCTTGAGGCCGTCTTGCAGCACCCGCTCTATGTCGTCGGCTCCGGGTTCGAGGAGCTCGACGGCCAATCCTTCACTGTGCCCACGCATCGCGCCGTCCACGACGCGATCCGCGCGGCCGGTGGCCTGGATGCTTTCACGCAGATGATGCGCCAGGCCGAGGCCCACTTCGGCCCCGGCGACAACGCGACGCTGGCGGCGTCGCGCCACTTCGTCCAGGTCGTCCTCGACGCGGCGGGTGAGTTTATCGGCCCTGCCGTCACCGAGCTGGCGGTTTCTCCTCTGCCCGTCGCGGGCGAGGCCGACGTGCGTTCCTACTGCCGCGGCGTCGTCGCCGCGATGGTCCGTATGGACCTGACGAGACAGTTAGGTGAAGCACGTGCGGCCCTGTCGCGCATGAATGAGGAGGATCCGCAGTACTCTGAGGTTTTCCGATCGCTCATGCGATTGGAACAACGCCGGCAAAACTACACCGAAAGGGATTAATACACCATGGCAGAAGTGGAGAGCTTCACTCTGGACCACACAGCCGTGAAGGCGCCCTACGTGCGCCTCATCAACGTGGAGGCCGGCCCGAAGGGCGACCAGATCTCGAATTTCGACGTGCGCTTCCTCCAGCCCAACAGCGGCGAAATCCCGACCTCCGGTCTGCACACGATCGAGCACCTGCTCGCCTCCCTGCTGCGCGACCGCATCGACGGCGTTATCGACTGCTCGCCGTTCGGCTGCCGCACGGGCTTCCACCTCATCATGTGGGGGACCCCCACCGTCAAGGAGGTGACCGCGGCTATCGCCTCGTCGCTGCACGCCATCGCCGAGGAAGTGAGCTGGGAGGACGTTCCGGGCACGGACGTCTACTCCTGCGGCAACTACCGCGATCACTCGCTGTTCAGCGCGCGCGAGTGGGCGCGGACGATCCTCGAGCAGGGTCTGTCCGTCGACCCCTTCGAGCGCGTCTTCATCGTTCACTGATCGAGACACACATAGTCCGGGGCCCAGCCGAAAGGTGGGCCCCGGACTCGTCTGTGCGGGGGCGTCGCGTCAGGGGCGAGCGCACACCCGCCACGGCCTCGCCTCTTAGTCCAAGCCGACCGCGTCGCGCACGCTGGCCTCGAGGGCGTCGGCCTGGCGCTGAGCGGCCGCGTCGAGTGGGCCGTCGGCCGTCAGGATGGAGAACAGGCCGTCTGGTCCCCGGCGTACCCACGCCGTGATCGTCGTTCCGGCGTCGGTGTCCGCCTGGGCGAACATGACGATGGAGCGGTTGACGTACTCGCTGACCTGGCGCATGAACTCGTCCGGGTCCCCCTGGCTGCGCCCAGCCAGGGCCGCGCGGGCTGGGTCCACCCACTCCAGTGCGAACAGCTCGCCCTCGGCCTCCCAGCGGGCCCGCGCCACGTCGTACCAGGGGAAGATCTGGGGCGTGGCATCGCCCTTGCTCTTCTCGCTCTCGTTGGACGAGGCCTCGGCACCGAAGACGTACAGGCCCGACTTTGCGGCCGCCATCCAACGCCCGTCCTCCAGCTTCAGGCCGGGGGAGCGGCGCTCGCGGGTGGGCAGGGCGGAGGAAAGAGAGTCAGGCAGAGTCGTCATGCGTCGATCGTATCCTTTCGGCAAAAATCATGCGCACAGACCTATGCGTACGCAAAAGCGTACGTTATGATGGGAGCGGAAAGGAACAATCATGACTGTTGTGAGTGCTACCGCGGCCCGCTCAGACCTGTACCGGCTCATCGACACCGTGAACGAGGACTCGACACCCATCACGATCACCGGCCGTCGCGGAAACGCCGTTCTCATCGGCGAGGCAGACTGGTCCGCCATTCAGGAAACCTTGTATCTGCAGGGGATTCCCGGAATGTCGGACAGCCTGAAGGAAGCCGCTCGCGAAGATCTCGACGACGCCCTCAATGACGTGGAGTGGTAGCGATGTGGCGGGTCGTTTTCTCCAAGCAGGCCGCGAAGGATGCGAAGAAGCTCTCCGCCAGCGGACTCAAGGCGAAAGCTCAGAGCCTCATCGATGTTCTGACTGAGGATCCGTTTGCGACGCCTCCCCGCTACGAGCGCCTCGTCGGGGACCTCGCAGGTATGTATTCCCGCAGGATTAACATTCAGCGCAGGCTTGTCTACGAGGTCTTCGAAGAGGAACGCATCGTCCGCATCCTGCGCATGTGGACCCACTATGAGTGAGGCGTCCTGCGGGTGAGAACGTCCACAGGGAGCGGGGGAGTGGGTCACATGCCGAAATCAATCGGCCACAATGCGGACGGCGGGCATATTCTGGCTTCAAATTTGTGAAAAACCACGACAGGAGACCTCATGGCATCGACGCAGCACACCCCCACGGAACTTGAGGCTGCCGGCGATCTGGTACTTCCCGCCGCCGACGAGCTGGCCGGTCGTTTTCCCCTGACCCCCAACGCTCACCCGGCGACGCCGGAGGGAGTACAACGAGATTATGTCGACCCTGGCCTTCGGCAAGAAGTTCACGGATCACATGGCCCACATGCGCTGGACGCGCGAGGGTGGCTGGGAGGATCGCGAGGTCATTCCCTACGGCCCGCTCGAACTGACCCCCGGCGCCTCCGTCTTCCACTACTGCCAGTCCGTGTTCGAGGGCATCAAGGCCTACAAGCGCGAGGATGGCTCCGTGTGGACCTTCCGCCCCGGCTACAACGCCGCGCGCCTGAACCACTCGGCCCGCCGTCTCGCGCTGCCCGAGCTGAGCCGCGAGGACTTCGTCGCTTCCCTCGTGGACTACGTGCGCGCTGATGTCAAGTGGGTTCCCGAGGTCGATGGCTCCTCCCTCTACCTGCGTCCCTTCATGTTCGCCTCCGAGGAGTTCGTGGGCGTGCACCCCGCGGGCGTCGTCGACTACTACGTCATCGGCTCGCCCTCTGGCCCCTACTTCAAGGGCGGGCTGTCGGGCGTGGCCATCTGGGTGGAGCGCGAGTACCACCGCGCCGGCCCCGGCGGCACCGGCAGTGCCAAGGCGGGCGGCAACTACGCAGCCTCCCTGCTGCCCCAGATCCAGGCCGAGGCCAAGGGCTTCTCCCAGGTCTGCTTCCTGGACACCTACGAGGGCAAGTACCTGGAGGAGCTGGGCGGCATGAACATGTTCGTCGTCATGGCCGACGGAACGATCCGTACCCCCGAGCTCACCGGCGTTATCCTCGAGGGTGGCACGCGCAGCGCGATTCTGCGCCTCCTGCGCGACGAGGGCGTGGATGTGCGCGAGGAGAAGATCGCCCTGTCGGAGGTCGTGGACGGTATCCGCTCGGGCGCGGTCGCCGAGGTCTTCGCGTGCGGCACGGCCGCCGTGGTCACCCCGATCACGCGCCTGGGTGGCGACGACTTCGATGTGGAGATCGAGGTGGGGGACAAGACCCGCGAGATCCACAAGCGTCTCACCGACATTCAGTGGGGCCGCGCGGTCGACCCCTACGGCTGGACGTACCGCCTGGCCTGAGCGTTTGTCACTCATCCCAGCCACGGCCTCGTCGATTGTCACGAGGCCGTGGTTTCTTGGTGTGCGTATCACCTACCGAAGTGTCGCCTTAGTGACAGTAGTGTCAGAACCAAAGTAAGGGTATCCTTCTCTATATACTCGTGTGTGTCGTGTTGATAGGAGAACCATGAAACGCGCGATAGTTGTCCTCTGCTCGTGGGCGTCTGCTCTGTGTCTGGCGCTCGCCTATCTGGCGATCGGCTGGGGCATTGACGAAATTGTCGGTGGACATTCGTGGTCGACGTGGTGGCTCGCACTGGCCGGCGCCCTCGCTTCCGGCTTCTTCGCGTGGGCGGTGAGCGCGCTCGGCGCGACGGTGATGAAGCAGCTGGAACCGAGCCTGCGCCATTCGATGATCCGCCAGGTCTTCGCCCTGGCCCGTCGCAGCGCACGAACGAGCGCGCGGGCCGCATCGTCAACTCGGCGACCGACGGCGTTGAGCGCGTGGCCGCCTACAAGGGCACCTTCCTGGCCCCCATGATCGCCTCGCTGACCACGCCGATCCTGGCTGTCGTCTTCGTCGCTCTGGTTCTCGACCCGGTCGCCGCAGGCTTTCTGGCCATCGCGATCCCGTTGGTTCCCATCTGCGTCATGGGCTTCCGTAAGGCCTTCAAGCCCGTCTCTTCCCGCTACCGTCACGCCTCGCGTCAGCTGGCCGCAAAGGAGCTCGACGCCATCCAGGGCCTGGGCGACCTGGCCCTCATGAACGCGGGCAAGGACATGGGTAAGCGCCTCGCTGAGGCAGCCGAAGAGGTGCGCTCGAAGGTGATGAGCTACCTGGCCGGCAACCAGCTGATCCTCCTCGTCATCGACTCCGTTTTCTCCCTGGGTATGATCACCGGAGCGATTGCGCTGGCCCTCATCCGCTACCAGCAGGGGGCGCTGTCCGTCGGCGGCGCGCTCTCCCTCGTGCTTCTCTCCTCGATCATGCTCGACCCGCTGGATCGCATCGGCCAGTTCTTCTACATCGGCATGGGCGGCATGGCGGCCAACAAGGAGATCAAGAAGTTCAACGCGCAGGTCCCGCCCGTGCTCGACGCGCCGGACGTCAAGGCCCCTGCCCTGCCGCCCGCTCCCGGCCAGATCCGTCTGTCGGACGTCTCTTTCGCCTACACCCAGGGCGTGCCGGTGCTCGCGGGCGCCGACTTGACGCTCGCCCCCGGCGAGCACGTCGCCCTGGCCGGGCCCTCCGGCGCCGGAAAGTCCACGATCTCCGCGCTGTTGCAGGGCTACCTGCGTCCCCGGTCGGGGCAGGTGAGCCTGAACGGCGTCGACCTGGCGACCGCGCCCCTGTCTTGGGTGCGCGCCCAGAGCGCCGTCGTCGAGCAGACCACCTATCTTTTCTCCGGCACGCTGCGTGAGAACCTGCTCCTGGCGTCCCCCACCGCCACGGACGATCAGCTCATCGAGGCCCTGCGCGCCGCGCACTTGGGTGAGTTCCTCGACACGCTGCCCGGCGGGCTGGACGCACGCGTGGGTGCCCGCGGCCTGGCCGTGTCCGGTGGCGAGGCCCAGCGCATCGCCATCGCCCGAGCGTTCCTGAAGAACGCGTCGATCATGATCCTGGACGAGCCGACCGCACACGTGGACCTGGCCTCCGAGCGCGAGATCCTCGCCTCCCTGGAGACGGTGTGCGCCGGGCGCACCACCCTGACGATCTCTCACCGAGACGCCACGATCAAGGGCGCCGACCGCGTCGCGACGCTCACGGAAGGAACGATCCGATGACCCGCAGGCAACTCTCCCTCCGACTCCTGTCGATCACGCGCCGGGTGCTGCCGCCCCTGGCCGCCTCCATCGCCGCGCGCATCGTCTTCCTGATGATCGGCATCGGCCTGTTCGCCCTGGGCGGCTGGGCCGTCGCAGCCCTGGCGTCGGGCGGAAGCGCGTGGGGCATCCCCCTCGTCATCGGCGTCGCCGTTGGCCTGAGCATTTTCAAGGGTCTGGCGCGCTACCTTGAGCAGTTCGCCGGTCACTTCGTGGCCTTCCACTCCCTGGCGATGCTGCGCAACTACTTCTACGACCAGCTTGAGCCCCAGGCTCCCGCGGGCACGGATCGCCTGGATTCGGGCGACATCATGAACCGCGTGACCAAAGACATCGACCGCGTCGAGGTCTTTTTCGCCCACACACTGGCCCCCGTCACGACGGCGATCATCGTCCCGATCCTGACCCTGGCGTGGATGGGGACCTCGGTGTCGTGGACCCTCGCCGCCGTCCTGTTCCCCTTCCTGCTGGTCGTCGGCGCCGTCATCCCCTTCCTGGGGGCGGGATCGACCGCCCGCGCGGCCCGTGAGCTGCGCGAGGCCCGCGGAGCGATCGCAGCCCACGTGACCGACTCCGTGCAGGGCGTGCGCGAGGTCCTCGCTTTCGGCGCTCAGGAGCGCCGCGAGGCCGAGATGAGCGCGATCGAGGAGCGCATCGACTCTGGCCTGGGCGTCCAGGGTCGCTGGATTGCCCTGCGCCGAGGCCTCAACCAGGCCGCTGTTGCCGCGGGCGTCGTCACCGTCGCTTTTGTTGCAGGCTCCGAGTACCTCGCCGGGGCGCTGACCCTGCCCCAGGCGGGCATGGCCATCGGCATCGCGATGGGTTCCTTCGGCCCGGTCCTGGCGGTCGAAGAGTTCGCCGCCGACCTGGACCAGGCCTTCGCATCGGCAGCCCGCGTCTTCGCGATCACCGACCGCGCGCCCGTCGTGGCTGACCCCGCCAACCCGGTGGCGCTGACCCCGGGCGACATCGAGATCGCCGACGTCACCTTCGCCTACCCCCTCGAGGACACCGGGATACAGGCCCCGACCGTCCTGGACGGCGTGAGCATCCACATCCCCGCGGGCAAGCGCACCGCGATCGTGGGCGCCTCCGGTTCGGGCAAGTCGACCCTGGCCGCGCTGCTGACCCGTACCTGGGACCCTGCCTCGGGCACGGTCACCATCGGCGGCACCAACGTCGCCGAGGTCTCCCTGACCGACCTGCGCTCCACGGTGGCCTACGCGCCCCAGCGCCCCTACCTGTTCAACGACACGCTGCGCGCCAACCTGGTCCTGGCGGCCCCCGGCGCCAGCGACGAGGACCTCACGCGTGCCCTGGCCGCCGTCGACCTCACCGACTGGCTGGCCAGCGAAAAGGACGGCCTGGACACCGTCGTCGGCGACATGGGTGAGCGCCTCTCCGGCGGCCAGCGCCAGCGCCTGGCCCTGGCGCGTGCTCTCCTGCGAGATGCTCCCATCTACATCCTCGACGAGGCCACCAGCCAGGTCGACCCGGCTACCGAGGCGCGCGTGCGCGCCGGCATCGCCCGCGTCGCCGGCGACGCCACGATCGTCGAAATCGCCCACCGCATCAGCGCCGTGCGCGACGCCGACCTGATCATCGTCATGGACGCTGGCCGAGTCGTCGAGACCGGCACGTACGCCGAGCTGCACGCCCGAGGCGGCGCGCTCGCCGCACTCGAGGCGCGCGAAACCAACGCCCAGCCCAGCGCCTGACAACCCGCAACGGACGCGGGGGAGGAGGGCCCAGGCCTCGTCCCCCGCGTCTTTGTCTGCCCGGTCGCGATAGGATGCGACCTATGGAAAAACTGATCGGCTGGACAAAAGCTGACGCGTGGGGTTCCACGAACGCGATCCCTGAGTTCCTGGGCGCCGCCGCCGGGGACGATCCCGTGTCTGAGGTATGGTTCGGTACCCACCCGGACGGCCCGACGCTGCTGACGAGCGGGGACACGCTCGCGGAGCACATCGCGGCGGACCCAAAGCGCGCGCTGGGCGGCGGCCTGCTCTACGCCTTCGGCTCGACGCTGCCGTACCTGGCGAAAATCATCGCGCCCGCCCAGACCCTGTCCCTGCAGGTGCATCCGACGAAGGAGATTGCCCGCGAGGGCTACCTGCGCGAGGAGGTCCTGGGGATTGAGCGTACGGATCCTCGACGCGTCTACCGGGACATGAACCATAAGCCGGAGATGATCTACGCGCTCACGGAGTTCAGCGCGCTCGTGGGCTTTCGCGTGCCGCGCAAGGCGCGCGAGCTGCTCGTGGGCCTGCAGGGTGAGCTGGCCGAGCGCCTGCGGCATCGCCTGAAGCTCTCGACGGTACGCGGTGGCCTGCGTTCGCTGGCGACCTGGCTCCTCGATGAGGATTCCCCGGCGACCCCCGAGCGCATCGAAGAGTTCGTGGAGTCGTGCCGCTCCCGCCTGGCGTCGGGGAATTCCCCCTCGCCGCGCACCGACACGCTCGTGAGCGTCCTGGGCGAGAAGCATCCCGGGGATCCCGGCATCATCGTCGCCTTCCTCATGAATCCGGTGTCGCTGCGTCCCGGTGAGGCCGTCTACATCCCGCCGCGCCAGATTCACGCCTACCAGTCGGGCCTGGGCATCGAGGTCATGGCCTCCTCCGACAACGTCGTGCGCGCGGGCCTGACTCGCAAGTACGTGGATTCCGCCCAGCTCGTCGAAATCACCGAGTTCTCAGCGCTGCCGCCCGTGCGCGTGGCCCCCGAGCATCCTTCCTCCACGACGGACCGCTTCCTGGCGCCCGCCCAGGAGTTTGAACTCTCCGTGACGACGCTTGCGCCGGGCATGCACACCTCGCGCGTCGACGAGGTCGCCGTGCCCGGGGAGGGGCCGCGTATTATCATCGCGACCTCCGGGTCCATCACCCTGCACGTGAGCGAGGAGCAGGGCGGGGACAGCGTGGAACTGAGCCGCGGCCAGGCCGTGTTCATCTCGGCGGCCGAGCGCCGCGTGTGGGCGTACGGGACGGGCTCGTTCGTGCAGGTTGCGGCCCCCTGACCGCCTGACGCGGGGAGTATCGACGAGGCCGTGGCGGGCTTCGTTGTCAAGCTGTCCCACGTGGTGGTCTTGGTTCCTGAAAAAGCTACTTGGTTCGCCGAGTTTGCCCTAAACTAGATGCAGGGCCTCAACTCCGCTCGCTGCGATGAGGTCCGATTGTCAATCGCAGTGCGGGCACCGCGTGGGGGTGCCCGCACTGCGATTCTGTGTGTGTGCCTTAGAAGACGCCGCTGACCCAGTCGGCCAGGGTCTTGCAGGTGGATGCCAGCTCGCCCTCGTGAGCGTCGTATCCGGCGACGATGTCCTCGGTGTCGACGTCCTCGTTGTTGACTGCCCACACGGTCGCGGTCTCGCGCGTGACCTCCGGGTGGAATTGGACGCCCAGTGCGGTGCCGTAGGAGAAGATCTGCGTGTATTTGTCCGAGCGCGCCCACTCGCGCGCGCCGTGGGGGAGTTCCACGATGGCGTCGCCGTGGTCGGCGAACACCGTGTGGGTTGAGGCCAGGGCCATGCGCAGGGGGACGGCTCCGCCGCCGCCCGCCTGGTCGTTCGTGCCCCAGGCCAGGGAGATGACGCCGTATTCGGGGCCCGCCGGGTCAGCGACGCTGACGCGCCCGCCGAAGGTCGCGGCGATCAGCTGGGCGCCCAGGCAAATGCCGAGCACTCGGATATGTGCGGCGACGCAGCGGCGCACGAGTGTGCGTTCTGCTTCCAGCCACGGGCACGCCTCGTCGTCGTAGGCGTTGGCCCGGCCACCCAGCAGGATGAGGGCGCCCGGCAGGGGAGCGGCCGCCAGGTCCTGGAGGCGCTGCGGGTCCTCCCAGGCGCGCACCACCTCGTGACCGCCGAGGAAGGCGGACAACTGACCCACCGGAACGATCGGGTCGTTTTGAATCACGAGGACGCTCATACACCAATTGTAGTCGCGATCACGCGCTGATACCTACCGGCCCTTGAAGAAAGCGAACAGCTGGCGCTCGCGGATCGTCGCGGATGCAATCACGACCCCGATGAGAGTCCACGACGCGGCACAGACACCCTCGGTAGCGACCAAACGCATGAGATCGGAGCGATCCCCGGACGCCGCTCCGCTCAGGATCGTGAGGCACATGCCGGACGTGAGGATGCATGCGCCGCCCACCCACGCCACGGCCTCGAACAGTTGGAGGACCGTCGTATCCGACGTGCGGAGCCCAGCGTGCAGCGCCGAGGCGATCTCGAGGCGACGCCACCACGTAGCGGCAGCCCCGGTGGCGGCGCCGATGGCGCTCGCGGCGATCCACGCCCACCAGGTCGGCCTCTGCCGCAGTCGCCCCGCCGCGTCGAAGGACGTCCCGCGCGAAGGGTTCATAGCCAGCACCTGGGCGTTCTGGTCGTCGCTTCCAACGAGGGCTGAGCGCACCAGGGCATCGACGTCGTCGCTGTGCGGCCAGGATTCGTACCAGCACTCATCGAAGGTCCCCGTCGCGGGCACGGGGGCAAGAGCCGCGTAGGCGTAGCCGGGACGGCGCCCGTCGTTTTCGTCCCACGGGTAGGTGCCCGCGACCTCGGCCTGCCCGTGTGCGAGGGGGAGAAGGGTTCCTTGAGGGGTGCCGAGGTCCTCGGCTACCTGCTCAGGGAGCAGAATTCCCGTCGGATCGGCCGTTGTTGTCCCCAGGAGAGAGAGACGGTTCCAGGCGTGACCTCATACAGAGGTAGCGACGAGGCAGGAAGGGCGAGCGGGGACAAGCCAGATTCGACCGAGCGAACGGCTCCTGCACGCACCCCGGGGATTCGCGACAGCGCATCGCAGGTGGCCCCGTCGATGCTGCCTTGCGCTTGGAGGACACGCACCGATCCCAGATGGGCACGAAACGAGGCCGCCTCAACGCTGAGGGAACGAAGCGAGAACGCATCGGCGCAGATGATGCCTCCGACCAGGGCGGTGGCCAGAACAGTCAGAATCCCGACGCGGGCCGTCCCGCTCAGGCAGTCCCTCCAGGCCTCGGACAGGAGTGCGCGCCACGAGAGTGTGCTCATTGCTAGCCCTCCTCATCCTGGAAGTGGGCGAGGTCAATGACGGCGTCGCACTGCGCGCGAATCGACGGATCGTGCGTCGCGATCACGACGCTCACCCCGTCCTCGCGCAGCGAGCCGAGCGTGGAGGCGATGTCGCGCGCCGTGGACTGATCAAGCTGCGCGGTCGGTTCATCCACGAGGAGCAGGGTGGGGGAGCATGCGAGCCCGCGCGCGAGGAGCACACGCTGAGCCTCGCCGCCCGACAGATCCCGAAATGGGCGGGTCGCCAGATGCGCCAGGTTGAAGGCATCAAGGAGCCGGTTCGCCTCGACATCGGCCTGCGCCCGGCTCATGCCGCGGGCCAGCAGGGGTAGCGCCACGTGGTCAATCGCGCTGCGTGCGCGAACGCCGAATGGGTTCTGGAAGACCCACGCAATGCGGGGGTTCTGCTCACCAGGCGGACGGGGGACGGTGATCGTTCCCTCGGTCTGAGTCTCCCATCCCGCGATCAGCGACAGCAGGGTTGACTTGCCAGAACCGGACGGGCCGATGATGGCGGTGAGGGCGCCGTCCTCGCAGCGGGCGCTCAGATGGCGGAAGAGCCACGGGCTTGCGGCGAACTTGTGCCCGACGTTGTCTAGCTCGACGGACATGAGCGTCCCTCGACGGCGGTGTCGACGGCGGAGAGCGGGGTCGTTGGCAGGACGTAGGTTCGGCCGAGCTGAGAAGACACGATAGAGACGGGAATCGGCGTGCCGCTTGCAAAGACGCACGCGTTCGTCGCGTCTCCGATTACTGAGGCCGGCGGGACGACCGCGACGGTGATGGGGGCGGCGAGCTTCCAGGAGACGGGCAGCTGAACGGGTCCATCGCTGCTCGGGGCGGAGCGGACGAAGTCCGTGTATTCGCGCGAGGACAGGATCGTCGCTGTCAGGGTGGGGTCGGTGATGACGCCATCAGAGGGAACCGGGTAGTCCGTGCCCCCCAGGGTGATGACGTGGTCCGCGGGATAGGCGTCCGGTGGGACGGAGAGG